>JAANMY010000033.1_pt1 | contig 149244 bp, 135 predicted proteins | sample 7279691 | NCBI WGS metagenome assembly JAANMY01 (sample SAMN14094543, study PRJNA606508) | bioreactor metagenome | isolation source: A lab-scale SPAN reactor treating ammonium-rich wastewater day 388 | place: Ireland: Galway | collected 2018-02-07
CTGCAAAGCCAGGCTGGCCTCGTGCACGAGCAAGCGCGTCCGGTAGTCGAAATCCGGCTCGTGCACCTGCCGCTCGATGGCCCGCGCGAGGTCGGTCGGATCAAGCGAAGGCCGAGTCTGGGTGAGCATCCAGAGATCCATCAACTTCCGATTATAGTCGCACGGGTCCAGGCGGGAAAGTCCGACCGACTTGCATTGCACGTAGCCAAATCATCGAGGTTCGTCGCCGCCTAACCTCCGCGCGCGCGTAGGGCCAGTGCCTTGACCATTCTGATATACTAAAGATATCATGGAAAAATCGAAGCAGAAGCGTGGTCAATTGCTCGTCCGTCTACCCGACAATGACAGCCCGCTCAAGGTGAGCCGTGCCACGTTGAGCGCTTTGTCCAGGCACCTTGGTACCACGGAAACTCAGGTCGTGCACATCGCTCTGTCACGCTTGGCCCGGGAGGTGCTGCCTCAATATGAGCCAGATGAGGGTCCTCTCTCCCCAGGTCAAGTGGAGGCCCTGCGTCGTATGGAGCCCCAGGGGCAACCGCTGACCGTCTTGTCCACGCTCTTCTGAGACGTGCACTGGTGGAAGCTACCCACAGCTGGGGAGATCGTCTGGTGCCACTTTCCCCAGCACCCTGACCTGGAGCCGGGGCCCAAATCCCGGCCCGGTCTCCTGGTAACCGTCTTTGATTCACCACAGCAGCAATACACCGTCAGGGTGGCTTATGGGACGAGTCAAAGAGTGGACCAGCTCTTCTCCGGAGAATTCCGGATTCACCCCGAGGATGGGGCGGCCTTCGCAGCGTCAGGCCTCAGTTTCCCGACGAAGTTTGACTTGAGAAACCTTGTGGACCTTCCCTACAACGAAGACTACTTCTCCCCCCCTCCCGGAATGCCGTACGGAAGACTGCCGAAACTGGGCACGCTCCATCCGATCCTGGTCAAGCGGGTCCAAGCCGCTCGAGAAGCAGCCAGGAACTAGCGCGAGTCGCGGTTCGGCGGGCGCGCGGCACTGGGTGGTTCGCACCAACACGGACTGCCAGCGCCATTTCTTCAACCACGGTCAGTGCGCTCGAAGTATCGGACCAGGCTCGCTGGATGCGGGGGCAACCACCACCCCGCCCCCCGAAACGAAGGTGCACGGCGGGGGCTCCACTCATCACCGCTGCCTGCACCAGCAGAGCCAGGAATTGCGAGGGCTCCGCTTTCTGAAAGAGAGCCAGCTTGCGCACCGCCAGGGCCGAGTCCAGGCTGAAGCGACCCGAGGACTCGGTCCGACCCTCGGCCGCCAGGTCGCACAGCAGGCGCTGCATCGGGTCAGAGAGCGACATGGGCGCCCCCTTCCCGAGTCAGGAACCGGAACCTGCTCAGCGCGGGAGAACTCCCGCTGGCACCGAAACCCCTCCCCTGTGCACGACACGATGGCCGGGTGGCTGACCAGGTGGGGCAAGAATGCCACGGTTCTGCAGGCCCTGGCCGAGCTCGAGCCTCTCCTTCCGGGGGGTCTCCCGCGCGAGCTCATCGTCGAGCCTCCCCTGCTTGGTGGCGGTCGCCTGGCCCTCATCTCGGACATCCACGGCAACTATGAGGCCCTGCAGCGGGTGCTGGAAGACATCGAGAGCTGCGCCTGCGACCGAATCGTCTGCCTGGGCGACCTGGTGGATGGCGGACCGGAAGACTCCAGGGTGCTCCAAACCGTGCAGTCCCGAGCAATTCCAGCGGTGCGGGGCAACCATGACTTCGGCGAGGCACTGGGCCTGTCGCGCGAAGAGTGCCGCTTCCTCCAGGGGCTTCCCGACGGCCTCACCGAGGAGGAGCTGCACTTCACCCACATTTCCCCGAGGGCACGCAAGCAAGGTCTCTCCAATCCGATCGAGGCCTGGAACGTATTCGACGAATTCCCTCACCGGCTGACCTTCGTGGGGCACCTGCACGTCCCGCTGGTCTACTGCCAGCGCTCGAAGACGTTTGGCGAGGCGGGGGTGCTCGACTTCGAGTATGGCAAGCCTCTGGAGCTGAAGAGCCAGGAGCGCTACATCGTGTGCGTGGGGGCCGTCGCCTACGGTCGAGACGGCCTGGGCAAGGCCCGCTACGCCATCTATGACCGAGCGGCCCAGACTCTGGAGATGCGGGCGGTCGAGGCTCCGATGCTGGGCAAGGACTATACCATCAAATACCGCATCCAGGAGACTTGCTCCTGAGCAAGCTCTTCAACCAGCTGAGCGAGTCTGAGCCTCGGCTTAAAACCGAAATCGGACCTTTTCGGGCATGACTTCGCGCGGCCGAGGAGGGTTCAGTAGCTCGCAGCGGTGCTGAGCGCAAGTCCACCCAGCACCAGGGCTCCGGCCGGCCAGCCAATCCCTGCCAGGCCCGTGGCAACGCCAGCCGAGGAGGCGAGCTTGCCGAGAGCGCCGACCGAGGCCTTCAGCCGCCCCTCGGGAGCGGTTCCACGCACTGCCCCGATGGCTTGCCTGGCGCCATCCAGGGCCGAGAGGCCGCCACCGATGGCGCAGAGCACCGCTCCGGCCGGACCAACCTGCTGGCCCTGCAGGGCCTGGACGGCAAGGTGAGCGCGGCCGGCCAGTCCAGCCGTCCACAGGCCGCTTCGAAGCATGACTTGGAAAAACGTGCCAATGGGTTTCCGGCTGCGCTCCTGGCCTAGCGGGCGTAGCCGTCCATGATCTGCCGGGTGCCCGGATCTGCCTCTCCCCGGTCCATCTGCTGAGAGGAGCTGTACCAGGAGCGAACCTGGTCCTTGGCGGGCTTGCCCTCGAGCTTCAGTTTTCCGGTCTGATCATAGATCCGGAAGGCCGGGACGGCGTCGATCGAGTACTGCTCGGCCAGCGGCGAGTCAAAGTCGATCCCGGCCGAGCCGGGGCGATCGATATTGAGCCGCCGTATGGCCAGATCGGGCCGTCGGGAGGCGAGGTCGCTCAGCACCCGCTCCATCTCCCGGCATGGCGGGCAGCGGTCGCTGTAGAACTCGACCAGGGTCTCTTTGCCGGAAGCCAGGCAGACGTCGACCTCAATCCGCTCGCCGGGATTGGCGGCGTTGGCCACCTTAAGGTCGGGCCCGGAGGGCCGCGCGGAGGTCGAGGCTGACGGCGACGACGAGCCGCAGGCCAGACAGAGGCAGATTAGCAGGCTCAAAAGGCATCTCATCCCCCTATGATAGGAGTGCGGGGGGGCAATGTCGAGGGGGGCCGCCCAGAGTCTGCGGCTGCCGGGCTCGCCCTCGTTTATCACCTGGGTCCGAATTTGCCTGCCTGTTCGCGGTGGAAGTCGAGAGCAGCCGATCTTCTCTTGATATGCTGGCGATTTTCGCCAGGCTCAGTGTTCCCGAGGTCTGGGGGTACCGGCAGAATCAGCTCCAATTTTCAGCCGTCGCGAGACCCGGTGGGCGGACAGGCGAGGCGAACCCGTTTAATCGCCGGCCTCCTCGTCCCGAGCCTTCTTTAGCTTCTTGGCCTCTTCCTCGCCGATCAGCACTCGCTCGTAGACGCGAACCTCGTTGGGCTCCTCCAACCTGATCTCCACGTTCGTGCCGGCATCGGTGTAAGTGTAACTGCATTCCTCTCTCCCCAGGACCGGGATCATTTCCTTTTCGCTCGGCAGCTTGGACTCGTAGAACTTCTTCAGGTCCTCGTAGCTATCTGTCTCAGTGATCAGCCACTGACGCTCGCACCGAAACTCAGTCTTAGTCACTCCCGAGGCCAACTCCACGCCCGTCCAGAGATTTTCCCCAAAATATTTCACAGTACCCGTGGTCGGGATGGGCACGTGGATCACGGATTCCTGGAGCCCTTTGCTCGCGCTGTAGGTCTTTACGCCAGATGTTGTCGAGCAGCCCCAGGTCAGGATGCACGACAGGATGATGCACCACAGACGGCTTTTCATGGCCGGAAGTTCTCCAAAGCAGCTCATAACCCTTTGCGGAGATTTCTCACGGCACCCTGGCCGCCCATCTTGAGAGGGCTCGACGTCTGCGGAAGTCCTGCTGGACAGGGAACCCCACAAAGGCCGTCGTATTTTCTACAGGCTGTGGATCCCATGAACACCATCGGCTCGGGTTCCCCGTCGATGCCCGCTCCCGGGCGTCTCCAGGGCGCTTTCAATGGCCCGGCCGATCAGTTCAAAGCGAGTCATCCCAGCGATCCCGTCGGCCTGAACCGCATGGAGAGCGCCCGGGCAATGTTTGCCAGGGAGCTGCCCGTGGGTGACGGCGAGGCCACGGAGCTGGCCGCCAATCTCTCCCGGGTGGACACGGGCGCGCTCCGCTTCGCTCAGAGAGAGGGCCTGCTGTTCGTCGTGGTGCGTCCCGGTGACGACATCGGCCAGGCCAAAGTCTTGCGCCACCTGGACCTCGATGAGCTTCGTGAGCAGCTGCCCGATCTGGCCAGGCTTGGTCAGGCGGTGCACGAGCATATGGCGACGGCACGAGAGGCGCTGACGGGCGACCCGGAGCATCAGGCCCCCTTGCGCAAGAGCTATCGAATTCAGCTCTCCAACCTGTTACACGACACGGAGAAGCCGGTCACGACCTACCGCGTGGATCCTTATCCGATTCTTTACCCCGGCCAGAAACCGGATTCCCTGCTGACCAGGGGCGCCGTCACGCTGGAGGGTATGGCCGTGGTTCACGGCGCCCGCACTCCAGAGGAAAAGCGGACATTCATCGAGCTAGTGGAGGCCCTCAATGGTGACCGGCTCAAGGCCGCTCAGCAGGAGACCCTGGACCAGATCGGCACCAACCTCGACGCATTTCCGGCCTATCGCGAGAAGCTGCTGGCCGACAAGGGCGCTCATCCCGAGCAGATTCCCATCGACTCGCTCAAGCACACCATCCTGTTGCCGGACCTTTATTTCCACGAGGGCAAGGTGCTGGATCGCTACGACTTCGACGCGGTCCAGATGTGGCATGGCGAGCAAGGCCGGGTGGTGGATCGCCACGTCGATCCCGACGCCATGGGCGCCAATGGAGAGCTCTTCCCCTACGGTGGGGTGAACCGCATCCTGATCCGCGAGCGCTGCCTGAACGGCGACCGAACAGCCATCCACGAGTTCGCCCACGGGCTTGATTTCTTGCTCGAGAAGAAGGTCCCGGACTGGTACAGGGGCTGGAAAGATCAGCTCAAGGGGGCCCTGGCGCGCGCCCGCCAGAACGACACGATCACCAGTTACGCCAAGGCCAATGACCGGGAGTACCTGGCCGAGGGAGTCGCCTTCTACTACCTGCAGCGCGAGGCGCTGAAAAAGTCTGACCCGGCGCTCCACGGACTGGTGGAGCAGATGCTCCAGGTGGCCAACCAGCTGGGCGGCGTCAACCCGGAGTTGGAGAAAGCGCACCTCACCCACCTGGCAGGGGCTCAGTCGCAGCTCCAGAACGTCCTCAAAGTCGCCCGCGAGACGCCCGACGTGTCGCGCGCCGAGCTGACCGGCGCCGCCCAGCAACTGCAACAGCTGGGCGCGGCCGCGCTCTCCAAGACCGGGCTCGAGACGGCCCAGCAGATGCTCCAGTATGGTATCCTGGCGGGCGCCGTGGACGTGGTTCTGGCGCACGTGCTGCAGGCCAGGCCCGTGGACGCGGCCCTGGAGCAGGCAGCCACGCTGGACCCGATCGCACAGTCGCACAAGGCCAGCGAGGTGGGCCAGCAGGTCGCGTTCGGCCAGCAGAAGGCCGGCGAGGAGTTCCAGGAAGCCTATCTGGCGGGCGCCGCATTGGGCCTCAAGATGATTCAAGACCCCAAAAAGTCGACGCCCCAGGAGCGCAGCCGGAAACCCCGTTGACACAGTTTTCCGGCTGCGCGACGCCCAACATATTGTGCTATTCAGCACGTAACGCTCAACACATTAAAGTGAAGTGCTGAAGGTTTTGCAGTAAATCGCGCCGACAGACTTGTGTGGAGGCGCCTCCGAAAGAGAGGCAAAACCTTCAGCACGTAACGCTCAATTCATTAGAAGTCCGGTCGCCTGCAAATATCTTGTGGTGGCGGAGGTTTCCTCCGACACCACAAGGGGTTTTGCGGCCGGACTTCCAGGAGGGCCCGACGCGAGCTTCCTTGGGCCGCGCAAGATCACCAGAGCAGGCTGGCGGCCGCCGGGAGTGATCTCGAGCGCCGGACGACCCGGTCCTCCCCTACGAGGGATCCGGTGGGAGGAAGTCGCGGAAACTCTCGGTAAAGATGCGCTCGAGGGCTGCCTTGTCGGTGCCGTCGAGATAGATCTTGGTCTTAGCGTCGGTTCCCGAGGGGCGCACGCAGAGATCGCGCAGCTTGCCTCCTGGCGCAAACCAGAACTGCAGGCCGTCCGACCACAGATCCACCCGCTCGAGCCTCTTCCACTCCTCGGCCATTTTCGGCATGGCAGCAGCCAGCTTCTCGCGCATCACCTCCAGTGGCTGCCTGGCCAGTTGCTGAAAAAAATCGTTGTAGCGCAACCGCTCGGCGATACCAGCCTTCTTGGCTCTGGCCAGCTCGTCGGGGTCGAAGATGGCCTCGTTGTAGTGCACCTTGTCCCCCCGGGTCTCCATGGGGTTGGTGATACCGTTGTGCTGGAAGATTTGCTCGAGATAGGTGTGCAGATAGGCTACCTTCTGGTTCCAGAGCCGGCTGACCAGCACCACCGCTGACACGCACGCCTCACCACTGGACTTCTCGCGCATGGCCAGAATCTGCTGGCCCAGCACGTTGGGCACCGGCTGGCGAGGGCCACCGATCTTGCCACCCGACTCCTCGCCAGCGTGGTGCAGCTTGGGATGAGCACCGATCACCACCGTCTCGCCCAGCTCGGTGGTCACCTGAGCGGGCTGGCCGGGGTGATTGACCATGGACTCCTCCACCTGACGGTTCACGGCGGCGATCTCCTTGAAACCCACCGGCACCCGCACCACGGGGATCTTATGGAAGGCTGCCCACTCGTCCCAGCTCAGGGCCGAGACGTAGGTGTGCACGTCAAAGTTGGCATAGTCGTTCCAGAAGCCCTCGTCCACCGCCGTGGCCCGGTCGTTCTCGGCCAGCATCAAGAAGAACTGGTTGGGCGAGTAGATGGCAAAGTGGCGATCATGGCCCAGGTCAAGGTGCAGGACGCCCCAGCGGTCCAGGGCCGCCAGCTCGCTGGCCGGCACCACCTGGCCGGCCACGAAGCGGTCGGCGTCAGGGTCGACGTTGAAGACCACCTGGCCCAGAGGCGCATCCGCCAGCAGCCTCTCGTAGCCGGCCGTCTTGACCACCCCGGGCAGGCTGGCGTCCACGCTGTCGTGCACCACCTCGTACTCCTGCGAGCCCTTCTTGCGTCCGACCCGAAAACCGATGTTGTGGAAAAAGGGATCCTCCTCGGTACGGATGTAGCCGCCCTGGAAGACCTGCTCGATGCCCAGCTCTTGAAGGAAGGCCGAGGTCGTCTTGTAGCCCGAGCCCCCGAAGAAGTCGAGCTTGAGACGCAGCCCGCTGTCGATGGCCTGGTGCACGTGCTTGAGAGCCTGAGCCGAAGCCGGGCCCATGCGCAGGTACTCGGCGTAAAGACGGGCCATGCGCGAGTAGCTGAGGCGACGCATCAGGTGGGGATCGTTCCTGGCCGACAGCCTGACTGTGTAGCCCTCCTTCTCGATGGTCGTGAGCAGCTCTTCCAAGTGCTCGACGATGCGGGCGTACTGGGGCGGCAGATACTGGGCCCCGTCGGGGGCCAGGATCTTGTCGCTCTGCTTCTGGGGCGCGCCGTGGCTGGAAGTGAAGTAGTCCCCGCCCGAGAGACCGAGCATGTAGGTCAGGAAGCTCCAGACGAAGATGCAACTGGTGTCGCCCGGCTTCTCGGTGAGGAAGACGTAGAGCCCGTTGGCGGCGTAGATGCGGCTGACCAGGTCCACGAAGCGCGGGGTGTTGGAGCGCACCTCGCCGCCCACGATGCGGACCGGGTTGGCCTGCACGAAGGGAAGGATATCCTCCAGGGAACGGTCAAACGTCTCCTCGATAGTGGCCGCGAAGGCCCCCAGCCGCATTCGCACCTGATCCACCGCAAGGTGCGGGAACTCGCGCTCGCTCTGCAGCTCCTTGACCAGCCGACTGAGGCACTCGGCCAGCAACGCGAACATGTACTCGTTGATGCGGTAGCGGTGATCCCACGGACAGAGCACGTTCTGGTTCTCGCGCACCCCGGCGGTGGAGACTTTGGCCTCCTCGGCGAAGGCTCGCACCTGCTCGCGCAAACCGATCTTTTCGGCCAGCTCGGGGGTGAAGCGGAGCTCGACCGGGCCCTCCTCCTCGAGCGCGAACGGGGGATGTCGCTCGAACTCGAAGTGAGCCTTCTGCCAGGCCTCCATGCTGGCTCTCGTCTGGGCCAGGTAGTAGTCGCGCATCTCCTGCGGGGTCATGGTTGGGGTGACGGTGAGCGTCTCGGCCATGGCAGCGTCCTCCTTGCGGGTGAGCGAGGCTTGTTCGCTCGCGGTGTCGAAGTTTCCCTGCCATGCAGCTTCGTCCCCTGTCGTTTCAGGCTCACGCGACGTCAGCGAGCCCGGCCGCTCCCTCGGCCGACGAGGGACTGGCCCTGGAGCGTCTCGAGGGCGACCGCGAGGAGCTCTCCCGCCTCAAGCGGCTGGCCCCGCCAGGCGCCTCGCTGGGCGAATTGGCCTGCTTCCACCTGATGGGCCGCAAGCAGTCGGACGAGTCGCTGGCCGGCTCGCTGCATTGGGTGCAGGGTGCGCTGACCACGAGCGGGGGCGCGCTGGGCAAGCTCACCAGCGAGGACCGGGTGGAGGTGCTGCGCACCCTGCTCAAAGCCCACCCGGGTCAGCCCCTGGAAGCCCGCTTCCCGGGCGGCGAGCTGAGCGAGTTGAGCAAGGAAGTCGGCCGCTTCGTGAACGGGGATGCTCACTGTCTGCTGGGCGAGCAGCGCTACATGGTGCCTCTGACCCAGCCTCGGCGCCCCATCTCGCTGCCCCAGGCGGCCCGCGACTATGCCGGAGCCCTCCAACGCATCCTCAAGTCGCCCGGCCGCATCGACCCCCAGATGCAGCCCGACGACTGCGAGTGGGCTCTCGACTGCGTGCGCATCGAGAACGCCCACCTGCACCAGGACCCGGGTCGGGTGGGTCTCTTCCGCAAGCTGGTCAGCGCCTTCCAGGATCCGGCTATTGCCCACGTGGTGATGATGGAGATGGAGAGCCTGCCGGCTGCTCGCCAGGATGCCTACCTGAGCACGCTGACCGGAGAGATGGCCGGGCTCGGACCGCACGAAAGCGACTGGGAGAAGACCCGCAAGCAAGGCAATCACGTCAGGCCTCTGGCGGCCGGCGTGCAACTCGTGATGCAGGTGGCCCGCCCCGAGGACGACCCCTCGGCCCTGCTCGCCGAGTTGCGCGAGCTGGCCCGCAGTTCTGGAAGCGACGACGAGCTCGTTCGCGGGGGCGCCTGGCGCGGCCCCGGCCAGAGTTGGGGCCAGGGCCTGCAAAACGACCCTCGCACCGGGCTCAAGCGCGAGGACGACCTGCGCCTGGCCGAGGCTGTCTACCAGCGCTCCAAAGCTCGGGGAGAAGAGCACGGCGAGTTGCTCGAGCAGGTGAAGGGGTTCAGCTTCCGGCTGCACGAGCCCAATTACCTGTCGGTGATCGTGCACGCCCTCGCGCTGGACGAGCCCCTCGAGCAAGGCCTGGAGCGCAGCGTTCGCGAGTACGAGATGACCGGGAAGGTGGACGCCCTCTCCCCCATCCGCCAGGAGATCGGCCAGGCCCTGGCTTCAGGTGCCATCAAGGGTGACCTGCAGACGCTGATGAAGCGCTACGAGCTGATCTACGTGCAGCGCACGACCGGAGGCGAAAACAAGGAGAAGGCCCTGCAGTCCTCCCTGGCCGAGCTGCTGGAGGTGGCCCGGCCCGCCAAGAGCGGCGTCGTGCACACCAACGGGGCGGTCTGGGTGGGGGGCGTACGGGTGCGCAAGGCGGGGTCCTGAGCTCGCGGTCGCGCTGACGGAAAACACACGTTAACGCGATTGAGGACCTCCTCGGGTCATGGTTCCTCCAGCCAAACACGCGCCGGCTTGAGCACCGTCTGAACAAAGTCCGGCGGGGGTCGATAGCGATGGGCGAGCACGTAGTGATGATCAGGGTCGGGGCGGCATACCAGATGCCCTGGTCATCCATACGCGGATTTGCCCGTTGCCCCGGGCTGGTTGAAGTTTGCGCCAGAAGGGCCACCTGGCCCGGGTCGGGCAGAACTCGCAACTTGGAATCCGCGGTGCAGGAGCACGGGCTTCTAACTCAGCATCGCCAGGGCTTCCTGAAACTCCCGGGGAGTTTCAGGAAGCCCTGCTCGAACGGGTGTGCAGAGCTCAGCCAGCCGATGTTCAGCACCACCAGACCGGGGTCGGTGAAATCGTAAGAGTAGGTTGTGAAATCTGCAAAGAAGGTCACTGCGAGTAATTCTCAACCGACGGGAATAGAGCCCTCCGCCGAGACGGCGATGCCCAACAAATTCTGCTACAGTGAAGTGCTGAAGGTTTTGCAGTAAACCGCGCCGACAGACTTGTATGGAGGCGCCCCCGAAGGAGAGGCAAAACCTTCAGCACGTAACGCTCAACACAGCGGAGAGAAGCCTGCACCTTCTGCGATGAGGTGCTCTTCGGCTCGGCCGCCCGGCAAGAAGCTGGGGCCCTCGCGCCGCAGGAGGCCATCTTCCCGGCCCGAAACAGCTTCGACCGATGTCCAACGGAAGAATCCCCGTCCACTTCAACGGGGAAACCTATCAAGTGCCGGAAGGCACCTCGATCGTCGAGGTTCTCGGCCAAATTTATGTCGACGAGCATGGCGTGCTGGCTGCCACCCTGAACAACCACCTGGTCTCCCTGCACACGCGGCTGGACGGTGAATCTTCCCTTCAGGCCGTCACCGCCGAGCACCGGGAGGGGCAGGAGATCCTGCGGCGCACGGCAGCTCATATGCTGCAGTACCTGTGCCAGGCTCACTTCCCGGGGATGCGTTTGACGGTGGGACAGTCCTTGCTGGGGGGCTACTTCTACGAAGTCGATAGCAGCGAGCCGGTCAATTTGGAGGCCATAGCCTCACGCCTGACCACGCTGCTCGAGGAGCTGGCCGATGCCGAGATCAGCTTTCGTCACAGCGTCGTCTCGGTGGAGGCGGTATCCACCCGGGTAGACGACCCCTACGGCTATCGAAAGGGACTTCTGCGCGCCTGGGCCAGCGCGGTGGTGCACCTGATCAGTCTGGACGGGTTCACCGATCTGCAGCATGGACCCTACGCCCCCACCACCCGGCACGCCAGAGGTTGCCGGGTCATCGCCTATCCGCCCGGATTGATCCTGCTCTTTCCGGGCTCGGTGATCACCTCGCCCATCCCCTGCGGAGTCGACTGTCGCCGCCTCTACGAAGCCTACCGCGAGACGCGCGATTGGAACCGGCTGGTGGGAGTAACCTCGGTGGGCGATCTGAACGCCGCCAGCCTGGAGGATCGCATACCCCAGGTCGTGTTGATGGCCGAGGCTCTGCACGAGAAGAAGCTGGCCGAGATCGCCGACACCGTGGCCGCCCTCGGGCAGACTCCGCGCATCGTCTGCGTGGCCGGACCCTCTTCCTCGGGCAAGACCACCTTCGTCAAACGGCTGGCGGTTCAGCTGCAGGTCAATGGCCTGCGCCCCATCCTGGTCTCGCTGGATGACTACTACCTCGACCGCCAGCACTGCCCGCGCGACGAGCACGGAGACTTCGACTTCGAGACCATCGAGGCTCTCGATCGCGCCCTCATCGCCGAGCAGGTGGCCGCGCTGGCGGTGGGCCGGCCGGTGAAGGTCCCACGCTTTGACTTCGTGCTCGGCCAGAGAAAGGGCGATGGAGTTGAGGTGCAGTTGCGGCCCCAGGACGTGCTGGTACTGGAGGGCATCCACGCCCTCAATCCGGACCTTGTGCCGGGGGTAAATCCCTTCCGCATCTTCGTATCGGCCCTGACCCAGCTGGTGATCGACGAGCGCAACCGGGTCTTCACCTCCGACGCTCGCCTGCTGCGCCGTCTGGTAAGGGATCGGCGCTACCGTGGCACCTCGGCGGCCGAGACCATCGAGCGCTGGCCCAAGGTGCGAGCCGGCGAGGAGCTGTGGATCTTCCCCCACCAGGAGCGAGCCGACGCCATCTTCAACTCCACCCTGGTCTACGAGACCACGGTGCTCAAGCCGTTTGCCTGGCGCTACCTGCTGGAGGTACCTCGCAGCCATCCTTCCCGGGTGCGAGCCTACGAGCTGCTGCGCTTTTTGGACTTGTTCGTGCCCGTCTTCCCGGACCGAATTCCGGCCAATTCCGTGCTGCGCGAGTTCATTGGCGGCAGCGGTTTCGAGGAGTGATCTGATGACGACCGTCGTTCTGCGCGATCTGGAGATGGCTCGCAACTTTCCCGTGCAGCTTCCGCTCGACAGCGTGGGCGCCTCGCGAGCCAATACCACGGGCTGCAAGACCTGCGGCGGCCGACTCGAGGAAGTCTTGATCACCACCTTCAGCTGTCCTGTGTGGGAAGAGTGGCCTCTGGCCGTGGATGGCTGGAGCTGTCGCACCTGCCAGAGCCTGCAGCTGCCTCGTTTCCTGGAGGCCGAGGAGGTCGAGCGGCTCACCTCGGAAGGGGCTCAGGCCGTGCGCTCGGGCCACTTTCCGGAAGCCGAGCTGGCCTTCCGCCGCATCTGCAACAGCTGGCCTCGCTATGGACCGGGCCGAGAGAACCTGGCCCGGGCCCTGCAGTACTGGCTGGCCCACGAAGAGGAAGCTGGCCAGCCAGAGGTCGTGAGCCGGCTGGCTCAAGAGATCGAGCGCCAACTGCGCGACGCTCTGGAAGGCGACGGCCTGGCCTCGCGCCTTACGATCGTGTCCGGCCTGGTCAACTGCTTGCTGCGCCGCGAGGACAAGGCTGCCGCCCTGGCCCTGCTCGCCCAGGAGCTGTCGCGCCCCGAGGTCGAGAGCGCAAAGCTCCAGGAGCTGCGGGTCTGGGTCGAGGACCGGGGCGACCTTTACCATCGCGGGGTGGCCCTGCTCGAGCCTCGCATCGCGCTCCACGAGCGTCCTCAGGATGACGGCCAGGCTCAGATCAAGCAGGGCATCGCGCTGCTCGAGCGTCACCTCGAGGCTGCTCCCGAGAGCTGGCCGGCCATGTGGTTCGCGGGCAAGGGCTACCAGGCCCTGGGCCAGAACGAGCGGGCCCTGGATCACTTTCGGCGCAGCCTGGCCCTCAAGGCCGACCAGAGCGACGTGGCCCGCGAGTGCGCCATCACGCTGATGAAGCTGGGCCGCTTCGCCGAGGCCATCGACGTCTCACGCCAGGCCTGCCAGAGCGAGCCCGGGGAGGGCGGCCTGCAGGCCAACCTGGCCATCGCCTGCCTGCTGGGCGAACAGCTCGAGCCGGCTCTGGAAGCTGCCCGCCGAGCTGTCGAGCTGGATGGCTCGGACGCAATCAGCGCCAGCGTGCTCAAGCTGGTGCAGGATGTGCGCGAGGGGCGACTGCCCCCGCCCACCTCGGCCGCCCAGCTGGGGTTTTAAGGCGAAGTGCTGACGGTTTTGCCTCCACCGGGCCTCACCCGGGTCAATTCGGCCGTCTCGGACGGCTCGGTTGTCACTCCCACCCCGCCGGCCTGGGCAGCCTTTACCGGTTCTTACCCGGTACCGCCCTGATTCCGGCGTATACCCCGGAGTCAGGGCGGTACCGGGAGATTGCTGCGTAAACTGGTCAGAGGACGCTCGACTGCTTACGGACTCAACCCCGATGGCACTTGGCGGGGCCCGTTTTTCGAAGAAAGTACACAACTTCTCCATCCCCGGGCGAACCGCTCCGCCTATACTGCCATCCATGCAGATCGCATCCAGGCTGGCAGGCATGGCCCCGCCAGGGGCCCGTCCCACGCTGGTTCGCCCGCAAGAGCAGAACGAGCCGGTGGATCGCGTGCAGCTCAGCTCCCGCGAGGCCGAGCCTGCCCGCAGGCTCCACCCGGCCGTGGGCCTGGCCACCGGGCTGATGGCCGCCCTGTCGCTGGCGGGGGCGCTGGCCGCGCCGGCCCAGGCCGGGGCCTGGAACCAGCCGGTGGCGGCCCAATCCTTCGGGCTCGACGGCCCCCACGGCGGGACGCTCCAGTTCCCGGGCCACGGCATTGAGCATCATCACGGCGGCAACTGGGACCGGGAGACGGTGGAGGGCGGCTGGCGCATCCCCCGCAACGAGAGCTCCATCCGGGTGCAGCCCCGGCATGCCTACCAGGTGCCTGTCGGCACCTCGGAGCTGGGAACCGTGCGGGTGCTGGACAACACCCGCGGGCGCATCCAGGCCGTGCGCCTGCAGTGGCCGGCCGAGTCCGACCCGCGGGCGGCCCGGGCCCACGAAGCGATGTTCCGCGACCTGCTGACCAAACTGCCCAGCGACGTGCGCTTCGAGATCGTGGTCGAATCGGGTGGGGAATCCGCTTTGCGCCAGCTGATCGCCCAGAGCCGGGTGACCAACCCCGAGCGTATCGAGCTGCACACCATGGGTCTTCGCTCCAGCCGCGAGGAGCTCTACCAGGGCATGAGCATGTGGTCTCGCGACGGGGCGGTGGTGCTCACGCGCGAGTCGGATGGACGCGAGGTGGTGCTCCTCCCCCACTCGTTCCGCGACGACGGCAAGGTGGACGAGTACCTCAACCGGATCATCTGGCAGGGAACCGGGGCCGCTCCGGCCAGCCTGGTGAACCATCCCAGCATCCTGGTACGCCGATCCACGCTCGACTTCGAGGGCGGCAACGTGGTGGCCAACGGACGCCACGTGCTGCTCAGCCACGACACCATCTCCGACAATGCCCGCCGACTCGACCTCAGCTCCGAGCAAGTGGTGGCGCGCTTTGAAACCGAGTTCGGGCGGCAGGTGATGGTGGCCAACGAGACGGACTTCCACCTCGATCTCGGGGTCGGCTTCCTGAACGACCACACCGTCACCGTGGCCTCGCCGGCTCTGGCCCGGAGCGTGAGCGGGTTGCCGGCCAACGAGCTGGAGACCATGCACGAGGTGACCCGCGAGAAGGACCTGCAGGGTCGCTACGACCGCCTGGCCGACACGCTCACGCAGCAGGGCTACCGGGTGGTGCGCATGCCCAACCTGGGCGGGCGCAGCCTCACCAGTCCCTACCTGACTTACCAGAACGTGCTGATCGAGAGCTACCAGGGGGTCAAGCGGGTCTACATGCCCGTCTACGGGGCCAGCACCGACCAGGCAGCCCGCCAGGCTTACGAAGCAGAGGGGTTCGAGGTGGTGGAGATTCCCGCTGCCCTGCTCTCGACCCGGCTCGGAGGCGGCATCCGCTGCGCCGTGGGCGAGTTGGACATCCTCCAGTAACGCTTAGAAGAGCGAGCGCTTGTCTTCCATGGGACGCTTGGGCACCCTGATCCCACCCACCACGACCGCGTTGGCCTGCTCGCTGACCCCGCCCGGAGTGGGCGGTTTCAGGAGGCGCTGCAGCTCGTCGATCTGGGCTTCCTCCTTGCGCAGGGCGGCCTCGGCCTCATGCATCTGAAACACTGCCCCCTGGTGGGCCGCTGCCATGGACGTGACCTGGCTTTGCTGGGCGTAAAAGCGATTGACCAGCCCGTCGTGCTCGGCTCGCATGCGAGGGCCTTTGACCTTCCAGGTCTCGATACCCACGACGCAGGCGGCGCAGGTGGCAAAGCCCACCAGGCTGATGCCCGCCAGCCAGGGATTGTGCAAGATGACGCCCGCGTTGACGGTGCCCATGCCCACCATGAAGCTGCCCATGCCCACCATAGGCATCAGGTTGCGCACCTTCACCCAGCGATTGATCTTGTTGGCCTGCTTATCGGCCTCAGCCGCCTTCTGGTTACAGCTGATGGTGGCTTCGTCGACCGCCTGACGCTTCTCCTCGACGTTGCGAGCAGCCCGAGCATAGGCTTCGCGAAGGGTATCAAGGTTGGCTGTGGCGGTAACGTGCATGGTGCCAGCAGAGTACCTCTGCCGGCTCAAAGATTCCTGAACCTCAGGCCGGGCGCAGCTCGGTCGAGTTCAGCGGGCCGGGCGGGTCGATGCTGACGCTGCCCTGTCCCAGGCTGATCTCGGTGGTGTTGAACCAGCGCGGGGGATCGATGCTGATGCGCCGATCCTCCACGGTAATCTTCGTGCTGTTGAGCAGCCCGGGCGGATCCACCCTGATGGTGCCGTTCTCGTGGCGAATGGAGGTATCGCGGCTCCAGCCGCGCTTGTCCAGCGTCCAGCCGTTCTCGTCCTGGCGCAGCTTGTGGGCGTAGGTAGAGCCGCTGGCCTGGATGGTCCAGCCCTCCGAGCCTTTGCTCAGCTGAATCTCGTTATAAAGACCGGCCGGGTCGATCAGGACGGTATTGCCGTTCCGTGTGATGCGGGTGTCCTGCGCCAGGCCCGGGCGGTTGATGCGGATGCTGTTCTGGTCCTGGCTGATGGAGGTGGAGTTGACCATGCCGGGGGGATTGATCTCGGTCGGGCTGACCGAGGTGTCGTTGAGCGGTCCCTGCGGGTCGATCACGTAATTGGGGCTGCCCAGAGCCGTCTCGATGGGGGCATAGAAGGCCAGGAACGGCACCATGCTGAGGTTGCCGTGCAGGTCGTAGAAGAGGCCGTCGCCGATGTGCACGCCGTGGGGCGAGCGCTCGACCGGCACGAGCTGGCCGTCCTTGACCTCGGTGCGACGCACGATGTCGATCTTGCCCAACAGGTCGGGCGCGTAGGCCATCTGGAACTCGTCCCGGGGCTCTCGACGGAAAGTGGGGGCCGGCGGGGCCGGAGCAGGAGCCTGCGGAGGAGCGGTGACAGGGTTCTGGATAAGCATGCCCGGAGTGTAGCCAGGCGCTGCCCCGGGGGCGTTTCCAGAATGTTGCTACTCCACCAGCAAGAGCCGCTCGGCCAGCTCGAAGCAATCCACCGGCCAGTAGACAGCAGGACGAGGCTCCTTGCTGGCAGAGTAGCCGCGGTGCGGGCGGCAGCTCAGGATGCTGCGGGTCCACTGCCCGGGCACCCCCGAGCGACCCAGGTGAGAGCCGAGGAGCGCGCCGCAGATGGCCGCGTTGGTGTCGGTGTCGCCGCCGCGGCGCACCGTTTCCACCAGCGCCTCCTCCAGGGTGGGGGTGGTCAGCAGGTGGTGGAAGGCATTCATCAGCGCGATACGCACCCAGCCCATCTGGTGCTGGAACTCGGCCGGCGGCGCCTGACGAGCTTGCTCGAGCCATTCGCGCACGGCGTCTTTGGCCTGTCCGAGAGCCGCGGCGTGCATGGCCTCGCGACTCTCCCCCCGCAGGCCAGCCTGGATGGCCGCTACATAAGAGCGACAGGCGCTCACGCAAGCCGGGTGGGGGTGAGTGAGGGAGCTGTCCTCCTCGGCCCAGTCGCAGGCCCGCGCATCGCGCAGCAGGCCCATCGGGGCCATCCGCATCAGAGAGCCGTTGGCCTGGCTCTTGGAATCGGGCCGACCCTGCAGGCCCGATGCGGTGGTGCGGCCGATGTCGAAGGGGGGACTGAGCAGCCAGTCCTGGTAAGCTGAATAGGCCCGGGTGAAGGAGTAGCCGCCCCGCTCGAGGATGGAGCGAGCCAGCGCCAGCGCCATCTCCGAATCGTCGGTGGGCTGGCCGGCCAGGGTGTTCCAGCGCCCTCCGTCCTCCAGCTTGCGCGGATGGCCCTCCCGATAGCGCCCGGCGATGGCGGAGGCGGTCTGGAATTCCACCAGAGCCCCCAGCGAGTCGCCGGCAAACTGGCCCAGCAGGCAGCCCTGAGCCCGGTCGAGCAAACCGGGGTCGGCAATGGCCTGGCCCGGCATCAGGCGGGTCGGAAAAAGCGACGTGCTCTCTTCGGCCGAGCGAGCCATCACCTGATCGAAGTCCCGCGAGCAAAGCTCGCGAGCCCCCGCAAAGCAACGCCGCCACTGGCCCTCAGCCTGATCCGAGTAGGTCAGCGGCTGACCAGCGGGGTCGTAGAGCTCGCCCCCGGCCGCCCGCAAGAGCGCGTGCCCGCCCACCACGTCGACAGCGCGGGGGTTTTGCAGCGATACCCCGCCGTCGGCCTCGCCCGCAGCCACCAGGGCCAGCCGGTAGGCCACGCTGGGCATGGCCCGGATGCGGGCCGGGGCTACCGCGCGCAGATTGGCACCGGGCTTCTTGTCGGCGCTCTGAGAGACGATCACCACGCTCTGGGGCCCCAGCGGGTCCCAGCAGCGGCGGGGCAAAAGCTGGCCGTTGCGGGTGAGCGGCTCTCCCACCAGCCCGGCGATCATGTCGCCCCGATCATCGGGATAGGTGGGCGAAAAGACCACGCCCAGCACCGGGCGGCCCCGCTGGAGCAACCCGATGGACACGGTGCTGCCCCGAAAGCCGAGCTGGAAGGCGGCCGTGCCGTCCTGGGGGTCGACCACCCACCAGTGGTCGGGATCGCTGCCCGCCTTCGCCCCGGTCTCCTCGCCCCGGTAGCCCCAGTCGGGAAAGGCGGCCGTGAGCCGGGCGCGAATCAGCTCCTCGGCCTCGTGGTCGATGGGCGCGTGCCCCGCCGAGCCTCGCGGGCCGGCGTGGAACTCTCGCCGGATCATCTCGCCGGCCTCGCGCGCAACCTCCACGGCCAGCGCCAGGGCCCTGGGAAGGTCAGCCAGCGGGTTGCACCACCGTGGCTTTCACCCCTTCGGGCAGCGAGTCGACCCAGGTGCGGAAGAGCTCGAGCTCGTCGATGTCCTCGATGGCTCGCAGAAAGCGCTCTGCCTGGCGCACGAAGCCGGCCCCCACGGCCACCTTCAGAGCGCTCTTGAAAGCCTCGACCGCCTTCTGATTCTCCTTCTTGGTGCGATACAGCACCCCCAGCTCGTACCAGGTCTCGGCCAGCCAGGCGGTGTTGCCCTTCTTTTGCAGGTCCTCGAGGGCCTGGAGGAACTGCCCCTCGGCCTTCTCGTGGTTATTCTCGAGCCGGTCGATGGTGCCGAAAAGAGCTTGCAGGTAGGCCGCCTCCAGCTGGCGCTGAGCACCCAGGAAGTAGTTTCGAGACTTGGTGCCCACCTCGCGGGCCCGATCGGGGGCGCCGTTCTTGAGGTGGGCCTGACAAAGATCCATGTAGACGCGGGCGATGTTGATGGAGTCGTCCACATACTGGAAAAGGCCCAGGCTCTCTTCCAGGTTGCGGATAGCTTCATCCAGGTCGCCCACCTGAATCAAACAGCGCCCGAGGTTGCGATAAGAATAGCCCATGGCGTAGAAGTTGCGAAAACGGGTGCTGATCTCAAGATCGCGGCGGAAGTAGTCCACGGCGGTCTCGTACTCTTCGCGCACCATGTGCACCTGACCCAGCTTGCCGTAGATGGTGGCCAGCTCGGTCTTGGCCCCCAGCCGGCGGCACAGGCCCTCGCCCTTCTTCAGGGTATAGATGGCCTCTTCCAGCCGGTTGAGCGAGAGGAAAGTGCGCCCGATGGAGTCGTAGACTTTGGCCTGTCCGTAGGCGCAGCTGGCCGTCTTGTAGATCTTGAGGGCGGCCAGATGCCAGTCGAGCGCGCCCCGGAAGTCTCCGGCGGTGCTGACCATCACGCCGATGTAGCGCTTGACCGAGGCCTCCTCCAGGGTCAAAGGCATGCCCTCGAGCAGCTTGAGCGCCTCATCCAGGTGCACCTTGGCTTGCTCGCTCTGGCCGAGACGAAAGTTATAGAGCCCGAACTGCGAGAGAATGGTGGCCCGCAAGCGGCGCGTCTCGGGCGAATCGGGCAGACCCTCGGAGGCCTTCAGCGCCTCCTCGATGTAAGCTCGGCCCTCGTCGAGCTCTCCCTGGCGCGAGGAGTTGGCCCCCAGGAAATACCTGGCCTGAGCGATCAGGCGCTGGTCCTTGAGCTCGGTGGCCAGCTCCAGGGCCGCTCGGAAGCAGTCGGAGGCCGGGATGCGGTCGCCTCGATTGCTCAGGATCTCGCCTTTCTTGAGGTGGGCCCGCACCAGATCGGGCCGGGTTCGGGGACCGGGCTCGATCTTAGAGACTTTGTCCAGCTCACGCAGGGCACGATCCCACTTTCCCAACACCAGGCACGCGCCACAGAAGGCGTTGCGAGCCTGCAGCTCGAGCTCCTCGGTCTGGGGGCCGAGCGGCAAGAGCCGCACCGACTCGAGCGCTCTGGTGTAGACGTCAAGCGCCTGGGGATACTGCAGCTGGCTGACCAGCTGGCTGCCCTCCAAAAACATGGCCTGAATGTCGGATGGATTCACCGGGGCACCTCCCGGACGGGTCTCTTCCAAAGAGTTCAAAGGACTCCCCTCCGGCTCTCGAGCAAACTTCGGCTGCCCCTTCGCCAAAGCAAAAGCGGGCCCCTGTCCTCAGGGGCCCGCTTTTGCTCAGGCGCTTCGAGGTCGTGGACAGATGGAAGAAACCCGCACGAGCAGGTCCCGCAAAGCGCTCATCTGCTTTGGCCCGCGCCCGACGAAGCGAACCCGGCATCCGCCCGGACAGCGTTGCACCACCCTGGCCCACAGGTCGATCCCCATCAGATCGAGCTGGACCACCTTGCCAGCATCAAGCGGAAGATCGAGCCGGGCTCCATCCATGCCCAGGTCGATAGTGTAGCCACGCAGGCCGTTCTTGACGCGCACCGGGAAGAGGGCCGGAAAGCGGCGGGCCCGGCGCGGACGCTGCTCGGCCTTGCGTGCTCCCACCAGGATCACCCCGGCCAGGTTGCCGCGCACCCACTTCACGCGACCGAATCGGTCCTCCACGCGGACCCGAGCGCCCACGGCGGGACGATCGAGGAAGGCCACGCGGGCTCCCCGGGGGCTGCTGTCGAGCAAGAAGCCCAATCCTGGCAAGCTGCGCAGCTCGCTGCGCCGTCCTTCGCGCCTTCGATCCCAGATGCGGTCGTCCTGAGTCAGACTGTAGACAAGCTCATGGTACATGGTGGCCTCCTGAGGCTGATTTTAAACCAGTCTGAGGGGCAGTGGCTGTCAGGCTGTTAGAATTTGTGCAAACTTTGTTGCCGAATTGTTACGAGTTTCCGTCAGCGCGCACGATGGTCAGCCGCCACTGGCCGGGGCCCGACAGGGCGGCACCAGCCAGAGCATGGTCAAAAAGAAGCGACGAGGAGCCGCTCATGTTCATGGAGCGGGCCACCAGGGCCCCGATGATGCGCGAGCTTCCAGAAGTACTGGCACTGGAGTCAGGCGCATAGACCCCGGCGCGCAGCCTGGCGTCCATGCTGAGCGACAGGCTCCCTCCAAGCAGGATGACCTGAAGATTGGAGGGGATCCCGCCGGCGTTGATCTGGGTCGTGCCCGACTGGCTCAGTCCGTTGTCGGCCAGGATCAAGACCGGGCCGGAGGGGTTCTGGATGACCAGGCGCGAGGAGCCGCTCATACTGATTCCCTGGGCAAAGAAGTACTGTCCCGAGGTCAGCACCGCCTGGCTGTCGCCGCTCATCGAGAGTCTCCGATAGTTGCCAGGAGCCAGGTCTTGTTGATCGGCTCCGCTCAGGCTCACCGCCTGCAAAGGGCCGGTGGTGGTGGGAGCGGCATAAGCGGTGAAGGTTCTGGGAACAGTCAGCACCCCCAGCGATCCGTAGGAGGAGGTGCCACTGTTGCTGACCGAGCCGGGCCCACCCCCTGGTCCGACCATGAGAAGCCCGTCGATGCGGCTGTCGCCGCTCATGTTGACCACTCCGCCGGAGAAACCATTGGTGCCCGTCTGAAAGGGCAACGGGGAAGGCAAGGACGGCCCCCAGGAACGGATGGCCGAAGTGCCGGACATGCTGATGGCGCCCTCAGAAAAGAGACCGTAATCGAACAGGCTGGTGCTCTGGCCACGGATAGCCAGGGCCCCGGCCGTGAAGCGCAAGTTACCGGCGCGCCCGACGCTCAGCATGTAGACGGCTCCGGCCGGCACCGGCGTACCGTCCGGCGCGACCGTGGCGGGACCGGCGGTATTGTTGAGAAAGAGCACGTCGTAGCGCACCTGGCTCAAGTCTGGCATGGCGTCGCTGATGGGAGCTGACCAGGCATCGTTGGTCTTGAGCCGACTCAGCCCCACCTGAAGCCCCGAGCGGGCCGCGTGCTCGCACCGGGCCATGGTGGCCCGGTCGGAGGTGCGCCGCAGGCTCTGCACGCTCCAGAAGTGAATGCTCAGCACCAGCATCCACAGCAGGAGGCCAAAGAACAGCACCCAGACCAACCCGAAGCCTCGATCAGTTCTTGGCAACGACATCACTTCGGCTTTCGATGCGGAAGAGCTCGTTGGCGACGGTTCGCGAGGAGACCAGGCGAATCGAGACCGGGTTGCTGCCCGAGATCTCCAGTTGCTCGAGGTTGCGAGCTAGCACGCTGTAAGGAGTGGCACTGGTTCGAAAAAAAAGCACATCCAGAGTATCCGGGAGAATGGGAGCCGTGTCCAGGGGAACGGGCAGCGCTTGCTCTTTGCGTAACAAGCAGTTGACGCCGTTGATGGGAGCCAGGTAGTAGCAAATGTACTTGCGCCACATCAGGCGTCCCTGGGAATCCGCCTGGAGATTGCCGACCAGATCTCTGGGCGAGCCCATCACCAGCCCGCCCGGCTCGGTGCGCAGGCTGGCCGGGTTGCCCTCGGAGAGATCTCGCGACAGCAGGGCCATGGCGGCCAGGTTGCTCTGTTGCAGCTCCAGGCTGACCTCCAGGGCCCGGTGGTAGCGCACGCTCTGCACGAACAACGTGGCCAGACCGGTCAAGACCAGCGAGGCCAGGGCGCAGGCCACCAGCATCTCGGGCAGGGTCAACCCGCGGCGCCTGCTCACGGGCTCACCACCAGGGCTTCCACCTGCTCTGAGAGCGCTCGCTCAGCCTCCGTCCAGCGCACGGTGACGAGCACCGAGCGAAGGTCGGGCGGCCGATCGGCCACCACCACCTCATAGTCATAGCGCGTGCTCTGGACAACGTCGCGGATGGTGCTGTCGAGCACGATGCTGCCGCTGGTCGAGCTCATGCCGGCGTAGCCCTGCGAGAGAGTCAGCTCGAGCTGCTGCTGGGCCAGGTGCACGGCTGCCATGCGATGGCGTCCGGTCACCGCACCTCGCGAGAGCTGGGGTAAAAGCGGAGCCAGGCTGACCAGGATCACCCCTGCCAGCACCGTGGCGACCATCATCTCCAGCAAGCTGAAGCCTCTCCCCCTCATGCTGGTGCCGGCAGGGCCAGCACGAAACGCGCCCCGCGCCGGCTTTCCTCCAATCGAAGCGTGCCTCCGTGGCGCTCCAGAATCTGACGGCTGACCGACAATCCCAGACCCGTTCCCTGACCGATCGGCTTGGTGGTGAAGAACGGATCGAAGATCTTCTCAGCCGCCTCCTTGGGCACGCCCGGGCCACTGTCCTCCACCTCCAGCTCGAGCCAGGAATCTTGTCGGCGGGTGCGCACCCACACCTTGCCGCCAGCGGGCAAGACGTCGCGAGCATTGAGGAGCAAATTGACCAGCACCTGCTGGATCTCGTTGGGACACATGCTGATCCGGGGGAGCTCGGCCAACTCGCACTCCACCTCCAGGCCGCTCAAACGGAGCTGGTGGCCGTGCAGCTCCAGGGTATCCCGAACGACCTGGTTGAGATCTGCCTCGACCTTGCCCTCACGGGCATCGCGAGCATAGTAGAGCAGCTTGGCCACGATGTCACGGGCCCTTAGCCCCGAGCGAACGGTCAGCTCAAGGTGCTTGCGGGCCCGCTCGGGAGAACTCTCGACCAGCTCGGAGGCCGTCTCGGCCGCCAGCAAAATGCTGTTGAGGGGAGTGTTCAGCTCGTGGGCCACTCCGGCCGCGAGCTGGCCGACGGCCGCCAGCTTGGAGCTCTGCACCAGCTGCACCTCGGATTCTTGCACACGCCTCAGGGCATCGGACAGATCCTGGAAGTGGCGAGCATTGTCCAGCGCCAGGGCAGCGTGGCAGGCCAGCATGCTGAGCAGATCTTGCTGGTGGCGGGGAAAAGCCTCCTTCTCGGTCCGACCCAGGCAGAGCACGCCTACGGCCCCGCTCTCAGCCATCAAGGGCACCAGCAGCAGGCTCTCCTCGCCATCCTGCAGAGGTTGCCAGCGTCCATCCAGGGCCAGCGGCCGACCGCTCTTGCGAGCAGGCCCGAGCTGAGGGCGCATGCGCTCGGCAAAGGATAGCGCCAGCTCGGGAGGGCGCGCACGCAACAGCTCCTCACCCAGAAACAGAGCCAGACTGGGACAGGGCGCGCTCTCCAGGGCCCTTTCCACCAGCACGTCCAGGATAGCCCTGGAGTCCAGGGTAGAGGAAGCCGCCCGGGCTCCCTCCACCAGCCGCGACAGGCCCTCGGCCCAGGTCTCCAGGCGACGACAGGACTCCTGATAGAGCTCCAGGGCCCGCTTCTGCTCGTCACGCAAGAGAAGCGAGGAGGCCGCCACGGCAGCCTGGTTGGTGAGCAAGGTGATCAGGCGCAGCTCCTGGCTGGCCAGGGGGAAGTTGGGAGCCCTTCCCACGTAGACCACGCCCAGGCTCCCCAGCGGCAGGGCAACGGCCGATCCCTCCGAGGAGAACAGGGCCCCGCCCGGTCCCTGGCTGCGCGAGGCCGGAGCCCGGGTCTTCCAGGCCTGCTCCACCAGCTCTTCGCTCAGTCCGGTCAGCTCGACGTTGGCCAGTTGCTCTCGGAAGGGCGAGCGAAAGGCGAGCGGCAGCAGCCGGCCTTCCTTGCCCAGGAACACCACCGCGCTCTGGCAGTCCACCATGGAGGCCAATCGCGCGACCAGGCTCTCGAGACACAGTGGCAGGCTGGGGCTGGCTCCCAGCTCCAGGGTGGCCTCCTCCAGCAACACGTAGTCGTGGCGGCTCTTCTCCAACTCGTGGCGCAGCTCGTCCTCGAGCCGGCGTCGCGAGGGGGTGATCTCGCGGGGCGGGGCGGGGGTCTGGGGGGGAGCGCTCGAGCGCAGGGAGGGAACCAGAGCGGCCGCGGCCAGGAGGGCCAGCACCGTGATCCAGCCTTGCCCCAGGGTGCCCCCGAGGCCCACCGCCAGGCCGCAGCTCACCAGGGCCCGCGGGAAAGAGGGGGGGCGTTTGAGATGCAGGGCCACGGGCAGGTAGAGGTCGACCAGCAGCAAGACCTGACCCCAACGGGGCAGCCCCGGACCGAGCAGCGCCAGCGGCAGGGTGGCCGCCAGCACGGGCAATGACTCCCCCGCCACCTCCTCCAGGCGGCCACGACGGAGCACCATCCGGGTGGCCATTCCCAGAGTGAGCAGCAGCACCGTCCAGGCCGGACCCAGTCCGGGAGCCAGGGCCACCCCGAGATAGAGGGCCGAGGCTCCCCCGGCCATCTCGAGCAGCACCGTGGCCAGCAGGAGCAGCGCCGCCTCCGGCGGAACAGGCACAGCCCGGCCCAGGGTCAACGCCAGGCCTCCGGCATAAAGAAGGCCAGCCAGCACCCAGGCCGTTCCGGGCAATCGCGTGGGGGGCGAATGAGTGTTCAGTCTGTCTTGGGAATTGGCGCGCCGATGCCTTTGAACCTGCCTCAAATGAGCCAGTTGACCCGCCAACTGGCCACCTTGTTCAATGCCGGAGTTCCTCTCACCCGAAGCCTGGAAGTGTGTCGCACCGGCGAGAAGGCCGTCCAGACGGCGGTGGACCAGATGGTGGCCAACCTGCAGCAGGGCCACAGCCTGGCGGAGACCCTTCGCCGTCAGGATTTTCCCGAGCCCTACGTGCAGGCGATCGCGGTGGGCGAGCGCACGGGTGGCCTGGCCCTGGTGCTGGAGCGCCTGGCTCTCGATCTGGAGCGCCAGCACACGGAACGGCGCAAGCTGGTGGCAGCTCTGACCTACCCGGCCATGATGCTGGCCGTTGGGGGCGTGCTCTGCCTGCTGTTCACCTTCGTTCTATTGCCGGTGATGGAGCAGCTCTTTGTCTCGATGCACATGCAATTGCCCCTGCTGACCCGCATGGTGCTGGCCGTCGGTGGCCTGGCGCGCCATCCGGCCATGCTGGTGCCGGTCGTGCTCTTGCCGCTCAGCCTGTGGCTCAGCCGCGCCTCCATCCGAGCCTGGTTGGACGAGTCCCCCCTCGGTCTGCAGCTTGATAGCCTGTGGCTGCGCGTTCCTCTGGTGGAGCGAAGGGCCGCCAGCCGCCTGCTCTATCTCCTGGCTCTGTTGATCGAATCGGGCTGCCGGCTCTCGGAGGCCCTGGACATGCTCTCTCGTCTCAGCGGCAACCGCATGCTGGCCCGTCAGTTTCTACAGATTCGCCAGCAGGTGTTCGATGGCTCCAGCCTGACCGAAGCCTTGCGCTCATGCCAGGTGCTGCGAGCCGACGCCCTGCAGTTGATCGGGGCGGGGGAAGAGTCGGCCCGTCTGGGATCTCTGACAAGGATGGCGGCCCGCCTCAACGAGTTGGAGGCCGACCACCTGACCGAGGTGTTGACCGCCATGCTCGAGCCGCTCTTAATGATGGCCATGGGCGTGATCTCGGGGATCTTGTTCATTGCCGTGCTTCTGCCTACCAGCATGTTGATTTCCGGGCTCACATAAACTCCCTCGCATAGAAGATGCGATGAATTCTCAACAGGTTGAGCTTCGTCGCATCGCCCGTTGGGAGCGGCTCGAAACAAGTTTCTCACCGCACGTCAGGTGGCACGGTCAAGGCGACGAAGTTTAGAGGGGAATTGTCTGCCACTCGCGAGGGGTGACGGTATAGAGGAAGTTGGAGATGGCCCGGTGGACGTCCCAGCGGTCGTAGGTCTCGAGCAGGTAGTCGAGGTAGAGGCAGCGCCGCGCCACCCCGTCCAGCTCGAACCCCCAGTACATCGACATCAAGGGATTGATGAACTGAGGCGTTCCATGGGTGCGCGAGGTGGGATGGTGGTCGCCAAACTGGCCTTCCCCGGCAGCCACGATGGAAGTGGTCACGATGCTCTCGTGACCGGGCATGCGCTCGCAGACATAGCGGACCGCCCCGGCGAAGGCCTGGAACTCGGGCATGCCAGGCAGAAGCGAGAAGGCGCCCAGGAAGTCTCCCGTGGGGGTGAGGTCAGCCACCGCCTCCAGCACGTGGGCATGGCACACGCCGTGGTGGGTGTCCACCCCGAATCCCAGGTTGAGCAGCAAGCGGACCGGCAGATCGAGCTTGTGCACGGCCGCGATGCTGGACATGTCCTCGGCCGGCGAGCCCAGCCCGGGCTCGTCGCCGCGCATCAGGCTGTCGGTCCCTCCATCCACCAGCACGACCGCGTCCAGATTCAGCTCTTTGACCAGGTCCTGGTAGATCTGGAGCAAGATGGCTGCGCCCGCGGTGCGGAAGCAGTAAACAGGCACGTCCTGGCCCTGGCTCTGGAACCACTCGGTGAGATAGCGCTCGGGGAAGTAGTGGTCCTCCCCCCCACAGCCCGGCCGCACCTCGAGGATGCGTTTGGCGCTGCCCATCCAGCGCCCACTCGCTCTGGCCAGATCGGAGAAGGAGAGGCTGGCCAGGAACACCTCTTTGCCCTGGCTCTTGAGGTGGCCATAGAGCGGGACTCCGGTCAGGATGTCGAACCCGCCGCCGGCGCCGGCGAGCAGCACGCGCTTGCAGGGGGCGAGTTTCTCGAGGAAGGGCAGGCTGCCGAGAGTCATGCGCAGGTCTCCTTCATGATTTATGTGTCTACAATACACTAACTTGAGAGCACAGGTCAAGCCCCGCCGTATTCTTTGCCGCTTCTCTGTGCGGTCTGCAAGTTGCACAACACATTGCAGGAGGGGCCCTGAGGAGGCTGGTGCCCCACGCGCGCAAAGGCCAGATTACGCCTGCGGTCCGGTCCGGGGACAGACCACCCGTGGGGCGCTCGCCCAGGGTGGAGCGAAAGCCCCGCTCGTGACGGTATCCTTCCCTTACACCGAAGATGCAGGCATTTTCAGTCCACGGTCCCCGAAGGAGCAACTACTTCTTGATCGCCTGTGTGAGAAAGAGCAAAGCGGCCATTCCGCAGGCGGCGGCCATGAGAAGACCGCCGGTTCGGAGCAGGGCCGTCGCTCCCAGGAGAATGAGCAGACCCGTGGCGACCGCCCATCCATTGATCCGGGTGCCAGCAAGCTTGTTCAGCAAGGCAAAAAATCCCACCACGACGAGACCGAGGATCCCGCTGCCGATCAAGAGCCCCATGACTTGTCCGAGAAGAAACGCCGGGGCAGCCTCAGATGCGTTCATAGCTCAATTCTACCAATGGAAAGAGGACAAGGAAAGTTCAATCAGCAGGCTCGGACCGGGCCCTGAATTGAAAACCCCCTCGATTCCCGGAGAAGGTCCCGACTCAGCCCCTGGGCATCCAGGCTCCAGCGCGGCGCTCGGGGGAAGCACCCCGGGCCTTGAACAGCTCAAGCTGGAGGCGCTCGATCTGGTGTAACAAGCGAGTCTGCTCGCCCTGGCGCATTGCCTCCTGCTCGGAGGCGGCCCGCAGTGAGCGGCGTAGCTCCTCCTCGCGAGAGGTGAAAGCCTGCAGATCGCTCGTGGCCCGGGCCAGGCTCTGGCGCAAGGCGCAGTTGTCCTGCTCGGCAGACAGGCGCAGGAACTCGCTCTCGCGCAGGCTTCTTCTCAGGTCGTCGCACTCAGCCCGAGCTTTGAGGTAGGCAGCTTTCAGGCGAGCGAACCGATGACGGATCTCTTCGCGAACCGACATAACGACCAGAGTTTAGCTCTCACGCAGGATGAGGCGCACCATGCCCACCCCGGTGCCCAGGATGGCGCCGCCGATGCCGCCGTAAATGCCGGCGGGCAAGCTGGCCAGCAGGCCCGCGCCCACGGCGCCCCCGAGGGACAGGCCGGCTGCTCCGGCCACCAGGCCAGCGCCTATGCCTACAGCTGCGCCCAAACCGATACCCCCGATGGCAGCGCCGCACGCGGTGTGTTTGAAGATGAAGCGCAAATCGTCCTGGCCGCTCTCAAAAGTGTCACCCGAGGACTGAGGACGCGGGGCCGGCAACTGGGCCAGGGTAGGCCGGTATTGATTCTGGTAAGACAGGCTCTGAATCTGCATGGTTGATCTCCTTGTCGACTGCGCAATGCGCTCTCTGGGCGGCAGTCTACGCGACATGAAACCGCGCGTTGTTTCCAACCGAGAACTGGCTGTTTCCGAGATGTTGCCAGAGCGATTCCCGGTACGTCCCCCGACGGATCAACAAGGCTTGCACTGAGAGCGGGGGGGCGGAGCTGCGCTCGGTGGTTTTCCTGCGGCCCCGGGGCAAATGTCAAGAAACCTGGGCCAGTATGGCACTTGCGGGTCAGGCGAGGGCTCGAGCACTTGCACAGCTACTGTAGTTTAGCCGCTCGGCACCTTTGAGCTCCGTTTTTTCGCCAGCGTGACTCCATTGACCAGAATCTTGCGCGAGTCTTCCTGGACGGCCGCGGACGTTTCGGAGGGAACCATCACCGCCGCCTGATGATTCGCCAGGGCCTCGGCCAGACGATGCTCGAGAGCTCTCTCCTGCGGGGCCAGCGCCGCGTACTTCTCGGCACCCTCCTGCTCAGCCGACCTGCTGATCAGCCAGAACCCGACACCCGGGGCCACCAGCCCGGCCACGAGCGCAGGAAGACCCAGTCCCAAGTTGCCAGCGAGGTACATCCCGGCGATCGGCGGTAGACACAAAACCCAGATGCCGTAGGCGGACATCTTCTTGCGGCTGGCCAGCTTGCAGAGCGCCTCCTGGCTGTGCGCGGTGCGGAGCTCGGCCAGCGCTGCCCTGGCTTGTTTGACTTCCTGCTCTGCTTGTTGGACTTTCTCATCGGCTCGGGTCAACTGCCGGACAGCCGATGTGAGCGACGTCGCTCCCCTGGGCAGCGCAAAGCGGATCTGCATTGGCGAATCTCTCCAGAGTTGACCTTTTTGCAGACCCTATCGGAGCGGGCTAAAATATTTTCGATTTCTCAAAGCCCGAGGCTCATGGCTCCCAGGTCTCCCCCAGAACACGCAGCCAGTTTCCGTGAGCCACCTTCTCGATCTCCTCGTGCGAGAAGCCGCGGTCTGCCAGACCCCAGAGCACCTGCCCCAACTCGCTGGTATCCCAGAGCTCTTCTGGCATGGTGGCGCCTTCGTAGTCTGAGCCCAGCGCCACGTGGTCGATCCCGGCCAGCTCAGCCACGTACTCCAGGTGATCGAGCACCAGCTCGAGCGGGGTGTCCGGGTCGTCCTCGCCGTCGGGACGAAGGTCGGCCACGCTGAAGCTGATTCCGACCAGGCCTCCGGAATCAGCCAACGCCCGGAGCTGCTCGTCGGTGAGATTGCGCGAGGAAGGGCAAAGGGCGTGGGCGTTGGAGTGCGTGGCCACCAGCGGGTAGCGGCTCAGATAGGCCACGTCCCAGAAGCCCTCCTCGGTCAGGTGGGACACGTCCAGCATGATGCCCAGCTCGTTGCAGGCGCGCACCAGCTCGCGCCCACGCCGGGTCAGGCCGGGCCCGGTGTCGGGCGAGGAGGGGAAACGAAGCTGCACGCCGTGCCCGAACAGGTTGGGCCGGCTCCACACCAGGCCCAGCGAGCGCAGACCCAGCGCATAGAGCTCCTCCAGATTGCGCAGGCCCGAATCGATGGGCTCGGCTCCTTCGAAGTGTAAGATGGCCGCGAAGACATCCTCTTCCAGACAGCTCACCAGATCAGACCACGAGCGCACCACGCAGACGCTGCCCAACGAGTCGCTTTCGAGCTGCAACAGCTTGTCCGACATCGAGAGGGCGACTTCGAAGGCATACTCGGGATCGAGCGGATCGGGCAGGGCGATGGCATAGCCGCCGCTGTCATCGTAGTAAGTCTCGTCGGGGTCGAGATCGGGAACCCAGGCCGCAAAGAAGCCCCCGCCCAGGCCGCCGCGTCGGGCCAGCGGCAGGTCCACCTGAGCCTCCGGGTCCCCCAGCAGGAAGGGCAGGTGGTCGCCCTCGCGCTCGAGGCGAAGCAGCACGTCGTTGTGGCCGAGCAGAATGGGGATGTCCATGCTGGTATTGCCAGATCGAGGCCTGAGGGAAAGATTCCTCCGTGAGAGAGAGAAAGACTTGGGGATGCTCGATGCGCTGCAACGCCCTCTGGAGAGCCTCCGGGTCTCGGTCACCGACCGCTGCAACCTTCGCTGCGCTTACTGCATGCCCGAAGAAGAATACCACTGGCTGCCCAGGACGCATCTGCTCAGCTATGAGGAGATCGCACGCCTGGCGGCGGCATTCCGCGATCTGGGGGTGCGTCGCCTTCGTCTGACTGGAGGCGAGCCGCTGTTGCGACGCAACCTGGCCGGCCTGGTCGAATTGCTCGACTTTGAGGATCTCGCTCTGACCACCAATGGTGTTCTGCTGGCCGCTCAAGCCCGTGAGCTGCGTGAGGCTGGCCTGCACCGCGTCACGGTCAGCCTGGATACCCTGCGGCCCGATCGCTTCCGCGAGCTGGCCCGGCGCGACTCGCTCGAGCAGGTGCTGGAAGGAATTGCAGCCGCTCGTCGTGAGTTCGGAGGGCTGAAGCTGGACACGGTGGTGATGCGCGGCGTCAACGAAGACGAGCTGGCCGAGCTACTCGCCTTCGCCCGCTCGATGAACGCCGAGCTTCGTTTCATCGAGTACATGGACGTGGGCGGTGCCACGCGTTGGAGCCCCGAGCGGGTGCTGTCGCGGACCGAGATCCTGGAACGGGTGGGGCCGGCCGAGCCACTACCCGGCCGCGGCTCGGCTCCGGCCGAGCGATTCGCCCTGGCGGACGGCCAGGTCTTCGGCATCGTGGCCTCCACCACGGCGCCCTTCTGCGCCGATTGCGACCGGGCCCGGCTGACCGCCGATGGGCGCTTGTTTACCTGCCTCTACGCCACCCGCGGCACCGACCTGCGCCAACCGCTGCGCTCCGGCGAGAGCCGCGAGCAGCTGGTGGAACGACTGCGGACCGTGTGGGGCGCGCGCAGCGATCGAGGGGCCGAGGAGCGCACCGCCCTGCGCCGTCGCGGGTCCTTTGTCAGCCTTGAAGAGCTGCGCCAGAATCCGCATCTTGAGATGCACACGCGGGGGGGTTGAAGTAAGGGCGCGGGCTGCTCAAGCGTGGACAGCAAGAAATCTGCCACGGCTGCCCGCACCTCGGGCCTGGCAAAGGGGTCGTCGTTATGCCCTCCGGGAAGCTCGACGAAGGTCCTGGGCGCGGCCGCCACGACGAGCAAGATTCGGGTAAAAATTTCTCGATCCTCGAAAGTGCGTACGCGGGAGAGGGGCCCGATGCGTCGTATGCGGGGGCCTTATGGAGAACTATTCGCTGTTTGACTCCCCCATCGGTGTGCTGGGAATTCTGTGGACGGAACGGGGCATCTCGGGCATCCAGTTGCCAGAGAAAGACAGCGAAGCCACCGCCGAGCGCCTGCGCCAGCGGGGCAGGACGGCCCGTCCCCCTGAGCATGTGAGGCAGGCCATCGCAGCGCTGGTCCGTCATCTGTCCGGCCAGCCTCAAGCCTTTCAGGAGCTGAGCCTGGACTGGGGCAAGGTTCCCCTCTTTCATCGCGCCGTCTACGAGCGCGCCCGTCAGGTGCGGCCGGGTGAGACGATCTCTTACGGCGAGCTGGCCCGCGAGCTGGGCAAGCCGGGTGGAGCCCGGGCGGTGGGCCAGGCGATGGCCCGCAACCCCTTCCCCATCGTGGTGCCCTGCCATCGGGTGGTGGCCTGCGGTGGGCGGCCGGGCGGATTCTCGGCCTACGGCGAGACGGCCGCCAAGGCACGCTTGCTGGCCCTGGAAGGAGTCGAGCTGGCCGGCGTGCGCTGAGCGCTCAGCTCCTGGAGAAATTCCACCCTGTCGGTGCGCGGGCTCCTTTGGTGGTTGTAGCAGGGTGAAAAGGTCGATCTCTCTTCCATCGTCCGACCATCCCCGCTTGCAAGCGACACAGACAGGACATCCAAAGGCACGATTAAGTGGGCCGCCGCAAGCCGGACATGCACGATCCATAACGTGATTGTGGCATGGCACCGAAGTTAACATGAGGTTCAAGTCTGACCTCCCCCGGACAGGATAGCTTGTCGCCAGAGCACGCGGCGGGGGGGACAGAGCCACAGCCAGACCTCCTTTCCGCCTGGCCATGATGATGAACCGGAGGGTATTCCCATGTCCATGACCTTGAGCGCTATTCAGCTTCCGCTTTTCACCACGCCCCTGAAGGGCCGCGAGGAGCCGCCGGCTCCCGAGCCCCCGGCCCCCGAGCCCCCCGCTCCCGAGCCGCCCACTCCCGAGCCCGGCATCGACTTCTCGCGCATCGACTGCCCCAACAAGGCCCTGTTGCTGCCCACCCTGAACCCGGCCGCCGTGGCCACTGTGGTCACCGGCCTGATCGCCTCCTCCATGACCGGTGCCCCGGCCAGCGCCGCTCTGGCCCTGACCTTCAACGACACCGCCGGCAGCGTCAACTACAGCTTCAACCCCGGCGACCCCAGCGCCCTGGTGAGTGCCACGGGAACGCTGGGCGAGGCCGCCTACACCGAGAACTGGGCAGTCAACACCGAGACCGGTGCCATCACGGTCACGGGCACCATCGGCGAGAGCACCCAGGAGCTGACCTTCAGCGAGTGTGAAGGGCAGAACGCCATGTTCATCAACGGCCGCGTGGGCGACCTGGCCGTCAGCCAGAAGCTGTTCCTGGTCGAGAGCCAGAGCGGCGACGAGAGCCGCAGCCGTCTGGTGGTGGACGGCGCCATCGGCGGCCGTTCCTATCACCAGGAGCTGAGCCTCCTGGGCGAGAGCGAGGACGGCTCAGCCATCGGCACCAGCGGCTACCTGGCCGGCTCCGACCTCAACCAGGTGATCCTGACCAGCTCCACCGAGACCGGCGCCAACACGCTGGCCGCCGGCGATGTGGCGGGCGTCGAGGTCACCCTCAACGCCGACCTGGTGATGGCCCAGCCCTGACCTTCCCTGAAACCGGTAAACCGACCTGAGCGGCTTCTTCGTCGCCTTTCCGGGCCCCGCACGTAACCCGTGCGGGGCCCGATTTTCGTTTCAGCTCTCTTTGAGAAGCAAGCGATACTCTGAGCCCATGCGGATCCATGCCCAGACGCTGCCGGCCAGCCTTCCCGCCCTGCCCGCCCGGGCCTCGGGAGACCACCCTGACCAGGTCACGATCAGCGGCCACGCCCCCGCCACCAACACCATGGAAGCGGCCCGCAAGCTCTTTCACACCGACACCGAGCGGGCCAGGCACATCGTGCGCTCCTTTCCCATCGACGACATCCACCAGCGGGGCAACACCTACTACTATCCCCCCACTCCCGTCTTCACGCCCGACGGGACGCTGGTGGTGGGCACGAACAAGGGCACCATCCTGGCCTTCGATCCGGTGACCCGCCAGGAGCGGTGGCGGCGAGAGCTCTCTCCCAGCGGCTACAACACGCCCGCAAGCACTCCGGATGGGCGACTGTTGTTCTCCAACCACGAGTCCGGTCAGGTTCTCTGCCTGCGCCAGGACGGCAGCGAGGTCTTCCAGGCCGAGCTTCCCGGCCCGCTGGTCCAGGATATCCAGCTCGATTCGAAGGGGAATGCTTACGCCCTGACCAGAGGCCAGATCGTGGCCCTCGACCCGCAGGGCCAGGAGCGATGGCGCCAGCCGGCGCCGGAGGAGAACGCCGCCTTGCTGGCCACTCCGGATGATCGGATGGTGCTGGCCACCTGGCAGGGGGTGACCCTGCTCGACGACCAGGGGAAAGAGCTCTGGAAGCATCCCTGCGTCCTCACCCGCTGCCCCGCTTTTACGCCTGACAACACGATGTTCCTGGCCACCGACGAGGGGGTGCTGGTGGCCCGGCCGGAGGGCACGATCACCGCCGCCGACCCGCTGCCGGGCAAGCCCTACGCGCTGCTCGCCGACGCTCGCGGCAACGTGGTGGTGGTGACCGACAACGGCCACGTGGTGAGCCTGGACAGCCAGGGCAAGGAGCGCCACCGGCGCGACATGCGGACCGCCCTTCCCTCGGCCCCGGCGGTGCTGGGCGACGGAACCATCCTCCTGTGCACGGCCGAGTCTGAGGTGTGGAAGCTCGACTCCGACCTGCAGCCAGAATCGATCATGCACGTACCCCGAAAGAGCGGCTGGCGCACCATCGGGATGAATACGCCCCAGGTCGCTCCCAACGGGGCCATCTACGTGGGCCAGGAAGGAAATCGCCTGGACGTGCTCAGCAAGGAGGGCTACGTCTCCTGGCGACTGGACGGCTACCACCGCAGCTCGCCGAGCTTCGGTCCGGACGGCAGTCTGGCGGTGGCTCACTACGACCAGGTCCACCTGCTCCAGGAGCGCAGCCTGGACGAGGTGCTGGCAGAGCCCTCGGTAGAGCAGCCCGTCAGCGCTCAGGTCGAGCGACGCGGAGACTTCCTGGTGGTCGGCGGTCGGATGGTGCGCGTCAAGAAGCCGTGGTGAGGTGCTGCGGTTGGTGCGAGAATGTGGTTATGGCTATTTCTTCTTCTTTTTCTTCTTGTTTTTTCGAGCTTTGGCCGAAGGGCGGGCCACGGCCGGCTTGCGCGGACCCTCCCCCTCGACCGGCCCTTCGTCCTCCTCCTCTTCCCAGTTTACGAGGAACTCTTGCAGGGCGGGCACCAGAGCCAGCTCGGCCGGGGTCTCCAGGGTGGCCCCCTCGAGCACGTCCAGCACGGCTCGCGGATCGGTGTTGGCCAGAGCGGCCAGGGCCTCGTCTGGGCGATTCTGAGCAGCGTAGAGCAGCACCAGGTTGAGCCAGACCTGCTCGGCATCAGGATGCTCCTTGACCACCGGCTCGCACAGCTCGACCCCCTCGCCGTAACGCCCCGCGCTGTAGAGGGCGGTGGCCAGCTGAGAGGCCAGATCGGGGGTGGGCCGCAAGGCGTAGGAGCAGCGAAAATGCTCCACGGCCTCGGCCAGATTGCCCATGGCCATCTCCAGCTGACCGCGCAGGCGCCAGGGACCGGGATCCTTGTCATCCAAGGCCAGAAGAGTCTCGATCAGGTGCAGGCTCTGGTCGTACTCCTCTCGTCTGAGGCAGACGCCGGCCACCTGGAGCATCAGATCGGCCGGCAGCCGGTCGTGCGGCTGCAGCGCCTCCAGGAACTTCTCCGATTCCTCTGCGCGACCGAGCTGATCGAGCACCACGGCCTTGTAGGTCAGAACCCGGGGATGGGTCGACTGCACCTTACCGATGAGCTGCCAGGCACGGTCGGGGTGCTCGAGATCGAGGGCGGCCTCCACGGCAGCCTCCACGGTGACCAGGTCATCGGGCCGGTAGGTAGCCGTCTGCTCAATGATCTCGAAGGCCTCCTGGTCGCGCCCGAGCAGTCGCAACACGTCGGATGCGGTGATGGCCAGGTCTGGATTGTAGGGTAGCTGACCGAATGCCTGGACCGCAAGGTCGGCAGCCTCATCCAGGTCGCCCCGGTCGGCCAGGATCAGCGCCAGCTGCTGCAAGCCAGCGGCGTGGTCGGGCGCGTTCTCGAGCGCCATCCGAAAGCACTGCTCGGCGCGGGCGTACTCGCGTTTTTCCTTCATCGTCATCCCCGTAGCCACCAGCAGGTGAGCGTTGGAGGGGTCCTCCAGGAGGGCCTCCTTAAGGATCTCGAGCGATTCCTCGTGGCGACCCTGCAGCCCGAGCAAACTGGCCAGGATGGCCGTGTACAGAGCTGGCTCGTCAGACAGCTCGACCGCCTGCCGCAACAGCTGCTCGGCTGCGCTCAGATCGCCCGAGGCGATCTGGTTCTGGGCTGATTCAAACAGCCTCTTCGGGTCCTGCATAGGAGTGGGTGCATTCTATGACCGGTCGGGATGACCCTGGCTCCGGGCTGCCCAATCTGCAAGCCCCCGCATCGACCGTGCTCTCAATTGACGGCGATCAAGCTTCGTCCCGTCGCCCGTGCCACATCCTGCAGGGAAGGTTTCGAGAAGAATCTCGCAAGGCCGGGTTCATTGGCACTGTCATCAGTCGAAGCCTCAAGCGGAGTGCTGACGAATTTGCAGCAATTGCGCCGCCGGGCTTGGACCAGGCGAAGTGCTGAGCAATTGCGCCGACAAAATTGTGACTGAAGGGTAGGAAAACCCTCAATCACGAGGAGGGGACGGAACTGCAGCAACGAACTCCGGCCCATGCGCCGGGTTATCTGGCTGGTTTTGCTTTTCTTGATGGGCTGCGGTGGCGAGATCAAGCACCCGCTCGTTGCCCACGGCATCTTCCTGGGCCCCGCAGGCCGCCCTGAGGAAGTTGTCAGTTTGAAGGTTCCAGAAAGCTGGGAGCTGCGCGAGGGTCTGAAAGAGGTCGCCCTGGTGGCCATCAGCCCGGTGCGCAAAGGACACGACTTCCGGGAAAATCTTACCCTGGTTTCGGTGCCACTCGAGGCGGGCGAGACCAGTGAGGCCTTCGTTCAGCGTAGCCTGAAACAAGCAACCAGGCTGGAAGGTTTCGAAAGTCTGCCCTCCCCGGATCCTTCCCGTTGGGCCCTCTACCGGCACAGCTACGGTGGCCAGCCGGTCCAGGTCATGGCCTACTTCGTGACCCGCGAGAGCTCAGGCTATATCTTTGCCTTCAGCTGCGCCCCGGACGACTTCGCGGAGACCCGGGAGCTTTTTGAATCTATCGCCCGCACCATCTCCGTCGAGCCCGAGCAGCGCCAGAAGATGAAAGAGCTTCTCGATAGCCTGCAAAAACATGACGAAGTGATGAACAAGCACTTTCCCAAGCGTTGACCCCCACGCAGCCAGACCTGGCCAGCAGGTCACGCCTCCGCCGGGGATCCAGCCGACTTCTCTCTGAAGGGCAAGAATCTCGTCTCGCTTTGAGCGGTCTTTCAGCTTGCCAGATTATCCTCGACGAGATGATCAGCCATCGCCTGCCCTGGCATGCTCCCTGGCCCGCCGGCTCGCGCCTCGAGAACGCGACCGCGGTGCTGGCCAGCGAGTCTCAATTCGACCCGGAGCGGCGCCGGCAGGCGCAAGGTCCCTTCCTGCCCGTCTCGCCGCCCCTGCGCTCGGGCTCGAAGCTCTGGCTCACCGGGCTGCAAGAGCTCATCCAGCTCGATGCCGATAGCCTCAAGGTCACCGGCCGCGACGAGCAGCCCCGACTGTCCAACGAAGGCGCCGCTATCTTGCCGGACGGACGCCTGATCTATGTGGAGGTGCAGGCCACCACGTTGCGCACAGCCGATGGCCAGCTCTTCCACGACGCCGGCGGCAGGATCAGCTCGCGCATCGCCTTCACCCCGGACGGGAAGCCCGCGGTGGGAGTCGCTCCCAACCAGATCCAGGTGGTCGGAGGTCCCATCTGCCTGGTCCCTCCAGCCGCCGAGCAGACTCCCGAGTGCGACCGGGTGCTGGCCCTGGCCGCCGGAGAGCGAGCGCTGGTAGGGCTGACCCGCGACGGGCGGGCAGTCGGTTTCGGCCAGGACGGCGTGCTGCTCTGGAGCGTGAGCGAGAAAATGACCTGGCCCCGCTTGCCGCCTGTCTTCTCGCCGGACCAGAGGACCGTTTACCTGGCCTCGGTGGAGGGCGCGGTGGTGGCCCTGGATGCTGAGAATGGAAGCGAGCGCTGGCGCTGCAAGATAGAAGGCCATGCCCTGACCCCGCCGGCCCTGGACAAGGCGGGCAACCTGCATCTTTACACCAGCCCCAGCCAGGTGGTGAAGATCAGTCCCGAGGGAAAACTGGAGCGCAGCACGCCCTCGGGCACGCGCTACTATGTCTCCATGGGCTATGCACCCCAGCTCGAGCTGGACCGCATGGGCAACGCCGTGGTGCTGGCCAACCCGGACGAGACCCTGGTCTTCTCGCCCGAAGGATATCGCTTGATGCGGCTCACCACCGCCGAGCTGTTCGACGGAATGGGCGAGTTCGTGGACTCGTTTGCCCTGAATCCGGAGCGCGATCGGGTGATCTTGCTGAGCGGCTCGCGGGGAGTCACCGAGGTAGAGCTTCCCCGCACCCCGCAAGAGCAGAAGGCCCGTCTGCGAGCGGCCATCGCCCGTCGCGACAACCAGCAGGAAGGCCCTCAGGTGGCTGTGCAGGAGGACTGGGTGACCGTGCGTGGAGCGCGATTGCGCCGACGCAAGCTGGAAGGCTGACAAGCCGGCCCGCATGATGATCGCTCTGCTGGATGGGCCACTCCTTGCTCGGTGCTACAGACCCAGGGCTTTCGGATCGTCCGGCAGGCAAATGATGATCCGTCTCAGAATGAGCCTCGCCCGTGAAAGCTTTCTACTGCGACACCTTCGTGCTGCCCCTGCCGGACGGGCATCGCTTTCCCATGCAAAAGTACCGGCTTTTGCGTGAAGCCCTGCTCGACGAGCCGGGCCTGACCCTGGCCTTGCCCGAGCCGGTTGACGATGAGACCCTGGCCCGCGCCCACACGCTCAACTACATCCAGCGCGCCTCGCGCGGCCAGCTGAGCGCCCAGGAGGTCCGCGAGCTGGGCTTTCCCTGGTCGCCCCAACTGGTAGAGCGCAGCCGCCGCTCGGCGGGAGCCACGCTGCAGGCCGCCCGGGCCGCGCTGGAGGAGGGCGTGGCCGTCAACCTGGCCGGGGGCACCCACCACGCCTTCGCCGACCGGGGAGCCGGGTTCTGCCTCTTCAACGACTCGGCCATCGCCGCCCGGGCCCTGCAGGCCGAGGGGTTGGTGGAGCGGGTGCTGGTGGTGGACACCGACGTGCACCAGGGCAACGGCACCGCCGCCATCGCGGCCGGAGACGAGAGCCTGTTCACTTTCTCGATCCACGGCCAGCACAACTATCCCCTGCGCAAGGAAGAGAGCGACCTCGACCTGGGCCTTCCTGATCAGACCGCCGACGAGGACTACCTGACCGCCCTGGAGCGCGGCCTGGACGAGGCGCTAAAGCGATCCCGACCCGACCTGGTGCTGTTCGTGTCGGGAGCCGATCCCTTCGAGGGCGACCGGCTGGGCCGCCTCAAGCTGACCCGCCCGGGCCTTCGCCGCCGTGACGAGCTGGTGCTGCAGCGGTGCCAGGGCCTGCCGGTGGCCATCAGCATGGCGGGGGGATACGCCCACGACCTGGCCGACACGGTGGCCATCCACCTCCAGACGGTGAAAGCGGCCCTGGCCCGATGAAGCCCGGGCAGCGCGTGGTCAACGAGGCCGAGCCCACCCTGGGCCTGGGAAGGGTGGAGCGGCTGGTGCCCCCTCGCTCCATCGAGGTGGCCTTCCCGGCCGTGGGCGAGACCCGGCTTTACAACGTCAAGACGGCCCCCTTGCGCCGGCTGGTGCTGCAGCCCGGCCAGCAGGCCGTGGGCCGCGACGGCCGGCGCTTTCGGGTGGAGCGGGTGGAGGAGCAGGACGGCCTGCTCATCTACCGCGGCCAGGGCCGCAGCCTCGCGGAAGCCGAGCTGGCCGATCAGAACACCTCCACCTCGGCGGCCGATGACCTGCGCCACGGGCGGCTCTCGCACTATCAGCTATTCGACCTGCGCGAGCGAGGTTGGCGGGTGCGCCGCGATCTGCTGGCCTCGCAGGCCCGAGGACTGGCCGGGGCGCGCGTGCGCCTGCTTCCCCACCAGCTGCACATTGCCTACACGGTGAGCCGCCGGCTGCTGCCCAGAGTGCTGCTGGCGGACGAAGTTGGGCTGGGCAAGACCATCGAGGCGGGACTGATCTTCTCAGCCCTGCGAGCCCTGGGCCGAGCCGACCGGGTGCTGATCCTGACCCCCCCTTCGCTCCTCTACCAGTGGCTCACCGAGCTGGTGCGCCGCTTCAACGAGCTCTTCTCGGTGCTCGATTTCGAGCGCTATGAGGAGCTGCTTGAGGTGGAGGACGGGCTCACCCCGTTCGAGCGATTGACCCGCATCATCGCTCCCATCACCCTGCTCTCCGACGAGGAGGCGCTGGAGGAGGCCGTCTCGGCCAGCTGGGACCTGGTCATCGTGGACGAGGCCCACCATTTGCTGGAGGGCTACACCGATGCCTTGCGCCAGCTCAGTCTCAGAACCCGGGGCCTGCTCTTGCTGACGGCCACCCCCATGCGCCAGGGCTGGCAGACCGAGTATGCCCTGCTGCACCTGGTCGACCCCGAGCGCTTCGGATCGCCCGAGGCCTTCGAGGAAGAGCACCTGCACTTGCAGGAGGTGGCCCGGGCCGCCCGCAATCTGGACCCGAAGCGCTTGAAGGAGCTCTTCCCCGAGGACCGCGCCCTGGCCGAGTTGCTCGACGAGAAGGCTCCCCGCGAGGAGATCCTCCAGAGCCTGATCGACCGTCACGGCACCGGTCGCGTGCTGGTGCGAAACCGACGCGAGCGGTTGCAGGGCTTTCCCGGCCGGCGCGTGCACCCGGTTCCGGTCGAGGACCGGCTTAACTGGCTGTTCGACTTCGTGCGCACCCACGACAAGACCGTGCTGATCGCCCGCGATGCCCACACCGTGCTCGAGCTGCAGCGCGCCTTCCGCGAGCAGACTGGCATCCTGACGGCCACCTTCCACGAGGGGCTGAGCATCCTCGAGCGCGACCGTCAGGTAGCCTACTTCGCCCAGAGCGACGGGGCCCAGATCCTACTTTCCAGCGAGATCGGGGGCGAGGGGCGCAACTTCCAGTTCGCCCACCACCTGGTGCTGTGGGACCTGCCCCTGTCGCCCGACCTCCTCGAGCAGCGCATCGGCCGGCTGGACCGCATCGGCCAGGACCGCGAGATTCAGGTCTACGTCCCCTTCGCCCCCGACAGCCCCGAAGAGGTCCTGTTTCGCTGGCACCACGAGGGACTCGACGGCTTCGAGCACCCGGTCAACGGCAGCGAGCTGGTGCGCGAGGAGGTGCAGGATGAGCTGGAGGACGTGCTCACCTCGCACCAGGGTCTGGAGACGCTTCTCGAGCGCACCCACGGGATGCTGGAGGCCCACAAAAAGGCCCTGCAGGACTCGGTGGACGTACTGGTGGACCTGAACTCATTCGACCCTGTCCTGGGCGAGGAGCTGGTCGTCAAGGTCAGCGAGCTGGCCTCGAGCTCTCCGCTGCGGGAGTTCTTGAGCCGGGCGCTGGAAAGCTTCGGAGTACAGGAGGAGGAGCTGGCCGAGAAGGGTCTGCTACGCATCAAAGCGGGCGATCTGATGACGGTGGACAGTTTCCCCGGCCTGGGCCATGATCGCGCCTTCCTGGCCACCTGGGACCGCGACCTGGCCCTGATGCGCGAGGACGTGGAGTTTTTGTCGGCCGACCATCCGTTGGTGGAGGGCTCGCTGGCCATGGTGCTCGACCAGGACCAGGGACGCGCCACCGCCGCGCTCTGGAACGGCGCCCCCGAGAAGGGGGTGCTGGTGCAGTTGCTCTACCTGCTGCAGGGGATCGGTCCGGCCGAGCTGGAGCTGGCCCGCTACCTGCCGCTGGAGCCGCTCTCCATCCACCTGGATGCCCGCGCTCGCGACCGCTCCGACCTGGTGCCCCCGGATAGCCTGGTGGGAGTGGGCGCCGAGGGAGCGGCCAGCCTGGTGGCCGTGCTCGAACCGCACCTGGCCAACTGGCTGGCCCGAGCCGAGCAACTGGCGGCCGAGCGGGCCGCGCCTATGAAGGCAGCCGCCCTTTCGTCGGCCCGCGAGATGCTGCAAGCCGAGCTCGACCGACTCGAGGAGCTCTCCCGGGTCAACCCCACCGTGCGCCCGGCCGAGCTCGAGGGACAGCGCCAGCGGCGCGACCAGATCCTGCAGGCCCTGGAGGAGAGCCGCCCGACGCTAGAAGCCATCCGAGTGATCGTGCTGCGTTAATTCAAAGCTGGCGAACAGCGCTACTCGCGCTCGAGCAGCTTCCAGTCGAACCAGAGCGGCCCCCCTGGAAAGAAGGCAGCCAGGAAGGCCAGGAACGTCTTCGTGCGGCTCCATTTACGCTCCAGCGCCAGCACCAGGGCGGCGTGGCAGTAAAGCAGGAACAGGATGCCGTGCAGCAAGCCGACCACTCGCACCGCCTCCGGTCGTGCATAAAAATACTTGAGCGGCATGGCAACGCCCAGCAAGAGCAGAAACGAGCAGGCTTCCAGCCCTCCCACCCGGCGGAAGTATCTCAGCACAGCGCCTCCTGCAGCAGGCCCTTCAGGTCGGCCAGGGTCAGCGGGACCGGGTTGGTGGACGTGCTCGGATCGTCTTTGGCCAGACCGGCCAGCTCGTCCAGGTCGGCGTTCTCGAGCTGCAACCGGTCGGGAATCTCAAGCTGGGAGCGCAACTCGAGAATCCAGGTGTAAAAGCCGTCGAAGCCGGACAATCCCAGATAGGCCGCCAGACGGTCGATGCGCCCCTCCACCGCGGGGCGGTTGAAACGCAGCACGTAGGGCATGAAGATGGCGTTGAGCAGGCCGTGGTGGAGATCGTAGCGCCCCCCGACCGGGTGGCTGAGCGAGTGAATCGCGCCCAGACCCTTCTGGAAAGCAGCCGCGCCCATCATGGCGGCGGTCAGCATCTGGCCGCGGGCCTGGAGGTTGGAGGGATCGCGATAGACCACGGGCAGGGCCGAATGAACCAGCCGGATCGCTTCCAGGGCCACCCCCTCGGCCAGAGGATGATAGAGCGGGCTGCAGAGCGCCTCCAGGCTGTGAGCCAGGGCGTCCATCCCGGTGTAGGCGGTCACCCTGGGGGGCAGGGCCAGGGTCAATTCAGGGTCGAGGATGACGCGTCCGGGCAGCATGCGAGGATGGAAGATGATCTTCTTGAGGCCCATGCTCTCGTCGGTGATCACCGAGGCCCGGCCCACCTCCGAGCCCGTGCCCGCGGTGGTGGGAATGGCCACCACGCTGGCCACGCCCTCGGGATGGACCCGCGTCCACCAGTCCTCGCGGTCCTCGAAGTCGAAGAGCGGGCGGGTCTGGCCCACCATCAGGGCAATGGCCTTGCCGGCATCCAGGGCGCTGCCTCCCCCGATGGCGATCACGCCGTCGTGGCCCCCGGCCCGGTAGGCCTCCACTCCTCCGGTCACGTTGGCCCCCACCGGATTGGGCTTCACGCCGGTGTAGAGTCCGGCCGGCTGAGCCTGCAAGGCGTGCTGCACGGGAGGCAGCACGGCCAGCCCCGGGTCGGTCACCAGCAAGGGCCGCGCGATGCCCAGCTCGCGGCAGGCGTCAGGCAGCTCGGCCAGCCGTCCGGGACCGAATCGGATCGAGGTCGGGTAATTCCAGTTCGCCTTCATGGGCGCGGCCCTTCGCCACCCCACGGTCGCGTCCCGCTTTCGGACAGGTCCAGGGTTCGCTCGAGCGCAGCGGGCTTGAGCAGCATACGCAGAATTCTCCCGCTACCGGGCTGGTTCCGGAGTATACCCCGGAATCAGGGCGGTACCGGCCGGTAAAGCCACTGGCTTCAACCTGCGAATATCGGAGCAAAGCTCCTCGGGTAGTCTTCACGACCACAGTTCGGGCTGGCTAATGCGCTCGCACTTAGACTCGCCGATAATAAAATGACTTGGGCCGGGTGAGCTGCTCGTAGCCCACCCGCGAGAGCGTGCAGCCGCGCCCCGAGTCCTTCACGCCGGTCCAGGCGAGCTCAGGGTCGAGGTAGTCGCAGCGATTGGCGAACAAGGTGCCGGTCTCGACCTGCTGAGCGAGCCGGTCGGCGGCCTCCAGGTCGCGCGTCCAGATCGAGGCGGTGAGGCCGTAACGGCTATCGTTCATCAACCGCACCGCTGCCTCGTCGTTTTTCACGGCCATGATCCCCACCACCGGGCCGAAGGTCTCCTCGGTCATCAGGTCCATCGAGTGGTCCACGTCCACCAGCACCTGGGGCGCCAGGTAGGCTCCTCCGACAGCCGGAAATCGGGCCGGATCGATGAGGGCGCGCGCCCCTCTGGCCACGGCTTGATCGACCTGACTCTGGATAGCCTGCGCCGCGGAAGCCCTCACTACCGGACCCAGATTGGTGGAAGGCTCCAGCGGGTTGCCCAGCTTGTAGGCGTAAGCTCGCTCCACGAAACCCTCCACAAACTGCTCGTAGAGGCTCTGGTGCACGTAGATGCGCTCGATGCCGCAACAGGACTGGCCGGAGTTATAGAACGAGCCGTCCACCAGGTTCTCAAGGGTGTACTCGAGATCGGCGTCCGAGCGCACAAAGGCCGGGTCCTTTCCGCCCAGCTCCAGCCCCAGACCGATGAAACGCTCGCTGGCCGCGCGTTGCACGGCCCGTCCGCCCTCGACCGAGCCGGTGAAGCAGACGAAGTCGACCTCGGCCACCGCCCGGGCGGTCAGGTCGTGGTTCATGTGCAGGAGCTGAAACAAACCCTCGGGCAGACAATCGACCCCCGCTTCCACCAGCCGCTCGGCGCACAGGGGAGTCTGGGCCGAGTGCTTGAGCAGCACGGCGTTGCCGGCCGCCAGGGCAGGCACCACCGAGTTGACCGCGATCAGGTAAGGGTAGTTCCAGGCGGCCACGGTCAGCACCACACCCAGCGGTTCGCGCTGCACGCGCCGCAGGGAATCGAGCCGGATCGGCTCCAGAGCCGACGGCGCCAGCTCGAGCATGGTGCGAGAGCGGTGGGCAAATCCGCGCAGCTCGCCAGGTGCCTGACTGACCGGCCGGCCCATCTGCCAGCTCAACTCGGGGCTCAACTGATCGGCGCGGGCCATGAACCGGTCCACGAACTGAATCAGTCGCTCGACCCGCAGCTTCAGGGGGAGACCACGCCACTCGCGCTGGGCCCGGCGGGCCCGGGCCAACGCCTGCTCGAGCTCGCTGGGCCCGGCCAGCGCCCGCTCGAGGTAGACCGACCCGTCCACCGGGCTCAGGCACTGAAAGCTAGATAATCTCAAAGTAGCGTTTCAGCTCCCAATCGGTGACGTGCTTGCGGAACTCGCGCTCTTCCCACTCGCGCGTGGCCGCGAAGTGCTCCACGAAGTCAGCCCCGAAAAAGTCGCGCGCGAAGGCCGACTTGCGCAAACGCTGGGCCGCCTCCCACAAGGTCTCGGGCAGCTTGAGCTCCACAGGCAGGACCTGCTCGTAGGCGTTGCCCACGATGGGCGCGGTCGGCTCGAGCTCGTTCTGAATGCCGTAGAGGCCCGAAGCCAGGGCGGCCGCGAGGGCCAGGTAGGGGTTGGCGTCGGAGGCCGCCACCCGGTACTCAAGCCGTTGCGACTTGGAAGAGCCGGGGATGGCGCGCAGAGCGCAGGTGCGGTTCTCCACACCCCAGGTTGCGCTGGTGGGGGCCCAGTAGCCGGGCACCAGACGGGTGTAAGAGTTGACCGTGCTGGCCACCATCACCAGCAGCTCGGGCATCAGCTTCTGGCAACCGGCCACGAAGTGGCGCATGGTTTGCGAGATGCCATGGGGGGCGTCGGGGTCGAAGAATGCGTCCTTGAGGGACAGGTGGATGTGGCCACTCTGACCGGGCAGCTCGGCGTTCCAGCGGGCCATGAAGGTGAGCATCTTGCCCTGACGCTGGGCCACCACCTTGGCGAAGGTCTTGAACAAAGCCGCCTTGTCGGCCGCGTCCAGAGCCCGGTCCACGGTGATGGCCGCCTCGAGCACTCCGGGGCCGGTCTCGGTGTGCAGGCCCTCCAGGCCCAGCTGCATCTCGTCGCACACCGACCAGAGCTCGCGATGGAACTCGTTTCGAACCGAGTTGCGCAGCACCGAATAACCAAAGTTGCCCGGCGTGAGCGGCTTGAGATTCTGATAGTGCTTCTCGCGGCAGCTCTCGGGGGACTCATCGAAGCAGAAGAACTCGTATTCCAGTGCCGAGTAGGGCTCGAAGCCAGCTTCTCTCACCCGGTCGACGGTGCGGCGCAGAAGGCCGCGGGGGCAAAGTTTCTCGGCCTCGCCGGCAAACTCGGAGAGGAAGAACACCCCGTCTTGCTCATAAGGCAGGTTGCGCACTGTCTCGGGAAGGATTCGGGCGGGAGCGTCCGGATAGCCGGTATGCCAGCCGGTGAAGGCCAGGTTGTCCATCAGCTTGTCGTTGGAGTCCCAGCCGAGCACCACGTCGCAGAATCCGAAGCCGTTCTCCAGAGCCGAAAGGAATTTCTCGCGCGAGATGTATTTGCCGCGCAGGATGCCGTCCAGGTCGAACAGGCCGACCTTGACGTGGGAGAGGGCCCGCTCTTGCACGAGACGGCGCGCCTCCTCCAGGGAGTTGATTCGAGCTTGCTGCTGTTGCATCGGAAAACCCACCTTTCACTGGCGCGGCGCTGGTTCTTTGCGTACGCGAAACAGTCCTGGTCCGGGGACATCCTCGACGGTTGGCCGCCGGCCCGAGCAGAAGTGCCGCCCCGGCACTTGCCCGAGGGCTGGGAGCTCACCCCAACATTGTAACATCGGCGCAACAACCTGTCCGCAATTCGTTCACCGCCAAACAGGAATGTTAACATGCGGTGGCCCCACGTGGTGGGAAGGCTCGTCTATCCTGAGCCTGCTAAGATTCGAGCAATGTTCACCCAGGAGGCTCCATGACCGACGAAGTCAAGAAAACCGAGAATGTAAATGAGACCAGATCGGGCAGCCCGGCAGCGGCAGCTCCCGAGGTCGCTCCGCCGCCCCAGGACGACCGTGGCGCAGCGGCGCGGGCTACCGGAACGGCCCCTCCTCCGGCGGGCCGCGAGCTGGATGCCGGAAAGAGCACCCAGAAAGGGGACACGGACTATTTCGACGGCAAGTCGGTGATCACCGACGCGGACACGGCCATCGAGATCGGTCAGATGCTGGCCAACCGTGGCAAGTCGGAGATGAAAGTCGAAGACATGCTCAAAGAGCTGCAGAATCGAGGCTACGCCGCGGAGCTCACCAACGTTGACGGGAAGAAGGCCATCCGTTTCCAAAACGGGGATGTTTTCATCGACACCAGCGGCGATGGCCAGCTTGGCAGCGAGGACGTAAACTTCAACAAAGCCCTCTCGGCCATCGAGCAAAAACACGGGGTCAACCTCTCGCAGCTCAAGAGCACACTGGACATTCTGGCGGCGCAGCACAAAGCGGAGAAAGACGCCAAGAAGCTTGGGGCGCTCGGCGCGGGCATGTATGGCCTGGGTGGTGCTGACCAGGACTATCTGGCCATCAGGGATGCCTTGCGGGCCACCGACAAGGACATGGCGGCGGCCGGCTACGAAGGCACCGAGACGGCTTTTGACCTGTGGCAAAAAAGCGCGCTCAACCCCCAGCTGGGCAAGTTGAACATCACCCCTCCCAACATCCCCTCCGTCGAAGAGCTTTCCTTGAAGATGGCCAACTGTCAGTGCTGCAACATGTTCACCGCCGCCTACGACCTGGCTGGTTTGCTGAAAGGAAGGCCCTATGCCGCAGTGTGACGACCTCACCCAGGAGCAGATCCTGGACATGATGCAAGATTACGTCGACTCGATGCGACGCGTGCAAGACCTCAAGGACCAGCTGCTTTACTCCAACTTTTTCGGCAACGACGAAGAGATGGACCGTCTGCACGACGAATGCCACTTCTATGATCAAACCATGTCCGAGATCCACTCGATCTACAGCCAGAAAGTGCTGCCGCTGATGGATCGGGTCGCGAGCTTCCTGGGGCGCTATCCGGACGAAGTGGCCGAGTTGGCCGAGGCCGAGTCCTGAGAGCCGGCTCGCCCATGGCCCTCCCGGAGTCTCTCGGACGGCCTACCTGTCGGGGGGGTTGACCTGGCTCGGGCCGGAGCCTGAGAATGGGAGGACGAGATGGAGAAGCCCAGGGTATTGCTGGTGTTCCCGCCCCAGTGGACCCCGCTGAACCCGCATTTTGCGCTGGCAGCCCTCAACGGTCACCTGCGCGAGCGCGGGCACGAGGTCAAGCTGCTCGACCTGAACGTGCGCTACTATCGCCGCGTCCTGACTCGCAAATATCTTGAGTTCTCGCTGGCCAAGGCGCGCAATGCGATCCAGCACCTGATGCCCAAGACCCTTCTCAACCTCCGTCTCGGCGAGCGCACAGCCAGAACCGATCGCGAGAATGTCAGGCTGCTGCAAATCGAGCAGGTGCTCGCTCAGGACAATCGCCGCACTCTGGAAGATATCGATGAAGCCGTCTCCGTTTTCGACGACCCCGAAAAATTCTATGACCCGATCCAGTTGACCTGGGCCTACGTCACGGTGGATCGGGCCCTGGATATCGCTTCGCTCCCCTACTGGCCGATCCGGGTTCGCTTCAACGATCTTGTGATTCCCAGGCTTCCCCTCACGGTGGAGGCGGTGAAGGCCTTTGCCACCAATCGCGATGAGAATCCCTACCTGACCTACTTCGAGGCTCAGCTTGCCGAGATCCAGGCCTACCGCCCCGACGTCATCGGCATCTCCATCAATGCTCACGCCCAGCTCGTTCCCGGCCTCACGCTGGCCTGGCTGCTGCGGCGTCGAGGGACGGCCCACGTCACGCTGGGCGGGAACCATCTGATCCGCATCAAGGAGGGCGTCTTGCGCTCGCCCGAGTTCTTGACCTCCTTTGCTCACAGCGTGATCCTCGGGGAAGGCGAAACACCCCTCGACGGCCTGTTGCACGCCCTCGAGCACGGTCACGACCTGAGCCGGGTTCCCGGGCTCGTCTACGCCGACCCCGACGAAAAGCCCGTCTACACGTTCGAATGCTCCGGCCTGTCGTTGAACTCTCGTGCCCTGCCTTCGCTGGAAGGCCTTCCTCTGGCCGACTATTTCTCTCCCGAGCCGGTCTTGACGATTCGCTCGAGCAAGGGCTGCTACTGGAAGAAGTGCACCTTCTGCGATACCGACTATGGCGTCTGCCCGGACAATCGCTCGGTAGAGAATCTCGTGGATGAAATGCAAGCGCTGCAAGAGAAGTGGGGAGTTTCCGACTATTGCTTCATCGACGAGTGCATTGTTCCCCGTTACATGGAGCGTGTTGTCGATTGCATCGAGCAACGAGGACTGAAGGTCCATTGGTACGGTAACGGAAGACTGGAGACCAGCTTTACCACCCAACGGCTCGATCGCCTGCGTCAGGGAGGCTTGACGATGCTGCTCTGGGGCCTGGAGTCCGGCTCCGATCGCATCATGAAGCTCATCAACAAGGGCATCAAGCTGGACAAGCGTCTTGAAATCCTGAAAAATTCGAGCGATTCCGGCATCTGGAATTTCTGCTACATCTTCTTTGGATTTCCCAGTGAGACCGAAGAAGAAGGACTGCAGACCATCGAGATGATCGAGAGCAACACCGACATCATCCATTCCTACGGCCGCAGTGTGTTCACCTTGAACAAGCACGCCAAGCTGCACACCGACCCTTCCACCCTGGGAATCCTTGAGATGGTCGGCGACCCGGAGGAGCTGTCGGCCAACCTCGATTACCGGGTCTCCGACGAAGGGGCCAAGCAAAGAGCCCGGAAACTGGCCCAGCTTTGCAAGTTCCGCTGTGCTCTGGCCTACGGCGACCCTTTGTGGATGCACCTGAGGTACCGCGAGGTGATGCACCTCTACCTCAAGCGCCACGGTCGCGACTTTGTGGCCAACTATCGTTTCGACCCGGCCGCCAAGGCTGCCCGGCTGGGCCTGAGCCCGGACGGCCCCACCCTGGTGGGTATCGACAACCCCTGAGAGCTTCTGAGCCGCCAGGATAGGCCCGAGACCGGCCTGGCCAGGCGCCGACTCTCATCGGGATTCCTCAGGCGCCACCGCCACGCTCCCGACCTGTGAGGTTTGCCAAAAAGTGGTATAACCAGGGCAAGGCCATGGGTACTTCAGATGATGTGAGACCAGCGACTCCGAGGCCTTTCTCCGGACCGGGTTGGATCTGCTGGTTCAGTCTCCGGACGGATGCCAGGAGCGAATCCCCTTGTGCCGGGCCCAGACGACCATCGGCAGCGATCCTGGGGCTCACGTGCGGCTCGATGACCTTGAGGTGGCCCCCGCCAGGCTCTGCTTCATTATCGCACGGGCCAGCTCTTTTTTACCAACGCCGACACGCGCAAGACGACCCGGGTGAACGGAACGGACTGCAACTTCCGTGAGCTGTCCGATCAGGACGAGGAGCCAGTTTCGCTTGCGCTTCAATTTTCAGGACGGCCCCGCCGGTGGCGACGGGCTGAGCGACCCGGGCCTCACCGTCAACAGCCCGTACTTGTCGGTCAACAACCTGATCGGGGCGGGCCCGGCCGACGTGCCCCGGGCCGATGGGCCTGGTTTTTCGGTCACCGCAGCCAGCCCGGTCGCTTTTCAGACTCCGGTCTGGTCGGTCTGCCTCGCCGTAGAAGGCAAAGCGGGCCGGGGCTGCTCCCAGCTCTCTCCGGCCAGCCCCAACGCGGCCACCGGGGGGGCGACCCGTAAGGTGCTCGAAGCCATCTACCAGATCCCCAATCTGGGACCGACCGTCGAGACAGCCGCCAGCATGGCCGGCAACGACTTTTCGGTGACCTTGCGACCGGGCAGCTCCGGTTACGTGGAAGTCGGCTCCAAGGACGCCACCACGCCGACCATCAGGTCCAAAGGCCTGGTCCGGGTCGAGAACGGTGACCCGGCGGAAAACTACAAGTCAGACAAAGGAGAGGTCAAGAGTCAAGATGGCAACCTGACGGCGGTCTACGACAACACCAAGACCAGCGTGACTGCCGAGGCGCTCATCGACCCCTTCTACCAGCTGGCCTGGAATGAAGTGCGCAAAGCCTCTCCCAGCGGCCCCAAGCTGCCGGCCGGCACCTATGTCTGGTGGCAAGATGGCTCGCTCCACTACTCCGCCCTGGTCGCCTCTTCCGGGCACAGAGTGGCTTGCGGCTTCCAAGAGCGAGATGTACCCTTTGGACCGAAATAAGCCAGCGGAACGCTCTCAGGACACCTCAGACTGCAAGAGCTTTCAAGTCTCAACTCAACCGTGACAGGCGGCCACTGCGGGCCTCCATGAAGAATCTTGACGGCGCCAGATTTCAGGCCTGGCCTTGCGCAAGGTCGCGAGTCCTGTATGAGCTATTTTTCAGCCCCCGTGGCTAAACTCCAACCATGGCCGTCACCTGCCCGCCGGGCGCAAATCGCTCCCCTCTCCATGCTCTCCGGAGCCTCTCCTCCAGGCTGACCGCAAGACCAGGCTGGAGGGCTTAGATGCAGGTGCTCTCCACTCCCCGCAGCGAGGTGGTGCGACTGATCCGCGTGCGGGCTGATCGCAGCGCTGACCCGGCTACCACCCGCTACCACGCCGACCTGATCGACAAGCTGCCGGGCGAGACGCTCGGCGACGCGCTCTACCAGACCCAGCTCGAACGCCAGCAGCTCTTGCAGACCCGCCACCGCTGCCTGGCCGCCGGGCTGGGCCTGTTCGCGGTAGCCGGGGTCAACGCCGTGCTCAGCGCCGGGGGGCCCACCTCGGGTTGGGTCACGGCCCTCCAGTTCGCCTCTACCTTCGGCGGAGCGGCCCTGGTGGCCAAAGGCGGCATGACCGGAGACAAGATCGACCGCACCTGGCACAAGCAAGCGGTGCTGACCCACTGGAGCCAGCAGCTGCGCCACGAAGGCACCGTCCCCGCCGGTCAGGGCGAGCTGGCCCGCAAGCTGGCCGGGAGCGACGGCACGGCCACCAAAGCCGAGCTGATCGAGCTGCTCGAGAACGTCAAGCAGGGCCTGGCTGACCACCCCGGAGCCCAGAAGCAGGTCGAGGAAGACCTCAAACGGGTGCGCGGCGCAGTGGGAGAAACCCTGGACAGCATGCGGGCCGCCTCCGAGCTGCGAGGCAAGAAGATGCGCGATCGCTCGATGCTGCTCTTCGGGGGCGGAACGGTCAACATGCTCGCCCTCATGGTCACGGCCAAGCTGGCCCCCACGGTCGGCATCGTGAACTCGGTCTTGATGAGCGGGCTGTTCGGAGCCGGCATCTTTTTGCAGGACAAGAGCGATCAGCAGGCCTTGCTGCGAGACACGTTGGACCGCTGGGAGCTGCAACTGGGCGAGCTGAAGGAGGTAGGCAGGCTCGGGTCCAACCCCGATGGCGCCAGCGGCCTGGAGGTTCGCCAGGGCTCAGTGGTGGTGGGAGGAGTGCGCGTACCCGTGAAGGTGCGCGGCTGAGCTTTGCCACCTCAAGACTTCTTGAGCTTTTTTTGGGGACAGGAGGATCGGATGCTGGCATGGCGATTCGTTTCCCCCTCGGCGACCCCCGCGCAGAGAAGTACACCGGCCCCCTGAAGAGTGGTCAGTGGGTGACTCTGCGCGACGACCTCCTGGCAGGGCCGGACGAGTTCTACCAGGTGCCGGTGGGGATCGAGGAGATGACCGGCAAGATGGCCCGACTGATCAACCTCCGGGGAGAGGTCCGCGACGTCAAGGCCGACTGCCTGACCTCCGTGCCGCGCGATAGCCTGGCCTCCAGCCTGGCCGCCTTCTGCCTGGTCAGCGTCCCGGTGCAGGGCGACAAAGTGGGCCTGGTCTGCCCTGCCTTGCTCAGCCCTCCCACCCGTGAGCTCTTCCAGAGCGGAGCCGAGATGGTGCGGCTCGAAGAGCGGGGAGACCTGCAGTTGGCCCTGGTGCGCAACAAGCAGGGCCAGGAGATCGAATTGGGCTGGGGACACCTCAAGCGAGCCGACCTCCCCGAGCAGGTCACCAGTCTCCTCCAGCGCAGCCACGCGGCAAACTGCGCCGGAACGGGCGTGGGGATGGCCGGCGGCGCTGCCATCCTGGGCGGAGTCAGGCTGGCCATGCGCCGATCCAGAGAAGTCTGAGCGCCCTGGGCGATGAGTTCGCCCCCGCTCACCGCACGGTCAAGCGACCGGGGTCAGACCCTCTTGCGCAGCCTCACGCCGGGCAGGGTCACCTGAGCCCCCTCCTCTCGAATGGCCGAGCTGCTGGCATGCGAAGCGCCGGGTCGGGTCATCTCCGAGAGCACCGCTTGCACGTCCAGGCTTTTGAACAGGGTATCCGGCCCCAGACGAGCCGCGGCGGCGGTGAACGAGCCCAGGGCTTCGGAGAATCGGGCCGGCGCCTGGCCCCGGCGGCCCATGGCGTGCAACTTCTCGACCACGGTCAGGAAGTCGGAGCGCTGGACCAGCATGGCCCGCAGGCGCACCCCCGCATCCACCGTGTCGGCCAGGCCTTCGCCGGGGCCGAGACGGGCCGTGAGCGTCGCCCAGTCTTCGCCGGCCTGGCGCAGATCGCCGGGGCAGGCCTCGAGCCAGCTCAAGGCACTCTGGCAGCGCTCGGCTAAGCCTTCCTGGCCGAACGGAACGGTCAGAGCCGGAACCACCCGGCCGGCATCCTCGCCCCGCCGGCCCAGCTCGGCAAGAAGCGGCGCTGCCGTCCGCAGGGCCTCGTGTGAGCCTAACTGGCGGGCGACGTCTTCGGCAGACGCGCCCAGCGAGACCAGCGCGGCCGCCTCGGCGGACCACCCCTCTCCACCCAGTCGCCGGGCCAGCTCGGCCGTGGCCTTCTCTGGGGACTGGCTCTTTGCCAGCAGGCTGGCGGCTCGACCCAGTCGGGCCAGCTCGCTGTCCGCAGCCCGCGCTTTCAGGCCCAGATAGTCCTCCACCTCGGCCAGCTTGCTGCCCTTGAGCGGCCCCGCCAGGGCGGCTCGCTGCTCCGCGCCCACCTCGGCAGCCTGCAGCAGCTGGAAGTACTGGGCCGTCTGCTGCCTGCGCCCGGCGTCCCCGGCCGCCAGCCAGCCGGCGCACTCGAGGTTGGCCAGCCGCTCCTGCCGACCGGGCTGCTCGAGCAGGGGCAAGATCTCCAGGCCCCGGGTCAGATCCCAACTTGCCCGGGTGGCGGCCGCCAAGGACTCGGTGGCCTGCGGGCCCAGCTCCAATGCCTGGCGCATGGCCGCCCGGGTGCGGACATCGGCGTGAGGCGAGCTTCCGATCTGGTTGCGAATCGCCATGTAATCTTGCAGCATGTCGGCCAGGGGCCGCTCGCGCCCGCCCAGCAGCTCGACCGCATCCAGGGAAGCCTCCAACCCCACTCCCTTGTCGAGCAGGAAGCGCAACCCGGCCGGGCGGTCGGCCTGCTGGAAGCCCAGCCTGACCAGGCTGGCCACCTCCCCGGCATCGACTGAACCGGTGGCCTGCAGGACAGCCAGTCCCAGGTCGCGGTCAGGCAGCTGTTGCAGGGCGGCCCAGGTAGCCTGGGCCCGAGCCGGATCTCCCTGACAGCAGGACAGTACCTGCCCGAAGTCCGTCCCATCGCGCTTCAGGTCGCCTGCGCCAGCCAGCTGCCCGAGCAGCGCCGTGGCCTGATCGGCCCGAACGGCAGGCGTTCCGGCTACCTGCTCGCGCAGGGTCAGCCAGCAGGCCAGGCCCTCTTCAGGCGGAAGTACTGAGAGGACCGAAAGGGCGCTCTGAATCTGCTCCAGGCGCATGTCGGAATGGACAGCCAGCTTCAAGGCCTGCGCCTGCTGCTGGGCAGGAATCTCGCGCCACACCCTGGCGACCAGCGGAGCCAGATCCCGGTCCCCGGCCACCTTCCCGAGCCCCCCCTGGAAGTCGACCCGACCCTGGCTCGCCACCCAGCTGGCCACCAGCTCGCGGCTGGATTCCTTGAGCATGGTCAGCTCGGTCAGTTTGGCGAGCTCGCTGGCGCGGTCAGGATCCTGGGCCAGCCTGGTGGCCGCCAGGGCCAGCTCGAAATCCTTCACATTGCGCAGCGTCCTGCCTAATTGCTCGCCGGGCAACTGGCCAAAGTGAGCCAGTGCGCTGACGGCCTGCTGGCCGTCTTTCAAAGGGAGCTCCTCCAAGAACTCCACCATGTCGGCCAGGGGGTGCTGTCCGGCCAGCCGCAGCAGCTCCTGATAACCAGCATCGCGGCCTGTGGTCCACGAGGTGGCTGCCGCGGCCGCCTGGGCTCGCTGCTCGATACCGGCACCGTGGTGGTTCAGCTCGCTGTGGTGAATCTGGCTCCAGATCTGATCCCGGCTACCCTGGTATCGTTCCGCCAGCGCTGCAGCCGCAAGGCTAGGAGCAAGCTGCTCCTGAAAAGCTTCCATCGGCTCCATCTGCACCCCGCTGAAGATGCCGAGCGCCAGGCCCTTCCGGCGATCCCTGTCGGGGGTCTGAATCTGTACGCTCCGCTCCGGATCTTTCAAGTCACGATAGAGGCTCAGAGGGAGCTCCTTGTGCAGGGCTCCGTCGAAGCAAAGCTCCTTCTCGGTCAGCCACTTCAAGCTGCGGGCCAGCTCGGGACGCTCCAGCTCGGCTTCGCTGCCCAGGCCAAGCATGAAGAGGAAGAATCCAGCCTCGTCCAGGCTCTTGACGTTATAGCAATAGACATCGGCGCTGAGGTAAGCTCCCTTGCCCGAGCGCAGGTTCTCGAGCGCTTGCTCGGTCGTCACCGAGCCGCTCTGGCCCTCGGGAGCGCCGGCGGGACGGCCGTGCTTCGTGAGGGCAACCAGGCCCTCTCGCACGGACTCGGTCAAACGGCTCCGTCGGGCCTGAGACTCGGGGAGCTCGCTCTGCCCGGGCGGCCTGGTGGCCTGGTCCGGGGTCAGCCAGCCCAGTCCGAGGCGCTGCAGGACTTCTGAGGCGGTCCTGGCCAGCGACTTTCCGGAGGGCTTCTCCGGGCCCCTTCCAGCCGCCGCCACCGGCCGCATCGGCGTCCAGCCCGCCCCGGACGAAAGATGCACGCTATCGGGCCGCGAGCCTCCGGAAGCGGTCTGCGGAAGGCTCCAGCCAGGTTGTTGCAGGGGATTGAATCCGCGGATCTCCATGCCGACGAGCAAGCCCTCCCAGGAAAAGACCTCTGGAAAGTTCTCCCTGCGACCGGGCAGACCCTTCGGTCAAATCAACCGTCCTGGTGGTGGAGCGGCTGCTCAGCCTGGACCTTCCACGTTCTCTCAGGGCAGGGAGGACAACCATGTCCTTCGAACGCTGTTCGATGCCGGTTTCAGGAGGGAGCAGCTATGCGCCTGGTCGGCCTGCTCTTGCTACTGGCGGCCAGCCTGCTGGCGGTGCCGGTTCCGCAAGAGCTGGCCGAGGTGCCGGTAGAGCGCCTGGTGCGCAACCTGAAGGCCCGCTGCCAGGCCGAGCCCGAGGACGCCAGACGCTGGTTCCGAGCCCATGATCGGGTATGCCCTCAAGACGTCCACTCTGACCGTGAGCTTGCGCTATCGGGCCGAGTTTCCCGTGGGCACGGACATGCCTCCGCGCGAGGTGCGGTCAGCCTCGTCGGAAGAGCAGAGAAAGCGCGCTCACTCCCACCTCGCGGCTGCCATGACGGCCTACCGCAAGGCCCTCGAGCTCGAGCCCGACCTGCTGGCGGCCTTGCTCGGGCTGGGCTGGTGCCAGATGGAGGCCGGCCAGCAGGTGCAGGCCCGCGAGAACCTGCGCCAGGTCTTCCGCCAGGCCTACCAGCGCGAGCAAACGTACCGGACACCGCTGTTTGGCACCACCGTGACCGAGGAGACGGCCCGCTATCTCAAAGTGCTGCTCGACCCCGAAAAAGACGCCGCTGAACTTTCTGACATCGAGAAGAAGTGCCAGCATGTGGCCAGCCTGCCCCGGGCGGTCACTCCGCTTCTCGTTCCTTTGGAGGACGACCTCGAGTTGGAGGACCTCATCGATCCGGCCAGCGCAGTCGCCTTCGACCTCGACGGGTCGGGCCTGGACCGGCGCTGGGGCTGGCCCAACACCCGGGCCGCCTTCCTGGTGTGGGCGCCCGGTTCGCGGCCGATCACCTCGGGCCTGCAGCTCTTCGGCAACGTGACCTTCTTCGTGCTGTGGGAGGACGGCTACCAGGCCCTGGCCTCGCTCGACGACGACGCCGACGGCCGTCTGAGAGGGACCGAGCTGCACGGCCTGGGGCTCTGGAGCGATCTCGACCAGGACGGGCGTTCTCGTCCCGATGAGGTCCGAACGCTGGCCGAGTTGGGAGTGGTGGAGCTGAGCTGTCGCGGCCAGCAAGGTCTATCAGCCAAAGGAATTCGCTTTGCCGACGGCCGGGTTCGGCCGACCTATGACTGGGTGGGCGAGCGACAGGAGTCACCTCAATCACCGCGAAAGTCCTGGCACCTTGATGCATGGATGGACAATGCGAGTCCTGGCCCTGTTCTTCATACTTATTGCGGTCGCGTCGGCTCAAGAGCCCGACCGGACGGTGCTGCCCATCCCGTGGCCCAAGCTGCCCCACAGCACTGTGCTCGACGCGCGCGACGCCAAGGCACCGCCCGTCTTCCAGGTGAAGGCGCCCTCGGGCGCCCCCAACGTCGTCATCATCGTGATCGACGATATGGGCTTCGGACAGGCCAGCGCCTTCGGCGGGCCCATCCAGATGCCAGCGCTGGAAGAGCTAGCCAACCAGGGACTCAGCTACAACCAGTTCCACACCACGGCCCTTTGCTCACCCACCCGTGCCGCGCTGCTGACCGGACGCAATCACCACACCAACAACATGGGCTCGATCACCGAGACTGCCACCTCCTTCCCCGGCAACACCGGGATGCGCCCGAACTCGGTAGCGCCTCTGGCGGAAACGCTACGCCTGAACGGCTATGCCACAGGTGCCTTCGGAAAATCGCACGAAACAGCGGCCTGGGAGACCAGTGCCGCCGGACCTACCGATCGCTGGCCTACCCGCTCGGGCTTTGACAAGTTCTACGGTTTCATCGGCGGGGAAACGAACCAGTGGGCCCCGCTCCTCTTCGACGGCCTGGCCCGCGTCGAGACTCCCGACGATCCTGACTACCACTTCATGACAGACATGACCGACCAGGCCATCAACTGGACGCGATCGGTGCGCGCGATGGACCCGGACCGACCGTTCTTCCTCTACTTCGCCCCGGGCGCCACCCACGCGCCGCACCACGTACCCGCTGAATGGATCGCCAGATACAAAGGCCAGTTCGACGACGGCTGGGACAAACTGCGCGAAAAGACCCTGGCCCGCCAGATCAAGCTCGGCGTCGTTCCAGCCGGCACCAGGCTGGCGCCCAAGCCGCCTGGGATCAAGGATTGGGACGCGCTCACAGCTCACGAGAAGACGCTCTTCTCGCGCCAGATGGAAGTGTTTGCCGGGTTCGGCGCTTATACCGACCACGAGATCGGCCGCCTCATTCAATCGCTCAAGGATACCGGCCAGTTTGAGAACACGCTCATCTTCTACCTGGTAGGCGACAATGGCGCCAGTGCCGAGGGTGGCATGAACGGTCTGTTCAACGAAATGACCTATTTTAACGACGTGGCCGAGGCGGTGCCCGACATCCTGGCGCGCTACGACGATCTGGGCGGCAGCAAGTCCTACCCCCACTACGCGGCCGGTTGGGCCGTGGCGGGCGACACCCCGTTCCAGTGGACCAAGCAAGTCGCGTCCAGTTTTGGCGGCACGCGCAACCCGCTGGTCATCAACTGGCCCAGGCGCATCAAGAGCAAAGGCCTCCGCTCCCAGTTCCATCACGTGATCGACGTTGCTCCAACCATCCTGGAGGCGATCGGGCTTCCGCAACCGACTTCCGTCAACGGCGTCGTCCAGACGCCCATCGAGGGGGTCAGTATGCTCTACACCTGGGACCAGGCTCAGACTCCCAGCCGTCATACCACCCAGTATTTTGAGATCTTCGGCAACCGGGCCATCTACTCTGATGGCTGGCTGGCCGGGACCGTCCATCGGGCGCCCTGGAAGGTAATACCAGACCATCGACTGGCCGAGGATGTGTGGGAGCTTTACGATACCCGCACCGACTGGAGCCTGACCAACAACCTGGCCGCCAAGAACCCCGAGAAGCTAAAAGAGTTGCAGGCGCTGTTCACTGCGGAGGCCATCAAGTACCGCGTGCTCCCTATCGACGATCGCGTCCTCGAGCGTACCAATGCCTCGCTTGTGGGGCGGCCGGACCTCCTGGCCGGCCGAATGTCGCAGACGCTCTACCCCGGTATGACCGGGATGCTGGAGAACACCTTCATCAACATGAAGAACCGCTCGTTCAAGATCACGGCCGAAGTGGATGTCCCCTCCAGCGCCGATGGTGTGATCCTTTGTCAGGGAGGACGCTTTGGCGGCTGGAGCTTCTACACCAGGGGTGGCAAACTGAGCTTTACCTACAACTGGCTGGGGCTCAAGAGCTATCAAGTGGTCTCCACGCTGCCGCTGGCGCCCGGAAAGGCTACTCTGGTGATGGATTTCGCCTACGACGGTGGGGGCCTCGGCAAGGGCGGCACCGTAACCCTGTCGATGAATGGCCAGGAAATCGGCCAGGGCCGCGTTGACCAGACGCAGCCCAACATCTTCTCGGCCGACGAGGGAGCCGACGTGGGCACTGACGAGGGTACGCCCGTCACTGAGAGCTACCTGACTCCCCATGGTCGCTATAACGGGACCATCAACAAGATCGTGCTCGAAGTCGGCCCCATCAGCAAGTAACCTTTTCGTGGCCCTGGCTCGGGGTTTCGCAAGGCATGGCTACCGCCGTTTCGAGCAAGATGGGGAAGGCCAATCAGCAGCAGCGGCTCCTATCCAGGGCAACGACTTGAGAATCGGTGGCCGCAGGGCCCGGGTAGATTTCGGCGAACCGGCCTTTCATTCCGGCGAAAAGAAAAGGTGCAATCCATGGCGGCGACAGCGGACATCGGCCTGATCGGCCTGGCAGTGATGGGCCAGAACCTGGTCTTGAACATGAACGACCACGGCTTCACGGTGGCCGTCTTCAATCGAACCGTCTCCAAGGTGGACCACTTCCTGGCCAACGAGGCCAGAGGAACAAAGGTCATCGGCACCCACTCGCTCAAGGAGCTGGCCGACGCGCTCAAGAAACCGCGTCGGGTGATGCTGATGGTGCAGGCGGGTCCGGCAGTGGACTCCACTATCGACCAGTTGCTCGAAGTGCTCGAGCCGGGCGACATCATCATCGACGGCGGCAACTCCAACTACCAGGACTCGATCCGCCGCTGCGAGATGCTCGAATCCAAAGGCTTGCTCTTTGTGGGCGCAGGCGTCTCGGGAGGCGAGGAGGGCGCGCGCAACGGGCCGTCCATCATGCCGGGCGGCTCGCCTGCGGCCTGGGAGCACGTCAAGCCAATCCTGCAGGCCATCGCCGCCAAGGTGGCTGACGGCACTCCCTGCTGCGACTGGGTGGGCGAAGGCGGAGCCGGCCACTTCGTCAAGATGGTGCACAACGGCATCGAGTATGGCGACATCCAGCTCATTTGCGAGGCCTACGACCTGATGGCCAACGCGCTGGGCATGAAGCCCGACGAGATGAGCCAGGAGCTCGACCGCTGGGACAAGGGCAACCTGGACTCGTTCCTCATCCAGATCACCCGCGACATCCTGGCCTTCAAGGCTGAGGACGGCTCCCCCATCGTGGACAAGATCCTGGACACCGCCGGCCAGAAGGGCACCGGCAAGTGGACGGTGCTCAACTCACTCGACCTGGGCGTGCCCCTGACGCTGATCGGCGAGGCTGTCTTCAGCCGCAATCTCTCGGCTCTCAAGGAAGAGCGGGTGGAGGCGGGCAAGGTCTTGCACGGGCCCGATGCCCAATTCAGCGGCGACCGGACCGCCTTTCTCAAGGACCTCGAGCAGGCGCTCTATGCCGCCAAGATCATCAGCTACACCCAGGGCTACATGCTTTTCCGTCAGGCCACCGTCGAGTACAAGTGGAACCTGAACTTTGGCGGCATCGCGCTGATGTGGCGCGAGGGGTGCATCATCCGCTCGGCCTTCCTGGGCAACATCAAGGCGGCTTATGACCGCAATCCGAGGCTGGTCAACCTGCTGCTCGACTCCTACTTCAAGGACGCGGTGCAAAGCGCGATGCCAGCCTGGCGTCGGGTGGTCTCCAAGGCGGTGGAGCTGGGCATCACCGTGCCCGCTCTCAGCTCAGCCCTGGCCTTCTTTGACGGCTATCGCCGCGAGCGGCTGCCGGCCAATTTGCTCCAGGCCCAGCGCGACTACTTCGGGGCTCACACCTACGAGCGCGTGGACAAGCCTCGCGGCCAGTTCTTCCACACCAACTGGACCGGTCACGGCGGCGCCGTCACGGCCGGCACCTACAACGCCTGAAGCCAGGGGGCCAGGGCCCGCAGAAACTCGTCGCGCCCGGCGTGGGTCTGGCAGGAGTAGGCCAGCACGTCGGTGCGGGCCATCTCCAGGCTGCGGGCAGCCTCGCCGACCGCTCTGATCTGCTGCGAGCGCGAGAGCTTGTCGGCCTTGTTGAGCACGATCAGTCGCGGAAGGCCGATCTCGGCCAAAAGTCCCAGCGTCTCAAAGTCGATCTTCTGAGGCCCGTGGCGGATGTCGAGCAGCACAACGGCCAGGCGCAGATTCTCGCGCTTTTCCAAGAACTCGCTCATGGTCTTGCCCCAGCGGGCCTGCTCGGTCTTGGAGACTTTGGCGTAGCCATAGCCGGGCATGTCCACCAGCATCCAGCGCTCGTCCACCCTGAAGAAGTTCAGCAGGCGGGTCTTGCCGGGCGTGTTGGAGACGCGGGCCAGCTTCTTGTTGTTCAGCAGGCTGTTGACGAAGCTTGACTTGCCCACATTGGAGCGACCGAGCAGAGCGACCTCGGGCATGCCCTCGAGATTGGGGGCCTGCACCAGGCTGGGAGCGCTCGTCACGAGCTCGGCCTTTTTGACCTTCATGCCAGAGCTGTTCGGGCCGAGCTAGCTCACTCCTTGGGACGGGCCGTTTCGCGACCCATCGAGCCCACCACGATGGAGGCGGGCAGGTTCACGGGCGTGAGCACGACGGCCACCATCTCTGCCCCCGAGGCCAGCGTAAGTTTGGCTGTCGCTGGCCTGGAGGTCAGGCAGGCAGTCACAGGCGGAGGCGGCGCGGGGGGAGCCTGGGCTTGCGGGGGAGGCTCGGGCCGGAGCATCCCGGCGCTGACGGCGATCAGACCTAGAATGGAGGCCAGGAACAGGATGTCCACCCAACGCTTGGCTCGCATGGCAGTCCTCCGTTTCTCCGATTGGTCGTCAGCCGGGCCAGGTTTCTTTCCTCAGGGAAAGAACGCCCGGGCATGAAGAAAACCGCCCTCCTGTTGATTCTAGCTCTAAACGTGGCGGTCCTGGCCAACGATCGCTCCCTTTCCGGCGTGGGAGGCTCTCTGGTAGCCACCGGAGGCGAGCATCCCGGGGTGCAGATGCTGCGCGAGCAGGTCACCCTCGAGGTCTACCCGCGCCTGATCTTCGCGACGGCCGACTTCACGTTTCGAAACCACGGGGCAGCCACGAAGGTTACCATGGGCTTTCCCGAGAGCGGCTGGGGCGACATCGATCCTCACGACTTCGGCAACAAGCCAGGGTTTCTCGCCTTCGAGACCTGGGTGGACGGCGAGAAGGTCCAGGCCCGGCGCGAGATCGTACAACTGACCAAGGACCAGACTTACGAGGCCCACTGGGTGAAGGAGGTTCCCTTCCAGGCCGGCCAGCAGCGAAGGGTGCGGGTTCGCTACGTGGCCCCCGTGGGCACTGTCGCGGGGGGCGAGCACGAGGCCAGCTATACGTTCAGCGGAGGCAACTGGCAGGGCAAGGTGGAGGAGAGCAAGCTGGAGGTGTTCATCCACCCGATCGGCTTCAAGCTGCTCGAGACCTTGCCAGGTCTCAAATCGGATGGCAAGCGCCTGAGCTGGGTGCAGACCGACTGGGAGGCCGAGCAGGTTGCGGGCCTGGTCTACACTCCCACCCGGGCCGGGATCCTCCCGGAGAGTTCCGCGCGCGATGTGACCGAGGCCGACCTGAAGGGCCGCAGCGCCCGCGAGCTAACCTTGATGCGCAATGAGATCTTCGCCCGCTATGGTCGCCCGTTCAAGGACGCCGAGCTGCGCAAGCACTTCGAGGCCCAGAGCTGGTATCGCGCCTTCGAGGGCTACCAGGACTCGATGCTCTCGGTGATGGAGCGCGAGAATGCCGAGCGCATCGCTGCGTATCAAAGCAAACACGGTCTGAGCTGGTAAGCTTCAGACAAGACCCTTCGCCCCGGGCAGGGACACCTCGGCTCGGCCAGAAGCGCCCGTTAGCATGAAGTTTCACCGTGAAGCGGACGGTCGGCTGCTGGTCAGCCTGACCCGGGGCGAGCCGGTGCGAGCCAGCCTGGAGCAACTGGCCCTGGAGCAGGGCCTGGTGGCCGCCCAGGTGGCCGCCATCGGAGCCCTGCAAGACCCCGAGCTCGGCTGCTGGGACCTCGAGCAGAAGACTTACCACAGACGCGTGCTGAGCGGCGTGTGGGAGCTTCTCAGCCTGCAGGGCAACCTCAGCGTGCACGAAGGGAAGCCCTTCCTGCACGCTCACGTGCTGCTCTCGGGGGCTGACTACCAGGCGCTGGGAGGGCATTTCTTCGAGTCGCGGGTGGGGGTGGTGCTGGAAATGTTCGTGCTCCCCTACCCCACTCCGCTCCCGCGCCGTTTCTGCCCCGAGCTCGGCCTGCCGCGCTGGGAGCCGGGTGGGAACTAGAGTTTGCCTTCCCAGGCGATTGCGCGGCTTGTCCGGATGGTCACAACCGGTTCACGTACCCCACCTGCGGTTCGGTTTATAACTGGGCTGCACGAGCAACGAGGAGGACCTCGAGGCTCAGGAGGGAGACATCATGACCATAGCCACCGCTCCGCAGGTCGGGGGATTCTCCGGGCTGCTGCGGGGGAGCTCGTCGTTCTCAACGTCGAGCGCGTCTGTGGACACCTACGGGCCCTCCAATCCCACTTCCCTGGAAGGTCTCTACACCAGGCCGACCTTTACCCAGGGCAAGCGGGAAGCCATGTCGATGGCGGGCGTAGGCGTAATGATGACCGGTATCATGGTGGGGGCGGCTCTGGGGAGTCCCTGGGGTCCCCCAGTCATGATCGGGTCAATGTTCGCCGGTCTGGCACTCATGGCGGCGGCCCGGGAGAGCCATTAGACACCCCGCGCGAGGTGACGATCCGGCCCGTCCGGATCGTCACCTCGAGGGGGCCATCTGTCTTCCGGAAAAACCGAGAAACTTTTCCTGACCTCCCCGGTTGGATGGTCAGATGGAGTGTCCATCTGCCATGCAAGGGAGGTTGTTTTGTTAACCAGTGTGCTCACTGCCCCGATTCCGCTGGTCAAGCGCAGGGCTGAAGTGACCGAACGCGCCCTGACGAGCGACCAGGAAGACGTCCTCTGGATGCAGCAAGTGAAGGCGGGCAATGCAGAGGCCTTCAGCAACATCATCCGGAAATACCAGAAGACGGTGCTGAATCTGACCTATCGTTTCACCGGCGACCCCGTCGAGGCCGAGGACCTGGCCCAGGAGGTCTTTCTGCGCGTCTATCGGGCCGCCGACCGCTTCGAGGCCCGGGCCAAGTTCTTCACCTACCTCTACCAGGTCACCTTGAACCTCTGCCGCAACGAGCGCGCCAAGGTGCGCCACAAGCGCAACACCAGCCTGGATGCCCCCATGAAGGAGGGCGAGCCGGACAGCCTGCGCCAGATCCAGGACCCCTCCGGCTCGGCCGAGGAGCTGCTCACCCGCCAGGAGTTGGGGGATGTTGTGCGCGAAGCGGTGCTCTCGCTGCCCGAAGAGCAGCGCGAGGCCGTCATGATGCAGCGCTTCCAGGACCTGTCCTATGAAGAGATCGCCGAGATCCTGAAGCTCTCGGTCCCGGCCGTCAAATCGCGATTACACCGGGCCAAACTGGCCCTCAAGGAGAAGTTGTCCCCGTATTTGAAGGGGTGAGGAAAGCATGAACTGCCAGGACTTTCAAGACCGCCTCTCGGAGTTCACCGACGGCACCCTCGAGCCGGCCGAGCGCCAGGCGTTCTGCGCCCACCGTGACGTTTGCGAGGCCTGCCGCGAGGAGCTGAGCCTGTTCGAGAGCGCTCTTTCGGCGATGGACTCGGCCTGGCCCGAGCTCGAGCCCTCCCCCACCTTCGTGGCCCAGGTCTGGGAGCGCATTCGCCAGGAGCCCGCCCCGAAGCCCGGTTGGCGCGAGGTGCTGGCAGGCTTCTTCCGGCCCCAGGTGACGCTGGCGCTGGCCTCCATGGTGGTGGTGCTGGCGCTGGTGGGCTACCCGGCCCTGCGCGACTACAGCCAGGGCCAGAAGTTGGTGGAGGTGACCTACAGCGAGGTGCTGCCGGACGAGCGCCTGACCGAGGGAGATATCCTTCCAGCCGTTCCCGACCCTGAGTTGCTGGCTCTGGTCGAGGACGAGGAGCTGACCCTGCCCGACCTGAGCGGCCTGGGCAATCCGGGCCCGGAGGAGGACGACCTGGACTGGCTGGAGAGACTGTGACCGTTCGGCCTCTCTGGCTCTTGTTGGTGGTGGCGCTCTTGCTGGCCGCCCCGGTGGCGGCACAAGATCCTCTCGACCCGCCCGATAGGCCCATGCGGCTGACCGCCTCTCAACGCCAGCAGGTGCGCGAGGTGCGCACTCGCTACAAGCAGCTTCGGGGGCCCATCCAGCTGCAGGTCAAGGCCAGGCGCCTCGAGCTATTGCAGCATCTGGCCCAGGATCAGCCGGACAAGGCGGCGGTCAACGCCAAGGTGCGAGAGATCAACGACTTGCAGATGCAGATCAACCAGAGTGTGGTGGACGAGCTGTTCGAGATTCGCTCGATCCTGCCGCCTGAGATCTGGAAAAAGCTGCGCTCGCGCATGATCGACGAGATGCTGTGAGAATGGTCACAAAATATTCATCTTCCCGCCCGGCTTCCTGCAGTATCACTGGAGCAGAACGAGTTGGCCGGGTGCCGCGAAGCTGACTCGACTGGTTCCGCGCAAGCGGACCAAGCAACAAACCGCGGCCTGAGCCCCAGTGAGGACAAACTTATGGATACCCGGTCCCAAAACAACGAGCCGTCTGCAGATACCTGTGGGCCCTCGAATCCGATCGCGCTCGAAGGCATCTACTGGTTGCATCGCTCGAGCCGCTGATCTGAGAGCGTCGCCTTCGAGCGGCGCTTCCTTGTTCATGGCGACCGCTCGTGCAGCACTTCATAGACCTTTTCGGGCTGGCTCTTGCCCTTGAACATCTCCTCACCAAAGAACTCGAACTCGAACTCGTCGCGAGTCGCCTCGTAAGTGCTCAGGCTCACCAGGATGCAGGTGTGCCGGCCGTCGCGAGATCGGTCCTGAATACGGGCGGCCAGGTTCACGGTATCCCCGATCACGGCTCGCTTGGCACGCTCCTCCATCCCGATATTGCCGTCCACCAGCAGACCCGTATTGAGGCCGATCCCCTGACGCATCGCCTTCACCTCGGGGTGAGCCGAGGAGCCCTGGAAAATCTGAAGCTCGTGGTGCATGGCCAGGGCGGCTCGCACCGACTGGGCGGCTCCACTGCTGCCGTCCTGGCGATCGCGAAAGACAGCCAGAATGGCATCCCCGATGTACTCGTAAATAGAGCCGTTATTCTGCAACACCACTGCCGTCATGCGCTTGAGGTACTCGCCCAGGATCTCCACCAGCTCGCTGGGGTCGAGCCGCTCGGAAAGGGATGTGAAGCCCCGCAGGTCACTGAACATCACCGTGGCCGTGACACGCTGGGCCTGCCCGAGCACCAGCCGGCCCTCCTGGGCTACCTCGGCCCTGGTCTCCTCGGGCACGAACTTCTCCAGCACATCCTTCTGGCGCAGGCCAGCGACCATCTGGTTGAAGGCCTGAGAGGCCTCCACAATCTCCCGGCTCCCTTCAGGCTGAGCCGGCGACAGGTCGCCCTGCTCGACCACCCGGCGCATCTTGCTGGCCAGCATCAGAATGGGTCCGGTGATGTGGCCCGATACCAGTCGGGCCAGGATGATGCCCAGCAAGGCCGCCAGTGCTCCGACGCTAAGGATGAAGAGTTGCTGGTTGAGGGCTGCCTCTGCCACCTCGGTAGTTGGCTTCAGGAGAACGACCCAGCCCAGAACCGACCCCACTTTGTCGGTCCTGGGCTGGGAGGCATCAGTGGGGGCGGGTGGGGCGGGGCGAGCCTTGACCTCCAGCGAGACCGTTTCTTCCATCGCCTGGGGAGAATCGATCAGAGGCTGAGCCAGCAACGCGTACTCCGTCCCTGCCAGGGTGAGGTTCTTAACTTCAGAGGGGTAATCGGCCGGCAGCCACCCGGTGGCGGGCAGGGAAACGGCGCTCGAGCGGGCCAACTCGGCTCCAAGACGAATGGTGGCAGGCTGAGCGCTGCCGTAGTGAACCATCAGCGAGACAGGATCCTGAGCCGACTGGTGCTTGAACCCCGCCGGGGGAAGGTAACCGTTCTCAAAGCTCCCGCCGGAGAGAATCATACAGGCGCAGTCAAAGATTCGCCCGGCTCGGGTGGCCGTCTGCAGTCCGATCCGCTCACCGAGCAGCAGCACGCCCGCGTTTCGCCCGTACTGGTAAGGAACGGCCACCATGTTGTAGATCTGGCCATCGGGATACCTCTGATAGGAGCGACAGGGAGTCTGATTCTCCAGGGCCGCCACCACCAGGCTGGATTCATGCAGGGCCAGCGCAGCCGGACGCGGATTGTCGCTGGCAGAGAGGGGAAGCCTGATGGTTACCCGGCCGATCAGCTCGGGAGCTTTCGGGTTGTGCTCCGAGACCATCTGGAACCAGGCCCGACCGTAGTCGTCCACCAGCACAAGAAGGTCGGCTTTGCTGGCGAAGCCATACAGCCCGTCCGGGGCGTCGGAGATGTCCTGTCGAAGCAAGATGCGCTGGGCCTGCTCCCAGAGATTGTTCAGCCTCTCCGAGCGAACGCGGTCGAGGCGCTGGTGAATCGCGGGCGTCGGATTGAGCAACTCCTCCTCAGAAAGCTCATCGAGAGCCTCGATCATGGCAGTACCATCGCGGACCACGCAGAGTTGGAAGTTACTGTCCTGAACGATCAGCTGACCCAGATCGGCCAGGCCTTTGGCGGTCGCTTGCTGGGCCTCCAGAAAGGGCTCCATCTTCAGTTGATCCCGCACGGCCTTGCTGAAAGCGGGAATGGTAACCCAGAAGATCCCTCCGAAGAGCGCGATCACGGCCACCACCATGACCGCCAGGATGGCCTGACTCAGTTCGCTGCGCAGTGAGCGCGGCCTTTTCTGGCGGGCGGCCAAGGCCTAGAGGTTGACGTCCTGAGTGACCGATCCGGTAGCGGGCACCTTGACCGTTACGGTCTTCGATTCGGTACGGGGATGCCAGAATCGAACCTGATAGGTTCCGGCGGGCAAACCCGAAATTTTGTATTTTCCCTTGCCGTCGGCCTGGGCGAAAAAATTGTTGGGAGCCACCACGATGTAGCCGTTCATGCGGGGATGTAAGCCGCAGAAGATCTCGAGCGCATTGGCCTGGGTGAACTGATCTTCCCGGAACTTGCCCCGATAGCGCCCGATGTCGAAAGCGCCCGGCTCGCTGACGCTGTAGACGTTGTGCTCGAAGTCGTCCTGGTTGACGAAGCGGACGGTCGAGCCCCTGGGGACCACCAGCACGTGGGGACTGAAGGTCTTGTTCTTCTGCACCAGATCGACCTTGCGGGGGGTCGCGGGCAGTTTGTCTCCCAGCACCTCGACCACGGTGTATTCGCTCTCGTTGACGCCTTTAGGCACTTCGGCATCCTTGTCATAGTCGGCGCCCCAGTCCTTGGAGGGGCGAATCTTCTTCTTGCCAACCGCCCGCTCTTTAACGGGCGAGGTCAGCTTGACCGTGCCCACGATGTCGCCGGCCTGAGCGTCAACACAGGTTACAATTCCTGCGACAAGACAGAAGAGGGCGAATCGCATCATACTCATCCCGGCGTTCGTCGATAGGGATTCATCCCCTTTTGGGAACGCAGATGTAGGCTTCGACCCGATTGGTTGGACCCTTGCGGTTGCTCAGGTCCAGAAATCCGGCCTGGGCCCACTCGCGAGCGAACTGGTCGGCCTCCTCGGGATTCATCTGCACGTGCGAGAGGAAGAATTTGTCGCGCACGATCCGCCAGGGCACCGGTCGGGTGCCCTGATCCTGCTCGGCCAGCCCGATGCACTCGCAAAGAATCTGGTAGGGCTCTTGCTCGCCCTTGCGGCGAGGCTCGGCCGGCAACCGTCGATAAGGGGTGGGCAGCACCTCAGCGCCGGACACATCATCCAGTGTGCACACGATGTAATCGTCCGCCGCGGTCTGCAACCGATAGCTGAGGCTGGGCTTGAGGGAGACCACGGTGACCTTGCGGCGCAACCGCTTGAGACGCTCCACGATCTCGCAGAAGTCCGAATCGCCCGAGGCAATGAAAAAATGCTCCCAGTCGGGGTGATCGCGGGCAGCCTCAAGGACGTCCAGGCTGAGAATGAAGTCGACCATATTCTTGATGGCTCGCTGGCTGACCAGATCCTCCTTGGTGGGAACGGCCACCGTGCGCCAACCATGCATGGCCCACTCGTCCTGAGCGTGGCGCGCTTTGGCCGAGATGGCGTCCCAGCCGGCATAGACGGCGGTGTGGGCAAAACCGTCGCCGCAAACGTCGCGCGAAAGTCGGTTGAGCACCCGGGCCAATTTGGAGACGCTGACCGGTCGTCCGTGGGTATAGGAGGAATAGAAAAAATTCTCGAAATCCACAAAACAGACGGTGGTGTGCTTGCTCGTCTGGATCGCGGGTGACGGCTCGGTCTGGAAGATGGCCGGCAGCTCAAGCACTGGAGCCTGCACCGGCTCTTCGACGGCTGCCGGCGCCTCGGGGCGGGAGTTGCCCCGGTGCTTTTGTTGCTGCTTTTTGTTTTTCTGGTGCTTTTTCATTTGTCTGATGGGAAACTTCGAACCCACCGGTTGATGTCCTTGCGAACGCCTCCAAGGAGAACGGTGCGGCGTCGGCAAAGGGGTCGGTGTGCCAGGTGTTCCAGTTTACGCTCTCAACGTCGGCTTCAGCGTCAAAAAGCTATCCATCTTGCAGCGGGTCAGCCTCTCGATCAAGGGAGGGGAGTTCGTGGGGGTGCTCGGGCCGAGTGGCTGCGGCAAGTCCACTCTGCTCAAAGCTCTGAGCGGACAACTGCGTCCTACTGACGGTCAGGTCTTGATCGGGCGGGCCGACCTCTATTCGGGCGAAAGGGTGCCCGTCGACCTGATGGGTTTCGTACCGCAGGACGACGTGGTCCATCCCAGCTTGAGAGTGCGCCGCGAGCTCTACTTTAGCGCCCGCCTGCGCATGCCCAAAGCAAAGCCAGCCGAGCTGGCCAACCGGGTAAAAGAAGTTCTCGAGCTGATGGACCTGGCCGCGCGCCACAACGTGCGCATCGATCGGCTCTCCGGCGGACAGAGAAAGCGTGTCAGCATCGGTATCGAGCTGTTGACCCGTCCGCCGCTGCTCTTTCTCGACGAGCCCACCTCGGGGCTCGACCCTGCCCTGGAAGAGCACTTCATGAAGCTCTTCCGCGATCTGGCGCGAGGGGGGCGCACGGTGCTGGTGACCACTCACGTGATGTCCAGCCTGGATCTGCTCGACCTGGTGGTGATCATGTGCGCCGGTCAGGTCGTCTTCTTTGGCCCCCCAAAAGACGCGCCCGGCTTCTTCGGGGTGGAGGAGTTGTCCGACATCTACCCAAAGCTCACCGCCTCGGCCGCCGAGAGCCTGGCCGGCAAGTTCCGCAACACACCCTGGTTTGCCAGGCTGGTCAGCGAGCGTCTGCCAGGGGCCCGCTAGGGCTCGTCGAATCAGTCCGGCGATGGGTTCTCGCTCCGACCAGACCGGCATCCTGGCCGAACGCTACCTCGAGATCGTCTGGGGAGACCTGGGCAATACCTTCCTGCTTCTGATCCAGGCCCCGGTCATCGCGCTCTGTATCGTCCTGGTCTGGGGGGATACCCAGACCGTAACCGACAGCCTCTGGTTCGTACTGGCTCTGTCCGCGGTCTGGTTCGGAGCCATCAACTCGTGCCGCGAGATCGTCAAAGAACGCGACATGTTCCGACGCGAGCGCCGGGTGGGGCTCGATCCCACCGCTTACGTGCTCTCTAAAATCATGATCCTGGCCATGCTGGGTTTCATCCAGTGCCTCTGCTTGATCTACCTGGTCAACCTCAAGCTCAAGCTGCCCGGGGGGGAGTTGCTGCACTTCGTGGTCCTTTTCATGGCCTCGCTGGCTGGCTCGTCCCTGGGACTGGCCCTGTCGGCCTTCGTCTCCACCTCTGACCGCGCCGTGGCCGGCGTTCCCCTGCTCTTGCTGCCTCAGGTGCTCTTCAGCGAGGCGGTGATGTCGCACGAGCACTCGCGCTGGACGGTCAAGCTGCTGGAAAATCTGACCATGACCAGTTGGGCTTACGACGGCTTGAAGAACCTGGCTGCCACCGAGCCCAACATGGGCACGTTCTTCCAGGGCTGCCTGGCCCTGGCAGTGATGTCGGCTTTGTTGCTCGGACTGACCATCTTTCTGATGCGGCGCTGAACGCCCGGCCAGAGGGCTAACCCGGTCCCGAATCGAAACCATTCGTTGTGAAGAAGGTTCTGCTGGTTTTCTTCCTGCTCGGGGCCGGGGCCATCGGGCTGCTGGCTTTCGGTGGTGACGGAGTCGGCTTCAAGTGGCCCAGTCTCAAGAGCATCCTGCAGTGGGGCAGCAAGCCCGCCCCCAAGCCGGGGGAGGTCTCCGGCTTCGGCGAGGCCGACCCCAACACCAATGAGGACGCACGCTTTATTCGCGATCGCACGGCCGACTTTCTGGAGGATATCCGCTTCAAGGACTTTGATAAGGCCGCCAGTTATAGCTCCAGCGTGGACCGTAGCAAGGTCAACATCTCGCGTTGCATCACCCGCCTGTTCAAGTTTCCCCCCGAAAGCCTCGACATTCTGAGCTCTGAGGTGGTTTCCGTCGAGCTTGACCGCTCCGGGACGCGCGGGCGCGTCAAAACGCACAGTCGGGTCAAGGTTCTCAACCTCGACCGCTTCGAGGAGCCCGAGCTGATCTTCTACTGGCATAAGGATCCCAAAGAATATTGGGTAATGAAGCTGGAGTCGTCCATCAACCCCTGACAGGAGCCGCCATGGAGTATGAGCCCCTGGCCGAGGATGACCGTGGGCGTCTGGCCGAGATTCTCAACGCCAGCTTTCACGTTCCAGGAATGCGGGCCGACCAGTGGATCGAGCGCCAGGGCGTCGAGGTCTGCCGGGTCATCCGGCGCGGGCACGAATTGCTCGGGGGGCTGATGATCCTGGATATGGCTCAGTTTTACGGGGGCCGGAGCCTGCCGATGGGAGGCATCTCGGCCGTGGGGGTCGCACCCGAGGCGCGCGGAGGCGGGGCGGCCAGTGGCCTGATGGCAGGGGCGATCCAGGAGCTTCACCAGCGCCGAATCCCTCTCTCGGCCCTGTATCCCGCCACCCAGACGCTCTACCGCAAGTCAGGCTTCGAGCAGGCTGGCGCGCGGGCCGAGTTTCGTCTGAACCTGCGGATGGGTCCCGTGCAAGAGCGCGCTCTGCCTCTGGTCAAGCTACCGCGCGAGCCGAAGCTGCTCGAGCAGGTCTATCGTTCCTGGGCATCCCCGCAGCAGGGCGCCCTCGACCGCACCGAGCCCAACTGGCGACGGGTGCTCAGTCCGCGGGACGAGCCAACCGAGGTCTACGGGGTGGGCGATCCGCTGGAAGGCTATGTGGTGGTGCACCGCCAGGCAGGCAGCCAGCCCGGCTGGCAAAATCTGGCCCTGACAGACTTCGTGGCTCTCACCCCGCGAGCGGCGCGCCGGATTTACTCCTTTCTGGCAGACCACCGCAGCCTGGCCGAGCAGGCAGTCTGGTTCGGAGCCCCCCACCAGCCGCTCCTGACCGTGCTGGCCGAGCAATACGTCGAGACGCGCATCAACATCCTCTGGATGTTGCGCCTGGTGGACGTACCGGCCGCACTGCGGGGGCGAGGCTACAGTCCGCACCTCAATTGCGCCTTCAAGCTGGCCGTGGACGACCCGCTGCTGGCCTCCAATCGAGGCTCGTGGTGGGTGCGCATTGAGGCCGGGCGAGCCGAGGTCGAGAAGGCGCGCTCGGGCGGGCTGAAGGTTTCCGAGCGGGCCCTGGCCTGCCTCTACGGGGGCTTTCTGAGCCCCTGGCAGGCGCGTCTGGCCGGCCTGATCGACTGGCCCGACAGGGAGCTCAGCGCTCTGGAGGGTATCTTCGGCGGCCCGGCCGGGATGGGGGACATGTTCTGACTTCCCTGGAACGAGGATTGCAGGATCTGCGAAGAGGACGTTTCTGGCACGCTCACGAGGCCTGGGAGGAAGATTGGCAGACGACCCGTGATCCGGTGGTGCGCGGGATGATCCAGCTCGCGGCTGCTCTCTTCCACCTGAGACGTGGCAACCTGGCCGGGGCTCAGCGACTCTACGAGCGGGCTCTGGGCAAGTTGGCCGAGGCCGACCCGGTTCACCGGGGCCTGCCAACCCGCCCCCAGCCTCTCTCTTCTTACCAGGACCTGAGTTTGCGGTCCTCAGCCCGACTGCTCAGCTGAACCAGCGAGACAGAAAGCCCTTCTCGCGCGTGTTAATCTTCTCGAGCTCGCCGTGGTCGAGCCACAGGCCCTGGCACTCGGGGCACTTGTCGATCATGATGCTCTCGTGCGCTTCTTCAACGAGCTCGGCGCCACACTTCGGGCAGCGCATGTAATGTAGCTCTTTCTGCTCGGCTCGCTCGCGCTCTTTGCGGTCGGCTTCGGCGCGCTCGCGGGCGGCCGCCTCCTCCTTCCGGAAGAACTCGTCCTCCTTGGTGGGGGCCTTGGCAGCCACTTCGTGCTGCCCCAGGGGTCGCTTCTCGTCCATGGTCAGTCCTCTTGTAAAGAAAGTTCGACTGGTGTTTACGACTTGGATATCCAGTTAACCTGTCGGAAACAGCCGACTCCTGGGACACGCGTTGAGATGAGCCTACACTGGACATGTGATGGCCACCCAGACTCAGAAAGCCCTGGCTGAAATGCTCGACCCGAACGTGCTCCTGCGAGGCTTTCAGGCTCTATTGAAGACGGTGGAGTGGGCTGCCGACGTGGCCCGCCACAACGGGGTCGTCACCGACAGCCCCCAGCGCGAGCGGCAGGGGGGTCAGCACCAGAACGGGAGCTCCCTGTGGGAAGCCAGCGACAAGTTCCTTGATTATGAGGAAGAGTTGCTCCCGGACGGTCGTCTCATCCGGCGATACAACGACGGTGCTGTCCGCATCGAGAATCCGGCCAGCGGGGTCATGCAGCAGGAAGGCCCGGATGGCAGTCTGATGGTTTCCCTACCGGGAGACAAGCTGATCTATCAGCAGTATCGAGGGGAGCCGTTGCTCGTGTACGACTCCACCGGTTGCAGCCAGCCGCGGATAGCCCAGGTGAGCTCGGTGACCCTGCCTGGCCACCAGGAGCCGGCCATCATGTTCCACTTCTCCGACCGCAACGGCACCCACCTCATCGAGTTGGAGACTCTGCGCTACTACCGCCTGAGCGCCCGCGCCTGAGCAAAAGCACCAGCCCCGCCAGAGCAAGTGTCAGGGCGGTGGCTTGCGAGGTTTGGACCAGCCACTCGGGGTTCCACTCGCGAAAAAAATCGCCCACGAAACGGCTCAATCCATAGAGCAAGAGTGACCAGCCGGCCGCCGAGCCCAGGCGTCGTCCCAGCCAGGCTGCCAGGGGAGCGGCCGCCAGCAACATGAGGGACTGGTAGAGCATCACCGGGTGGCGCGGCGGATCGCTCCCGACCACGATCGCCCAGGGCACCGTGGTCACCGTGCCCCACTCCTGGGTCCAGTGGAGAAAGCAGCCCAGACGGCCGATGCCCCATCCGAGCAGGGCTGCGGGAGCCATGGCCTCGTTCAGCTCGGCCGCCGGCAAACGGTTCCAGCGCAGGAAGAGAAGCCAGGCCAGCACGGCTCCGATCAATCCCCCGTAGGAGACCAGCCCACCTGACCAGACTTTAAAGATCTCCCCGGGCTGGGTGAGGATGGCAGGATTGAGTGCCACCCAGGCCAGCCTGGCCCCCAACACGCCGCCGATGACCATGTACGGGAGCGATGCCTCCACCGCTTCGCGGTGCTCGGGCCGAACGCGGGCCCGGGTCCAGAAGAACGCGGCCAGCGCGCCGACCAGGAAGAAGAACCCGTGGCTGTTGATCTGGAGGGGTCCCCAGAGATGGACCGGGGGCGGGGGTGTGAAGTGGAACATAAGCTCGGTGAGCCGATGTTATGCGTGTTCGGGAGGAACCCTTCCCGGCCGCGTCACAAAACCTAACTCCGTCGACGCGACGAAGCTCGACCTCGGTCTGTGCCGATCCGCAAGGCGCAGATCAGGTCAAACTCAGTGGAGGAATGATGCCGAGCGCCTGTGTTCTGGGAACGGGACGATATCTACCCGAGCGCGTGGTCACCAACGAAGAGCTGGCCACCCGATTCACCACCTCGGACGAATGGATCCAGCAACGCTCAGGCATCAAAGAGCGCCGCTACGCCTCCAGAGGAGAGACGCCCGCCAGCATGGGGGCGCAAGCCTCGCGACAGGCTCTGGAGGCAGCCGGACTCAAGGCCGAGGAGCTCGACTTTCTAATCTGCGCCACGCAGACCCCCGAGTATCTCTTCCCTGGCACTGGCTGTGTGATTCAAGAGCAGATCGGAGCGCTGGGCATCGGAGCCCTGGACGTGCGCAATCAGTGTACCGGCTTTCTCTACGGGCTCTCCATCGCCGACGCCTATATCCGCCAGGGGCTCTACAAGCGCATCCTGCTTGTCTGCACCGAAATGCACTCGCGGGGGCTGGAGTATTCTGATGAGGGCCGTCATGTAACGGTGCTCTTCGGCGATGGGGCCGGAGCCGTCATCCTGGGCCCGGGAGAGGGAAAAGGTGTGATGTCGGTGCACCTGCACGCCGACGGACGCTACGCTCGCGACCTGATGGTCGAAGGTCCGGGTTTCACCTTCGAGCCCTGGTGCGATCCCAAGCTGTTCGAGGAAGGTCGCCACTATCCCAGGATGAACGGTAAGGCGGTCTTCAAGGAGGCAGTCTCATGCATGCGAGCGGTGGTGGAGGAGACCCTGGCCCACAATAGCCTCAAGCCTGAGAACGTGGACCGGTTCATCCCCCACCAGGCCAATCGACGCATCAATGAGGCTGTGGCTCAACACTTCGGCATTCCCGAGGAAAAGTGCAACCACTCCATCGAGCGCTATGGCAATTGCGCCGCCGCCTCAGTCCCCATCGCCCTGGACGAGGATGTCCGCGAGGGCCGGGTCAAGTCCGGAGACACGCTGATGTTCGCCACCTTCGCGGCTGGCTTTACCTGGGGAGGGGCTGCGCTTCGCTGGTGAGACGGCTCTCGTCCAGTTTCTGAACCCCCAGACCGGGCAGGTCGGGTAGCACCCGCTCCGAGCCGTCCAGGGTCACCCCTCCCTCGGCCACAGCATCTTCGGCCAACAGCAGGTCAGCGTCCAGGTCGGCGAATTCGAAGCGGTAGGCCGCGGCCAGCGCCGTGGCGGCGGAGACGGCCAGGCGCGACTCACCCACCATGCCTCCCACCATCAAAGCCACCCCGTGAGCTCGTGCCTGGGCCACGATGGACCGGGCCGGATACAGCCCGCCGCTCTTCATCAGCTTGATATTGATGATGTCCACCGCTCCGGCTGCGATGGCCCGAGCCGCATCGCGCGGGGAATGAACCCCCTCGTCGGCGGCGATGGGGGGGGTCACGCGCTCTCGCAGTCGAGCCATACCCTCATAATCCCAGCGAGCAATGGGCTGTTCGATCAGCTCCACCCCGAAGGGCTCGATACGGGTCAGGGCCCGCAAGGCCTGAGAATAAGTCCAGCCCTCGTTGGCGTCAATGCGCAGGGGAACCTCGGGACCGATGGAGCTTCGCACAGCTTTGACACGCGCGTAGTCTTCCTCGGGATCATTGCCCACTTTGAGCTTGACCGCCCTGTAGCCGGACTCGATGATGCGCCTGGCTTCCTTAGCCGCTTCTTCGGCGGTGCACAGGCCGATGCTGTAGTTGGTCAGCACGCGCCCCGAGCTACCTCCCAGAAAGCTCACCAGGGAGACGCCCGCCTGGCGGGCGATAAGGTCGTGGCAAGCCAGGTCGATGGCGCAGCGGGCGCTGGGATTGGCCACGCAAGCTGCGGCCATGCGGCGGTGGATCTCCTCGAGTTGCCAGGGGCTCAGGCCGCGCACCACCGGGAAGAGGTCGTGCACGAGCAGGGACACAACTCCGTCCATGGTTTCTCCGGTCAGGTAGGGGTCGGGAGAAGCCTCGCCCCACCCCGCCGCACCGCCATCGGTCGTCAGTTTGACCAGAATGCCTTCGCACTGGTCGGACACCCCGGTGGCAATGCGGAAGGGCTTCTTGCAGCGCAACCGGGTGCGAAATATTTCCATCTTTTCGATCAACACGGGGCCGGGTTCTGAGCCGACCTGCCGCGGTCCTCCCCGACCGGGACGCAGGATGAGATGGGCTTTTCAGGAAATTCTTCCATGGTGAAAGCGCGCTGGGTAAGTTTGTCTTTTTGGTTTTCCACCCATGACCCCTAGATGAACGGGCCCGAGCGCGTGAAAGAGGGAGAGAACCAGGTGTGCCTTCAGGCGGGCACCCCTGGGAAGGTGCGCATTGGCTGGCGGTGGCTACGACAAGAACAAGCTCGTTCAAGACTTCGTTACCCTGCTCACCGCAATGGAGCAGGCCGTGGTGCAAAACCCGGCCTTCTCAGGAGCGGGCCCGTCCAACGACGGAGGCTGGGGTGGCGGAGGCGCAGCACCTTCCGGGCGGCTGGGGCCTGGCGAGTATACCGAGAAGCGAGAAGACTCGCTCTCAGACAGCTTCACCAAGTATGAAGAGTTGGTATTGGAGGACGGGCGAGTCCTCCGCCGCTACGAGAACGGCTCGGTCAGGCTGGAGAATCCAACCAGCGGAGTGATTCAGGAAGAGCGCATCGACGGCAAGTTGCTGGTTTCCCTGCCGAACGGGAAAGTGATCTTCCAGCAATTCAGCGGAGAGCCGCTCCTCGTCTACGACACCGTGGGGAGCGCTGCCCCCGGTCTGGCCCGAGTCAGCTCGGCCAGCCTGCCAGGTGAAGAGCAACCGAAATTCGTTTACCATTTTCAGGATGGTGAAGGAGCTCACTTGATCGAACTCGAGTCCCTGCGCTATTACCGCGTGGGTCAGGGCCGCTAGTTGTCGAAAGAGCAGCAGCCGCGGAAGAAAGTCAGCGTCGGTGAGGCGCTGGAGTCTATGCGGGGTAAAGCCGCCCCAGCGGCTCCCGCCAAGACCTCTATTGTGGGCCTGGGCGCGAGTTACTGGCTGGAGAGCCTTCTCGAAGGAGCCTCCCGCCGCCAGGCCGACCTCTACGAGTCTATCCGAGACAACCCGTCGGCCCAAGCCCAGATGCACCGGCGAGACCTGCGGGTCGTGGGCGACTTGCAGATTCCCGCCGCCGCGATGGAGGAGGTGCGCCAACCCAAGCCCCCACCCGAGCCCCGTCGGGCCACGGGATTGCGCGAGCGTTTCGGCAGCATCGGCTCGCTCTATCTCGACTCCAATCGCCTGGAAGTGATCGCTACCGAGGCTCCCGTCCAGCAGGTCTACACCGATCCGGGCGAAGCCGCCGTGCGTTCGGTGGCCTCGCGATTCTCGCAGGTCTCGTCGCTGGATCTTGCCTCCTTCTACGCGGTCGAGGAGGTTGGCCGGCCTCAGGTCGAATCGCAGCAGGCGAACCCCTCCACGGTTTCCCTCTCGCGCTTCAATGGCATCACAACGGTTGAGCTGCAGGGCGGGCTCGAGTTGTTGGAGGTGCGCCAACAGCCTGCCGCCGACGATCTGCCCAAGCGTCGGCTGCGAACCAACCCGAACATCCGCAAGATGTTCCAACAAAATGACGAACTAGAGCAAGGAGTCTAGCGATGAGCACGGTGTACGGCGCGGTCAACACCTACGCTTATTCGGGCCATGGAATTCCGGCCGGATCCGTTGCCTCGGGTTATACCACGGGGGCGGACGCCCCGAGTGTGCTGAGTCTTCATCCGGCCCAACAGGCCAACGGCGGTCAGGCGACCGTTTCCAAGGACTACCTGCCGGTCATCGCCGTCTCGATCCAGCGCGAGCGTCAGCTTTTCACCAGTTGGACCGGTGTGGGCGGCGCTCCCCCGGTGGTTCTCAACAGCCTGCCCGACCCGAGAATGGCCGATCAGACGCCCCGGCAGACGATCGTCACCCAGTCGGAATTTGCTTTCCAGCAAGCCGCCTTCGGCAGCTTCCCCTTCCTGGGCCCGTTCGTCGGCCAGGGCGGCCTGCCCGCAGGCCCGTTCGTACTCGGTCCCTTCAGCAGTCCGGGCGGCCTGCCCCAGGGACCCAACGTGCTCGGTCCCTTTGGTGGTCCGGGCGGCCTGCCCCAGGGCCCCAACGTGCTCGGTCCCTTCGGTGGTCCGGGCGGCCTGCCCCAGGGGCCCAACGTGCTCGGTCCCTTCGGTGGTCCGGGCGGCCTGCCCCAGGGCCCCAACGTGCTCGGTCCCTTTGGCGGGCCGGGCGGTCTGCCGTTCGCTTCGCCGGGTCTGCTCGGCCCCTTCGGTGGGCCAGGCGGCCTCCCGTTCGGCTCCCCCAACGTGCTCGGGCCATTCGGCGGCCCGGGTGGTCTGCCGGCCCAGTCGCCTCCCTTGCTCGGCCCTCCCAGCTTCGGGGCCCCCAACGGCACCTTCCCCTTCGCGGGTCAATTCAATGGCGGCGGCACCGCGCCGTTCCCCTTCCCCCAGACCCAGATGCCGATCATGCAACCCCTGGCCGCCGTCGGGGGCTCGGTGGCTCCCACGACAGGCGTGGGCGGCTCGGTGGCTCCCACCCGGCCCTGTCCCTTCCCCACCACCACGACCCCTGTCACACTCCATCCCGGTCCCGCCCTTTACGGCGGTAGCCAGCCTGCCCATCGTGCGGGCTGGGGTTGGCAAGACCTCGTGGCCGCCCCCACGGTCGACCCGGTCACCAACGACCGCCAGCTCTCGCTGGAGCAGCGCCAGTCCCAGAGCGGCTTTGAACGACCGTGAGCGTGGCATTTTGCACCTCCGGGGCCTTCAGATCTTTTTTTACGAGGTGGGTTTCCTGCCCTCGTTACTTACCTCGGGAGGCAAACAGGACGGCGGCATCTACCTCAACGTGGCGGCCAATCCTGACCAGTTCCAGCCGGCCGCGGTCGATCTGGCTCGCGAGCTGGCCGCCCGCGATCACGTACCGTGACCGGCATGGACCAGGAGTTCTTCGGCGTCTATCAGAAGGTCACCGGACATCAGCCAGCGCTACGGCAACTCGCCGGTTCATTTTGCCCAGGGCCCGGTCAACATGGGGAATCGATCAGATGAGTGGCTTTGAGGACCTGGGACGCTACGACGCGCTGCCCATCGATGGCTCGGCTCTCGGGCAGCTGGGCGGCTCGGCCGGTAGCGCCAGCCAGGGAACCGATTTCCAGTCCGGCCAGTCCCTGGCCGGACTGTACGAAAATGCTCCCAGCAATCCCTATCAGGCTCAGGTCGACCAGTTCCGGCAGAATCCCATGGTCTCGGGCTTCTACGCAATGCTCGACTTGAACGGCGACGGCCGCGTCTCTGGTCCTGAAACCGCGTCCGCCGTCTCGAGCCTGAGCGACCTTGTGAAATGGATGCTGGCTGGAGTCCAACCGGGTCCCAATGCACCGGCCGCGGTCGAGCAGCTCTTCAGTGCTCACGACCTCGACCGGGACAGGCTCTACTGCATCGACGAGATCCGCACGGCTCTCCGTGACCTGCGGCCCGTCATCGACAGCATCAAGCTCGACCAGTTCAGGAACCCTGCCAACGTCGGACGTCCGTTCCAGGTGGGATCGGCTCAGCTTGACCCGGCCCAGGCAAATCGCATCGCGAAATGCCCGGTGCTCGGTCAGCAAATCCAGGCCGGCGGGGGCGCTCAGGTCTAAAAACGGTAGAAAGGGAGACAACGTATGCCTCAAATCGGTGGTGCTTATGGTGGTGGAGGAGGAATCACCCCCTACGGGGGCGGTTTCGGCGTACCCGCGGGGAACGTGCTCGGAGGCGGCTATCCAGCCGGCCCCGGACTCCTCGGCGGTGGTGCGATTCAGGGGGGCGGATTTGGTCAACCAGCCGGGTTGCTGCCTCTGATCCAGCTCCTTGTCCAGGCTCTGCAACAACTCTCCAACGGTTACGCCGGCTTCGCCGGCGGTGCCCCACAACAGTTCCGCCCGCTGGGCGGGGCCGGGAATGCCGGTAATGCTGGCAACGCTGGGAACGCTGGCAACGCCGGGAATGCCGGTAATGCTGGCAACGCCGGGAACGCTGGCAACGCCGGGAACGCTGGCAATGCCGGGAACGCTGGGAACGCTGGCAACGCCGGGAACGCTGGCAATGCCGGGAACGCTGGGAACGCTGGTGGTGCCGGCGGTGCTTACGGCGGCGGCGGCGGCGGCGCGGGCGCGATGCGAGTCGGTGGTGGAGGTGGTGCCTACGGCGGCGGCGGTGGTGCCGTCGGCGGTGGCGTTGGCGCCTACGGCGGAGGTGGTGGTGCCGTCGGCTCTGGCGGCGCCTATGGCGGTGGCGGGGCCACCGGTGGATTTGGCAACACAGGCACGGGCTTCCGTTTCCAAAACAGTACCCTGGCTGGCCTCCAGCGCTACATCGACGCGGTGGACCAGAACGGTAACGTCAATCAAGGCAAGATCACGGCCAACGGCAAGGTGAGCACGGGCGAAGCTCGCGCCAGTATCGTGGAAGGCTATGCGGCCGAGTTCTACGCTGGCGGTCGCCTTGAGAACGCGGGCGAGATGCAGCGCAACCTGAACGTGATCTACCAGGATCTCAACTCGGGCAACCCGGCCGCGCAGCAAGCGGCCACCTTCGCTCTGGTTGCCTCCCGCTTCAAGAACGCGGGCGGCAACTACAACAACGCCCAGCTCAAGAAAGTGCTGGAAGCGACCGGAAACAAGGATCTGGCCAGTGGTGGCGGCGTGGGCGACAAGGATGTCCAGACTCTGGGCGCCATTTCGGCCGCCCTCAAGCGCGGCACCCTGCAGCTCGGCCAGGTCTTCGGCCAGGATGGCAAGGACGTGCTGGGCGGAAACTCCATCACAGCCGGCGACAAACAAAAGTATGACAGAGCCATCGAAGCCATCCAGCTCGGTAACCTGCAGAGCAACATCGAGAAGAATCGTCCCACGGGCGGAACGGTCCGTCCGGGCGGCGGTGGCGCCTATGGTGGCGGACCGGTCGGCGGCGGCAACCCGCTCGGCTTCCCGCAGATGGCAGGCGCTCAGAACCCGATGCAACTGATCTACGCCGTGATCAACCAGCTTTTGTCCACGATGATGGGCGGCATGGGCGGTTTCGGAATGAACCCGCTGATGGGCTTTGGCGGCGGGGGCTTTGGCGGCTTTAGCGGCGGCTCTGGTCAGCCGGTCAGCCTGGGCGGCTTCGGCTTCGGTGGCGGCTTCGGCGGCCTCGACTCCATCCGCAGCTTCGTGAATGGCGGCATCGGCAACGCCGGGAATGCCGGCAACGCCGGAAACGCCGGAAACGCTGGCAATGCTGGGAACGCTGGCAATGCTGGGAACGCTGGCAACGCCGGGAACGCTGGCAATGCTGGCAACGCCGGCAATGCCGGGAACGCTGGCAACGCCGGGAATGCTGGGAACGCCGGGAACGCTGGCAATGCTGGCAACGCCGGGAATGCTGGGAACGCTGGCAACGCCGGGAATGCCGGGAATGCTGGCAACGCTGGTGGAGCCTACGGCGGTGGTGGCGGAGCTGGCTCTTACCCCGCTGGCGGATCTCCGAGCCACCCACCGGTGGCTCCTCCCGCACCTCCGGCCTACTAGTGTGCTCGCACTTTGGACGAACGCGCCGGAACTGCGTTCCAGCGCTTTGTAAAGTGCAAGACCAAAGGCCTTGCACTTCAGGATAGGAGCGCAGCCGGAAACCCTGCATAGTTTTCCGGCTGCGTGACGCCCAACAGATCGTGCTGGAAGTCCGGCCGCCTGCAATCTCTTGTGGTGGCGGAGGCGGGGGACCCCCGAGGGGTTTGCGGCCGGACTTCCAGACTCCCCCGCGTTGACCAGCGCAGAATTAGAACGCGCGGGAGTCCCGGTAGCTGGCTACCGTGTGACTACTCGCATTCCGCTCCTGCATCAGTCTCCGCCAGAAGCAGTCCTGCTGACTGGAATCAGGCCTTGTCGGTAAGTCCGGGGCGGTGAGCCCGCAGACCAGAATTTGGCGAACCCACATTCTTTTCCGCCGGAAACGAAAACCTGCCGAACACACGGCAATCAAGCCCGTAAAATCGATCCGTGAAGGCTCTCACAGGCGAAACTCCTGCCGAACGGCTCGAATGGTCCCTTGCACCCGTCGCTTCACCGATTCAAACCGCCCAGCGACTGCGCGCGACGCTTGGAAGCAAGGCCCGCCGGGAAAACCTCTGAAGGACAGCCGCCCCTGGCCCGGAAACGTCGAGTCAGATGCTAGGCCTATGGCTCCGAATGCTCACTCCCGCTGCCCAGGTCGAGTCGGTCATGGAGATCGACCTGGAATTGCTCGATCGCCTGGGTGTCAGGGCCCTGCTCCTGGATCTGGACAACACCTTGCTGGCCTGGAATCAGCACGAGCTGACCGAGGAGGTGCGCGAGTGGGTCGAGCTGGCCACCGGGCGGGGCTTCAGGCTCTGTCTGGTTTCCAACGCCACGCCCAAACGGCTGGGAGTGCAGTCTCGCGAGCTGGGCATCCCCTGCGTGCCCTCCGCCCAGAAGCCCCGCCGGAGGGCTCTGCGCAAAGCGCTCAGGCTACTCGAGGTCCAGCCCGGTCAGGCAGCCATGGTGGGAGACCAGGTTTTCACCGACGTGCTGGCCGGCAACCGCCTGGGACTTTACACCATCCTGGTCATCCCCCTGCACCTCAAGGAGCAGTGGTGGATGAAATGGGTGCGCCAGCTCGAGGGGCTGATCATCTGGTGGCTCCAGCGCTCGCGCAACGCCTGGGGCTAATGCGCTCGCACTTTGGTCTGGCACATGAGCACAATCTGACGAACGCGCCGGAACGGCCCATCGGAGTAGAGTAGGAGACAGGTTTGGTTTGGCCCCCAGCGTGACCGCCCAGGGCGCCTTGCCTGCTTCCCTCATCAAACCGTACGTGAGGTTTTCCCTCATACGGCTTTCCGATGCTCTTCATCCGTGGGCATGCGCAGAGTGTACCTTCGGACGGTTCCGGTGAGATGGTGAAGACCCTTGGCTCGGAAGTCTATGTGACGCCACCGCGTTGCCCACCCGCGGCCAGATTTGCGATGCTTCTTGCTCAAAAACAGGCAAAGCCGCTCTCGAACAAAACTATCGGCGGCACTGAAGTGTTTCGCGGAGTTCCCAACTGCGAAGTAGTTACCCCACCCACGCAGTATCGGGTTAAGCTTCGCGATAATGTCCTCCAGGCTCCGGCTCAGGAGGGACCGTGGTCCCACGGCGTCGCGTATTTTCTCTCGTAGGGCTGCCATCGCGTGTGCACGGGGCCATCGCTGCAGGTAGTGCTTGTGGTATCGCCATGACAAGACTTTTCGATGGTGGAACCCTAGGAACTCAAAGCCTTCGCTTCCTCTCCGCAGGTCCACAATGCGGGTCTTGATTGGGTGCAAACGCAATCCCAGTCTTTCCATGACGGCCTTCAAGCATTGAAGCGATCTCCGTGCATCCGCCTCGTTACGGCAGAGGACGACTAGGTCGTCTGCATACCGCACCAGGGTACCGTAGCGAGAGAACTTCGCTGCCCATACCTTGTCCAGGTAGTTCAGATAGACATTCGCAAGCACGGGGCTTAGAACCCCGCCCTGTGGTGTTCCGGAGCTTACCGTTCGGACCACCCCCTCCTCAAGCACTCCGGCTTCCAAGGACTGGCGGATGAGCTTCAGGACGCGCCTGTCGCTGATACGCCGGGATACCATCGTCATCAATTTCTCGTGATCGATGGTGCTGAAGTAGTCCTCGATGTCGGCGTCAATCACCCAGTTGTGGCCTTTATTGGCCGTCCGACGAATCACCTCATTGGCGTCGTGGGCGGACCGTTTCGGCCGAAAGCCGAAACTGCAAGGCTGGAAATCCGCTTCAAAGATTGGCTCCACCACGATTTTCATCGCCGCCTGCACCACTCTATCGCGGATAGCGGGTATCCCAAGAGGCCGCCTTCGCCCGTCCGGCTTGGGGATGTACACCCTCTTCACCGACTGCGGCTTGTACTCGCCCGCTTGGAGTTCCGCTTGCAGCTGGGAGAGAAACACGTCTACGCCAGATTTCTCAACGTCGCGGATGGTCTGGCCGTCTACTCCGGCCACGCCTCGGTTGTTCTTCACATTCTCCCACGCTCGCCGCAGGATGTCACCTCTGTGAACCTTGTCGTAGAGCGCGTGAAATCGCCTTGTGGCACACTGCTTGGCCACACGGTATAGTGTCCTCTGAAGTTGTCGAGCTTTATCGATGGGGTGGTTAGCCGTTGGCATTCCCTCGCTCTTACCTCCTTCAAACACACGAGCAAAGCAGGGCTCCTTCCCTCGGACGAGGTTTTGTTGTCCTCACCGTCAACGGTGTCGGGTCGGAGGAGGCGCCCCTTTCGGGGCTAACCTCCGTCCGCCGCTCAAACGGCTCGTACAGTTCTCCCGTAAGCCGCTTTCACGAGGAATACTTCCCTTTCAGGTGCCCAAGGGAAGGAATCAGATGGGTGAGGCGTATCAATCCTAGCTCGCCGCATAGCTTCGAGGTCGGAAGTGTTTTCCAACCTCGATTTCTCCATCGCCGGTATCTGTGTGACCAGATACGTCGCTCTATCCACCCATCAAGTTGGTGGAAAAGCTTGCGTATGTGCGCTCGCCGGAAAAGTGCAAGACCAGAGGCCTTGCACTTTAGATGTCCAGCCCCCCTGCTGGGGCGTCGCGCACCCGGAAAACCGTGTCAATGGGGTTTCCGGCTGCGCTCCTGCCTGAGCGCAGCCGCAAGGCCGAGCCGATCAACAAGCTCACTCGCGCGTGACCAGGTAGCGACGCACCAGGTCGCCCCGCGAAACCACGCCGACCAGCCTGCCACCCTCCAGGACCGGTATGTGGCGGACCTTTTCCTCCACCATCTGGTCGGCGACACTGGCCACGGGGGTATCCACCGAAGTGGTGTGCACCGGGGAAGTCATCAGCTCGCTGACAAGCACGGCCGTGATCTTTCTCAAGGTCTCATCCAGTGACTCGCCGCCCGGTAAGGGAATGACCGCGCCCAGGATGCTGAAGACGGGAGGGTAATGGGGATGAGCGACCCTCACCAAAAGGTCGCTCTCGGTCAGAATGCCGCAGGGCGTATCCTGCTCATCCACCACCACGACCGCACCGAGACGGTGCTCAGCCATCAATCGCACGGCTTCACCCACCGTCGCATCGGGCCGCACCCGAACGACCGGGTGACTCATGACGTCGCGGGCCAACACCTCAGGGCTGCGCTTGGACCGGCACCACCTTGCCGTTGATGTTGATCTGGTAGTCTTCCGTCTTCCTGGACGGAGTCACGGTGAGATCGCTGACCTTGTTCCCGGATGCGATCTTGCGCACCTGGCCCTCGGCCCGAGCAGCGTCGCGCTCAGTGTAAACAGCGTTGGGGGAGTAGCCTGGCCAGTAGACGGTATCATTGACCGAGCGATTGACCCAGATGGCACCTTCGGCGTTGATAAACCGCATCTCGACGTCGTTGAGCCTGGGGTCCACCTCGGCGGGGGGCGGGGAAGTGGCTGGCGGGGAAGGCTTGTTCTGCTGGGTCTGCGCCCCCGCCGGAGCGCTGGCCAGCACTCCCCCCACCAGAGCCAACAAGATCAGAGTCTTCGGCATTGCGTCTTACCTCCATGTACCTCACTCGGCTTTCTCTTCCGGAAGGCCGCCTCCCTGCGCGTGGTTCAAAAGACCGGCCAGCAGAGTGCCCTGCTCGATAGCATCTGCCAGCGCGTTATGAGCATTCAGATTGCGGGGCTTGGGAATGCCCGCTCGACGCATGGCAAGACTCAACTCCTTACGCGAGCAGCGCAGCAGCCCCAGCGCGTAACTGGCGATGTCGAAGCCGCTGTGACCCAGAGGATTCCTACCCAGGAACCTCTGGCAGTACCACCCCACGTAGGGCAGATCGAAGCTGGCCGGCCAGGCCGCCCCCAAGCCTCGCCCGTAGTGCTTCACAAGGCCCGCGTGGTAGGTCGCGAAGCGCTCCATGGCCAAAGACGGGTCGAGTGCATGCTCGAGGAGGTAGTCCCGGGTCAGACCGTGCACGGCTGTCGCTTCGGCAATCTCGGCCGCTCCCGGAAGGGGCTTGAGCTCGACATAGAGCTCCGAGCCTTCAACCAGTTTCCAGCTACCCTGACACACCAGGGCCACTGCGCCCACGCTGACAAGACTGAAGAGGCCAGGGAATGGGCCCGAGGCTTCCACATCCAAGCTCAGATAGAACACTACCCGGGCTTCTCAGGCTGACAGGAGGAGTCCTGGCAGCTCAGAAGCAGGTCTGACCATGCAGATCACGACCTTTCATCAACCCCTGTCCGAGCTGAAGACCGAGTTACTCGTGCTGGTCGTCGACCCAAACGAGAAGCTCTTTGAGCTCGCTCACTCCCAGCTTGAAAGCCGGCTGAGCGAAATCCGGTCTGGCTTTGAGCAGGAGCGCATCAGCCGCGAGGTACTCTTCGACCTCGAAGGCGTGGGACTGGTGGTGGTCTTCTCGACCCTCACCGAGAAGGCATACAGCCTTTGGGAGAACCTGAAAACTTTTACGGCCCGGGCGCTGCGCCTGGCGGCCGAAACCGGCCGCCGCAAGGTGACCGTTGCCCTGAACAGCTCTGAGCTGGCTGCCCGCGCGGTGGAGGGGGCCATCCTCGGAGCTTATGCTTTTGAAAAATACCGGCGCGAGCCGAAGAAACGCTTTGAGGATTTCACTCTGGAACTGATGGTGCCCGCCTCCGACGACCTCGAGGGGCGCCTGGAAGGGGCCCGAACCGTTGCTGAGGCGGTCAACCTGGCCCGCGACCTCGCGAACGAGCCGGCCAATACCCTGGTGCCCGAGACGCTGGCCCGGCGAGCCAGCGAGATCGCCGAACGCCACGGCCTGGAGTGTGAAATCTGGCGAGAGGACGAGCTTGCCGCCCAGCGCTGCACGGGCTTGCTCGCGGTAGGGGCGGGCTCGCAGCATCCCCCTCGCATGATCCGGCTGGCCCGCCCGGTCGAGGGCTCGGCCCACCACCTGGTGATGGTTGGCAAGGGGGTCACTTTCGACTCGGGAGGCGTTTCCATCAAGCCAGCTGCCGGCATGGAATTGATGAAAGGCGATATGTCCGGAGCTGCGGCGGTGCTCGGGGCCATGGAGGCACTGGGCAAGCTGGGCGCGAGTGTGAGCGTCACAGCCGTGATCTGCGCGGCCGAGAACATGCTCGACGGCAAGGCCCAGCGTCCGGGAGATATCCTGATCTATCCCAACGGCAAGTCCGTGCAGGTAGAGAACACCGACGCCGAGGGACGGCTGATTCTGGCCGACGGATTGATCCGCTGCGGAGCTCTCAAAGCCACCCACGTGCTCGATCTGGCCACTCTCACCGGGGCCTGCGCGCGGGCCCTGGGGCCCTCCTTCACCGGGCTCATGGGCAATGCCCGCGAGCTGGTCAACGCCGTCACCCGGGCCGGAGGCAACCACGGCGAGTCGTTCTGGAAGCTCCCGCTGCCGATGGAATATAAGGAGATGCTCAAGTGCTCGGTGGCCGACCTGAACAATGTGGGGGGTCAATATGGCGGAGCCATTACGGCGGGTCTCTTCTTGCAGGAGTTCGTTCCCGACAAGGTTGCCTGGGCCCACCTCGACATCGCCGGCACGTTCTGGCGCGAGAAACCCTGGAAGTACTTTCAGGAAGGGCCCACCGGGGTGGGAGTGCGCACCCTGGTGGAGCTGGCCCGCAACTGGACCGACTACATCAGCGGTTAACGGCGGTGCCCTTGAGCTCCTCGATGCGGTCGAGGTGGAAGACGGTCTCCAGGGGCACAACCTCCATCCAATTGTCTGCAATGAACTGATTGAGCTCGCGGGTGAAGGGATCGCTGCCCGCAGAGGCTTCCTCCATCACTTTGTCCATGCTCTCGGCCTTGGTGTAGAAGAGCAAGTAGTCGTCGGTATACACCCGCTCGAAAAAAGCCGACTCGATAACCATGGTTTCGCGCCGCATGGCCGCCAGAGCCTCGGGTCGTTTGATCAACCCCTTCAGCCAATCGAGCACCTGGGCGGTGCATCCGGGCCGAATCTTGATGCGCAAGAGCTGGCTGTGATATTTGTCTTCGAAGGCCACGATCGTTTAGCTCCCTTTGCCGTTTCCCCGCCACAGTAGGCTTCCCCGAAGCTCGGGCTCAGTCCTTCGCGAGCGCGGGAAAGAGACCCGACCGGGGCGAAGCCACTCCCTCATGCGTCCCTGGACTCTGATTCTGGCCCTGCTTCTGCTGGCCGCAGCTCCTCTTCCCGAGGGGCGCCTCTCGCTCGATCTGCAACGCCACCTGACCGGCTCGGACAATCTCTGCCTGGCTCCGCACAGCCTGGCCGACGCTCTCTTGATGGTCGGCGAGGGTGCCGAAGGGGCCACTCGGGCAGAGTTCGAAGCCCTGCTCGGCCCACTGGACGGGCCGGCCGCCCACGCCCGCAATCTGCGCCTGCCGGTGGTCACCGCCACCCGCCTGTGGGTGGACAGAGCCTTTCCCATTCTGCCCTCCTACCAGAGCTTCTGCCAGAAGAACTTTGGCGCCCAGGCGGGGCAGGTCGACTTCCGGCGGCCCTCTGAGGCCATCGAGCAGATCAACGCCTGGGCCGCGCGTCAGACCGATGGCAAGATCGACAAACTTCTCTATGAGGATGCGGTGGAAGCCAACACCATCCTGGTGCTCACCAACGCCACCACCCTGAAGGCGAAGTGGGAGCTCCCCTTCAACCCCACCATGAGCCAGGAAGCCGATTTCCACCCGGAGGGCGCCGATGACAAGCCCGTCAGGATCACCTTGATGAGCCAGACGGCGTCCTTCCCCTTCCTGATAGATTCGGGCGTCAAAGTTCTGGAGATGCCCTATGAAGGTGAGCTGAGCCTGATCGTGGCCCTGCCCGAGCCAGGCCGGATCGGCCAGCTCCAGCAAGACCTGACAGCTCAGCGACTGGAAGGCTGGATGAGCCGCCTCAAGCCAGTCGAAGAAGAGAGCGTCCACGTCTTGTTCCCCCGCATCGAAGTGCGCAGCGGCTCGGTGCAGCTCAAGTCGCCTCTGGAGAAGATGGGGCTCAATCTGGCGTTCAGCCAGCGCTCCGACTTCTCCCGGCTCAGCCCGGAAGGCGGCCAGGTCTATCTGAGCAAGGTCATTCAGGCGACCGTCATCCGCTTCGATGAGGCCGGCACCGAGGCAGCTGCCGCCACGGCTGCGGTGGCCAACCTGCGCAACGGGGCCGAGAATCAATTCCGAGCCGACCGGCCGTTCCTGTTCTTCCTGGTCCATCGCCCCACCAGCACGGTGCTTTTCTCAGGCCGAGTGCTGAAGCCCTGAACTGCAATGCTTGCAGTTCAGGGCTTCAGCTCCGCCCAGGGCTCATCAAGCACCAGAGGTGTTCCCATCAGTCAATTCTCACCGCGCGCTCCAGGCATCCGGCCAGACGTCCCCGGTCGTCGTAGACCAGGACCTCCAGCTTGTGCTTGCCTGGCTTGAGACCGGTCAGCTTCCAGCGGGAGCGGTCGCTGACCAGCTTGCCGTCCACTCGCAAGAAGACGCGTGGGCGCGAGAGGTAGCTGCGAGCCCAGATCAACACCGTCTGGCCGGCTTTCACCTGATGGACCGACTCGAGCCTGACCGCCACCACCGCGCTCGCCTGCTGGCCCGCGGCCAGAAAGTGGGGCTGGCGGATGATCGCTCGGTAGGCCTCCAGCACCTCGCGGGGCTCGCTCACCAGGTAGTTGTTCAACTGCCGGCCCGGCCGTGCATGCACGAGGTTGTTGCAGTCATACCAGCTCACCAGCTTGACCCGCGGATAGCGGGTGGGCAGGCTCTCATACAGCTGGCGCATCTTGTCCACCGCAAAGTCGGGGCGGGTAGCCGGACTCAGGGCGGACTGATGGCTGGCCGCGTACTCTCCGATGGCGATGGGCTTGCGAGCCGAGAACTTGCGATAGACCGGGTCGAGCAGGTCGGTGGGGTTGACCGCTTCCCCCGGGCGGGCGGGGTCATTGTCCAGAAACAACACGCTGTAGAGATTCACGCCCACCCAGTCGACAGCGTCGTCGCCCGGGTAGTACTCCTCCAGGCCGGTCACCGGCACGCTGTTGGGACACCAGATCAAGGCCGCCCGGGGAGCCTTGCGAAAAGCCTGGTAGACGGTTCGAAAGGCCCGCCGATAGGCCGGCGGATCACCGTGATACGGGGTCCACTCTCCGTTCATCTCGCCCGCGAAGCGAATGAAGACCGGCCAGTCGAATCGGGCCACCTCGGCCACGAAGCCCTGCAGGTAGGCATCATCCTGCACCTGGTCCAGGCTGCGCGGCTCCCAGGCGATCTGGGGGATGGCTCGGCTGGCTTTCACCTGCTCCGCCCACTCGAAAGGAAAGGGCTGACCATAAGAACGGTACATAAAGAAGCTGGAATGATTCTTGCCGGTCAACTGGTTGAAACGCGGGACATCGCCATGCCGTTGACTCTGCAGCACGACCGAAGGCAGATTGTCGTCGCGGTCGATGAAGGCTCCGAGGTAGCATCCGCTGGTGGGCTCGAGGCGCGCCCCGGCTTGCCCTGCAGGCGCCCGTTGCTCCAAGTAAAGCTCGATCTCGGTGGCGTAACGAGCCGCTTTCAGCTCCTCGGCCCGGGCCGCATGGGGGTCGCCGGTCCGCCGGTAGATGTCGGCTTCCTGGCGGTAGGCCTGGCTGGCCAGAGCGAAATGCTCGGCCTTGACGGCTGCGTCGGCCAACTGGCGCCAGTCGTAAGCTGTGTTGGAGGCCCGGGCGGCCGCCTGGAGGCGGACCAGACGCTCAGGCAGGGCCTGATTCAGCCGGTCGGGGCCGGGCAGCTCGAGAGGCTGGACGGGGCTCGGGGGCGCGAAGGGGTCGGCGCCCGGCTCAGGCCTGACGCTGAACGGGTCGTCGCTGGCCGGCCCGGGCGGCGAGCTGAGGGGCTCGGGCGTTCTCGTTGAAGACTCGGCCGCAGGTGTCGCGCCTGGTTCGTTCGTCCCCGAAGGCCGGGAAACGGGTGCCTTCGTCCCTGAAGGCCCGGACGCGGGCGTCGGGAGAGTCCCCGAAGGCTCGCTCCACCAGCCACGCAGCAAGAAAAAGCCGACCACCAGCAGCACCAGGCAACCCAGCGCCGTGCATCCTTTCTCCACCTCTCAGAGGGCCTGGATGCGGAAGGTAAACTGATCGCTGACCTCCTCGGCGTAGCGGGCCAGCACGAAAGTCTTACCGTGGGCCTGAAAGCCCCGAAAGCGCTCGAAGATCTCCCACAAGGAGAACTTCTGCAGGTGGGTCACGGGAGGGCAATAGCTGTCCGGAGGGACTTCCGTGTAGAGCAGGGCTCCCGCTCGTCCCACTCGCAGCACCTCGGCCAGAGCCCGGTCAAGAGTGGGGTCCGTGAGGTGCTCGAAGATGTCGAAAGCAAGCAGGAAGTCGAAGAAATTCTCTGCATAGGGCAGGGCTGTCACGTCGGCCCGGGTGGTGTGCACCTTCTCTCGCCCCGAGGCCCGGGCCAGATTGGCCAGGCGAGCCAGACCACCCTCGGTGAGGTCGCAGCCGTGCACCTCCAGGTCCTGGCGCAGGGAGAGGGTGGCTCGCCCCCAACCGCAGGCCAGGTCGCAGCCACGGGCGGGTAGGGTCAACTCGGGCATCAGGTAGAGCTCGGGAAAGGTGCGCCGCAGCGAAACCTGCCAGTAGGGACGAACTCCGGGGAGGGGCAGCTCCATGCGAGCGGCCAGGTCAGCGGGCTTCCGCACCGGAGGCAGCAAGAAGGAGCGAAGGTCGGTGTTCTCGGGGGGCGAGAAACCCAGCGCGTAAATGGGAAAGAGCGGGCTGGCCCAGATGGCCGCCGTCTGCTCATCCCGGTCGGGAGTAAGCCCGGGCAGGATGCCCTGAGACTCCCACAGACCGGCCGCCTGGCGCAGCTCGGCCTCGGGAAAGCCCTGCAGGTAGTCCAGATAAGCCTGACGCATGATCGGCTCGGGGATGGCGAAGTAGACGCTGATCACCCGCACGAAGGCCTCCAGGCCGGGGTGGTCTTGCTCGAGTCGACTGAGAAGGTCCACGAAAGGCCGGTTCGCCCGTGACCGGGTCACCCCTGCGTCCCGAGGGCGACCCGCACTTCCAAGCCAACCGCTGGCGGCAGCCGTTTAGCGGTTGGAGTCCACCACGTCCCGAAGCCGAACCAGCCGACCATGTGCTGGGCCGCGTTGTCGCTCAACGAGCGCCAGGAAGGGTATTCAGGGCTCTTCTCCAGCAAGCGCTGGGCCGCGGGCGGTTAGGCCGGGCCACGATCAAGAGGCGCATCACCTCATCCATCCACCAGCTCCTTGAGCTGTGCGTTGCTTGCGCGCTTCCAGATGAAGCCGTCGAGCAGGTAGTGGGTCAGCTGGGGCACCGCCAGCAGGGGCACCAGGAGCTCGGCCGGGAGGCCCGTCCAGGCTCCGCCGAAAAGCCAGCCGCGCTCGTGCCAGACAGCCCGATCCCAGAACATCTCCTCAGCGTAGGCTAGAGCCCAAAGGCTCAAGACGAAGACCGGTAGCGCCCGCCAGAGCGGCCAACGGCGGGGAGGGCTATGCCAGAACACCAGCACAAAGTAAGGAATGCCGTGGATCAGCACGTTGGTGACCGTGAAAGCGTAGTCAGAATTGAAGGTGATGATGCCTGCATACCAGCAAGCGGCCGTGGTGAGCACGACCATGTCCTTGCCGGGGTTGGGATGCCCACTCAGCCACAGGCCGGCCGAGCGAGTCCAGTAGGCGAGCATCAAGAGCCAGTAGAGGGGGGTGGCCACAGCCAGAACCACGCCGGGCAGCGACCCGAAGTCACCCGGGATAAACCACCAGAAAGCGCGCGGCAGATGGCAATGCCAGTAGATCAGGGGATAAACGGTGGCGGCGTAGATGGTCAGGGTGTCAAGCCAGCGGGGCCAGCCGTCCCTCTCGTGCAACTTGCGCCGGTAGAGGGCCACCCAGCCATACTGCTGGCGCACGAAGTGATAGACGGCCAGGTAGGCCACGGTGCGCCAGAAGACGGCCGGTCCGAAAGAGTAGAGCACCACCCCGCCGAGCAGGCAGGCCAGGGGAGTGGCCACATAAAGCACCGGCCGGCGCGAGAGCTCGCGCGGGTCGAAGTAGGTGCGAAAGCCGGTGGCCCAGACGTGGGCTACGTCCACCAGCAGCACGGCGCTGATCCAGGCCCAGTCGGGAGTGTCGGCCCTCTCCAGCAAACCCAGCCTCCAGCCCACCGTCAGGGCAAAAAATGCGAGCAAGGCACTGCCCAGGAAAGCAGCCACGTCGATCCGAGGCGAGAAAAGCCACCAGCGAGGTGGAGTCGAGGTGGTGACGGTCATCAGGCCAGCGCGCTCGGCCTCTCTCGAGCTCTTCGAGAACCAGGCTGCCAGAATCTGAAACCGGCGGGGCTGGCAAAACCACACTTGGGGCAGGCCATGGCGCCAACTTCTCTCAGGCGGGAACTTTTTCCCTCGGAGGGCCGTTGCACCGGACATGAGGTGGATCATCGTGCTGCTATCGATCCTGTTCTTAGAGGCCGGGGGTCACACCCCGCGGCCGGCACTGGACCTGGAGAAGCCCTCCCGAATCGAGGTGGCGGTCTTCTCCATGGGCTGATTCTGGGGCCCCGACTCCCGGTTCGGGAGTCTCCCCGGAGTGGTTCGCACCGAGGTGGGCTATGCCGGCGGCCGGGCCGCCAAGCCCACCTATGACGACCTTTTCGACCATTCCGAGAGCATCCGCATCAGCTACGATCCGGAGAAAGTCAGCTATGCCGACCTGTTGGCCCTGTTCTGGGAGGGCAACCATACCACGCGGGCGGCCTACGCCCGCCAGTACCGCTCGGCCATCCTGTGGCAGAACGAATCCCAGCGTGATCTGGCACTCAAGACCCTCGAGCAAGAGCAGCAAAAGCGCGGCAAGATCCACACGGCCATCGAGCCGCTGGGCACCTTCACGCTGGCCGAGGACTACCACCAGAAGTACTACCTGCGCAACACCCAGGCCCTTTACCGCGAGTTCAGAGCCATCTACCCACAAGAGCAGGAGTTCGTGCTCTCCACCGCGGTGGCTCGGGCCAACGGCTACCTGGGCGGCTATGGGCCCCAACTCGACCTGCCGCGCCTCGGGCTGAGCGAGAAAGCCCAGCAATTCCTGCGTCAGATCAAACCTCGTCCCGGCTGCGGAGGATAGGCTCCCCCGGGCCTGGAATGGGCGGCCCGTGGAGACCGAACCCCAGCTCGAGCCCGTGGTGGAAACCGAACCCCAGCACGAGCATCCGCCCGACACCAGCTGTCACAAGAACAAGCTGGCCTTCGCGCTGGCCGCCGGGGCAGCGGCCGCGGCGTCCTTCTTCCTGTTCCGCTTCCTCAACCGCACCCGGGTGGAGGGGCTGGAGAACATCCCCGAGAGCCACCAGAACGTTCTCTACTGCCTGAACCACAACTCCATCCTGGACAACTTCGCCTTCGAGACAGCGGTCTACGTGCCCAAGCTGTTCTTCAAGCCGCAGTACCTTCCGGTGCAACTCGCCGACCGCAAGACGTTCTTCGGCGAGCCCGGCTCGCGCAAGCTGAAAGACCGCGTGCTGCACCTTCTGGGCAAGCACTTTCTGCGCCACCTTCGGGCCGTTCCGGTGGACCGCAAGAAGGGCGACCTGGGCCAGGTCGACCACTGGGCCGAGCTGGTGAAGAACAACATCGTGGTCGTCTTCCCCGAGGGCACCCGCACCCGCACCGGCCAGATCGGCAAGGGTAAGGCCGGGGTGGGCAAGCTGATCTACCAGGCCCGGCCCACCGTGGTGCCGGTGCGCATGCTGGGCATGCGCGAGGTCATGGGCGTGGGTCGCTTCATCCCGGGAATGTTCCAGACCGTGCGCATCATCATCGGCCAGCCGCTCGACCTCTCCAGTCTGCTGGACACTGCCCTGCCCGATGGTCTCGAGCCCAGGCTGGACTACTACAAGCAGATCTCCGAAACGGTGCTGGACGCAATCCGGGCTCTTCATCCCGAGTGACCGACCTGGCAGCGGCCGTGGACCGTCTGGCCGCCGGCTCGTTGGTGGCCTTCCCCACCGAGACCGTCTACGGGCTGGGAGCCGACGCGCTGAGCGCCTCAGCCGTACGCAACGTATTTCAGATCAAGGGTCGGCCGGCCACGAACCCCCTGATCGTGCACCTGGCCGACACGGCCATGGCGCGCCAGGTAGTGGCCGATTGGCCCGAGGAGGCCGAGCGCCTGGCCCGGGCCTTCTGGCCCGGCCCGCTGACGCTGGTCTTGCCGCGCCGACCGGAGCTGCCCGCCGAGGTGACCGCCGGGGGCGAGCTGGTGGCGGTGCGCTGTCCCGATCATCCCCTCACCCTGGAGCTACTCCGCCGCTTCGGCCGGCCCCTCGTGGGGCCCTCGGCCAACCGCAGCGGCCAGGTCTCCCCCACCACGGCGGCCCACGTGGACTTTCCACCCGACCAGGTGCTGGTGCTGGACGGTGGACCCTGTCGGGGCGGCATCGAATCCACCGTTCTGGCCCTGAACCCTCCCCGTATCCTGCGGCCCGGGCTGATCACCTCCCGCCAGCTGGCCCAGGTGCTGGGCCGGGAGGTGCAACAGGCCAGTGCTCCGCAGTCGGCCTCGCCGGGGCAGCTCGAGCGCCACTACGCTCCCCACACTCCGGCCGTTCTGGTGCAGGCGGAAGACTGGCCGGCAGTCAGGGCGGGCGCGCGGCGGATCGCCCTGCTGGCCAGCCAGGAGCTGGAGCCGTCCGCGGAAGTGTTCCTGCCGATGCCAGCCGACCCCCGTGGTTACGCTGAGCGGCTCTACGCCGGCCTGCGCGAGGCCGACGACGCCGGGGTAGAGCTCATCGCCGTGCTGGCCCCGCAGGGCGAAGACGAGCTCTGGACAGCGGTGCGCGACCGGCTGCGCCGGGCCACGGTCAGATTCGAAAAACCCTGACCGGCTCGGCGAAGCCTTTGACCAGCTCCTCGGACGCCTCCCCCGAGCAGCCGAGCAGCGCCTGGCTCGACTGGCTGAGCACGATCTCGCCCGGGCCGGCCTGAGAGCAGAGGCGGGCGGCCAGGTTGGTGGCCGCTCCGATGGCGGCATACTGCATGAAGGACTCGTCTCCGATGTTGCCCACGAAGGCGCGGCCGGTGTTGATGCCGATCCCCACCTCGAAGGGGAGCCGAGACTGCAAGACGGTTCGCCGCATGGCCCGGGCGGCCGCCAGCGCCTTCTCCACCTGCGCAGGCCCCTCCATGGCCAGGGGAGCGCCCCAGACCGCCATCAAAGCATCTCCGATGTATTTCTCCAGCGTGCCTCCGTGGCTGAACACGATGCGCACCATGTCGGGGAAGTAACCGTTCAGAAGGGCGGCCACCTCACCCGGAGGCATGCAGCAGGACAGCTCGGTAAAATTGCGGATATCGCAAAACAGGATGGTCACGTCCCTCTCGCTTCCGCCCAGGGAGGCGGCCTCAGGGCGGGCCAACATCTCCTCTACCGTGCTGGGGGGCAAGAAGCGCTGCAGCCGCGAGCGGGCCACCGCCTCTTGCTGGATGCGCTCGGACAAAAGGGCGTTCTCCACCGCCACGGCCGCGTGGGAAGCGAAGGCGGAGAAGAAGGTCAAATCCTCGTCGTTGAATCCTTTGAGCTGGCTCTGGGCGTCGGCGTAGAGCACCCCCAGCAGGCTGTTGGACGTCTTGAGCGGGAAGCACAGACAGGTTCGAATCTGATGGCTCTTGACGCTGCTGGCCTTGCCAAACTCCGAATCGTAGAGCGCATCTTGAATGCGCACCCCCTGCTGGGTAGCGAGCACTTTACCGATCACCGTGCCGCTCAGCTGAGGGCTCTCCTCCTCGCTGTCCTGGCCATAGCGCGTGCGCCAGGCCTGACGGTCGAAGACGGGCTCGCCCTGGTAGGGTTGCTTGAGGATACGCAGGGCCGCCCGGTCGAAGGGCAAGAGCTCGAGCAGCAGGCGCAAGATCTGGTCGAGGCGCAACTCGAGCTGCTCGGGACGGCTCAACTCGGTGGCGACCTCGAGCAGCACCTGGAGATGGCCGGCCCGGGTGACCTCCCCCTCGGGCAGCATCTCCTGGGAAAGCTGCACTCCCAGCTCGGATCCACGCCTGGCGGTGGGGGGAACAAAGCAGAGCTGATCGCCGTCGCGCAGGAGAGCCCGGGAGATGCGCCGCCCGTTGAGCCAGGTGCCGGTGGGCGTCTCCAGATCAACCAGGTAGGCCCCTTTGGGGGTCAGCTCGACCCGGGCGTGACACGCCTCGCCCTCTTCAAGCACGAGGTCGCAGGCCGGGTCGGTGCCCAGCGATACCCAGGCTCGATCCAGTGGGCAGGTCGTGGGCCCCTCCAAACGGGGCTGAGGAGTGGAGCGGTAGCGATAGGCTGCCAAAGGCCTCTCTCCTCAGGGCCGCTCGAGAAGCCCCTGAACCGAGGTATAGCGGGGATACTCGCGCGCCAGGTCGGGGTGACTTCCCTGACACCACATGGTGTAAGCATCCGGGGGGGTGGCTCCGGTGGACTCGATGCGGTAGGCCTGATCGTTGGTAGGACAGGCGGGAAGCACCCTGAGATAGTTGGGGGTCAGCTGGCCAGGCGAGGACGGGTAGCGGCCGTAGAAGTCCGTGGAATACATCTCATAAGCAGTGGCCAGGTTCTTGAGATTGGTCTTGCAGTTGCGCAACTGCTCTCGAGCCTCAGACGACGGGGTGGCCGCCGTGGAGGAGGGGGTAGGGGTGGCCCTGGCCGCAGGGGTCGAGGTCGCCGTGGGGGTGGGGGTGCCCACGGCTGCCGGCCCGGAGCCGGGGCCACAGCCACTGGCAAGCAATGCCGCCGCCAGCACAGAAAGTCTCATGGTCGCGTGTTCTCGAAATTGACGGGGAAATCCCCCCCCGGAAAGGGGAGTCTCTCCTGAAACCGAATCAAGGTTTGTGATGCATATCCACGAGCCCGGGACCATGCTCGACAACCGTTATCGGATTCTCGAGCTGGTGGGGAAAGGCGGCATGGGGGCGGTGTATCGCGCCCGCGACATGCGTCTGTCCGAAAAGGTGGTCGCCGTCAAGCAGGTGCTCGACGAGGAAGAGATCTCGCGCGAGTTCGCCGAAGAGCGCCTCAAGCTCGAGTCACAGACCCTCGAGAAGCTCCGCCATCCTGGCATTCCCCAGGTGATGGACGCCTTCCGCGAGGACAACTCCAACTATATCGTCATGGAGTTTGTGGAGGGCACCAGCCTGGATAAGCTGCTCGACCATTTCATGGAGCTGGGCGGTCCCATGCCTCAGGAGATGGTGATCGACCTGGCCCTCAAGATCTGCGACGTGATCGGCTACCTGCACGCCCAGGAGCCACCCATCATTCACCGGGACATCAAACCGCAGAACATTCTGGTGCGCGAGAATACCCAGGAGGTGGTGCTGGTCGACTTCGGCCTGGCCCGCAACACCTCGAGCTCGGGCGGCACCAAGACCCTGGTGGGCACGCTCGGTTACGCTCCACTCGAGCAGTTCAAGGGCTTGCCGGAGACCCGTTCCGACCTGTACGGGCTGGGCGCCACCATGCATCACCTGATCTCAGGCAAGGCCCCCCAACCGTTCCAGATTCCCCCCCTGCAAGAGGAGTTTCCCAGGGCCCACCCGGCTCTGGCCGCGGTGGTCGACCGCTGTTGCCAGGAAAAACCCGAACGCCGCTTTGCCAACATCCAGACGGTCAAGGCCGCCCTCAAAAAGGCGTTGGGAGAGATGACCGGCATCTACGAAGACCTGAGCCTGACTCCGGCCGCTTCCGACGCCCTGATCAAGCCGCCCGAGGGGCCCATGCCCGCCAGCCTGTTTGCCTTCATGGCTCTGGTGCTGGTCGTGGGAGGTCTGGCCATCGTGCTCAGCCTGGCGGCCATGAAGCAGAACCCTCAAACCCGGGCCAGTGCCAGCCCGAGCGCCACGCCGCTGCAGGCCACACCCGACCCGGACACAGCCCAGAACCCGATCAAGCTCAACGTCCCAACCCCGAGGTTGCAGCCCCAGTTCCGCCCCCGCACCACCACCGATACACCGGTCCAATTGCAGCAACCCCCGCCCGCCGTGGTGGCCAGTGCCTCCAACTGGTTTACGGGCCGGAGTCGGGAGGCCTGGAAGCTGTCGGCCGCCAGCCGACTCGACCCGACCGGCAGCATGATGGCCGAGCCGGGTGAGGCCGCCGGTGCCTGGTTCGAGCGCGTCGCCGACGCCAAGCCCCGGCACCTCTCGGTGCGGGTCCGACGCCTGCAGCCGTGCGATTTTCAAGTCATGATGGGCAATCTGGCCATCCTCTCGCGCTACGATCAGGCCAACAACCAGTATGGCGTGCAGTTGCTTGGTACCGGGGGCGGCAACTCCGATCTGCTGCTGCAGTCCGAGATCGAGGGACGAGACGGAACTTACGAGCTGACCTGGACCGAGGAAGGCCAGTACACCCTGACGGTAGGGACGCAATCGGTTCGCTTCGGGGGCTCGCCGCTCGGGCCGGTGCAGGATATGACGGTGCTGCTTGCCCCACCCGAGCAGGGAATGGTCACCATCGAGATCAGCGATATCGCTACCGAGTAGGGTCTGGCTTTTCGGACTTCGGGGAGCGCTTCTTGAGCTGAACCCCGTTGACGAGCAATCTCCTGGCATCCTCGATCACGCTGGAGGAGCGCTTCTCGTCCCTGCGCAGGGCCCAGGCCTTGAGCTCGCGGTCATACTCCTTCTTGTCCGACTCGTAACGTTGCTCGGCGCCGCGAAAGGCTTCCATCTTCTGATAGTAAGCAGTCATCTTCTTCTCGTGACCCCGCTCGGAGCGGAAGAAGCCCCAGAGGCCGGTCAAGACTCCGCCCGTCACCGCGCCCGTGACCGCCAGGCCGATGGGACCGGCCAGATTCCCGGTTGCGCCCCAGTAGGCACCCAGGGCGATACCCCCGACAACGATGCCGATGGGAAGTCCAGCCGCGACCAGGGTGGGGGCCTCACTCTCAGACAGGGGAATGGACGTCAGCACGCCCAGGGCGGCGGCTGGAAGCAGGGTCAGGGCTCCCCCGACGATGCCCCCCCAGATCCCACCCAGGTTGGCCCCGGTGCAGAAGCCGGAGACTCCCCCGGCCAGCATCCCGGCGGCACTGAAGGCGGCCGTCTGGCCCCAACCCGGACCACCCGGTTCCTCGGGCACCTCCGGCCGAGATGGCGGCGCAGGTTTGAAGAGGTCGTCAGGACTGACCTCCTGCTTTTCGGTCGCGCGCGATGGCGCTGACGAAAGCCCCAACGACCGGCTGGACAGTTGTTGCAGCTGCACGAGCCGACCTCCATACCTCACTCGAGCCCACTCTGGCTGTGATGAAAGAGTCCCCCTGGTATCATCTTGCGCTCACCAGATTTTCTGGCAGGCTCGTGGGCGAAAGCTCTGCTTCGATCAGGCTGCCAGGAGGGGCTTGTAACAGTTCGATGTGAGTCAGGATAGCCGGGGACACTCAAAGGAGGCTGAAATGAGCCTGGCGAGCCCCTGGCCGATCTCCTCCGGGGTGGAGGAGGCAAAACCCAGTCGCAGGTGGCGCGAATGGCCCGGGGTGAGGCGGAAGGCCGACTCGGGCGTGACCGCCACCTGGCGGCGGGCGGCCGCCTCGGCCAGGGCGTCGGCATCGACGCCGAGGTTGACCCACAGGCACATTCCCCCATCGGGGCGGGCGGGAGCGTAGTCCTGCAGCGCTTCGAGCATGCTCACCATGCGAGCGTGGTAAACGCGCCGCATGCGGCGCAGGTGGCGCTCGAAGCCCTGGGTGCGCATCCAGAGGGCCGCCGTCTCCTGCATGAGGTGATCGTTCTGGCGCGAGATGACCCGCTTGAGCTGACCCATCTCCCGAGCCAGCCGGGGAGGCACCACCGCAAAGCCCAGCCGGGCAGCCGGAAAGAGCACTTTGGAAAAGGTGGAGCAGTAAAGCACCAGTCCCGTGGGGTCGCTGGCTTTGAGAGGGGCCACGGGCTGGCAGCGGTAGTGGAACTCGTGGTCGTAGTCGTCTTCGAGGATGGGCACGCCGTAGCGGTCGGCCAGCTCGTAGAGGGCCTGACGGCGGTCCCGGGGCAGGGTGACGGTGGTCGGGTACTGGTGCAGCGGGGTCAGGTAGAGCAACCTGACCTTGCGCCGCCGGCACAGCTTGCGGAAGGCCTCGGGGTCGAGGCCCTGAGCGTCCAGAGTCAAACCCTCCAGGCGCGCCCCGGCCGCTCGCAGGGCCTGCCAGGCGGGCGGATAGCCAAGCTCCTCCACCGCCACCGTGTCTCCCTTCTCGACGAGCAGCTGGCCCAGGATGTAGATCGCCTCCTGAGAGCCGTGGGTGATGACCAGCTCGCCCTCGGTGAGGCCGCGCAAGCGGCGAAGGTGGGCCCAGAGCTGCTCTTTGAGGGCTGCGCGCCCGGTGGGATCGCCGTAACCCAGCAGCCGCTCGGGGCTGCGCCGCCGCAGCACCTCGCGGGCGTGGCGGTAGAACTCGCGCCAGGGGAAGAGGCGCAGGTCGGGCTGGCCGCTGGGGAACCGGTACTCCAGCTCGGGCAGGCTCTCGCGCCCGCTCACCGTTCGCACCAGTCGAAATTCAGGCTCGCTGGCAGTGGTGGGCGCTTCCTGCTGGACCTCGAGAAAGCGGCTGGGCGGGACGGCGGCAGCCCGGTAGCCGCGCCCCGGCTCGGAGCGCAGCCAGCCCTCGGCGACCAGCTCGTCCAGGGCGTTCATGACGGTGTGACGATGCAGCTGGAAACGTTGGGCCAGGCCCCGGGTGGAAGGGAGCAGCTCGCCGGGCTGGAGCTGGCCCTGGCTCAGGGCGGCTCGGACCGCCTGGGCCAGGCGCAGGTAAACCGGCTGGCTGGTTTCCGGCAGGACGAGGGGGAGGTCTTCGCGCACTGGTCGATACACTTTTTCAAAACTGGTCCTTTTTCCTCGACCAGTAAAAAGATTACTCTCAAGCCATGATTCGACGCAAGGAATTCACCGACAACTCACTCCTGCTCGAGGTGCTGCAAGAAAGCCGCTACGGCTTTCTGGCCACGGGGGGGTTGGAGCTTCGCCCCATGAACTTCGTGCTGCTCGGCGAGGGACTGTTCTTCCACACCGCCGGCCCCGGCTCGCTGGCCGCCCGCGCCGGAGAGCCGGCCGTCTTCTCGTGCCTGTCCCTGGCAAGCTGGCTGCCGAGCTACTGGCGCGACCCCGAGCTGGCCTGCCCGGCCACCACCTACTACCGCTCGGCCGTGGCCCGAGGGGAGCTCGAGCGGGTGGAGTCGCTGAGCGAGAAGGCCCGCGTGCTGGAGGCCTTCATGCAGAAATACCAGCCCGAAGGGGGCTACGCGCCTTTCTCTGACCCCCGCTACGCCGGACCCCTGAAAGCCCTCGCCGTCTTGCGCCTGGGCCTGCAGGAGGCCAGCTGCAAGGTGAAGCTGGGCCAGCACCTGCGCCCCCTGGCCCGCCGGCGGGTCTACGACGGGCTGGTCGGGCGCGGCGACGTGGGGGTGGCCCGGGCCATGCTGCGGGCCAACCCCGACCTGGCTGTGGTGAACGACGGTTGGGTGAGCGACCCGGCCCGGATCGCTCCTGAGGAAGTTTGGGAGCTGTTACGCTCGACCTATTGGGCTCACAAGCGCAGTCCCGCGCTGGTAGCGCTGAACCTGGAGCGCTCGTTGGTGAGCCTGGCCCGCTACCAGGAAGCTCGCCTGCTGGCTTATGCCCGGGTGAGCCTGGTGCACCCGGGCACGGCCTGGCTCTACGACGTGGTGGTGGACCCGTCGCACCGGGGTCGCGGACTGGGCACCGAGCTCATCGGCCGGCTGCTCGAGCTGGTGGACCAGGAGCGGATCTTCCTGGACACGCTCGATGCGATGCCGCTGTATGAGCGATTCGGATGGCGCGAGGTGGAGCGTGTGGAGGGGCGCAGCCTCATGCTGCGCACGGCTCAGCGCAGCCAGCCCTTGCGCTCGAACCCCTCGCGAAACACGGCTGCGGCGCTTTCTTCCACCACCTGGCCGTGAGCCAGGATGATGCGCCGGAAAGGCCAGTCCATAATTTGCTCGAGCGACCTCTTGAGCTGGGCGCGGTCCGACACCAGCATCCCGAACAGCCGGCTGGGCCCGAAGCGCCCGTAAGCCGCGTTCAGTTGCATGGCCACCCGGGTCAAAAAATGCTCGCTGGCAGTCATGTTGAAGGCCAGGTCGGTCAAGATCAGCGTGCCGCTGGCCGAGTGGAAGAACACGAACTCGCGCAGAGTGTGCATCCCCTGCACCAGCAGCTGCTCCAGGTCATCCCACTTCTGGCCGGACAGGTTCTCCAGGTTGAGGTGCGGGTTCTTGCGATCCACCCCGGGAGAGGCCAGCGCTCGGGCCTGCGGAAATAGCTCCATGGCCTCGCCCAGGAAGAGGTGGTGCATGGTGTTGGGAGCCACCAGCGCTCCCACCGGTCCCAGGGCCTCGATCTTCTCGCGCAGGGGACGCACGTGGGGCCCTGGAGAGTGGATCCAGAGGCTGCCGTCGGGCTGCTTGACGATGGTGGTGCGCGTGCCCAGGTGCAAGAACCCCGCTTTGAAGGGCTGATCCAGCACCCAGAGGTTGGGCCCCAACGACCTCACGTCTGTCGGCCCTTCAGCCGCACCCCGCCAACCACGGCGTAGTCGGGCTCGAGACGCACCCCCCCCTGTCCGGGCAGCTGGTCGAAGCGGCCCGACATCACCCCGGCCGCCAGCAGGCCCGGAATCTGATCAGGTTGGATGCGAGCTTCGGAGATGCCCAGCTGCAGGTGCTCGAAGACCGGCCCGGCCAGCAGGGGCTGACCCAGCTGGGCGCAGGCCGAGAGCACCTGAAGGTAGCGCTGGCCCGTCACGCTCAGGCTCTCGTGGGACAGGCGGTTGGCCAGAATCTCCTGATACAGCGCCGGCGCGTGCTGGCGCTGCTCGGGGCTCAAGCAACTGGCGAGCTGACGAAAAAGGTCGAGCCGCTCTTGCTGGCTCTCTTCCCCCACCCGGATGCGCAAGGTCTCCACCGCGCCCGCCGCCACGGAGGGCGAGCCGGTGGCCGCGGCCAGTTGCTCGAAGATGCGGTCCTTGACTTCAGCGTGCGGGCTCCTGGGGTTCTGGGCCAGACCGCTGGCCATCCCCAGGCTGACCGAGCCGGCCAGAAGCTCGCAGTTGCGCAATAGCTCGAGCGAGCTCTGGCTGGCCTGGGCCGCCGTCGCATAGAGGTTGAAGGCGTCCTGCCAGGGCTTCTTGGAGGTGGGAGCCACCGCCGACAAAAGCACGGCGGCGCACTGCAGCCGGGTCTCCAGGGGGAAGGGGCCGTCCAGGCTGCGGAACGAGTCGGGCACGTAGACCGACCTGTCCAGGGTCCCAAGCTCGGAGAGCACCGGGGCCAGATAGCGAAAGAAGGCGCTGCGCCACTCGCTGTCAGCCTGCACTACCTGGTCGGGATTCTCCAGATGGCTCTCGCTCACCAGCAGGCGCGGCACACTGACTCCCGAGCCCACCGGCAGGCGCGGGCGGGGACGGGCATACTGGTCGTAGGCTTCCCAGCGGCTGACCAGTCCAGCTTCGGCGGTCGCTTTCAGGCAACGGGCCCGCTCGCCCTGGGCCAGTCCGCGGTCGAGCCCGCTGCCCCCGAAGAAGTCCATGGCCAGCACGTGATCGGGGGTGGAGGCCGAACGGCTCAGCTCCTTGAGGGTCCGGTCGGTGGCCCAGAGCACCTGCTTGTGCAGCAGCGTTTTGTAAGCGTCGGGCCCGTCTTGCACCAGGCCTCTCTCCACCAGGCTGGCGATAGCCTCTTTGAGGGGCGCAGGCGGACCGTTGAGGTAGTCGTCGAGCGAGGCAATCTCGGAGGGCTCCCCCAACCGGGTCGGCCTGGACTCACCCGGCATTCGAAGGTAGAGGGGCTGACCACTCACGAGGTCGGCCTCGCTGGCCGGCTCGAGCCGGTCGCGACCGAGCGGGCGCAACAGCTCAGCGCCTCCTTTCTCAAGGCGGCGCAGGGCCCGGGACAGATCGGTTCGGGCCACCTGGATCACGTGGTCGAGCTTACCCGGGGGGGCTGAAAGAAAGTTGCATCGAACACCCTCGGATGTGTCGCAGTATCAAGTCCCTTCACAACTTCGCGCCCCCGGCAACGCCCGAGGAGGTGCGCGCGGCCGCCCTGCAGTTCGTGCGCAAGGTGAGCGGGACGACCCGGCCTTCCAGGCTGAACCAGGAGCCGTTCGATCTCGCGGTGGAGGAGATCGCCGCCTCGGTGGAGCGGTTGCTCGAGCGGATGGTCACCCAGGCCCCGCCGCGGGACCGAAGAGAGGAAGAGCGTAAGGCGCGAGAGCGGTCGGTGAAGCGTTTCACTCCGGAGAGGGAAAGAATTCGGCCACCAGGCAACTGAACCCGGGCAGAAGCTCTGGATCATTGAGCTGTTCGGATGCTTGCAGCACCTGGCAACGGCCGCCCGGCTCAAAGACGTGAAGAGTGCGGGTCCTGGGGTAGAGCACCCAGACCCGGATCACTCCGGCGCGCAGGTATTCCTGGACCTTTTGCTCGATCTCCTGGGAGGTGTCGTTCGGGGATACCACCTCCACGGCCAGATCGGGGGGAATGCTGACAAAGCCGGCCGGGTTTCCGGTCAACCTGTGGTGGCGCCAATAGGAAATATCCGGGCCGCGAACCGTGTCGGGGTTCCTCTCGGTATAAACGCCAGACTCCACCACCACGCGACCGCCGCCACGTTGACTGTGACCCTTGATCAGGAAGGAGGCATTTGCGGCCACCTCACCGTGCTCAAAACCAGGTGGCGTCAAGGTGACGATTTCCCCTCGGATCAGCTCGAAGCGGCCCTTCAGGCCCAGACGCTCGACATCCTCTCCCGTGTAGAGAACCTCCATCCGGGGAGATTCGATCTTCCTTCCCGCGCTTCCCGCCGAGAAATGGAGCATCCGACTGTCGGCCCGCACGAGACGCTGAGAACCCTCAAGAAGGGGGCCGATCTCTATGACGATGAGGCCCGAAAGGAAGACTCCCAGCGCTGCTGGGACCGCATCATCGCCCTGTGCCGCGAGCACGATCTGATGCTCGAGTGAAGCGGACAGGAAGAATTCCGCCCGGCAAGCGACGAACAGGAAGTCATGCGAAATTTGATTCTCCTCATCGGCTTTGCGCTGGTGGTCGGATGTGGCTCCTCGGCACCCGCCCCAGAAACCTCCTCGTCCCCGGGTCAGTCCGCAGTCGGGCGGCCTGTGCCTGCCGCGCAGACGCTCCCGACCGGGCGCACCAAATCAAATGAGGCGATTGGCGATCACCCCGACCCCTCTGTGGACAACCTGCCTCAACCCACCACCAGCGCGACTCCAGCCCATCTGCGTTGAAAAGAGATTCTAACCCGACGCGCTCATGCCTCGGCGCGGGATGCTGACTCCGCCAAAGGTGACCCTGGTAGGCGTTTGGCACACCGCCGCCGTCCTGGGCTGAAAGCTCTGCCCCAATCTCACGGCCGCAATCTGCTCAAGTCGGTCCGCTGCCTCGGTTCGTAGGGACGCCTCCTGGGCCCAAAGCTGGGCGTTCTGGGAGACCTCAACGCGCGTCTGGCGGAGTAATTCGGGGTCACGCCGGTTGTGCCAGTCGCAAGCCATGGCCACCGCCAGGCCGACCGGTAGCCCGAGTCCGCCAGCGTAGATGAAAGCGGTGATCGGATCCTCCTGAAGCCCGTAGAGACACCCGGTCAGGCCAGCCAGGATCCCCACCAGAGCGAAAAACCAGGCAGACTTGCCCGTCTTTGACCCGACTATTATGGGGAGCGGAAAAACGGATCTCTCCTGGGGACTCGAGCAGCCTGGCACATTCTACGCTGCTTGAACGAGCCAGCTCACTCCCTTGCAGGAGCCACGAGGAAGCCTGCAGGCAATCGTACTCGCGATCGGCCAGCTGGTCGTAGGTCCGCAGGCCAAACGTCTCATCAAGCTTCTCCGAAGGACAGAGCAGGTCACTGAGGCTAGAGGCTCCAGCACGTTCGGTCAGGCGGTGGTCGAGAACGCCGCCGGGGCGTGACACGGTACGCAGCTCCCGGACCCAGTCGATAGGATGTGCGCTCATCGAGGTCTGCATATCGGTCACAGCTTAGCAGCCGAGCCTTGATAAAAACCTTAAGCAGCCATCTTCGGCGCGAGCGAAGATTTGCATTTTGCGCCGATAGAGGCTGGCTCCCGACAAGCCTCGACCTGGCCCGGCCGGAAGGAGGCGATGGCTCAGTTGGAGCCGAGGTCCTGGAAGTTGACCAGGTCGTAGTAACGTCCGCGCGACTGACTCATGTCGAACTCGCCAAGAACAGTGCGCCGGGCGAGCACCTGGCCGTTCTCGATCACGAGCCCTTCGCTGGTGACCCGAAGCAAACGATACGGGCCGGCATTGAAATAGGCGTCGACCACGATGTCGTAGGAGCCCAGCAGGGTTAAGCCGTCGAGGTCGGTCACATTCTCGGAATAGGCAAACTGACCGTTCTGCGTGGGCGGAAACTCGGGATCGAAGTCCAGCTTCACTCGAACTGATTCCAGGCCCGCCAGCGCAATTTGCAGCGCTCGCGTGGCCTCCTGGTCACGCGAGGCTGCTCGCATCTGATCGGCGCGTTTGCCCAGATAGGCCAGCCCGAGGACCAGGAGCAGGGTACCGACAAGCAGGCTGGCGATCAGCATGAAACCGTGCTGTCTCAAGGCAGCCACCGATGGGCCCGAAGCTGGGAAGTCTTGATCTGCTGATTGACCTCACACGAGAGCCTCATCACGATCTCCCCGCTCGCCAGGTGATCGCAGGAAAACCCGGAAACCTGGGCACAGAGAACGACCTGGGAATGGACTCCGCCGGCGGTGATCTGCTGGACCAGGTCACCATCGACGACCTCGCAGCGAACACTGGCCAGGTCGGCCGGGTCGAGCGGGTCCCAACTGGGCGGGAGAGGGCTGGGGGTGGGCGACGGCAGGCGATCGCCGGCCACAAAGTCGAGCCCGTTCCGCGCCGGGTCGACCCGGAGCACTTCCAGGAAGATCCCGCTGGCCCCGGCAGCGGGGGCGACCACCGAGGTTGACTGGGCAACCAGAGATTGGAGATCGAGCAGGGCGGCATGGGAACGCAGCACCCGATCCTGCTGGTCGGAGACCCTTGCCACCCGGCTGTACTCCGAGATGAGGGCCCCCAGCACCCCGAGCACGACCAGGACCAGCAGCATGGTCACCGAGGTCTCTATCAGGCTGAAGGCTCGTCTCACTGCATCTGAACAGGCGCCGAGGCCGCCCGCAAGAGAGTGCCATGCCAGCGGGTCCAGGCCTCGGCGCGGATCAGGCCGGGCACGTTGACGGGCGGCACCAACTGGGAGAATTCGTAGAGATTCTCGACATTGGCGTCGCGCCCGTGGCGCGGGCCGCCGGCCTGGATGCGGGCGTTCCCACCCAGACTGGAGATCTCCCAGTCGTAGATGGGATTGACCAGGTTGAGGCCGTTGCCATCCACAGCCGTGATCGCGGCCGGGCTCGTTGCGCCGGCGGCCAGGGGCCCGCCGATAGGCGGAATGGTCAATACCGAGGCAGCGCGCACCGCTGGCGAGGGCACGGGTTGCGCGATGTAGCTGAAGAGCACGACGCGCTCGGTCGGCCCCGGACCCCAGGTGGCACTTACCCGAACCGGCACGACCGCCCGGGGGAGAGCGCGCGCCAGGGGTCCGTACGGCGATTCGAGCTCAAAACAGGGCGACAACAGCGAACGGCCGTTGGGGTCCACGTCCACACGGACGGTGATCCGGGGCGCGTCGGTGGGCACCGAGGTCGTGCCGTTGTAAGGTACCCAGGTCGAGTCAAAATTGGCCGGATTCCTGGCCCAACCGCGGACTTCGGCCATCTTGTCGCTGGCCGCGAGGAGGGCCCGACTGCGCAGCTCCACCCGTCCCTGGTAACGCAGGGACGAGTGAAACAAGGTGATCATCACCAGCATCACGGAAGACAGGATGAACAGGCCCATCACCGTCTCGGCCAGTGAGAGGCCCCGTCTCAGCGCAGGGACCACGCCGCGTCGTCCTGCCACGGGCTCGAGAGAGTCGTGTAGGTGAGCTGACAGAGGTTGGAGCCGTCCAGGCTCACCCTCCAGAGGTTGATCCCCGAGGCGAACTGGCCGACCTGGAACTCAAGCTGGGTCTCGTCCGGTGAAAAGACCGGATTGTGGCGGGACTGACCGTCCGCCGGTATGACGACTCGAGGGTTGGTCAGCCCGGGGACACCCGCCACGACCTGGTAGTCAGCCACCATGATCGCGCTTCCGTCGCCCCAGGCGAACATGCGACCGCTGGGCGAAAACGAGGGCTCCTCGAAGGGCCCCGGCGCCAGCGAGGTATCCACGGGGGTCAGTGCCCCGGTGGCCGGGTCGACCGCCTCCAGGCTCTGGTCGAGGGGGTCGTTGGTGCGCAGGATGGTGAACGGCGGCAGGGGATAGCTCGTAATGGACTCCGAGTTGTCCGTCCCCGGTGGAGCGATCTCGCGGACGGAGAGATCGCTCCAACGCACTTCGTACAGGGCCCGGCCCTGACCGGCGACGTAGAAGTGAGTCCCATCGCCTCGAAAGGTCAGGTCGCTGATTTTCCCTCCAAAGGCGCTGAAGGCAAGCAGAGGCGTGACGGTGCGTTCATCCCGGCTCCGGCGGCACAGGTTTCCGCCGGCATCTTCGTTGAACAAAATCCACTGCCCGTCGGGCGACCATTGCGGATTTCCAGAGGCGACCTTGAGGCTCGAATCTGTCAAGGTGATCGACTCGGTGCCATCCGGGTTGCACATTGCCAGGGCCTGGTAAGGCAGGCCGATTTCGGGCACGACTTTCTTGATGAAGACCAGCTTGTCGGTTCGGGTCGAATTGAGCTTTCCTCCCACCCCGAAAGTAGCCACGGAGCTGGCACCACTGGGATCGGACACGGTGGCGGTGAGGCTGTAGAGGCCCCCACCCGGGTCGCCGGGAGGGGGAGCCCAGGCCCAGTAACCGAGCCAGAGACCCCGGACTGCATCCCAGCGCATCGAGGAGGGCTCCGCCCGGGAGAGCTGACCTCCACTGGTGGTCCAGCTCACGGTCAGGGGATCTCCGTCCGGATCGGTGCAGGTAGCTTCCAGGGTCAGGTAGCCGTCCACCGGCAGCAGCGCGTCCACGCCGGGAGGCAAGGCGCCCGGGTTCTGGCTGGGAAGCAGCCTGACCTTGACGGCTGCGGGAGGCTGGTTAACCCCCACCGACGGGAGCGCAATAGCCGGGGCGACCGCCACCGGGGGGGCGCCGCTCAGCGAGGCGACCGAGGAGCCTCGCGGGAGCCCGGGGCTGACGTGCACGTCACCACTCAAGGAAACCGTGACCGTGTAAGGCTCGCGGGCCGCCGTCAACTCCGGACAGGCCTGGCCAGAAACCGTGGTGCTGCCAACCTGGGCCCCTTGTGCCGTGACCACGTGGTAGGCCTGGTCAAAGAGCGGCAGATTCGAGGCCACCGCGCCGCTGGGCAGAAAAACGAGAACCGGATCGTCCGGGAACGGTGCCTGCCAGGCGCTGAGCTGGAAGCGCTGCGCGGGGAGCCCGGGAGTTGGACCTCCTAACGTGGCGCTTGCCCCCCCGTCCAGGGCCCAGATTCCGCAGAAGATGACGCTCGTCGGATCTTCGGCTGCGAAATTGGTCACTCTGGTGATGCGGGGCAACACATCGCCTCGGACGAGATAGAGAGAGCGACTGAGAGCGTTGGCCCCCGATTGCGAGGGGAAAGCCAACCCCACCGGCTGGTTGCTGCTCATGGCAAGACTCCGGGCCGCGGCCAGGTTTCCCGCAAGCTTGTGGGCCAGACCGCGGGCGTGAGCCTTTTCCTGGGCTGGCCTCAAGTTCAGCAGCGTGAGGCCCAGCAGCACTCCGAGCAAAGCCAGGACGAGGAGGACCTCGACCAGGGAGAACCCCTTACGAGAAAGCATGCTCAAAGTGTACCAAAAAACAGCGATCCCGGAAACTTGGTGAACCAGGTTTTTCAGGCGAGCGGGCGGCCCCGATGAGCAGCTGGACCGCATCTGAGAATCTTTTCAAGCATCTTTCAGCTCCCTGGCGCAAAGTGCCTCCATGCAGGTTCGCGTGCAGCAGCTGGCCCGTGAAGGCATGGTGCGTCAGGGAGGGCAGACCTTCGAGCATGCCCGGAAGGTGGGCGAGAGCTATCTGGCGGCCATCTCCCGGGAAGCCGGCGACAGCGTGGAGGGCACCGTGGCCCGGGTGGCCAACCAGGCGGCCGCCCAGCACCTCTATCCCGAGAGCGCCTACCAGACCCAGAACCACGCCCTGCAGGCCCTGGCAGCGGGTATCGGTGGGCCTATCGGTCCCGCGCTGGCCTCCATAGGCTATCAGGCCATGCACAAGACCATCTGGCACCAGGCCTCCTACGCCTACCACGACGGCCGCTCGGTGAGCGCCGTCTTCCTCGACGGCATCGCCAATCACAGCCAGGATGCCACCGAGAGAGAGCTGGCTCGAGCAGCCCGCAAGAGTGCCGCCGAGTATCTCTTCAACCAGACCGCCTTCAACGTCCAGGCCGAAGCCCTGCGACGCATCCGCGACGGGGTGGCCGGGCAGGATGTGACCACCAACCTGGCCGAGTTCGGCCGGGCCGCTCGCGTGAAGTCCCTCGACAACGAAAATGCTCGCAAGGTAGCCGGTCCCATTCTGGGAGCTATCGCCGCCAACGGCTCGGGGCGGGCCGCGGCCATCGCCGAGGTCACCCGCCAGGCCAGCGCCGAGTACCTGCGCCAGGACGCCGGCAGCCTGGCCCAGGACGTGGGTTTTGCTCTCATCCTGGAGACCTCCAGGGGGAGCATCGGGCAAGACCTGGCCGACCTGGGCAGGCGCTCTTTCAACCACTGCAAATATGCCGAGGACCAGCGCAACCTGGGTCACAGCATCCTGCGCGGCCTGGCTCGCCACGCCGAGGATCCGGCCGCCCGCCTGACGGCCGCCGTGGCCGACGAGGTCACCTGCCCGCGGCTCTACAACATCAGCGCCGCCGGCGCACACCACGACGCCTTCAGCCTGATCGCCGAGGGGGGCTCGCCCCAGCCCGACCACCTGCTCGCGCGCCTGGGCAAGGCCGTGCTGGAGCGGGGCGAAACGGTTTCAGATAGCCGCACCATGGGCCACGGGGTGCTCAAGGCGCTGGCCGAGAATGCCCCTGACCAGGTCAAGAAGCTCGTGCTTGAAGGAGCCCTGAGCCAGTCGGCCGCGGCCACTTCTGATCACGTGTCAGTGGGCATCCAGCGATTTGCCTTCAACTGGGTGCAGAGTGCCCCCTCGCTGCCCGTGCAGCCGCCCGGAAGCCAGGACAGCCTCGAGCCCACCATCTTGCAGCAGCGCATCGGCCTGCACGAGTCCATCCGCTCCATGCTGCAAGACGAGATCTCCAGCCAGTCCCACCAGATCGCAGCCCGATCGACCGAGATGCAGACGCTGGCCGACCAGCTCAACCCGATGGTGGATAGGGACCAAAAGCTGCTCAAGGAGCTCAAGCTGGCCCGCCTGGGTCTGTTCGTGGGAGGCGGAGCGCTGCTGGCCGGGCTGGTCCTTCAGCCGGGTCTGGTGGGCGAGGCTGTGCAGAGAGGGCTGCTCTTTGGAGGCGGTGTGACCGCCCTGGCGGGCTACTTCGTAACCGGCTCCATCGGGAAAAAACGTAAGACGCTTCTGAGCGAGTTCTGGCCCAAACGCAACGCCTACGACCGCCTGGACGGCGAGGTGCAGGCCCTGCAGGGGGCCAGCGCCGCCACCCGGGCCATGCTCGGCCCTATCGAGCAGGCGATCTCTGCCGATCAGAGCCGACTGGGCGTGATCGAGATCTCCCGGGCCGTCACGGCCCCCAAGGAATCCGGAGCCATCAAGTTCGACCGCGAGATGGTCACCATCGGCGGCGTGCGCATCAACAAGGCCCGACCCAAGCTCGAGCTGGGCGAGGACAAGGACGCTCCCGCGGTCTTTAGCTCACCGGCCCCGACAGATCGACCAGATTGAGAAAGTAACCCGGCTCGGGCTCGGCCGCCCGCTTCAGGTCAGCGATGGTGACGCTGGCCTGCACCTGACGCGAATTGCCCAGGTCGAACCAGACTCGCTCGATCTGCAGCTTCCTCAGCTGGGGGTCGAAAATCCCGTAGCCCACGCAAGAGCGCTCGGGCTGGAGCACGGACTTGAGCAACTGGCACGGGGGGGAGAGTCGGCACTTCTCCAACTCGCTCGAGAGCAGCTTCTCGGGGTCGAGGGTGCGCAAGAACTCGGTCTGGTCAGCCGGCAGGTACTTGCAGACCAGCTTGAAGTCCATCCCCGAGGTCGACTGAGAGAATGTGCTCTGGCCTCCATGCTGCTGGCGCTCGGTGGCACCGGGAAACCAGCACTTGATGCCGCTGGGCGACAGCACCACCGGTGCTCGACGAGGGGGAGCATCACTGGCGGGCCGCAGGGCCAGCACGGTGGCCAGGGTGAGCGCCTGCATCGGCTGAGCCTGGGCCGGCGCAAAACAGGCGCGCGCCTCGGCCATGCGGTCCATCCCCGCCAGGGCCTGGCCCTTGAGGTTCCAGGCCCCTGCCTTGCCCGCATCGCTCAGCGAGCTCTCCAGGGCCCGTTCGGCCGCTTCCAGAGCCTCGGGATAGCGCTCGAGCTCGAGGGCGATGGTCGCCGCCAGGGTCCAGCCGGTGGGGTCGGCCTTGCCCCCGGACAGGGCCATCTGCAGCGCCTCGGCCTTCTTGCCAGCCTGGTAGAGCTGACCCGCTCGGGCCACGGCCTGGGCCCCCTTGGGCTTGAACATTCCGAACACGCTGCACCTCCCGGGAAGCCGGCATTCGCAAGGGCCAACGGGGACTCCTGGAGAACCACTCAAGAAGCGCGACGAGGGTGAATCCCATGCCTTTGTGGGTCCTGGGAGCGATAGTCCCTCAAGTCTCGCTGCGCCTGTGCGTCGGCCCTAGCACAGGGCGCTCGAAGACCCTTCCGTGCCCGTCGTCTTTTGGAGTTGCCGCGCCTGGAGCTCGAGCACCTGGAGGTGGCCCGTTTGGCGGCCGAGGTGCTCGTCAGCGAGTCGACCGACTTCCCACCGTGGCCCGCCTGCTGCCCGAATGGGTCTGCTTCGACTTTTCCGCCGGCTCCGCGCTGGAGACAGCCGTTTCAGCCCGCCTGGAGGCTCTGCTGGAGGACTGTGAGCGGCCGCGACCCACGGTGGCGCTCGTCCGCAGGAACGCGTCGTACCCTCCGTGGTTTGGGGTCGGTAGGCGATTGAAGTCGGAGCAGGTCAGCGTGCGGATCGGGTGTTATTGTTCTCGTTGGTTTCTTTAATGCTGTTGTCGGGATCGACCGTGACGACGATGGACTTGTTGGTGGAATCCACGTCGATGCTCACGCTCTTGGAGGTGCCTTTGGGAATGCCACCGCTGATCGTCGCGGAGCGAGTGGTCGAGCCGGCTTTGACCTGCACCTTGACCGAACCGCGATGGTCCTGGGTGCCCTGGTTAGCCACGAATATCGCGCACATCGTCTTGTTGATGCCACCCGCGCTGACGCTGTTGAGGCTGGCGGACTCGATGAACAGGTCGATCCCTTCCGGACCCGACGTCCCCACGTCGGTCGATCCGGTAATCAAGACCTCCGTTGCCCCCTGGTTGTTGGCGGGATTGTCGTTGGTGTTGTGACAGCTGTGGACGCCCTCGCCCGCCCCGTGCCGGCAGTAACTGGGCCAGCTGCAATTGTTAGCGGGTCGCCGGCACTCGCTGCACTGCTCCATGGGGTCGCCGCCAGGCAAGGGGCTGGTGAAAACGATCTGCGCCACCAGTCCGTAGGTTGGCTCTGCGGTCCAGTTCAGACGATGCTCGGCCATCTCCCCGGAGCGCAGCTTCTTCCCCGGGACGCTGCCGATCAGCTTGGTGACCGGAGGGCGCCGGCGCGGGTCCACCACCGAGTAGAGGTCGACCTTGTAGCCCACCGAGGGGTTGCGGCTGTTGTTCTTGACCGTAACCAGGGCCGTGGTCGGTGCGCCCACGGTGATGTCGTGCTTCTGCACGCCTCCCCCGACTCGCTTGCCGCGATACTCAAGGTCGATGGTATAGATGGTGAGGTCGTGCGTCCACTCGATCGCTGCCATGAGGGGCAGGCACAACAAGAGCACCAAAGCGAGGATTCTAGCCATGATCCGGCTGATTCGGGGCCAGCCGGGGCGTTCCCTCTGATCCCCCTCGAGCGTGGATTCTATGGATACCGCCTTTTGCGTAGTCAGGCTGTCAACCCGTGGTCCGGAGGCAGGAGCCCCGTGGCCACGATCCCCTCGGCCTGCTTGATCCGGTTCCGAGCCCGACCACGACGAATGCATGTTCCGGGCTCCGGCCCGTGAGCGGATCATGATCCGGTTCCGAGCCCGATCACGACGAATACATGTTCCGGGCTCCGGCCCGTGAGCGGATCATGATCCGGTTCCGAGCCCGATCACCCAGGGGGAGCGCCGTCACCAGCGGCCCCGCGTCGACTCGAGCCGTCCTCCGAACGAGCAGAAGGCCGACCTTGCCCGACCCGAGAACAGCCAGGACATGGATTTGCTGGCCGAGCTGCGGGGGCGCTCCACAGGAACGGCGGTGCTGGTGTACGGGCCCTTCGGCGCGGGCAAAACCCACCTGATCAGCATGCTCGAGCCGCCTCTGCTGGTGGGGGCCGCCTCCCCGGACGGCTCGGAGGCCTTCGAGGCGTTCCGGGCCGCCCTGGCCGGTGCCGGTGAAGAGCTGCAGCGCACGTTCCTCCGTACTGCCGGCGCGGGGGGGCCGTTCTTCCACCCCCTGGCACCGCAGCTGTTCCCGCCACCCAGGCTGGAGCCGCCTGAGGCCTGGTTGGAAGCCGCCTCCCACTGGCTGTGCCAGGTTGCCCGCGAGCATCCCGGGCTGGTGCTGGCTTTAGACGACGCCCAGTGGCTGGATGAGCCATCCCGGCTGCTGGTGCAGTGCCTGGTGCCCCGCCTGGCCAGCGCTCCCCTGATGCTGCTGCTGGCCTCCGAAAGCGACGAGCCAGCTCTGACCCAGCTCCAACGCCTGCCTCTCAAGCCCGAGCTGAGCCCGCTGCTGGCTCGCGAGCTCCAATTCGAGAGCGAGGGCATGGACCTCGAATCCCTCGTCACCCGTCGGCTGGCCAGAATGGATGAGCAGGGGCTGGAGGCCCTGCGCGACGCGGCCCTGCTGGGGACCTACTTTCCCATTGAGAGCGCCCTCGAGCCGGCTCTGCAGGCCCGACTGGTGGAGCAAGTGCGGCCCGGCCTTTTCCGTCTTATCCACCCGCGGGTCCGGGATGTGTTGCTGGCCAACCTCGACCCCGAAGACCTGCGCCAGCGGCACGAGCGGCTTGGAGCACCCGGCCGCGGAACGCTCTTCACCCGTGCTCGCCACGTGCGGGCGGCCGAGCAGACCGGAACGAACGTCCACCAAACATGCCGTGCGGCCGGTCTGCAAGCCCTCGAGCAGGGGGGGCCCGAGACCGCCCGAGAGTTCTTGCTGGCCGCCCGCAAAGCCGCTCCCGAGGCAAGCGACGCAACCCTGCTCAGAGCCCTGGGCCAATCCTGCGCCGCCACCGGACGTCTGGAGGAAGCGCGCCAGGCGTTTCGAGCCGCTCTGGAGGCCGAGAGCGACCTGCCCACCCGCACCCGGCTGGCTCTGCGATTGGCCCAGCTGGGGCTGCCCGAGAGCGACCGGGCCGAGCTCTTGATCCGAGCCCTGCGCGAGAATGCACTGGACCCCCCCACAGGCACCTGGCCCGGCATCCTGCGCTCGGCCCTGCGCTGGCTCGGCCCCCGCAAGCCCGAAAGCTCCAGCCTTCGGGTCGAGGTCATGGGCCTGGCAGCGCTCTGGGCCGCCAGCGAGGTCACACCCGGGCCGCTGCTCGAAGCCGGCCTGGAGGCCTGGCGCCTCAGCCGCCAGTTAGGCCTCTCGCGCGAAAAGGTCCGCCTCAGCTGCGACCTGATGCTCCTGTCCGGTCTGCTCGGATTCGAGCGCCTGGCCCGCCATTTTCACGCGGTGGCCAGTCGAGAGGCAAGCCAGCTGGCCGACCCGCCAACCCTGGCTCGCACACAGGTCATGAGCGCCATCACCTCGCACTTTCTGGGCCATCCGCTGGAGGCCGAGCTGGAGCTGAGCAAGCACCTCACCGAGCAGGGCCACTGGCTGAGCACGCGCGACTTTCTCTTCGCCTGCAACGATCTCTGCTGGAACCTGATGCTGCGGGGCCAGACCCGACAGGCGCTGCAGTTCGTCGAGCGGGCCCGCGAACGAGTGCGCCCCTCGCCGGGCAGCCAGGCCGACCTGGACACGTTGAGCACCTACGTGGTCTCGCTCTCGAGCACTCTGGGTCGGGTGCGGGAGGCGTTGGAGACCCTGACCAGCATCCAGGAGCGCTTCAAGAACGCCCCTCCCCTGCTGCAGGCCAGCCTCTACGGGCACGCGGTGCGCTACTACCTGGAGCAAGACGAGCTGGGCGCCCCGCTGGAGGAGCTGCTGGGCCGTTTTGCGGCTTTGCAGCTGCCCCCCGCCTGGGTGCCGGTCCATCGGCGCTACTTCTACATCAGCCAGGCCCAGGCGCGGCTGGCCCAGTGCGAGGCCATCGAGTCCGGCCCGACTCCCGAGTCGTTGGAGCGCCTGAAAGCTGCCCTGGATGAGCTGCGCCGGGCCGCCCGCCCGCCCATCCTGCGGGCCCACCTGCTGGTGCTGCTGGCCAGTTGGAGCCGGCTCAACGGCCACCTGGAGAGAGCCCTGCGCCAGTTGGAGAAGGCCGAGCGTCTGGCCGACCGGCTGGACGCCCCCGAGATCAACTTCTGGGCCGCCCGCGAGCGGGCTCTGATCAACCGCCTGCAGAGCAACCATGCTGCCAGCTTGCGCTATGCCGAGCTGGCTCACTGGCTGGCCGGCCTGCAGGGCTGGACCAACAGGGCCCGCCGGATCCGCCGTGAGTTCTCGCTGGGCGCCCTGGTCGCCCGTGAGACCCAGGCCAGCACCACCGCCTCGCTGGCCACCGAGCGCAGCCGGGCAGAGCGCCTGCAGCAGGCCATGCGCCAGTTCCGCGAGGTGCACCAGATGGCCACCACCGACTCTCTGACCGGCATCCCCAACCGGCGCTTCTTCTTCGAGCAGGCCGAGGAGGTCTGGGCCGATCCGGCCCGGCCCGTGGCGGCCATCTTGCTGGACGTGGATCATTTCAAGCGGATCAACGACACATACGGGCATGCCGAGGGTGACCAGGTGCTCAAGGCGGTGGCCGCCACCTGCGCCGGCTGCCTGCGCCAGGGCGACCTGCTCGGACGCTACGGAGGGGAAGAGTTCGCCATCCTACTCAGCGACGTACGCGAGGAGGAGGCCCGGGCCAGCGCCGAGCGCGTGCGGGCGGCCCTGGAGGCGGCTGCGGTCGGTACTTTGCGCGTCACCGCCAGCCTGGGAGTGGCCTGCCGGCGCGACGAGGGTGAGCTCTCCGAGCTGCTGCGCCGGGCCGACGAGGCTCTCTACCGGGCCAAGGCGGCGGGGCGCAACCGGGTGGAGCTGGCTGATTGAGCGTCTCACGCATTCACAACGGTTGAGCCTCGTCGCATCACGCGTGCCACTTCACTCTGGGAACCTTTCGAAACCCGCGTTATCGGGCCACGGTCAGTTTAAAACGGGGCTCGGGCCACGAAATACTTGGTCAGCCTCCGGGTGACCTCCCAGATCGTGGTGCAGCCCTGCGGAAAGTGGGCCGAGTCGCCCGCCACCAGGGTTCGGGTGGGCCCGCCCGGGCGACAATCGGTGACGGTCAGCTCGCCCTCCACGATGTAAACGAACTCGTCGTAGTCAAAGTGAAACTGGTAGCGCCCAACCTCGCAGGACCAGAACCCGGCGCTGGCACCCTCGTCAGCGCTGTGAGCGGTGAAGAGGCAACGAGCCTTCGGGGAGCCCTCCAGCACCTCCTCGGCGGGCAGCTCGATGGACGGCAGCGAGCCTCTGGGTAGCTTGCCGAAGCTGACCCGGGCCGAACGGCTCATCCCAGCGCCCAGGCAAACAAGCCCGTGTAGGGCTCGCTCGAGAGCATGTCGGCACCGAATGAGCGCTCGATCTTGGCCGTGATGGTGGGGTGCATGGGCCCGAAGTTGACCTGCTCGCTCAGGGCCGCGATGGGATGGTTGGGACTCATCGAGCGGGTGCCGATCAAATTGCGCGCCCCGGCCACGATATGACAGGCGGCCCGAGTTCCGCTGTATTTGATCACCGAGCCGCAATCCATCAGGTCGTTGGCCACCTGGTCCATTTCCTCCGGATCGCCCTGCGAGCGCACCAGCCGGCAGTAGCGATCACAGCAGAGCCCGAAGCTGCGAGCCAGGGCCAGCTGGGAGCGAAGCTCCAGCGAGAGCCGGCCCGAGTCGGCCATGAAACCGTCCACCTCGGCCAGCGGCTCGTCCTCGTCGGTGTGTACCAAGTTGGCGAATTTGCGCACCTCCTCCAGGGCCCGACAGGCCCCTCCCAGATAAGAGGCCGTCACCAGCGCCTCGAACCAGGCGGTGGCATAGAACGAGACATGGTCGGTCAGATCATCGGAAATGGACAGCACGTTGCGACTCTTGAGGCGCAGGTTGGTAAATTGGACCGCTCGCGTGTCCGTCAGGGCCATGGCCCCCGGAAAGAGCGAAGGCCCCAGCTCGATGGCCGGCTGGCACTTCAGGTTGACGTAGAACATCCCCATCTCTTCGCCCACAAATCCGCTGAAGAGGAGGATGTCGGCCTCGGAGGCGATGGACTGAAAGCCTTTGCGCCCCGAGCACAGGAAGCCTCCATCGCTCTGGGGGATGGCCACCACGTTGCGAAAGGCTTCGCCTTTCCGCTTGATGTTCTCGCCGAAGCTGGAGATGGCCATGAGCGAGCGATAGCGGCGGATGGTATCCACCAGCATCTGGCGGCGCCGCTCGAACTCCGGCACCGAGGGGACCGGCAGGGTTGCCAGGGCGGCCAGGTTGTACTGGTGCATGGTCAGCCCGACCGCCAGGGGCACCGAGGCCCGGGCCATCAGGTAGAAGGCCTCGTAAGAGCGCACGAAGAGCTCGCCGGCGTCCTCCTGCAGATAGCAGGGCAGGTAGGGAATCGAGCTGGCTCGCACTGCATCAAAGAAGGTGCGCGACTTCTTGTCGGAAGGAGCGGATTCGACCTTCTCGGCGATCTCGCGGGCCTGAGCCCGGATGGAATCGCGGTCGATGGCAGGCGGGGCCGCAGTCTTATTCATCGACCGCCGTGTCGGGCTCGGACCCGGATTCCGCTACGGCCGGCAGCGCCTGGCGCAGGCCGGAGGCCCCCGCCAGCACCTGGGCCCAGCCATGATGAAGCTCGCGGGTGGAGCGATTCTCCTCCACGGCATGCATACGATTGACGCCCTCCAGAGCCCTCTCCACGACCCGCAGCATGGGCAAGAAGCTTGGATCCTCTGGGTGCTGGTCCAGCGAATGCTCGAGCAAGGCCTGCGCCTCGAGTAGCGTGAACTCGAGCGGCTGCAAGGCTTGCATCAGCTCGGCCAGCCCCGCCTCGCCCGCCAGCACGCGGGTGTAGGCCTGGTAGACGGCCATGAACTCGTCGTTGACCTGCACCTGCTCGAACTCGATCTCGTTGGGCTCCGGGTCGGGGATCAGCCGATCGACCTGGCAGTTGGGACAGGTCGGCTCGGGGCCACTGGAGCCGCATCCGGGACAGATTGGGGTGGACGAAGCGGCCAGATGAGCCAGCTCATCGCAGGACTGCAGAAAGCGGCTCGAGCACCCCTCCAGCTCCTCCAGAGCCGCAACAGCGTCGCCCTGCCCTTCCAGGGCGTCGTGCATGGTCGCCAGGCTCTGCTCGAGGCTGGCGCAGGCGGCCAGGTTCGACTCGATGAGCGCGAAGAGCGGTCCGTCAAGCACTCCGGGACGGTTGTCAAGATGGCCGCGACGCTCTTGCTCGCTGGCCTGAACCCGGTCGCGCATGCGGTGCAGGTGGCCGAGCAACTCCGGATCGGGCTTCTCGAGGCGCTCGCGGACGAGATCGAGCAGCCCTTCGAGACGATTGGGGTCGGGGCCCTCGGGGGTCCCGCCAAACGTGCTGATGAGGTTATCCAGGTAGCCGGATGCCATTGGCTTGGCGTTCGCTCGCCAGGTAAAAAGTCCCTGGGCCCAGCACCCATCCACCGTGCAAGAAGGGCCCGGGTTGCCCCGAAGCCCTTCGGAAGGTCAGACCGGGCCCGAGCTTCATGGGCTCGCACTCTGGTCTTGCAAAATCTGACGAACGCGCTGGAACGCAGTTCCGGCGCGTTCCAAAGTGCAAGGCCTCTGGTCTTGCACTTTAAAAGCCGCAGCGTCCGAACTGGTTCAGGAAACCGCCCATCCCCGGGTTGGCGCCAGCGGTGGCGTTGTTCTGGGAGTTAGCGAGCATCAATCCGACCATCAGGCCGAGCAGCATCTGCTGCTGATCCATCCCCCCGAGTTGGCCCGCGCCGGCCATCTGGCCCATCGGGTTGCAGCCCTGGGCGCTCCCGGCTCCGGCCATGGCCATCGCGATGGCCATGGTGACATTGCTCTGAAGTGGATTGGGCTGATTGCCCTTGCCGTTCTTGCCATGCTTGCCGGCCTTGCCGTTCTTCCCGTGCTTGCCAGCTTTGCCATTCTTCCCATGCTTGCCAGCTTTGCCGGCCTCTGCACCGGCCGCAGATCCGGCCTCAGCGCCCGAGGACGAAGAGGAGGAGATCGAGATGGCCAGAGCCATCGAGAAGGCACCCGAAGCGACCTGACCGCCACCCGGAGCGCACAAGGCGGGATTGTGAAGCCCGGCGCCAGCAAGCGTATTGCACATTGTCGTTGTTTCCTCCAGAAGCAGTTGTTGTTACCTGGGAGCTTACCAGGGAAAAACCGGCGAAACCGGCCAAACAAGTTAAATCGATGTAAACTTTGTTGCAATCAAGTTAACAGTTTTCTGCCCCACCACTCGACCTTGGAATGAGGCAGAAACGCTGTCAAGCCGTGCGGAGCCTCCCCCTGCGGTGAAACCCCTGGTTCATCTCCGGAAGGGCCGGCAGGCCACCCAGCACGAAACTGGGCCAATGCTGATCCGCAAGTTCGACCGCACCCAGCTCGACTCCGAGCCCCACAACGTGCTCTACAAAGACCTTTATCCCTGGGACGCCATCGGGGAGACCCCATTTGGGGCCAGCCTGGCCCTGGTGGAGGTGGGCGGCGAAACCATGCTCCACAGCCACCATCCGGCCGAGACCTTCTTGATCTGCCAGGGTCGGGGCAGCATGACGGTCAACGGCGAAACCTCCCAGGTCTCCGCCGGGGACGTGATTTACCTGCCTCCCGGCAGTCAGCACACCCTGAAGAACACTTCCGGGGGCGAGTCGCTCATGTTCTTTTCGGTCTTCTGGGATGCCGAGCAGGGTGAGGCGGGTGCCCCCGAGGTCGAGGAGCAGCCCAGGCTGTTCTTCCCCAGCCCCCCCACGCCCAACGGGCCGCTCCACCTCGGCCACCTCAGCGGGCCCTACCTGGCCGCCGACGTGCTGCGCCGCTATGATCGCATGCGGGGACTGGCCTCCAGGTCTCTCTGCCTGGCCGACGACCACCAGAGCTACGTGGTGCTGCGCTCGGAGCTCGAAGAATGCCCCCCCGCCGAGACCGCCGCCCGGTATGCCGACCAGGCCGTCACTCTGCTGAAGGCTTTCGACGCCCCACCCGATCTGTGGGTCTTCGCCAGCCGCGACGAGCGCTACCGGGAGGCGGTGCGTCAAGCGCTGGGCCAGCTCAAGCTCGAAGAACGAGAAGATTTGGCCCTCTATTGCCCGAGCTGCGAGCACTTTCTGGTGGACGGGCGAGCAGCCGGCGACTGCCCCCACTGCGGCGAGAACAGTCGGGGCTTTCTGTGCGAAAATTGCTGCTTGCCCAACCGTACCATCGATCTGCGCGAGCCGACCTGCCTCGACTGCAAGGGCCCGGCCACGCTCAAGCCTCTCAAGCAGCTCTTCTTCTCGCTCGAGCCCTGGCGCGAGCAGTTGTTGGAATACCACGGCAGACTGCGCCTGGGCCCCCGCCTGTTGAGCCTGGTCGCCCGCATCGCCCAGCTCAAGCCGCTGGAGCTGACCGCCTCCCACCCGGGCACGTGGGGCATCCCCTCCCCTCTGGACGGCCAGGTCATCTCTCCCTGGCTGGAAGCCGCTCTGGCCCTCCCCTACCTGCGCGCCAGAGCCGGCCTGGGACCGATGGTGGCCTCGTTCGGGACCGACAACGCCTTCCTTTACCTCTTCCAAGACCCGGCCGTGGCCCTGGCTCTGGGCCAGCAGCCCGCCGTCCAACTCTTGCCCAACGAGCACCTGATGCTCGACGAGCGCAAGATGTCCACCAGTGCCTCCCATGCTCTGGACGCGGGGGCCGTGCTGGAGAAAGTGCCCAGCGACCTGGTGCGCCTCTTCCTGGCCACCGTGCGCCCCGAGCAGGCCGACACCAGTTGCTCGCTGGAAGCCATGGAGCACTTCCTGCACGAGAGCGTCGTCCGGCCCTGGCAAGACCTGCTCGAGCGCATCGGGCGCCAGGTCGCCCTGGAGGCAGGCTCCAAGGTTCCTGCCGCGGGAGGATGGAGCCCCGAGCAGTACGAATTCCTCGAGCTCCTCAACGGGCTGCGGACCCGGGCCGAGGGTGGCTACGTCACGGGCTCTCTGCGTGAGGTGGCCCGAACCCTGCACGAGCTCATCGAGCGAATCGCCGCCTTCGAGGCGGCTCAGAGCCATCTGGCCCGCGTCCCGGGCCTGGAGCCCCAGCGAGCCACAGCTCTGGCGCTGATGCTGGCCGCCCTCAGGCTGCTGGCCACCATCGCCCAGCCGCTGATGCCGAAGTTCTCGGCCCTGCTCAACAAGCACCTGGGTTTCATGAAGCCCGAGTCCTGGCCCGGGGAGGTGCTCTTGCTCAACCCCGGCCAGCGCGTTCTGGCGGCAGCGGGACTGTCCGCCCGACGCTACTTTTGATCGCCGTCATCGGGGGCGGGGTGATGGGGGCCAGCATCGCCTACCACCTGGCCCTCAAGGGCGCCCGCCAGGTGGTGCTGCTGGAGCGGGGCACCATGTGCTGCGGCGAGACAGCCAGGTCGGGCGGCTTCATCCAGACTCACTGGAGCAGCCTCGCCGAGACCCGGCTGATCGACTTCTCCCGCAGTCTCTTCCAGCAGTGGGGAGAACGTTGCGGCTGGGTCAACTCGGGCTACCTGCACGTGACCGGCCCCGAGAAGCTCGAGTCGGTCAGGACGGTGCACGAGATGTTGCTCTCCGATGGCAAAGAGTCGCACTGGCTCGACCAGCGGGGCATCAAGAAGCTGCAGCCGCTGATGCGGGTGGACGACCTGGTAGGAGCGGCCTACGAGCCTCAGAGCGGCTGGGCCGACCCGGTGGCCACCACCCTCCTGCTGGCAACCCTCGCCTCCGAGCGAGGCGTGGAACTGCGAGAGGGCGTCACGGTGCTGCAGATCGTCCACCGCTCGGGCAAGGTTATCGGACTGGAGACCGACCAGGGCTTCCTGGAAGCCGAAAAGGTCGTGCTTGCGGTCGGTCCCTGGACCCCGGGCCTGCACCCCGATCCACGCGTGCAGCTACCCATTCTCGCCCGGCGCGGTCAGGTGTGCTACATGACTCGTCCGGGCGGCCTGCCCCGGCGCGAGCTGGCCTGTTACGACGAGATCACCGGGCTCTACAGCCATCCAGATGGGGAGACTAACCTGGTGGGTATCGATTGGGAGTTCGATCCCGTCTACCATCCCGACCGCTGCGACCGCCAGCTGGACGTGGACTACCTGGCCGCGGCCCTGCAGGCCCTGACCCACCGCTTCCCCTCTCTGAGGAGCTCTCAGCTGGTGCGCGGGGTGGTGGGTCTCTACGACTTCACCCCCGATGGCCACCCGGTGGTGGACGGCCCGCTGGGGATCGAAGGCTATTACGTGGCCGCCGGCTTCAGCGGAGCCGGCTTCAAGAGCGCCCCGGCCCTGGGGCTTGGCGTGGCCGAGCTGGTGCTGGAGGGGCGCGCCCGGTCAGTCGACCTGGACTTCCTGCGGCTGGCTCGATTCAGTCGTTAAGGACTGGCAAGAGACAGGCTCAAGACCAGCCTTTCCCTGACAGAACCGGAGAACGGGATGCCGGTCTCGAGCTCGAGACGCTCACGCAGGGGCCCGAGATAGTGAGCACGTTTGATCGAACCGGCCAGGGAATGGCTGCTCCTGGTGGAGGCCACGCCGATCGACTTCCATCCCGCCCGAACCAGGCTTTCCTCAGCCTCGGCTGCAGTCATCCCGCTGCGCGCCAGACAATCCTTTCCTCGGCGCAGCTCCTGGCCGAACGAGATGTTGTAGACCGAGTTCTGGTGGTAGGATAAGAGCGGCACGTGAGAAAATGAGGAGCGCTCCGCCTGCTCGCGGGTCATGCCCAACCCGACCCCGTCGAGAAGGATCCGCTCATCGACCCGACTGCGGGCCCCGAAAACCGCGCAGGCTACGACCGCCACGAGCAGGGCCAGCGCATTGGGGTTACATCTCCGCATACATCTTGCGGAACCAGGCCTTCTCGACGAAGCTGACGGTCCAGCCCATAATGCCACCCCAGATGCTGGAGAAAAGGATGCCCAGGAAGCTGCCGTTCCCGCTGATCAGGGCCAGCACCCCCCAGGCCGCGCCGACATAGCTACCCAACCGCATCGAGTCGTACTGATAGCACAGCTCGTTCAGAGCTCCCGCGATCGCTCCCACCACCAGGCCCAGGATGACCTGTTGCGTGAAACCGATGACGAACATCAGGCCCCCTCCGATGGCCATGCCGGACCATTCGCCCACGATGCTGCCAAAGAGCCCGCCCCAAAAAGCGCAGTAAAGGCCCCAGAAGATGCCCAGGAAAGCTCCCCCGGCAGCTCCGGCGCGCAGGCCGTGGACGACGGTCGACTTGCGCTTGTCGTCTTGCATCATGCGCTTCTCGGAAGCGCTCACGACGGGCTGGCCCACCTGGCTCTCATCCAGCGCTCCGCTGGGCGGGCCTTCCTGGCCGGGAGTGAGCTCTCCCTCGCAGCTGTAGCATTTGGAGTCGGTATCGCGGTTCTGAGAGCCGCAACCCGGGCAACGAACAAAACCCATGGACTTATCCATCCCCCTTCCTGGTGAGTCGTTTCCAGTTGACTGAGCGGATGGGACGCTCGCTGGCGGCGCGAAGGTCGCCGATCGCCCGGGCGCGCTGGAGGCCTGCGAGGTGATTGTCGTCATGCTCGGCGCGAAGGACCATCTCTACGATGCATAAAGGCTCGTAGCCCTGGCGGGCCAACATTTCAGCCCGCAGGTCGACCTCGAGCTCGGCCGCGTGGCTGGAGCGGCGCTCGATGGTTTCCCAAGGGCGGCCGGTCACATCCTCGCGCGGGGCCATGAGGCCGAGCAGACCGCGCCCCTTGGGAGCGATGCAAGCGGTCTCCAGGCGATGCCGGGTGGCATTTGGAAAACAGACCGGGTCCATCTGTTGAGAGGTCATTCGAGGGACCCACACTCCATGCCTGTCATGCAAGGACGACCATTCGGGTGGCCAAACCCCGTCTCAACCGATCTATCAATCAAACGGGAATGGCGGTTTCCCGAGCGCTCAAACTCACGGAGGCCGAGCCCGTTGGATGGAACCTACCCCCCGGCGGCGTCCTGCGGGTGGCGACGGATGACCTCGTCCAGGTCATCCTTGCTGAAGCGGTTCCCCGGGTTGTTGAAGGGCCAGATTCCTCCCTGATACGTGATCTCGTCGACGGCCTGGAACATGGCCGGGTTGCCCACCAGGAACTGAGCCGCGGCCTTCAGGTCGGGAGGGGCGCCCGGGCTGTTGGCAATGGCCTGCAGATCGCCGAGGCCGATGATTCCGTCGCGTCCGCCCACCCCCGAGGCGGTGTCCACCAGGTCGAAATAGCGCTTCAGGATGACCGCCGCCTGGCCCAGGGTCATGGTCTGGGGTGCCGTGGTTTGATTGTCGAACTGCGAGAAGTTCTGCACCGCCTCATGCAGGTCGTTGCGACCGATGATACCGTCCACGTCGCCTCGCCCGTCGGCCACGTCGATGGCGTTGAAGAGGGCCGGGTTGGCCAGCAAATACTCGCAGGCCTCGCGCAGCTCAGGGGGCGCATTGGGAGCGCGCCCGCCCACGATGGCCTCGAGGTCGGCTTTGCCGATGCGGCCATCGGCCCCGCCCCGTCCGGCGGCCGTGTCTAAGATGTCAAAGTTGGCTTGCAGGATGGAGGCGGCCCGGGCCACCGTCATGGGAGGGCGCTGAGGCTCGGGTTGAGCGTCAGGGGTCGGCTCTGGCACTGGCTCGGGTTGCGGCTCGGGTCGGGTGGCATCGCCCGAGTTGCTCTGAATGGTGGCGTCCAGATCGCGCATCCCGATGATGCCATCGCGATCGCCCACTCCGGCAGCCGTATCCACGGCGTCGAAGATGGCCGGATTGTCGAGCAGGAACTGCACGGCCGCTTTCAGGTCGGGGGGAGCGCCGGGAGCAGCGGCCACGGCCTCGAGATCGGTTTTCCCGATGCGACCATCCAGGCCACCCTGGCCTCCGGCCGCGTCGAGCACTCCAAAGTAGCGCTTCAGGATGACGGCCGCCCGGCCGGCGGTCATTTGATCGGGAACCTGATTGTTGCTGTCGAGCTGGGCGTAGTTCTGGATGGCTGAGGTCAGGTCGTCGCGACCGATGCGCCCGTCCACGTCGCCCCGACCGGCTGCTACGTCCAGGGCATTGAAGAGCGCGCCGTTATCGAGCAGGAAGCGGCAGGCCTGCTGCAACTCGGGAGAGGCGTTGGGGGCCCGTCCGCCCACGATGGCTTCGAGATCGGGCTTGCCGATGATCCCGTCGGCCCCGCCACGACCGGCGGCCGTGTCCACCAGGTCGAAGTTGGCCTGTAGGATAGAAGCCGCGCGAGCCAGCGTCATGGGGCGCTCAGGCTGAGGCTCGGGACAGGGATCGGGAACCGGGTCCGGCTCGGGGGCGGGCTCAGGCTCCGGACACGGGTCAGGCTCAGGCTCGGGGCAGGGCTCAGGCTCGGGCTCGGGGCATGGCTCGGGGGTCGGGGTCGGGGTCGGCGTAGGAGTTGGGGTCGGAGTCGGGGTCGGGGTCGGGGTCGGGGTCGGGGTCGGGGTCGGAGTCGGGGTCGGAGTTGGAGTTGGAGTCGGGGTGGGCGTAGGCGTCGGCATGGGATGCGGATGAGGATGTGGATGTGGATGTGGCGGTTGGGGCTGGTGGCCCTGCTGCTGCTGGAGCATCTGAAGCAATGCCATCAGATTGGCTGGACCCTGCTGCTGCTGGCCCATGAGCATCAACAGCATCATCATGAACTGTTGCTGCTGTTGCTGCATCATCATGAACATCATCATCATGGTGGGATCCATGCAACCCCCGCCCGGATAGCCCATCATGCCGGGCATCCCCATTCCCGAGCTCATGCCGGGAAAGCCGAGCATCTGCGCCATCAAATTGGTGCCAGGCGCACCACCACCGATGTTCAGGTGGGGCAGCGGAGGCAGGGTTGGGAAGGGGCAGCACTGGCGCACTCCCTGGATGTCGGCGCCGCACTGGCTGTAATAGGCGGTGTGAGCCGCCACCTGGTGGGCCGACATCGACTCCACCGGCACCATTCCGGTGACCAGGGCCTGCTGCACCGCGGCCAGGCGCTGGCTCTGAGCCTCGCGCATCTGGGGGGTGATGACGATCAACTGGGTGCCGAAACCGGAAATCGAGTCGCTCACAGTGGGGTCTCCTTCAACGTTGTCTGAGGTGTTTATCGCCCCGACCAGCCGACAAGTAAACAGAACAATGTTACATCATTATGAACTTGCGATTAAACTTTGTCGAAGACAGCAAAAAACCCATCAAAATATGGAGCACCGGAAAAATATCGACACAAAAAAATGTCCATTATTGCAACAAGAAGCGCGGGAACTCCGGGACAAAGCGGCGGCCGACCAAATTGACCAGCAGGGCCCACCACGGCGCCTCCTGCTGCGATGGGAGCCCTCGATCAGGGACTCGATTTGGAGCAGGCTGGCTGTTGAGCTCAGTCTCGCCGACCGAGTCGGAGTAAAGCCAGTACGTAGATCGCTACCAGCAAAATCAGCATGGGCCAGACATAGCGCACCAGATCTCCCAGACCCACGCCTTTGAGAATGATGCCTCGCAGGATCTGCAAGAAGTAGGTCAACGGCAAGAGCAGCCCAAATTGCTGGGCGAAGTAGGGCATTCCCTCGCGGGGAAACATGAAGCCCGACAAGAGCATGGTGGGCAGATAGAGCAGAAAGCTCATCTGAAGTGCCTGCTGCTGGTTGCGGGCCAGGGTGGAGATGAGCAGGCCCAGGCCAAGATAGCTGACGATGTGCAGGATGCACAGGCTGTAAAGCAAGACCAGGCTGCCGTGAATCGGGACCTGAAAGAGCAAGACCCCGACCGCCAGGGCCACGCTGATCTGCACGTAGCCTACCAGGACGTAGGGCAGCACCTTGCCGATCATCAGCTCCAGCGGCCGAACCGGAGTGGTGACGAGTTGCTCCAGGGTGCCCATCTCGCGCTCGCGGACGATGGCCATGGCCGTCGTCATCATCATGGTCATGGTCAAGATGACCCCGATCAGGCCCGGCACGATGTAGTTGGCGGTCACCAGGTCCGGGTTGAACCAGGCCCTCACCTGCACGTCCACGGGCATTCCGTTGACCCCGTAGCCCGAGCCGGGACGCTGGTTCTGTAAGAGTAGCTCGAGGGAACGAGACTGCCCGATACCGTTGGCATTGGCCAGCGTGCTGCTGGCCACCTGAGGGTCGGAGGCATCCACCAGCACCTGAACCCGGGCGGGCAGACGGCGACGAAGGTCGGACTCGAACTCGGAATCGATGATCAGCCCGACCCGGATGTCGCCTCGATCGATAGCCCGGGTCAGCTCGCGGGGATGACCGGCCGTCATCTTCAAGTCGAAATAGCGAGATTGGGTGAAGCTGGCCACCAGCTCGCGGCTGGAACGCGTGTTGGAGTAATCCACCAGACCCAGAGGGATGTGCTTGACGTCGGTGTTGATGGCATACCCGAACAGGGTCAGCTGAATCAGGGGGATGGCCAGCATGACCGCAAAAGTGAGCCGATCGCGGCGCATCTGGATGAACTCCTTGCCGATGACGGCCAGAATGCGACGCAGCATCAGCTGGTGACCCCCACCAGCGAGATGAAGACATCCTCGAGGTTGGGGGTCACGGCCCTGAGCTCGCCTTGCAGCAAGCCCAGGCCGCGCAACTGTCGTTCCAGCGAATCAGGCGAGCCGTGCCAGACCAGGCGCACCGAGGTACCGGCCGGAAAGGGGCTCTCGGCCCCCTCGATGCGGGCCAGGGCCTGGAGCGCCCCCAGGCGATCGGTAGGCTGAAACTGATACATCTGCCCGACCACGTGCTCTCGCTTGAGCTGCGAAGGACTGCCCTGAGCGATCACCTTGCCCCCGAAGATGAAGCAGATCCGATCGCAGCGCTCCACCTCGTCCATGTAGTGGGTGGTGACCATGACCGTCTTGCCTTTCTGGCTCAGGTCCACGATGATCTCCCAGAGGTAGCGGCGCAGGGCCGGGTCCACCGCCCCGGTGGGCTCGTCCAAAAAGACGATCTCGGGGTCGTGCACCAGGGCCACCGCAAAGGCCAGCCGCTGGCGGATGCCGCCCGGCAGGTGGATGGCCAGCGTGCGCCGGTATTCCGTCAGCCGCAGGAGCTCGAGCAGATCCTCCAGGCGCCGCGGGTCGCGAAATCCGAATAATCCCGAGAAGAAGGTGAGATTCTCCCACACCGTCAGATCTTCATAGAGCGAGAATTTCTGGGACATGTAGCCCACCCGTGAGCGAATCTCGAGGGCCTGGGTGCGAATGTCCTTGCCGAGCACCGTCCCCTGTCCCTCGGTCACCGGGAGGATGCCGAGCAGCATGCGGATGGTGGTGGACTTGCCCGCCCCGTTGGGCCCCAGAAAGCCAAAGATGCTGCCCGGCTTGATCTGAAAGCTCACCCGATCCACGGCCACGAAATCGCCAAATCTGCGGGTCAGCTCGCGCACGTCTACGGCGTAGGTCATGCCGTCACCCGCAAGAAGACGTCCTCGATGGAATAGGGCACGTGCTCGACGCGGCTGGGCCGAATGCTCGACTTTTCGAGCAGCCGGGTGACCGACTCCACCGCCCCCTCGAGCTGGCTGACGAAGACGTGCACCCGATCCCCGAACAGCTCCACCTCGTAGCCAGGCAGGGCGGCCCGGGCCCGGAAAGGAGCGTCGCACTCCACTTCCAGCACGTAACCTGGCAGGCTGGCTCGGATCTGATCGGTGCTGCCCAGGCGCACGAAGCGGCCCTGGTGGATGAGGGCCACCCGATCGAACTGCTCGGCCTCGTCCATGTAGGGAGTGGAGGCCATGACCGTGAGCCCCGCCTTTTGCAGCTCGAAGACCAGCCCCCAGAACTCGCGCCGCGAGACCGGATCCACCCCGGTGGTGGGCTCGTCCATCAAGAGGAGGCGCGGGCGATGGATCAGGCTGCACAGCAGGGCCAGCTTCTGCTTCATGCCGCCCGAGAGCTGATCGGCCAGGCGCTTTTTGAAGCGGGCCAGATCCACCATCTCCAGCAGCTGCTCCTTGTTCTTTTGAAAGTCGGGCTGAGCCGGATAGAGTCGGGCAAAGAAGTCCACGTTCTCCTCCACCGTCAGGTCGCGATACAGACTGAAACGCTGGGGAATGTAGCCGATGGCCTGACGCACCAGCACCTGGGTGCGGCCCACATCCTCCCCCATCACCAGCAGCTCACCCTGCTGCACCGGCAGAATGCCGGCGATCAGCTTGAGCAGGGTGGTCTTGCCGGCTCCGTCCGGGCCCACCAGGCCGAAGACCTCGCCTTCGGGCACCTCGAACTCGAGCTCGTTCAGGGCCTGGCTCGGGCCGTAAGCAAAGGACACGCTGCGAGCGCGAATCAAGGCAAGAGCTCCACGTCGGCGGGCATTCCCGGGCGCAGCAACAGCTCGGGGTTGTCGACCTCGACTTTGGCTTTGAAGACCAGGTTGACCCGCTCGGTCCTGGTCTGGATGAACTTGGGCGTGAACTCGGCCTTCTCGTAGATGCGAACCAGCTTGCCCTCCAGGGGCTTTGGCAGGCCGTCAGCAGTGATCCTGGCCTTCTGGCCCAGCTTGACCCGGGTCAGGTCGGTCTCGGGCAGATAGATGGTCACCCAGGGCCGGCTCAGCTCGGCGATGCTGACCACCGTGGCGCCCGGGGGCACATTCTCACCCGGCTCGTAGTTGTTGGTGGAGAGCACGATCCCGCTGGCGTCGGCACTGACCCGGGTGCGCGAGAGCTGAGTCTCGGCCGCTTTGAGCTGGGCCTCGGCCTCGGCCACCTGCCCCTGGGCGGCCTTGATCTCCTGGGGACGCGTTCCCTCCAGCATCAGCAACAGAGCCTGCTCGCGCTCGGCAAGCACGGCACGGGCCCGGGCGATCTGCTCGGGTCGGGTGCCCTGAGCCAGATTCTCGTAGCGCGCCCGGGCCGCCTCCCACTCCGAGCGAGCCGCCTGGCGCTCTTCGCTGCGCGGCCCCCGCGAGAGCTTGAGCAGGTTGTCGCGCGCCTGGCGCTCAGCGGCCGCGGCCTGATCGTAGGCGTTGCGGCGCTGCTCGAACTGCTGAGCCGAGACCGCGCCCTCTTTCTCCAGGCGAAGGTAGCGCTGATAGTCGCGCTCCTGGGTCTTGAGGTTAGCCCGGGCTGCCTGCACGGCGGCTCGGGAGGCATCCACGTCCTCCGAGCGATAGCCGTGCTCGAGCTGCAGCGAGCGCTGGCGGGCCGCCTCGGCGCTCTGGCGGGAGGCCTCCAGCTCTTCGGCAGTGGCACCGTTGCTGAAGAGCTCCAGATCGGCACGGGCCTGCTCCACCCGCTGGCGAGCCTGATCGATCTCGGCCGGCCGGGCTCCCGCCTTGAGGTTGGCCAGCCGGGCCCGGGCCGCCTCCAGGCGACCACGGGCTGCCTGGGCCTCGGCCCGGAGCCGGTCGTCTTTCAAGCGGGCGAGCAGGGCACCCTTCTCGACCGACTGGCCCTCCTGTACCGCGATCTCCTGCAGCAGGCCACCCACTTCGAAGGCCTGATCCACCGTGGTGGCCTCCACCACGCCCGAATAGGCGGCCTGGGGCGCCGAGTTGCCACAGCCCAGCGAGAGACCCATCAGGGCCAGCAGCGACGACAGGAGCGGTCCACAGATTTTAATCTTCACGAGCGGCCTCCAGGAAGGGGGGTTGCGATGTGGCCCGCCGCCAGCGGGTCCAGGCCCCCAGATAGTCGTAACGGGCATTGAGCAGGTCGAGCCGGGCCCGGGTCAGGGCCGACTCGGTGTCGAGCAGCTCGACATTGACCGAGATCCCCTCCTGATAGCGCAGGCGAGCCACCCGGGCAGCCTCCTCGGCCTGCTCCAGGCCCTTGCGAGCCACCTCGACCCGCTGATGGCGAGTGGTGAGATCGCTGGAGAGGCGCTCGAGATCGAGGCTAACCAGGCGCACTGCCTCGTCGCGCATAGCCTCCAGCTGCTTGACCACCTCCTCGGCCTGGCCGGCGCGCGCCTCGCTCACCCCGCCATCAAAGAGCGGAATGGTGAGGACCAGCCCGGTCACCCACTGGTCAGCCTTGTTGAAGCCCACCGGGTTGCGGCGCTGGTAGCTGGTCTCGAAACCGAGGCTGGGGTTGTCCTCCGACTCGGCCACCTGGATGCGAGCCCGAGCCGCCTCCACCGACCAGGTCAGAGCGGCCAGCTCCGGACGCGTCGCCAGGGCTCGCATTTTGGCAGCCTGAAGGTCTTGTGGGGGAGCCTCGTCCTCCTCGACGACAGCCAGTTGAGAGCCGTCGTCGGGCCGGCCCATGAGCGAGAAGAGGGTGGCCCGGGTGATGGTAGCCAGGTTGCGAGCCTCCAGCAGACCCTCCTGGGCCTGGGCCAGGGCCGCTTCGTCGCGCACCAGGTCAAAGCGCGGGGCGGCTCCGTTGGCCAACAGGCTGCGGGCGTTCTGCAGGCCCTCCTGGCGGGCCTTCAGGTTGGCTTCGGCCAGGCTGACCCGATCCTGGCTCTTCAGCACCTCGAGGTAGGCCAGCGTGACCTCCTCCAGCACCCGGTTCTGCTCCCGGCTCAGGTCCTCGCGGCGGGCCCTCTGGGCCAGCTCGGCGGCTTGAGTGCGCCAGTGCAGCCGACCGAAGGTATAGATCGCCTGGCGCAGAGAGATCCCCACGCTGTAATTGAAGTTCTCGGTGATCTGGGTGGGAACCGGCCCGAAGGGCACCGTGACGGTCGGGGTCAGGTAGTTGGTATTGGCCGTCAGGCCCAGAGTGGGGTTGCCAAGCGTGTAGGCCTCGTCCACCTGATAGCCGGACTCGGCCTCGCGGGCGCGGTACTCGCGCAGCACGTTGCTGTTCTTCACCGCCTGTTGGCGGGCCTGGTCCAGGGTCAGCTCCTGGCCCGAGGCGGACAGGGCCAGGAGCAGGATGAGGATCACGCGTTTCATCTGCCCCGCCAGTCTAGCCGACTGGCCGGGAATGCGCCTCGGGCCGTGGTTGCAGGGGGACTCAGACTTTGGGCTGAGGTGGGTAGGAGCCCCGGCCAATGCTCCAGAACTGCTCGAGCAAGAGGGAAACAATGAACGGCTTTCTGATAGGAATGATGACGGGAGGCGCCGTCCTGGTGGTCGGCCTCTTTGTGCTGGTCAAGTTCGTGCTGCCCCGGGTGCTGGCCGGAGCGGCCACGAAGCTCGCGCTTTCCCTGTTCGAGGCCAAGGCCTCGGCCCTGCGCAGGGCGAACATGGAGGTGCTGGAGATGGGCCCCACCGAGGCCCGCGCCACGGGCCCAGGTCGCTGGGTCCGCATGCGACTTCGCCTCACGCCCCGAACGGGCGAGCAGCCAGGCTTCACGATGTGGGAGCCGCCGACCGAGCTGGCCCTGTTCCCGGCTTCCCAGGTGTCGGGCGAGCAGCTCTCCGTGGAACAGGTCGAACGGTCCATCAGCCCCTTCGAGATTCGGCTGCTGGAGTGGGATCGCGCCGAGGTTCCCCCGCCTGAGGAGGGCGAGGAGCCACAAGATGAGACTCCCGACAAGATCGTTGGGCCGGGGGAGATCGAGCTGATCGCCAACGTCCCCGAAGATGTGCGCCAGGTGCGACTGCACTACTACCACGTACTGGTCGGTCCGGTGCTGGACCTCTCCGCATAGCCGTTGACTCATTGCTAGCCGCAATGATACGTTGTGAGAATGAGCCTGCTGACCTTGGAAGAAGCCTGTCGCCGCTTGCAGGTCAGCCGGGCCACTCTCTACCGCTGGTCGAGGCAGGGACGCCTCCGGCTGGTGCAACTCGGGCCCCGAGCCACGCGAGTTCGCGAGGAAGACCTGATCCAGTTGGAGGACCGGGCAAGGCCGGTTCATCCTCCCGACGACCAGAGCCTTTGGGAAGAAACCCGCGACCAGGATCTGGGGCGTGCGCTCGAGGCCATCGAGCAGACCATCTCCCGGCCGGACCTGGAGGCCTATTATATCGCCCTGGCCCAAAGGGGCACCCCGGTGAGGTGGGACCCGGCCCGGGGTGAGCTGGTGACCATCAAGCAATGACCCCCGAGCCCGGGATGGTCCTCTGGGTCGCCCTTGGAAGCCGATTGCCGCCCGGCCACGAGCAGAGCGGGGAGCGGCCAGCGCTGGTGGTGGGGGTGCCCGGCAAGCTTGGCGTTCCCAGGTTTCCAATGCTTCTGGTGGCCCCAATCACCTCATTTGCCGAGCAGTCCTGGGCCTTGCGCTCGCCCGGGCTCTATCCCGTCATGCAGGCTGGCTCTGCCAGTCTGCCCCGTGCCTCGGTCGTCCTGCTCGACCAGTTGCAATCCATCGACATTCGGAGGGTCTTGCGCTGGTTTGGCACGCTGAGCAAGCAACAGCCTCGAGACGATGCTCTCTCAGGCTGGCCAAGCCGCGGCGCTTCGACCCGGAAACGGGCAAGCCGGAATGCGCAAAGTGAACCTGGAGGCCCCACCGAGGCCCGGGAGGCTGGGTCCGCACGCGACTTCGCGTCAGCCCCTGAGGGACGATAGCCGGGAGTAATTGAGCCCGAGGGAGAGCTGACCGCCCGTCCGATTCATGGAACTTTGAGCCGGCGAAACTAGACTTGAGCCGATATGAACACCTCCCCCACCCGGCTCCGGGCCGGATTCGCTCCCGATGTGGTCGACCTGGCCCGGCGCAGATCTCCGTCCAAACCGCTGCGGGTGATGGTGGTGCACAGCTCTCACACCGGTGGCCACGCGGCCGCCGCCGACGCGCTGGTGAGCGCCCTCAAGGAGCTGCCCAACGTGGAGGCCGAGTCGCTCAACACCCTTAAGCTGTCAAGCAGCAAAGTGACCCGGACCCAGAGCTGGCTCTACAAAACTGTCTCCGAGCGCTTTCCCTGGATGCGGCGGCTGGGCTTCGAGGCAGCCATCCAGGGGATCCGGCCGGCCTGCTGGATGGCCAATCTGGCCCTGCAGTGGAAGACGCGCAACTCGCCCGAAGTGCTCGACTACATCACAAGCAAGAAACCCGACATTCTGGTATCCACCCACTCGCAAACCAACAGCATGCTGGCCTACTGGAAAGATCGCAACCAGCTGTCATGCCCCATCCACAGCTGCCCCACCGACTTTCTCAGCCATATGATGTGGGAGCACAGCGCCATCGACCATTACTACGTGGCCTCCCCGGCAGCCGCCCAAGATCTCGAGGGCTTTGGCGTTTCGCCGAGCAAGCTGACCGTGACCGGCATTCCGATTCGGCCGGCGCTGGCTCACCCCCCCGCGGAATCTCAGGCTGCGTTGCGCGAGCGGCTCGGACTGGATCCGCATCGACCGGTCGTGCTGGTGGCCGGTGGCTCGCTGGGCTACCAGCCCTACCGGAAGATCGTGGAGGAGTTCGACAAGCTGCCCGACGACTTCCAACTCGTGGCGGTTACAGCCCGCAATCAGGCCGCCCAGGCCGAGCTGGACCAGCTGCATCCCAAGCGCTCGCTCACGGTGCTGGGCTACGTCAACAACATGGACGAGTGGATGCGGGCCAGCGACGTGGTGCTGACCAAGCCCGGCGGGCTGACGTGCTCGGAGGTTCTGGCGCTGGGAAAACCGATGATCTTCCTCAACCCCTACCCGGGTCTCGAGCAACACCAGGTGCGCCGGCTGACGGGGGACGGCGTGGCCGTAGAGGCACCCACGGTGGCCGACGCGGGTCGCGAGATTCGCTCCATGCTCAGCGACCAGCGCCGCCGCGACGAGCTGGCCAGCCGCGTGGCCGCGCTGGCCCAGCCGGCCTCGGCCTACCGGGTGGCCGAGCACGTGATTCGAGCGGCCGCGGGCGGCGCTTCGCTCTCTTCGTCTCCCTGAGCCCGCTTGCATTTGGCGATTCTTGGAGCATGCGTCGGCAGGCTCAAGGAATTCTGCAGCCCGGTTGGCGAATCAAGCAAGGTGCAGATTTCCCCACTGGGCCCACTGGGACCCCAAACCTCGGTGCAGCGCAGCCCCACCACAAGCTCCGGGGGGCCCCAGGATTCGTTCGAGGCCGGCCGCCCCTCGCTGCTCGGAACGGCGAAAGCCCTGCTGCGACCAGAGGGCAGCGAGCGTTGGCGGGTCAAGCTGCCCTTCTCGCTTTCGAACCGTCCCAGCGCCGACCCGCAGGGTGGCCTCTTCGCTTCGGCCGGCGATGGCACGCTGCGGCGCTTCGACCCGGAAACGGGGAAGGCGCTGTGGACCTTCAAGCATGAAGGCGGGGCCGGGCACATGACCGATCCTGCCTTCACCGAGGACGGCAAGGTGCTGGTGGTGGCCGACATGCGCCGGGTATTCGTGCTCGACCGCGAGACCGGCCAGACCGAGCACGAAGTGGCCCTCGACCTCAGCACGCTCTCTCCCCCTGCCTCCGGGCCCAACGGCACGTTGGTGCTGTTCGGGGGGGACGGAATGTTCGACAAGGACTGGTCGATCTATGCCGTCGACCCGAAGGTCAAGCCGAAGAAGAGGCTGATGGACAGGCTGCTGGCCCCCATCGCGCTCATCCCCCGCCACGGCACGATGCACCAGTGGGAGGTCAAGGTCAACAGCCAGCCTGGCATGCTCGCGATCCCCATGACCCCCAGGGGCGACCTGCACCGGCTCGTCAACCTGCCCAACGGCCTGATCAGCGCCACCACAGGCGACAGCGAGGTGATCGCGGTGAACCCGGCCGACGGGCAGCCGGCCTGGAGGCGCGAGCTGCCTGGCCAGGGCTTCTACGACCCGGTGCCGGTGGGCGAAGATCAGGTCATGGTGGCCCGGAGCGAGCGTCTTTTCTTCCTCGACGCCCGCTCCGGCGAGACGCTGCGCGAGCAGCCCGTCGATAATGTGCTGTTCTCGCAGCCCACCTCCGATGGCGCCGGCAATGTCTTCTTCTTCACTGGCCTGGACAAGTTGCATGTCCTGCGCCCGGACGGTCGCAGTTGGACAGCTCAAGGCAAGTTCGAGACCCGCTACTCCCCCGTCGAGGATGCCCACGGCAACTTGTTCGTCGTCAAAGAAGGAGCGCTCTATTCGCTCAACGCCGAGACGGGCGAGGAGAACTTCCGACTGACCTGCCCCGGCGAGGTGCGCTCGGCACCAGCCCTGCTCGCCGATGGCTCGCTGGCCATCAAGGTGGGCTCAAGCCAGCGAGAGGACCTGGTGGCCCTGCAAAACCCCATCCAGGCCGCCATGGGCCAGGAAGACCAGGGAGCGGCGGTGCAGGAGAGCGTGGCCTGGGTTCGGATCGGCGGCGTGCAGGTCAAGCGCCGAGGCTGATGGCTCAATCCTCCGGGAGGGTTTCCACCTGGAACGTCAACCCGGTGGCGTTCGCGATCTCCTGCTGTAGATTGACGGCTTGGTCGGCGTCCGTCTCCGGCGGTATCTCCGGGTCGGTCTGGCGCTGATAGACCGCCGGCTCAGCGCCGGTCAGGAGGGGCAGCAAGCTGGCCTTGCTCCCCTCCTGAGCCAGCTCCAGCGGGCTCAGGGGCAGACAATCCCCCCAGCACCGAAGGTGCGGGTCGGCGCCGTGTTTGAGCAAGACCTGGACTCCGGCGCGCAGATTCCGCCCCACGCACCAGTAGAGGGCCCCGAACCAGGTGCCCCAGGTATCCGTGAACAAGCTGTTGTCGTTAACGCTCGAGTGATCCAGCTCGAGCAACCTGTCGAGCAGGTCCCAGTGCTCTTCCTCGACGGCTCGCTTCAGCTGAGCCCTAGCGACCGGCATAGAGCTTGCCGGACATCGCAAAGGACGTCCCGGCCAGGTTGCCCTCTCCCTGCATCGACAGCTGCGCATCCTCGGCCCGAGCCAGGGTCACAGTCTGCTCGAGAGTGGCCTCGCCGAGCTGACCGGCGATGGAGACCTTGTATTCCCCGTTCTCGTCTTCGGCAAAGTCGATCTGGTGGTTGAAGCGCTCATTGCCCAGCTGACCATTGCTGGTCACCGAGCTGAGGTCTTCTTCGCCGCCGATCACCTGGGTCAGCGTCAGGTCGCCCACCGAGCCGCGAGCCAGCACGCTCTTCTCACCGGCGGTCATGTTGACCTCGACCGGGGTATCGCCGAGCTGGGCGGTGAGGGTCAGCTGGCGCTTGTCCTGGTCGATCGACCAGCTCTCCCGGTAAGGCAATCCACCCACCTCACCCGAGGCCGTGATGGCTTGCTGGGGGTTCTGAGGATTGAAGGTGTAGCTCAAGCTGCCCGGGACACCATTGAGGGCCACCTGCAGCGCAGCCGTGGCCGGGCCGTTGCTCATGGCGGAGATGAACGCCCCGGTCACCACCACGCTCAACAGGCCCGGGTTCAGGCAGGGGATCGCGGCCGCCTCCTGGGCGTTATCGATGGTGGTCAGATCGAGCGGCTGGCTGGCCTCTTGAGCCTGAGCCGGCGCGACGCTGGCGCGGGCGGGCTGGCTTTGGAAGCCGGGCTGACTGGGACGAATGGCGGTAAGCATTGTATGGTAACCTCCCCAATATTTTTCCCGAGCATCATGCTCGTCCGCGTGCCTGCATTTGTTGCCCGAAGATGAACTTACGGGGAAACGACCTCCGGCAGACGAAGGCCCTGCTCGGCATGGGATCCCTCTTCCGCAAGCCCGCCTCCACCCGGCCCTCCCCCACTCTCCAGGAAGCGCTGGGCAAAACGCTCACCGTCATGCTGACGGGACGGGCTACCGTGTGCCACTATCACGTGCAAAGGGGCCTGCTCCCGCCTGACTGGATGCTGGGGCACTACCGCGTCCGCCAGGGAGAATCGGGGGCCCGGCTCTCCCCCATCGACTACTACCTGCCCACCGTCGAATCGCCCGAAGAAGCGATCGCCTCGATCTCGCAGGCCCTGGCCGTCTATCGACACCTGGACCGGATCAGCCTGGGTCTGGTCACAGCCTCGCTGGGGCTGGTCGAAGAGACCGTGGATGCGGTGCACCGCTATCTCATCCGCCACCAGGAGCCTTCCCGGCTGGTCGTGGTGATGGGGCTGCGCGAGCTGACCCCGGTGATGCAAAGGCTGGCGGCGCGTCGCGACATTCCCCGAGTGGGACTGGTGCTCCAGGAGATGTACGACCTGGAGGCCCTGGTGCAGACCCTTCCCCTGGCCGCCCGCACCGGGGTCCCCCTGGGCTTTCACACCATTCGCCCCATCAGCGAGCTGCGCGGCGAGGAGGTGCGGGTGGGCTTCCTCAACGCCATGAGCGCGACTTTGATGGCCGGGGCGCTGCGCCTGACGGAACCGGAGCTGCGCGAGGTCTGTCGCACCTGGGACGTGCGCTTTGAGCCAGGCCAGATCCGCGCCGAAGGTCACTGCCTGCCGCTGGAAGCGGTGGAGGAGCTGGCCTCGGCCCACCTGCTGGGCTACGAATGGAGCACCGAGGTGCTTGACGAGCTGCAGCGGCATTTTCCCGAGAACTTCAGGTAGGCCAGGTTGCCGGCTGGCGCGAAGGGGGGGCCTGTGAGTCGAATCCGCATCCTGATTGCCGATGACCACGCGGTGGTGCGTCAGGGGCTGCGCATGTTTTTCGAGCTGGACCCCGAGCTGGAGGTGGTTGGCGAAGCCTCGGACGGCCTGGAGGCCCTGGAGAAGGCCCACGAGCTCAAGCCCGACGTGGTGGTGATGGATCTTCTGATGCCCCGCCTGGACGGCATCCAGGCCATCGCTCGACTGCGCCGCGAGCTGCCCGAGGTGGAAGCGGTGGCCCTGACCAGCGTGCTGGACGACCGCTCGGTCGTGGGCGCCGTGCGGGCCGGGGCCATGGGCTACCTGCTCAAGGACGCCCGGGCCGAGGAGCTGTGCCAGGCCATCCGAGCGGCTGCCGCCGGCCAGGTGCAGCTCTCCCCTCAGGCGGCCGCGCGACTGCTCGAGGAGATGCGCTCGCCCCAGAGCCCCGAGCGCCTGACCGAGCGCGAGACCGAGGTGCTGCGTCTGGTGGCCCGGGGCGAGTCCAACCGGGCCATCGCCCGGACCCTGTCCATCGCAGAGAAGACGGTCAAGACCCATGTGAGCAACCTGCTGAGCAAACTGGGCCTCTCCAGCCGCACCCAGGCCGCTCTCTACGCGGTGCAGCACAAGCTGTGAGCCTGCCTCCCTTCGAGCCGATCGCCAATCTCTTCGATCCGTCCCTGCTGCCCCATCTCATCGGCGCCACCCCCGCCGGATTGGCAGTGCTCGATCCCTGGCGACGGGTCCTCTTCGCCAATCCGGCCGCCTGCGAGATTCTCGGCCGCTCGCCGGACCAGCTCAGGGCTCAAGATTATGCTCTCTACTTTCCTCCCGAGGAGGGTGAGGAGCTCAAGCGCCGGGTTGCCGATCCGCTCATCCCCCAGCGCAGGCGCTACCCCACGCGGGTCATCCGCCCCGACGGCGAGGAGCGCGAGGCCGAGATGCTCCATTTTCACCTCCAGCTCCCGAGCCGCAAACTGGTGGCGGTGGTGCTGCTCGATGTCACCGAAGGGCGTCGCCTGGTGCACCGGATGGCCACCCTGACCCACTTCGCCTCCAGCCTGGCCTACCAGGGCAGCCTGGAGGAGACGCTGGCCTCGCTGGGCGGCAAGGTGGTGCAGACCACTTTCGCCCGGGCCTGCTCGGTGGTGTTGCTCGATGAGCGCGGGCTCCGCCCGGGCTGCCTCACCGGCCTTGACCCCGAGTTCTGGGGGGAGCTCGAGCGGCGCTGGCGGGCGGGCGAGCCGCTGACCGCCCGGCGAGCCATCGAATCGGGAGGAGTGGTGGTGGATCGCGACCTGCGCCGTCGCGAGCCGTGGGTAGGAGCGGTGGAGTGGGATACAGCCATGGCGGTCCCGTTGAAGTTTCGCGGCTGCGTGTTGGGGGCCCTGACCGGTTACTACCCGGCAGAGTGTGCTCTGGGCGAGGCCGAGACCACTTTTCTGCACACCCTGGCCGATCTGGCCGCCGTGGCGGTGGAGAATGCCCGCTTGATGGAGGAGCTGCGCGAGAAGGCGGCCCTGCAAGAGCGGGCCCGTCTGGCCCGCGAGTTGCACGACTCGGTCTCGCAGGCCCTCTATGGCATCACGCTGGGCATCAAGACGGCCCGGGCCCAACTAGAGCGAGACCCGGCCAGAGCCGCCGAGCCGCTCGAATACGCCCAGAGCCTGGTGGAGGGAGCCTCCATGGAGATGCAGACGCTGCTCTACTCCCTGCGGCCCGAATCGGTGGACGAAAGCGGTCTGGTGGAAGCCCTGACCCGTCACGCTGCCTCGCTGCGCTCGCGCCATGGCCTGCGAGTGGAGGAGCGTCTGGCTCCCGAGCCCGAGCTGAGCGCCGAGCGCAGGCACGCGCTGGTGCGGGTCGCCTCGGAGGCGCTGCACAACGTGGTCAAGCACGCCCGCTCGCACAGCGTGACCATCGAGCTTCGCGCCGATCACAGCCAGGTCAGCCTGGTCATCGCCGACGATGGACGGGGCTTCGAGCCCGAGCGCGAGTACCCCGGCCATCTGGGCTTGCGAGGCATTCGCGAGCGACTCTCCGGGTTGGGGGGTCGTCTGGTGCTGACCAGCGAGTTGGGCCGGGGCACCCGGCTGCAGGCCGAGCTGCCCCTGCAGGAGTTGCCATCCGACCCCCCGGCCTGAAATGCACTGCCTGCAAACCCTCCTGGCCTGGAGCCCGGAGGGTTTGCTGGCTTTATTCAACCCTCCAGGTTTCTTTAGAAAATCCTCAGGCAAGTGGACCTCCAGGGAAGGTATGATGGCTGCGGGTAGCTCATTCGACCTGCCCACTCAATTTGGAGGTTGACCCAATGACCTTTCGCAACTTCGCTCTCGCTGCCGCCGCCGTCGCGCTCTCGTATCTACCTGCCTCGGCCCAGGTCGGCGTCACCATACAACTCGGCAATCCCTATCCCCCCCCGCCGGTCTACTATCCAGTGGCCCGGCCTGTCGTGATCGAGCCGCGACCGATCATCGTGCACCCTCGGCCGGTGGTGGTTCACCAGCAGCCCGTCTACTACCAAACCTCTGGTGCTTATGGTAGCGATTGTCGCCCGGTCAAGCACAAAAAGAAGCACCACCGCCGGCATCACGGTCACCGGGGGCGCTGCGACGACTGATGGGAAGTACCCCCTCTGGCGTCGAACCACACCCTGAGTGACCACTGAAACCGCCACCCGCGTCCGAATCCTGGTCGTCGACGATGAGCCTTCCATCGTCGACTACATCAGTCTCGGGCTGCGCTACGAGGGCTTCGAGGTGGGCTCAGCCGGGGATGGGCGACAGGCCATGCAAACCTGGAAAGACTTCCGCCCCGACCTGGTGGTTCTCGACCGAATGCTTCCCGACAGGGATGGGCTCAGCGTCTGTCGGGAGCTGCGCGCCCTGAGCGAGGTTCCGGTGTTGATGCTGTCAGCCCGGGGCGAAGTTGAGGACCGGGTGGAGGGCCTGCAATGCGGGGCCGATGACTACCTGCCCAAGCCCTTCAAATTCGAGGAGCTGCTGGCCCGCATTCAAGCCCTGCTTCGCCGCACTGGACGTCATAACGACCGGCTCCTGCGTTATGCCGACCTCGAGCTCGATCCGTCCACTCGCCGACTGCGAAAATCCGGCGAGAGCATCGAGCTGACAGCCCGCGAGTTCGACCTGCTCGAGACCCTGATGCGTCGCCCCACTCAGGTCCTCACGCGCGAGCAACTGCTCAGCCAGCTCTGGGGCTTCGACTTCGAGGGCAACACCAACGTGGTGGAGGTCCACATCAGCTCCTTGCGGCAGAAGCTGAGCGATACGGACCGTACCCTGATACGAACCGTGCGCAGCGTCGGGTATGCGCTCGGGGGCTGATCCCGGACGCCCCTCCTTGCGATGGGTTCTGGCCCTGGGTCTGGCGGGGCTGCTCTTGTTATCCCTGAGCGTGCTGGGATTCTCAGTGCACAGCCTGGTGAGGCGCCACCTGATTCGCACCGGTGAGTATCGGCTGTCTCGAATGGTCGCCGAGGGCCTGGTGGACGAGTTCGGTCCCCGCGACTGGCGTCCCGAGGGACATTTCGAGGCCCCCGCGGAGATATTGACCCGGGCAGACCGTTTGACCGAGGCTGTCTCGCTCGTCGAGCCCTGGGCTTTTATCCAGGTCTTGCGACCGGACGGGGCTCTGGTGGCCGAAGCCGAGCCCCGGCGCTTTCGGGAGTCTGAGCCCCACGCACCCGAGAGCAGCCAGCTGGCCGCCCTGATCCCCCTTACCGAGCACCGGCGCAGCCTGTTCGTTCGCTCAGGCCCCCGAACCTGGCAGGTATCTCTTGTTCCACTGACTCGCAACGGAGAGTCGAGAGCCGTGGTGGCGGTCGGCCTGCCCTGGGATCTATCTCGCGAGCTGCTCGACGCGCTGGCCTGGTATTTCGTGGTGGTGGGCCTGATCACGGTGCTGCTCTCGGTGGCGTTGAGTCGCTGGCTTGCTTCTCGCCTGTCGCGCCCCCTGGAAATTCTAACCGGGGCGGCCGAGCGGGTCGCTTCAGGCGAACTGAATCCGCCCGGCCCGCTCGCCGACAGCACCCGTGAAGTGACCCGACTGTCTCTGGCCTTCGAGAAAATGGTTGAAAGCCTGCAAAAGTCCCGCGAAAACCAGAAGCAGTTCGTAGCCGACGCTTCTCACGAGCTGAAAACGCCGCTGACAGCCATCGGGGGCATGCTGCAGATGCTCCGTCGGGGAGCTGAAAAGAACCCGCAGGATCGAGAGCTGGCCCTTTCGACCATGGAGCGAGAGGTGGAGCGAATGGGGCGTCTGGTTGGTGATCTGCTGGCTCTCTCGAGGGCCGAGCAGCGCACCGCCCCCCCGTCGGGCGTTGTGATGCTCCCCCCTTTTCTGGAGGAAATTGCAAGCTATTTGAGACTCAAGCGCATGGATCACATCGTGGAGGTGGATTGCCCTGCAGGACTGGCAGTTCTGGCCCAGGCCGAGTCGCTCGACCGGGTGATCAGAAACCTGGTCAATAACTCGGCCAAGTACACACCCGCTGGCAAGCGTATTCGCCTGTCAGCCCGTCGGGAAGCGGCCTTCATTCGCCTGATGGTCGAAGACGAGGGCATCGGGATCGCACCCGAGGATCTGGATAGAGTCTTTGACCGCTTCTACCGGGCCGACCCGGCTCGTTCCCGGGGGACCGGGGGCACCGGACTTGGCCTGCCCATCGCCCGCGCGCTGGTGGACGCAATGAATGGCTCGCTTTGCCTGGAAAGCGAGCCGGGAGTCGGAACCCGAGCCATCATCCTGCTCCCCGCCGGAATGCGCTCTGAGGATCTTTAGAATTTCTTCAGGAAAGCTCCGGGCAGCCTTCAGCCCTTCCGTTTAGGATGACCTTGCTCAGGTTCGTTCTAGCGAACCGAGCCCAGCTGCCCCGGTGGTCGCCAGGAACTCCCCAACTGGCGGCCTCCGGGCCAGCGCCCGGTGACCAGCGCTCTGGCCCTTTGCTCTTCTATGGAGGCATGGGCCGAAATTGGCGTACCCACGCCAATTTAGTCATCTAGACTCGGCCAGATGGTCACAATTCGGCAATAATCCACTAACAAGAATCTGTTACTTTCATGATATGGGGAGATACACACCCGGAATGGGAGGTCTTCCTATGCTTGCCAAGAGACTTTACACTCTCGCCCTGGCCTGTCTGATGGGGGCGGTCTGCTGGGCCGGCCTGACCGGACAAGCCGGCGCGCAGGAGCTCTATACCGCCGATGAGCTCGACCAGATCGTTGATTCCATCGCGCTCTATCCCGACCCGCTTCTGTCGAACATCCTCAGCGCCGCAGCCTATCCGGATCAGCTTGCTCAGGCACAAGAATTGATCGCGCGCGGCCAGGGACCGGAAGCGGCCCCTGAAGGATGGGATCCTGCCGTCAAGGCCCTGATAGATTTTCCCGAGATCCTGGAGACTCTCAACGAGGACAACCAGTGGACCTCAGCTCTGGCCTTCGCGGCCAGTCACCAGATGGGCGAGGTCATGGAGGCGGTCCAGGGGGTGCGTCAACGAGCCCTGCAAGCAGGAGCCCTCAAGAGCGGCAACGAGATGCGCGTCCTCCAGGAGGACGGCCTGGTCACGATCCAGCCCACCGATCCCGGCCGCGTCTACGTTCCCTCCTATGACCCCGACGCCATTGGCGGGATGGACCCGGGTTACAATCTGGTCGACCCGGACTACAATGACTCGACTTACACCTCAGGTTTCACCAGCGGATTCGCCACCGGCGCCGTGACCTTCGGGCTGGCAGTGGTGGTTTCGGACTGGTTCTTCAACCGCAACTGCGACTGGTGGAGCGGCTCCATCTGCACCGGCTACTGGCCCGCCTACCGGCCGACATACGGCTACTGGAATCCCGGTTGTCAGGGCAATTTCCGCCCCTGGCGGCCGGCCGTTTCCTACAATGATCGCCCGGCGGCCTGTCGACCGGTTCGGGTAGTGCGCAACAATACCTTCGTCAGGAACACCAACATCGTTCGCAACAACAACGTGGTGCGCAACAACAATGTGGTGCGCAATCACAACGTGGTGAGCTACGACCGCCGTCCTCACAAGGGAGGACGTCCTGACATCCACAATCCGCGCCAGCCCGGAAATCGTCCCCATTCCAACTGCGGCAAATGCGGTCGGCAGCACTCCGGCGACTGTGACCGAATCGGCTACGACCGCCCCGGTCGCCCCGACCGCGACAAGCCCGGTTACGACCGCCCCGGTCGCCCCGACCGCGGCGACAAACCCGGCTACGACCGCCCCGGTCGTCCCGACCGCGACGACAAGCCCGGCTACGACCGTCCCGGTCGTCCCGACCGCGACAAGCCGGGAAGCATTGGCCACGACCGCCCCGGTCGCCCCGACCGCGACGACAAGCCCGGCTATGACCGCCCCGGTCGCCCTGACCGCGACGACAAGCCCGGCTACGATCGCCCCGGTC
>JAANMY010000035.1_pt1 | contig 144663 bp, 145 predicted proteins | sample 7279691 | NCBI WGS metagenome assembly JAANMY01 (sample SAMN14094543, study PRJNA606508) | bioreactor metagenome | isolation source: A lab-scale SPAN reactor treating ammonium-rich wastewater day 388 | place: Ireland: Galway | collected 2018-02-07
CTTCGAGTCCCTGGCGGCGCGCGGCCCGGCCTACCGCCTCGCGATCGTCGGCGACTCGACGGCCGCCTGGAACGTGGCCTCCCGCGCGGTGCAGGCGGGCGCCGCCTGGTCCGGGCCGGCGCTCAACCTCGGCCAGGCCGGCAACTTCCCCGCTGCCTTCCGCTGCTCGACGCTACCGATCCTCTCCGGCCTCGGCCGCTGGCCCGGAACCGTCGTCGCGTCCTTCGCGCCGGGCCAGTTCGTCGGCCGGAACGCGCGGAGCGCGGGCCTGCAGGAAGGGGTCCTGGAGTCGCCTCTGTGCCGATCGCGCGGCGGCCAGGCGCTGGTCCACGACTACGTGCACCTCGCCCGCGTGCGCGGAGCCGGCCGTCACCTGCTGCGGCTGTGGTCGGGCGGGGCGCTGCTGCCCGAACCGCAGGACGACAGGCACTCGCAGCCGCCGAACGGCGGTGCGGCTGCACCCCTCGCGGCCGTGCCGCTCGCAGCAGCGCCGGAGAGGGCGGTCGATGCCGAAGCGATCGCCGTCCTGCGGGAACTGTCGGCGCTCGCCGCGGCGCGTGAGGCGCGCCTCGTTCTGCTGCTGCCCCCCACGTGGAACGACTGGGCCCCCTACGCCCGCGTCGCGGACGCGATCCACGCGATGGCGCGCCCGCCTCACGTGCGGGTGGTCGACTGGCGCGACCGGCGAGGCCTGACCGCGAGCGATTTCGCGGACGGCGTGCACCTGAACCGCGGCGGCGCGGAGCGCTTCTCCCGCCTGCTGGGAGCCGAGCTCGCGGCGCACGCCCCCTGAAAATGCGATCGGCCGGCGAGTTCGGGCTCGCCGGCCGCGGCACGTCCACGTCAGGATGATGGATGGTCGGGGCGAGAGGATTCGAACCTCCGACCTCTTGGTCCCGAACGCCGCGAAGGCCTCTCCCGACTTGGATCCTCAGACGACCTCGGACGACGAAACGCCAGTATCGACGGGCGATCCTGACGATTGACGCCACGCCGCACAACCTCGGGAAGTGGGCGAAGATCGGGTGAAATGGTAGCAAAGTGGTAGCAGTCCGGTAGCACGCGCCGGGCCCGCGCATCCCCGGCACCGACGTGCCAGGACCCCACGCCGAGCGCGCCGGCTGGCGCAGGAGACGCGATCGCCGCGCCGGACGGGTCTCGGGCCGTCCCGGGCCCTCCGCGCGTTCCTGGGGCCGCTGAGGATCCCGGCGGGCCCTCTCAGGGCCCGGCGCCGGGGATCCAATCCGCGGCACGGCCCTCCCGACCGATCGGCGCAGGACGTGGCCTAACCCGGCTCGACGTTACAGCGGGTCCCCGCCGTTACGCTTGCGTCGCTTTTCGGTTGACAGAAACCCCGGACGCGCCTATCTTCCCGGTATGGCGAAGCGGAGCACGACGGCGGCCGAGGCGGGGCGGGCGACGCGGACGGTTGCCTACGTGCGCGTCTCGACCGAGAAGCAGGCCGACCGCGGAGTCAGCCTCGAGGCTCAGGAAGCGAAGCTCCGGGCCTACGCCCAGCTCTACGCGCTCGACCTGCTCGAGGTGATCGTCGACGCGGGCCTCTCCGCGAAGTCCCTCGACCGCCCGGGCCTGGGCCGTGCGCTCGCGATGCTGCGCTCCGGCGAGGCCGAGGCCCTGCTGGTGGTCAAGCTCGACCGCCTGACCCGCTCCGTCCGCGACCTGGGCGAGCTGGTGGAGGACTACTTCGCGGACCCGAACGGCCCGGCCCTGCTCTCCGTCGCCGAGCAGATCGACACGCGGTCGGCGGCCGGCCGTCTGGTGCTCAACGTCCTGGGCGCGGTGTCGCAGTGGGAGCGCGAGGCGATCGGCGAGCGGACCTCCGCCGCGATGCGCCACATGGCTGCGCAGGGCGCCTACACGGGCGGCGCCGCGCCCTTCGGCTACCGCGTCGAGGCCGGCTCCCTCGTCGAGCACGCGGCCGAGCAGGCCGCGATCCGTGCCGCGCGCCAGGCCCGGGCCGCGGGCCTCTCGCTCCGCGCGATCGCCGAGCAGCTCGAGGCCCACGGCTACCGGACCCGGACGGGCCGCACGTTCGCGCCGGTCCAGGTCGCCCGCATGGTGGCCGCGTGAGGGCCCGCCGCAAGGCCGCGGCCCCGCCGAAGGCCCCGCGGGCCGGGAGTGGAAACCCGGTCGTCGACCTCCACCGCGCGATCATCGGCGGCGAGGTGCCCGGCGCCTACCGGCCCGTCAGCGCCTACGGGGCCCCGCCGACGCGCGAGGAGCAGTTCCTCTACCGCGCCAGCGACTTCATGCCGCGCCGAGTCGAGCCCGCGCGCGTGGCGCCGCTGGTCGCCCTGCCCGCCGCGTGGCGGCGCCGGCTCCGGCGAGCGCACCGCATGCCGGCCGAGTGGGAGGCGATGCGGCGCCGCGTGCTCGACCTTCGCCGGACCGTAGACGCGGAGTTCGCCCGGGTCGCGACGCTCGACGAGGCCCTCGAGGCGATGGAAGAGCAGCTCGAGGCCGCGGCGTCGGAGTGGTACGAGGACCGGGGCGACACCCAGCGCGTCGACATTTCGGGGCACACGGAACACCACCTGCGCAGGCTGCTCCGGGATGACGACGCCGAACCGACACAGGACGATTCCGTGGACATGCCGGAGAGGGGGCCAGAGGACCAGCGCCCGATGGAGCGCACTTGGCGCGGCGACCGGGAAGCCTGGGTCCCGGCGACCGACGATTAACGGGAGGCAGGATGGCAGCGAAGAAGACGGGCCGGCCGCGGGCCGCAGTGCCGACGATTCAGACGGGGATCCGGCTTCCGCCGGAGCTACTCGCGCGCGTCGACGTGTACCTCGAGCAGCTCCGCCGTGAAGTCGCCTGGGCGAACCCGACCCGGGCCGACGCGATCCGTGCCCTGCTCGGGCAGGCCCTCGAGGTGCACGAGGCGAAGGCCCGGAAGGACTCCCGGGGGTGAAGGCCCGGGCCTCGCGCTTCGCCCTCGGACCGCTCGAGGCCCTCAAGGCCGAGGCCGCACAGGCGCCGAAGGTCCGCGACTTCCTGGCCGCGCTCGCGGATGACAAGCGGGCCCGCCTGCTCGAGGAAGTCGCGGCGCTCGTGGCACTCATGCGGCCCGGGGGACAGTGGTACGTGTTCCAGACGCAGCGCCACATTCGCGTCACGAGCGCGAAGAAGAAGTCCCGGGAGTTGCTCCGGGCCGTGACGAGGGTCCGCGACCTGGTGGCGGATCGCGAAGTCGCCGCGCTGCTCACTACGATGGGAACCGGCATAGGCGTTGAGGCGCCGCAAGACCTGGCCCACGCTCTGCGGGCCCTCGACGCTTTGCACTTGCAGGCGGCGAAGCTCGCGAGGGATCTCGCTCCGCTACGCGGGGCCCGCCCGGGGGCCCCGCCGAATCGCTGGCGCCACCTGTTCGCGCGCGGCGTGTGCGCGGCCCTTGAGCGCGCTGGTGAACGGCCCACGAAGGCGGATGACGGAATCTTCGCGCGGCTGCTCGACTGCGCGTTTAAGGCAGCCGGCGACGGGCTCCCCGCGGACCGGCGCGCCCTGCTCAAGCCCGCGGTCGACGCGGGACGGCGGGGGTAATTCGACCAGCGAGAGAATTAGCCCCGCGGCGCGCCGGCCTGCCGCGGCGTACTTCTGTCTCAGGTAGCCCGCTTGCCGCTACCGCGTGGAGACAGAACGATGCTCTTGCAGAGTGCAGAGGCGGCGGCCCTGGCAGGTTGCACGCCCGACGCGATCCGAACGGCGGCCCGCGAGGGCCGGCTCGCCGTTGCCATGACCACCTCACGCGGCCTTCAGCTCTTCGACCGCGCGGCCGTCGACGCTTTCATCGCGGCCCGCGAGGCGCGGCTCAAGGCCCGCGCGGCCGGCGCTCTCGACCGCCAGCGACGCCGCGAGACGGCGTAGCGCCATGCGCCGACACAGGAACGCCGCGGGGCCTGGCGGGGCCCACGCGGCGGGGCGAGGCGAACCGAGTTCTGACGCGATCGTAGCGCAGGCGGCGCCTGTCCGGCGTCTCCCGTTCGGGCGGCCCGCTCGCGTGCCGCTCGCCCTGCTCCCCGACGAGGCCCTCGAGGCCCTGCGCTACCTGGCCCGCGGGGCCCTCGGCCGCGCAGTGCGCCGAGAAGCGGCCCTCCGCGACGGCAGCGACCGCGGCGGCCCGCGCGTCGAGTGGCGGCCGGCGTGACCTGGGAGGCCTTCAAGACCGTGCGCGACGTGGTCACGGGCGAGGCGTCTACCTGGGGGCACGTAGACCGCCTCGTGGCTCTCGCGATCGCCGACCACCTGGGCGTCAACGCGACGGCTTGGCCCTCGCGCAAGCGGCTCGCGACGTGGACGGGCTTGTCCGTGTCGACCATCAAGGCATCGGTTCGCCGGCTCTCCGAAGGCCCCGCCCGGATCTTCGACCTCGAGCCCGGCGGGTCGGCGCCGGGGCAAGCTCCGCGGGCGAACCGGTACCGGGTCGCGAGCCGACCGGGTCACGCGGCGACCGGGTCGCCTGGCGACCGCGACCGGGTCACGGCGCGACCGGTACCGGGTCACGAGCCGACCCCTAACGTCTCAAGAACGTCTCAGAGAACGTCTCAACCGTCGCGCAGCTCGGAAACGGAGCGGCGACGGAAGGCGCTCGAGGCCCTCCCCAACGTCGCGGTCGTCGCCGAAGCCTACCGGGCGGCCCTGGGCCGGAAGAGCCTCACGCTCGGCATGCTCGAGGCTGCCCGCCGCGGACTGGACGCGGGCGCGACCGCCGACGACCTGCAGTTGATCGCGCGGGCCGTCGGCCTCGCGAAGGAGACGCCGAGCCTCGCTCCCCGTGGCGGTCTGCTGGCCTGGGCCGTCGACCACGGCAAGCTCGACGCGGCGTATCTCTTCCGCCCCGACAACCTCGACAAGCTCGGGCAGGAAGCCGAGGCCGTGGCCCGGGCCGCCCAGCCGGAGGCCGAGGCCCCGCGGTATGCCGACCGTCCGCTCGACGAGGTGCCGTTTCACGAGCGGGCCCGCGAGGCCGCACGCCGACGCGAGGCGGGTGCCGCATGAACGCTCCCCTGCGGGCCCTCGAGGCGGAGCGGACGGTGCTCGGGGCCGTGCTGGTGGACCCGACCGTCTGGCACGCGGTCGCCGACCGGCTGCAACCCGGCGACTTCGCCGACGCAAGGCACCGGGCCGCGTGGGCCGCGCTCTCGCGGCTCGCGCTCGCCGAGAAGCCGCTCGACCTCGTCACGCTCAAGGACGCCTTGCACGCAACCGACGACCTCGCGACAGCGGGCGGCCCCGCGTACCTCGCAAGCCTGCTTGACGGCGTGCCGCGGTTCGCAGAGAGCGGCGTGCTCGCCTGGGCCGGCATCGTGCGCGAGGCCGCGGCGCGGCGCCAGGTCGTCGCACGAATCGACGCCCTGAAACGACTCGCCGACTCGGGCGAGAAGACCGCGGCCGAGCTGCTCGACCAGGCGCAGGCCGCGTTCCTCGAAGTCGCGGCCCCGGCCCGCGGCGGGTCCTTCGGGCCCGACGAGCTGGCACGCATCGCAAGCCGCGAGCTGGAACGCCTGGCCCTCGCTCCCCGCGGCCTCGTGGGGGTGACCTGGGGCCTTCCGGGCCTCGACGCTCTGACGGGTGGTTTGCAGCCCGGCCAACTCGTCGTGATCGGCGCGCGGCCGAGTCGCGGCAAGTCGAGCCTCGGGCTACAGCTCGCCGAGGCCGCATCCGGGGCCGGGGCCGTCGTCATGCTCGCGTCCCTCGAGATGGGCCCCGAGGAAGTGGCCGTGCGGCGCGTCTGCACGGAGGCCGGCGTCTCCGCGACGTGGATCCGGGGCGACGGTGCCGACTCGCGACACTGGCCGCGCCTGACCGCGGGCCTCGCCCGAACCGTGCAACGCCCGCTCTACGTCGAGGACCTGACCGCGCCGACCGTGCCGCAGATCCACGCGCGCGCGAAGCGGCTCCAGGCCCGCGCCGGCCTGGGCCTCGTGGTTGTCGACTACCTGCAACTCTGCCGCGCGACCACCGCGACGCGCGGCGGGAACCGCGACCAGGAGCTTGGCGAAGTGTCGCGAGGCTTGAAGGCGATGGCGCGCCGGCTCGCGGTCCCCGTCGCCGTCGCGGCCCAGCTCAACCGCAAGGCCGAAGAGCGGGCCGAGGGCCGGCCCCACCTGGCCGACTTCCGGGAGTGCGGCTCCATCGAAGCAGACGCCGACGTGGCGGTCCTGTGCTGGTGGAAGTCTCATGCCGGCGACGACGCGGAGCTGTTGATCGCGAAGAACCGGAACGGGCCCACGGGATCGGTGCCGGTCAAGTTCAACCGCGAGTTGGCGAGGTTCGAAGAACGGGAGGACGTGCGATGACGAAGCCGGAAGAACTGCCGACGATCGCGGCCGAGGCGACGGCCGACGAGCTGCCGGCCCTGATCGGCGCGCTCGAGGCGGCGAAGGCCGTGGCCTGGGCGCGGCTCGCGGCGACCGCACAGGCCCGCGGCCCGCGGCCCGTGGAGGCGCCCGCGCCGGCCGCGACGGATCGCCTGCTCACCATGCCGGAGGTCGCAGAGCAGCTCGGCATCACGGAGCACCAGGCCCGCGAGATGGGCCGGCGCGGCAAGCTCCCGACGGTCCGCGTAGGAGAGCGCCGGGTCCGCGTGCGGGCCTCGACCCTCGCCGAGTGGGTCAGGCGTCGCGAGTTCGGGGGTACCCTGTCGGCAGTGAAGGCGGGTTAGAGAATGCCGGAGCAAAGCAACAATCGACCGCGCGGAAAGCCGTTCGTGAAGGGCGATCCGCGGGCGGGCCGGCCGAAGGGCACGCCGAACAAGGCGACCGTCGCGGTTCGCGAGGCGGCCCGGGCGATCGTCGAGGACCCGGACTATCGGGCCGGCTTCGTCGCGCGGGCGATGGCGGGAACACTGGCCCCGCCGCTCGAGGCGATGCTCTGGCACTACGCCTATGGCAAGCCGAAGGAGACCGCCGAGGTCTCGTTCCCGGGCGTCGAGAATGCCTTGCTCGACCTCACTCCCGAGCGCCGCGAGCAGCTCGCGCGCGAGGCCGTCGAGGTGCTGCGCCGGTCCGGCGCGTACGAGCCTCCGGCGTAGTGGCCTGCATCCGCCGACGCCGAGGCCGGTACGTCGTGGACTTCCGCGACGCGGCCGGCGTGCGCCGGTGGGAGACCTACCGCACGAAGGGCGAGGCCGAGGCTGCCTATGCGCGGGCCCTGGCCGCTTCCCGCGGGCCCCGGGCCTTCGGCGCGGACCTCGACGTGACGCTCTCTGACTTCGCGGCGAAGTGGCTCGCGGGCCTCGGGCAGACCATCAGCGAGTCGACGCTCTACGGCTACCGCTGGGCGATGGAAAAACACGTGCTCCCGATCCTCGGCCATTGGCGCGTCCGCGAGCTATCGCGCGCCCACTTGGTCAAGCTGGTGGCCGAGCTGGCCGAGAAGCGGGTCCGCAACCGGAAGCGGCCGAAGGCGAAGGCCGACGAGGCCGCGGGCCCCGCCCAACCGGCGGCGCCGGCCGAGCCTCCGAAGCTCACGCGCAAGTCGCTCTCCGTGATCCTGGGCACGCTCCACACGTGCCTCAACGAAGCCGTCGACGAGGGCATCATCCTCGCGAACCCCGCGGCGCGGCGCGGGAAGAGCCTCGCGCGCGCGCTCGGCCCGCGCCAGGCCGAGACGGAAGAGCGCGTGCGCGCGATGACGCGGCCGGAGCTGGCGCTCTTCCTCGACACGGCCCGGACCGAAACGGCCGACTACCACGCGCTCTTGTTCACGCTCTCGCGGACCGGCTGCCGCATCGGCGAGGCCCTCGCGCTGAAGTGGGGCGACCTCGACTTCGCCGGGCGCAAGGTGCGGTTCGCGCGCTCCGTCTCGCCCTCGGGCGTCGTGAGCCCCCCGAAGAACGGCCGAAGCCGGACCGTCGACATGAGCCTGACGCTCCGCGGCGTGCTCGAGGCGCACCAGGCGAAGCTCAGGGCCGCGGCCTTCAAGGCGGGCGAGCCGATGGCTCCCTGGGTCTTCCCTTCGGAGGCCGGCTCGACGCTCGACGCGAACAACCTCCGCGACCGCGTCTTCGCGAAGGTCTGCCGGAAGGCCGGGCTCCCCTACCACGCGCCGCACGACCTCCGGCACACGTTCGCGAGCCTGCTCCTGCAAGACGGCGTGAGCCTGGCCCACGTCCAGCGGATGCTCGGGCACTCGGACCCGCGGCTGACCGCGAGCCTCTACGGCAAGTGGCTCCCCGTCGACAACCCCGACGCCGTCGACCGGCTCGACGCTCCGGCGCCGGCAGCGAAGGCGGCCGAGGCGACCTCCGGGAGTGGTAGCAACGCGGTAGCAGACCCGCCCGCGGCGACGGCCGGGAAGGCCCCCGAGTCGCACGAGCCGGCCCCGGCGGCCCCGGGCCAGGCTGAGCGCAGCGGGCCCGCGGCTACCTTGCCCGTCCTAGCGCTCGCGAACCGCGCGAAGAGGCCCGAAAACAGGGCGTTTCGCGCGCGTGGTAGCAGAACGGTAGCAGAAACACGAAGGGGAGCCGGTGAGGCTCCCCGTAAGTCCTTGATGATGAATGGTCGGGGCGAGAGGATTCGAACCTCCGACCTCTTGGTCCCGAACCAAGCGCTCTAGCCAGGCTGAGCCACGCCCCGGTCGGATGCGACGAGGGAATATACCACGGCTCCCGCCGCAGCGTGCAAACGGGGGGTCAGCGCGGGCGCGTGGCGACTGATCCTGGCTGGCGCAGTCGCTGCTCCCAGGCCCGCAGCCCCGCGAACATCGCGTGGTGCGTCTGGTCGGTCTGCAGCGGCGTCAGCGCGATGAAGCCGTTGCGCACGGCCGTGCCGTCGGAGAGGTGGTCGCCTTCGATGCCCTGCAGGTCGGCCCAGGCCGCGGGCGAGTCCTCGCTCGCGTGGCGCTGACCCTGGCGCGCGAGCACGGTCCCCCGCGGCGCGCCGGGCGGCACGTTGACGTTGAGCAGCGTGTGGGCGGGCAGGCCGTGCTCGAAGACCAGCCGCGCGAGCTGCTCGGCGAAGAGCGCCGCGTGGCCGAAGTCGGCCGCGCCGGAGCGCACCGCCAGCGACACGGCGATCGCCGGCAGGCCCAGCAACACCGCCTCGCGCGCGCCGGCGACGGTGCCCGAGTAGAAGACGTCCTCGCCGAGGTTGGCCCCGCGGTTGATCCCCGAGATCACGAGATCCGGTCGCCGCGGGAGCAGCTTGGAGACGGCCAGGTTCACGCAATCGGCGGGCGTGCCGTCCGCGGCGAAGCGCCGCGCGCCCTTGCGCTCGCCACGCACGGGCCGCTGGATCGTGAGCGAATGCGAGCAGGCGCTGCGTTCGGCGTCCGGGGCCACCACCCAGACCTCGTGGTCGTGCTCGAAGACGGCCGCCAGGGCCTCCAGGCCCTCTGCGGCGAAGCCGTCGTCGTTGGTCAGCAGCACGAGTCTCGTCATCACACCCCGTCAACGAAAAAGCCCCGGGACGCTGCCGTCCGGGGCCATCGTGGGTCGTTTCGGTTGCCGCGACGAGGGGAAGGGTTGGTCGGGATGGCGGGATTTGAACCCACGACCACCTGCACCCCAAGCAGGTGCGCTACCAGGCTGCGCTACATCCCGACGCGGTCTACCGCACCCGTCAGTTCGTGATCTTGCCACCACGGTCGAGCAGGGTCAAGATCTCCCGCAGTTCGTCGCGCACCTGGAGCAGCGCCGCGCGCGTCCCGTCGTCGCGCGCGGGAGCGGCCTCGACGGCCGCGTCGCCCCCGGCCTCGGCCTCTGCCACGGCCTGCGCCGCCTCGGACGCGGGGGTCGCCCCCTTCCCTGCGGCCTCGGTCTCGAGCTTCTTCTTGGCGCCCGCGATCGTGAAGCCCTCCTCGTAGAGGAGCTGCTTGATCCGCAGTACGGTCTCGATGTCGCGGCGCCTGTAGATGCGCTGCCCCGAGGAGTTCTTGGCCGGCGCCAGCGAGGGGAACTCCGACTCCCAGTACCGCAGCACGTAGGGCTGGGTGTCGGTCAGCTCGCAGACCTCGCCGATCTTGAAGAACAGCTTGTTGGGAATGCGGCGGTCCAGGGTGCTCATGCTCGCTTGGCCGCGCGGACTATTCGGCGGCGCCGAAGAGCTTGGACGGCCGGAACACGACGGACCGGCGGGACTTGATCACCATCTCCTCTCCAGTCTGGGGATTGCGCCCGCGGCGTTCGCGCTTCTGTCGGACCAGAAACGTGCCGAACCCGGTGATCTGGACCTTCTCGCCATCCGAGAGGCGGGATTTGAGCGTCTCGAAGATCTGCTCGACCAGTCGCGCAGCTTCGCGATTGGAGATGCCTCCGTGGCGCTCGTAGACGATCCTGGCGATGTCGGCTTTCGTCATCGGCCCCTGGAGCGCGTTTCCCAGCTAGCGGAAAAACTCAGAAAAGACGAACGTTTAGCTTGAAAAGCTCAGGGAGTATATGAGTGTGACCAGCGGCTGTCAAGGACGATAAACCGTGCCCCTGCTAGTGCTTGCGGGTGCGCACCTTGAGCACGATCGGGCTGCCGGCGAAATCGAAGCTCGCGCGGAGCTGGTTCTCGAGGTAGCGCTGCCAGGAGAAGTGCAGGTCGACCGGGTGGTTGAGCGAAAGCGCGATGGTCGGCGGCTCGATGCCGATCTGGCTCGCGTACAGGATGCGGACTGCGTGGCTGCCCTTCTTCGCCTTGGGGGCGTACTTCTCCGAGGCCTTCGCCACCACGCGATTGAGCTCGCCGGTCGTGATGCGGAGCGCGGTCGCCTGGCGCACCTTCGCGACCGTGTCGAGCAGTGCCGGCACGCCGCGGCCGGTGCGGGCCGAGATGAACACGAGCGGCGCCCAGTGCAGGAACTTGAGGCCGTCGCGGAAGTCCTGCTCCGTGGCCTTCTGCTTCGCGGAGCGCGCCTGCGCCAGGTCCCACTTGTTGATGGCGAGCACGACCCCCGTGCCGGCCTCCTGGATCAGCCCGCCGATCGTGGCGTCCATCTCGCGCACGCCTTCTTCGGCGTCCAGCACCAGCACCGCCACGTCCGCGCGGTCGATGGCGCGCCGCGCCTGCACGACGCTGACGTGATCGACGGTGTCCTTGAGCAGTCGCTGGCGGCGGATGCCCGCGGTGTCGACGAGCTGGAAGCGGCGCTCGCCGCGCGCGATCACCGCGTCGACCGCATCGCGGGTCGTGCCCGCGATGTCGGACACCAGCGCCCGCTCCTCGCCCACCAGCCGGTTCAGCAGCGACGACTTCCCCACGTTCGGCCGGCCCACGATCGCGACCCGGATCGGCCGCTCCTCCTGCGGCGCCTCGACCCGCGGCAGGCCGCGCAGCGCCGCGTCGAGCAGGTCGCCGACGCCCTGGCCGTGGTCGGCCGAGATCGCGAGCGCCTCGTCGGCGCCCAGCGCGGCGAATTCCTCGATTCCTGCCGCGCGGCCCTCGGTCTTGTTGACGGCGAGCAGGAAGTCCTTCCCCGCCTGCCGCAGCTTGCGGACGATCGCGGCGTCGTCCGGCAGCAGCCCGGCGCGCGCGTCGACGACGAGGACCACGCGGTCGGCCTCGGCGATCGCGCGGTCCGCCTGCACCGCCGCGGGCCCCAGCAGCGGGTCGTCGGTGCCCAGCAGCAGTCCGCCGGTGTCGACGATCTCGAAGGCCGCGCCCTGCCAGGAGGCCTGCGCGTAGTTGCGGTCGCGGGTGGACCCCGGCCGCGAATCGGTGATCGCCTTGCGGCGCCCACAGATCCGGTTGAACAGCGTGGACTTGCCGACGTTGGGGCGGCCCACCAGGGCGAGCCGGGGAATGGTCTTCAATGGGCTCCTGCGGTTTGACAGCGAATTCGGCCTAATCCTAAACTGAGAAACGACTTAGCGGGAGGCTTGCGGGCCCATGATCAAGGTGGACATCATCAACGAGGTCTCCAGGGCGGCCGACATCACCAAGGTGAAGGCCGAGGTGGCCGTGGAGGCAGTCCTCGAGGCGATGAAGGAGTCCATGAAGCGCGGCGAGCGCATCGAGCTGCGCGGGTTCGGCGTGTTCCAGGTCAAGCCCCGCAAGCGCGGCATCGGCCGCAACCCCCGCACCGGCAAGGAAGTGCGCATCCCGCCGGGGCGCACGATCCGCTTCAAGCCGGGCAAGGACCTGCAGAGCCTGAACGGCTGACGCCCGCGTGAGCGGCGCCCCGGCGCCTTCCGTCTGGAGAGCGCTGCCCCTTCACCTGCTGCTGTTCGCGCTGACCGCCGCCTCCGTGTGGCTGATCGGCGGCCCCGCCATGGCCGTGGGCGTGCTCTCGATCCTGCTCGCCCACGAGATGGGCCACTACCTCGCCGCGCGCTGGTACGGGATCGACGCGACCCTGCCCTACTTCATCCCGTTCCCGTTCGCCTTCTTCAGCCTGGTCGGCACGCTGGGCGCCGTGATCCGGATCCGCAGCCCGTTCCCCGACCGCCGCGCGCTGTTCGACGTCGGGATCGCCGGGCCGCTGGCCGGCTTCGTCGCGCTGCTCCCCGTGCTCGCGCTCGGCGTCCTCGAGGCTCAGGTGGCGCCGCTCGACCCACGTCCCGGCGTCCTCTACCTCGGCGAGCCGCTGCTCTTCCAGTGGGCGGGGCAACTCGTGCACGGGTCGCTGGGCCCGCACGAGACGCTGGTGATCGGCCCGTGGGGCATGGCGGCGTGGTTCGGGCTGCTGGTCACCGGCCTCAACCTGATGCCGATCGGCCAGCTCGACGGCGGCCACGTCGTCTACGGCCTGTTCGGCGCTCGCGTCCACCTGAAGATCTCGCGGGCCGCTTCCTGGGTGTGCCTGGCCCTGCTCTGGTTCGGACCGCAGTGGCTGATGTGGGCGGTCCTGATGCGCCTGCTGGGCCGGGCCCATCCGGCCACGTGGTACGACGCCGCCCCGGTCGGACGCGGGCGCCAGATCGTGGGCGCGCTGGGCGCGTTGGTCTTCGTCGTCAGTTTCGTGCCCGACCCGATCCAGTTCTCGTGGTCGGAGTTCGCGACCGAGTTGCTCTCGCTCTTCTAGTCTGGAGTCGCGGAGCCTAGAGCACTGACAAGGCGTCGACGTCGACGACGATGCCGGGCCAGCGCACCGGTCCGTGACGCTTCACCAGGGCCGAGCGGAGCGCGTCCCGCATTGCCTTGCGCGGGCCGCGCAGCACCACCTGGAAGCGGTGCTCGTCCTTGATGCGCGCCAACGGCGCGGCCCCGGGGCCCAGCACCCGGAAGCGTCTCTGGGCGGCGACCCGCAGCGCCTCCGCCAGGGCACCCGCCTCGCGACGGCCCGCTTCGGGATCCCGGCTGCGGACCACGACGTTCACGAGCGACGCGAAGGGCGGCCACCCCATCGTGCGGCGGAACTCGCTCTCCCGCTCCCAGAACGCCTCGTAGTCCTGGTCGCAGGCGAGCCGCAGCGCGTAGTGGTCCGGCCGATGGCTCTGCAGGATCACCTCGCCGGCGAGCTCGGCGCGGCCCGCGCGGCCCGCCACCTGGGTCAGCAGCTCGAACGTGCGCTCGGCCGCGCGGAAGTCGGGCAGGCCGAGGCCGACGTCCGCGTCGACGACGCCGACCAGCGTGACGCGCGGGAAGTCGTGGCCCTTGGCCAGCATCTGGGTGCCGACCAGGATGTCGAGCGCGCCCTGCTCGAAGTCGTGCAGCAGCTTCGCCACCGCGCCGCGGCGCTGGGCGGTGTCGCGATCGAGGCGGCCGACGCGGGCCTTCGGCAGTGCGGCCTGCACGGCCTCCGTGACCCGCTCGGTGCCGAAGCCTGTGAGCCGCAGGTACACACCCTTGCAGGCGGCGCAGGCGTCGGGCGCGCGGACGTCGTGGCCGCAGTAGTGGCAGCGGGCCAGCGCGCCGCGCTCGTGCAGCGTGAGGGCGACCGAGCAGCGCGGGCAGCCCAGCGGCTCGCCGCACTCGCGGCACAGCAGGCTGGTCGCCCAGCCGCGGCGGTTGAGCAGCAGCAGCGCCTGCTCGCCCCGGTCGAGCCGGGCCTGCAGCGCCTCCCGCAGCGGCACCGTCAGGATCGGGTTGTCGCCGCCGCGCATCGCCTCGCGCCGGTCGACGATCTCGACCCGCGGCAGCCCGAAGCTGCCGATCCGCCGGCGCAGGGAGAGCCGCTCGTACTTGCCCAGGAGCGCGTTGTGCCAGGACTCGAGCGCCGGCGTGGCCGAGCCGAGCAGCGCCACCGCGCCCTCCAGCCGGGCCCGCATCACCGCCACGTCGCGGCCGTGATAGCGCGGGCTCTCTTCCTGCTTGTAGGCCGCCTCGTGCTCCTCGTCGACGACGACCAGTCCCAGCTCGCGCACCGGCGCGAACACCGCGGAGCGGGCGCCGACGACGACCCGGGCCGCGCCTTCGCGGATGCGCCACCACTGGTCGTGGCGTTCGCCCGCCGACAGCTCGCTGTGCTGGACGGCGACGAGGTCGCCGAAGCGGGCCTGCGCCGCGCGCACCAGCAGCGGCGTCAACGCGATCTCGGGCACCAGCAGCAGCGCCCCGCGGCCGAGCTCGAGGGCGCGCTCGACGCCGCGCAGGTAGACCTCGGTCTTGCCGCTGCCGGTGACGCCGTGGAGCAGGAACGGGCGGAACCCGCCGGCGTCCTGCGCCGAGTGCAGCGCGGTGAGCGCCGCGGACTGCTCGTCGGTCAGGGCCGGACGTTCGCGCTCCGGCAGCGCCGGCAGCGAGGCCGGCGTGCGCACCGCACGCTCGTCCTCGAGCGCCACCGCGCCGCGCGTCGCGAGGGCCTCGAGCGCGCCGCGGATCGCGGGCCGATCGCGCGCGAGGTCGGCGACTCGTGCCCGTCCCCCCGCGGCCTCGAGCCGGGCCAGGGCCTCGCGCTGCGCTGCGCCGCGCGTCGCGACCGTCGCGTCGAGCAGCCGCGCCACGCGGTCGACGCGGAAACCCGCGTCGACGTCAGCCAGCGCAGCCCCCCGGCGCCCGCCGGCCGGCGGCGCGATCAGCCGGTAGCACTCCCCCGGCGGCGCCAGGTAGTGCTCGGCGAGCCAGGCGGCCAGGTCGAGCAGCGGTCGCGCCACGAGCGGCTGCTCGTCGACCACCTCCATCACCGACTTCAGCTTCGGCAACGCGCCGTCGGTCGCTGCCGGACCCAGGCACATGCCGACGAGGCGCTGGGCGCCGAAGGGCACGAGCACGCGGCAGCCGGCCGCGGGCAGCGGGAGTTCGACGCCCACCCGGTAGGTGAACGCCGACTGCACCGGCAGCGGCACGGCGACGCTGACCAGGCGCTCGCTCACGCCGTCACCTTAGCGCCGCGTCGCGAAGCGGCGGGTCCGCGGCACGGGGCGCTCAGCGCCCCAGGTGGCGGAGGACCAGCTTCAGGTCCTCCCACACGTCCTTCTTCGCCGACGGGTTGCGCAGCAGATAGGCCGGGTGGAACGTCGGCATCACGGGGATGCCGCGGTAGTCCCCGAAGCGGCCGCGGATCCGCGAGATCGGCTCGGCGGTCTTCAGCAGCCACTGGCCCGCGAACTTCCCGAGCCCGATCAGCACCTTCGGCTTGACGATCTCGATCTGCTGCTCGAGGAACGGCTGGCAGGCCAGGATCTCGGCCGTCTCCGGGTTGCGGTTGCCGGGCGGACGGCACTTGATCACGTTGGCGATGAAGACCTCGGGGCGCGGGACCTTGAGGCCCTTCTCGATGATGTCGGTCAGCAACTGGCCCGCGCGGCCGACGAAGGCCAGGCCCTGCTCGTCTTCGTCCGCGCCCGGCGCTTCGCCGACGAACATGATCTCGGCGTGCAGGTTCCCCTGGCCGTAGACGATCTTCGTTCGGGTCGGGGCCAGCGCGCAGCGGCGGCAGTCGCCGATCCAGTCGACGAGCGCCGCGAGCCGCGCCTCGGGCTCGCCGGTCGCGGGCACGGGACACGGCTCGGCAGCGGCAGCCGGCACCGCCCACTCGGGGGTCGCGCTCCTCGCCGGCGCCCGGCGCGGGGCCGGGGCCGGCGCGGCCGGCTCTGTGGACGCACGCCCAGGACGCGGCGGAGCCGCGGCGGGCGGCGGGGCTGCGGGGCGCGCGGCGGGTGCGGGGGCCACCGGCTCGGGCGAGGCCATGGGCGGCGCCGCCCCGGCAACCGGGCGCGGCACACCCACGTCGGTCAGCCCCGAGAGCCAGGCGAGCCGCTCGCGCAGCTCGGCGGCGATCAGCGTGCGCTCTTCGTCCGACAAGGCGCGCTCAGCCCCGGGCGCCGCGCAACTCGCGCACGCGGTCCCAGATTCGCTCGGCCAGCGCGCGCTTGCTGGTGCGTTCGACCACCACCTCGCCCGCGCGGTCGACGAGGGTCGCGGCGTTGTCGTCGGCGTCGAAGCCGACGCCCGCACCCGAGACGTCGTTGGCGACGATCAGGTCGGCGTTCTTCGCGACCAGCTTGCCGCGCGCGTAGCCGACGACGTCGTCCGTCTCGGCGGCGAAGCCGACAAGGAACCGCGGCCCCTTCTCGCGGCCGAGGGCGGCCAGGATGTCCGTCGTGCGCTCGAGCTCGATCGAGCGCGACGCGACCTCCTTCTTCACCTTGTGGTTCGCGCGGATCGCCGGCCGCCAGTCCGCCACGGCGGCGGCCATCACCACGACGTCCGCGCCCGCCGCCTCGCGCAGCACGGCCTGCTCCATCTCGGCCGCGGAGCGCACCCGCACGGTGCGCAGCCCGGGCGGGTCCGCGAGCGCCGTGGGCCCGGACACCAGGGTCACCGCCGCGCCGCGGTCGCGCGCGGCCTCGGCGACCCGGTAGCCCATCTTCCCGGACGAGCGGTTGGAGATGAACCGAACCGGGTCGAGGTCCTCGATCGTCGGCCCGGCGCTGACCACCACCTGCAGCCCCGCGAGGTCGCGGCGCCGCTGCAGCGCCGCCATCGCGGCCTCGACGATGTCCGGCACCTCGGCCAGCCGGCCCTTGCCCAGCCAGCCGCACGCGAGGTAGCCCGAGCCGGGCTCGATCACGGTCGCGCCGCGGGCGCGCAGGATCGCGAGGTTCTCCGCGACCGCGGGGTGCTCGAACATGTTCACGTTCATGGCCGGCGCCAGCAGGAGCGGCGCGCGGGTCGCGAGGTGCAGCGTGGAGAGCGCGTCGTCGGCGATCCCGCGGGCGAACTTGGCGAGCACGTTGGCCGTGGCCGGCGCCACCAGCAGCAACTCCGCCGCGTCCGCCAGCGAGATGTGGCGGATGTCGCCGTTCTCGCCCAGCCGGAACTGGTCGACGAACACCGCGTGGCGCGAGAGCGCCTCGAACGTCATCGGCGACACGAACTCCGTCGCGTGGCGGGTCATCACCACGTGGACGTCGACGTCGCGCTTCTGCAGCTCACGGAGCACCTCGCAGGCCTTGTAGGCCCCGATGCACCCCGTGACGCCGAGGACGACGGTCGGCACCGCTCGCGCCTCCGGGTCAGCCCTCCTGGCCGGCCTCTTCGGCGACCGGGGCCGGGGCCTCGGGGTCGACGATCTCCCACGACACGGCGTTCTGCAGCACTTCCTGCATCGCCACCCGGGTGGGCTTGCGCGTCTTGACGTCGACGCGGGCCTTGGCTCCCTGCTGGATCTGCTTGGAGCGCTGGGCCGCCACGACGATGAAGCGGAACTTGCTGTCCACGTCCTTCGGCATCACGATCTGGGTCATCTCGCCTCGTCCTCTCCTCGTCCGAAAAGTCGAAAACCGGGACTCTACCCTGCCCGGAAGGTCCTGAGAATCGCCTGCGCCGCCTCGCGGCGCCGGCTGGTCCGGCAGCGGGCTGCCGCGATCACGGCCTTGACGGCCGCAACGGCGGCCTCGACGTCGTCGTTGACGACCGCGTAGTCGAACTCCGCGAAGCGCTCCATCTCCGTGCGCGCGTTGCGCAGGCGCCGCTCGATCACGGCCGCGTCGTCCTGGCCGCGGCCGCGCAGCCGGCGCTCCAGCGCCTCGGCGGAGGGTGGCAGCAGGAACAGCGTGACGGCGTCCGCCAGCCGCCCGCGGACCTGGGCCGCGCCCTGCACGTCGAGGTCGCAGACCAGGTCGCAGCCGGCCTCGCGCGCGCGCTCCAGTTCCGCCATGCTCGTGCCGTACAGGTTGCCGTGGACCTCGGCCCACTCGAGGAAGCCGTCGCGGCCGACCAGCGCCTCGAAGGCGGCCCAGTCGACGAAGTGGTACTCGCGCCCGTCCTGCTCGCCCGACCGCGGCGGGCGGGTCGTGTGGGAGACGGAGAAGCGCAGGCCCGGCACCTCGGCCAGCACCCGGCGCACCACGGTCGACTTGCCGGCGCCCGAGGGCGCGGAGATCACGAACAGCGAGGCCTGTTCACTCAACGTTCTGCACCTGCTCGCGAAAGCGTTCGATCTCCGCCTTGAGGCCCACGACCTCCGCGGTCATCCCCGCGTCGGCGGCCTTGCTGCCGATGGTGTTGGCCTCGCGCATCAGCTCCTGCGCCAGGAAGTCCAGCTTGCGGCCCGCGGGCGCCTCGCCCGCGACCAGGCCTCGGGCCTGGGCGACGTGGGAGCGCAGCCGCTGGAGCTCCTCGGCGACGTCCAGCCGGTCGGCCTGGCGGGACGCCTCGGCCACCAGCCGCGCGTCCTCGACGCCGAACTCCTGGACGAGCTCCCGCAGGCGCGCGAGCACCTGTTCGCGTCGCGAGGCGCGCGATGCCGCCGAGGTCGCCTCCAGCCGACCCGCGGCGGCCTCGACCTCCGCCAGCATTCGCTCGAGCGCCGCCCCGAGGCGCGCTCCTTCGTCGCGGCGCATGGCCGCGACGCCTTCGGCAGCCGCCCGCAGCGCGGGTTCGACCAGGGGCCAGAAGGGCTCCCCCGCCTCGGGCCCGGGTTCCACGCCGTTGAGCACGCCCGGGTAGCGCAGCACGTCGCTGACCCGCACCCCGCCGTCGACCGAGGGCAGGTCGGCGATCCGCCGCAGCGACGCGACCACCGAGGCGATCACCTCCTGCGAGGCCAGGCTCGCCTCCTCTCCCGCCGCGCCGGTCGCCTGGATCGTGACGTCGACCTTGCCGCGCTCGAGCCCGGCCTGTGCCAGGGCCCGCACCCGCGACTCCAGGCTGCGCAGGCGCCGGGGCAGCGAGACGGAGACGTCGAGGTAGCGGTGGTTGACCGTGCGCACGGTCGCGCTCACCTCGCCGGCCTCGCCGGCCGCGCGGCCGCTGCCGAAACCCGTCATCGAGCGGATCACAGCGCCGGGTCCTCGGTCGAGAACTGCAGCTCGTGGAGCCGGCTGTAGAGGCCGCGGCGGCGCAGCAGCGACTCGTGGTCGCCCATCTCGCGGATCTCGCCGCCCTCGATCACGAGGATCACGTCCGCGTGGCGCACGGTGGAGATGCGGTGGGCGATGACCAGCGTGGTGCGCCCCCGCATCAGGTTGGCCAGCGCCTGCTGCACGAGCCGCTCCGACTCGGTGTCGAGCGCCGAGGTGGCCTCGTCGAGAATCAGGATCGGCGGGTCCTTGAGGATCGCCCGCGCGATCGCGATGCGCTGGCGCTGACCGCCCGACAGGCGACTGCCGCGCTCCCCGATCACGGTGTCGTAGCGCCGCGGCAGGTTGAGGATGAAGTCGTGGGCGAAGGCCGCGCGGGCGGCGCCCTCGATCCGCGCCTCGTCGACGTCGGAAAGGCCGTAGGCGATGTTGGCCCGCACCGTGTCGTTGAACAGCACGATCTCCTGCGTCACCAGCCCGATCTGCTCGCGCAGGCTGCGCAGGCCCAGGTCCCGGATGTCGTGGCCGTCGATCCGGATCACGCCCTCGGTCGGGTCGTAGAAGCGCGGCAGCAGGTTGAGCAGCGTCGTCTTGCCCTGGCCGCTCTTGCCCACGATCGCGATCACCTGGCCCGGCTGGGCCCGGAAGCTGATCCGCCTGAGGATCTGGCCCCCGCCGTCGGCGTAGCGGAAGCCGACGTTGCCGAACTCGATCTCGCCGCGGGCGCGGCCGATCGCGACCGGCTGCGCGGGCTCGGCCACCTCCTGGTGGGTGTCGAGCACCTCGAAGATCCGCGAGGAGGCCGCGAGCGCGCCCTGCAGCGTCGCGTTGACCCGCGACAGCCGCTTGATCGGCGTGTACATCGCGAGCAGCCCGGCGACGAACGAGGTGAACGAGCCGGGCGTCATGCGGCCGCTGGCGATCGCGTGGCTGCCGTAGAGCAGGGCGGCCACGATCGCCAGGCCGCCCACCGCCTCCATCAGCGGCGGCAGCGCAGCGGTCGTGCGCGTGATCTTCATGTTGACCGCCAGCAGCCGCGCCGACGCCCGCTTGAAGCGGGCCGTCTCGAAGCCCTCCATGCCGAAGGCCTTGACCACGCGGAAACCGGAGATCGTCTCCTGCAGGATCTCGGAGATGTCCTTCCAGCGCCGCAGCGAGGTCTCGTTGGAGGCGCGCAGCCGGCGCCCCAGCTTGACGAGCGGGTACAGCGCGAGCGGCATGCCGAAGATCGCCACCAGCGCCAGCACCCAGTCGAGCCAGAACAGCAGCGCCAGCAGGCCGACGACGGTGAGCCCCTCCTTCAGCAGGTCGCCGGCGATCTCGGTCACCGCGGCCTGGATGCGCTCCACGTCGTTCGTGATGTGGCTCATCATCTTTCCCGTCGAGTTGCGCGACAGGAAGGAGAAGGACTGGTTGAGCGTGTGCTCGTACAGGGCGTTGCGCAGGTCGGTCACGGCGCGATGCCCGACCAGCGCGACCAGGGTGGTGCTGAAGTAGGCCCCGAAGCCCTTGAGGACGTAGAGGCCCAGGATGGTGGCCGCGACCTGCAGCGTGTTGACCCCGCGGATCAGCACCTCGTCGAAGATCGGCTTGACCGTGTAGGTCAGCAGCGCCCCCGACGCGGCGTAGACGGCCATCGCCGCCCACGACAGCGCCAGCAGACCCGAGTAGGGGCTCGCGTAGGCGAACAGCCGCCGGGCCTGCGCGAAGTCGCCGCGGGCCCCGTGCACGGCGGTGCGCACCTCCCGCAGCCATGGCCGGCGTCGGCGGGCAGGAGGACCTTCCGGGATCAGGGGGTGGGCCGGCAGCGCGATGGCGCGTTTCCTCGCTCCGGCCGTCCGAGGCCCCGAAGCGGGGTCGCGACCGGAGGCGTAAGTATAGACGAATCCGGGACTTTCGGCCCCTCTAGTCGACGAAACGGTACTTGATCAGGGTCCACAGCGCCGGGAAGCCGTCGCGCCACGTCAGCTTCTTGCCCTCGGAATAGTCGCGGCCCTCGTAGGTGACCGGCACCTCGTAGACGCGCGCCTTGCGCTTGAACAGCTTGGCGGTGATCTCGGGCTCGATCCCGAAGCGGTTGCTCTGCAGCGGGATCGGCTTCAGCACGTCGGCGCGGACGGCCTTGAAGCACGTCTCCATGTCCGTCATCGTCGTGTTGTACAGCACGTTGGTGACGAAGTTGAGGAACAGGTTGGCGAGGTAGTGGGTGAACAGGAAGCAGCGGTGGCGGCCGATGAACCGGCTGCCGAACACCGCGTCCGCCTTGCCGCGCACGATCAGGTCGAGCAGCTCCGGGTACTCCTCGGGGCTCCACTCGAGGTCGGCGTCCTGGACGACGATGATGTCGCCCGTGGCCTCCTGGATGCCGCGGCGCACGGCCGCACCCTTGCCCTGGTTCTTCTCCTGGAGCAGCACCTTGAAGCCGTGCTGCCTGCCCAGTTCCTGGAGCCGCTCGCGGGAGCCGTCGCGCGAGCAGTCGTCGATCGCGATCAGCTCCTTCTTCACCGGCACGGCCAGGACCCGGCCGACGATCTCGTCGAGGGTGGCGATCTCGTTGTAGACCGGCATCACGACCGTCAGCAGCGGGTCGGTCATCGGCGTGTGGCGGCGGCGGGCGACGGCGGTCTCGCTCATGGGCGTGTACGGTACCCCTGCGGGTGGTCGCGGCGCCAGCGGGCGGCCGTGTCGACGATCGCGCCCAGGTCGGTGAAACGCGGTGCGAAGCCGAACGTCGCGCGCGCCCGCTCCGCCGCGGCGACCAGCCGCGGCGGATCGCCTGCCCGGCGCGGGCCGACGGAGTGCGGCACGGGCGTCCCGAGCACGCGCCCGACGCAGTCCACCACCTCGCGCACCGAGTGGCCGCGGCCGGTGCCCAGGTTGTAGGCCTGGAACGCGTCGCCGCGCTCGAGCGCCTCCAGCGCCTGCACGTGGGCGACCGCCAGGTCCTGGACGTGGATGTAGTCGCGGATGCAGGTGCCGTCCGGCGTGTCGTAGTCCTCGCCGAAGACGGTGAGCGGCGGGCGCCGCCCGAGCGCCGCGTCGATCGCGAGCGGGATCAGGTGCTCCTCGTGGGCGTGGTCCTCGCCGAGGCTGCCGTCCTCGTGGGCCCCGGAGGCGTTGAAGTAGCGCAGCGCCACCGCGCGCAGCACGCCCGCCGCGGCCAGGTCGCGCAGCGCGCGTTCCAGCGCCAGCTTCGAGGCGCCGTACGGGTTGATCGGCGCCTGCGGGTGGTCCTCGTCCATCGGCACCCGCACGGGCACGCCGAAGGTCGCGCAGGTCGAGCTGAACACGAACCGGCGCACGCCGGCGGCGTCCATCGCGTCGATCAGCGCGATCGCCTTCGCGACGTTGTTGCGCCAGTACGCGAGCGGGTCGCGCACCGAGCCGCCGACGCTCAGCAGTGCCGCGAAGTGGAGGACGGCGTCGCACCCCTCGAGCGCCCGCGACACGGCGTCACGATCGGCGATGTCGGCCTCGAACAGCGGGACGCCGGCGGGCACCGCCGCGCGGTGGCCTGCCGACAGGTCGTCGAGCACGCGGACCTCGTGGCCCGCCTCGAGCAATGCGCGGACCGCGTGGCTGCCGATGTAGCCCGCGCCGCCGGCGACGAGGGCCCTCAACGCCGGCCGATGCCCTCGTAGTGGAAGCCCATGTCCGCCAGCAGCTTCGGGTTGTAGATGTTGCGGCCGTCGAAGATCGCCGGCTGGCGCAGGATCTCCTTCAGCTTCCCGAAGTCGGGCTCGCGGAACTCGGCCCACTCGGTGACCACGACCAGGGCGTCGGCGCCGCGCGCCGCGTCGTAGCTGCGGGTCGCGTAGGTGACGCGGTCGCCCAGCACGCCGCGCGCGACCTCCATCGCCTTCGGGTCGTAGACCCGGACGCTGGCGCCGCCCTTCAGGAAGCCCTCGATCAGGGTCAGCGCCGGCGCCTCGCGCATGTCGTCGGTGCGCGGCTTGAAGGCGAGGCCCCAGACGCCGATCACCTTGCCCGCGAAGCCGCCGAGGTACTTCTCGATCCGCGGCAGCATCACGCCCTTCTGCCGCTCGTTGGCCTCGTCGACGGCCTCGACGACCTTGACCGCGCAGCCGTGGTCGGCGGCGGTGCGGATCAGCGCCTTCACGTCCTTCGGGAAGCAGGAGCCGCCGTAGCCGACGCCGGGGAACAGGAACGAGGGGCCGATGCGGACGTCGGTGCCGATGCCCATCCGCACCTTGTGCACGTCGGCGCCGACCCGGTCGCACAGGTTCGCGATCTCGTTCATGAACGAGATGCGGGTCGCCAGCATCGCGTTGGCGGCGTACTTGGTCATCTCCGCCGAAGCGTGGTCCATCACCAGGATCGGCTTGCCGGTGCGCACGAAGGGCTCGTACAGCTCGCGCATCACGGCCTCGACCTCGGGGTCGTCGGTGCCGATCACGACCCGGTCGGGCTTCAGGAAGTCGTCGACGGCGACGCCCTCCTTGAGGAACTCGGGGTTGCTGACCACGGCGAACGGGTGGGTCGTGAGCGGCGCCATCGCCTCCCGCACCTTGCGGGCGGTGCCCACGGGCACGGTCGACTTGGTGATCACGATCTTCTTCCCGTTCATCGCCCGCGCGATCTCGCGCGCCACGTCGAGCACGTGGGTGAGGTCGGCCGAGCCGTCCTCGTCCTGCGGCGTGCCGACCGCGATGAACAGGATGTCGCAGTTCTTGACGGCGGCGTCGAGGTCCGTCGTGAACGCGAGCCGGTCCTCGCGCACGTTGCGCGGCACCATCTCCTCGAGTCCGGGCTCGTAGATGGGAATCTCGCCCTTCAACAGCAGGTCGATCTTGCCCGCGTCCTTGTCCACGCAGACGACGCTGTTGCCGTTCTCGGCGAGGCAGGCACCCACCACCAGCCCCACGTAACCCGTGCCGACGACTCCGATCTTCACGGCCTTCTCGCTCCGTTTCCCAAAGGCGCCGGCCGGAGGGCCGCGCCGCGCTGTGGCGACCCCTTTTCGGGGGCGCGAGAGGGTAACACATCGCCACTTTCGGGCTATGATCCGCGCGCTCCCATGCGGGTCGGACTCGACCTCAGGCCTTCCCTCTCCCGACCCACCGGCGTCGGCGCCTACGTCGGCGCCCTCGCGCGCCGGCTGCCCCTGCTCGCGCCCGGCGACGAGTTCGTCTACTTCTCCGCCTCGCTGCGCGAACGCTACAGGGACCGGGAATGGCCGAAGAACACCCGGCTCGTCGACCGCCGACTGCCCGTGCGCGGCCTCAACCACGCCTGGAACCGCTGGGGCTGGCCCAGCCTCGACGCCCTGGTCGGCGCCGAGCTCGACGTCGTGCACTCGCCGCACCCGCTGATCGTGCCCGCCCGCCGCGGGCGCCGGGTGGTGACGCTGCACGACCTGTTCTTCCTCAAGCACCCGGAGATGACGCGGGCGGAGATCCGGCGCGACTACGCGCCGCTGGTGCGCGATCACGCCCGGCGCGCGGACGGCGTCATCTGCGTCTCCGAGCACACGGCCTCGGAGGCGCGGCTGCTGCTCGACGTCGCGCCCGAGAAGATCGCGGTGATCCCGAACGGCGTCGACCCGGCCTACTGGGTCGAGCCGGGCGAAGCCGAGGTGAGCGCGCTGCTGGCCCGGCGCCGCCTGCCGCGCGGAGCGCTGCTCTACGTCGGCAGCGACGAGAAGCGCAAGAACCTGGTCAACCTGGCGATGGCCTACCTCGGCCTCGTGCGGCGCCGGCCCGAGACGCCCCCGCTGCTGCTGGTGGGCCCCGGGCCACTGTGGGCCCAGGGCACCGATCTCGGCCCCCAGATCCGCGCGGTCGGCTACCTGCCGACCCCCGAGATCCGCGCCCTGATGGCGGCCTCGGCGATGCTCGTGCTGCCTTCGCTCGAGGAAGGCTTCGGGCTGCCGGTGATCGAGGCGATGGCGGCCGGCCTGCCCGTCGTGTGCTCGGGCGGCTCGGCGCTCGCCGAGGTCGCGGGCGATGCCGCGCTGCTGGTCGACCCGCTCGACACCGGTGCCATCGCCCGCGGCATCGAGCGCATGCTGGACGACGTGGCCCACGCCGAACAGCTCCGCCAGCGCGGCCGCGAGCGGGCGCGGACCTACGACTGGGACCGCACCGCGCGCGAGACGCTCGCGTTCTATCGCCGTCTCGTCGGCTGAGGTGCGGCCGCTCTCGATCGGGATCGACGCCCGCGAGCTGCAGGGCCACGCGACCGGCGTCGGCCGCTACCTGCGCTCGCTGCTCCGCGTGTGGCCCATCCCGGAGGATCGGCTGGTCCTCTACTTCGACGGCCCGGTGCCCGAGGACCCTCTGCTGCGGCGGCCAGGCGTGCTGGTCCGCGAGGCCGGGCCCGGCGGCAGCAGCGGCGTCGCCTGGCAGCTCGGGCACCTGCCGCGCTGCGCGCGCCGCGACCCGCTCGACGTCTTCTTCGCGCCCGCCTACACCTGCCCGCTCGGGCTCGCGGTGCCCCGCGTCACCGCGGTCCACGACCTCTCCTATTTCTCCTGGCCGCGGGACTTCCGCGCCCGCGAGGCGCTCCGGCGCCGGGTCACGGTGCGGGCCAGCGTGCGCGCTTCCGCCGCGATCGTCGCCCTCGCCGAATTCGGCCGCCGCGAGCTGGCCGAGCGCTTCCCCGCGCAGGCCCACCGCGTGCGCGTGGTGCCGCCGGGCGCCGATGACGACCTGCCGCCGCCGCCCGCACGGGAGGCGGCCCGGGCCCGGCTCGGCGCCCGCAGCCCGTTGCTGATCAGCGTCGGTTCGATCTTCAACCGCCGCCGCGTGCCGGAGCTGTTGCAGGCCTTGTGCCTGCTGCGGAAGCGGGTACCGACGGCGCGCCTCGAACTGATCGGCGAGAACCGCACCTGGCCGCGGCTCGACCTGCCCGCACTCGTCCGCGAGCTGGGTCTCGACGGCCACGTGCGGCTGCGCGGCTTCGTCTCCGAGGCCGAGCTCGCCGACCTCTACGCCGCGGCAGACGTGGCCGTGTTCCTCTCGGCCTACGAGGGGTTCGGGCTGCCGGCGCTGGAGGCGATGGCCCGCGGTGTGCCCGTCGTCGCCAGCCGCGCTCCTGCGATGGGCGAAGTGCTGGCCGGGGCCGCCTGCCTGGTCGACCCGGAGCGGCCCCACGAGGTCGCCGACGCGGTGGCCGAGCTGCTGGGCGACGCCGGGGCGTGCGCCGCCCTGCGGGCCGCGGGCTCCGCCCGCGCGGCCGAACACTCGTGGACGCGCAGCGCGCGCTCCCTGCGCGAGCTGCTGGCAGAGGTGGCGGAGGTCACGACATGAGTCGGGGTCCCACGATCGCGGTCGTCGTCGTCACCTGGCAGAGCGGCGCCACGATCGAGCGCTGCCTCGCCTCGCTGCGCGACGGTGGCGCCCAGCCGCTGGAGCTCGTGGTCGTCGACAACGCGTCGACGGACGGCACGCCGGGCGCCGTGCGGGCTTCGTTCCCCGAGGCGAAGATCGTCGAGACCGGCGCCAACCTCGGCTTCGCCGCGGCCTGCAACCGCGGCGCGGCAGCCACCTCGGCCCCCTGGCTGCTGTTCCTCAACCCCGACACCGAGGTCCGCGCGGGCGCGCTGGGCGCGCTGATCGCGCGCGCCCTGTCGGAGCCGCGCTGCTCGGCCGCGGGCCCGCTCACCCGCTACCCCGACGGCACGCCGCAGCTCTCGTTCGGGCCCGACCTCACGCCGTTCAGCGAGCCGGGTCAGCGCCGGCTGGTCCGCGGCCTGCGCCGGCGCGACCCGGACGTGGTGAGCGAGGTGACCCGGCTCGTGCGCGAGAGCGGCGAGCGCGACTGGGTCTCGGGCGCCTGCCTGCTGGTCCGCCGCTCGGCGTTCGACGCGGTCGGCGGCTTCGACGACGGCTACTTCCTCTACGAGGAGGACGCAGACCTGTGTCGCCGCCTGCGCGACGCCGGCGGTCGCGTGCTGCACGTGGCCGAGTCCGAGGTCGTGCACGCCGTCGGGGCCTCGATGGCGGCGGCCGCCGCCGCGTCGCGGCTCGCCTACCACCGCTCGCACCTGCGCTACTACCGGCGCTGGAACGGAGCCGCCGCCGCCCTCGCGCTGCGCGTCCGGATCGCGGCCGAGGCCGCGATCCTCGGCCTGCGCGGACGCCTCGCACAAGCTCGCGCGACGCTGTCCGTGGCCGTCTCCGGCTGAGCCGCGCGCCTTTTGGCGGCGGCCGCGGCCGCGTGCTACCGTGCCCGCGGGAACGGCCCGCGGAACGATGAGGATCGCGATCGACGCACGCAAGTGGCGCGACTACGGCATCGGCACGTACGTCCGCAACCTGGTGCGCCACCTCGCGCGGCTCGACGCCGAGACGACGTACCTCCTCTTTTGCGCCCGCGGCGACGAGGCGACCCTGCGCGACCTGGCGGCCAACTTCGAGCCGGTGGTCGACGACTCGTCGGGCTACGGGCTGCGCGAGCACGTCTCGATCCCGTGGAAGCTGGCGCGGGTCCACGCCGACCTGCTGCACTGCCCGCACTACGTGCTGCCGCTGCTGGCGCGGACCCGCGCCGTGGTCACGATCCACGACTGCATCCACCTGCTGTTCCCGCAGTACCTGCCCAACCGCGCGGCCTTCCGCTACGCCCGCTACATGCTGGGCAGCGCGATCCGGCGCAGCGCGCTGGTGCTGACCGTGTCCGAGGCCAGCAAGCGCGACATCCTGCGCTTCTACCCGGACACCGATCCCGATCACGTCGTCGTGGTGCCCAACGCGATCGACCCGGCCCTGCTCGAGGAGCCCGACCCCGAGGAGACCGAGCGCGTGCGCGAGCGCTACCAGGTCCGCGGCCGCTTCGTGCTCTACGCGGGCAACGTCAAGCCGCACAAGAACCTCGAGCGGCTGGTCCAGGCCTTCGCGCGGGTCAAGGCGCGGCCGGGCTTCGACGACCTCAAGCTGTTCCTGATCGGCGACGACGCCGGCCGCTTCCCGTCGCTGCGGCGCACGGTGGAGGCGCTCGGCGTGCGCCAGGACGTGCGCTTCTTCGGCTTCGTGCCCGACTCCACGCTGGCCGCGCTGTACCGGATGGCGGCCGTGTTCGCGTTCCCCTCGCTCTACGAGGGCTTCGGGCTGCCGCCGCTGGAGGCCATGGCCTGCGGCGCGCCCGTCGTGACCTCCTGCGTCTCCTCGCTGCCCGAGGTGGTCGGCGACGCCGCGCTCCAGGTCGACCCCTACTCGGTCGAGGCGATCGCCGACGGCATCGCCCGCGTGCTCGACGACGCCGACCTCGCGTCGCGGCTCGTGGCCCGCGGGCGCGAGCGCGCGCTGCAGTTCTCGTGGGTCCGCTCGGTGGAGGCCACCCACCGCGCGTACGCGCGGGCGCTGGGCGCGCCGCTGCCCTCGCGGCGCCCGGAGCCCGTCCACTGAAGGTCGCCCTCGTCCACGACTGGCTGACCGGGATGCGGGGCGGCGAGAAGGTGCTGCTGTCGCTGCTGCGGCTGTTCCCCGACGCGACCCTGCACACGCTGCTCCACGTGCGCGGCTCGGTGGCCCCGGAGATCGAGGCGCGGCCGATCGAGGAGAGCTTCGTCGGCCGCCTGCCCCGTGCCGCGGAGCGCTATCGCTCGTACCTGCCGCTGTTCCCGCTGGCGGTCGAGGGGCTCGACGTCTCGGGCGCGGACCTCGTGATCTCCTCGTCGCACTGCGCGGCGAAGAGCGTGCTCGTGCGCCCCGACGCGGTCCACGTCTGCTACTGCCACACGCCGATGCGCTACGTGTGGGACCGCTTCGACGACTACTTCGGCCCGGGCCGCTTCCCCGCGGCGTTGCGGCCCGCGGCCCACGCGCTGGCCGCGGCGCTGCGCGGCTGGGACCGCTGGACCGCCGCGGGAGTCGACCACTTCGTCGCCAACTCGGCCTACGTCGCGGGCCGCATCGCGCGCTACTACGGCCGCGACGCGGACGTGATCCCGCCGCCGGTCGACACGGAGTACTTCAGCCCCGGGCCCGGGGCGCCCGGCGACTACGACCTCGTCGTCTCTGCGCTCGTGCCGTACAAGCGCCTGGAACTGGTGCTCGAGGCGTATCGGGGCAGCGGCCGCGAGGTGCGGCTGGTCGGCACCGGCCCCGAGGCGGAGCGGCTGCGCGCGCAGGCCCCGCCCGAGGCGCGCTTCCTCGGCCGTGTCGACGACGCCGAACTGCGCGAGTTGTACCGGGGCTGCCGGGCTGTGCTGTTGCCGGGCGTCGAGGACTTCGGAATCGTGCCCGTCGAGGCGATGGCGTGCGGCCGGCCGGCCGTGGTCTACGCCGAAGGTGGCGGCGCCGAATCGGTGATCGCCGGCGAGACCGGACTCGTCTTCGAGGACCCGACTCCCCGCGGCCTGCGCGCGGCCGTTGACGCCCTCGCGGGGCTGCGGTTTAATCCGCAGGTTCTGCGCTCGCGAGCGGAAAGCTTCTCCCGCGACGTCTTCGAGCGCCGCATCCGGGCCTGCGTCGACCGTGCTCTCGAGGCGCGTCGGGTCCAGGGAACGCGTCCTCCATGGTGAAGGATCAGGCCCGCCTGCTGACGGCGGCGTACGTGGCAGTCGACGTGCTGGCCACGGCCGCCGCGTGGCTGCTCGCCTTCCTGGTCCGCTTCCATTCGCCGCTCGTCACCGGCTGGCTGCCGGTCACCAAGGGCCTGCCCGAGTTCGAGCCGTACCTCGTGCTGGTGCCGGTGATCGCGGTGCTGTGGCCGGCGGTCCTCTACCTGCACGGCCTGTACCGCATGCGCCGCGGCAGGTCGCGGATCGACGAGCTCTTCACGCTGGCCTGGAGCGTCGTGGTCGCGACCGCGATACTGCTCGCCTTCACGCTGTACCTGCGCGTCTACTGGTTCTACGAACCGGACGTCGCGCCGCGCTGGGAGTTCAGCCAGGGCGTGCTCGGCGTGTTCGTGGTGCTCGACGTGGCGGCGCTGGCCACCGGTCGCGCCCTGTTCCGCACCTGGCTGGAACGCCGCTGGGCGGCCGGCGAGAACGTCCGCCTGCTGGTCGCCGGCGCCGGCGAGCTCGGCCGCGCTGTCGCCTCGACGCTGGCCGGGCACCGCGAGCTCGGCTACCGGGTGGTCGGCTTCCTCGACGACCAGGCCCGCGGAGCGGTCGAAGGGCTGCCGGTGCTCGGCACCCTCGACGACGCCACCCGCGTGCTCGAGGCCGAGCGCATCGACCAGCTCTACGTCGCGCTGCCGCTCGAGGAGCACTCGCGGCTGGTCGCGCTGATCCGCTGCGTGGCCAACGAGTGCGTCGACATCCGGGTCGTGCCCGACCTCGTCCAGTACGCGACGCTGAAGGCCGGGCTCGAGGACCTCGACGGCATCCCGATCATCGCCCTCAACGAGGTTCCGCTCCGTGGCCTGGCCAGCCTGGGCAAGCGCCTGATGGACCTCGTGGTCGGCGGCGCGATGCTGGTCGCGCTCTCGCCACTGCTGCTGGTGATCGCCGTGCTGATCAAGTGGAAGGGCGGCCGGGGGCCCGTGCTGCTGAGTCAGGAGCGCATGACGCTCGATGGCAAGACGTTCCCGATCTACAAGTTCCGCACGATGGTCGAGGAGGCCGAGAAGGACACCGGGCCGGTGTTCGCGACGGAGGACGACCCGCGGCGCACCGCGATCGGCGTCGTGCTGCGCAAGTACAACCTCGACGAGCTGCCCCAGCTCTTCAACATCCTGAAGGGCGACATGAGCCTGGTCGGGCCGCGCCCCGAGCGGCCGCCGTTCGTCGAGCAGTTCCGCGAGCGGATCCCGCAGTACATGCTGCGCCACCGCGTCAAGAGCGGCCTCACCGGCTGGGCCCAGGTCAACGGCTGGCGCGGCAACTCCTCGATCGAGAAGCGCATCGAGTACGACCTCTACTACATCGAGAACTGGTCGCTGCTGCTCGACGTCAAGATCCTGCTGCTCACCCTGCTGCGCGGCTTCGGACAGAAGCACGCCTACTAGGAAGGTCCCGGAGATCCCCATGGCCAGAGTCCTCGTCACCGGCGCCGCCGGCTTCCTCGGCTCCCACCTCTGCGAGCTGCTGACGGACCGCGGCCACTCCGTGATCGGCATGGACAACCTGCTGACCGGCGACATCCGCAACGTCGAGCGCCTCTCGGGCCGCGACTACGTCTTCGTCAAGCACGACGTGACCAACTACATCCACGTCGACGGGCCGCTCGACCGCATCTACCACTTCGCGAGCCCGGCCTCGCCGATCGACTACCTGAAGCTGCCGATCCAGACGCTGAAGGTGGGCAGCCTCGGCACCCACAACGCGCTGGGCCTGGCCAAGGCCAAGGGCGCGCGGATCCTGATCGCCTCCACCTCCGAGGTCTACGGCGACCCGCTGGTCCACCCCCAGCGCGAGGACTACTGGGGCAACGTCAACTGCGTCGGGCCGCGCGGCGTGTACGACGAGGCCAAGCGCTTCGCCGAGGCGATGGTGATGGCCTACCACCGCTACCACGGCGTGCAGACACGGATCGTCCGCATCTTCAACACCTACGGCCCGCGGATGCGGGTCGAGGACGGCCGCGCGATCCCGGCCTTCCTGTCGCAGGCCCTGAAGAACGAGGACGTCACCGTCTTCGGCGACGGCTCGCAGACCCGGAGCCTGTGCTACGTCTCCGACCTGATCGAGGGCATCACCCGCCTGATGGAGTCGGACGAGGTGAACCCGGTCAACGTCGGAAACCCCGTCGAGATGACGATCCGCCAGCTCGCCGAGACGATCATCTCGATCACCGGCTCGAGCAGCCGGATCGTGACCCGCCCGCTGCCGATGGACGACCCCAAGGTCCGGCAGCCCGACATCACCCGCGCCCGCGCGATCCTCGGCTGGGAGCCGAAGGTCGCGCTGCGCGAGGGCCTCGAGCCGACGATCGCCTACTTCCGCGAGCGGCTCGGAATCTAGCCCGTCGGCGGGGCCCCGCCGCGCCGGTAGAACTCGCTGGCCAGGTACCAGTCTCGCGCGTCGCGCCAGAAGACCGAAAGCGCGGCCGTCACCGGCACCGCGAGCAGCATGCCGAGGAACCCGAACAGGCTGCCGCCGGCGAACACAGCGAGCATGATCACCACCGCGTGCAGGCCCAGGCTGTTGCCGACGATGCGCGGCGTGATGAAGTTGCCCTCGACGAACTGGCCGAAGGTGAAGACTGCGGCGACCGCCAGCAGCCGCTCGGGGCTCTGGTCGTCGACCCACGACAAGGTCAGGGCCAGCGGCAGGCCCAGCACGTAGGACATGAAGGGGATCAGGTTGAAGAAGCCGATCACCAGCCCCGTCAGCAGCCCCAGCGGCACGCCGCACGCGCTGAGGCCGGCCCCGTAGAACGTGCCGAGGATCAGGCACACCGTGATCTGGCCGCGCACGAAGGCCGACAGCAGGCGGTCGACCTCGCCCAGCCGCGAGAACAGGTAGGGCCGCAGCCGGTGCGGGCACAGCTCGCGCAACCCGTCCTGGATGCGGTTCATGTCGTAGAGCAGGTACACGGCGAAGACCGGCACCACCATCAGGTTCAGCACCGTGAGCACGAACGACAGCGCCGACGAGAAGGCCTGCTGGATCGCGTGCGTGATCGGCGTCAGGATCTGCGGGGCGTTGCTGCGCAGCGCCTCCAGCGCGCGCTCGCGGACCTGCTGCACCTCTTCCGGGTACCGCAGGTTGAGCTCCGCCAGCAGCGGCTCGGCCTTGGCCCGCACGACCGCCGCCCAGCGCGGTACCGAGGCCGCCGCGTCCCGGGCCTGCTCCCACGCCTTGGGCACCGCCACCAGCAGCAGCACGGCCAGCACCAGCACCACGAACGCGCACAGCAGCGCGACGGCGACGGCCCGCGGGTCGAGCCGGGCCCGCAGCCAGGGGCGGCGTCCGAGGTCGCGGTCCGCGAAGCGCTCGAGCGCGTTGGCCAGCGGGTTGAGGAAGTAGGCGATCGCCAGCGCCGCGCCGAAGGGGGACAGCACGGGCCACAGCAGCCCGAGGGCCCACAGCAGGAGCAGGACCAGGCCGACCGCCGCCAGCCCGCGGAGCCACGCCGGTCCTCCGCTCACGGCTTCTGCCCCGCCGGTACGCGGCTCGCCCGCCAGGCGTAATGGGCGGCCGAGGCGACGGTGAAGACGGCCACCGTCCAGAACACGAACGGCGTCCACGGCTCGGGGTCGCCGGCCGCGTTGAGCCCGAGCACGAGCCCCGCCGCCACGATCTGGCAGGCCGTCGACAGCTTGCCCAGCAAGCTCGGCGGGAACACGCGGAACCCTGCGGTCAGCGTGATCGCGGCGGCGCTGATCAGGATGATCGCGTCGCGCGAGAGCACCAGCACCGTCACCCACACCGGGACCGGCACCAGCAGGCCCGGGCTCCAGGTCAGCACGATGTAGGTCGTGGTCAGCAGCACCTTGTCGGCGATCGGGTCGAGCACCGCGCCGAGGCTGGTGCGCTGCCCGCCGCGGCGCGCGATCCAGCCGTCGAGCAGGTCGGTGACGCCGGCGACGACGAACACGACCAGCGCCCAGGCGAACTCCCGCCACACGACGAGCACGGCCAGAAACGGCGCGAGCCCCATCCTCAGGATCGTCAGCTGGTTGGCGATCGTGAGGAGGGGCTCGTTGTTCAAGGCGCTGCGCTTCGGCCGGGAGGCCTATTCCTCGAGGCGGTCCTTCTTGGCGACGATCTTGGCGACGAGGTCCGTGCAGGCGGCCGCCTGGGCATCACCGAGCGCGCTGTTGCGGTACTCGGAGGAGCCCATGCCGACGCCCGTGCCGCCCTTGGAGAAGCTGAAGGAGCCCCCCTTCTTCGACTCGCCCACTCCCTTGGCCGAGAGCAGGATCTCGCCCGTCGAGACGTCGACCAGGCGGGCCGTCAGGTGCACCTCGGCCTTGCCCTTGCCGCCGCCGAGGCCGATGCCCTTGACGCGCAGGCCGCCCTCCTTGCGCTCGGTGGTGTACTTGGTGATCGAGCCCGTGATGATGAAGTTGATGCCCTTGATCTTGCCGATCTTGGCCATCGTCGCCGCCGACGGCGCGGCGCGGTTGCTCTGCGAGAAGTCCTGCTCGGCGAGCACCGTGTCGAGCTTCTTGCGCTCGATCACCGAGAACGTGCCGTCCTCGAGGAGCGCGTCGACGACCTGGTCGGCCATGCCCTTGCCGATGTCGTACTGCCCCCACCAGTTGTCGAGGGTCCCGTACTCGAAGTCCATGACGGCGACGGCGATCCGCTTCGGCTTCTGCGCTTCGGCGTCCCCGGCGACGGCCGCCACCGCGAGGGCCACGAGGGCCACGGCCAACCTGCGCTTCATTCCTTCCGCCTCCTGTGTCGAGTGCGGGCCGAAGGTAGCACCGCCGAGCCCGCGCCGCCAACGCGCGGCGCTCGCCCGGTGACCCGGCTCACAGCCCCGCGCGCCGCAGCGACTCGAACAACTCGCGCTGGCGCGCGTCGAGGCTGTCCGGCAGGCGAACCGCCAGGCTGGCCAACAGGTCCCCGCGCCCGCCGCCGGCCTTCGGGAGGCCGTGGCCGCGCAGGCGGAAGGTGCGGCCGGACGGGGTCAGCTCGGGAATCCGGATCGAGACCTCCGACTCCAGCGTCGCCACCAGGGCCTCTCCGCCCAGCACGGCGGTCGTCAGCGGCACCTCGAAGCTCGTGACGAGGTCGTCGTCGCGGCGCTCGAAGCGGGGGTCGCGCGCGATCGCGACCTTGAAGAAGACGTCCCCCGCGCGGCCCTGACGGCCGCCGCCGACCCCGGCGACCCTCACCCGCGCGCCCTCGCGCACCCCCGCCGGGATGCGCACCTCCACCCTGCGGCCGTCGACGTGGAGCTCGCGTGTCGCGCCGTGGAGCACCTCGTGCAGCGTCAGGTCGACCGGGCGCTCGACCTCGGTGGCCGGCGGCTCGGGCGGGAAGCCCCCGCCCGGGCGCCCGAAGCCCTGGCCGCCGCCGAACGTGGCGCCGCCGCCGAAGAACGTGCGGAAGAACTCCGAGAAATCGCCGAGGTCCTCGACCCGACCCGTTCGCGGCCCGCCGCCTCCGCGCGGCCGGCCGTGTCCGAACGGAATGCCCCCCGCGGCGATCTCGTCGTATTGCCGACGCTTCTGCGGGTCGGAGAGCACTTCGTAGGCCTCGCCCACCTCCTTGAATCGGGCCTCCGCCTGGGCCTGGCCCTTGTTCACGTCCGGGTGGTACCTGCGGGCGAGCCTCCGGTAGGCCGCCTTGATCTCCTTCTCGGAGGCGGAGCGCGGCACGCCGAGGATCGCGTAGTAGTCCTTGAACTCCACGAGAACGGTTCTCCGGTTTTCATATTAATGCGGTCTTCCTATACTCGGCCGGTGCCGATGCCCCCCTCCCGCGGCCGCGTTCCCGCGCCCCCGGCGACCGCGTGATCCGGCGCCACGCGCGCCTCGTCTGGCGCGCCCTCAACCGCTTCTTCGACCACAACGGTCCCGATCGCGCGGCGGCCGTGGCCTTCTACACGCTGCTGTCGCTGCTGCCGCTGCTCACGTTCCTGATCGCGGTGGGCGTCTGGCTGCTGGGTTCGTACGAGGCGGCCTATCGGGTGACGCTGATGCTCTTCAGCGGCATCGTCGTCCACCTCGACGAGCGGGCGATGGACACCCTGCGCGAGGCCCTGGGCGCCGCGGGACGCTTCCAGATCCCCGGCCTGCTGCTGCTGGCCTGGACGTCGAAGCGCATCTTCACGTCGCTGTTCGGGGCGATGGAGACCGTCTTCGAGGTCCCCGGCCGCGGCTTCGCCCGCGGCAACCTGGTCGGCTTCGGGATGGTGCTCGCCACCGGTTTCGCGCTGCTGCTGACGCTGGCCGCGGGCATGATGGCGACCGGCGCGGAGGCGATGCTCGAGCACGTCGCCGGCTTCGCGGGCTTCGAGCGGCTCCGCGGCGCGACGGACTCGGCGGCAGCCCGGGCGCTGCCGATGCTGATCGCCTTCACCTTCTTCTTCCTCGTCTACCGCCTCGGGCCCCGACGCCGGACCGTCTCGCCCCGTCATGCCGCGCTCGGGGCGCTGCTCGCCACGGCGCTGTGGGAGATGGCCAAGGCGGGCTTCGCGTACTACGTCAAGAACCTCGCCCAGTTCGGCCTGTACGGCGCGCTGGAGGCGATCGTCGTGCTCGCGCTGTGGCTGGAGATCTCGGTGTCGATCATCCTGCTCTGCGGGGAGTTCGTCGCGGAACTGATCGCGGACGGCCACGAGAACGGCGCGCTGGAGAGCGGCGCGCCGGCCGACCTGGCGAAAAATTGACAAAAGCGAAATAAAAGCGAATCATCCGGAACCGATACGGCACAGGGGTCGTTTACCTGTATGGCGGGAGGGTTCCAAAGGTGCTGCTGCTTCAGTCGTTCCTGGCTCTGGGGCTGGTCGTCGCGGGTTTCGGCGTGTTCATGCTGCTGCGCTGGGCCGACCGGCTCGAGGCCCCGCCCGTTCGCGCCACGGCCTCGGTGCACCCATTCACGCCGCGGTCGCACGCGCCCGGCGGCGGGCGCCGCGCGGCCTGACGCCGCGGGGTGCTACACTCCGCCAACGGCTCGACCCTGTGGTGCAGAGGCCCAGCACGTCACCCTTTCAAGGTGAAGATCGAGGGTTCGAATCCCTCCAGGGTCGCCAACTCGCCTCATAACGGGGCCTCGCGCTCCTAACAGGGACAACGACGATGAAGACCTCGATGGCAGGCCTCGCAGCCGTGGCCCTGGCCTGTCTTGCCTTCCCCGCCCACGCGACCGAGCCGATGCAGAAGCAGGCCAAGAAGCTCGGGTTTCCCGTCAAGAACTGCCTCTACTGCCACGCCACGCCTCACGCAGAGGAGGTGATGCTCGACCGCGCGCGAAAGGCCCACGTTCCTGCCGGCAACTGCCTCGTCTGCCACGGCAACGACATCCCGGGCACGCTCAACGACCGCGGCCACTGGCTGGTCGCCGAGAAGGAGCGGCTGAAGGCCAAGGAAGCCGACATGGCCTGGCTGAAGGACTACGTGGAGAAGAAGCCCGCAGCCAAGAAGTAGGGCGCCGCCGAGGCGCCCTCGGGCGCTGCGGTCAGTGGCCCGCCGGGCGCAGCGGCTTGAGGAAGGCCTCCGCCTCGGGGCCGATCGCGGTGAAGCGCAGGATCAGCGCACGCCCGTCTTCGCCCCGGACCTCGAGCACCTTCGCGTACAGGTCCCCGCCGAGGTCCTCCCCGTCGGCCTTCACGAGCGCGATCTTGACGTTCGACAGCGGCGGCAGCGAGGCCTCGGAGGAGATCTCGCCCCCGTGCTCCGACAGCTTCACGAGCTGCCCGGCATACGCCTTCTCCCCGACCGACTTGCCCTCGAGCACGTAGTACCGCAGGGCGACCGGGGGCTGCAGGGCCTGGTAGTGCTCCTCGCGCTCGGCGAGGTACACCGCGTACGGGGCGCCGATGCCCTGCAGGTCGTGGACGCGGATCGGCTCCTTGGCGCCCTTGGCCTTGACCTCGACCACGTCGCCCAGCTTCAGCTCCGCCTTCACCTCGGCGATGGTCGTCTCCGAGACGAGGATCTGGCCGCCGACCGTGTACGACTCGATGCGCCCCGTCAGGTTGACGGGCGGGCCGACGACCGCGTACTTGGTCCGGCGCTGCGACCCGATGTTGCCGACGACCACCTCGCCCGTGTGGATCGCGAGGCCCATCTCGAGCCGCGGCAGGCCCTGCGACTCGAGGCCGCGGTTGAACTCCTCCATCGCCGCCTGCATCTCGATCGCGCAGGCGCAGGCCCGGGCCGCGTCGTCCTCGCGCTTCATCGGCGCGCCGAAGATGGTCAGGATCGCGTCGCCGATGATCTCGTCGATGGTGCCGTTGTACTTCATGATGATCTCGGTCATCACCCCGAGATACTGGTTGAGCATCGTGACGACCGACTCCGGCCCCAGCCGCTCCGACACCGACGTGAAAGCCCGCAGGTCGGACATCATGATGGTGACCGTGCGCTTCTCGCCGCCCAGCTTGAGGCCCTCGGGCGACTCCAGCAGGGCGTTCACGATGTCGTCCGAGAGGTAGCGGCCGAAGGTGTTGCGGATGAAGCGGTTGCGCACCTCCAGGTGCTCGGCCAGACGCTGGATCTCGTCCTTCTGGCGCTTCAGGGCGAGCTGGGTCTGGACCCGCGCCAGCACCACCGGGAAGTCGAGCGGCTTGGTCACGTAGTCGTTGGCGCCCAGCTTCAGCGCCTCGACGATGTCCTCGCTCTGGTCCTTGGCCGTCGCCATGATGATCGGCAGGTCGGCCATCGAGTACTTCTCGCGCAGCGTCTTCAGCACGTCGATGCCGCTGATGCCCGGCATCATCACGTCGAGCAGCACCATGTCGAAGCGCTGCTTCTCGATCATCTCGAGCGCCTTGTAGCCGTCTTCCGCCGTCAGCACCTTGTACTTGCGGCCGGTCAGGCGCCGCGACAGCATGTCGCGGTTCATCTCGTTGTCGTCGACGACGAGCAGCGGCCCGCCTTCGTCGCCGGCCGGCGTGCCCGAGGGCCTGTCGAGCGGGGTCAGGGAGGCGGACGGGGCGGGCGCTGTGGCCGAAGCGGCAGGCACGGGCGTCGCCGCGGGGGCCGCGGGCGCAGCCGGCGGCACTGCCGCGGCTCCGGTTGCGGGCGCAGGCAGGCCGCTGCCCGGGTTGAGGAACTTGTCGATCAGCTCGATCTCGCGGCGGGCCGCCTGCTGGATCTTCTGCAGGTCGGGCACGTAGTCGGCGTGACCTTCGTCTTCGGCCTGCTCCTGGAGCAACTCGGCGTAGCCGAGGATCTGGTTGATCGGCGTCCGGAGGTCGTGGCGCGCCTTGGAGAACGGATCGTTCTCGGACATGCCCGTTCGCTAGCCCGCCAGCAGGCTGAACGCGCCCCGTGCGCGGTCGAACGCGTAGGTGCGGCCCTCGATGGCGAGCTGGAAGTTGGGGGCACCCTTGCCGTGCCGCCGCCAGGTCGCGCGGATGTCCTGGTCGGACAGCGAGGGCGCGTGGTGCCCGGCCAGCACCAGGACTCCGGGGTGCGCCCGTGCGACGTTCGAGGCGTGCTCCTGGGAGCCGTGGCCGTGCATCTGCTGCTTGATGTCCGGGAAGTGCGAGTCGTAGACCGCGAGGTGGGCGCCGGTGATCAGCTTGCGCTCGGTCTCGGCGGTGCCGGCGTGCGGCTCGTGGTCCGACAGGTAGGCGACGGTCGGCCCCTTGCGCACGGCCAGCCGGAAGCCGGCGGTGTCGAGGAAGCGGCGGTTGTCGCCCGAGCCCGAGTAGTGGTTGAGCGGCGAGGTACGCAGCGAGAACGAGCCGATCGTGCGCTTCTCCTCGGCCGAGATCGTCACGTACTCGAGCCTCGCCACCGTGCCCATCGCCAGCAGGTCGAGCGGCACGTAGAGCGGGTGGGCGTAGCCGGCGCGAATGCCCCCGATCGCCTCGGCGGTGCCGTAGAGCTTGACCTCGAGGCCGTTGCCCCGGCGCCAGAACCAGTCGGCGTCCTTCAGCCCCTCCCAGTGGTCCATGTGGGCGTGGGTGATCAGGACGTGCACCCGTCGCACCGTCGAGAACCGCGGCTCGGTCATCAGCGCGTGGCCGAAGGCGGCGAGCCCGCGGCCGGCGTCGAACACGAACGCGTCGGTGGCGGTCGTGACCGAGTAGCACGAGGTGTGGTTCCCGATCGAGGATCGGCGCGGCAGCAGGTTTCGCGAGCCCCTGCAGCCCCAGACGTCGAAGTGGACCTCGTCGTCGCGGAGCGGCCGGGCGGTGAGCTTCTTGGGCATCGGTGGTTCGGGGTTCTCCCGTGAGTCGGGAATGCTACCAGACGACCGCCGCCCCCGGCCGGAAGATGTGCGCTGGCTCACTTCTCCGCGGCGGCCAGCTCATCGGCGCCGGGCTCGAGCTCCTCGACGACCCGCAGCGTGCGCCAGTCGCCGCGCCGGAAGCGGACGAGCATCGCGACCCCGACCAGAAACACGTAGAAGGTGGCGGCGCCCCAGGCCGCGTACAGGCCGTACCCCAGGTGGAAGCACAGCACCCAGGTCGGCAGCAGCATCCCCAGGCTCGAGGCCACGACGCTGGCGCGCAGCGGGAAGGCGGTGTCGCCCGCCCCCTTGAGCGCCGCCGCGAAGATCACGTTGGCCATGTCGAAGATCGAGTAGAACGCGACGAAGCGCAGCAGCACGACCGACAGCTCGCCGATCCTCGCGAACTGGCCGGGCGCGGAACCCGCGGCGTACGGCGCCAGGAGCAGCTCCGGGACCAGCACGTAGAGGGCGCCGCAGGCGCCCATGTACACGAAGCTCATCTTGAAGCCGGACCAGGTCGCCCGCTCCGCCGCCGCCACGTCGCCGGCGCCCAGTGCCTTGCTGACCAGGGCCGCCACCCCGAAGCCCAGGCCGAGCATCGGCGTGAAGACGATCATGTTGAGGTTGAACGCGATGCCCGTGGCCGCCAGCTCGGCCGTGCCCAGCCGCCCGACCATGAACATGAACAACGCGAAGGCGAAGATCTCGAGGGCGTAGTGGAGGCCCGCCGGCACGCCGAGCCGCACCAGGCGGCGGAACAGCCCGGCCTCCAGCCGCCAGTCGGCCAGGGTGCGGTACGCCTCCCGGTTCGGGCGCCGGACCATCAGCGCGAAGAAGCAGAGCGCTCCGAACGCCTGCGAGGCGATGGTGGCCGCGGCGGCCCCCGCCACGCCCGCCCGCTCGAAGCCGCCGTGGCCGAAGATCCAGAGGTAGTCGAGCACGGCGTTGACCGCCGTCACCGCGACGTTGACGACGAGCACGACGAGCGTCCGTCCGCGGCCGGCGAAGAACGCCGACAGCGTCGCCATCGCCACCACCGGAAGGGTGCCGAGCAGCAGCACCTGGGCGTAGGTCACCTCGTACTGCTGCACGATCCTGGAGTGACCCGCGAAGGCGAACACCGGCTCGGCCAGCGGCGTCAGCGCGACGCCGCCGACGCCGGAGGCCAGCGCGAACCACAGCCCCTGCCACATCGCGGCGCCGACGCGCTCGGGACGTCCTGCGCCCAGGTACTGAGCCACGAAGGAGGTCACGTACTCCCCCGTGCCGATGCAGACGCCGATGTAGGTCCAGACGACGAACAGCGCCGTCACCGCCCCGGCGACCGCCTCGGCCGAGTACCAGGTCAGGAACAGCCGGTCGACGAACGTCTGCAGGGTGAACGAGAGCTGGGCGAGGATCAGCGGGTAGCCGATCCGCAGCACCTCGCGGCCGCCACCGGGCCCCTCCCAGAACCCCACCGGGGCCGGCGCGGTCGCGGTCATGGAAATGCGATTATCTCCCGGCGTGACCTCCCCCGACTTCGGACTGCGCCCCTCCGAGCTGCGGCGCCTGCGCGCCCTCGATCCGCCGTGGCGGATCCAGAGGCTGCTCGACGGACTCGACTACGACGTCGCGGGCGCCCACTGCCGCTCCCCGCGCCGCGCCCTGCGCGAGCGCCGGGTGCAGTGCATGGACGGCGCGCTGCTGGCGGCCGCGGCGTTGCGCGTGCAGGGCCATCCGCCGCTGCTGCTGGACCTCGAGGCGGAGCACGACGACGACCACGTGCTGGCGATCTTCCGCGGCCCGACCGGGCGCTGGGGGGCGCTCGGCCGCTCGAACTACTCCGGCCTGCGCTACCGCGAGCCCGTGCACGACACCCTGCGCAGCCTGGCCCTGTCCTACCTCGAGGTCTACTTCAACCTGCGCGGCGAGAAGTCCCTGCGCCGCTACTCGGTCGCCGTCGACCTCGCGCGCTTCGACGCCCGCAACTGGATGACCGCCGAGGACGACCTGTGGGACATCCCCGAGCACCTCTGCCACGTGCGCCACCACCGGCTGCTCGCGCCGGCCGAGGAGCGCGCGCTGGCGCGGGTGGACCGGCGGACGTTCGCGGCCGGCCTCGTCGGCCGGCAGGGCGAGTTCGGAGGCAGGCGATGAAACGCGGCGTGCTGGCGATCGACCAGGGCACCACGGGCACGACGGCGCTGGTGGTCGGCGAAGACGGTCACCTGCTCTCGCGGGGCTACGCGGAGCTGCCGTCCTCCTTCCCGAAACCCGGCTGGGTGCTGCAGTCGCCGCAGGCGATCTGGGACTCGACGCTGCTCGCGGTCGCCGAGGCCCGGGCCCGGGCCCACGCCGTCGAGCTCGCGGCCATCGGCATCACCAACCAGCGCGAGACGACGCTCGTGTGGGAGCGCGCCGGCGGCCGCCCCGTCGCCGACGCCATCGTGTGGCAGAGCCGACAGACCGCTCCGCTGTGCGAGGCGATGCGGGCCGACGGCCGCGAGCCGCTGATCAAGGCCCGCACCGGACTGCTGCTCGACCCCTACTTCTCGGCCACCAAGCTGCGCTTCATCCTCGACGAGGGCGACCTGCAGGCTCGCGCCGAGGGCGGCGAGCTCTGCTTCGGCACGGTCGACTCGTGGCTGCTGTGGAAGCTGACGGGCGGCGCCCAACACGCGACCGAGCCGACCAACGCCTCGCGCACGCTGCTGTTCGACCTCCGCCAGCGCGCCTTCGCCCCGGACCTGCTCGAGCTGTTCCGGGTGCCGGCCGCGGTGCTGCCCGAGGTGCGGCCGAGCGCGGGAGCGTTCGGCGTCACGCGCGGGGTCCCGGGCCTGCCCGACGGCCTGCCGATCACCGGCGTCGCCGGCGACCAGCAGGCGGCCCTGTTCGGCCAGAACTGCACCGTGCCCGGCCAGGCCAAGAACACCTATGGCACCGGCTGCTTCCTGCTGCTGCACACCGGCGACGCCGTGCCGGCCGCCAGCCGCGGACTGCTCGGCACCGTCACCTGCGACGCGGCCGGCGCCGCCGCGTGGGGCCTCGAGGGCTCCGTGTTCGTGGCGGGCGCCGCGGTGCGCTGGCTGCGCGACCAGCTCGGGCTGATCGCCAGCGCGGACGAGAGCGCGACGGTCGCGGCGTCGATCCCCGACAGCCACGGCGTCCACGTCGTGCCCGCGTTCTCCGGGCTCGGCACTCCCTACTGGGACGCCGGTGCCCGCGGCGCGATCCTGGGGCTGACCCAGGGCGCGGGTCGCGCCGAGATCGTGCGCGCGACGCTGGAGAGCATCGCCTTCCAGACCCGCGACGTCGTCGAGGCGATGAACGCCCACGCGACGCAGGCGCTCGAGCTGCTGAGGGTGGACGGCGGCGCCTCCGCCAACGACTTCCTGATGCAGTTCCAGGCCGACCTGCTCGGCGTCCCCGTCGATCGCCCGCGGGTGATCGAGTCGACCGGCCTCGGCGCGGCGTGGCTCGCGGGGCTGGGCGCCGGCCTGTGGCAGGCCGGCGACCTCGCGGCGCTGCGCCAGGGCGAGCGCGTCTTCGAGCCGCGCATGGGCGCGGACCAGCGCGAGGCCCTCTACGCGGGCTGGCGCGACGCCGTTTCCCGGGTGCTGACCGGCGCCGAGACCGCCTGAGGTTTGACGGCGGCAGCGGCCTCGGCAATGATCCGCCGCGAGTTCACCCCTTGACCTGCCGACACTGCGGCCAACCCGTCGACGCGCAGGCCGACCGCTGCCCCGGCTGCGGGCGGCGGCTGGCGCTGGCGGTGCTGCAGGTCTTCCGCGGCGAGCAGCCCGGCGAGGTCTACGCGCTGGGCACGGCCGCGCTGCGCATCGGCCGCAGCCTCGACAACGACATCTGCCTCGGCGACGCCTCCGTCTCGCGCTTCCACGCCCGCATCGAGCCCGACGGAGACGGTGGAGGCTACGCGATCGAGGACCAGGGCAGCACCCGCGGCCTGTTCGTCAACGGCCAGCGCGCCCAGCGCGTCGCCCTGCACCCCGGGGACGTTGTGACGCTCGGCGACGTCACGCTGCGCTTCTCGCCGCCCGACGAGCCCGGCGGCGGAACCGAAGCCGCGACGTCGGCCAGCGTGCTGCTTTCCGTGCTCGAGGCGATCAACGCGACGCACGTGCTGAGCGAGGTGATGGACCGCGTGCTGGACGCGGTGATCCAGTTGACCGGCGCCGAGCGCGGCTTCCTGTTCCTGACCGACGACCCGGCCGAGGTGCCGGCCGGCGCGGAGACCCTCGACGAGGGCGTCGTCGGCCTGCGCCAGCGCGCGGCCCGCGTCCGCGGGGGGGCGCCCCGCTCGGAGTCCACGGGCCTCGGCATCTCGACCTCCGTGCTGCGGCTGGTGATGGAGCGCGGGCAGACGGTGGCGACGGGCAACGCCGCGGCAGAGCCCTCGTTCGCCCCCTTCCAGAGCGTCGCCAACCTGTCGCTGCGCACGATCGTCTGCCTGCCTCTGCGCCCCCCGCGGGCCGACCACGAGACGCAGCCGCGGCCGCCGATCGGCGCGCTGTACGTCGACAACTCCGTGCTCTCGGCTCCCTTCCGGCCCGACGCGCTGCGCGCGGCCGAGGCCCTGGCCGTGCACGCCGGGCTCGCGATCGAGAACGCCCGCCTGTTCGAGCGCGAGCAGCGCACGATCGCCGAGTTGGAGAAGGCGCGCGACCGCGCCCAGGAGGCGAGCCGCGCCAAGAGCGCGTTCCTCGCCAACATGAGTCACGAGCTGCACACGCCGCTCAACGCGATCCTCAACTACGCCGAGATGCTCGTCGAGCGCGCCGAAGACGAGGGCGCCGACGGCTTCCTGCCCGACGCGCGGCGCATCGTCGGCTCCGGCAGGCACCTGCTGCGGCTGATCGACGACGTGCTGGACCTGGCCCGTCTCGAGGAAGGCCGGATGAAGCTGGCCGCCCGCCCGTTCGAGCCGGAGAAGCTCCTGCGTGAGGTGGTCGACGGGCACCGCGCGCTCGCCGAGGAGAACGAGAACTCGCTCGAGCTCCAGTTGCACGGGGACCTCGGCGAGATGGAGAGCGACCCGCGCCGGCTGCGCCAGATCCTGGCCAGCCTGGTCACCAACGCGCTGAAGTTCACGCAGAAGGGGGCGGTCCGGGTGGAGGCCTCCGCCGAGGTCGTCGCGGGCGCTCCCGGCGTGCGGTTCACGATCAGCGACACCGGCGCCGGCATCGCCCCGGAGATGGCGGCCCGGCTGTTCGAGGCCTTCTCCCAGTCCGACGACTCGGACACCCGCAAGCACGGCGGGCTCGGCCTCGGCCTCGCGATCGCGAGCCGGCTGGCGATCGCGCTGGGCGGCCGCATCGAGGTCGAGACCCAGCCCGGCCGCGGCTCGGTCTTCTCGCTGCGCCTGCCGTCCGTCCTTCCCGGCGCGGCCGACTAGGTCCCCCGCGGCTTCGCGCGGTGGGTCGGCGTCGCGGCCCACGGGTCCTCGGGCCACGGATGGCGCGGGTAGCGGCCACGCAGTTCCTTGCGGACCTCGGGATAGGTCCGCTCCCAGAAACCGCGCAGGTCCCGGGTGGTCTGCACGGGCCGCCCGTTCGGCGCCAGCAGCAGGAACAGGACCGGCTCCTGGCGCGGCCCCAGCCGCGGCGAGTCGGCGAGGCCGAACAGCTCCTGCAGCTTGACCTCCGCGGCGACGCTGCCGTCCTCGCGGTACTCGAGTCGCGCGCTGCGCCCGCTCGGAACACGCAACGATTCCGGCGCCAGCCGCGCCAGATCGTGCGGTGCCTGCGCCTGCAGGGCACCGAGCAGGTCCGCGTCCGCGAGCGAACGGGCGGCCAGCGCCGCCTGGGCGCAGGCCGCCTCCAGGTCCGGTTCCAGGCCCGCGAAACGCAGCCGCCGCAGGAGCGCCTCGGCCGCCGCGGGGAGCGGCCGCTCGCGCAGCGCGGAGGCGATCAGGCGCGCGGCCGCCTCCGGGTCCGGCGCCCGCTCGTGGCGGCGCAGCACCAGGGCCCCGAAGCGGCTCTCGTCGAAGGCGCGGACGCGGCCCGCCACGTCCAGCTCGTGAACGGCGCCACTCGCGTCGGGCACGATCCAGTCCGCGTCGACCGCGCTCGCGACGCGGATCAGCGCTTCGCGCTCGCCGCCCGCGAGGTCGAGCGCGACGACGTACTCCGCGTCGTGGACGCCGCTCTCGCGGGCCAGCGCCGCGCCGTGGCCCGAGGCCAGGAGGAAGCGACGGCCGCGGGGCTCGCGGCGCTGTGCCAGGCGGTCGGCGAACGCGTGGAACAGCGCCCTTCGCAGCGCCTCCTCCCCGCGGGTCGCGGCGAGCGGCGGGAGATCGCGCGCGAGGCGCAGCAGCTCGCTCGCCGTGCGCGCCACGCCCGGCGCGGATCGCAGCCGGTCGGCGAGCAGCAGCACGTCGGAATCCGTCGCGGTGCCGTCCGGTCGCAGCCCGTGGCGCTCCGACAACAGCGCGCAGGCGGCCGCAGCGCGCGGGTCGGCCCCGGTTTCGACCAGCACCCGCGCGAGGCGCGGCGGCAGCGGCAGGCGTCGCATCCGCTCCCCGAGAGCGGTGACGCGCCCGGCCGCCATCGCTCCCAGCCGCTCCAGGGTGCGCAGGGCCCGCTCCAGGGCCGCGACCGGGGGCGGCTCGTACCACGCGAAGGCCCGCGGGTCCGCGCCCCAGGCGAGGAGGTCGAGGGCGGGCCCGCAGAGGTCGACGCGCGCGATCTCGGGCTCGCGGTGCGGGCGCAGCGCGTCCCGCGCGTCCCACAGCCGCACCGCCACGCCTGGGCCGGTGCGTCCCGCGCGGCCCGCGCGCTGGTCCGCGGCATCGCGCGAGACGCGTTCCAGCTCCAGCGCGTCGAAGCCGCGCGCGGAGTCGAAGCGGGCCACCCGCTGCCAGCCGCTGTCGACGACCCGGGTCACGCCATCGACCGTCAGCGAGGTCTCCGCGACGTTGGTCGCCAGCACGACCTTGCGTCCCGCGCAGGGTGCCAGCGCGTGCGCCTGCTCCGCTGCGTCCTGCGACCCGTGAAGCGTGCGCACGTCGGCGCCGCAGCCGGCGAGCTCCGCCGCCGTGGCCCGGATCTCCGCCATTCCCGGCAGGAACACGAGCACGTGGCCGCCGTCCTCGCGCAGCGCCTCGCGCACGGCGGCCGCGGCGCTGGCGCCAGGGGCATGTCGCAGCTCGAGCGGATGGCCGCGCCCCGGCACGCGCAGCACCGGGGCGTCGTCGAGATGGCGGCTGACGGGTTCGGCGTCGAGCGTCGCCGACATCACCACGAGGTGCAGGTCGTCCCGCGCGCGCCACGCCTCGCGGGCCAGCGCCAGCGCCAGGTCCGCGTGGAGCGAGCGCTCGTGGAACTCGTCGAGCACGACCACGCCGAACTCCGAGAGCAGGGGGTCGGCCACCAGCCGCGCGGTGAGGATGCCCTCGGTCGCGACCAGCAGCCGGGTCCGCGCGCCGAAGCGCCGCTCGAACCGCACCTGCCAGCCGACCTCCTCGCCGAGCGCGACGCCATGCTCGGCCGCGATGCGCTGGGCCAGCGCCCGCGCGGCGACGCGTCGCGGCTGCAGCAGGATCGCCTTGCCCAGGTTCAGCAGCGCCGGCGGCACCCGCGTGGTCTTGCCCGCGCCCGGCTCCGCCACGACGACGGCCGCGCGGTGACGGCGCACGGCCTCGACGATCGCCGGCACGTGGGGATCGATGGGGAGCGCCTCGCGCACGTCGTAGACTCTAACCGCCATGAGCGGGGCGCTCATCTACGGGGCGTACGGGTACACCGGCGAACTGGTCCTGGAGCAGGCCCTGGCCACCGGCCTGCGACCCGTGCTGGCCGGCCGCAACGCCGCTGCCGTCGAGGCACTCGCCGCCCGCCACGGTCTGGAGGCGAGGGTCTTCGGCCTGGAGGACCCCGCGGCCCTCGACCGCGGACTCGCGGGCATCGGCGCCGTGGCGCACTGCGCCGGTCCCTTCTCCCGCACGGCCCTGCCGATGGCCGAGGCGTGCCTGCGCAACCGCGTCCACTACCTCGACATCACGGGCGAGATCGCGGTCTTCGAGGCCCTGCACGGGCTCGACGCGCGTGCCCGCGCCGCGGGGGTCACGCTGCTGCCGGGCAGCGGCTTCGACGTCGTGCCCTCCGACTGCCTGGCCGCGCACCTGGCCCGCCGCCTGCCCGGCGCGACCTCGCTCGCGCTCGGCTTCCAGTCCACCGGGCGCGTCTCGCGCGGCACCGCGACGACGATGGTCGAGAACCTGCACCGCGGCGGCTGGGTGCGCCGTGGCGGCCGGCTGACGCCGGTGCCCGCGGGCTGGCGCGCGCGCACGATCGACTTCGGCGCCGGGCCCGTCCACGCCATGACGATCCCGTGGGGCGACGTCGCGACCGCCTGGCATTCCACGGGCATCCCCGATGTCCTTGTCTATCTCGCCGTGCCGCCGTCCGCGCGCGTCGCGGCGCGGCTGTCGAACCTGGTGCGACCGCTGCTCGCGACGCGCGTCGTGCAATCGCTGCTGCTGCGGCGCGTGCGCGCCGGCGCCCCGGGCCCGAGCGCGGAACGCCGGGCCCGCTCCGCGTGCCTGCTCTGGGGCGAAGCCCGCGCGCCCCGGGGCCGCGTCGTGGCGCGGCTGCGGGTTCCCGACGGCTACACCCACACGGCGCACGCGGCCGTGGCCGTGCTCGAGCGACTGCTCGCCGGCGGCGTGGCGGCCGGGTTCCAGACCCCGTCGCGCGCCTTCGGACCCGAGTTCGTGCTGCAACTGCCCGGCGTCAGCCGCACCGACGACCCGACGGAGGAATCATGAACGACACCCCGCCGCCCGCCCTCCAGGACCGCTACTCGCCCAACGGCATCTGCTTCGGCTGCGGACCGAAGAACGCGAAGGGGCTGCGCATCAAGAGCCACGTGGTCGGCGCCGACGTCGAGTGCGAGTTCCACCCGGAAGGCCACCACCAGGCCTTCGAGGGCACGGTCAACGGCGGCATCGTCGGCTGCCTGTTCGACTGCCACGGCAACTGGGCGGCCTGCCACGCGCTGATGAAGGCGAAGGGGCTCGATCACCCGCCCTCGACGGTCACCGCCGAGTTCCACGTCAAGCTGCGACGGCCGACCCCCTCGAACCGACCGGTCCGCATCAAGGCCCGGGCGGTGGAGGTCGTCGGGGACCGGGCGGTGGTCGAGGAGACGATGGAGAGCGACGGCGTCGTCACCGCCACCTGCCGCGCGGTGTTCGTGGCGGTCGAGCCGGGGCACCCGGCCTACCACCGCTGGGCGTGACTCAGCGCGGGCGCGGTTCCAGCGCGATCGACACGAACGCGCCCGGGCCGTCGCCCTCGAACGTCAGCACGTAGACGCTCGTGGCGTAGTAGGCGAAGCGCTCCCCCGGCGGCAGCGGCGCCTGCACGGGCTGGCCGCGCTCGAGCGCGAGGCGGGCCGCGCCCGCGCCGCTGCGCACGTCGAGCGTTCCCGGCGCGTCGCCGACCGCTGTCACCGTCATCGCCGCCACGGGCTCCAGCGCCCGGAGCAGGATCTCGGCGCGCGCGCCCGGCTTCAGGCGGAAGCCCTGCACGCCGCCTTCGGTGACCACGCCGGTGGTGCCGTCGTCCGGAAAGTACAGGTAGTACGCCCGAGGGTCTGCAGGCCAGCCCTTGTGCGCGTCCCCCTCCGTGTCGCCGACCGAGCGCTTCTTGCGCCAGGGTTCGACGAAGGCCGAGAGGTCGTTGAGCATCGCCAGTTCTGCCGGCAGGTAGACGAACGGCACCCGCCCTGCGTGTTGTCCCGGCTTCATCGAGGCCTGCAGCGGCGCCCACAACGTCGGCGCGAGGAAGGCGAGACCGAGCAGGGCGCCCGGCACCGCGACCAGCAGCGCGCGCGCCGGCGGCACGACGTAGGGCAGCAGCGGCAGCACGTTGAGGAAGTACCGGTTGCCGACCGTGCCGCCGCCGCCGTACCAGTTGTCGGGGATCTGGACGATGTAGAAGATCCAGGAGATGGCGATGCCCGACAGCGCCAGCGCGCCGTCGCGGTCGCGCGGCCCCACGAGCAGGTAGACGAGCACCGCGAGAGCGGCCGCCGGGTAGTACGGCAGCACGCCGCCGAAGCGGCCCCACCAGAAGTGGCCGAGGTTCAGCCAGAACGACGCGCGGATCTCGTCCGGGTCGCGCAACGGCCCCGTGCCCTTGGTCTGCTTGTCCTCGTCGCGGCCTTCGACCAGGGGGCCGAGGTAGTCCGTGGTCATCCACTGGCCCGAGTTGCCGAAGGTGATCTGTTTGCCGCCGGGGCCCAGGTCCTCGGGGAACTGGCCGTAGAAGGTCTTGCGCTCCCCGCCCTGGTAGTTCATCTCGCCGGTGAACACGGCGTTGAGCGCGAACAGGCCGACCATCACGCCGATCATCACCGCGCCGCGCCGGCAACTCTCCAGGAAGCGGCGGCCGAAGCCCGCCGCGAGCAGCGGCAGCAGCGGCGCGAAGCCGAGCGGCGCCGCGACGAAGGCGTTGTACGGCTTCGAGAAGCAGGCGAATCCGAACAGCGCCGCGGAGAGCAGCGGGCGGTCGCGCGACCAGGCGAACAGCGCCGCCGCCAGCACGCCGACGTTGAGGATCTCGGGCGTCATCCACAGCAGGTAGATCGGCGTCACCGAGAGGCCGAGCAGCGCCAGCGTGACCGCGAGCGCGGGGCCGGGCTCCGTGCCGCGGCGCCGGAGCTCGAGGAACGCGCACCACAACGCGATCGAGAGGAAGGCCGCGTTCGCCACCAGGAAGCCGCGGTCGCCCAGCAGCATCACGAACGGGGCCGTCGCCAGCGGGTGCGCGAACGACTTCGCGTAGTGGATGCGCGGTTCGTCGAGGCGGTGAATCCAGGGGAAGCCGAGGTCGGGCGCCCAGCGCCAGGCGAGCCCCGGGTCGCGCCCGGGCCGCTGGTCGGGAACCCTCTTCAGGAACAGCCCCTGCGGGTCGGCGCCGAAGTGGCGGCGCACCCGCAGCAGGTCGCGCGCCTCGTAGCGCAGGTCGCCGTCGGAGACGAGGCTCCAGGTCATCGCGTAGTACGTCGAGGCGTCGCTCCAGAACTGGCGGCCCGAGGCGGCCGGCAGGTCGTAGAGCCCGCAGGCCAGCGCCAGCGCCAGGCAGGCGGCGGCCAGAGTGCGGCGCGCGCCCTTGTCGGTCACAACCATCCAGCCTCCCGGTACGACGCGGCGGTGCGGGCGAGCCCCTCGTCCACGTCGACGCGCGGAGCGTAACCCAGCAACCGCCGCGCCTTCTCGATCGAGAACGCGCGGCTCTTGGTCCAGAAGTCGACTCTACGGCGGTGGATCGGCGGCTCGACCCCGAGCGGCACGCACACCGCCTCGACCAGGTCGCCCAGGCGCTGGATCGGCCACGCCGGGATCCGGAACGGCAGCACCGATCCGCCCGTCGCCCGCGCCACGCGCGCGGCGAGGTCGGTCTGCGAGAGGTACGTGGGGCCGGCGACGATGAACGCCTCGCCTGCCGCCTCCGGCCGCTCCAGCGCGAGCAGGAAACCCTGCACCAGGTCGTCGATGTAGACGAGGTGATAGAACGGCGCGCCCGACCCGACGATCGCGTACCGCCCGCGGGCGATCTGCCGGAAGAGTTTCAGCAGCCTCGTCTCGCGCGGCCCGTAGATCGCGCCCGGGCGGACCACCGCCACCTCCAGCCCGTGCTCGCGCCCGAACGCCAGGGCCAGCGCATCGGCCTCGGCCTTCGTCTCCTGGTAGACGTCCGAGGGCGCCGGCGGGAAGCTCTCGTCCGCGGGCGGGTTCGCGACGTGCCCGTAGATGCCGACGGTGGAGGTGTGGACGACTCGTCTCACGCGCGCGGCGCGTGCAACCCGCAGCAGCCTCTCCGTCCCGTGGACGTTGATCTCCCGATAGTACGCATCCGGATGCCCGGCGGTCCGGTAGACGGCGGCGACGTGCAGCACCGCGTCCACGCCGTCGACCAGCCGCTCGAGCGCGCCTTCGTCCCGCAGGTCGCCGCTCACCCACCGCGCCCCGGAGCCCTGGAGCGCGTCGGTCAGCGAACTCTCCCGTGCCAGCGCGGTGACCTGGTCGCCGCGAGCCAGCAGCGCGCGCAGAAGGTGCCCACCGGTGTAGCCCGTCGCCCCGGTCAGCGCGACCTTCACGCCGCCCTCCCGGCGAGCCGCACGAAGAGCTCCTGATAGCGTTCGACGCTGTGGGCGAACGAGAACTCGAGCACCGCGTGGGCGCGCGCCGCGGCGCCCAGCGCCGCGCGTCGGGCGGGGTCGTCGAGCAGCGCTGCGATCGCCGCAGCGAGCCGGACCGAGTCGCGCGGCGGCACCAGCAGCCCGGACTCGCCGTCGGCGATGACGTCGGGGATGCCTCCGGTGCGCGCGCCGATGCAGGCGAGCCCGCAGGCCGCGGCCTCGATCAGCGAGAGGCCGAGCGCCTCGAACTCCGACGGGAAGGCGAACACGTCCGCGGCCCGCAGCCAGTCCTCGACGGCGTCGACCCGGCCCGCGAACGTGACGCGATTCGCGAGCCCCGCGTCCTGCACCCGCGCCCGCAACGCCTCTTCGATCGACAGCGCCTGCCCGCTGCCCGAACCGACGATCGCGAGGTGGGCCCCGCGCGGCGCACCCGCCCGCGCGAACGCCTCGACCAGCGACTCGAGCCCCTTGCCCTTGAGCAGCCGGCCCGTGAAGCAGACGAGCGGGCCCGCGGGCAGCCCCAGCCGGCCCCGCAGTTCCGCCCGCTCGCTGGCCGACGCGGGCCGGAAGCGCTCGGTGTCGACCCCGTGCGGCAACAGGTGGATGCGCTCGCCGGACACGCCCGCCTCGTGGATCTCGTCGCGGATCGCGTGCGACATCGCCACGAAGGCGTCGGCCTCCCGCAGCCCGCGCCGCTGCCACCGCTTCGCCGCCGTGACCAGCTGGCGCAGCGGCGGCGTGGCCAGCGGGGTGCCCCACCAGAAGATCTCGCCCGAGAACTCGCCGTTGACCTCCGGCTGCAGGACGACGGGCTTGCCGAGCCGGCGGCCCGTCGCGAGGCCCGGCGGGCCGAGCACGCGGGTGCCGCGCACGACCAGGAGGTCGAACGCCGCCCGCTCCGACTCCAGCGCGGCGCAGGCCGCCGCGACCATCCGGTACTTGCCGGTCCGCCCCGGCCCCGCGGGCGGGACGCGGATCACCCGCATCCCGTCGACCTCGTCGCGGGCGGCCGAAGTCGGGTCGCTCTGCCGCGTGACGACCAGGGCCTGCCAGCCCGCGCGCACGAGCGCGCCGCCGAGGGCCCGGATGTGGGTCTCGCCGCCGCCGAGCACCGGGTGGAACGACTCGGTGAAGAAGGCGACGCGCGGCGGCGCGGTCACCGCGGAGGGGCGCCGCTCCCCTTCAGCACGTAGATCGGCTTGCCCTGGCTCTCGTGGTAGGTGCGCGCCAGCAGCTCGGCCAGCAGCCCCACGCAGATCAGGATCACTCCGGTCAGCAGCAGCAGCACGCCCAGCAGCAGCAGCGGCCGGCCGCCGATCGCCTGGTCCATGAACAGGCGGATGAAGGAGAGGTAGGCGAGGATCGCGAAGCCCGTCCCGAAGCTCGACAGGCCCATGAAGCCGAACAGGTGCGCGGGCCGCGTGCCGTAGGCGAGCAGGAACTTGACGGTGAACAGGTCGAGCAGCACGCGCAGGGTGCGGTCGATCCCGTACTTGCTGGTGCCGCGCGTGCGCGGCCGGTGGTTGACCACGACCTCGGCCAGCGAGACGCCCATCCAGCTCGCGACCGCCGGGATGAAGCGGTGCATCTCGCCGTACAGCCGCAGGCTCTTGGCGACCTCGGCCGTCATCGCCTTCAGCGAGCAGCCGTAGTCGTGGAGCTTGACGCCGGTCGCCGCCGAGATCAGCCGGTTGGCGATCATCGACGGCAGCCGACGCGACAGCGTGTCCTGCCGCTTCAGCCGCCAGCCGCAGACCAGGTCGTAGCCCTCGCCCAGCTTCCCGACGAGCATCGGGATGTCCGCCGGGTCGTTCTGCAGGTCGCCGTCGGTGGTGACGATGATCTCGCCGCGGGCGTGGTCGAAACCCGCCGAGAACGCCGCCGTCTGGCCGAAGTTGCGACGCAGTCTCAGCACCCGGACCCGGGGGTCGCGCTGCGCGATCGCACTCACCCGTTCGAGCGTGCGGTCCTTCGAGCCGTCGTCGACCAGCAGGATCTCGTAGGGCCGCTCGAGCCGGGCGAGCGCCACGGTCAGCTCGCGGTGCAGGTCAAGGACGTTGTCTTCCTCGTTGTAGAGGGGGACCACGACCGAGACGTAGGGCCGCTCCTCGTTCATCGCCCGCTGGCCAGCAGCCAGATCCAGTTCACGATCGTCGCCACGCCCAGCGCCACCCACGCCGCGCGCACGGTCGCGGGCGACGGTTCGAGGCGCAGCACCCGGCCGCGCAGCAGCAGCGCGGCCTCGGCAGCCCCGAGCAGCAGCAGCAGCAGCACGCCGCCCGTGAACAGCGGGTTCATGGCGAGGGCGCCGGCGAGGTCGCCCCGCGCCAGCAGCCCCAGGCCGCGGGTCGTGCCGCAGGACAGGCACGGCAGCCCGGTCATCGCCTTGAACAGGCAGATGCCGAGCGACAGCCGGTCGATCCCGAGCGCCGCGACGCCGGCGATTCCGGTGAGCGTGACGCCGGCGGCCGCAGCGAAGTACGGAAACGCGCGCGGCGAGCGCTCGAGGGTCGCGATCATCCGACCAGGCCGCGCAGCAGCAGCACGATCGGCGCGATCGCCACCTGGGCGAGGAAGCCCACGCAGCAGCACGCGGTGCCCGCCACCAGCGTCGCCAGCAGAGCGCGGCCGACGCCCGCCTCCTGCAGCGTCGCGAGGCCGAGGATCAGCAGCACCAGCGACCAGACGAAGCCGATCAGCGCCCCGCAGAACGGGATCACGGCCAGCAGCATCGGCCCGTAGGAGTACGCCGCGGCGGCCACCGTGCCGGCGTACCCGAGGCGCACGTTGCCCGTCGCCGACAGCAGGCCGTGGGCGATCGCCGCGAACAGCAGCAGGCCGATCGCGGTCTGGATCGGGGTCAGCACGAGCTGGATCGTCAGGTCCACGGGATGGAGAGCGTCGCGGAACGCCTGCCGCATCGGCTCCGGGGCCATGGAGCCGATGTCGACCAGCGAGCTCATGATCAGCAGGTAGGTCAGCCCCACGCACTGCACGAAGGTGCCGATCGCCGTGGCGTAGGCCACGCTGCGGCCGACCCCGCCCACCTCGGCGCCCCGGAACAGGCCGACGGGGTCCGACATCGAGCGCATCACGGTCTCGGCGAAGCCGCCGACGAGCCCCTCTCCGCCGCCCCGTTCGAATGGAATCGCCATGCGGGCGCAGTCTATCAAGAAGCCCCGGCGCGGGCCGAAATGCTAGAGTTCCTGCCCTCATGGCCAACGTCACCCAAGCCACCGTCGAGCACGTCGCGGGCCTCGCCCGGCTGTCCCTCACCGCCGACGAGAAGGAGCGCTTCGCGCGCCAGCTCCAGCAGATCCTCGAGTACGCCGAGTCGATCCAGGCCCTCGACGTGGAGGGGGTGGCGCCGATGAGTCACGCCGGCCTGGAGACGCCGCTGCGCGCGGAGCCGGCCGAGCCGCAGCCGGGGCTCGAGCGCGCGACCGCCCTCGGCGCGGCGCCGGACGCGGCGGACGGCCTGTTCCGGGTGCCGAAGGTGATCGGCGGATGAGCGCCGCCTGGACGCAGACGGCAGCGACGCTGGCGGCCCGCGTGCGCGGGCGTGAGTTCTCGGCCGAAGAGTCGATCCGCGCCCATCTCGACAGGGTCGCGGCCACCGATCCCCGCGTGCGAGCCTTCCTGCGCGTGCGCGAGGAGCAGGCCCTGTCCGAAGCGCGGGCGGTCGACGCTCGCGTCGCCGCGGGCGAGGCCCTGCCGCTGGCCGGCGTGCCGGTCGCGATCAAGGACGTGCTGCACGTCGCCGGCGAACCCACCACCTGCGGCTCGCGGATCCTCGAGGGCTACGTCGCGCCCTACACCGCGAGCGCCGTCGCCCGCCTGCAGCAGGCGGGAGCCGTCGTCATCGGCAAGACCAACATGGACGAGTTCGCGATGGGCTCTTCGAACGAGAACAGCGCGTACTTCCCCACCGCCAACCCGTGGGACCTCGCCCGCGTCCCCGGCGGTTCGTCCGGCGGCTCCGCCGCGGCGGTCGCCGCGTCGCAGTCGCCGCTGTCGCTCGGCTCCGACACGGGCGGCTCGATCCGCCAGCCCGCGGCGCTTTGCGGCATCGTCGGGTTGAAGCCGACCTACGGCCGCGTGAGCCGCTACGGCCTGGTCGCGTTCGCGTCCTCGCTCGACCAGATCGGGCCCTTCGCCCGCACGGTCGAAGACGCGGCGCTGTGCGCGCAGGCGCTGTTCGGCCGCGACGAGCGCGACTCCACGAGCGCCGCCCAGCCCGTGCCCGACTTCACCGCCTCGCTCGGATCGGGCGCGCGCGGCCTTCGCATCGGCGTTCCGGAGGCCTTCATCGCCAGCGGCCTGGACCCGGCGGTCGAGACCCTGTTCCGGGCGGCACTCGACGACCTGAAGCGCGAGGGCGCCGAGATCGTCCCCGTCGAGTTGCCCCACGCGCCGCACGCGATCGCGACCTACTACCTGGTCGCCACCGCCGAGGCCTCGTCGAACCTCGCCCGCTACGACGGCGTGCGCTACGGGCTGCGGGTCGAGGCGGAGGACCTGAAGCGGCAGTACGGCGAGACCCGCGACCGCGGCTTCGGCGCCGAGGTCAAGCGCCGGATCATCCTCGGCACCTTCGTGCTGTCCTCGGGCTACTACGACGCGTACTACAAGCGCGCGCAGCAGGTCCGCACGCTGATCCGCCGCGACTTCGAACGCGCGTTCGAGAGCTGCGACGCGATCGCGACGCCGACAACGCCGACCCCGGCCTTCCGCTTCGGCGAGAAGACGGACGACCCGCTGCAGATGTACCTCGCCGACGTGTTCACGGTGCCGGCGAACCTCGCGGGCCTGCCGGGGATCTCGCTCCCCTGCGGCCTTGCCGGTGGCCTGCCCGCGGGCCTGCAGTTCGTGGGCCGCCCGTTCGACGAGGCGACGCTGTTCCGGCTCGGCGCGGCCTACCAGCGCGCGACGAACCACCACGAGGTGCGGCCGCCGCTCGACTAGAGCCCGGCGGCCTCGCGCCGCGGGGTTCAGATCCGGTCCAGGAACTCCCCGATCACCGGGCAGAAGCGTTCCATGTCCACGAGGAACGAGTCGTGGCCCTGGAGCGAGGTCAGCGGCGCGAACTTCACGTCGCGGCCCTGCTTGTGGAGGATCTGCGCGATCTCGGCCTGCTGGTCGATCGGGAACAGGAAGTCGGTCTCGACGCCGATCACCAGCGCGTGCCGGGCCTTGATCCGCGCGAGGCCGGCCTCCAGCGAGCCGCCGTGCTCGGCGACGTCGAAGATGTCCATCGCCCGCGACAGGTAGAGGTAGCAGTTGGGGTCGAAGGTGCCGACGAACTTCTGGGCGTGCATCTCGAGGTACGCCTCGACCTCGAACTCGATGCCGAACAGCTGCTCCTCGTCGTGGAAGCCGGCCCGCTCGCGACCGAAGCGCTCGCGCCACTCCTTCGCCGAGCGATACGTCATCAGCCCCAGCTTGCGGGCCAGCCGCATCCCGTTGACCGGGCCCCTGCCCTCGTAGTCGCCGCCGTTCCACTCCGGGTCGGTGCGGATCGCCTCGCGCTGGATCGAGCGGATCGCCAGCGAGAAGGGCAGCGAGCGGCAGGCCGCGGAAATGGTGACGAGCGCCTCGCAGGCGTCGGGATGCTGCATCGCGTACGCGATGGCGGTCATGCCCCCCATCGAGGGGCCGACCACGGCGCGCACCCGCTCGATGCCGAGCTCGCGCACCGCGGCGTGGCCGGCCGCCGCGACGTCTTCGATCGTCAGGCACGGGAAGCTGAGGCGGTACGGCTTCCCCGTGCGCGGGTCGATGGATGCCGGTCCGGTCGACCCGTGGCAGCTCCCCAGCGAGTTCACGCAGATCACGAAGAGGCGATCGGTGTCGATCGCCTGCCCCGGGCCGACCACCTCTTCCCACCAGCCCGGCGTCGGGTCTTCGGCGCTCGACGCGGCATGCGCGCCCGGCGACAGCCCGGTGAAGATCAGGATCGCGTTGTCCTTCGCGGGACGTAGCGTGCCCCAGGTCTCGTACGCGACGTCCACCTCGGGCAGCACGCCGCCGTGGCGCATGTGGAAGGGTCCGGGCAGCCGGACCAGCTTGCGGGCCTTGTACATGGTCGTGTGGAGCCGGGAAGGTAACACAAGCCACGTGGCGACATGGCTGGCGGCTGGTGGGCCGTGAGGGGATCGAACCCTCGACTCTCTGCTTAAAAGGCAGGTGCTCTACCACTGAGCTAACGGCCCGCGGCCGATCGTAGCATCGGCCGCGGACGGCCTGCCCGACGCGCCCCGCGCTAGGCGAACCAGGTGGCCAGTGCGCTGCGGCCGATCAGGATCGTGTCGTCGCGGTCGGGGCCCGTGGAGACGAGGCCGACCTCGGCGCCGACGATCTCGCCGAGGCGGGTGACGTAGTCCTTCGCCGCCTGTGGCAGGTCCGCGAACTCGCGCAGGCCCGCGGTCTGCGACTTCCAGCCGGGCAGCGTCTCGTAGACGGGCTCGCACTCGGCCAGCATCTCGACGTCCGCCGGCATCGCGTCGACCGTCACGCCCGCGTGGCGATAGGACGTGCAGACCCTGATCTCGTCGAGCTCGTCGAGCACGTCGAGCTTGATGATCGCCAGCGAGTCGACGCCGTTGACGCGCACCGAGTAGCGGGTGGCGACGCCGTCGAACCAGCCGCAGCGGCGCGGGCGGCGGGTGACGACGCCGTACTCGCCGCCCTTCTCGCGCACCTTCTCCTCGAGCTCCCCGCCCATCTCGGTCGGGAACGGGCCGGAGCCGACGCGGGTCGTGTAGGCCTTGGCGATGCCGAGCACGGCATCGATCCGGGTCGGCGCGAGGCCGAGGCCCACCGCCGCCCCTCCCGCGGACGCCGAGGACGACGTCACGAACGGGTAGGTGCCGTGGTCGAGGTCGAGCAGCGTCGCCTGCGCGCCCTCGCACAGCACCGAGTAGCCGCGGGCGAGCTGCGCGTGCAGCACCATCGCGACGTCGACGATCCGCGAGCGGTGGCGCTCGCCGAAAGCCGCGAGGCGATCGACCAGCGCGGCCCAGTCGACGGCCGGCGCGACTCCGGCGCCGCGGCAGACCATCTCGTAGTGATCGCGGGCCAGCGCCAGCTTCTCGGGCAGCGCCGCCGGCCGCAGCAGGTCGCCGAGGCGGATCCCGCGCCGGCCCGCCTTGTCCTCGTACGCCGGTCCGATGCCGCGCCGCGTGGTGCCGATCTTGCGGCGCTCCTCCCACAGCTTCTCGAGCTCGAAGTGGTGCGGCAGGATCACGTGGGCGCGATCCGAGACGAGCAGGTTGTCGGCCACCTCGACGCCCGCCTCGCGCAGCCCCTCGGTCTCGGTCTCGAAGGCCTCGGGCTCGACCACCATGCCCGGGCCCATCAGGCACAACACCCCCTCGTGCAGGATGCCGGACGGGATCAGCCGCAGCGCGAACTTCCGGCCGTTGGCGATCACCGTGTGGCCCGCGTTGTGCCCGCCGTTGTAGCGGGCGACGACCTGGACCCGGCCGGTCAGCAGGTCGACGATCTTGCCCTTGCCCTCGTCACCCCACTGGGTGCCCACGACCACGATGTTCGGCATGCGGTTTCCTGCTCTCTCGAGTCTCTGTCGTTCGGCGCCGGCCACGCGGCCGGCGTGCCCGGATCAGCGGCCGGAGGCCTGCGGGCGGAGGGCGACCCCGGGCGCGACGTTGCGTCGCGCCCCGTGCACGGGAATCTGGGGTGGCCTGGAGTTCATGTCAGCGAACACGGAGGATAGCCGCGCCCGAGGCCCGCCGGCAACCGCGGCCCGCGCGCGGGCGCACTCACCCCGCGTGATATTCTCCGCCCGCTCCGCCATGTCCTTCCCGACAGCCCCCGCCCCCGGTCCGGAGTCCGCCCTTCCCACCCTGGTCCTCGACGGCCTCAGCCTCGACCTGCCCGCGCTCGAGGCGATCGCGGCCGGCCACGCGCGGGTCGCGCTGGCCCCCGCCGCGCGCGAAGTCGTCGCCGCCGCCCGCGAGGTGGTCGACCGCGCCGTGCGCGAGAACCGCGTCGTCTACGGCGTCAACACCGGCTTCGGCAACTTCGCCGACGTCGTGATCCCGCAGGATCGCGTGCGCGAGCTGCAGCTCAACCTCGTGCGCAGCCACGCGGCGGGCGTCGGCGACCCGCTGCCCGAGGCCGAGACCCGGGCACTGATGGTGCTGCGCGCCAACGTGCTGGCCCGCGGCTTCAGCGGCGTGCGGCCGGAAACGCTGGAACGCCTGCTCGACCTGATCAACCACGGGCTGCACCCGGTGGTGCCGAGCCAGGGCTCGGTCGGCGCGTCGGGTGACCTGGCCCCGCTCGCCCACCTCGCGCTCGCGCTCGTCGGCGAAGGCGAGTGCGTGCACGGCGGCCGCCGCCAGCCCGCCCGTGACGCGCTCGCGGCGCTCGGCCTCGCGCCGATCGCGCTCGAGGCCAAGGAGGGCCTGGCCCTCATCAACGGCACCCAGTTCATGACGGCGGTGGCCGGGCTCGCGCTGTGCGAGGCCTGGCGGCTGGTCGCGCTGGCGGACGTCGTCGGCGCGCTGACCCTCGACGCGCTGGAGGGCACCGACGTGGCCTTCGACCCGCGCATCCACGCGGCCCGCCCGCACCCCGGTCAGCAGGCGTCGGCCCGCAACCTCAAGCGGCTGCTCGCCGACAGCCCGCTGCGCGAGTCGCACCGCGGCTGCGGCAAGGTGCAGGACGCCTACTCGCTGCGCTGCATGCCGCAGGTCCACGGCGCCGTGCGCGACGCGCTCGCCTACGTGGCGCGCACCGTCGAGATCGAGATGAACGCGGCGACCGACAACCCGATGGTGTTCGCGGCCGAAGGCGAGCTGCTCTCCGGCGGCAACTTCCACGGCGAGCCGGTGGCGATCGCCGCCGACACGATGTCGATCGCGGTCGCCGAGCTGGGCGCGCTGTCCGAGCGGCGCATGGAGCGCCTCGTCAACCCCGCGCTCTCGGGCGGCCTGCCCGCGTTCCTGACGCCCGAGGGCGGGCTGCACTCGGGCTTCATGATGGGCCACGTCACGGCCGCCGCGCTGGCCTCCGAGAACAAGTCGCTCGCCCACCCCGCGAGCGTCGACTCGATCCCGACCTCCGCGAACAAGGAGGACCACGTCTCGATGGGCCCGATCGCGGCCCGCAAGGCGGCCCAGGTCACGCGCAACGTGCGACGCATCCTGGCCGCCGAGCTGCTGGCCGCCTGCCAGGCCCTGGAGATGCGGCGGCCGCTGCGCTCGTCGGCGCCGCTCGAGGCCGTGCACGCGCTGGTCCGCGGCGTCGCGCCGGCGTGGGATCACGACCGCTTCCTGTCCCCCGACATCGAAGCCGTGGCCGCGCTGTGCCGCACGGGTGCGCTGGTGGCCGCGGCCGAGGCCGCCTGCGGTACGCTGGAGTGAGGGTGCGATGAGCCTGCTGCCGAATCCCCGCCCGCGCTGGTTCGCCGGTGCCGTGACCCTGTCCGCCGCGGCCGCGGTCACCGCCGTGGTCTCGCTGGCGCTGGGGATCAAGGTCTGGTCGATCTGGCTCGGGCTGCTGATCGCCGCCGTGCTGCTGATCGGCCAGGCCGAGCGCCTGATGAACGCGCCCCGCGTGCCGCGCGAGCACAAGCTGCGCAAGAACCTGCGCCTGATCCGCGGCGGCAAGTCCGCCCCCTACGACCTGGCGCGCGACGAGACCACCAACAACCAAAGGTGGCTGATGTGACGACCGCGACCGCGACTCCCTCCCGCACCATCCGCGCCCCGCGCGGCACCGAGATCTCCTGCAAGTCGTGGCAGCAGGAAGCGGCGCTGCGGATGCTGATGAACAACCTGGACCCGGACGTCGCCGAGCGCCCCGCGGACCTCGTCGTCTACGGGGGCATCGGCCGCGCGGCCCGCAACTGGGAGTGCTTCGACGCCATCGTGCGCTCCCTGCGCGAGCTCGGCGACGACGAGACGCTGCTGGTCCAGTCCGGCAAGCCGGTCGGCGTGTTCCGCACCCACGCGGACGCGCCCCGCGTGATCCTCAGCAACTCGATGCTGGTCCCCGCCTGGGCCAACTGGGAGCACTTCTACGAGCTCGACCGCAAGGGCCTGATGATGTACGGCCAGATGACCGCGGGCTCGTGGATCTACATCGGGTCGCAGGGCATCCTGCAGGGCACGTTCGAGACCTTCGCCGAGGCCGCCCGCCAGCACTTCGGCGGCAGCCTGAAGGGCAAGCTGGTGGTGACGGCGGGCCTCGGCGGCATGGGCGGCGCCCAGCCGCTGGCCGCCACGATGAACGAGGGGGTCTGCCTCTGCGTCGAGGTCGATCGCCACCGCATCCAGCGCCGCCTGGAGACGCGCTACCTCGACACCTCGTGCGAGTCGCTCGACGAGGCGCTGTCGCTCGCGGCAGCCGCGCAGAAGGAGGGCCGCGCGCTCTCGATCGGGCTGCTCGGCAACGCCGCGGACGTGCTGCCGGAGCTGGCGAAGCGCGGCGTGGTGCCCGACCTCGTCACCGACCAGACCAGCGCCCACGACCCCCTCAACGGCTACGTGCCGAACGGCATGAGCTACGAGGCGGCGCTCGCGCTGCGCACCTCCGACCCGGCGCACTACATGGCCGAGGCGCGCCGCAGCATGGCCGACCACGTGCGCGGCATGCTGGCGCTCAAGCAGCTCGGGTCCGTCGTCTTCGACTACGGCAACAACATCCGGGCCGAGGCGCAGAAGGCGGGGGTGGCCAACGCCTTCGACTTCCCCGGCTTCGTGCCGGCCTACATCCGCCCGCTGTTCTGCGAGGGCAAGGGCCCCTTCCGCTGGGCGGTGCTCTCGGGCGACCCCGAGGACCTCGCGGTGACGGATGCCGCGGTGCTCGAGACCTTCCCCGAGGACCAGGCGCTGCGGCGCTGGATCACGCTGGCCCGCGAGCGGGTCGCGTTCCAGGGCCTGCCTGCGCGCATCTGCTGGCTGGGCTACGGCGAGCGCGCGAAGATGGGCCTGCGCTTCAACGAGCTGGTGCGCAGCGGCAAGGTCAGGGCGCCGATCGTGATCGGCCGCGACCATCTCGACGCCGGCTCGGTCGCCTCCCCCAACCGCGAGACCGAGGCGATGAAGGACGGCTCCGACGCGGTCGCCGACTGGCCGATCCTCAACGCCCTGCTCAACGCGGTGGCCGGCGCGACCTGGGTCTCGGTCCACCACGGGGGCGGCGTCGGCATGGGCTACTCGATCCACGCCGGCATGGTCGTCGTCGCCGACGGCACGGACGCCGCGGCGCAGCGGCTGGAGCGGGTGCTGACCACCGATCCCGGCACCGGCGTGATGCGGCACGTCGACGCCGGCTACGAGCGGGCCGCGCAGGTCGCGCGCGAGCGCGGCGTGCGCATCCCCATGCTCGACCGCGGGTGATGGACGGGCCGCGGTTCCCGCGGCCGGCGCTCGCCGAGGACGTCGCGCGGCAGGCCCTGTCGGGTCCGCCGCTCCTGCTCTCGGGACCTCCGGGTGCGGGCAAGTCGACGCTGCTCCACGACCTGGCGGCCGTGCTCCGGCACGCCGGCGCAGGCGCCTGGCGGCTGGACCTGTTCTTCGCGGCGGCGTCGCCGCTGCACCTGGCCCGCGCGGGCGCTTCGTCGGCGCGGGCCGCGGGCCTCGACGATCGGGCGCTCGCGCCGCTCGAGGCGGCCGTCCGCCGCGGCCGCGAGGGCGAGGTCGCGGCCGTGAAGGCGCTGGCGGCGCTGTTCGCGGAGGCCCGCGAGGTCGGCGATCGCCCGCTGGTGCTGCTGCTGGACGAACCGACGGAACTGAGGGCCCTCGGCTTCTTCGAGGGCCTGCGCGACGTGGCCGACCTGTTCGCCGCGTCGATCGGACGGCGCGGCGGCCGGGCGGTGCTGGCAACCTCCTTCCCCACGGCCGCCGCGCGGCTGTTCGGCAGCGCCGCCGCCTGTCCGATTCCGCCGCTCGCGCCGGAAGAGGCGCGCGACGAGGCCGCGCTCCGCGGCGTCCAGGCCGAGGCGGCGATCGCCCTGGCCGGCGGGCGCCCGGCCGCGCTGCGCGCCCTGCTCGACGCGGTCGAGCCCGGCGACTCGCTCGAGTCGTCGTGGACCGCGGGCATGGCACCCGGCCAGCCGCTCGAGCGGCTGCTGCGGGCGACCTGGGAGACGCTGCTGCTGCGCAGCCGCTCCTACGCGATGGCCAAGGCGGTGCTGTGGGAGGTCGCCCGCGACGAGGGCTGCAACCTGACCGCGGTGTTCCGCCGGCTGGAGCGCTCGCCGGGCGCGGTCAAGGACTACCTCTCGGCCGCCGTGGACGTCGACGTGCTGCGCATGGACGGCAAGCGCTACTACTTCGTCGACCCCCTGTTGCGCGCGTGGGTGCGGCTCTACGGCGCGGGCGACGTGCCCGGAGCCGAGGCTCGGGCGACCGAAGCAGCGCTGCTCCTGACGCCGCCCGCACCCGAGCCGACTCCGGCGCGAAAGGTCACGAGACCAGCCCCGCCCCCGCTGCCGCCCGACGAAGCTGCGCCCGAACGGACCCGCGAGCGGCCTCGCGACACCCTGATGGAGATCGACTAGCTCTCACCCCACATAGGGCTGGACGAGCTTGACCAGGTCCTGGCGCGAGAGCTTGCCGATCCGCTGCTCCGCGACCATGCCGCCCTTGAACACGAACAGCGTCGGCAGGTTCTGGACCGCGTACTGGTCGGCGACGCGGTCGTTGGTCTGGACGTCGACCTTGACGACCTTCAGCTTGCCGGCGAACTGGCTGGCCACGGCCTCGAGGTCGGGCACCATGCGGACGCAGGGCTGACACCACTCCGCCCAGAAATCCACGAGAACCGGCAGCGGGGAGCGCAGCACCTGGGCTTCCCAGGTGGAATCGGTGACCTGCTCGATGTTGTCCGCCATGGGCGCGTCGAACCTCCGGGGCGCAGTATACGGGGCCCGGGGCCCTTGCGCACCACTAGCGGTGGGGTCAGCCGACCTGGCCGAGCGCCCGCTCGTAGACCTCCAGGTACGCCCGCGCCGAGCGCTCCCACGAGAAGTCCTTCTCCATCCCGTTGCGCATCAGGCGCTCCCACGAGGGGCGGTCCGCGAACTCGGCGAGCGCCTGGTCCAGGGCCCACATCAGGCCCGTGCCGTCCGCGTGGTCGAAGCGGAAGCCGGTTCCGGTGCCCCGGACCGCGTCCCACGGCTCCACCGTGTCGACGAGGCCCCCGGTGGAGCGCACGACGGGCACGGTCCCGTAGCGGAGCGAGTACATCTGGGTCAGCCCGCACGGCTCGAAGCGCGAGGGCATGAGGAACAGGTCGGAGCCCGCCTCCACCTTGTGGGCCAGCGCATTGTCGTACTCGAAGCGCACCGCGACGCGATCCGGCGCCCGCCGGGCCATCTCGGCGAAGCCCTCCTGGACGGCCGGCTCGCCGGTACCCAGCACCACGAGGCGGAGCGGCCGGTTGAGCAGGTCCCACCAGGCGCCCGTGACGATGTCGAAGCCCTTCTGGGCGACGAGCCGCGAGATGACCCCGACCACCGGGAGGTCGGGCTCGGCAGGCAGGCCGAACGTCTGCAGCAGGTCGGCCTTGCACGCCGCCTTGCCCGCGAGGTCGTCGGCCGAGTAGCGGCGGGCGATGTATCGGTCGACCCGGGGGTCCCACTCGTCGTAGTCGACGCCGTTGAGGATGCCGGACACCTCGCCGCCCCGCGCCCGCACGGCTCCTTCGAGTCCGTACCCGTGCTCCGGGCGCTGGATCTCTTGCGCGTAGGTCGGCGACACCGTGGTGACCGCCTCGGAGAACAGCAGCCCGCCCTTCATGAAGCTGATCCCGCCGTGGTACTCGAGCCCGTCGGCGGTGCCCAGGTGGCGCGGCAGCCCCAGCACGTCGAGCGTCTCCCTCGCGAAGTTGCCCTGGTAGGCCATGTTGTGGATCGTGAACACGCACGGCGAGCGGTACAGCGTCGGGTCGTCCCAGTAGAACGCCTTCAGGTACACGGGCAGGAGGCCCGCCTGCCAGTCGTGGGCGTGGAACACGTCCGGCCGCTCCCCGCGCGAGCGGAAGTACTCGAGCGCGGCCCGCGCCAGGAACGCGAAGCGCTGCGGGTTGTCGCCGTAGTCGTCGTTGCCGCGGCCGTAGGGCCAGGGGCGGTCGTAGAAGGTCGGCTGCTCGACGAACACGACGTTGACACCGGGCTGCGGAGACGCGTGGTAGAAGCCCGCGCTGCGCCGCGGGTCGTCCACCGGCACGTGGACCGAACCCAGGAACTCGCCCGCCGGGAAGCCGATCGTGCCGTACCGCGGCACGAAGATCGTGACCTTGTGGCCGAGCTTCGCCAGCGCCTTGGGCAGCGCGGCGGAGACGTCGGCCAGGCCGCCGGTCTTGACCCACGGCACCAGCTCCGAGACGACGAAGGCGATGTGGAGGCGTTCGCGCATCGCGGGATGTTACCTTCCGCGCGTGCCGCGTCGACTCGGTCAGCACTTCCTCCGCTCCGCCTCGGTCGAGCGCCTGCTGCGCGTGATCGACCCGCGCCCCGGCCAGCACTTCCTCGAGATCGGGCCCGGCGCGGGCGCGCTGACGCTCCCGCTCGCACCCCGAGTCGCGCGTCTCACCGCGATCGAGCTCGATGCGGCGCTGGCCGACCGCCTCGAACCGCGGCTGCCCGCGAACGTCACGCTGGTCCGCGGCGACGCGCTGGCGGTCGACCTGCGCGCCCTGTGCCCCCCGGGCACGCGACTCGTCGGCAACCTGCCGTACTACATCTCCAGCCCCCTGCTCCGCCGCTTCCTGGAACTGCGCGACCGCATCGCCGACCTGCACGTGATGCTGCAGGACGAGGTCGCGTCCCGGGTCGCCTCGCCGCCGGGCTCGAAGGAGTACGGCGTGCTCTCGGTGCTCTGGGGGCTCTGGGCCGACCTCGACATCCCGCTGCACTTCCCGCCCGGGGCCTTCGAGCCGCCGCCGAAGGTGGACTCGGCCGTGCTCCGTATCCGGCCCCTTCCTGTCCCCCGGGAACCTGTCGACGACCCGGTCGGCTTCGAGAAGTTCGTCCTCCAGGCCTTCCGGCAGCGGCGAAGAACTCTTGAAAACAATCTGCAAGATAGCTATCCTCACCTCAAGCATCACTTGAGGTTGCTCAACATCGCGGGCAGCCGCCGTGCGGAAACGCTATCCGTAGTGGAGTTTGCGAGGCTATTTTCCGCCCTTGGACGAAGCGACTGACGGCCTGCGGCTGATCCCGCTCGGGGGCCTGGGCGAATTCGGCCTGAACGCCCTGGTGATGGAGTGGTCCGGCCACCGCCTGCTGATCGACGCCGGAATCCTCTTCGCGGGCGCCGACCAGCCGGGCGTCGACTGCATCGTCCCCGACTACGCGTACCTCCAGACGCCCGGCACCCTGCACGGGGTGCTCCTGACGCACGGCCACGAGGACCACATCGGCTCGCTGGCCTTCGCCCTGCAGGCCTGCCCTGTCCCGGTCTACGGCTCGCGGCTGACGCTCGGCTTCGCCCGCCGGCGGTTGCGCGACCGCGGCGTCACCGGCGCCGACCTGCGGACCCTGGTGCCCGGCCAGCCGGTCGAGCTCGGGCCGTTCCGCATCCACCCGATCCGGGTCGCCCACAGCGTGATCGACTCGCTGGCGCTGGCGATCGAGACCCCGGCCGGCACCGTGATGGTGTCCGGCGACTTCAAGCTCGGCCTCGACGAGCCCGAGGAACAGCGCACCGACGTCGAGGCGCTGGCCGCCTGGGGCGACCGCGGCGTGCTCGCCCTGCTCTCGGACTCGACCAACGCCGAGGTCGAAGGCACGACGCCCGGCGAAGGCGCGGTCGTGCCGGCTTTCGAGGAGGCGCTCGCCCGCACCCGCGGCAAGCTGCTCGTCTCCTGCTTCGCGACCTCGGTCCCGCGCATCCAGCGCGTGGCCGATCTCGCCCGCCGCCAGGGCCGCCGCGTCGGCTTCGTCGGCCGGCGGATGGCGGACAACGCCGAGGTCGCCCGCGAGCTCGGCGCGCTGCGCCTGCCCGAGGGCGAGGTCGTCCCGCTCTACGCCGTGGCCGATGCCGACCCGGCGAAGCTGTGCCTGTTCGTGTCCGGCTCCCAGGGCGAACCGCTCTCGGCGCTGGCCGCGATCGCCCGCGGCGAACACCCCGAGATCGGGGTCGGCCCCGGCGACACGGTCGTGCTCTCCGCGCGGGCGATCCCGGGCAACGAGCGCGCCGTCTCGCGCCTGATCTCGAACCTGCTGCGCACCGGCTGCGAGGTGATCCACCCCGGCGTCGCGAAGGTCCACGTCTCCGGCCACGGCTCGCGCGAGGATGCGGTCGAACTGCTGCGGCTGGTGCGGCCGCAGTACCTGGTGCCGGTGCACGGCGAGTACCGGATGCTGGCCCGTCACGCACGGCTGGCGGCAGAGGCCGGGCTCGGCGCCGAGCGGGTCCTCCTGATCGAAGACGGCGAGGTGCTGGCGTTCTCCGCCGACGGCGCGCGCCGCGTGGGCCGCGTCGAGGCCGGCCGGGTGCCGCTCGACCGCGCGAGCGGCGACGAGGTCGAGGACATCGTGCTGCGCGACCGCCGCGCGCTGGCCGCCGACGGCATCGTGGTGCCGATCGTCGTCGTCGAGCGCGGCAGCGGCCGGACCTGCGGCGTTCCCCAGATCGTGACCCGCGGCTTCGTCGACGACGGCCAGCGGCCGGAGCTGCTGGCCGAGGCGAGCCGTGCCCTGCTCTCGGCCGTCGACGCCCACCCCGCGGACGAGCGGGGCGACGCGGCGCTCGTCCGCGAGCGCCTGCGCCAGGAGATGAAGCGCTTCTTCCGGCGACGCACCCAGCGCCGGCCGATGGTCATTCCCGTGGTGATGGAGATCTAGCGTGCCCTCCCCCGTCCCCGCCACCCGCGCCACCCGCGTCGCCGAGTTCTTCGGCCTGGTGTCGTTCGCGCTGGCGCTGATGCTGCTGATCAGCCTCGCGACCTACGATCCCCGCGACCCCGCCTTCTGGTTCAAGGCCGGCGACCAGGGCGCCGTCGTGCGCAACTTCATCGGCCCGTTCGGCGCGTTCCTGGCCGAGCTGTTCCTCGGCCAGCTCTTCGGCATCGCGGCGCTGGTGCTGCCGATCGCGCTCACCCTGTTCGGCTGGAAGCTGTTCTGGTGCCGGCCGGTCGAGGCGCCGTACACGAAGCTCACCGGGGTCGCGCTGCTGGTGCTCTCGCTGACCGCGCTGCTGGCGCTCACCGTCGGCACGATCGTGATGGAGGGCCAGCCCGTGGGCGCCGGCGGAGCCGCCGGCGAGCTGCTGCGCGAGCTGCTCTCCGCCTCGTTCGGGCGCGCCGGCGCCTACATCGTCGTCTGCACCACGTTGATCGTCGCGGTGATCCTGGCCACCCAGTTCTCGTTCTCCTCCATGCTGCACGCGATCTGGGCCCGCGTGACCGCGCGGGCGGCTGCGATCGCCACCGCCTGGGCGCACTATCGCGAGGCGCGGCGCAAGGAGAAGCTGCGCGCCGAGGTCGTGCGCAAGCACCTGCAGAAGGAGCGCGAGAAGGAAGCCGACACCCTGCCGCGGGTCCGGCGCGTCGCCCGCGGCGCGGGCGGCGAGGACGGCGACCTGTTCGAGGAGGCCGGGCTCGACCTCGACGCGCCGGAAGAAGAGGCGCCCGCACCGCGCGCTCCCGAGCAGAAGGCGATCTCGTTCTCGCCCGAGCCGGCGCCCGCGGCCGCTCCCGCGCCCGCTGCGCGCAAGCGCAAGGCGAAGCCGGCGGCAGTCGACCCGGCGTCGCTGCCCCCCGCCACTCCCGGCGGGTTGCCGCCGACGACCCTGCTCGACGCTCCCAAGCCCGGCGCCGGCCAGGACAAGCAGCGGCTGTTCGAGCGGGCCCGCGTCCTGCAGGCCAAGAGCGGCGAGTTCGGGGTGATGGGCCAGGTCGCCGAGATCCACCCCGGGCCGGTCGTCACGACCTACGAGTTCAAGCCCGACGCGGGCGTCAAGTACTCGAAGATCGTGGGCCTCGCCGACGACCTCGCCCTCGGCCTCGAGGCCGAGTCGATCCGCATCGACCGCATGAGCGGCAAGAGCTCGGTCGGCATCGAGATCCCGAACGAGGTGCGCGAGACCATCTCGCTGCGCGAGATCCTGGAGTCCGACGCCTTCCGTCGTTCTCACTCCCCGCTCACGCTCGCGCTCGGAAAGACCGTCAGCGGCGACACCTACGTCACCGACCTGGCGACCATGCCGCACCTGCTGATCGCCGGCGCCACCGGCACCGGCAAGAGCGTCGGCCTCAACTGCATCATCTCCAGCATCCTGTTCAAGACCTCGCCCGACGAGGTGCGGCTGATCCTGATCGACCCCAAGCGGCTGGAGCTCGGCGTCTACGAGAACATCCCCCACCTGCTGGCCCCGGTCGTGACCGATCCCAAGATGGCCGCCAACGTGCTCAAGTGGGCCGTCGGCGAGATGGAGAAGCGGATCCGCCGGCTGGCGGCCCAGGGCGTGCGCAACATCCAGCAGTACAACCAGATCATCCGGGGCCAGGGCGCCACCGCGGACGACGGCGAGGAGCTCAAGCCGCTCCACTACATCGTGATCGTGATCGACGAACTGGCCGACCTGATGATGGTCAGCTCCAACGAGGTCGAGGAGGCGATCACCCGCCTCGCCCAGATGGCGCGCGCGGTCGGCATCCACCTGATCCTCGCCACCCAGCGGCCCTCGGTCGACGTGATCACCGGCCTGATCAAGGCCAACTTCCCCTCGCGCATCTCGTTCCGCGTCTCGGCCCGGGTCGACTCGCGCACGATCCTCGACTCGATCGGCGCCGAGCAGCTCCTCGGCCGCGGCGACATGCTCTTCCTGCCGCCCGGCTCCGCCCGCCTGCTGCGCGTGCACGGGGCCTACGTGTCCGAGCACGAGATCGCCCGCGTCACCGAGTTCCTGCGCCAGACGGGCGCGCCCGTCTTCGACGACAGCGTGGGCAAGCCCGAGAAGCCTCAGGAGGCGCTCGAGCCCGACGACCGCGACGAGCTGTTCGACGAGGCGGTGCGCTTCGTCGTCTCGTCCGGGCAGGCCTCGACCTCGATGCTGCAGCGCCGCTTCCGGATCGGCTTCTCGCGCGCCGGCCGCCTGATCGACATCATGGAGCGCGACGGCATCATCGGCCCCGCCGACGGCTCCCGGCCCCGCGAGATCCTGGTCCCCGCCGACTACTACACCCAGGTGGACGCCTGGCCGAAGTGATCGCGGCCACGCCCCGCCCGAGGCGTTCGGGCCCCTGTCTCGCGCTCGGCCTGCTGCTGGCAGGCGCGCTGCTCTGCGCCCCGGCGGCGGAGGCCGCGGGGCCGGACCGCGCGCTGTTCCTCGAGGCCCAGCGCGTCTCCGCGTCGCTGCAGAAGTCGACCGCGAAGAAGGCGCGCCGCGCGGAGTGGGAAAAGGCCGTGATGGCCTATCGCAGGATCGTCGCCCGCTACCCCCGCAGCCCGTACTGCGACGACGCGCTGCTGGCGATCGGCGACCTGTACTCCGGGATGGCGAGCCGCTTCAAGGACCGCCGCTACGCCGCCGACGCGATCCGCTCCTACCGGATGGTCGTCAGCGAGTATCCGAGCAGTTCCAAGGGCGAGACGGCGCTGTGGAAGGCCTGGGAACTGGCCGTCGATTCCGGCGACGCGAAGCAGACGGCCACCGTCGGCAAGGCGTACCTCGACACCTACCCCAACGCGCGGCGGGCCCGCCAGGTGCGCGACGCGCTGCGGCGCGAGTCGCCGGCCCGGCCGGTGCCGACGCCGACCCGGGCGGACCTCGCGCAGGTCTTCAACCTGCGCTCCTGGAGCGGCGACTCCTCGACCCGCGTCGTGATCGACCTCGAGCGCGAGGTCGAGTACAAGTACGAGCGGATCCCCGATCCCGACCGGCTGTGGATCGACCTGCTGGGCACCCGCCTGCACCCCAACGTGACCGACCGCCAGTTCCCGGTCGGCGACGGGCTGCTGGAGCAGGTCCGGGTCGCGCCCAACCGCGAAGGCGTGATCCGGGTCGTGCTGGACTTCGGGGACGTCTCGGAGCACAACATCTTCTTCCTGCCCGACCCCGCACGGCTGGTGGTCGACGTCCGCGGCAAGTCGCGCAGGGCGATGGCCCAGGCGGCCCCGGCGCCAACGCCGCCTCCCCCACCCGCGCCGACCCCGGCCGCGGCGGCCACGCCGATTCCGACACCCGTTCCGACACCGATTCCCACGCCGATCCCGACGCCGGCGTCGACTCCGCCTGTCCCCACGGTGACCCCGGTCCCGCCGCCGGCCCCCACACCCGAGCCCACCCCGATCCCGACTCCCCTGCCGACGCCGATCGCGACGCCCCGGCCGATACTGCCGCCCGCGCCGACGCCGAGCCCGCTCGCGACGCCGGCGCCGGCGCCGCGCACGGCGGACGCCCAGGTCACGCCCGCGCCGCTGCCGCCGAAGACCAACCGCTCCGGCGACTACAGCCTCGCCCGCCAGCTCGGCCTCGGCGCGCGGAGAATCGTGATCGACGCCGGCCACGGCGGCCACGACCCCGGGTCGATCGGCCGCCACGGTCTCCAGGAGAAGGACCTCGTGCTCGACATCGCGCTGAGGCTGGCGCGCCTCGTCGAGACCGAGCTCGGGGCCGAAGTCGTGCTGACCCGCGACTCCGACGTCTTCATCCCGCTCGAGGAGCGCACCGCGATCGCCAACTCGCGGGGGGCGGACCTGTTCCTCTCGATCCACGCCAACAGCAGCCGCAGCCCGCGGGCGCGCGGCATCGAGACCTACTTCCTGAGCTTCGCGAAGGACGCCCACGCCGAGGAGGTCGCGGCCCGCGAGAACGCCATCTCGCAGGCGACCCTGAAGGACCTCCAGGGCCTCGTCCGCAAGATCACGCTCAACAGCAAGATCGACGAGAGCCGGGACTTCGCGGCCTCGATCCACGAGGCGCTGGTGGGCGGTCTCAAGCCGGTCAACCCGCTGAGCGCGACGGACCGCGGCGTGCGCACGGCGCCGTTCTACGTGCTGATCGGCGCCAACATGCCGAGCATCCTGGCCGAGATCGCCTTCCTCTCGCACCCCGAGGAGGAGAAGCAGCTCAAGACCCAGGCTCACCGCGAACACATCGCCCGCGCGCTGCTCGAGGGCGTGCGGTCCTACCTGAAGGTCCTGAACCGCGGCGAGGAGCGGTTGACGCGGAGGACGCCGGCTCCTACAGTGAAGAAGAAGGCCGCCCGCAAGTGAATCCCCCGCCGCCCGAGATCGTCACCTGGATCAAGGTCGAGAAGCCGGTCTTCGACCTGTTCGGCGTGTTCGTGTCGTCGCTGACCTTCACCAGCCTGCTGGTGCTGTTCTCGCTGCTCTGCGGCACGGCCTTCGGCCTGCTGCGCATCCGGCGTTTCCACCGCTCCCCGCCGGCCGAAGCGGACCTCCACCTCCATCTCGAGACCCGCTGAACGACTAGCGCACCGCGTTATTTTCTTGACATCCCTGACGCGCCGCGTTAGATTGGGGGCGTGAACGGCGAAGTCCGCACCATCCGGCGCTACGGCAACCGGAAGCTCTACGACACCGTCGCACGGCGCTACGTCACGCTCGACGAGCTCGGCTCCCTGGCCGCGAGCGGAGCCGAGATCCAGGTCGTCGACCAGCGCACCGGCGACGACCTGACCAGCGTCACCCTCGCCCAGGTCCTGCTCGAGGGCCTCAAGCAGCGGGCGGCCTCGATCCCCCGCCCCCTGCTCGTGCGGCTGGTTCGCCTGAGCTACGGCGACAACGCCCTCCACGACTGGAGCCCGCAGCACGCCGCCGAGCGCGCCCGCCACGAGGCCGAGCGCATCGCCTCGGAGCTGATCGCGCGCGGCCGGCTGTCGATCGAGGAGGCGCTGGCGCTGCGCCAGGAGATCACCGGCACCCTGCACAACCTGCTCGGAGATGCCCAGCGCGGGCTCGAGTCCCGCCTCCAGGGCTTGTTCAAGGCACCGGAGCGGCGCGAGCCGCCCCCCGCCCCCAAGGCTCGCACGCCGCGAAGCCGCAAGAAGGAGTAGTCGAGATGGCCGCCAAGAAAACCCCGCGCCCCGCGCGCGCCAAGAAGTCCGCCCCCCAGGGCGCCTTGCAGAACGCCTGGGCCCAGACCCTGGCCGCGATCCACAACGCCCAGACCGAGGCCGAGAAGCAGATCCACCTGTTGCTCAAGAAGAACAAGCTGGACGCCAAGGACGCCGCCGGCGTCGTCGCCCACCTGCGGACCCGGCTCGACAAGGAGCGCAAGGCCGCGTTGAAGCAGCTCGAGTCGCAGGCCGGCAAGCTCCAGCACCGCCTCGACAAGGAGCGCAAGGCGGTCTCGAAGCTGGTCGACGACGCCGTGCGCAACGCGCTCGCCGCCGTCAACATCCCGAGCCGCGAGGAGGTGGTCACCCTCTCGCGCAAGGTCGACGAACTCTCCCGCAAGATCGACGGGATGAAGCGCCGCTGACTTCCTCGTCCTGACGCGCGGCGCTGATACACTTCGGGTGGTCGTGGAGCATTCCGCGGCCACCCCCGGTTCCCTCCCCAGGGAGGTCCCTTGGCCCCTGCCGCCGCCGCTCCCCGCCCTCTTCGCAAGCGCCTGCGCCGCAAGCGCAAGGTCGCTCTGGTCTGCGCCGGCGGTGGCATCACCGGCGCCGTCTACGAGATCGGCTGCCTGCGCGCGCTCGAGGACCTGCTCGACCGCAGCATGCTCGACCTCGACCTCTACGTCGGGATCAGCGGCGGCGCGTTCGTCGCCTCGCTGCTCGCCAACGGCCTCTCGCCCCGCCAGCTCTACGACGAGGTCGCCGCCCGCAGCCGGACCCCCTTCGGCGTCGCGGAAGCGCCGCTCTTCAAGCTGGGCCTGGGCGAGTACCTGAAGCGGACGTCGCGCGCGCCGCGGGTGATCGCGGACGCGGTGCTGGCGGCCCTTTCCCGGGAAGGACGCAGCGCAGCGGACGCGTTCTTCACGCTGTTCCAGTTGCTGCCCCCCGGCCTGCTCGACAACTCGGGGGTGCAGGAATACCTCGCCCGCCTGTTCCGCGACCACGGCCGCACCGACCACTTCCGCGACCTGCACCGCGAGTTGATCGTCGTCGCCGTCGACCTCGACACCGGCGACGCGGTGCCGTTCGGCGAGAAGGGCTGGCGCGACGTCTCGATCTCGAAGGCCGTCCAGGCCTCGACCGCCCTGCCGGGCCTGTACCGGCCGATCCGCATCGGCGGCCGCGACTACGTCGACGGCGGGGTCAAGAAGACCGCCCACATCAACCTGGCGATCCAGCACGGCGCCGACCTGGTGATCTGCCTCAACCCGATCGTGCCGATCCTCAACAACGTGTCGGACGGCCCGCTGCGCGGCCACCTGTCGAACCGCGGCCCGACCTGGGTCCTCGACCAGGTCCTGCGCATCACGCTGCACGGCCGCATGCAGTACGGCCTCGAGCGCTACCAGAGCGAGCACCCCGAGGTCGACATCCTCATCATGCAGCCCACGCGCGACGACATGCGGATGTTCCGCTACAACATCATGCGCTACAGCGCCCGCCACATCGTGGCCCAGCACGGCTACCGCTCGGCGAAGCGGCAGTTCGCCGAGCGCGAGGCCGAGTACCGCGCGATGCTGAAGCGCCACGGCATCCGCGTGGGCGACCCGAACGCGCTGCCCGACGTGCCGGACCCGATCCCGTGGCGCTCGTCGATGGCCCGCCACCTCGGCGTCTCGCTCGACCAGCTCGCCCACAAGCTCGCCCGCTGATCCAGGCTCGCGGGACGCGGGCCACGGCCATGGCTATAGTCGGGGGATGGCTTCTCCTGCCGTGGTCGCCCGTTCGCTGGTCAAGGACTTCGGCCGCGTGCGTGCCGTCGACAGCCTCGGGTTCTCCGTGGCGCGCGGCGAGATCTTCGCCCTGCTCGGCGCCAACGGCGCTGGGAAGACGACGACGCTGCGCATGCTGCTCGGCCTCGTGCGCCCCGACAGCGGCACCCTCGACCTCGACCTGCACGGCGACGGCCGCCCGACCTCACCCGCCGACGTGGGCTACCTGCCCGAGGAGCGCGGCCTGTTCCGCGAGGCCCCTGTCGGACGCACCATCGCGTACTTCGGCGTGCTGCGCGGCCTGCCGCGTCCCCAGGCGGAAGCCGAAGCCGCCGCCTGGATGGCGCGTCTCGGACTCGAGCAGCGAGCCCACGAGAAGCCTGACGCGCTGTCCAAGGGCAACCAGCAGAAGGTGCAACTGGCGGCGGCGCTCGTTCACCGGCCGCGACTCGCGGTGCTCGATGAACCGTTCTCCGGGCTCGACCCGGTGAACCAGGAGCTCCTGCTCGACATCCTGCGCGAGTTGCGCGACTGCGGCACGACGGTCCTGCTGAGCGCCCACCAGATGCAGCTCGTGGAGCGGATCGCCGATCACCTGCTGATCGTCGAGTCCGGGCGCGAAGTGCTCGCCGGCACCCTCGACGAGGTCCGGCGCGCGGCCGGCCGCGGCACCCGGCTCCGCGTCCGCATGCGGCCGCCGCTGCCGGTCGAGGCCCTGAGGCGCCTCGCCGGCGTCGAACGGGTCGAGGCCGGCGAAGAAGGCGTCGCCGACCTGCTGCTCGGCAACGGCACCGAACTCGGCGCCGTGCTCGGCGAGGTGGCCCGGCTCGGGCCGGTCCTCGGCGTGCACTCCGAAGACGCGGCATTGCACGACATCTACCTGCGCGCCGTCAGCGAGGCGCGCGCGTGACCCGCTCGGTGCTGGAGGTGGCGCGCTGGGAGTTCATGCGCTTCTTCAGGTGGAAGGACGTCGTGCTCGGACTCCTCACCATGGCGTTCGCGGGCGGTGCCTTCTGGCTGGTGAGTGCCATCGTCGCGAAACAGGCGACGCCGCTGCGCATCGCCGTGACCGGGCCCGGAGCCGCCGAGTTCGTCGCGGGCGAGGCGGAGCCCGGCTTTCTGTGGGAAGCGTCGACCGAGCCGCCGGCCGCCCTCCACGAAGCGCTGGTCGCACGTCGCCTGGACGCCGTGCTGCGGCTGGGAGACGGCCAGGCCGAGCTGACCTCGTTGCGTCGGCCTGTCTGGATCGAGCTGGTCCAGGCGAGGCTGGACGAGCGCAAGCGGCGCTCCGCGCTCGAGTCGGCCGTGGCGGCCGCCGGGCTCGACCCCGCGGCAGGCTGGGCCCCGGTCGCGCTGAACGTCCGCGCGCTGGACGCCTCGCCCCGGGGCAGCGGCGCCGTGGCGGCGGTGGCCATCGGCGTCGCCCTGCTCGGCGTCCTGATCGGCAACGCCTACGTGCTGGTCGGCATCACGGGCGAGAAACAGCTCCGGATCACCGAGCAGGTCGTCGCGGCGATCTCGCCGCAGGCCTGGATCGACGGCAAGATCCTCGGCCTCTCTGCGCTGACGCTGGCCAACCTCGCCCTCTACGTGGTGCCGCCGCTCGCGGGCCTGGCCTTCCTGCGGGGCGTCGGGGCTCCGGTCCCGGCCCTCCCGCCCGGCGCAGCCGATCCGGCCTTCCTCGCGGCGCTCTTCGTGTTCTCGGGTCTCGGCTTCGCGATGTGGTTCACCTTCTTCGCCGCCGTGGCGGCGACGATCGACGACCCGAACACCTCGAGCCGCGGCGGCTGGATGCTGTTTCCGATGCTGCCGCTCGCCTTCGCCTTCGGCGTGATCCGCAACCCGGACTCGGGCCTCGCCGTGGTTCTGACCCTGCTGCCGCTCACCGCCCCGACGGTGGCGCCGGTTCGGCTCCTGCTGGCCGGTGTGCCGGCGTGGCAGCTCGTGCTCGCGGCAGCCGGCCTCGTCGCCACCTGCCTGGCGCTGCGCCGGGTGGCCGGGCGCATCTTCGAGCTCGGCATGCTGATGTACGGCAAGGAACCGACCTGGCCTGAGATCCGGCGCTGGCTGCGCGAACCGCGTTAGTGGGAGGCGCTGGCTCCTAGCCGAACCAGACCGAGCGGCGCCGGGCGAGGCGGCCGTCGATCATGCGCTGGATCGTCGAGCGCACCTGCTCGGAGAGCCGGTTGACGAGGATCGGGTCGTCGGCGGCCTCCGGCCCGTGGCCCTGCATGTCGATCGGGTCGGCGAAGTCGAGCGCCCACTTCGACGGCAGCGGCAGCAGCCCGAGCGGACCGAGGGCCGGGAAGGTCGGCGTGATCGGGAAGTACGGGAAGCCGAGCGGCCGGCCCACCCAGTCGGCCTTGCCGATCACCGGGTGGATCTCCTCCGCACCGACCACCGCCACCGGAATGATCGGCGCGCCCGTGCGCAGCGCCAGGCGCACGAAGCCGCCGCGGCCGAAGCGGGCCAGCCGGTAGCGGTCCTTGTAGTACTTGCCGACGCCCTTGACGCCCTCGGGGAACACGCCGACCAGTTCCCCCCGCCGCAGCAGCCGTTCGCCGTTGTCGGGGTTGGCGCGGGCCGCGCCGGTCTTGCCCAGCATCGGCGCGAGGAACGGCAGCAGCGCGAACATGTCGAGCGCGAGCATGCGCACCTCGCGCCGGCCCGGGTGCTGGTGGCGCACCGCGAGGTTGATCATCAGGCCGTCGTACGGCAGCACCCCGGAGTGGTTGGCGACGATCAGCGCCGCGCCCTGCTCGGGCACGTGCTCGATGCCGTCGACCTCGACCCGCCACCACACCGTGTAGAGGAACTCGAAGAAGGGCCGCAGCGTCTCCGTGAACTTGCGGTCGTAGCCGAAGTCGTCGACGTCCTCGGAGTGGTAGGCGAAGTAGGCCTCGCGCCAGGTGCGCGCCAGCGAGGCCCAGCCGAAACCCGACAGGCCTTCCTGGACGATCCGCGCCAGCGCGACGAGCAGCCCCTGCGGCGCGGCGCCGCTGGCCCGCGCCGCCGCCAGCTCTCCCTCCAGCGCGTCGATCCGCGCCCGCAGCGCCTCGAGGTCCGGGCCCGTCGCCGGCAGCCTTCCTTCGCTGCGCGCGTGGAGGCGACGGCGCCGCGCGCCGGCGATGCCCACGACCTTGTCGCCGGCGCTCACGCCGACGCCTCGACGTCGGTGGCCGTCGCCGCCTCGCGGCGGCGGCGCGGCGCCTGCGGGCCCGGGTACCGGTAGGCCAGGTAGGCGAAGAGCGCCTCCTTGCTGCTGTGACGCGCCTCGAAGGCCATCTCCCGCTTCGCCCGCGCGCCGTCGCCGAGGAACGGGTAGCGCACGTAGTCCACGAACGCCCCGGGGGCGTCGGCCACGCCGCTCGCCCACATCAGGTCGGAGGCCGCGTAGGCGACCGGGTGCGGCACGGGGATCGGCAGCTTCTCGGCGAGGTGCAGCGCGCCGATCAGCGGCATCGGCGCGCGCGGCACCACGTTGACCGCGCCCCGCGGCCAGGTGGCGAGGGCGGCATCGACCGCCTCCAGCGCGTCGTCCGGGTGCAGGAGCTGGATCAGCGGGTCGTAGCCCATCGGCACGGGCACCACGCGGCGGTCGAAGATCGACGTGTAGAAGGTGTGCAGGTGCGGCCCGAACAGCGGGGCGAAGCGCAGCACCGTGACCTTCATTTCCGGGAAGCGGCGGGCGAAGCTGGCCGCGTGCTGCTCGGCCTCGCGCTTGTCGCGCGCCCAGCCCAGCGCCGGGTTCGGGTGCAGCGGGGTGTCTTCGGTCAGGAAGTGCGGGTTGTGGCCGCGCGCGCCGTAGACGGCCGTGAAGGAGCGCATCAGCACCCGCTCGACGCCGGCGGCCGCGCAGGCGGCGAACAGCGACAGGGTCCCGATCGACTCCAGCTCGTGGGCGTGGGCCTGGTCGCGCCGCGGGTTGGTGAAGAACGCGAAGTGGAGGACGGTGTCGACCTCCTCCTCGCGCAGCAGGTCGAGCAGCTTCTGGTCGGCCGCCGGCTCGGTGAGGTCGAGCGGGCGGTAACGGACGCCGAGGGCCGCGGGCGGCGGCGCCACGTCGACGACCAGCAGCTCGTCCTGCTGCTGCCGCTCGGCCAGCCGGCGCAGCACGCGCCCGCCCAGGAACGACGCCGCGCCGGTGAGGGCGACCCGCACCGGATCAGGCCTGCGGCGCGTCCGGCGCCGGCTTGCGGCGGCGCGGCGCGGCCTTCTTCTTCGGGGCCGGCTCGGGCGCCGGCGGCGCGGCGGCGGCCTTCAGGGCCTCCACCTGGCGCTCGAGGGCGTCGATCCGGGACAGCGCCTTCTTGAATTCGGTGCGGGTCGGGATGTTGAGCTGCTTGAGCGCGCGGCCGACGCCCTCGTCGAGCCGGGCCTTGCCCGCCCAGGCCGCCGACAGCGCCTTCATGAACTGCGGGTTCTGCATCAGCTCGGCCGACACCCGCGCCACCAGGCCCTCGCCCTGCTCGCGCAGCCGGTCGAACACGCCCTTGCTCATGGATGCCCCTCCCTAGCCGCGGGCCCCGCGCCGGCCGCGGTGCGAACGCACCGGCAGCCGCGGCGGCCGCCGCACGAAGTCGACGACGTCGAGCTTCTCGTGCACCAGCGCCCGGAACTCGCCCGGCTCGATGGCGCCCACCTCGTGGCCCGTCTCCAGCTCCAGCTCGGTGCACAGCGCGTCCCACAGCCGCTCGCGGCGCGCGATCTCGTCGGGGTCGCGCACCTTGCCGTACTCCTGCACGAAGCGGTTGTGGCGGCACAGCATGCGGAACGCGTGGTCGGAGTTGGGCCGCCGCAGCGGCAGGCCGAGGATGCGCACGTCGTTGCCGACCTTGTGGATCGGCTGGCCCCACTCGCTGTAGCCGCCGAAGATGCTGCCCAGCTTCTCGAGCGCGTTGGCCAGCTTCGGCTCGCCCAGCTTCTCGAGCGTGGCCCGCACCAGCGGCAGCGTCAGGTTCCGGTAGATGGTGGGATCGGTCAGCCGCACCGCGACGCCCAGCTCCTCGCGGCACATGCGCAGCATCTCCTGCGATCGGATCCGGTTGTCGGTCGCCAGGTGGATGCGGATGCCGATCGCCTCGGGAACCGTCAGCGAGGCCAGGATGCCCGCCACCACGCGGTCCACGGGCACCAGGTTCAGCTCGGCCGACGGGTCGCCGGGGAAGCCCTGGGCCACCAGCGCCACCGCCCAGCCGCGGGCCCGCTCGGCCGCGGTCTGGCCGTCGCGCGCGAGCGCCTCCTGGGCGCGGCCGAAGGCGTTGATCGGGGCGTTGACGACCTTGGTGTCGCCGCGATTGTTGCCCGTGCGCGAGTCGCCGATCACGATCGAGGGCAGCAACTGCGCGACCCGCAGCCCGTGCTCGATCATGAAGCGGTCGGTCTCGATCGAGGCCATCGCCTTGGTCAGCTCGTAGTAGTTGTTGTAGAAGTGGCGCGGGAAGCTGAGCTGCTCTTCGCTGGCGAAGCTGGCCTTGGTGCGGCCGTGGATGTAGCTGGTCTCGATCGCGATGTGCTGCACGAACGGCGAGCCCGGCGACTGCTGGAGCAGGAGCGCGAAGGCCAGCGCGTTGCGGGCGCCCGTGACGTTGGCGCGGAACGAGTTCTCGTAGCTGTCGTCGAACGACACCGACGCCGCGCAGTGGATCACGTGGGTCAGGGTGCCGCGCAGCTTGTCGAGTTCTTCGGGCGCGATCCCGAGGTCCGGCTGCTCGATGTCGCCGCCGACGAAGCGGAACTTGCGCTGCTGCGCCTTCGGCAGGTGGAGGCGCTTCAGCAGCAGCGCGCCGCGCTCGGCCGGCGACAGCACGCGCACGACTTCCTTCGACACCGGGTCGCGCAGCGTCTCGGGGCGCAGCACGGCGACGATCTCCTCGATCCGGCGGTCGGTCGCCGCCTGGAACAGGATCTCCTTCCCGAGGAAGCCGGTGGCGCCGGTCAGCAGCACCCGCAGCCTCGGGTGGCTGCCGCGCGCCTTGAGGGCGGCCCGCGCGTCCCGCTGCAGCACCTCGATGCGGCGCCGGACCTCGGACTCGGACAGGTGCGACGTCTCGCGGAACTGGAAGGTGTGGTCGCGGGCCGTGACGCCCACCAGCCGCTTGGCAGCGCGGGCGAGGGCGTCCGAGCCGACTGCCGCGCCGGCCAGGTCCGCCACCTGGGCGGCCGCCTGGTTCAGCAGTCGCAGGCCGCGGCGCACGGCCACCTCGCGGCCCGTGAGCTGGATCAGCCGGCTGGCGAGGAACTGCGCCGCGACCTCGACCGGGTGGTTGTCGCGATGCGCGTGGACGAGCAGTTCGCGGGGTTCGATGCCGTCGTGGAGCTCGCGTCCCGTCTCGGTCGAGATGCGGGCGATGTAGCGCGAGGGCGAGGAGTCCTGCTCCTCCGCCACCACGTGCTTCGCGCCCGAGCTGCGTCTGCGTGGCCTGGCCATGGTGTCGGGATCTCCGCTCTCGGCGCCGATTCTACACCCCGCCCTTCGCGCGTCCCGGCCTAGAATCCGGTCATGCGCGCCACCCTCCCGGTCGTCCTCGCCGCCGCCTCGCTCGCGGGCTGCCAGCCCCAGCTCCCTCCCGCCGACCTCGCACCGGGTACGGGCGACGACCCGCGGCCGATGGCGGCGAGCGAGATCGCCGTGCCCGCACCCGAAGGAGCCAGCCTGCCGATGCTGGCCGCCACCGCCGACGGGGGCCTGCTGCTGGGCTGGACCGAGCCCGCGGCCGGCGGCCATCGCCTCCGCTTCGCGGAGCGCCGCGGCGGGGCCTGGAGCGAGCCGCGCACGATCGCCGAGGGCGACCGTTTCTTCGTCAACTGGGCCGACACCCCGAGCCTGCTGGTCCTGCCGGACGGCCGGCTCGCCGCCCACTGGCTCGTCAAGACGGGCCCGCGCGGCTACGACTACGAGATCCGGCTCGCCACCTCCGGCGACGGCGGCCGCACCTGGTCGAAGCCCGTCGTCCCCCACCGCGACGGCGTCGACGCCGAGCACGGGTTCGTCTCGCTGTTCCCGCAGGACGACGCGCTGGGCATGGTCTGGCTCGACGGGCGCGCGATGGCCGGCGGCCACTCCCACGACGGCCCCGGCGCCACGGCGCTGCGCCACGCCTCGCTGGCGGCGGACGGCACGCTCTCGCAGGAGACGGTGATCGACGATCGCGTCTGCGACTGCTGCCAGACCGGGGCGGCGGTCAGCGGGAGCCGCGTGGTCGTCGTCTACCGCGACCGCGGCGACGACGAGCGACGCGACATCTCCTTCGCCCGTCTCGAGGCGGGCGCCTGGTCCGCCCCGGCCGAGCTCGGCCGCGACGGCTGGATCATGCCGGCCTGCCCGGTCAACGGCCCCCAGCTCGCCGCCCGCGGCTCCCGCGTCGCGGCGGCGTGGTTCACGTCGGCGGGCGGCTCGGCGCGCGTGCGCTTCGCGCTCTCGACCGATGCCGGCGTCACGTTCCCCCACCACGTCGATCTCGACGGCGACGCGCCCCTGGGCCGGGTCGACGTCGACTGGCTTGCCGACGGCGACGCCCTCGTCACCTGGATGCGGCCGCTGCCGCCGAAGTCGGGGCAGGTCGTGGCGCGGCGCGTTTCGCGTGAGGGGGCACCGGGCGAGCAGGTGGTGGTCGGCGAGACGGGCGCCGCGCGCTCCTCCGGGTTCCCGCGGCTCCAGGTGGTCGGCGACACCGCGTTCGTGGCCTGGACCGATTCCCGCGGGGAGACGCCACGCCTGAAGCTGGTGGCTCTGGCCCCGCGCTGACTTCGCGGATCCGCTGATCCGCCGCTACTTCAGCTTGACCGAGAGCTTCTTGAACAGCCCGCCGTAGCGGATCTCGAGCTGCCGCGTGCTGTCCGCGGCGAGCACCGCGGTCAGCTCCTCGACCTTCTCCTTGTCCTTCTCCTCGTCGAGCACCAGCGTGACCCGCAGGTGGTGCTCGCCCGGAGCCAGCTCGAGCATCCGATGCACGGTGCCCTTGCCGTCCTTCGGCTTCTCGAGCGGCACGTCGAGCAGCACGGTCTCGCCCGAGGCCACGCGCAGCGTGCCGTCGCGCAGGCCGTGCTCGAAGTCGACGAACACCTGGGCCCGCGGCGCGCGCCGGCCGGGCCGCGTCGGCGTCGCGACCGCCGGCGCGGTCGTGGGTGGCGCGGTCGGCGTCCCCGACGCCGCAGGGATCGCAGTCGCCGCCTGCGGCGCGGGCGTCGGCGAGGCGAGGCTCCACGCGAGCTGACCCGTCGGCGACGGCGAAGGAGCGGTCGCAGCCGCCGGGTCGCCCGCCGCGACCGGCGCAGGCGGCGGCGTGCTCCGCCCCCACCACGTCGCCCCAGCCAGCACCGTCAGGACCCCGGCGGCCGCGGCGAGCAGGCGCGGGTCCCGCCAGGCGCGCTGCCGGGGCCGGTCGGCGTCGGAGAGCGACAGCGTCTCGCCGCCTGCGGCCGTGGCGCGCCCGGACTCCAGGCGCAGGACGCCGCGCAGGGCCTCCGAGAGCGCGGCCCCGTCACGGTATCGCTCCCCCGGCGCCTTGGCCATCGCCTTCGCCAGTACCGCGTCCACCGCGGCCGGCACCTCGGGCACCAGCGTGGAGGGTGGCGGCGGCACCTCGTAGGCCACGCGCGCCAGGATCGCCGGCACCGAGTCGGCCGCGAACGGGTTGGCGCCCGTCAGCGCGAAGTAAAGGATGCTGCCCAGCGAGAACAGGTCGGCGCGGCCGTCGAGCTTCTGACCCAGCGCCTGCTCGGGCGACATGTACAGGGGCGTGCCGAAGGTCTCGCCACTGGCGGTCAGGTTCCCGCTGTTGAGCTTGGCCACGCCGAAGTCCATCAGCTTCGGCTCGCCCGGCCCGATCATCATCACGTTGGCCGGCTTCACGTCGCGGTGGATCACGCCCGCGTGATGGGCGTGGCCCAGCGCCTCCGCCAGCCGCACCCCGAGCCGCACCGCCTCCGGCCACGGCAGCGGCCCGCTGGCGCGCACGATCTCCTCGAGGGTGCGCCCGCGCAGCATCTCGAGGGCGATGTAGAGCGCCCCGCTCTCCGTGTCGCGTCCCACGTCGTGGACGACCACGATCGCGGGGTGCGAGAGCTTGGCGGCGGCACGGGCCTCGGCGAGGAACCGCTTCTCGAAGGCCGACCGCTCCTCCTCCGGCACCGCGAACGCCAGGCTGATCGTCTTCAGCGCGATCGCGCGGTCCAGCTCCGGGTCACGCGCGCGGTAGACGACCCCCATCATTCCGCGACCGAGCTCCGACTCGATCACGTAGCGGCCGATGCGCGTCGGGAGGGCGGCGGACATGGCGTCCCGATTCTACGTGCCTCGCCTCGCGAGCCGCGCCTCGAGCTGCGCCGCACCGAGGCCGGCGAGCACCAGCAGCGGCGGCACGCACGGAGCCCGGTAGCGCCAGTCGCGGTCGACGACCTGCAGGCCGTGGAAGAGGGCGACGCTGCAGAAGACCTGCGCCGCGAGCCACGCCGTCCACCAGCCGCGGTCACCGAAGAGGCCGCGCCAGGCGGAGATCGCGCCCAGTGCCGCGAGGAACCAGAGGACCGGCCAGCCGACCGCCGCGACCAGCTTGCGCTCGAGCCGCAGCGACGGCGCGGTCGGGGCAGCGAAGCGGTAGAGCTTGGCGACGGTCAGCTCGACATGGTCGGCCAGCGACACGGGCGGCGGGTGATCCAGCTCCGGGCGGTGGAACATCACCTGTCCCGCGTGGGCGTCCGCGCTGAGCGAGCGGACCCAGGGGGCGAGCGCCCCCGTCGGCCACAGCGAAGGCTCGCGCATCAGGGCCGCATGCCCCGCCACCAGCAGCACCACGGCGACGCCCTGGGCGGCCACGACGGCTCTGGCCCGCCGCGACCGCGTGCCCGCGTCGGCGCCGAGGAGCGGGGCGATCGCCAGGCTGCCCACGACAGCGAGCGCGTACGGCAGGCCTCCGGGCCGATAGACCGCCACGAGCGCAGCGAGGCAGAGCAGCAGCGGCCACCCCCGCACGCCACCGGGTGCGGCCAGCGCCCCGGCTGCGGCGGCGTACAGTCCGAAGGAGAGCGCGACGAACGTGGCGTCGGACAGCCCGTACGGCACCCACAGCCACAGCTCGCCGGCGAGGAAGAAGAGGGCCGTCGTCGCGGCGACCGCCCGTGCGCTGGCCGTCAGCCCGCACACGAGGTGGAGCGAGCCCGCGGCGACGGCGACCAGCGCGAGCCAGTTGAGCCCCACCAGCGCCGTCATCCAGTCCCGGCCGACGGCAGCCTGCAGCAGCGCCACGACGCTGATCCAGCCCGAGTAGAACGTGGTGGGGACGACGAACCGGGTCTCCCGCGCCAGGCACCCGTAGTCGAAGCCGCAGGCCCGCAAGGTCGCGCCCCAGGCGTCGAACAGCACCGTGTCGTCGTTGGTGCGCAGGCCGATGGCCACGGCCGCGACGGCGTAACCCGCCGCGACGAGCACGGTGCCGATGCGCGCCGCCGTGCGCGCGCTCTCGTCGCGGGTCGCCATCTCGGGTCCGCGATGTTAGCGCGCGGGCTGTGGCGCGGTGGAGCCAGACCTGCTACAAGGTCGCATGCGCCGCCTCGTGATCGTGCCCGCGTACAACGAGGCCCAGCGCATCGCCGCCACCATCGAGGAGCTGCGGGCCGAGGCCCCGGGCTGGGACGTGCTCGTGGTCAACGACGCCTCGGAGGACCGCACGGCGCTGCTCGCCCGCGGGGCCGGAGCCCGCTGCCTGGCCCTGCCGGTGCACCTCGGCATCGGCGGCGCGGTGCAGGCCGGCTTCCGCTGGGCCGTGGAGCGCGGCTACGACGTCGCCGTGCAGTGCGACGGCGACGGCCAGCACCCGGCGCGCTTCGTCGAGGACGTCGCGCGGCCGGTACTCGACGGGGAGTGCGACCTCGCGATCGGCTCCCGCTTCCTGCCCGGCGCGGACGGCGATCGCTCGACGCCGCTGCGGCGGCTCGGGATCGACTTGCTCGGCCTGCTGATCCGCGCGCTGTTCGGCCAGCGAATCACCGACTGCACCTCGGGCTTCCGCGCCTTCGACCGGCGCCTGCTGCACGCGTTCGCGCTGCACTACCCGCTCGACTACCCCGAGCCAGAGGTCTGCGGCCTGGCGCTCGCGAGCGGGCTGCGGGTCAGCGAGGTGCCGGTCGCGATGCGCGCCCGCCTGGGTGGACGCTCTTCGATCTCCGGGCTCGACGGAGCGCTGTACCTCGTCAAGGTCGGGGTGGCGCTCGTGCTCTCGCGCCTGCGGACGCTGCCGGCATGAACTCCGACGCCGCCGGCCCGATCCTCGTGCTGCCCGTCGCCCAGGGGCTGCTGGTCACCGGCTGCCTGCTCGCGCTGGCCACGGTCGTGATCCTGGTGCGGCGCAACCGCCTCGAGCTGCGCTATTCCCTGCTGTGGCTGCTCGCCGTCGTCGCCGGGCTGGTCGTCGCGCTGTGGCCGGAGCTGGCGCGCACGGTGTCGGGCTGGGTCGGCATCCGCTACACGTTCAACACGGTGTTTCTGGCCGTGATGGGTTTCCAGCTCGCCGTCACGTTCATGCTCACGCTGGCCGCCTCGCGCTCGCGCCGCGACCGCGCCCGCCTCGCCTACGAGCTGGCCCGGCTGCGGCTGGAGCTCGAGGAGCGCGGCATCCGCCTCGACTCGCCCCCCGCCTCGCCGCCGGATGAACGGCGCGACTGACCCCGACGCCTGCGTCGCCTGCGGCCGCCGCGGGCTCGCGGCACGCCGCTTCGGGTCGGAGCTGCGGGTCCGGCGGTGCCGCGGCTGCGGCCACCGAGTCGCGGATGTGGAGCGTCCGGCCGCCGGCACCCTGGACTACCACGAGCAGTACGAGGGCGGCGCGTTCCTCGGAGCCCTCGAGCGCATCCGCACGCGGCAGGCCGGCCGCATCCTCGATCGACTGCGGGAGCTGGTTCCCGCCGCCGGCGATGTGCTCGACGTCGGCGCCGGCCGCGGCTTCTTCCTCGACGTCTGCCGGGAGCGCGGCCTGGCGCCGCTGGCGGCCCTCGACTCCTCTCCGGTCGCGCTCGAGCTGCTGGCGCAGCGCGGGCACGAGGTCGCCGCGCTGCCCGGCCTCGCGCCGGAGGCGCTGGCGACGGCGCTCGGCCGGCTCTCGTTCGCGCCGCGCATCGTCACCCTGCTCGACGTCGTCGAGCACCTCGACCCCGAAAGCACGCGCGACGAACTGGCGGCCCTGCGGCGCGCCCTGCCCGCGCTGGAGCTGCTGGTCGTCAAGGTGCCCGTCGGCGAGGGCCTGCTGCACGCGACGGCGCTGGGCCTCGGCCGGCTCGGGCTCCACGGCCCGGTGCACCAGCTCTACCAGGTGGGGACCTGGCCGCCCCATCGCCACTACTTCTCCCGCGACTCGCTGCGCCGCCTGCTGGCCGGCCTCGGCCTGCGCATCGTCGCGGAGCAGCCCGAACTCGAGTTCGAGCCGGAGACGCTGACCTCCCGCGTGCGCGGTCTCGCGCTGCCTCGACCGGTCGCGACTCTCGCGGGGCAGGCCTTCGCGCGCCTCGCCGACGCCCTCGGCCGCCACGACGCCGTCGTCCTGTACGCGACACCCTGAGGCGGCGGCGCTGGATTTCGGCGCGGAGCCGTGATCTCCTGCCGCCGATGTCCGGCTCCCCCGCCTCGCCGCCGCGCGCGCAGGTGCGCTTCCCCGATCCCGCCGGGATCGCCGCGGCCGCGGCGATCCTGCGCGGCGGCGGCCTCGTGGCGATGCCGACCGAGACCGTGTACGGCCTCGCCGGCGACGCCTTCCACGAGCTGGCGCTGGCCCGCATCTTCGATGTCAAGGAGCGGCCCACGTTCGATCCGCTGATCGTGCACGTGACCGCGGGCGCGGCGCCGCTGCGCCTCGCCGACCTCCAGTCCGCGCGGCTGGTCGATCCCGCGCGATTGACGGGCCGCCTCCGCGAGGCCGCCGATGCGCTGATCGCGCGCTTCTGGCCCGGTCCGCTGACGCTGGTCCTGCCGAAGCGCGACGACGTGCCCGACCTGGCCACCAGCGGCCTCCGGTCGGTCGCGGTGCGGATGCCCGCACACCCGGTGGCCCAGGCGCTGCTGGCCGCCGCGGGCACGCCGCTGGCCGCGCCCAGCGCCAATCGCTTCGGCCGCATCAGCCCGACCAGCGCCGAGGCCGTGATGGACGAACTCGGCGACCGCATCCCGCTGATCCTCGACGGCGGGCGCTGCGCGGTGGGCGTCGAGTCGACGGTCCTCTCGGTGGGCCAGCACGCGGAGCAGCCGGGTGCGCTGGTCCTGCTGCGGCCCGGCGCCGTCTCCGCCGCCGTGATCGAGGCGGCAGCGGGCCTGCCCGTCGCAACGCTCGCCGAGCCGGTCGCCCGTGCCGGCCCGCAGGCGTCGCCCGGGTTGCTCGAGAGCCACTACGCTCCGCGCGTGCCCCTCGCCCTGCTGCCCGCGCCGGTCGCGCATCTCGCCCCCGCGCGAGCCCGCGAGATCGCGCGCGCGGCCGGCGCGCCGCCTGGCGCGGTCGTCGGCCTGCTGCTGCTGGGCGGGCCCGTCGAGCCCGCGGCCACGGCGTTCGCGACCGCCACGGGCCTCGAGGTCCATGCGCGCGCGCTGAGCGCCGCCGGCGACCTCGCCGAGGTCGCCCACTCGCTCTTCGCCGAACTGCGCGCGATCGATCGCGCCCTCGCCCACCAGGACGAGGCGGTGCTCTTCTGCGAGCCGTGCGCGCCGACGCCGGGGCTCGGCCACGCGATCGCGGACCGCTTGCGGCGGGCGTCAGCCCCCCGGCCGCGGGGCTGACACCCGGTCTCCCGATCAGCCCGCGAGCGCGGCCCTGACCCGTTCCGGGGTCAGCGGCAGCCGGTGGAAGCGCACGCCCGTGGCGTCGAACACCGCATTGGCGATCGCCCCGCCCATCGGCACGATGGCGGGCTCGCCGCCGCCCTGCGGCGCCAGCCCGTCGTTGGGCACCAGCACCACCTCGATCTGCGGCAGCCACGAGAACTGCGGGATCGTGTAGGTCGCGAAGTCGCGGTCGAGCACGTCGCCGCCGCGGAACCGGAGTTCTTCGCTGAGCACGTAGCCGAGCCCCATCGTCACGCAGCCTTCGACCTGCAGCGTCGCGCCCTGCGGGTTGACGACGAGGCCCATGTCCTGCGCCGCCACGACGCGCTCGACACGGATGGCGCCGCTCGCCCGGTCGACCCGCACCTCGACGGCCAGCGCGCAGTAGGTCCCGGAGTCGATCCCGACCGCGAGGCCCTGCCCACGGCCGGTCGGACCCGGTCCCGGCCGCCAGCCGAGCCGCTCGGCCGCGACCTTCAGCACCCGCTGCGCCCGCGCGTCGCTGGTGTTGCGCAGGCGGAAGGCCAGCGCGTCCTCCTTCGCCGCCGCCGCCATCAGGTCGATCTGCGACTCGCGCGCGAACACGTTGGTGCCGGCGCCAGGCGCGCGCCAGGCGCCGACGGCGAACGGGTGCAGGCTCCCGGCCGCGTTCCGCCCCGCCGACGCCCGCACCCGCGCGTCCGGCGGGTCGTAGAGGATCTCGGCGGCGCGGGTGCCGGCCGCGATCACGTGGTAGTCCCAGGCGGAGATGCGGCCGTCCGCGCCGAGCGCCGACGCGACGCGGACGACGGCGGCCGGGTCGAACGTGTCGAAGAAGAACTCCTCCGAGCGCGTCCACGCGACCATCACCGGGCGGCCGGTCAGCTTCGCGAGCCGAGCGGCCTCGACGGCCTGGCCCACCGCGGCCTTGCCGCCAAAGCCGCCGCCCACGAACGGCGTCACCACCCGCACGGCCTTCTCGTCGAGGCCGAGCGCCTGCGCGATCCGCGGCTGCGCGCCGAACGGGGTCTGGGTCCCGGCCCACACCGTGACCCGGCCGTCCTTCATCTCCGCCACGGCCGTGTGCGGCTCGATCGGGGCGTGGGCGACGTAGCCGGTGCGATAGGTGACGTCGAACACGCGGTCGCCCGCGGCTTTCGCCGCGGCCAGCGCCGCCGTGGCGTCGCCCCGGCTCTCGCGCACCTCGGGCTCCGGCGCGTGTTTCGTGAAGTGGTCGCCGACCGACTCGGTGTCGAACGCGGGCTCGGGCAGCGTCCAGCGCGCGTCGACCGCAGCCAGCGCCTGCTCCGCGCGCTCGGGGTCGGCGTGCAGCACGGCGACCAGGTCGCCCTCCTCCACGACGACCACGCCCGGCAGCGCCTTCGCCTTCGCGAGGTCCAGCGAGACGCGGGTCGCGCCGTGGACCGGCGGTCGCAGCAACCGCGCGTGCAGCAGGCCCGGGCGCCGCACGTCACCCGCGTACTGCGCGCGCCCCGTGACCTTGTCGCGGGCGTCGAGCCGCTTCGTCGGGCGACCCATCACGTCGAAGTCGGCGGCTGCGCGCAGCACCGCCTTCTCGCCGACGAGGCGCGTGATCGCCTGCCCTTTCGCGAGCGCGCCGTAGCTCACCTGGTGCCGGGCGTCGCCTTTCACCGAGACGACGCCGCGCGCAGCCTCGAGCTGCGCCAGCGGCACGCCGAGGCGATCTGCCGCCAGATTCAGCAGCACGGTCCGCGCTTCGGCCGCCGCCGCGCGCAGTGCGGGGCCGAAGATCCGGGTCGACAGCGAGCCCCAGGTCCCGGCGTCCCACGGGCACAGGTCGGTGTCGCCCATCACCATCGTGAGCTGGTCGAGCCCGACCCGCAGTTCTTCCGCGGCCATCTGCGCGAGCGACGTGTGCACGCCCTGCCCCATCTCGATCTTCCCGGAGAAGATCGTGACGCGGCCCTCGGGGTCGATCCGCAGGTAGGCGTTGAGGTCCTCGGGATAGCCGCGCTGCTGCGCGGCGAGGTCCGACGCGCGGGTCGCGACCAGGACGACGATGCCGCCGCCCAGCAGCTTGCAGAAGGTGCGGCGGTCGACTTCGACGGAGGCGCCTTCTTCGATCTCGAGCGAGCGCGTCATGCGACACCTCCCCGCGCCGCCGCGTCTTCGATCGCGGCCAGGATCCTCCGGTGCGCGCCGCAGCGGCACAGGTTGCCCTCCATCTCGGCGGCGATCTGGGCCCGGGTCGGGCGCGGCTGGCGCTGCAGCAGCGCCCACGCGTTCATGATCATGCCGGGCGTGCAGTAGCCGCACTGGAGGGCGTCGTGGTCGACGAACGCCTGCTGCAGCACGTGGAGCTGCCCGTCGCGCTCCAGCCCTTCGATGGTGACGACCTCGCGGCCGTCGACCTCGGCGAGAGAGGTCGCGCACGAGCGCACCGCGCGGCCGTCGACGCCGACGGTGCAGGAACCGCACAGCCCTTCCCCGCAGCCGTACTTGGTACCGGTGAGCTCGAGGTCGGTGCGCAGGACCCAGAGCAGGCTGCGCTGATCGTCAGTTTCGAGGAGAACGGGACGGCCGTTGAGGCGGAACCGGACGGTTCGCTGCATGAAGACCTCCGCGCAGGCTCTGGCGGAGTAATGCCGGAGCCTCGATCAAGGCTCCTCGTGGGGGGCGCGGCGCTCGCGGGCGGGCGCCCGGACGCGAGAATTCCGGGCGCAAGTCTGACACGGATCCCGCGGCGCCCGGCGAGGGCCGGACGACCGCTCGCGTCAGCGGCCGGCGAAGAGGGCGGTCAGCGCGGCCACCATCGCGGCCTGGTCCTGGCTCGAGGCCAGCTCGCGGATCGAGTGCATCGACAACATCGGGTTGCCGACGTCCACCGTGGCCACGCCGAGGCGGGCCGCGGTGATCGGGCCGATCGTCGAGCCGCAGGGCAGGTCGCTGCGCATCACGAAGCGCTGGACCGGCACCCCCGCGGCCTGCGCCGCGCGCTCGAAGCGCAGCGCCGTGGCGCCGTTCGTCGCGTAGCGCTGGTTGCTGTTGAGCTTGATCACCGGGCCGCCGCCGAGCTTCGGCGCGTGCTGCGGCTCGTGCAGGTCGGCGTAGTTGGGGTGTACGCCGTGGGCCATGTCGGCCGACACGCACAGCGACCGCGCCAGCGCGCGGTGCACGTCCTCCGCCGTGCCGCCGGTCGTGCGCACGATCCGCTCCAGCAGGCTCCACAGGAACGCGGAGCTGGCGCCTTCGGCGCTCTGGCTGCCGACCTCCTCGTGGTCGTAGAGGGCGATCACGAGCGTCGGCGCGGGCCGGCCCGGCGCGGCGGCGCAGAGTGCCTCGAGCGCCGCGTGGCAGGAGGCCAGGTTGTCGAGGCGCGGCGCGTGCACGAACTCGCCGTCGACCCCCGAGACGCAGGGCGGGACCGCGTCGTGGAGCATCAGGTCGGCGCCGGCGATCGCGTCGGCGGGCACGCCCAGCTCGGCCGACAGCAGCGCGTTCAGCCAGCCCTCGTCGCCGCCGCCGAGACCCGCGAGCGGCGGCAGGTGGTTCTGCTTGTGGAGCACCAGGCCGCGATCGTTGACCTCGCGGTCGAAGTGGATGGCGAGGCTCGGCACCCGGCACAGCGGCCGCGTCATCCGCAGCAGCCGCGGCTGCTCCTCCCCCGCGACGAACACGCGCCCGGCCAGGGACAGGTCGCGGTCGAGCCAGGTGTGCAGCAGCACGCCGCCGTAGACCTCGACGGCGAACTGGCGGAACCCGTTGCGGTTCAGCTCGCCGCGCGGCTTCAGGCGCAAGTTGGGGCTGTCGGTGTGAGCGCCGATCAGCAGGAACCCGGCCTCGGCGGGCGGCGCGGACCCGAGCGCGAAGGCCACCAGCGTCGAGTCGTGGCGCACGACCACGTGGCGCGCGCCGGCCTCGAGCTTCCAGGCGTCGCGCTCGTCGAGCGCGGTGAAGCCGTGGGCCGCGAGCCGGGCGCGGGCCTCGGCGACGGCGTGGAACGGCGTCGGCGACGCCTCGACGTACGACAGCAGGCTGCGGGTCAGGGTGGGGGTCTCGGGCATCGTCTCCTCCGCCCGCAAGGGTACTACCGGAAGTCGCGGGACTCGATGCCGGCGAAGCGCTCCGCGGGGCCGGCCGCCTTCGCCTCCTTCGCCAGCACCGAGCAGCCCTCGCGGTTCTGCACGATGCCGGTCACCTCCAGCACCGCCGGGCCCGTCCACAGCGCGCGATAGGCCTCGTAGGCGTCGGGCCGCACCGTGACGTTGACGAGCCCCGTCTCGTCCTCGAGGGTCATGAACAGCATGCCCTTCGCGGTGCCCGGACGCTGGCGGCAGATCACGGCGCCCGCCACCCGCACCCGCTCGCCGTCGCGGCGGCGCGGCAGGTCGCAGGCCCGCACCACGCCGCGTGCGTCGAGCTGCGGGCGGTAGAGCGCGAGGGGGTGGGCGCCGATCGTGACCCCCGTGCGCATCAGGTCGCTGGCCATCCGCTCCACGGGCTCCATCTCGGCCAGAGGGCTCGTGGCGTCGTCCCCTTCCTCCCGCGTCCCTGGGGCGAGCAGCGGGCCCGCCGGCCGCACCGCCTTCGCCACCTGCCACAGCGCGCTGCGCCGGGTCAGGCCGAAGCCGTTGAGCGCGCCCGCCTCGGCCAGCGCCTCCGACTCGTCGCGCCGCAGCCGGCAGCGGTCGACCAGGTCCTGCAGCGAGGCGAACGGCCGATGCGCCCGCTCGTCGACGATCCGCCGCGCGACCTCCGCGCGCAGGCCCGCGACGTAGCGCAGGCCCAGCCGCACCTCCCCCGCCCCGGTCAGCGTGCAGCGCACGTCGCTGCGCAGGGCGTCGACCGGCAGGAAGCGCACGCCGTGGCGCTGGGCGTCCTTGACCAGCGTCAGCGGCTGGTAGAAGCCCATCGGCTGGTTGTCGAGCAGCGCGCAGACGAACGCCGCGGGCTGGTGGGCCTTGAGCCAGGAGGACGCGTAGGCGATCAGCGCGAACGAGGCCGAGTGCGACTCCGGGAAGCCGTACAGCGCGAACGAGGTGATCGACAGCACGATGCGGTCGGCGACCTCGCCCGTGATCCCGTTCTTCGCCATCCCCGCGCGCAGCTTCTTCTCGATCTCCGCCATCCGCGCCTGCGAGCGCTTGAAGCCCATCGCCCGTCGCAGCTCTTCGGCTTCGCCGCCGGTGAAGCCGGCCACCGCCATCGCCATGCGCAGGAGCTGCTCCTGGAAGAGCGGCACGCCCAGCGTGCGCTCCAGGATCGGCTTCAGCAGCGGGTGGTCGTAGACGACCGGCTCGCGGCCCGCGCGGCGGTTCAGGTAGGGGTGGACCATCTTGCCGACGATCGGCCCGGGCCGGATCAGCGCCACCTCCACGACCAGGTCGTAGAAGCGCTCGGGCTTCATCCGCGGCAGCGTCGCCATCTGGGCCCGGCTCTCGACCTGGAACACGCCGACCGTGTCGGCGCGGCGCAGCATCGCGTACACCTTCGGGTCGTCGGGCGGCAGGTGCGCGAGGTCGACCTCGACGCCGCGTTCGCCGAGCATCGCGATGCAGTCCTGCAGCGCCGACATCATGCCGAGGCCCAGCAGGTCGACCTTGACGATGCCGAGGTCGGCGCAGTCCTCCTTGTCCCACTGGATCACCACCCGCCCCGGCATCGACGCGGGCTCCAGCGGTACCACGTGGTCGAGCCGGCCCTGGGCGATCACCATCCCGCCCGAGTGCTGGCCGAGGTGGCGCGGCAGGTCCTGGATCTCCTGCCACAGCCGGCCGAACAGCGCGATCCGCGGCGAGCCGCCGTCGATGCCCGCGCGCGCGAGCCGCGCCTCGAGCGTGTCCGCGGGATCGCGCCACTCGAAGCGCCGCATCTGCTTCGCCAGCCGCTCGATCGTCTGCGGGTCGAGGCCGAGCGCCTTGCCGATCTCGCGCGAGGCACTGCGGTCGCGGTAGGTGATGACGTTCGCGGTCATCGCCGCGCCGCGCTCGCCGTATCGGGCGTAGACGTGCTGGATCACCCGCTCGCGGCGGTCGCCGCTCGGCAGGTCGAGGTCGATGTCGGGCCACTCGCCGCGCTCCTCGGAGAGGAAGCGCTCGAACAGCAGGTCCATGCCGACCGGGTCGACCGCGGTGATGCCGAGGCTGTAGCAGACGGCGCTGTTGGCGGCCGAGCCGCGGCCCTGGCACAGGATGCCCTCGCGGCGGCAGAACTGGACCACGTCCCACACGATCAGGAAGTAGCCGGACAGCTCGAGCTTGCCGATCAGCAAGAGCTCCCGCTCGACCTGGCGGCGCGCCTTCTCGTGCAGCGGCCGGTAGCGGTTCGCGGCGCCCTGCCAGGTCATCGCGCAGAGGTACGAGTGCGGCGTCTCGCCGGGCGGCACGGGATAGTCCGGGAAGCGGTAGCCGAGGTCGGCGAGCGTGAACTCGAGCCGCTCCGCGAGGGCGTGGGCGTTGCGCACCAGGTCGGGCCGGTCGTGGAACAGCGCCGCCATCCGCGCCGGCGCCTTGAGGTGGCGCTCCGCGTTCCACGCCAGGCGCCGCCCCGCCGCGTCGAGGGTCGTGCCCTCGCGGATGCAGGTGAGTGCGTCGAGCAGCGCGCGACCGGCGGCGGTCGCGTGGCGCACGCCGTTGCTGGCCGCGGCCGGCAGCCCGCGCGCGTCGGCCAGCTCCAGCAGCGCCGCGTTCCACGCCTCGCTGCCCCGCCGCCGGTGCCGTTGCACGTTCAGCCACAGGTGCTCGCGCCCGAAGAGCCGCTCGAGGACCGCCAGCCGCTCGAGGTCGAACGCGCCCGGCCGCGCCCCCGCCGCCAGCGTCTCGACGACGGGAAACGCGATCAGGCCGCGCACCTCCTCCGGCGACAGCGCCGGAAGCGCGAGGGCCCCCTCCCCCTTCGGGACCCCGCGCTTCATGCCCGTGATCAACGCGCACAGGTTCCGGTAGCCCTCGCGGCTCGCGACCAGCAGCGGCAGCGCCCCACCGCCGGCGAGCGTCAGCTCCGCCCCGACCAGCGGCCGCAGCCCCGCACGCTGCGCAGCCTTGAAGAAGCGCGGCGCCCCGGAGAGCCCGTCACGATCGACGAGCGCCAGCGCGCGGTAACCGAGGTCGGCAGCGCGCGAGACCAGATCCTCGGGCAGCGAGGCGGCACGCAGGAAGGAGAACGCGGACGAGGCGGAGAGCTCGACGTCCATCGGAGTCGAGTTCTATGTTTTCGCTTTTTGTTCGCCTTGTCGAGTCCCCGAACCGGGGCCGAACCTGAAGTTATCTTCCAGCTCTCTGGTCAACGTCGGCAGCGTCGTCCACCTGGGCCAGGGCACGTCGGGCCAGAGTCTCGTCACTCTCGCCCCACACCCAGTTCGAGAAGAACGTCAGCGTTCCGCTCGCGAGGGCCTCTCGCAGGAACTCAGTGGCACGGGGCTCCTTCATCTGGATCAGGCCGAGCGCGCAGTGAACGGCATGGTCGAGGCTGATCAGCGCCGCGTTGCCGGTACCCCTGGACCCCTCGACGAAGACCTCCATCGACTTCAGCAACTGGCCGCGCACCCGCTCGTCGTCGAACCGTCCGACCACGGCCAGCAGTTCCTTCTCGCCGAGGAACCGGCCGTCGCCCGAGGCGAAGTTGCAGGGCTGGAGGAACGCCTCCCTGCCTCGCTCGTCGCCCATCAGACACAGGGCGAGCATTGCCTGCGATCGCATCCAGGGCGGGTCGGCGAGGGCCTTGGCGGCTGCGTCCGCCGCGGCCTGGCCGTATCGGCCCGAGCCCAGCGCCAGCACCGCGCGGCGCGAGGCCGGGCAGGAGGAGAAGAGTCTGATCGCGGTGATCAGGAGGGGCACCACGGCCGGGTCGTCGGTGATGCGTTGCAACGCCCAGAACGCGTTGGCTTGAGTCGCTCCAGCGTACTTTTCGATCTCGCCGGCGACTTCCAGCAGCCGAGGGACTGCGCGCGCCGCCGCGGGCCCGATGTGGCCCAAGGCGTACTCGGCGATACTGACGGTAGTCGGATTCGGCAGGTTCAACATCCCGATCAGCGTATCGATGGCGGGCTCCCCGAACCGGGCCAGCAGCAGCGAGTACGCGTTGTCCGGGTCCTCGGCCTCCCGAATGAGGTGGGTCCAAGTGTGACCGTCGCCAATACGCGCGGCGATCACCGGAATCGCCGGAACGTGTCGAAGCTCGGCGAGTGCCAGCATGGCTCCCAGCTCGACGGCCACCACCTGGGCGACGATCAGGTTGTAGTCGTCGTCCGGACCCCGCTTCTCCCTTCGGGCGCCGTAGGTCAGCGCCTGCATCAGACCTCTCAGGTCACGAGCCGCCTTCATCCTCGAGACGTCGGGCGGGCCACGGTGCAGGATGCGATCGAGCAACCTCATCTTCGCCTCCTCCGGGACGGGCTCCCCGGACATTTGCCGACAGGCACGGAGCCGCGCTCACCTCACCTTCACCCGACTACCGGCCAGGTGGAGCCACGGCCCGAGGCTCGTCAGCACGCACGCCTGAAAGAGGCGATCGGCACCGAAGAACAGCGATGCCAGTGCCAGTGCCAGCGCCGTCGCGACGGAGTACACGCCGAGAGCACTGCACGTGACGGCCGCTCTCGCGGCGCCGGCCGACTCGAAGGTCAGGAGCGCTGTAGCGCCCTTCTCGTTCATGGCGTCCGCCCTGTGAGTCCGCAGGGCCGCTGCTGGAGAACCTGACCCCGTATATCCCCAACGGGGCTGCAAGTCAATCTTCCGGGAAGATCCAGGGAACGACTTCTAGGTCGGAGGCCTTCCCGGGCCGCGCCGAGTCCGCCGAGCTTCGAGGTAGCGGCGGAGGCCGAAGTAGCCGCCGATGCCTGCGGCCACGCCGAGCACCGTGTTGCCCACGACGTAGGGCCAGAACAGCGGCTTCAGCACCGCCAGCAGCGCGTCGGCCCCACCCTCGGCGGGCCAGGCCAGGCGCGACAGCGGCACCCCCAGCAGCAGGCAGCCGAGGCCCGTGCCGGCCATGTAGAGCGGCACCAGCGTCCACGGGTTGTTGACGTAGGCCCCGGCCAGGATCGCGACCTTGCTGAGGCGGAAGGCGACGGCGATCAGCAGCGCCATCCCGGTGTGGATGCCGAGCAGCGGGAAGAACGCGATCCACACGCCGATGCCGAACGCCAGCGCCGTGCGGTGCGGGCTGTCCGGCGCGTGCAGCAGCAGGGCGAGCGCCCGCCGCAGCTTCGCTCGCGTCATCGAACGCTACTCTGCGGGCGCCTCGTCCTGCTTCGCGCGCTCGAGCTTCGCCGCCCGTGCCGCGCTGCGAAAGTGGTCGTGGCCACCCGCCGGCAGCGGGTTCAGCCGCTCGCCGCGCTTGAGCGAGATGGCGGGCGGCCCTTCCGAGAACTCGCCGATCACCGCGAGGGGCATGTCCCAAACGATCGCCAGGTCCTTCACGCCCTCGTAGCTCTCGGGGGCCACGGCCAGCAGCAACTGGTAGTCCTCGCCGCCGTGCAGGGCGTACGACGTGGCGTCGCGGGCGCGCGCGCGCGCGAACTTGCGCACGTGGGGGTCGAGCGGGATCTTGTCGGCGTCGACGATCGCGAACACGCGGCTCGCCTCGCACATCGACAGCAGGTCCGAGGAGAGCCCGTCGGAGAGGTCCATCGCCGCGTGCACGAGGTGGGCGTGCTCGGCCAGCGCGCGGCCGAAGGCCAGCGGCGGCGCCGGGTCGAGCTGGGCGCGCAGGCAGTGGTGCACCGAGGGCGCCGAGTTCGGGGTCCAGATGCCGGTCTCGATCAGCTCGCCGTCTTCGGCCAGCCGCGCGCCCTGCTGCAGTAGCTCGATGCCCTGGGCGGCCGCGCCGAGGTATCCGGTGCAGACGAGCAGGTCGCCCGGCTTGGCGCCGTCCCGGGTCAGCAACGCGTCGCCGATTCCGAGCAGCGTCACGTCAAGCACCATCGGTCCCGTGGTGGAGCCGATGTTGCCGCCGATCACGCTGACGCCCGTCTCCGCGGCCCGCTCCAGCAGCCCGTCGTAGAGGCCGTCGACGAACTCGACCTTCGTCTCCGGCGGCAGGAACAGGTTGACGATCGCGAAGCGCGGCGCGCCCGACATCGCCGCGACGTCGGACAGGTTGACCGTCAGCAGCTTGCGCCCGATCAGCCGCGGCGGGGCCCAGTCGCGGTGGAAGTGGCGGCCCTCCACGAAGCCGTCGGAGGTGACCAGCGTCAGCTCGCCGGTCTCCACGGCGGCGGCGTCGTCGCCGGGCCCGATGCGCACACCGGGACCGGCCGGGAGCCGCGAGATCAGGTGCCGGACGAGCCCGCGCTCGCCCACCTCGCCGACCGTCTTGTCGGGATCGAGCATGTGTGGCCGGGAGGTTAGCGCAAGTCGAGGCCCCCCGCCTCTGCCGTGTGGACCGTGACCGGAGAACCAGGTCACCAGGTGGGGTCCCTGCGCGCCGCTTCAGGCTTCCTCAGCTCGGAGGCATGCACACCGCGGAACGACTGTCGGAACCCCGAAGTTACGACGTTGGTTCAGGGCGTAGAGCCCATCACGAACAGCGCAGGGGGCAAGAACATCCTATCCGCCCCCGCGAACCGCGGCAAGGCGGATCAGCCCTGCAGGACCTCGTCGAGCTCGGCGGCGAGTTCGAGGGCGCGCGCGTCCAGCTCGCGGCTGGCGCCGTCGCCAGAGCTGCGGGCGGTGAAGCACTCGTCGGCGATGTTGAGGGCGGCGAGCACCGCGATCTTCAGGGAGTCGACGGCGCCGGTGCCGCGGCTGACCTCGCGCATCTGCTCGTCGACGTAGGCCGCGAGGCGACGCAGGTACTCGGGGTCGGTGCCGGCCTTGACCGCGTAGGTCTGGCCGAAGATCTCGACGTGGAGCAGGCTGGACTTGTCGGCCATCGGGCTCCCCTTCCCTACGCCAGCTTGTCGAGCACGGCGACGACGCGGGCCACCCGCTCGCGCAGCTCGCCGCGCTCGCGGTCGCGGGCCTTCAACTGCGCGGCGAGCGCCTCGGCCCGCACCGCGGCGTCTTCGTCGCCCTTCGAGGCCTCGTCCGCGAGCTCTTCGGCTCTCGCGCGCTCTGTCTCCAGCTCGCGTTCTGCGGCCTCGCGCGCCTCGCGCTCGCGGGTCAGCTCCGCGCGCGCCCCGGCGAGCGACTGCCGCGTCGTGGCCAACTCGTCCTGGACCGCCGCCAGCTTCTCGCGCGCCGCGCCGACCTCGGCCTGGGCCGCCTGCAGCTTCTCGCGCGCCGCGGTCAGGTCCGACTCCAGCGAGGTGCGCTCGTCTTCGGTTCCCGCCTGGGCCCCGGCCGCGTCCTCGATCTGCTCGACGAGCCGCGCCTTCTCCTCGCGCAGGCGCGCGCGCTCGGCGTCCCAGCCCGCGCGCTCCGCGAGCAGCGCCTCGTGGGCCGCCTTCAGCCCGGCCAGCTCGTCGGCCTGGGCGGCGTCGGCGGCGCCCGCCGCGCCGCGCGCCGCATCGAGCTCCGCCTGCAGGCCCTCGCGCGCCTTCTCGGCCGCGTCGCGGGCGGCCTGGAGCGCGCCGCGCTCGGCCTCCAGCCGGCGCACGGCCTCCTCGACGACGCCGAGCGCCGCGCGGGCGCCAGCGAGTTCCTCGGCCCGGGCCTGGTCGCGCTGGCGCAGCTCGGCGATCGTGCGGATCGCCGCCCGGACCTTCTGCTCGAGCTGCTCGAAGCCCTGCTCCATCACGCGACTCCCCGGACCTCCGCGCCCGCGGCCGCGAGGGCCTGGACCGCGGCCTCGAGCGCGCGCTGCACTTCGTCGCCGACCAGCGTGCGGTCGGGGTCCGAGAAGCGCAGCGAGAGCGTGAGGCTCACGTGTCCTGCCTTCACCTGCGGCCCGGCGTAGCGATCCACGAACGCGACGTGGCGCAGCGTCGGCCCCGCCGCCCCGCGAATGATGGACTCGAGACCGGCCGCGGACAAGCCCGGCGGACAGACGACCGAGAGGTCGCGGCTGACGGCCGGGAACTTCGGCAGCGGCGCGAAGCGCACGGCGGCGCGTGCCGCGAGCAGCGGGGCGAGGTCGAGTTCCGCGAGGCAGGCCGCGTCGCGCAGGTCGAAGCCCGCGGCGACGTCGGGATGCAGCGCCCCCGCCCAGCCGATCGCCGCGTCGCCGAGGCGCAAGCGCGCGCTCTGCCCCGGGTGCAGGAAGCCCGGCGCGCCTTCGGCCTCCCAGGTCGGGGCCGGCGCGCCGAGGCTCTCGACCAACCCGTCGACGAGTCCCTTGAGCTCCGCGAAATCCGCCCCCTCGCGACGACCCGACCAGTGGGCCTGCGGGTCGGGCCCGCTGATCAGCAGGGCGACGCGCCGCACCTCGCGCGGACGCTCTGCGCCCGGCATGGGCAGGAACGCGGCGCCGACCTCGAACAGGCGCACGTCGCGGCGGCCCTGGCGCTGGTTGAGCTGGAGGGCCTGGACCAGGCCGGGAAACGCGACCGAGGCGCGCAGCGCGTCGCCTTCTTCGGAGAGCGGGTTGGCGAGCCGCACGCGGGCGTCGGCGACGCCGCGCTGGGCGGCGTCGGACACCATCGACAGCGAGATCACCTCGTGCAGGCCGGCGCCGGCCAGCAGTTCGCGCACGCGGCGCGCGAAGCGGGCGTCGTCGCGGAGTCGGCCCGGGCGCGACGCGGGCGGCGTCGTCGCCGGCACGTTGTCGACGCCGAAGTGGCGCGCGACCTCCTCGACGACGTCGATCTCGGACGCCACGTCGCCGCGCCAGGTGGGCACGCTCACGCCCCACGAGCCGCCGCCGCCTTCGACGCCGAAGCCGAGCCCGACCAGCACGCGGCGGTGCTCGCCCTCCGGCACCCGCACGCCGAGCAGGCGGTTGGTGCGCTGCGGGTGGTAGACCACGTGGCGCGCCGCCGGGATCGCGCCCGCGGTGACGATGCCGGGGCGCACCGAGCCGATGCCCAGCTTGACGACGAGGTGCGCGATACGGTCCAGCGCGAAGCGGGTGGCCGCCGGGTCGGCGCCGCGCTCGAAGCGATGCGACGCCTCGGTGTGCAGCGAGTGGCTGCGCGCGCTGCGGCGCGTCGCGAGCGGGTTCCAGTAGGCGGCCTCGAGGGCGATCAGGCGGGTGCCGTCGTGGACCTCGCTGTCGCCGCCGCCCATCACGCCGGCCAGCGCCAGCGGCGTGCCGTCGCTGGCGGCCACCAGGCCGTTCTTCGCCGACAGCTCGCGCTCCACGCCGTCGAGCGTGCGCAGCTTCTCGCCGGGCTTCGCCCAGCGCGCGCGCAGGCCCGGCGCCGGCAGCCGCTCGAGGTCGAACGCGTGCGAGGGCTGGCCCGTCTCCAGCATCACGTAGTTGGTGAGATCGACGAGGTTGTTGATCGCGCGCACGCCGACCGCCTCGAGCCGCGCCCGCAGCCAGTCGGGCGAAGGGCCGATCTTCACCTCGAGCACTCGGGCCGCGAAGTACGGGCACAGGTCCGCGGCGTCGATAGCCACCGAGAGGACCTCGGACGCGGGGGCGCCCGACTCGACGACGTCGGCGGCCGGCCGCCGCAGCGGCTTGCCGTAGCGGACCGCGGTCTCGCGAGCGAGTCCCAGAACGTTCATGCAGTCGACGCGGTTGGTGGTCACCTCGAAGTCGAGGACCACGTCGTCGCCGACGCGCTCGAGGCCCCCCAGCTCGAGGCCGACCTTGGTCAGGTCCTGCCCGAGCTGCTCCGCCTCGACGGGCACGTCGACGTACTCGCGCAGCCAGGAGATCGGGGCCTTCACCGCGGAAACTGCTCCAGGAAGCGCAGGTCGGACTGGTACAAGAGCCGGATGTGGTCGATGCCGTAGCGCAGCATCGCCACCCGGTCGATGCCGAGGCCGAACGCGAAGCCCGTGACCTGCTCGGGGTCGTACGCGTTGCGGCCCAGGCGGCGGTTGACCGCCTCGAAAACGGCGGGGTTGACCATGCCGGAGCCGAGGATCTCGAGCCACCCGGTCTGCTTGCAGATGCGGCAGCCGGAACCGCCGCAGTTGATGCAGCCGAGGTCGGCCTCGACCGAGGGCTCGGTGTACGGGAAGTACGAGTGGCGGAACCGCACCGGGTACTGCGGCCCGAACAGCCGGTGCAGGAACACCTCGATGGTGCCCTTGAGGTCGCCGAGCGTGATGCCCTTGCCCACGACCAGTCCCTCGATCTGCTGGAACATCGGCGAGTGGGTGATGTCGTCGTCGCGCCGGTACACCTTGCCGGGGCAGATGATGCGGACCTCGGGCGGGCGCTCGTTCTCGACCATGTAGCGGATCTGGGTGGCCGAGGTGTGGGTGCGCAGCAGCAGCCCGCCGGGGCCGTCGAGGTAGAACGTGTCCTGCATGTCCCGCGCGGGGTGGTCGGCGGGCATGTTGAGGGCCTCGAAGCAGTGATAGTCGTCTTCCACCTCGGGGCCGTCGTAGACCTCGTAGCCCATCGCGACGAAGATGTCCTCGAGGTCCTCGCGCACGGTCGTCAGCGGGTGGCGGCCGCCTCGCGGGATCGGCCGCCCCGGCAGCGTGACGTCGACGCGCCCGGCCTGGAGCCGCGCCTCGCGTTCGCCCGCGGCGAGCGCCGCCTGGCGCACCTCGAGCGCGCCCTCGATCGCCTGCTTGAGGGCGTTGAGCGATGCGCCGGCCGCCTTGCGGGCTTCGGCCGGGAGCTGGCCGAGGTCCTTCATCAGGGCCGTGACGAGGCCGGCCTTGCGGCCGACGAAGCGGTCGCGCAGCGCCTGCAGCGCCGCGGCGTCCGTCGCGGCGGACACCGCCGCGTCGAACTCCGCGCGGGCCGCGCGGGCGCGTTCTTCGAGTTGCCGTGTGGGGTCGTCGGCCATCGCGGGGCCCTCCGGGGCCCCGGCCGCCCCGCACGTCTTCGGGGGCGGGAGCGGCCGGGTTGACGCGGAAAGACTAGGCGGTGGCCGGCGCGGCCTTGGCCTTCTCGACCAGGGCGGCGAAAGCGGCCGCGTCGCGGGCGGCGATGTCGGCCAGCGACTTGCGGTCGAGGTCGACGCCGGCGCGCTTGAGGCCGGCCATGAACTGGCTGTAGGAGACGCCGTGCTCGCGCGTCGCCGCGTTGATGCGGATGATCCACAGCCGGCGGAAGTCGCGCTTCTTGCGCTTGCGGCCGTGGTACGCGAAGTTGCCCGCGCGCTCGACGGCTTCCTTGGCGAACTTGTAGAGCTTGCTCTTCCCGAGGAAGTACCCGGAGGCGAGGCTCAGCAGCTTCTTGCGCCGCTCGCGGCGCTTGTTTCCACGCTTGACTCTCGGCATTGCGTTCGCTTCGCGCGACGCCTGGAGGCGTCGTCCGCGCCGGGCGCTTCCAGGCGGCCGCGGGAGCCCGGGCCGCGCGACGGCGACCCTCTTCGTAAGAAGCGGCGATTCTAAACGAAAACGGCCGCCCCCGCGAGGGGCCGGCCGCTTTCAGGGTCCGTTCTGGGGGTTCGGGGGCGGAGGAAGCTACGTTGCCCGACGGAGCCCCCGAGGAGCGAAGAGACGCCCCAAGGGCGCCTCTTCGACTCCCCTATGAAGTAAGCATTTCGCGGACGTTGGGGGCGTCCGCGTCGGAGACGAGACCCGCCTTGGCGAGCTGGCGCTTCCGGCCCGGCGCCTTCTTGGTCAGGATGTGGCGCTTCATCGACTTCCCGCGCTTCACCTTGCCCGAGGCGGTGAGCTTGAAGCGCTTGACCGCGGCGCGCTTGGTCTTCTTCTTGATCTTGGCCTTCGGCTTGCGCATGACTACTCCTGGTTCTGGTTCGAGGCGGCCGCGGGCGCCGCCTTGGGCGCCTTCTTCGCCGCCTTGGGCTTGGCGGGCGCCACGTCCTTCTTCGGCGAGAGGACCAGCACCATCGTCATGCCCTCGTGCTTCGGCGAGGACTCGACGATGCCGGCGCCCTCGAGCTCCTGGGCGAAGCGGTCGAGGATGCGGCGCCCGATCTCCGAGTGCACGGCCTCGCGGCCGCGGAAGATGACCGTCGCCTTCACCTTGTTGCCTTCCTGCAGGAAGCGCTCCGCGTTGCGGCGCTTGAAGGTGAAGTCGTGGTCGTCGATCTTGGGCCGGAACTTGATCTCCTTGACCTGGATGTGGCGCTGGTGCTTGCGCGCCTCCGACTCGCGCTTGGCCTGCTGGTACATCCACTTCCCGGAGTTCATGATCCGGCACACCGGCGGGTCGGCGGTGGGCGCGATCTCGACCAGGTCCAGCCCCTTCTCCTCGGCGAGCGTCAGCGCCTGGGCGGGGGGCATGATCCCGAGCTGGGATCCGTCGTCGTCGATGACGCGGACTTCCTTCGCACGGATCCGGTCGTTGATGCGCACCGTCTGCTTGTTGTCGATCACTTGCCTCCCGGCCGCGGCGTCTCGCCCTCGCTGGTGGCGCGAGTGGCGACGAGCCGCGCGAGCTTGTCGATCCAGGCGGAGAGCGGCACCTCGGAACCGAGGTCGCCGGCGTGGCGGTGGCGCACCGAGACCTTCTCGCCGGCCGGGTCCGCCGCCTCCACCTTCCCCACCACGAACATGTACGGCACCTTCTGGAGCTGGGCCTCGCGGATCTTGTAGCCCATCTTCTCGGAGCGGTCGTCGACGTGGACGCGCAGGCCGGCCGCGCGCATCCGTGCCGCGACCTTCTCGGCGTGCTCCTTGTGGGCCTCGGCGACCGGGATGATCACGGCCTGCACCGGCGCCAGCCACATCGGGAACGCGCCCGCGTAGTGCTCGAGCAGGATGCCGAAGAAGCGCTCCATCGAGCCGTACAGCGCGCGGTGCACCATCAGCGGCTGGTGGCGAGCGCCGTCTTCGCCCACGTACTCGAGCTGGAAGCGGCGCGGCAGCGTGAAGTCGAACTGCACGGTGCAGAGCTGCCACTTGCGGCCGATGGCGTCGACCAGCTTGACGTCGATCTTGGGCCCGTAGAACGCGGCTTCGTCCGGGATCACGGGAGCGGCCAGCCCGACCTTCTCGACCGCCCGCTTCAGCGCGTTCTCGGCGAGCTCCCACTGGTCGGCGGTGCCGTCGTACTTGCCGCTCTTGCCGCCGTCCCAGGTCGACAGCTCGGCCTCGTACTCCGTGAAGCCGAAGGTCGTCAGCACGTCCTTCGCGAACTCGAGGCAGCCGATCACCTCGGCCTCGACCTGCTCCGGCGTGCAGAAGATGTGGGCGTCGTCCTGCGTGAAGCCGCGCACGCGCAGCAGGCCGTGCAGCACGCCCGAGCGCTCGTAGCGGTAGACGGTGCCCAGCTCGCCCAGCCGGATCGGCAGCTCGCGGTAGCTGCGCAGCTTGTGCTGGTAGATCAGGATGTGGCCCGGGCAGTTCATCGGCTTGAGCTGGTACTCGGCGTCGTCCAGCTCCATCGTCGCGAACATGTTCTGGGCGTAGAACCCGGCGTGGCCCGAGGTCTCCCACAGCTTCTTCCGCATCACGTGCGGGGTGGCCACCAGCGAGTAGCCGCGCGCCAGGTACTGGTCGCGCATCCAGTCCTCGAGCTGCTTGCGGACGAGGCCACCCTTGGGCAGGAAGAAGATCAGGCCGGGGCCGGCCAGCTCCTCGATGCTGATCAGCTCGAGTTCCTTGCCGAGCTTGCGGTGGTCGCGCTTCTTCGCCTCCTCGAGGCGGTGCAGGTACTGCTCCAGCTCCTCCTTCGTGAAGAAGGAGAAGCCGTAGAGGCGCTGCATCGAGGGGTTGCCCTCGCGGCCCTTCCAGTAGGCCGCGGTCGGCACCGGGTTGAGCTTGAAGGCCTTGATGTGCGAGGTGCTCGGCAGGTGCGGCCCGAGGCAGAAGTCGACGAACGAGCCCATCGTGTAGCACTGGACCTGCTCGCCGGCCTTCTCGCGGATCAGCTCGCACTTCAGGGTCTGCCCCTTCGACGCGAACAGTTCCAGCGCTTCGGCCTTGGGGATCAGCTTGCGCTCGATCGGGCGGTCCTCCGCCACGATGGCGGCCATCTTCTTCTCGATCGCCTCGAGGTCCTCGGGCGTGAACGGGCGCGAGACGAGGAAGTCGTAGAAGAAGCCGTCGTCCGTGGGCGGGCCGATCCCGCACTGCGCCTCGGGGAACAGCTCGGTCACCGCGGCCGCCAGCAGGTGGGCGGACGAGTGCCGGTAGATCTCGAGGGGGGAATCGGCCGGTTTCGTCTCGCCGGAGGGCCCGGTGGTGTCCAGGAGAGGTTCGCTCGTCGACATCAGTCAGCGAGCATCGCGGGATTCACCGTTCAAACGCAGAGGCCTCCTCCGGCACTTTCGCCCCCCGGGGGGTTGGTAGGCGCGGGTGGAATTGAACCACCGACCCCTTCCGTGTCAAGGAAGTGCTCTACCACTGAGCCACGCGCCTGACGAAAGGCCGACGAAGTGCGAATGTTAGAGGGGACTCCGGTGGCTGTCAACGCGCGGGCGAGGCATCGGGGGCCGGCAGCGGCTTGCGCGTCCAGCGCTCCCCCGCCAGCACCAGCGCCTCGTCGCCCAGCTCGTTGATCGGCAGCTTTTCCTCCGAGATCGAGCCGCTTTCGGCGGCGACGGAGAGGACGAGCGCTTCTCCTTCGACGCGCCAGGTGCCCTTCTGCGGGCCCAGCACGTCGCTGAGGAAGCCGAGCTTGCCCGACAGCCGGCGCGTGAAACTGCCGTCGGCGAACAGGTCCAGCGTGCGCTTCGGGGAGTCGACGCTCTCCCAGCGGCCCCGCAGCCGCCGCTCCGTGAGCATCCCGCAGCCCGCGGCAACCACGCCCGCCAGCGCGAGCGCGGCGCCGGACAGCAGGCCGCGGCGGGTCACAGGATCCGCTTGCCGAGCAGCGAGGCGATCAGCTCCGCGCCCAGCCTCGCGGTGCCGTTGCGCGTGTCGAACACGGGGTTGAGCTCGACGAACTCGCAGCTCACGACCCTGTGGGTGTCGGCCAGCATCTCCATCGCCAGGTGCGCCTCGCGATACGAGATGCCGCCCGTCGCCGGGGTGCCGACGCCGGGCGCGTGGTCCGGGTCCATCGCGTCCATGTCGAAGCTGACGTGGATGCCGGCGGTGCCATTGCTGGCGCGCTTGATCGCCTCCTCCATCACGGCCCGCATCCCGCGTTCGTCGATGTCGCGCATCGTGAAGGCGTTGATGCCGGTCTGGCGGATGATCGCCCGCTCGGCCGCGTCGACGTCGCGCAGGCCGATGATCGCGGCCCGCGTGCCCTCGATCATCGGGCTGTGGGCGGAGATCGAGAGCAGCTCGGGCGCGCCCACGCCCAGCGCCACCGCGCAGGGCATGCCGTGGATGTTGCCGGTCGGCGAGGACTCGGGCGTGTTGGCGTCGCCGTGGGCGTCGAACCAGACGAGGCCCAGCTTCTCGCCGCGGGCGTGGAAGTGCTTCGACGCGCCGGCGATCGTGCCCATCGCGATCGAGTGGTCGCCGCCGAGCACCACCGGCACCCGGCCGCGGCCCAGCACGCCGGCCACGGTGTCGCGCACGGTCTCGCAGGTGGCCTTGATCTCGCGCAGGTACTTGAGCTTCGGGTTGCCGGGGTCCTGGGTCTCCTGGATCTGGACGTCGACGTCGCCGAGGTCTTCCACGTCGCAGCCCAGTTCGTGGGCCTTGCCGTGGATGTCGGCCACCCGCAGCGCCGAGGGGCCCATGTCGACGCCGCGACGGCCGGCGCCGAGGTCGAGGGGGACTCCGAGAATGGAAATGGGGCGGGACATGCGGGTCGACGCTAGCACGCGATTTTCCGCACGGTCAACGAACCGTCACGCGCGGGTTTGACCGGCTCGAACGCCGGCCTGAATAATGACCGTCATGCCGAGCGCCCCCGCACCGCGCCGCCCGCCGGCGGCCGCCCCCGCCGCAGCGAATCCCCCCGAGCGGCCCGAACTCCTCACCACCCTGGTCTCGCAGAAGGTCCTGACGACCGAGCAGGCCGAGCGCGCCCGCCGCGCCGCCCGGCTCGGCAACCTGGCGATCGAGCAGGCGCTGCAACAGCAGGGGCTCGCCACCGAGGTCCAGATCGCGCAGGCGATCGCCGCCCAGTCCGGCCTCCCGTTCGCGCGGCTCAACCCGCTCGACCTCGACCTCGACGTCGTGACCGGGGCGCTGTCCGGGCCGTTCGCGCGCCGCCACGGGATCGTGGCGATTTCCAAGGCCGGGGGCGTGCTGACGGTCGCCGTCCACGACCCGTGGGCGCCCTTCCCGCTCGAGGAGATCCACCAGAAGACCGGGCTGGAGGTGAAGCGGGTGGTCGCCACCCGCAGCGACGTGGAGGCCGTCAACAAGGGCTTCTACGACCTCAAGACCAGCCTGACCACGGCCCAGAAGCAGCTCGAGTCGAGCCGCGTCTCCAGCGTCGACCTCGGCAACCAGGAGTTCCTGTCGGCCTCGGCCGACGAGCTGGACCCGGCGGCCGCCCCGGTCGTGCGCGCGCTCGACCACATGCTGAACTACGCGTTCGAGCAGCGCGCCTCCGACATCCACTTCGAGCCCAAGCGCGAGCTGACGCTGGTGCGGCTGCGGATCGACGGCGTGCTGCACGACGTGCACGTGATCCCGAAGATCGTGTACCAGGCGCTGGTCTCGCGCATCAAGCTGCTCTCGGGCTGCAACATCGCCGAGAAGCGGCGGCCGCAGGACGGCCGCATCAAGCGCGAGCAGGGCGGGCGCGAGGTCGAGCTGCGCGTGTCCACGATGCCGACCGCCTTCGGCGAGAAGGCGGTGCTGCGCATCTTCGACCCCGAGATCCTGCTGAAGGGCGTGGACGAGCTGGGGCTGTCGCCGCGCGACCTGCCCCGCTTCTACGAGTTCATCTCGCGCACCAACGGCATCCTGCTGGTGACGGGGCCGACCGGCAGCGGCAAGACCACGACGCTGTACTCGATCCTCAAGCACCTGTCGCGGCCCGAGCTCAACATCGTCACCATCGAGGACCCGATCGAGATGGTGCACGAGGACTTCAACCAGGTCGCGGTGCGCCCGCAGATCGACGTCACCTTCGCGAACGCGCTGCGCACGGTGCTGCGCCAGGACCCAGACGTGATCATGGTCGGCGAGGTCCGCGACGCCGAGACGGCGGAGAACGCCGTGCAGGCCGCGCTGACGGGCCACCTGGTGCTCACGACGCTGCACACGAACGATGCGCCCTCGTCCGTCACCCGCCTGCTCGACCTCGGCGTCCCCCACTTCCTGATCACCTCGACGCTGATCGGCGTGCTGGCCCAGCGCCTCGTGCGCATCAACTGCCCCCACTGCTCCGAGCAGCACGCGCCGACCCGCGAGGAGGCGGCCGAGCTGGCGCTGCCGCCGGACGCGATGACCGGCGTGGTCTTCCGCGCGGGCCGGGGCTGCCTCGAGTGCCGGCAGACGGGCTACTCCGGACGCGACGGCATCTACGAGGTGATGGCGATGAGCGAGCGGCTGCGCCAGCTCGTCACCGACCGCGCCGGAGCCGAGGCGATCCAGAAGGCGGCCCGCGCCGAGGGCCTGCGCACGCTGCGCGAGGCCGGAATCGAGAAGGTGTTCCGCGGCACCACGACCGTCGCCGAGCTGGTCCGCGTCACCGGGCGGGTGCGCCCCGCCTGAATGGACAACCTCACCCACTCGCTCGCCGGCTGGACGATCGCCCGCGCCGGCCTCGGCCGCGTCTCCCCCGGCGCCACCGCGGCGCTGGTGCTGGCCTCCAACCTGCCCGACCTCGACATCGTCGCGGGGCTGGCGGGCACCGCGTCGTACCTCGCGCACCATCGCGACCTGACCCACTCGGTCGTCGGGCTGTTGCCCCAGGCGCTGCTGCTGGCCGCGGCGCTGGCGCGGTTCGTGAGAGGCGCCCGCTTCGGGCCGCTGTTCGGTTGCGCGCTGCTCGGCCTCGGACTTCACGTCGTGATGGACCTGTGGACGAGCTACGGGACCCGGGCGCTGACCCCGCTGATGAACGACTGGTTCGCGTGGGACCTGGTGTTCATCGTGGACCCGTGGATCCTGGCGGCGCTCGGGACCGGGATCTTCCTGTCCAGGCGCCTCGACGCGCCGCGGCCGGCCCGGGTCGCGCTGCTCGCCTGCGCGCTGTACGTGGGCGGACGGGGCGTGGCCCACGACGCCGCGGTCCGCGCCACGATCGCCGCGATCGACGAGCCCGTGTACCGCGTCGCCGCGCTGCCGGAACCGATCGACCCGTTGCGCTGGCGAGTGCTGGCCGACGCGGGCGGCGCGTACCACGTCGGCAAGCTGCGGCTCGGCGGCGACCCGCCGAAGCTGGACCGGCGGGCCAAGACCGCCGAGAGCCCGCTGGTCGCCCGCATCCGCGAGTCCTCCGCGGTCGCGGCGATCTTCCTGGACTTCTCGCGCTGGCCGTGGCTGGAAGTGGAAGACACGCCGGCCGGAAAGGCGGTCGTCTGGAGCGACCTGCGCTTCGACTTCCCCGAGCGCCGCGGCTTCGTGACCCGCGTCCAGGTCGACGCCGAAGGCCGCATCCTGTCGGAGCGGTTCGAGTTCTAGGGGGTGGGGTCGGAGAAGACCTCGGCCTCGAAGGCTTCGATCGTCGTGGCGGGGTCGCGCCAGGCGGTCTCGGGGAGGCCGGCCTTGCGGCAGGTCGCGGCGAGGAACTGCTCGCGGTCCCAGCCGAACTGCGCCGGCACCTGCGGCAGCAGCAGGCCGCGCCGTCCTCCGCGGCTGACGATCAGGCCGTGACGGCCGCACTCGACCTCGTCCGCGCGGATCGGGCGTGGCGAGGTCAGCAGCGAGATCTCGATCTGCAGGCCGGTCAGTTCGTCCGCCCGCACCGGCGGGAAGCGCGGGTCGCGGGTCGCCGCGGCAATCGCGGCGTCGCGCACCGTGCGCGGGTGCGGGTCGTCGGACTCGATGAAGCCGATGCAGCCCCGCAGCGCTCCCTCGCGATCGTGCAGCGAGACGAAGGCGCCGCCGCGCGAGGCGTCTTCCGGCTGCGGCGCCGGCCCGGAGCCGGGCGCGCCGATCGCGCCCGCGATCGCGTGGCGGGCCAGCGCCAGCAGCGCCTCGCGCTCGGCCGCGGCCGTCACGCCGCCGCCCACACCGCGGCCGACACGTAGCCGACGACGCGCGACTTGTCGAACAGCCCGGCGTCCCCGGAGTCGGCCCGCCGCAGCACCTCGCACCGCGCGTCCCGTCCCGCGCCCAGCGCGCGCAGCAGCGCCGCCACCGCGCCGCCACCGCAGGCGTGGTGTGGATCGCCCTCCCACAGCCGCTCGAAGGCGGTTCCATCCGCGCTCTCGAGGGCCGCCAGCACCTGGCCGTCGAGGCGCCCGGCCACCGTCGCCGACTGGTAGTGGGACAGGTCGCTCGAGGCCACGAACAGGACGTCGGCGCGCTCGCGCGCGACCGCGGCGAGGCCGGCCGCGAGGGCGTGGTGCTCGCCGGTCTCCTGCGTCCCGAGCAGCACCGGCACGATCCGCGCCCGTGGCGCCACCACCTGCAGGAACGGGAGCTGCATCTCGAGCGAGTGCTCGAGGCGGTGCGCGGCGGGCAGCGCCACGAAAGGCGGACCACACGCGAGCAGTCGCGCGGCCACCTCGGCGTCGATCTCGCAGGCTCCCAGCGGCGTCTCGAACGCGCCCTCCGGGTAGACCGCCAGGCCCTCGAAGTCGCCGCGGTGGGAGGGGCCGGCGAGCACGATCGTCGCCGGCGGCTGCGCGGCCAGCAGCGAGTAGCCCCAGGCGGCGACGGGGCCCGAGTACATCAGGCCGGCGTGGGGGCTGATCAGGCCCGCCAGGCGTCCGTGGCGTGGCAGCGCCGGCACGGCATGCAGCATCTCCTCGACCTCGCGGCGCAGCGCCGCGGGGTGGCCGGGATACCAGCTCCCGGCGATCGGCGACCGGCGGACGGGTCCGCTCATCCCCCTACCGGGGACTATAGACCCGGTAGTCGAGGTTCGGGAAGATGTTGTCCTTGTCCTCGAGCTCGCGGACGATCGGCTCCTCGAGCGTCACCTCGCCCGTCAGCGCACGGAACAGGTAAGTGAAGCGCGCGACGTGGTCGCGCGTGCGCTTCTTCGCGTACTCGACCGTCGTGTTGGTCTTCATGATGAACGCCCAGTCCGAGGACTGCGCGAGCAGCAGCTCGCGGGCGGCCTGGTTCAGGGCCCGCCGCTCGAGGCCAAGGGCGTGGGGGTGGCGCGCGGCCAGCTCGACCATGCGCTCGGCGGCCATCGACAGGTGCGGGTAGATCCAGTCGTTGCCGGGGTTGAGCCAGACCTCGGCGTATCCGTGCGCGCCCCAGGTGCACATCGGCGGCTGCGCGACCTCGCACTCGGGGAACATCGCGAGGTACTCGGGCGCGGTGATCGGGCGGATCGCGGTCTGGTCGAAGTGCAGCTTGCGGAACAGGAAGTTCAGGAAGTCCGGGCCCTCGAACCACCAGTGGCCGTAGAGCTCGGCGTCGTACGGGCTCATCACGATCGGCGGCCGGTCCATGCGGGCGGCCAGCCCGCGGATCTGCTCGATCCGCTTGTCCATGAAGTGGCCCGCGTGCATCGCAGCCTTCTCCACGGCCCGTCCGCGGTCGTAGGGCTGCTTGTCGGCGAGCCCCACCTGACCCGTCACCCGGTGGTACTTGATGCCGATGTTGCGGCGCAGGCCGTCGCCGAAGAAGTCGGCGACGTGCTCCATCGGCAGCTCCCAGCCGATGTCCTTGTAGAACTCGCGGTAGTCGTAGTCGCCCGGGTAGCCGACCTCCGCGCTCCACACCTGGCGCGAGGACTCCATGTCGCGCCCGAGGAAGGCGACGCCGCCCGGCGACAGGATCGGCGCGTGCACGCCCCACGTCGGCCGGGGATGGGCCTCGGTCAGGCCGTGCGCCTCGAGGAAGGAGTAGCGGATGCCCGCCTCCTCGAGGAAGCGCTCGACGCCCGGCATGTAGCCGCACTCCGGCAGCCAGATGCCCTCGGGGTCGCGGCCGAAGCACTCGCGGTGGTAGTCGCGCGCGATCAGCACCTGGGCCCGCACCGCCTCCGGCACGTCGTCCATCAGCGGCAGGAAGCCGTGGGTCGCGCCGCAGGTGATCACCTCGAGCTTGCCGGCGTCCAGGTGCCTGCGGAAGGCGCGGACGAGGTCCGACCCGTAGGTCTCGCGGAAACAGTGGCGGATGCGGCGGAACTCGTCGTGATAGAAGCGGGCGGTGGCCGCGAACTCGGGCTGCTCGCGCGCGGTCCGCAGGGCTTCCTGGCCCGCGAGGTCGACCAGCTTGTCGATGTGGTGGTTGTAGCGCGAGACGAGCAGCTCGTCGCGCAGCATCGCCAGGAGAGGCGGCGATAGCGTCATCGTCAGCCGGTAGTCGACGCCGTCGGCGAGCAGGCCGTCGAGGACCAGGATCAGCGGGACGTAGGTCTCCGTGATCGCCTCGAACAGCCACTCCTCCTCCATGAACTGCGGGAGCTCGGGGTGGCGCACGAACGGCAGGTGCGCGTGGAGGACGGGGCACCAATATCCGAGGGGCTGCATCGGCGACTCCCCCGAAACGTCCGTCAGCGCGGACGACGCGGGCGGAACGACTCGCTGGCGCCGCCCTTCGTCGCGCGACGGCCGCCGGACGGGGTGGGCACGAAGAGGCCCGGCTGCTTCGGCAGCACCTGGCCGTGGACGGCCGCCCGGACGGCCGCCGCCGTGGACGCGGGGGCCGGGAGCGTCGAATCGAGCCCGCGCGCTCCCGCCCGGGTGTAGACGGCCTTGCGCGTCGCCGGCTCGGGCGACGGCGCGTTGCCGGGCGCGACCAGGGTGTTGCTCTGCGCCAGCCGCCGGAACTCCCCCGAGGGCAGCGTCAGGCCCAGTTCGGCCCGGTAGACGCGGGGCCGGGCGTCGGTCTTCACGTACCAGGAGCGGGTGCCCTCGGGCAGGAAGATCACGCTGAAGTGCCCGCTGCCCGCGTCGACCACGCGCAGCGTCAGCGGCGAGACCGCGACGGCCCGCACGCCGAGGTCGCGGCGCATCTGCGACAGCGTCGACTGCGCCACGTCCCAGTGCGCGAACAGCCACTCCGGGTCCTTGACCCGCAGCCGCAGGCGGTTGCGCCCGTAGCTCTCCGGGAACACGAAGCGCTCGTCCTCGAAGAAGCGGGGCCGCGGCTGCGACTCGGCGTACTTCGCGCTCTCGATCCGCTCTTCTTCGGTGAGTGCGGGCACCCCACGCGGCGCGACCGCGGGCACGACGACCGCCCGCACCGGGCCCGAAGCCGAGGGCGCCTTGCGCGCGGGCGCAGCCTGGGGCGCAGGCGCCTTGCGCCGCTCGGCCCCGTGTCGGCCGGAGCGCTTCGCCGGGACTTCCGCCTTCACTGCTCTCGAGGCCATACGTGGCGCAGTATAGCCGCCCGGCGCTACTCCCCGGGCCGCTGGGCGCGGGGTCGCCGCCCCGGGTTGCCCGGCTGCTGCGGTCGCACCTGCTCGAGCAGCCGGCGCAGCCGCTGCTCCACCTCGAACTCCAGGATGCGGAACTTGGCCTGCTGGACCGGCGTGAGCTGGGCGTCGATCGCCTCGACGTTCGCCCGCTGCTGCTGCGCGGCCTCCGCCTCCTGCTGCTTGACCCGCTTCATCAGCTCCGCCACCCGCGACTCGGTGGCGCCGCCCGCGCGCATCACCTGGCGCAGCTCGGACAGCGTCTCGATCCGTCCCCGCAGCGCCTGGCGCCGGTCCGTCTGCAGCCGCTTGACGAGCGGCAGCAGCCGCACGAAACCCGCGTCGTCGAGGCCGAGGCTCTCCTGCAGGTTGCTCACGATGTAGGCGTCGACCATGCGGAAGACCTCGTCGCGGCCGCGACCCGGCCCGCCACCCTCCTCGGGAGGTTGCTGCGCCGCCGCCGGCAGGCCGAGCGCCAGCACGAGCAGCGTCGTCGGCAGCATGCGCATCCGCATCCGCGTCTTCACAGATCCTCCTCCCCCGGGTGCGCGAACTCGCGCTCGACCGCATCGGCCAGCAGCGCACCCTGTTCGTCGTCCAGCTCGATCACGGCGGAGGTCACGTCGGAGGCCGCCACCAGCGGCAGGTCCGAGCTCCAGCCCTCCAGTTCGCGGAGCAGGTCGAGCCCGGTGTCGTCCTCCACCGCGGGCAACGCGGACCAGGCGGGCAAGGCCGGTTCCGCCGGGAGCGGCCCGGGGCCGTTCACGCGCACGGCCACCAGCAGCGTGGCCGCCAGCGCGGTCACGGCCGCGATCCGTCCCACCATCACCCACCGCTCGCGCTGCTCGATGCGGCGGCTCACGTTGCGCCGGAAGCCCTGCCAGAACAGCGGCGACGGCTCGGGCACCGAGGCGTCCCGGGCCCAGGCCAGCGCTTCTTTCGCCTCCTCCAGCCGGCGGCGGCAGTCGGCGCACCCGGCGAGGTGTGCCGCGGTCGCGCCCTCGGGCTCGGCCTCCATCGCCTCCCACAGGGCGTCCTCGCGAAGGTGTTCGTTCACGATCGCCCCTCCCCTGCAGGCGCCTGCACCAGCAGCTTGCGCAGGTTCTGGAGCGCGTGGAACAGGTTGGCCTTGACCGTGCCCACGGTCGAGCCGAGGGCCTGCGCCACCTCCTCGTGGCTCAGCTCGTGGTAGGTCTTCAGGATCAGCGTGGCGCGCTGCTTCTCCGGCAGCCGCGCGAGCGCCGCCCGCACCTGGCGCGCGCGCTCCGCGCTCTCAAGGCGCGACAGCGCGCCTTCCCCGCCCGCCGGCAGCGCCTCCGACAACTCCTCGGCGGGCGGCTTGCGGGCCGCGCGGAAGTTGAGGCACGTGTTGACGGCGATGCGGAACAGCCAGGTCGAGAACGCGCTGTCGCCGCGGAAGCGGTCGAGCGCCTTGTAGGCGCGCAGGAACACCTCCTGGGCCATGTCGGACGCGTCGTGGTGGTCGTTCACGTACCGGTAGCAGATGCGGTAGACGTCGCGCTGATAGCGCTCGACCAGCCGGTCGAAGGCCTCCCGCTCGCCGCGGCGGCAGGCCTCGATCGCGGCGCGGTCGTCGTCGCGCAGGCCCCGCGCCCGCGGGGCGGGCGCGGTTTCCTGCATCGCGCGATGGTCCGGCAGCGGAAAGGCGGCGGCGACGCTCATCGCGGCGAAATCAGTCCTGGCGCGGCCCGCCCGGACGCGCCTTGCGCGCGGCCCGCGCTCCCTGGCCCGCCCGCATGCGGGAGCCGACGGCGGCCAGCTTCTCGATCTGCTCCGCCTGCTCGGGGCTGACGACCTTGCGCAGGGCGAGCCGCTGGTCGACGCGCGCCTTCAGCACGGCGAACTCCAGGTCGCCGACGACCTTCAGCTTCGCGGCGATCGCCTTCTCGTCCACCATCGGCGCCCGGAACAGCTCGTTCAGCTCCATCCGGGCCACCTGCAGGGCGGCCTGTCGCTGCACCTCGGCCTTCTGGTGCTCCACGCGGAGCTTGCGGACCTGCTCGACCTGCTCGTCGGCGAGCCCGATCCGTTCCTTGAGCTGCGACTCCAGGTCGCCCCGCGGCGCCGGACGGGGACCGGGGCCCTGGGCCAGCAGGCCACTCGCCAGCGCCATCGAAGCCAGACCCGCCAACCACGCTCTCTTGGTCATCGCTCCTCCTCCTCTTGCCCACTTGGACCGCGGCTGACGGAAAAGGTTGGCTCGGCGTGCAGTTGGACGCCGGTCACGCGGGCGGGGCCGCCGCCGACGAGGGCCAGTTGCCCGGGGCCGCCACGCAGCACCTCGAAGCGATAGCGAAGCTCCGCGTCGGCGGCGATCACGGGCTGGGCCCCGGGGCGCTCCGGCACCCAGCGCAGCCGCGGGGACTCGGTGCCGGGAGGCCGGTCGCCCAGGGCCAGGTCGAGGCGGTAGACGCCGGCCGCCAGATCGATGCGGTCGGCGATCGGAAACCCGTGGGGCGACCGGTGGGGCGCGTAGTCCGCCGGGGCGGGGACCCAGCTCGCGCTCGTGGAGGGCTCGAACCGCCCTGCCGGAAGGGCGAGCGCGGGACGCCCGAGCAGGCGGACGTGGTCCCGCGCCGTGCCGGCGGCGTCGCTGAGCCGGGCGGCACCGCTCGTCGCGGCCAGCAGCACGAGCGTGGCAGCCAGGAAGCCGCGCGCCGTGGCGGGCCGGTGGCGACCCAGAGCGGCCAGCAACAGGACGGCTCCCCACAGCCCGGCCAGTGAATGACGGTCCGGCTCGCCCAGCACGTAGGCCGGCAGCAGACCCGTCCACTCCTCGGCCCCGGAGCTGGCCCGCCACAGCGGGGCGGTGCCGTCCCGGTCGCGATGCACCAGCTCGGGCCGCGCGGCTCCGGCGAGTGCGACGAACAGCGTCCAGCCGAGGAGCAGGGCGGCGCGGGAGGAGACGGCCGAGCGCACGGTCCAGGCCGCTCCGAGCACCAGCGGAGCCCACAGCGGCACGAGGAAGCGGGCCGGCGGATTGAACCCGCCGCGCCACATGTGCCACGACCCGGCGACCAGGAACATCGCGCCGAGCGCCGCGGCCGCCCCCCAGGCCAGACGTGGGTGAGTGCGGCGCAGCGACCACAGACCCGGCAGCGTCAGGGCGAAGACCGGCGCGTAGACGAGGAGCCCGAACTCCTGGTCGAGCAGCAGGCCGGGGGCGCCTTCGAAGAGCGTCTCGGGGGCGAATTCCGGACGTCGGCCATAAACTCGGCGTGGGTCGAAAAATCCATACAGGATCGAATGGTACAGAGCGATGCCAGACGCGGAGAGGGCGGCGACGAGGCCGCCGGGAAGCCACACGCGGGGACCCGGACGGCCGGCGACGAGGTACAGGGCGAGCAGCACGGAGAGGATCGAGTAGCGCGCGTTCAGCCAGGGCAACACGCCGAGCGCGAGACCGAGCGCCACCCCGCGCCCCACCCCGCCCCGGCCGTCGAGACCCAGGCGCAGGACGAAGGCCACCGCCAGCGCCGCCGGCACCTCGGTGAAGACGAGGCCGCCGAACGGGAGCAGCGGCGGACAGAAGGCGAAGACCGCGGCGAGCAGGTCGGCCCGCACCGGGTCGGACAGCACCCGCCTCAGGAGCAGCCGCACCTCGTTGCAGAGCAGGGCCGTCAGCAGCGCCATGAAGGCGACCACGCCCGGGTACCCGGCCAGCGCCCAGGCCGGGAGGATCAGGACCGAGAGGCCGACCGCGTGCAGCGAGTAGATCGCGCCGCCCTTGCCGCGGACCCGATAGTGGGGCTCCATCGGCCGGTCGAAGAAGGCGAGGTAGCGGCGCTCCTCGAAATCGCGCTCGAGCCGCAGGTCGTGGTCGCGGAGCAGGCTGTCGGCGACGACGAGGTAGTGCGGCTCGTCGCCCTGCGGCCCGACGCGGACGGCGCTGTGGGCTCCGACCGCGAGGTGCAGCGCGAAGGCCGCCGGCACGAACGCCCAGGCCGGGAACCGGGGCCGGGCGCTGGCGATCAGCGTCGCGGCGCCGGCCAGGCCCAGCGCGACCAGCGGCGGGCCGGTCCAGGCCCCGGCACCGGCCCAGCCCGCACCGAGGAGGAGGACAGCCGGCGGCACGGGCCACAGGCCGCGCAGCGCGCGCAGCGGCCCACCGTCGCGTACCGCAGCGGCCAGGACAGCCGCCAGCAGCAGCAGCCCGCCCCACAGGGCGGGCGTGCCCGGCCCCTGCAGCAGTCCCCCGTCGCCCGAGCGGGCGGCGCCGGCCAGGCCCAGCCCCGCGAGGCTGGCCAGGATCACGGTCGCCATCGAGCGAAGGCGCAACACCGCCCGCATTGTATGAGGGTTGACGCCACCCGGGCGGGGCGCGATAGTGGCGGGAGGAGGGTGCGTCCGATGCGATGGCCTGCGCTGGTGCTGATCGGCGGCCTGTGCGCGTTCGCGGCGCGCGCCGATGAGGTCGTGCTCAAGAGCGGCCGCCGGATCAGCGGCGTCGTGGTCGAGCAAACCGCGACGACCGTTGTGCTCGACGTCGGCGCCGGGCTCGTCGGCTTCCCTCGCGCGAGCGTGGCCCGGGTCGTCGAAGGAACGAGTTCGCTGACCCGGTACCGCGAGCGGGCGGCTGGCCTGGGGGTGGACGACGCCGCGGGCTGGCTGGCCCTCGGCCTCTGGGCCCGCGACAACGACCTTCAGACCCCGGCGCGCGAGGCCTTCGAGCGCGTGATCGCCATCGACCCGGCCAATGCCGCGGCCCACCGGGGGCTCGGCCACGAACTCGTCGACGGTACCTGGCTCTCCGGGGACGCGGCCCAGCGGGCCCGCGGCCTGGTGCCCTTCGAGGGCGAGTGGGTGACTCCGGCCGAGCAGGCCGCGCGCCTCGCGGAGCGCGAGGCCGACCGGCGCGACCGCCGCGAGCGGGCCGAGGCCGACGCGCGGGCGGCGGAGGCCGAAGCCCGGGTCCGCGAGGCCGAGGCCCGCGCCCGCCAGGCCGAGGATCAGGCTCGGGTCCAGGGCGGCATCCCGATCGGCGGGGTCTGGGGCTGGGGTGTCGCGCCCTGCGTCGGCAGCGACTGCCGCGGCGACCGTCGCGACGGCCGGCCGGGTGGGGATCGCGGGGATCGGCACGGCGACGGGAAGAGGCGGCCGCAGCCCACGCCGCAACCCACACCGCGGCCGCAGCCCCCGTGTACCGCGTTGCTGGCCACGAACTGCCAGGGCTCTTGACTTTCGCCTAAGATTCGCCCATCCTGCTCAGCAGGAGAGCGAGCCATGCCCCTCACCCGCCGCCAGAAGGAGATCCTCGATTTCGTCTCCGACGAGATCGAGAAGAACGGCTACGCGCCGACGATCGAGGAGATCGCGCACCGCTTCGACCTGCGCTCCCTCGCCACCGTCCACAAGCACCTCTCCAACCTCCAGACCAAGGGCCTGCTGCGCCGCTCGCCGAACCGCAGCCGGGCCCTCGAGGTCACCCCCACCCCGATGAAGGTGCAGGCGGTGGAACTGCCGCTGCTGGGCCGCATCGCCGCCGGCGTGCCGATCGAGGCGGTGGAAGCTGCCGAGACGATCTACGTGCCCGAGGACCTGGTCGGCCGCTCCGACACCTACGTGCTCCAGGTCGCCGGCGACTCGATGATCGAGGAGCAGATCCGCGACGGCGACTACGTGATCGTCGAACGGCGCGAGAACGCCCGCGACGGCGAGATGGTGGTGGCCCTGGTCGACGGCGAGCGGGCGACCCTGAAGAAGCTCTACCGCGAGGGCGACGGGCGGGTCCGGCTGCAGCCTGCCAACCCCGAGATGAAGCCGATGTTCTTCGAGGCCGACCGGGTCCGCGTCCAGGGCGTGGTGGTGGGCCTGCTGCGCCGCTACGACCGGCCCTGGAAGATGTAGGTAGACTGGGCGGCCATGGAAGGCAAGACCTCGGTCAACTTCACGGTGCAGCCCGACGACGCATCGCCGACGCCGCGCACCTACAGCAACTTCTGTGCGATCCAGCACTCGCCGTTCGACTTCACGCTCACCTTCTGCGACATGCCGCCGCTCGGCGAGCGGGAGATCGAGCAGGCCCAGCGCACCCACGTGGTGAAGGCCCCCGTCCAGGCCCGGATGGTCGTGCCCGTGCAGGTGATCCCGGGCCTGATCGCCGCCTTGCAGGAGAACCTGCGGCTCTACAACGAGTCCTTCGGATCGAATCGCGGCCCGATGAACTGAGCGCGGACCCGATGCGGCCGGGGGGCGCCGTAGGCTGTCCCCGCGATGAAGGCCCGCACCCGCCGCTCGATCGTCCACGTCGACCTGGCCCCGTTCTTCGTGGCCGTCGAGCGCAGCCTGGACCCCGCACTGCGCGGGAAGCCGGTCGTGGTCGGGGCCGCCTCGGGGCGGGTGGCGGCGGTTTCGGAAGAAGCGCGCGCCGTCGGCGTGGTGCCGGGCCTGCCGCTGGCCGCGGCCCTGGAGCGCTGCCCACAGGCCGTGGTCCGGCCCGGCGACCTCGAGGCCTACGCGCGGGTCAGCGAGGAGGTCACCTCCCTGCTGCTCGGCCACTCCCGCCGCGTCGAGCGGCCCTCGGCGGACGAGGCCTACGTCGACCTGACGCCCGAGGGCCCGCACTCCCCCAACCCGGTCGCCGCCGCCGAGACCCTCAAGGACGAACTGCAGCGCCGGCTCGGCCTCGACGCGGCGGTGGGCGTGGCCTCGTCGCGCATCGCCGCCCGCGTCGCCTCGCGGATGGCGCGACCGCGGGGCCTGCTGGTGCTGCTGCCCGGCTACGAGGCCTCCTTCCTCGCCCGCCAGCCGATCTCGGTGCTCGCGACCCTGTCTCCTTCCGCCGAGGCGGTGCTGCTTGCGCAGGGCGTCGAGAACCTCGGGGCCCTGCTCGAGCTGGGTCCTGCCCGGCTGCAGGCGCTGATCGGGCCGCTCGCCAGCCGCGTTCTCGACGAGGCCAGCGGCTCGGCCGAGGCGCCGGTGGCCGTCGCCGCCCCGCCGCAGGCCGTGCTCGAGGACGTGCAACTGCGGGTGCGCCCCGAGGCCGTCGAGGACCTCGGCCGGGTCCTCGACGCGCTGGCCGCCCGCGCGGCACGACGGCTGCGTCCGTTCAGCCTGCGCGCCGCCAGCCTCGCCGTGGAAGTGCGGCGAGGCGACGGCGTGGAGCGGCGCAGCGTGGCCCTCGCCCAGCCGCTCGGCGACGAGCGCTCGATCGGCGAGGTCGCGCGCCAGGCGGCGGCCGCCCTGCTCGAACCGGTGGCCGGCGTGCGCGGGCTGGCGCTGAAACTCGGCCGGTTCGCCGCCACGCCCCTGCAGGGCAGCCTGTTCCCGCCGCCGACCCGGCTCGCGCGCTGAGCCGGGCGCCGGACCGGGCTCGTATAATCCCCGCCCCATGCCCGCGCCTCGCGTTCGCCGCCCCCCCGCCACGAAGAGGCCCGCGCGCGCCGCCGTCGTGCTCGTCCCCGACGCTCGGGGCAAGCGCCGCGCCACGGCGATCCTCGACCGACTCGAGGCCGCCCACCCCGAGGCCACCTGCGCCCTCAGCCATCGCAATCCCTACGAGCTGGTGATGGCGACGATCCTCTCCGCCCAGTGCACGGACGAGCGGGTCAACCAGGTGACCCCCGTGCTGTTCGCGCGCTATCCCGACGCCAACGCGCTGGCCGCAGCCGTGCCGGAAGACGTCGAGGAGATCATCCGCTCGACCGGGTTCTTCCGGGCCAAGGCGCGGAGCCTGATCGGCTGCGCCACGGGCCTCGTCGAGCGCCACGGGGGCCAGGTCCCCGGCCGGATGGAGGACCTCGTGAAGCTCCCCGGCGTCGGCCGCAAGACCGCCAACGTCGTGCTCGGCCACGCCTTCGGGGTCGAGTCCGGCATCGCGGTCGACACCCACGTCTTCCGGGTATCCCAGCGGCTGGGCATGGCCCGGGCCGAAACCCCCGAAGACGTCGAGGAACAGCTCATGAAGCTGATTCCGCAGCGGCGCTGGAGTCGCACCTCCGACCTGCTCATTTTCCACGGCCGCAAGGTGTGCGCCGCCCGCTCCCCGCGCTGCGGCGGCTGCCCCGCCTTCGACCTGTGCGCGTGGGACGACCGCGTCGCGATCGCCACAGGCGGCGCCAAGCGTTGACAGTGGGCGTGCCGACCCCTAAAATCACAGTTTCGGGCGCGCCCCAGGCCGGTGTCGGGACAACAGCGAGCCCCAATCAGAGGTCTTGATGAGCACCTATCTTCCCAAGAAGGACGACCTGAACCGCAAGTGGTTCGTGATCGACGCGGAGGGCGCCGTCCTGGGCAAGCTGGCGACGACGGTCGCCGACATCCTCTCGGGCAAGCGCAAGCCGATCTACACCCCCTTCCTCGACACCGGCGATCACGTCGTGGTGATCAACGCGGAGAAGATCTCCGTCAGCGGAACCAAGGAAGAGACCAAGCTCTACCGCCGCCACACCGGCTACCTGGGCGGTCTCAAGACCCGCAACGTGCGGCAGCTGCGCGAGTCGCGCCCCTCGCGCATCGTCGAGGAGGCGGTCAAGGGGATGCTGCCCAAGACCCGGCTCGGCCGCGCGATGTTCGGCAAGCTGAAGGTTTACGCCGGTCCCAAGCACCCCCACGACGCGCAGCGGCCGACGCCGCTGGCGGTCAAGTAGGGGGTAGGAGTTGAGCACCCAGCCCATGCAGTACTACGCCACCGGGCGCCGCAAGACCTCGGTCGCCCGCGTCTTCCTCCGTCCCGGCGGCGGCGAGTTCCGCCTCAACGAGCGCTCGATGGAGGAGTACTTCGGCGGCCACGAGGCCCTGAAGATGATCGTCCGCCAGCCCTTCGCGCTGACCGAGACGCTCGAGAAGTTCGACGTCGTCGCGCTGCTCACCGGAGGCGGCGTCGCCGCCCAGGCCGGCGCGCTGCGCCACGGCATCTCCCGCGCGCTGTGCGACTTCGACATCGAACTGCGCAAGAAGCTGAAGAAGGCGGGGTTCCTGACGCGCGACGCGCGCGCCAAGGAGCGCAAGAAGTACGGGCAGCGCGGCGCTCGCCGCCGCTTCCAGTTCTCGAAGCGCTAGTTCCCGTCGAACCGTAAATCTCGAGCCCCCGGCCGGGCGCCGATTGGTGGCGCCGCCGGGGGCCGGAAAGCCCTCCGGGGAACGCCCCGAGGGCTGTGATCGCAAGGAGGTCGTGCTTGAATACCGTTTCCCTGAAGGACCTGCTCGAGGCGGGCGTCCACTTCGGACACCAGACCCGCCGCTGGAACCCGAAGATGAAGCAGTACATCTTCGGCGAGCGCAACGGCATCTACATCGTCGACCTGCAGAAGACCCACAAGCTGCTGGGCGACGCGCTGCAGGCGGTGCAGGACCTGGCCGCGCAGGGCAAGACGATCCTGTTCGTCGGCACCAAGCGCCAGGCGCAGGAAGTCGTGGCCGAGGAAGCCCGCCGCTGCAACATGCCCTACGTCACCGAGCGCTGGCTCGGCGGCCTGCTGACGAACTTCGTGACCATCAAGCGCAGCCTCGACCGCCTGCGCGAGCTGGAGATGTACGCCTCCGAGGGCCGCTCGGTCCAGATGACCAAGAAGGAGGCCGCGCGCTTCGAGAAGGAGCGCGAGAAGCTGGACAAGAACCTGGCCGGCATCAAGGGCATGAAGAACGTGCCCGACGCCATCTTCGTGATCGACACCCGCAAGGAGGCGATCGCGGTCCAGGAGGCCAACAAGCTCCGCATCCACGTCTTCGGCGTGGTCGACACCAACTGCGACCCCGACGAGGTCGACTACGTGATCCCCGGCAACGACGACGCCCTGCGCGCGATCAAGCTGTTCACGGGCGCCGTCGCCGACGCGGTGCTGGCGGGCCGGGCGATGCGCGAGTCCCGCGCCGCCGAGGCCGCGCCGGACAAGGGCGGCGAGGAGGGCGGCGAGCGTCGCCGGCCCAAGTCGCGCCCCGTCGCGACGGCGGCCGACAAGGCCGCGGCGGCTGCCGCGGCTCCCGTCGCCCCGGGCGCCTGAGACCGAGCGCCGGGCGCCGCGAGCGCCCGGCCCGAAACACGCCCCGGGCCTTCGCGGTCCGGGGCTTTTTTTCGGGTACTGCGCTTCCCCATCCACAACCGACAATCCGAGAGAGACAATGACCGCGATTACCGCCGAGATGGTCCGCAAGCTCCGTGAAGAGACGGGGGCGGGCATGATGGAGTGCAAGTCGGCCCTGGTGGAGTCCCAGGGCGACGCCGAGAAGGCGCGCGAGCTGCTGCGCAAGAAGGGCCTGGCCGCGGCCGCCAAGAAGGCCGGCCGCTCGGCCAGCGAGGGCCTGGTCCACGCCTACATCCACCCCGGCGGCCGCGTCGGCGTGCTGGTCGAGGTCAACTGCGAGACCGACTTCGTGGCCCGCAACCCCGACTTCCAGGCGCTGGTGAAGGACATCGCGATGCACATCGCCGCCGGCTCCCCCGCGGTGCCCCTCTACGTCTCCAAGGACGAGGTCCCCGCCGACGTGCTCGACAAGGAGCGCGAGATCTACAAGGCGCAGGCGGCAGCGGCCGGCAAGCCCGCCAACGTCCAGGAGAAGATCGCCGAGGGCAAGCTCAAGGAGTACTACCAGAGCTTCTGCCTGCTCGAGCAGCCGTTCATCAAGGAGCCCAAGCAGACGGTCGGCCAGCTCGTGCAGGAGAAGATCGCCCTGATCAAGGAGAATATGGTGGTGCGCCGCTTCGTCCGCTTCAAGCTCGGCGATGCGGCGGGCCAGCCGGCCGGCGACGAGCAGTAGGAACGGGACGAGGAGAGGCGCCATGCCCCAGGCCAGGACTGCCGCCAGGAAGCCCGCGGCGGTCTACCGCCGGATCCTGCTCAAGCTGTCGGGCGAGGCGCTGCTCGGCGACCGCCAGTTCGGCATCGAGCGCGACTTCCTCGACTACCTCGCCGGCGAGATCCGCGACGTCCAGTCGCTGGGCGTGGAGATCGCGGCCGTGGTCGGCGGCGGCAACATCTTCCGCGGCGTCTCCGACTCCGCGCGCGGGATGGACCGCGTCTCCGCCGACCACATGGGCATGCTGGCGACCGTGATCAACGGCCTCGCCCTGCAGGACGCCCTCGAGCGCGCGGGCGTGATCACCCGCGTGCTGTCGGCGATCGAGATGCGCGAGGTGGCGGAGCCGTTCATCCGCCGCCGCGCCATCCGCCACCTCGAGAAGGGCCGCGTCACCATCTTCGCGGCCGGCACGGGCAACCCGTACTTCTCCACCGACACCGCCGCCGCGCTGCGGGCGATGGAGATCAAGGCCGAGGTCATCCTCAAGGCGACCAAGGTCGACGGCATCTACGACAAGGACCCGAAGCGCCACCCGGACGCCGTGCGCTTCGGCAGCATCACGTACATGGACGTGCTGAAGAAGGGCCTCAAGGTCATGGACAGCACCGCCATCTCGCTGTGCAAGGACAACGGCCTCCCCATCATCGTGTACGACTTGAAGAAGAAGGGGAACCTGCGCCGCGTCGTGCTGGGCGAGAAGGTCGGCACCCTGGTGAAGGAGTGAACATGGGCGCGAAGGAACTGATCGCGGACGCGAAGCAGCGGATGGACGCCACCGTGGACACTGTGCGCCGCGAACTGCTCGGGATGCGCACCGGCCGCGCGTCGGTGTCGATGCTCGACAACATCCGGGTCGACTACTACGGCACTCCCACGCCGATCAACCAGATGGCCAACATCCAGGTGCCGGAGCCGACGCTGCTCACGATCCAGCCCTGGGACCCCTCGAGCCTGCAGCCGATCGAGAAGGCGCTGCGCACCTCCGACCTCGACCTCAACCCGCAGAACGACGGCAAGCTGATCCGGGTGCCGGTGCCCTCGCTGACCGAGGAGCGCCGCAAGAAGCTGGTCAAGGTCGCCCACACCCACGCCGAGGAGGGCCGGGTCGCGATCCGCAACGTGCGCCGCGACGCCAACGACCACCTGAAGCGCCTGCTGAAGGACCACGAGATCTCCGAGGACGACGAGAAGCAGGCGCTGGCCGAGGTCCAGAAGATGACCGACGCCCACATCGAGAAGATCAACGACACCCTGAAGCACAAGGAAGCCGAGATCATGGAGGTCTGAAGGAGGCCGAAGATGCCCCTCACCCACCTCGAGTGCGCCCGCTGTGGCCGCCGCCACGAGGCGGGCGAGGTCCTTCACCTCTGCGTCGACTGCAACTCCCCGCTGCTGGCCCGCTACGACCTGCAGCGGGCCGCACGCGAGATGCGGCCGGGCCACCTCGCGCTGCGCGAGCCCACGCTGTGGCGATACCGCGAGGTGCTCCCGGTCGACGACCCCGACGCCCGCATCTCGCTCGGCGAAGGCATGACCCCGCTGCTGGCGCTCCCCCGCCTCGGCGAGTCGCTCGGCCTGCACCGCGTCTCGGTGAAGGAGGAGGGCGGCAACCCCACGGGCTCCTTCAAGGCCCGCGGCCTCTCGGTCGCCGTCTCGATGGCGAAGGCGCTGGGCGCCACCGACGTGTGCCTGCCCTCGGCCGGCAACGCGGGCAGCGCGCTGGCCGCCTACGCCGCCCGCGGCGGCCTGCGCGCCCACGTGTTCGTGCCGAAGGACATCAACCCGCTGTTCCTGATGGAGACCGCGGCCTTCGGCGCCGAGGTCGTCACGGTCGACGGCCTGATCACGGACGCGGGCAAGGTCTGCGCCGCGCGCGCGAAGGAGCAGGGCTGGTACGACTGCGCCACGCTCAAGGAGCCGTACCGGCTGGAGGGCAAGAAGACGCTCGGTTACGAGCTGGCCGAGCAACTCGGCTGGCGGCTGCCCGACGCGATCCTCTACCCCACCGGAGGCGGCACGGGCCTGCTCGGCATGTGGAAGGCGTTCGAGGAGCTGGAGGCGATGGGTTTCATCCCCGCCGGCGCCCGGCCGCGGCTCTACGCCGTGCAGCCCGAGGGCTGCGCGCCGATCGTCAAGGCCTTCACCGAAGGCCGCGACGACGCCCCGATGTGGGAGGGAGCCACCACGCTCGCCCACGGCCTGCGGGTGCCCAAGGCGATCGGCGACTTCATGATGCTGCGCGCGCTGCGGGCCAGCCACGGCGCCGGCGTGACGGTCTCCGAGGCCGAGCTGATCCAGGGCGTGAAGGACGCGGCGCGCCACGAGGGGCTCTTCTTCTCGCCCGAGGGCGGCGCCTGCGTGGCCGCCTTGCGCAAGCTCAAGGGCTCGGGCCACATCGCGGCCGACGACCACGTGGTGGTCTTCGACACGGGCACCGGCTACAAGTACTTCCACAACATGGAGCCCGCCTGGAACCTGGCGTGACCCGTCGGCTCTACCGCGACGACGCCTACCTGCTGGAGTTCGAGGCGCAGGTCGTCGCCCGCCTCGAGCACGAGGGGCGGCCGGCCGTGATCCTCGACCGCACCGCCTTCTACCCGGAAGGCGGCGGCCAGCCGTGGGACACGGGCGCGATCGGCCCGGCGCGGGTGATCGCCGTGATCGACGCGGAGCCGGGCCCGCTGCACGTCGTCGACGGCGACGTGCCGGAGGGGCGCGTGCGCTGCCGGGTCGACGCCACCCGCCGCGAGGACCATCGCCAGCAGCATCACGGGCAGCACCTGCTCTCGCGCGCCTTCGTCGAAGTCGCCCGCGCTCGCACCGTGGCCTTCCATCTCGGCGCCGAGGAGGTCACGATCGACCTCGATCGCGCCGTCGACGATGCGGCGGTGACCCGCGCGGAGGACCTCGCCAACGAGGTCGTGGCGCGCGCGCTGCCCGTGGCGACGCGTTCGCTGAGTGCAGCCGAAGCCGCGGCCCACGGCTTCAAGCTTCCCCAGGGAGCTGGCGACGACGTGCGCGTGGTCGGTGCCGCCGGCTTCGACGAGCAGCCGTGCAGCGGTACCCACCCGCGCAACACCGCCGAGGTCGGCGTCATCCGCGTGCTCGGAACCGAGCGCTACAAGGGCGGCACCCGGGTGCGTTTCGCCTGCGGCCGTCGCGCCCTCCAGCGCTGGCGGGACCAGTCCCGCGCCCTCGCCGAGCTGGCGCGCACGCTGTCGGCCCCCGAACTCGACACCCCGGCGGCGGCGCAGCGGGTCCAGGACCGGGTCCGCGAGCTGGAGCGCGCGCTGGCCGACGCCCGCGGCGCGCTGCTCGGCCACGAGGCACGCGCGCTCGCGTCCGAGGCGCCGGCGACCGCGGAAGGCCGGCGCGTGCTGTGCCGCCGCTTCGACGGGCGCGAGGCCGCCGAACTGCGCGAGCTGGCCCTGCTGGTCGCGGCGGCCGGGGCCGTCGCGCTCCTCGGTGGCGCCCACGACGGCCGCGCCCACCTCGTCTTCGTCCAGCCTCCCGGTTCCGGCCTCGACGTGCCGGCGCTGCTCAAGGCAGCGCTGCCCCACGTCGGCGGTCGCGGCGGCGGTCGCGGCGACGTCGCCCAGGGCGGCGGAGACGCCGTCTCGGGCCTCGACGCGGCCCTCGCCGCCGCGTCGGACGCGGCAGGGCGCGCCGGAGCCTGATCCCGTGAGCCCCGCCGCTTCGCCCTTCCTGGCGATCGGCGCCGCCGTGCTCTTCATCTCGCTCGGCTCGCTGTTCGTTCGGCTGGCCGAGGCGCCGCCGCTGACCGTCGCCTTCTGGCGCGTCGCGCTCGCTTCCCTGCTGCTGGCTCCGTGGGCGGCGCCCGCGGCGCTGCGCTCGGTCCCGGCACTGTCTCCGCGGCTGCGGGCGGCGCTCGTCGCCTCGGGCCTCGCCCTCGCGCTGCACTTCGCGACCTGGATCGCGAGCCTGTCGCACACCACGGTCGCCGCCTCGGTGCTGCTGGTGAACACCGCGCCGATCTTCTCCGTCGCCTTCGCGGCGCTGTGGCTGCACGAGCGCACGGGCGCGCGTGAGCTGGCCGCGCTGGGGCTGGCGACGGCGGGGGCGGCGCTCGTCGCGTTCGACGACGCGGGCGGCGGCGCCCACTCGCTGTTCGGCGACGGCCTGGCGCTGGCGGGCGCGGCGACCCTCTCGCTCTACCACGTCGTCGGCCGCGGCCTGCGCGACGCGCTGCCGCTGCGCGCCTACGTCTTCGCGGTGTGGGCCACCGCGGCAGCCGGCCTGCTGGTGCTGGCGCTCGCTTTCGGCCAGCCGCTGGTCGGCCTCGCGCCCCGCACCTGGCTCGCGCTGGTGGCGCTCGCGGTGTTTCCCACGCTGCTCGGCCACGGCCTCGTCAACCGCGCGCTGCGCGGCCTGCCGGCGCCGACCGTCGGCCTCTTCATGCTGGGCGAGCCGGTGGGCGCCGGGCTGCTCGCGTGGGCGTTCCTCGGCGAGACCCCGGGCGCCTTGACGCTGGCAGGCGGCGCGGTCATCCTCGCCGCCCTGGTCGTGCTGACGCGGAGGGGCGAATGAGCCGCAAGCGGGTCCACGTGCTGTTCACGGGCGGCACCATCTCGATGCGGATCGATCCCGGCACGGGCGCCGCCGTGCCCGCGCTCTCCGGCGAGGAGATCGTGTCGCGGGTCAGCGGCCTGCGCCGCGAGGCGCGGCTCACGCTCGAGGACTACGCCCGCCTGCCCGGGCCCCATGTGACGCCCAACTGGATGTGGCGCCTGCGCGGTCGCGTCGCCCAGATCCTGGAGGACCCCGACGTCGACGGGCTCGTCATCACCCACGGCACGGACACCCTCGAGGAAACGGCGTTCCTGCTCGACCTCACGCTGTCGAGCGAGAAGCCCGTCGTCTTCTGCGGCGCGATGCGCACCTCGTCCGAGCCGGGCTGGGACGGCCCCGCCAACCTGATGACGGCGGTGCGCACGGCCGTGTCCGACGGCGCCCGCGGCCGCGGCGTGCTGGTGGCGGTCGGCGAGCAGGTGTGGGCGGGCTGCGAGGTGCGCAAGTGGCACACCTCCAACCTCGACGCCTTCCGCAGCCCCTACGGGCCACTGGCCGTCGTCGCCCGCGGCCACGTCGTGTTCCGGCGCCCGCCTGCGCGGCCGACGGTGATCCCGGCGCGCCGCCTCGTCTGCGAGGTCGACCTGCACACCACCGCGACCGGCACCGACGACCGGCTGATCCGCGCCTCGATCGAGCGCGGCGCGCGCGGCCTGGTGATCGAGGGCAGCGGCTGCGGCAACCTGCCGCCCGCGGTGCTGCCGGGGCTGCGCGCCGCGCTCGCCGCCCGGATCCCGGTAGTGCTCGTCTCGCGCTGCGGCGAGGGCACCGTGATGCCGACCTACGGCTACGAGGGCGGCGGCCAGAAGCTGCGCGAGATGGGCCTCATCTTCGGCGGCGACCTGACGGGGCCCAAGGCCCGGATCAAGCTGATGGTCGCGCTCGGCGTCGCGTCCGAGGCCTCGGACATCCGCCCCTGGTTCGAGTCGCCGGACCTCGACGGCGGCCTCTAGGCCGCGCTCACAGCTTTCCCACCGGCGCCCCACAGCCTTTCCACAGCTTCTTCACCGATCCGTCCACAGGGAGGTCAGCGGGAAGCGAGGTCGCGGGCGGACGGCAGGCCCGGCAGGCCACGCGAGAGGCGGGCGGCGCGCAGGACCGCCTGCGCCAGCACGTCGGCGGCGATGGAGCCGACGACGAGTTCCGGCTGCGCGATCTCGAGCTGCCCCGTGCCCAGCGCGAACACGGTGTCGCCGTCCCACGGCGTGTGCACGGGCGCGATCGTGCGGGCGAGGCCGTCGTGCGCCATCAGCGCGACGCGACCGAGGCCCGCCTTCGGCAGCTTCGCGTTGGTGGCGACCACCGCGAGCGTCGTCGCTTCGCCGAGCTTCAGCGCGCCCGGCCGCAGCCCCGCGCGCAGCGCGGCCACGATGCCGCGCGGGCGGCGGCCGTCGTCGGTGCGCGCCCCGGCGATCGGGAGCCCCGTGGCGGGGTCGATCACGTCGCCCGCGGCGTTGACCGCGGCCAGCGCCGCGACGACAAGGCCGTCGGCCCCTCGCCACGACGCGGTGCCGACGCCGGCCTTCATCGCCCGCGCGAAGCCGAACAGCTTGCCGACCGTGGCGCCCGCGCCCGCGCCCACGTCACCCTCGACGACCGGGCCGGCACTCGCGGCCTCCGCCGCCGCCATGCCTGCCGCGGCGTCGGGGCGGATTCGCCAGTCGCCCACCGCCAGGTCGAACAGGATCGCGGCGGGCACGATCGGCACCTTGCCCGGGCCGACCGGGTAGCCGATCCCCTTGCCCTCCAGATAGCGGACCACGCCCGACGCCGCGTCGAGACCGAAGGCGCTGCCGCCCGCGAGCACGATCGCATGCACGCGGTCCATCATGTTGAGCGGGTCCAGCAGCGCGGTCTCGCGGGTGCCGGGCGCGCCGCCGCGCACGTCGACGGCGCACAGCGCGCCCTCCTCGGCCAGCACCACCGTGCAGCCCGTGGGCCGGCGCGGGTCCGTGAAATGGCCGACCTTCAGCCCCGCGACGTCGGTCAGCCCGCCTGCCGGGGCGAGCTCGTCGCCGCCTGCTGCCCCTGCCCCGGCCGCGGAACCCGCGAGGCCCGCCGCGCCGACAGCACCGACGAAGTGGCGTCGCGACACGCCCGTCACACCTTCACCATCGGGTCGAACAGCCGCCGGTGCTCGTCGAGCGCGAAGCGGTCGGTCATGCCGGCGATGTAGTCGCAGACGACGCGGTGCCCGCCCTCGCGCTCCATGCGCTCCAGGTAGCGTGGCGGCATCAGCCGCGGCTCGCCGACGTAGGCCGCGAACAGGTCGCGCAGGATGCGGCCCGCCTTCTCGCCCATGCGCACCACCCGCCAGTGTCGGTACATGTTCTGGAACAGGAACGCCTTCAGCTCGCGGACCCGCTCGGCCATCGGCTCCGAGTAGCCGACCAGCCGGCCGCCGGCCTGGCGCGCGTCCTCGACGCTGCGCACCCCGCTCGTCTCGATCCGCGCGACGCTCGCGTCCATCAGGTCCTGGGTGCAGCGGTCGATGATCGTGCGCACCACCCGGTGCCGCTGCAGCCGCTCGTCGTGCAGGCCGCGCGCGATCGCCTCGTCGTGGGCCTCGCGGAAGAGGTCCACGGCGCGGATCTGCTCGACCGTGAACATCCCGGAGGCGAGGCCGTCGTCGACGTCGTGGTTGTTGTAGGCGATCTCGTCGACGAAGTCGACGAGCTGGGCCTCGAGCGTCGGCGCCTCGCCCGGCAGGTACTCCGCGGGCGCGTGGGCGTCGCTGTCGGGCCGGTGCTTGATGATGCCCTCGCGCACTTCCCAGGTCAGGTTGAGGCCGGGGAACTCGGGGTAGCGCTCCTCGAGGTGCTCGAGGATGCGCAGCGTCTGGCGGTTGTGCTCGAAGCCGCCGTGGTCGCGCATCAGCTCGTCCATCACCCGCTCCCCCGAGTGGCCGAACGGGGTGTGGCCGAGGTCGTGGCCGAGCACGAGCGTCTCGGTCAGCTCCTCGTTGAGCCCCATCGCCCGGGCCACGGTGCGCCCGATCTGCGCACCCTCCAGGCTGTGGGTGAGGCGGGTCCGGTAGTTGTCGCCCTCGTGGTTGACGAAGACCTGGGTCTTGTACTCGAGGCGGCGGAACGAGGAGGAGTGGATCACCCGGTCGCGGTCGCGCTGGAAGCGGGTGCGCATCCAGTGCTCCGCTTCCGGGTGGCGGCGGCCGCGGCTGCGGCCGCTCTTCATCGCGTACGGGGCGAGCCGCTCCTCCTCGAAGCGCTCCTGGGCGAGGCGATCGACGTGGCCGGGCATCCCGCTGATTCTATCGGGGCCCGCTGCCGCCGCCGGTCAGCGGCCCGCGTCGAGGCGCGCCAGTTCGCCCAGGTTGAAGGCCAGGATGCAGTTCGACAGGAAGCTCGTCGCGAACACGCCGATGCAGCAGAGCAGGATCCCGAACTGGGCGAGGAAGCCCGCCACCAGCATCGCGGCCAGCGTCAGCAGGTAGTTGACCAGGTGGCGCTTGATGAAGGCCAGGATCTCGCCGAACTCGAAGGCGGACCCGAATCGCCCGGAGAGCGAGACCCGGAGCATGGCGGCCGGGGTCCACACCCAGAGGCCGAGGCTCATCAGGAACACGAAGCCGTAGAAGGCGAACATCCCGATCACCATCACGGCGCCGCCCGCCGCCCCGCCGTTGTCGCCGCCGAGCATCGGGCCGAGGAAGGCCATCATGCAGAAGAAGGGCGAGGCCAGGATCGCGACGCCGAGCGCGTAGGCGAGATAGGCCCCGATCGGGGCCAGTCCGTCGGAGAAGATCCCGCCCAGGTCGTCCCACTCGGGCAGCGGCCGCGGCGCGCCGTTCGCGACGTTGCGGATCGTGCGCACCATGTAGCCCACGACGAAGAACACCCCGATCAGCAGCGCGCTCAGCAGCGCGAACACGCCGCCGATCGCGATCTTCTTGATCCAGTCCGGGTCCTCGAAGGCGAAGGTGAAGGCGCGGCCGAACTCGAAGGGGCGCTGGGAACCGTAGGCGGGGCTGCTCATGATGGCGGACTGTAGGACCGCCCCGGCCCGCGGTCAACCTCCCGCTTGACGTTTGTTTACCGCCTCCGGCCGTAACGCGGGGCCCCGGCTCCCGTCCAAGCGGTCGAGAGCGGCCCCGGGGCGGGCCGGAGGAGGACGAAGGTGAGCAGCGCCGCGGTCCGGCTGACGGCCGGCAACTGGGAGCAGGAGGTCGTCCAGTCCGACCTCCCCGTGTTCGTGGACTTCGGGGCGTCGTGGTGCCCGCCGTGCCGGGCGATCGCGCCGATCGTCGATGCCCTGGCGGTCGAGTACGCCGGCCGGGTCAAGGTGGCGACCGTCGACATCGACGAAGAACCGGAGCTGGCGGAGCGCTTCGGCATCCAGTCGGTGCCGACGCTGGCGGTGTTCCGTGGCAGCGAGGTCGTCGACGGCCGCCTCGGCGCCGCACCGAAGGCGGTGTTGAAGGAGATGCTGGACGGCGTCCTGGCCGCGGTGCCGGCCGCCGTCCGCGCCTGAGGGGCTTCGCCGGGCGTCGCCAGCGGGGTGGGCTAGAGTGAAGCGGTCATGGTCGACGCCCCGCTGCGCGACGCGCTGGCGCACCTGCTGCGCGACGAGGGCGACCGCCTGTTCGGGCTGGCCCTGCGCGTGACACGCGATCCCGACCTCGCGCGCGACGCGGTGCAGTCGGCCTTCGCCGCAGCCCTCGCCTCCGCCGACGGCTTCCGGGGCGACGCGGCGTTGTCGACCTGGCTGTACCGGATCACCTACAACAAGGCTGTCGACGCGCTGCGGGCGCGCGCCCGCGAGGTTCCCCTCCCGGAGGACGATGAGCCGCTCGACGCGCCCGGGCTCGCCCACGCGCCATCGCCGTGGGCCGACCCGGAGCGCGCGCTGGACGGTCGCCGGCTGCGCGCCGAACTCGAGGCGGCGCTGATCGAGCTGACCCCTTTGCAGCGCGCGGTGTTCGACCTGCGGGAAGTCGAGGGACTGCCGACCAGCGAGGTCGCGACGCGCCTGGGGCTCGGCGAAGGCGCGGTGCGGGCCCAGCTTCACCGCGCCCGGCTGCGGCTGCGGGCGCGGCTCGGGTCGCGGTCGGCGAAGGAGGAGCGGTGAACTGCGAAGAGCTGCTGACCCGCCTGACCGACTACTCGGAGGGCGCCGCGGACGCGGACCTCTGCGCGGCGATCGAGCGGCACCTGCGCGAGTGCACGAACTGCGAGGGGGTGCGCGCCGACCTGGAGCGTCTCTCCCGGCTGTGTCGCACGTGCGATCCCCCGCGCCTGCCCGACGACGCCCGGGCTGACATCGAGCGGCTCCTGCGGGGGGACCCGCGCTAGCGGCGTTCGTCGCCGAAGTCGGCGACCCTTCCGTCGGCGGTGAGGTAGAAGCGGTAGGCGTGGCGCGTCCGCTCCGTCTCCAGGACGTAGTGGGCGATGCGGGTCACGCGCTCTCCCCGGCGGTCGAGCGGCCGGGCGGCGAGGTCGTCGTCCTCGAGCCACTCGAAGCGCTTCAGCCCCGCGAGCTGTCGGACGACCTGCAGCCGGGCCCCCGTCTCTCGCGCGCTGCCGGACGCGGTGGCAGCGAGCCCCGTTCCCATCGCCGGGTCGACCCGGAAATCCGACCACGCCTTCAGCACCGAGCGCAGCCGCGCTGCGCGCTGCGGGTCCGCCTCCGGGCGCGAGGCCGCGGGGTCCGGCAGGCGCAGCGCCGGCACGATCCGCCCGGCGATCTCGTGGGCGATCGCCTCGACCCGCGCGCCGGCGACGTTCGCCAGCACCGACACCATCAGCCCGTCGTCCACGTATAGGGAGATCGCCGCGCGGAAGCCCTGCCACGAGCCGCCGTGCTCGATCAGCCGCCGCCCCCGCTGCTCCGTCACGTCCCAGCCGAAGCCGTAGTGGAAGCTCCCCCCCGAGCTGAGCGCGACAGGCGTCCACCACGCCTCGTAGGCTGCGGCGCTCATCAGCTTCCGCCCGCGCAGCCCCGCCTCCCACGCCGCCAGATCGCGCACGGTGAAGTAGAGCGCGCCGTCGCCGAGGCTGTTGGCCGACGGCGACACCCACTCCTGGTTGAACAGCGTGCCCTCGCGGTCGCGGCGGTAGCCCGCGGCGCGACCCGGCACGATGTCCGCCTCGCTGATCATGCGCGCGGTCTTCATGCCGAGCGGGGCGAACACGCGTTCCTTCAGGAACTCCGACCAGTGCTTGCCCGCCAGCTTCGAGGTCAGCAGGCCGAGCACGAGGTAGCCGGTGTTCGAGTAGCTCCACTGCGCGCCGGGCTCGAACTCCAGCGGCACCTTCTGCATCACCGCCAGCAGCTCGGCCTCGGTGTAGTCGCGTCGCAGGTCGAGCTCCTCGTCCCCGTAGTCCTTGAGCCCCGAGGTGTGGCTCAGCAGGTGGCGGACGCGGATCCGGTGCCAGCTCGACGGGCTGCCCGGGAAGTGCTTCACGAGCGGGTCGTCGAGCTGCAGCTTCCCTTCGTCCGCCAGCAGAAGCACGGCCATCGCGGTGAACTGCTTCCCGACCGATCCCGACTGGAACACGGTGTCGGCGGTGACCGGCACCTGCAGCTCGACGTTCGCGAGCCCGTAGCCCTGCAGCCGGGGCGGCGCCCCGTCCCGCACGACCGCGATCGCGAGCCCGGGAATCTGCTGCTCCTTCATCGCGGCAGCGACGACGTCGTCCACCTCGTCGGCGTGGACAGCGGTCGCGAGGAACGGGAGCAGGGCGAGGGCGAGGAGCGACCGCGGGAAGCGCATGCGCGATTCTAGCGTCGCGCCCCGCGGCGTCCGCCGACGAAGTGATGGACCGCAGTTCGTGACCCGTGTGAACATCGCTCGATGTCCCTTCCTCCCGTCGCGAGGAACATGCAGGGACCAGGGGCTAGGAACGGGATTGCGGAGAGACGCGGCGCTGGCGAGCGGTGACGACGGAGACGCCCGACTCTCGGTCGCCTATCAGGCGTTCATGCTCGTCGTCTGCGTCTACGCGATGGCGGCGCTCGCGGCCCAGCGCGTCCTCCCCCTGGACGCGGGCACGCGCGCGATCATCGACCTGGCCGACTGGGGCGTCTGCGCCCTGTTCTTCTTCGACTTCCTGTGGAACCTCTGGCGCGCCCCCAATCGCTGGCGCTACTTCGCGAGCTGGGGCTGGCTGGACCTGCTCTCTTCCATCCCCATGGTCGATGCGACTCGCTGGGGTCGGCTCGCGCGGGTCGCCCGCGTGATCCGCGTGCTGCGGGCCTTGCGGGCCGCCCGGATCCTGGCTTCGCTGATCATCCGTCGTCGCGCCGAGAGCTCGTTCCTCGCGGCCAGCCTGGTGGCGCTGCTCCTCGTGGTCTTCAGCAGCATCGCCGTCCTGCACTTCGAGGCCGATGCCGAGGGCAACATCAAGACCGGGGAGGATGCCTTCTGGTGGGCGCTCACCACGGTGACGACGGTCGGGTATGGCGACCGTTTCCCCGTGACCTCCGAGGGGCGATTGATCGCCGCGGTCCTCATGTGCGCGGGCGTCGGGCTCTTCGGCACCTTCTCGGGCTTCCTGGCGGCCTGGTTCCTCTCCCCGCCGGCTGGCAAGGAGGGCGAGAGGTCACTAGGGGAGGAGGTCGCGGCCCTGAGAACGGAAGTCGCCGACCTCCGGGGCACGCTGGCGCGCATCGAGGGCGCGGTGGTCGGAGAACGAGGCCCGTGACGAAGTGGCGATTGGTGGACCGCGCCGGGATCGAACCGGCGACCTCCTGATTGCGAACCAGGCGCTCTCCCAGCTGAGCTAGCGGCCCACAGCGGCGGGAAGGGAAATGTAGCAAAGCCCCGGACGCCGCGCAAGAGCGCGCGACGCCGGGGCTACTCGGGGCTCGAAAGGGCGGGGCCGCTACGCGTTCGTGCGCTGGAACTCCTTCATGAACGCCACGAGCGCTTCGGCCGCGGCCAGCGGCAGGGCGTTGTAGACGGAGGCGCGCAGGCCGCCCACCGAGCGGTGGCCCTTGAGGCCGTCGAGGCCCGCCGCCGTCGACTCCTTCGCGAACTTCTTCTCCAGGTCCTCGGACGGGAGACGGAACGTGATGTTCATCAGCGAGCGGCTGTCCTTCGCCGCGTGGCCGCGGTAGAAGCCGCCGGAGGCGTCGATCACGTCGTAGATCATCCCGGCCTTGCGCTCGTTGTGCTTCTGAATCGCCGTCAGGCCGCCTTCGGCCAGCAGGTGCTCCAGCACCAGGCCCACGGCCCAGATCGCGAAGCAGGGCGGAGTGTTGTACATCGAGCCGTTCTTGGCGAACAGCGCGTAGTCCAGGCTCGCGGGCAGGTTCGCGGGCGTTCGCTCGAGCAGGTCCTTGCGGATGATCGTGATCACGACACCCGCCGGACCGACGTTCTTCTGCGCGCCGGCGTAGATCAGGCCGTACTTCGAGACGTCGATCGGCCGCGACAGGAAGTCCGACGATGCGTCACAGACGAGCGGCACGCCGGCCGGCGCCGCCGGCTCCTCGCTCCACTCGGTGCCGTAGATCGTGTTGTTCGAGGTGAAGTGCAGGTAAGCCGCGTCGGCTGCGGCGTCGATCTCCGAGGCCTTCGGGATGCGCGCGAACTGCTCGCCCTCGGTGCTGCCGGCCACGCGGGCCGCTCCGCCCTTCTGGGCCTCTTTCAGCGCCGCCTTCGACCAGTGCCCGGTCAGCACGTAGTCGGCCGACTTCCCCGCCGGGCGCAGGTTGGCGGGCACCATCGTGAACTGGTGCGTCGCGCCGCCCTGCAGGAACAGCACCGCGTAGCCGTCGGGGATGCCCAGCAGCTTGCGCAGGTCCGCCTCGGCCTTCTGGATGATGGCCTCGAAGTGCGTCGACCGGTGGCTCATCTCGAGGATCGACATGCCGGCGCCCGCGGTGTCGACGATCTGCTCGCGGATGCGCTCGAGCACGGGCAGCGGCAGCACGGCCGGGCCGGCCGAGAAGTTGTGGACGCGGTGGGGGGTGGACAAGGGGAACCTCCAGGAGGATCCGGCGCGCGGGGCGCATCGCGCCCGCCAGGGCGCGGCCGGCACCCGGGGATTCTACGCCCGCTCGCCGAGCAGCCCGCGAACGGCGGAGAGCGCCCGCGCGTCGCGCTGCGGCCAGTCCCCGGAGATCTCCACGAACGGCCGCCCGCTGCGGCGGAGTTCCTCGCGGAAGCGCTCGAGCATCGGCGCTCGCGCAGTCGGCTGGTCGCGCAGGGGGTCGCCCACCCACGGCACGTCGACGTCGAGCAGCAGGCTCAGCGCGTAGCGCCGCGTCGCGACCAGGTCGGCCAGCCAGGCCGGCCGCTCGCCGAAGTAGTGCTCGTGATAGACGAGCGTCGTCAGCGGGTCGGTGTCGCACACCACGCAGCCGGCGCCGCGGGCCGCGGCCTCGGCAGCGGCCGCCTCTTCCGCCGCGATCTGCGAGCGCACGATCTCCGCCGAGTGTTCGGGCTCCACCAGCGGCTCGCCCTCCCGCAGGCTCGGCAGTCGCGCCTCGACGAACCCGCGCAGGAACTCGGGCACGACGGGCGCGCCGAACGCCGCGCCCAGCCGCTGCGCCAGCGTCGTCTTCCCCGTCGACTCCGGGCCGGTGACGACGACGCGGAGCGGCGCCGGGGTCACGCGACCGCGGGGCGCGGGTCGTCGGCCGGGGGATCGTCGGCGGGCTGCGGCGGCGCGGCGAGCAGTTCCTTGCGCCACTCCAGCAGGCCGGACAGCGCCAGGAACGTGTAGACCGTGTAGAGCACCACGGTCGGCTGCAGCCCCTTGATCCAGTAGATGCCGATCATGATCACGTCGGCCGCGATCCACAGGTGCCAGTTCTCGAGCACCTTGCGGGTCAGCAGCCACTGCGCGACCAGGCTCATCGCCACCGTCAGCGAGTCGGCCACGGGCAGCGCCGCGTCCGTCCAGATCGAGAAGTACGTCGCCATCGCCACCCAGCCCGTGATGCCGATGGCGGCGAGCGTCCAGCCGTCCTTGCGGGTCAGCCGCGTGACGGGCAGCCGCGGCCGGTTTTCGCCCGGGTGCAGCCAGTGCCACCAGCCGACGGCGCAGAGCACGAAGTAGATCGCGTTCAGCGCGGTGTCGGCGTAGAGCTTGGCCCCGTAGAAGATGTAGACGTAGAGGCCGACGTTGACCATGCCGATCGGCCAGCCCCAGATGTTCTGGCGGACCTGCAGGGCGACGCAGAGGATCCCGGTGAAGAGCCCGATCAGCTCGATCGGGCTCTGGACCCGGAACCAGTCGAAGATGGCGACGAGCAGCGGCAGGGCGGGCTCTTACGACCCCTTCTTGGCGTTCTTGATCATCGCCACGAACGCGTCGCGGTTGGCGTCTACGGTCGCGGCAGGGCCCACGAACTTGAAGAACCAGTTGGCGTCCGCGCCCTGGACGATGGCGCCGAGCAGCGCGGAGTTCTTCTGCGGCTCCGGCGTGGCGCTGCCGATGCCGCCCATGTAGGTGCCCTTCACCTCGACGAGCGTGGCCGGCAGGGTCGCGCCCTCGAGCTTGCTGGTCTTCAGCGCGGAGCGGGCCGACTGGCCGTCGGCGGTCGTGAACTGGTCGGCCCAGCGCTCGGCGTTCGCCTGCGCGTCGCCGCCTTCGCCGGGGCCGAAGTAGAAAACGACGCACTCGCCGTCGCCGCCGGGACCGGGCACCTTGTACTGGGCGCGGCGCATGCCGGAGGACGGCTTCTCGCTCTGCCAGGAGGACGGCGCGTCCCACGCCACGGTGCCGCCGCCCATCGCCGGCGCGCCGCCGTGCGGAGAACCGCCCATCGCGCCGGCCATCGCCGCGCCACCGTCCGTCGGCGGGTGGCCTTCGGGCATCGAAGCGGCGGGGGCCGCGCCGCCCGCGGCCGGGGTCGGGCTCACGGTGGCGAAGGCGTTGGCAGGCTTCGGTGCGTCGTCGCGGCAGGCCAGGCCGGCGAGGGCCACGGCAGAGACGGTCAGGATCAGGGCGTGTCGATTCATCGTTCTCCTCGAAACCTTGATGCTATCAGGCCGGCCCCGCCGTCCGGAGCCGAAGTCCCACTGTCCGCCAGCGGTCAGCCCGCGCGCCGCCAGGGCCCCTGAAGTCCCGCTTTCAGGCGCCGATCCCGGCTGGCACGGAGATTTCAAGGGTCCCCGCCATGAGCGCCGCGCTCGCCCTCGAGCCCGTCCGTCCCTACCGCGTGCTGGTCGCCGACGACCAGCCGGACGTGCTGCTGGCCCTGCGCCTGCTGCTCAAGGCCCACGGCTGCGAGCTGGCGACGGCCGCCGAGCCCGCGGAACTGCTCGCCCGGCTACGCCGCGAGCCCTTCGACGTGGTGCTGATGGACCTCAACTACAGCCGCGACACCACCTCGGGGCGCGAGGGGCTGGAGGCGCTGGCGGCCGTGCGCGAGCTGGCGCCGGGGCTGCCCGTCGTGGTGATGACCGCCTGGGGCACGCTCGAGATCGCGGTCGAGGCGATGCGGCGCGGCGCGGACGACTTCGTGCTCAAGCCCTGGGACAACGCGCTGCTGGTCGACCGCGTGACGCAGCACGCGCGGCGGCGCCTGCAGAGCGAAGCGGAAGCGCGGCGCCAGGAGGCCGACCGCCGCGACCTCGAGCTCGCCCGCCGGGTGCAGGCCGGGTTGTTCCCCGGCGCCCGCCCCGCGAGCCCGAGCCTCGACTACGCCGGCGAGTGCCTCGAGGCCGGCGCCGTCGGCGGCGACTTCTACGACTTCCTCGACCTCGGCCCCGACCGCCTCGGACTGGTGCTGGCGGACGTCGCCGGCAAGGGCGTCTCCGCGGCACTGCTGATGGCCTCGTTGCAGGCCTTCGTGCGCAGCCGCTGCTCGACCGTCGCCGGCCCGGAGCTGGGCCTGCGGCTCCAGGAGGTGAACCGCCTGTACTTCGCGGCGACGCCTCCCGAGCGCTACGCCACCCTGTTCGTCGCCGTGTGGGACGGCGCGGAACGCGCGCTCTGGTACGTCAACTGCGGCCACACGCCGCCGCTGCTGCGCCGCCGCTCCGGGCACTTCGAGACGCTGGCCGCGACGGCGACCGTGGTGGGCCTGTTCGAGACGTGGGAGGCGCCGGTCCGGCACCTCGCACTGGAACCCGGCGACCTGCTGGTCGCGGTCTCCGACGGCGTCACCGAAGCCGCGCGCGGCGACGGCGAAGAATTCGGGCTCACGGGCCTGCGCCGGGTGATGGAGACCGCCGCGACCCAGCCGGTTTCCGCGATCCCCCCGGCGGTGGTGTCGAGCACGCTCGCCCACGTCGGCTCGGCAGCGCGCGACGACCTGACGACGCTGGTCGCTCGGGTGCGCTGAAGCTCGAAGGGTCAGTCCAGCGCGAACAGCAGCAGCAGCGTGCGCTGCAGCGGGTTGAAGTTGTCGTCGGTGAGCAGCAGCAGAAGGGTTTCTCCCGCCGGGCCGCGCAACGCCTCGATCGCCTCGAAGTTGTCGACCGTGATCGGCCGCCGCAGTTCGGCGAGCAGTTCGCCCGCCAGCGTGCCGCCGGGGACGACCTGGTCGGCCTGGATGCGACGCAGGCGGGCGGTGACGCCGGTCAGCGGCGAATAGGATCGCTCGACGACGACGACGTCCCCGTTCGGCAGCAGGGCCGCCCCCGCGGGCCGCGGGTCGCCGTCGACCCGGTAGCGGAGCGGAGCCCAGCCGTCCTTGTCCCAGATCCAGCCGGCGACGTGGCCGTCGGCTTCCAGTTCTTCGGTCAGCGCGAGCACGCGGCCATCGGCGAGCGCGGTCATCGCCTCCAGTCCGCCGTTGCGCGGCGCGCCCTCGAGGCCGGGCGGCGTGGGCCACGCCTGCGCCGGACCGGTGAGCTCGGGGTAGCGCAACACGCGGTGGCGCTGCTCGAAGCCGACCAGGTACCCGCCGCCAGGCAGCGGCGCCATCGACTCCGCGTCCTGGTTGGCCTTGCCGTCGAGCTCGCTCCCCGTGGTGTCGAGCAGCATCCCGCCTTGCAGGGCGGAGCCGACGCCCGTCAGTCGCCCGTTCTCGATGCGGACCTCGAACTGGAACCGCCCGCCTTCGTCGCTGATGGCGAGCAGCCGGCGCCCGTCGAGCCGGAAATCGGAGAGCCCGCCGAAGCCGGCCTGCGGCGAGGACAACGCCAGCCCTCCGCGGAACTCGAGGCGCCCCACGCGGGTGCGTGTGGGGTCGCTGGCGTCGAGCGGAACCGGAACCGACTCGAGCAGCGACGCTCCAGCGGCGGTCGTCGCGGGCAACAGCAACAGTCCCATCGACAGCGCCCAGCTCAGCCGCCGGTTCTTCATCGTCCCCCGATCCTCCCCAGCGCCGTGCCTGCTGCGGCTCGCACGCTCGCGTCGGCGTCGTTCTCCAGCTTGTGCAGGTCGCCTGCCGCGGGCGCCGCCGCAGGGCCCGCTTCGCCCAGCGCCTCCGCCGCGCGGCGCCGGGCGGCCACGTCGGCGGCCTTGAGACCCGCGCGCAGCGGCGCGAGCCACTGGCCGGGCGCGCCGCCGAGGCGGACCAGCGCCGTCGCCGCCTCCACCTGTGCCAGCGCGTCGCCGGGCACCCTGGTCGCCTCCATCAGGTCCGG
>JAANMY010000036.1_pt1 | contig 144413 bp, 132 predicted proteins | sample 7279691 | NCBI WGS metagenome assembly JAANMY01 (sample SAMN14094543, study PRJNA606508) | bioreactor metagenome | isolation source: A lab-scale SPAN reactor treating ammonium-rich wastewater day 388 | place: Ireland: Galway | collected 2018-02-07
TTCGTCCTGACGGCGCCGAAGCTTGACGCCGTGCTTGCCAAGACAGGGCTTTGAGCGATGAAGATCTTTGTGGTTAACCCCAATTCCACCGCCTCGATGACCGAGACGATCCGCCTCAGCGCGGTCCGCGCCGCCGCGCCGGGCACACAGATCATGGTCGCCACCGTCGCCGGAGCCCCCGCCAGCATCGAGGGCTATGCCGACGAGGCCCGGGCCATTCCAGGCACCCTGGACGCCATCCGCCAAGCGGAAACCCAGGGCGCACAGGCAACCGTGATCGCCTGTTTCGACGACCCCGGGCTGGGGGCCGCGCGCGAGGTGGCCTCGGGGCCGGTGATCGGCATCTGCCAGGCGGGCATTCAGGTGGCGATCACGATTGCCGCCCGGTTCTCGATCGTCACCACGCTGCCCCGGTCGGTGCCGATCATCGAGGATCTGGTCGATGTCTATGGCGCGGCCCGGCAGTGCCGACGGGTGCGATCGGTGAACCTGCCGGTTCTGGCGCTCGAGGAAGACCCCGAGACCGCGTTCGCCCGGCTGCGCACCGAAATTCGCCGGGCGATCAATGAGGATGGTGCGGAAGCCGTGTTGCTGGGCTGCGCCGGCATGGCCGAAATGTGCCGCGCGCTGCAGCAGGAAACCGGCGTGCCGGTCATCGACGGGGTGTCGGCAGCGGTCAAGCTGGCCGAAGCGATGGTCGGCGGCGGCTTTGCCACGGCCAAGACCGGCAGTTTCGCCTTTCCCCGCGACAAATCCCTGATGATCGCCACCAGACCCTGAACCGGGGCGATCCCCGGGCCAACCGCGAAGAAAACCGGCGCCAGTCTGGCGCCGGTTTTCCTGTTGATGCGGCCGGGCGCGAAATCTCAAAGCGCGCCGGTCATCGCCGCCTCTGCCTGAGAGCGCCCCAAGGCGGTTTCGGCTTCCTCGACGCGGTGGCACGCCACGCGGCTGCCGTCGGCCAGAACCACCACCTCCGGGCGCTCGGCCGAACAGCGTGCGTCGGCAAGGGGGCAGCGCGGGTGGAACGCACATCCGGCGGGGGGCTTGAGCGGGCTGGGCACTTCGCCGCCCTCGGCCTCGCGCTGGCGCTTGGGGTTCTCGATGCTGGGGATCGTCTGCAACAACAGCCGCGTATAGGGGTGGCGCGGATTGGCGAAGAGGGTCTCGGTCTCTGCTTCCTCGACGACCCTGCCCAGATACATCACCGCGATCCGGTCCGACATATGCCGCACGACGCTCAGATCGTGGCTGATGAACAGATAGGTCAGGCCCAGTTCGTCCTGCAGGCGGCGCATCAGGTTCAGGATCTGCGCCTGAACCGAGACATCCAGCGCCGAGGTCGGCTCGTCACAGACCAGAAACCGTGGCTCGGTGGCCAGCGCCCGGGCAATGGAGATACGCTGACGCTGTCCGCCGGAAAATTCGTGCGGGAACTCGGCGCCGTCGCGTGGCGCAAGGCCCACGACCGTCAGCAGTTCATCGACCCGGGCGCGAATCTCGGCCTCGTTGGCGCGCAACTTCAGCTCGCGCAGCGGTTCGGCGATAATGTCGCGCACCCGCCAGCGCGGGTTGAGACTGGCGTAGGGGTCCTGAAAGATCATCTGCGCCGATAACGGTGCGCCGTCGATCTCGGCGGCGAACTCGATCGCGCCGCCGGTCGGCGCGTAGAGCCCTGTCACCAGCCGCGCAACGGTTGATTTGCCGCAGCCGGATTCGCCGACCAAGCTCAGGCAGCCCCCGGCGCGCACGCTGAAAGACACGTCATCCACCGCCCGCAGCGACTGGCGTGGCTTGCGTTCGATCACGCGGTTCAGCCAGGGGGCCGAGACATCGAAGATCCGCGTCAGGTTGCGGACACTCAGGGCAGGGGGGCGGGTCATGCGACACCTCCATGGGCGAGCCAGCAGGCATTCTGCCCGGCTCCTGTGGGCATCAGGCCGGGTCGGTCGCGCCGACAGCGCGGACCGACCTGCGCGCAGCGCGGGTTGAAGGCGCAGCCGGCCGGAATGGCATCGAGCCGGGGCATCGAACCGTCGATCTGCGTCAGATGCTCGACCCGACGCCCCAGCGCCGGGATCGAATCCATCAGCCCGCGCGTATAGGGGTGGCTGGGCTGGCGCAGCACCTCGCGCACCGGCCCGATCTCGATCAAGCGACCGGCATACATCACTGCCACGCGGTCGGCGGCCTCGGCGATGACGCCCAGATCGTGCGTGACCAACATGACCGAGGTGCCCAGATCGTCGCAGAGCCGCCGCAGCAGGGCGATGATCTGCGCCTGAATCGACACATCCAGCGCGGTTGTCGGCTCATCGGCGATGATCAGCTTGGGTTCGCCCGCCAGTGCCAGCGCGATCACCACCCGCTGCCGCATTCCGCCCGAGAACTGATGCGGGTAATGGTCGATGCGCTCTTTCGGCCCCGGGATGCCGACCTGCCGGAGCAGGTCGATGGCCCGCGCCCGCGCCTCGGCCCGGGTCATATCCAGATGCAGGCGGATGGTTTCCACAAGCTGGCTGCCGACGCTGAACAGCGGGTTGAGCGAGGTGAGCGGGTCTTGAAAGATCGCCCCGATCTCGCGGCCCCGGATCTTTTCCATCTGCCGGTTGGTCAGACGGTCGATGCGCCGCCCGCTCAGCCAGACCTCGCCCCCGGCAATGCGCCCGGGCGGTTCCAGCAGGCCCTGAATCGCCAGCCCGGTCATCGATTTGCCCGCGCCGCTTTCGCCGACGACACCGAGGATTTCACCAGCCTCGAGGTGCAGCGAGACGCCGTCCAGCGCGGTGGCAGTGCCATGACGGCCGGGAAATTCCACGCGCAGATCGCGCACTTCTAGAACGGGATCAGGCATCACATTCCTCCATCGGAAAGCTGGGCGGGAAAATCTGCGAAACGGGCTGGTGGCCCCAGCTCCGTTCAGGGTATTTCGCCACCAACCCGTCAAACTGCGCCTGGGCACGCTGACGGGCGGCAGGCAGGTCGAGCCCGGCCACCTGTCCGTCGCGCATCGACAGACGGCCATCGACAAAGGTTGCGCTGACCGCCCGGCCCGAGCCTCCGGCGACCAAGGTGGTGATCGGGTCAATCGTGGGGGCCATCCAGGCGTCATCAAGCGCAAACACCGCCAGATCCGCCCGCGCGCCCGCCACGATCCGCCCCAGATCCGGGCGCCCCAGCGCGCGGGCGCCGCCCAGCGTCGCGGCCTCCCACAGATCGGCGGACGAGGCTGCATCCGCGCGGCCTTCGGCGACCCGCGCCAGCATCAGGCCGGTCTGCAGGTTCATCAGCATGTCGGGCGGGGCGGTGTCGGTGCCCATGGCGATATTCACCCCCTTGGCTCGCAGCCCGCCGAAGGCGCGCAGCAGGCCACCGAACCGCGCCGAAACCACCGGGCAATGCACGATGGACACGCCGTTTTCGGCATAGAGATCGAGGTCGTGATCGGTTGCATGCGTGCCATGCGGGGCGATCAGGCGCGGCGACAGCAGGCCCAGAGAGGCCAGCCAGGCCGGGGCGGTCAGCCCGTGCTGACGCGCCATTGCGGCGCGTTCCATTTCGCCCTGCGCCATGTGGAGGCGCACCGGCACGTCCAGCGCCCCGGCGGCGGCGAAGGTGCGGCGCAGCAGGGTTTCGGTGCAGGTCTCAACCCGGTCCGGCGCCAGCAATCCGCGCACCAGATCGCCACCGGCGCCCTGCCAGCGGCGGATGAACGCCTCGGCCTCGGCCAGACCCTGCAGGCCGCGCGCCTCGTCCAGCACCGGTTCCAGAACGCCCGGCGCGGTGCAGACCATGCCCCCGGCGCGGTAGGCCGGACCCAGATAGACCCGCAAGCCCAGATCCAGCGCCGCCTCGGCCGCGGTGTCGAATTCCGCCGTTGTTTCACCCCAGGCGCGATAGAACAGCGAGGCAATCGGTGCGGCTGTGGTGATCCCGTTCAGCAAGAGCTGGGCGAAGGCGAAACGCTTCTGGAACGCCAGCTCTTCAGGCGTGTACATCTCATAGGGGCCGCGATCGACATAGCTTTGCGGCCAGACGCGGCCCTTGGCCCAGCCGGGCTGATGGTCGATGGCCAGCAGGGTCGTATCCAGATCCGACAGCGCGTCGAGGTCGATGAATCCCGGCGAGATCAGCGCCGCACCCAGATCGATGCGCCGTGCTACCTCGCCGTCGAACCGGCGGCCCGCATGCAGGATGCGGCCGCTCTCGATCACCACCTCGGCGTTCCTCAGCAGCCGGTGCCCCTGCGCTCCGTGGCCAAGAACCCAGTCAGCCCTGAGAGCGGTACGCCCCTCGGGGCGCTGGCCGATGGGGAGGGACGCCAGCGGTGTCATGGCGCCTCGATCACGGCGCGGCCCGCCCGGGCGACGACCGCGCCGCCCTTGATGACCAGCGGGCGCGGTTCCTGCAGCACCAGCGCGTGCGCCAGCGTCTCGCCCGCCAGCAGCGTCAGGTCCGCCGAAGCGCCGACCGTCAGGGCATGCCCGCGCACCCCGATCGCCGCCGCCCCGGCCCCCGACGCGGTGTCGAGCAGCAGTTCCAGTTCTTCATCCCGTCGAAAGCCGTTCTTCATGCCGACGATCCGCGCCCGGTGCAGCATGTCCGGCTCGCCCCAGGGGCCCCAAGTGTCGCGGATACCATCGCAACCGATGCCGACCCTGATGCCTGCCGCCCGCAGGGCTTTGAGCGAGGGGACATTGGCCGAGGGATGGCCGGTCGAATAGATTGACACGTCCAGCGCCGCGATCCGTTCCATCAGCGCCTCGATCCGGGCGGGTGGCACCATGGCCAGATGAAAGGCATGGCTGACCCCGACCCGGCCCTGCATCCCCAGCGCCTGCGTGCGCTCGAGGATCAGTTCCATTGTAAAGGCGCCCAACTCGCCCGGTTCGTGCAGATGGATGTCGATGGGCGCGCCATGCTTCTGCGCCAGCGCGAAGATCGCGTCGAGCTGCCCCTTGGGATCGCGGTCCATCGATGAGGGGTCGAGCCCGCCGACGATATCCGCCCCCTCGGCCAAGGCCGCATCCAGCAGCGCCAGCGTGCCGGGGCGCACCATCAGCCCCGATTGTGGAAAGGCGACGATCTGGATGTCGATCAGGCCCGCCAGCGCCGCACGGGTTTTCAGAACCCCCTCAAGCAGGCTCAGCCCGTGATCGGTGTCGATGTCGACATGTGTGCGGATATGCGTGGCGCCGTTGGCGATCAGCGCGATGGCATGGCGCATCGACTGGCGGTGCACGTCCAGCCCCAGCGGCACGCGCGCGTTGCGCTCGTTGTCGATGAGATCCTGCAGCACGCCGCCCTTGCGGCCCGGGTACCAGGGCATGCCCCAGGTGGTCTTGTCCAGATGGGTATGCGCCTCGACCAGACCGGGGATCACCAGCGCGTCGCGGCCGTCCTCGATGGCGATGCCGGGGGCCTCCAGCGCCGCGCCGATGGCGGCGATCCGGCCGTCCCGGATCAGGATGTCAGCGGTTTCGCGGCCCATGGGGCGGATGTTTTTGAGCAGAAGATCGGCCATGGTCATCACCTGAGTTTCGGGTTGAGCGCGTCACGAAGCCAGTCGCCCAGCAGGTTCACCGACACCACCAGCAGGCAAAGCTGCAGCACCGGAAAGATCACCATCCACCACATCCCCGAAAACAGGTACTGGTTGCCGAAGCGGATCAGCGTGCCGAGGCTGGGCTGGCTGGGGGGCATGCCGATGCCCAGAAAGCTGAGCGTCGCCTCGGTCAGGATGGCCATGCCGAAATTCAGCGTCGCGGCGACCAGAATCGGGGTCATGGTGTTGGGCAGGATATGCTTGACCATGATCCGCCGCGCCGGAACCTTGAGCAGCCGCGCGGCCTGAACGTATTCCTTGCGCCGCTCGACCGCGGTTTGGGCGCGCACGGTCCGGGCGTATTGCACCCAGGCCGAGAGGGTGATCGCCAACACCAGGACCGCGCCAGCGCCGACCTCGCGCAGCCCCGGTGGAAGCGCGGCGCGGGCCATCGCCGAGACCAGCATGGCGATCAGGATCGTTGGCACCGACAGCAGCACATCGCCGACCCGCATCAGCACGGTGTCGGTGATCCCGCCAAAGAACCCGGCCATCAGGCCCAGCGAAATTCCGATCAGGAGGGAAAGCACGACCGATCCGATGCCGATGATGATCGAGCTGCGCGAGCCGTAGAGAATGGCCGACAGCATGTCACGGCCCTGGTTATCGGTGCCCAGAAGATAGGGCCACTGCCCCCGCTCCATCCAGATCGGCGGCAGTTCGGCGTTCCACAGATCCAGTTGCGCCGGATCATAGGGATTCTGCGGGGTTATCCAGGGCGCGAAGGCGGCCGCCAGGATCAGCAGGACCAGCAGCGCCGCCGCTGCCATCGCCGCCTTGTGCTGGGTAAAGGACCACCACAGATCCGAGCGGCGGATGCGGGTGAACAGGCTGGGTTCGGCAAGGCGCATCGTGCTTCCCTCAGGTGTTGGCGTCGCGCAGGCGCGGGTCGATCAGCGCATAGGTGATATCGACCAGCGTGTTCAGCGTTACGAAGATGAACGAAACGATGACCAGATAGGCCGCCATCACCGGAATATCGACGAAGGTGATCGCCTGGATGAACAGCATCCCCATGCCCGGCCATTGAAAGACCGTCTCTGTCACCAGCGCAAAGGCGATCAGCGCGCCGATGTTCATCGCCGTCATGGTCACGACCGGCATCAGGCAGTTTCTGAGCGCGTGGCGGTAATGGATGCGCCAGGCCGGAACGCCGCGCGCCCGGGCGAACTTGACAAAATCCGAGCGCAGGGTTTCCAGCATCTCGGCGCGGACCAGCCGCATGACAAGCGTGATCTGGTAGAACGACAGCGCGACCGTCGGCAGGATCAGCGCCATGCGTCCCGAATGGGTCAAGAGGCCGGTGGACCACCAGCCAATCCGCACCACCTCGCCGCGCCCGAAGGCTGGCAACCATCCCAGCGAGACCGAGAACCCGAGGATCAGCAGGATGCCGATCACGAAGCTGGGCAGCGAGACGCCGATGATCGACAGGAACTGCACCGTTTCCGAAAACCATCGCCCGCGATGAATTGCAGTGATGACGCCCAGCGGAACCCCCACCACCAGCGACAGCAGCGTCGCCAGAATCACCAGTTCGAAGGTCGCGGGAAAGCGATCCGCGATCAGCGACATGACGGATTCCTGATTGCGATAGGAAATGCCGAAATCGCCTTGCACCGCATTGCCCACAAACCGCGCGAACTGGATGAATACAGGCTGATCGAGTCCCAGCCGCTCGCGGAGCTGCTGGCGCTGCTCTTGCGTGGTCTGTTCGTTCACCATTAGCTCGACCGGATCACCGGCAAAGCGAAAGATCATGAAAGCCATCAGGGCAACCGCCAGCATCACCAGCGCGGCGTTCGACAGGCGCTTGATCAAAAAGACAATCATTGGGCACTCCTCGGGCAGGGAGAAAGGCCGGGCAACGCCCTGGGGCGGCCCGGCCCGGCCATCATTCGACCATGCGGGTCAGCCAGTGACGCGGCTTGTTGTCGGCCTGCTGCACGACGTGCTCGACCCGGTCCGAGATCGCCCAGGCCATCGGCTGCTGGTGGACCGGCACGAACAGCATCTCCTCGCGCGCGCCAGCCAGAACCTGCGTCTCGTAGCCAAGCCGCGTGTCGCGGTCCAGTTCAATGGCGGCCGCGTCGATCAGCGCATCCCATTCCGGATAGCTCCAGCCACCCCAGTTGAACACGCCTGCCGTACCGTCGCGTGAGCGCACGACCTGCACCAGCAGCGAATAGGCGTCGAGCATCGGCTCGTTCGCCCAGCCGAAGATGAACATGTCAGGCAGGCCGCCCGACATCCGGGGCGCTTGCACGGCCCAGGGTCCGATATCCAGCGTCGGGGCCAGCCCGACGCGGGTGAGCATCGAGATCACCGCAGAGCACAGCTCTTCTTCGTTCACCCAACGCTCGTAGGAGCAGGTGAGCTGGAAGGCCAGACCTTCGGCCCCCGCTTCGGCGACCAGTTGGCGGGCCAGATCGGGATCGTAGGGGATCGGCGTGTCCAGCTCGGCCGAATAGCCGGGGATCTGTGGTGCAACCAATGTTCCGGCGTTGCGCGAGGCGCCGCGCATGACCCGGTCGCGGATAAGGTTCATGTCGATGGCATGCGCCACCGCCTGCCGCAGCCGCAGGTCGTTGAACGGATTGTCGCGCCCGTCGGTGAGGGTTTCGCGGCGGTTGAAGCCGAACATGATGGTGCGCAGGGCGTTGCCTTCGATCACGGCGACCGAGGGTGCGGCCTGCAGGCGCGGCAGATCCTGCACCGGCGCGCCTTCGACGAAATCGATCTCGCCCGACAGCAGCGCCGCCACCCGCGTCGCCGCCGAGGTGATCGGCGTGAACTCGATCCGGGTGACGTTGTGCACGGGCTCGTCCCACCACTCCGGGTTCACCACCATCGAGGTGCGGGTATCGGGCACGCGTTCGTCGATGATGAACGGGCCGGTGCCATTGGCGTTGAAGGTCGTATAACCCTCGACCCCGGCGGCCACGTCGGTCGGCACTTCGCTGTTGTTGTCGCGCAGCCAGTCGGCATCGAAGATGAAGATGTTGGTCAGATCATTGAGCAACAGCGGATAGGCGCCGTTCAGATGAATATCGATGGTGTATTCGTCGATGACTTCGGCCGAACGATAGGCTGGCAGATTGCCCCGCAACGGCGAACTCGGGTGGCTCACGCGGGTCAGCGAAGCCAGGACATCCTCGGCGGTGAACGAGGCGCCGTTGTGAAAGGTCACGCCCTGGCGCAGGTGGAAGCGCCAGACCGAATCGGACATGACCTCCCAGCGTTCGGCCAGCGCGGGTTCGATCTGAAGGTCAGCGTCATAGCGCACAAGCCCTTCGTAGACATGGTTCAGGAACGACAGCGTGAAGGTCGATCCATAGGAATACGGATCAAGCGAGTTCAGGTCGGCCGAACCGCCCCAGCGGATGGTTTCGGCCGAGGCTGCGCCAGCCAGAAGGCCGAGTGCAGCGACGCTGCTCATCAGTCGTGTGTGAAAGGCGTTCATTGCAGGGTTCTCCTGTTGGGTCTGGGGTTTCGCGGCACGCCTGAGCGGGCGGGCAGAACGTCGAAATGCCCTGTCCTGAAGGCTGACCTGCAAGCAGAGTTCGTGTCAACGAAATTGTTTGCGTTACGATAAAAATTGCAAACAATTTTGCTATGTGCTTCGTCAACGAGCAGGCACCTGCCCTCGCAGCCTGCCAAATGCCGCGCGCGCAGCAGCGCTTGCGCAAGATCAAGGCGGCGCGGGCGGAAGGGTCCGACAATGAATCCGGTGTGGATCTGACGAGGAGGGTCTGATGATGGTGCCGCTGGTTCGCTGTCTGCTTGCGGGTCTTGTTCTGGTCACGGGGGCAGTTCCGGCGGCGGCGCAGGGTCTGGATGCCGGTTGCGCCGCGGCGCCGACCGCTGCCTGCGTGCTGGCAATGGCCCATGCCGCGGCCCGGTCTGAAACCGGGCCTGGTGATCGTGATGTGGCGTTGATGCGGGTCTCGCAGGCCTATGCACGGCTCGGCGATGCGCAGGCGATTTCCGAGATCCTTGTCTCGATGAGACCCGGCGAGCGGGCCGACCTGGTTCGTTCCGACCTTGCCCACGTCCTTGCTGTTCAGGGCGACGCGCTGGGCGCGTTCGGCGCGGTCGCCGGTATGGAAACCGGCTGGCGGCGCGAGGCGGCGTTTGCCGAGATCGCAGGGCTGCTGGCCGCGCAGGGGCGCAGGGCCGAGGTCGAGGCGCTGGGCGCCGCCTATGCCGTATCGGGCGCGAACGGGCCAGTGCGGCGGGGTCTCTTGACGGCGGCCCTGGGTGATGGGGATCTGGTGCAAGCCGACGCCCTGCTTGCGGCGATGGGGCCGGATGACCGGGCCTGGTTCCTCCCTGAGGTGGTCGCCGCCTTTCGTGCCGCAGGGGACTCGGCCGCAGCCTCCCGGCTCGCCGCCGAAGCCGCGGCAAGCGGCGACACGCTCGACGCGCTGCGCCTGTTCGTCGCGGATCAGCAGACCGACGCCGCCGGTGCCCTGCTGCGGCGCCTCGCCGCTGCCCAAGGCCCGCTCGCCGACGCCCTTGCGGTGGTCGTCTCGGGGCCACAGGGCGACGAATTCGCCGATCTCGCACTGACGGTGGCAGCCGAGAACGTCGAGGCGCTGGGCCGGGCCGGATATGTCCTGGCCGCGAACGGGCATTTCACTGCAGCCCGGCGGGTGGCGGACAGGTTGGGCGCGCTTCATGCCTCGAATGGCGACGCGACGGCCGCCGAGGCCCAGTTGGGTGTTCTGTGGGCTATCGTGAATACCATGCAAGCCGTTGGCGACGCCGATGGTGCCCTGGCCGGTCTGACGGCGATCCGGCAGGTGGCCTATACGCCGCTCGACAATCCTTTTCCTGATCCGCTCCCGCGCCGCCGGGTCGAGATCCTGATATCCGCCGGGCGGGTGGCCGAGGCCCGGACCGCGCTAGCGCAGGTCCTGGACCCTTTCGAACGCGCGGCGGCGGCGATGGCGATGGCGCGATCCGGGGCGACCGACGCCGCCGCGGATCGTGGCTTGCTGGCAGAGGCCGCAGCGGCCGTGAGCGCGGTGCGCGAAGTGCCCGACGGGTTCGGCGGCACGCAGGATGCCGGTGTCCCTGTTGTCGGGGCCTTGAGCGGGATCGCCGGAGTCGCCGCCGAGCTGGAGCTGGAGACCGCACCGGCGCTGGCGGTCGACGCATTGTCGCGGATCGAAACCCTGCCGGAGGCCAGCATGCGCGCCTGGACACTGGCCGAACTGGCGGCCGCACTGATCCCGCGTTGACCCCCCGGTGCCTGTGCGTGCGACCAAGGCGGGCCGGGCAGGCGGGTCTCGCTACTTTGGAAACTGGATCTGGTTGCGCATCCGAAACAGGATCGCCGTGAAATCGCGCACCAGCCCGGCGCGCTGGGTGTCCGGGCGAAACACCAGAAGCGAGCGGAAGGCGACCTTGGGCAGGAAGGGCCTGAGCACGAGGCCGCGCTCGCTGAAGCCTTCGGCCGAGATCGGATTGACGAAGCCAACGGCATCCCCGGACAGGGCCAGCGCGCAGATCGTTGCCGACGAGGGCGTTTCGAGGATGTAATCCGGCCGGTGCCCTGCATCTTTCAGCGCGGTATCCAGCCGGTGCCGCGCGCGATCCTCCGGCGACAGGCCGATCAACGGCCAGGCGGCCAGATCGGCGGGGGTGACAACCTCCTTGCGCACCAGCGCATGATCCGGCGCCATGGCGATCACACCGGCCACGCTAAGAAAGGGCTGGGTATCGACGCCCGACTGGTCGATCTCGTCCGCGGCCAGTCCCACGTCGATCTGCCCGTCAGCCACCAGATTGCGCACCTGCGCCGACGACGTGACCTGAAGCAGGATGCGGATCTTGGGATGATCCCGGCGGAACTGCTGTATCGCCCGCGCCACCAGCGTCGGCCCAAGAACCGACAGGCTGGCGATCCGCAACAGCCCTGAGCCATATTCGCGGATCGACGCGGCGGCCGACCGCAAGCGGTCCAACCCCTTGTAGCTTTCGGTGACTTCCCGAAAGAACAACTGCCCTTCGGGCGTCGGCATCAGCCTGCCGCGCACGCGGTCGAACAGCGCAAAGCCCAGCGACGATTCCAGCTCGGCGATCGTGCGGCTGACTGCCGGTTGAGTGACCTGAAGCAGCTCTGCCGCCCGCACCGTCGAGCCGGAGATCATCACCGAGCGGAAGGCTTCGAGCTGACGGAAGTTCATCGCATATCCTATCAGGTTTTCGCATAGAGCTATGCGACTGCATCAGTAGTAATACTAGTCTGAACGCGCTCTTATCAAGCAGCTCAGAACAGGACATCCCATGAAAGACGCCACACGATGCATCATCCATCCCTCGGTTTCGGCAGAGGGTTTCGACAGTCTCGCAGTCCCGGTGCATCGGGCCTCGACCATCCTGTTCAAGGATGCCGCCACCTATGCCGCCCGGACGCAGCGCGATCTGGACGGCTATTCTTACGGTTTGCACGGCACGCCCACGACGCGCACGCTGGAAGCGCAACTGACGGCGCTGGAGGGCGGGCAGCGCACGGTGCTGGTGCCGTCGGGGCAGGCGGCGCTGGCGGTGGTGCTGCTGACGGTGCTGATGCCGGGCGACAGTGTGCTGATCCCCGACACGGCCTATCCGCCGCTGATCGGCCTGTGTCGCGGCTATCTGCAGCCGCGCGGCATCGCCTGGCGCATCTATCCCGCTGATGCCACCGGCCTGGAGGCAATGATCGACGCCTCGGTCAAGCTGATCTGGATGGAAAGCCCCGGGTCCACGACGATGGAGGTGCAGGATGTCCAGGCGATTGTGGCGCTGGCCCGCAAGCACGGCATTCTGACGGGGATCGACAACACCTGGGCCACGCCGCTGCTGTTCAAACCGCTCGATCATGGCGTCGATTTCTCGATGCAGGCGCTGAGCAAGTATGTCGGCGGGCATTCCGATCTATTGCTGGGCTCGGTCACAGTTTCGGACATGGACCTGCGCCGAAGGCTGCGCGACACGATGCGGATGCTGGGGCTGGGCATCTCGCCGGATGATGCCGCGCTGGCACTGCGCGGGATCGAGACCATGGCGGTGCGTCTGGCGCATGTCGGCGCCGTGGGGCTGGATTTCGCCCGACGGCTGCAGGGGATGCCTGGCATGGGCGAGATCCTGCACCCGGCGCTGCCCGGCTCGCCCGGCCACGACCTGTGGAAGCGTGATTTCAAGGGGGCGAGCGGGCTGTTCAGCGTCGTGCTGCCGGAACAGACCGAACCCTATCTGGACGCTGCGCTGAACGGGCTGAAGACCTTTCGCATCGGCTCCAGTTGGGGCGGAACGCGCAGTCTGATCGCGCCGATGAGCGTGCAATCCAGCCGCACGATCCCGCATCCCCGCAATGAACGCACCATCCTGCGGATCTGTATCGGGCTCGAAGACCCGGCTGACCTGTGGGCCGACCTCGAGGCGCTGTTTGCGGCGCTTCACCTTGACCATCAACGCGCCGCCCCTGCGGCACAACAGGAAGGATAGATCCCATGCAATCCGGTATTCGCCCGCTCAGCCTCGTGGCGGTGGCACTGACGCTCCTGCCCGTCGCCGGACAGGCGCAAACGACCCTTGAAACCGTGCGCGAGCGCGGCCGGGTAATCTGCGGCTCCAGTCAGGGGGCGGTCGGCTTTGGCGCGCCCGACAGCAACGGCTACTGGCGCGGGCTGGATGTCGAGACCTGCCGGGCCGTGGCCGTTGCAGTTCTGGGCGACCGGGACGCGGTGGAATTCGTGCCGCTGACCGGTCAGCAGCGCATACCCGCCCTGCAGACCGGCGAGATCGACATTCTGCCCCGCACCCTGACCTGGACGCTGCAGCGCGATGGGAACGGGCTGAACTTCACCACACCCAATTACTACGAATACACCGGCTTCATGATGCCGCGGGCGCTGGGGATCGAGCGGGTCGAGGACATGGCGGGCGCCTCGGTCTGTGTGCAGACCGGCTCAACCACCGAAGTCGTCGTGACCGACGTATCGACCGAGCATGATCTGGGTCTGAATGTGGTGGTCTTTGACAACACCGCCGCCACGCGGCAGGCGTTCTTCTCAGGGCGCTGCGATGCGCTGATCACCGATGCCGCGGGGCTGGCGTCCATCCGCGCGACGGATGCGCCGAATCCGGATGATTATGTGATCTTCCCGGCCACGCGTTACATGGATGCACTGACGCCCGCGGTGCGGCACGGCGACGATCAGTGGATGGATATTGTCACCTGGTCGATCCAGGCGCTGATCGCCGCCGAACAATTCGGGATCACGCAGGACAATGTCGATAGCTTCGCCGACACCACCGACCCGCGGATTCGCCGCTTTCTCGGGCTGGACCCGGGCAACGGCCAGGCCCTGGGGCTGAGTGAGGATTTCGCCTATCAGATCATCCGGGCGATGGGCAATTATGGCGAGATGTTCGAGCGCAATCTGGGCATGGACAGCCCGCTGCGGCTGGAGCGCGGCTCGAATCGTCTCTACAGCGACGGCGGCCTGATGTTCCCGCTGGCGTTCCAGTAAGGAGCGGACCGGATGCTCGGCTCCTTCTGGTACAGCACCCGGGTCAGGAACTGGTTCTTCCAGATCGCCTTGTTGGGCGGTCTGGTGGCCCTGATCGCCTGGATTACCGGAAACACGCTCACCAACCTGGCGGCGCGGGGCATCCGGACCGGTTTCGATTTCCTCAGTCGCCCCGCGCGGTTCCCGATCTCGGAAAGCGTGCTGGCCTATGAACCGGCGCATACCTATGGCTGGGCCTTTGTCGTCGGCATCGGCAACACGGTCTTTGTCTCGGCCCTGACGATCCTGCTGGCCAGCCTGCTGGGGCTGCTGGTTGCCTTGGCCCGGGGGATGGGCAATCCGTTGCTGTCGGCGCTGGCGGGAGCCTATGTCACGCTGATGCGCAACATGCCGCTGATCGTGCAGTTGTTGTTCTGGTATGCGCTGGCCACCACCGCCTTTCCGCCGGCGCGGCAGGCCTTGAACCCGCTGCCCGGCGTCTATCTTTCCCAGCGCGGCATCCACCTGCCCGCACTGGTGCTGGAAGGAACGGCGGTTCTGGTTCTGGTGGCGATGGCGGCCGGGGTTGCCGTGGCGCTGGGGCGGCGCCGGGTTCTGGGCCGCAGCGGAATGCTCTGGCCGCTGGGCGCGGCGCTGGGCGCGGGCCTGTCGCTGATCCTGCTGCGCGGGACCGCGCCCCGACTGGATTTTCCCCTGCTGACCGGTCTGAACTTTCGCGGCGGGCTGCATCTGACGCCGGAATTTGCGGCGCTGATGATCGGGTTGGTACTGTATACGGCGGCCTTCATCAGCGAGATCATCCGCGGCGGAATCGAGGCCATTGCCAAAGGGCAGTGGGAGGCCGGGCATGCCCTGGGCCTGACCCGAGGCCAGATCCTGCGCCATGTCGTAGTGCCGCAGGCACTGCGCATCATCATCCCGCCCCTGACCTCGCAATATCTGTCGACCGTCAAGAACACCACGCTGGCGCTGGCCGTCGGCTATCCCGAACTGGGGCTGGTGGTGGGCACGGTCATCAACCAGAGCGGTCAGGCCATCGAAAGCATTCTCATCATGCTGGCAGTCTTTCTGTCCATCTCGTTGTCGGTGTCGTTGTTCATGAACTGGTACAATGCCCGCGTGGCGTTGGTGGTACGGTGATGAGCGTGACCGACTATACCCCCCTTGCCGCCAAGGCACCGCCGCCCGCCCTGCGCAGGCCCCTGATCGGCCTGTTGTTTGGCGACGGGCTGTCGGCTCTGCTGACGCTGCTGGCCATCGGCGTGATCCTGGCGCTGTTGCCGGTGATGAACTGGGCCGTCCTCGATGCCATCTGGCGCACCGATGACCCCGATACCTGCCGTCAGGGCGGCGCCTGCTGGGCCTATATCCACGACAAGGCGCGGCTGATCCTTTTCGGTATCTATCCGCCCGACGAGCACTGGCGCCCGATGCTGGTCATGGGGTTGATCCTGGCAATGGTCCTGCTGTCGCTGTCGCCGCGGGTCTGGGGCGTGCGGCTGCTGGCGATCTGGGGTCTGTCGCTGGTGGCGATGCTGGCTCTCATGCAGGGCGGGTTCTGGGGCCTGCCGCTGGTGCCAACCTCGCAATGGGGGGGTCTGCCGGTCACGCTGCTGCTGGCGGTGCTGTCGCTGGGGATCGGCTTTCCCTTTGCGGTGATGCTGGCGCTGGGGCGGCGGTCGGCGCTGCCGGTGCCGCGGCTGATGTCGGTCGGGCTGATCGAGCTGGTGCGGGGCCTTCCGCTTGTGGGCGTGCTGTTTGTCGCCTCGATCCTGTTGCCCTTGTTGTTGCCGCAGGGCTGGACCATCGACAAGCTGGGCCGCACCCTGGCCGCGCTGACGGTCTTTGCCGCCGTCTATCTGGCCGAGGTGATCCGTGGCGGATTGCAGGGCGTGGACAGCGGGCAGGGCGAAGCCGCGCAGGCGTTGGGCATCCCGTTCTGGAGGACGATCTGGCACATCATTCTGCCGCAGGCGATCCAGAAGGTCATCCCGCCGCTGACCAATACGGCGATCATCATGGCCAAGAACACCTCGCTGGTGATGATCGTCGGCGTATTCGACATGCTGGGCGCCGGCCGCGCGGCGGCGACCGATCCTGCATGGCCCGCGCCTTTCACCGAAACCTATCTGTTCGTGGCCGCGATGTATTTCCTCATCTGCATCGCCATCTCGCTGTACTCGCGCTGGCTGGAACAGACCGTCAAGAGCCGGAGCCACACATGACCGCCATTTCCGTTTCCGCCCTGAACAAATGGTACGGCAATTATCACGCGCTGCGCGACATCGATCTGACCGTCGCAACAGGCGAGCGGATCGTGGTCTGCGGCCCCTCGGGCTCGGGCAAGTCCACGCTGATCCGCTGTCTGAACCGGCTGGAAGAGCATCAATCGGGCAGCATCGTGGTCAACGGCACCCGGTTGACCGACGACGTCAAGAAGCTCGACGCCGTGCGCCGCGAGGTGGGGATGGTGTTCCAGCACTTCAATCTGTTCCCGCATCTGACCGTGCTGGAAAACTGCGCCCTGCCGCAGATGCTGGCGCGTGGCACACGGCGTGCCGAGGCCGAGGCGCGGGCGCGGACCTATCTGGAACGGGTGCGGATTCCGGAACAATCCGCCAAGTTCCCCGGCCAGCTTTCGGGGGGCCAGCAGCAGCGGGTTGCCATCGCCCGCGCCCTGTGCATGGAACCGAAGGTGATGCTGTTCGACGAGCCGACCAGCGCGCTGGACCCCGAGATGATCAAGGAGGTGCTGGATACGATGATCTCGCTTGCCGAAGATGGCATGACGATGATCGTCGTCACGCATGAAATGGGGTTCGCGCGCCGGGTCGCCGACCGGGTGATCTTCATGGATGCCGGGCAGATCGTGGAACAGGCCCCGCCCGACGAGTTCTTCGCGGCCCCCCGGCACGCCCGTACCCGCGAGTTTCTGGAACAGATCGTCCATTGAACCGCATCGCGCAGTGCTGCCAGTGCGCCCGCCGACCGGCCAATGCCGCCGCCCTGCGCGGGGCCACGCCGACGACCGGCAAGCGCGAGGCGGGTTCGCAGGAACATTCCACGGGCCTGTGGATCAGGGAACCGGCGGCACCAGCCGGGTCAGCATCGTCTCGACATCATCCAGGAACCTGCCCCAGGCGCCGTCCTCGTCGATGCCGTTGATCCGCATGAGAAACAGCCCCTCAACCGCGAGAAAGGCCACCCGCGCCGCCACGGCTTCCACCGACTCGCCACCCAGCCGGGCAAAGATGCCGCGATACCAGTCGCGCGTCGCGCGCAGATTCGCCGGATCTTCCAGATAGCCGACCATCAGCCCGGCCATCTTGGCGTTCATCGCCTGCTGCGACACCCGGGTCGCTGCGATGTAGCGCCGCGCGAAATCAACGGGATCGTCTGCGGCTGCCCCTTCCAGCATGGCATCGAACTGGCTGGTCCATCGGTCGATCAGGCCGTGCACGAGGTCGTCCTTCGATGCAAAGGAATATTGCACGCCACCCTTGGAGATGCCCGCCGCCTGCGCCAAGGCGCCGATGGTCAGCGCAGCGGCGCCGCCGTTGCGAACGATATCCTCGGCCACATCCAGCAATCTGTCGCGGGTGATTGTCGGTTTCCTGCCCATGTCGCCCTGTCCGGTCCGATCTCACGGTTGAAATCCATACGTATGTGTTTATATCGGCTCCTGCAATCGACTCTGAGGTGAGCCGTGTCTGTCCGTCAACCCGATCCGCGGCGCTGGCTGGTGCTGCTGGCTGTCATGCTGGCGTTCCTGCCCGTGGTGCTGGACATGACCATCCTGCATGTCGCGGTGCCCAGTCTGACCCAGGCGCTCGGCGCCACAAGTACCCAGGTGCTGTGGATCATCGATATCTATCCGCTGTTGATGGCGGGGCTTCTGGTGCCGATGGGCACGCTGGCCGACCGGATCGGCAACCGGTGCATCCTGCTGAGCGGGCTGACCATCTTTGGCATTGCTTCGGCGCTGGCGGCCTTTGCGCCGACCGCGCCCATGCTGATCGCGGCGCGGATGCTGCTGGCGCTCGGCGGGTCGATGATCATGCCCTGCGTGCTGGGCATCATCCGCCGCACCTTCGAGGACGAGACCGAGCGGGGGCTGGCGCTCGGCCTTTGGGGAACGGTCGGCGCGGCGGGGGCGGCTATCGGGCCGCTGATCGGTGGCGCGCTGCTCGGACAGTTCTGGTGGGGGTCGGTCTTTCTCATCAACGTGCCGTTGATGCTGATTGTCGCCCCTGCCTGCTGGTTCCTGCTGCCCCGGCACGAGGCGACGACGCCCGGCCACTGGGCCGTCGGACAGGCGCTGCTGCTGATCCTGGGCATGATCTCGGTCGTCTATGCGATCAAGGCGGGCTTTGGCGGCAAGCAACCACTGGCGGTGCTGTTGCCGATCCTGGCCCTCGGCGCGACCCTGCTGGTGCTGTTCGCCCGACAGCAATTGCGTGCGCGTCAGCCGATGCTGGACCTGTCGCTGTTCTCGCATCCGGCCATTCTGGCGGGCATGATCATGGCCATGGTTGCCAGCGGCGCGCTGGCGGGGGTGGAACTGACATTGGCCCAGGAACTGCAATACGTCCTGGACAAGACACCGCTTCAAGCCGGGATCTTCATGATTCCGATCATGGCGGCGGCGGCCGTGGGCGGCCCGGTCGCGGGCTGGCTGTCCGGCCGCTTCGGGTTGCGGCCGGTCGCCTGTCTGTCGCTGGCGGTCTCGGCGCTGACACTGCTGTCGCTGGCGTTCTCCGACTTCCACGCGCCCGGTGTGATCGTGCCGGCGCTGCTGGCGGCGCTCGGGCTGGCGCTGAGCATCGGCCTGACGGCCTCGTCCATCGCGATCATGGGTTCGGTTGAGGCCAGCAAGGGCGGTGCGGCCGGATCACTGGAGGCCACGGGCTATGAACTGGGCATGGGCCTCGGGATCATGCTGTTCGGGGTTTTCATGTCGGGCATCTTCGGGCGCAACATCGCGCTGCCCGATGGCCTGTCGCCCGAACTGGCCGAACAGGCAGCCCGGTCGATTGGTGACAGCTATCTGGTGGCGCAGCAACTGACGGCCAATCAGGCTGCGGCGGTGATCGCGGCGGGCAAGGCGGCCTTCACGATGACCCACTCGGTGCTGCTCTCGACCGCGGCAGCGTTGATCGGTGCGCTGGCGGTGCTGGTGTACTTCCTGCTGGCGGGGGCGCGCCGGATCGCCGCCGCGCATAGCTGAACGTGCAGGGGTTGGCGCAGCGGGTTGGCATGGCCTGCCCAGCGATGGAAGATCGCCATGGCCACCCCGCCCGACCACCCGCCGCGCGATAGCGCGCGGCCCGGCAACGGCGCCGGGCCCGTTTGCGATACAGGAGCCGGGAACCCGCGCCGACGTAGTGCGCGGTGCCGCCCGATGCGCTCGGCCTTATCGGCCCTGATCCCAGGGATCGATCAGCACCTTGCATTGCGTGCTGCGCTGCCGCAACGCCTCGAAAGCCGCCGGCGCCGCTGCAAGACCCACCACATCGGACACCAGCGCCTGCGGCGCGACGCGGCCGGCATCCAGCGCCTCGATGGCAAGGCGGAATTCGTGCATGTCAAAGAACACCGACATGATCACGTTCACCTCCTTCGAAATCGCGCGGAAGCTGTCCATCCGGTCGGTGCCGGTGCACAGGCCCAGCACGCAGACCGTCCCGCGCGGGCGGACGAGGCCGATGCAAAGATCGATCAGCCCGATCTTGCCCACGCATTCAAAGACGATATCCGGCGCACCGCCCAGTGTCGCGGCGGCGCGTTCCGCCATATCGGGCCCCGACAGCACGAAACCGCCTGCCCCCAGACTTGCCGCGCGCTCGGCCTGATGGGCGTGCAGGTCGGCGGCAACCACCGTGGCGCCCAGCCGCCGCGCCCAGTAGACCACCGCCAACCCGATCGCCCCCGCGCCCACCACCAGCACCCGGTCGCCGGGTTTCATTCCGGCGCGCATGACACCGTGCAGCGCCACGGCCAGCGGCTCGGCCAGCGCACCGTCGGCCAGCGCGATGCCCCAGGGCATCCGCCGCAATTGCCGCGCGGCGAGGGCGGTGTATTCGCCATAACCGCCACCGATCAGCGCCATACCGTTCTCGCACCAGGCGGGGGTGCCGGCGCGGCAGGGCGCGCAATGGCCGCAGCCGCGTAACGGCGCCGCCGCCACCAGATCGCCGGGCCGCAGATCGGTGACATCGGCGCCGACCTCGATCACCTCGCCCGAGAATTCATGACCGATCACCTCGCCGCCCCGCAGGCCGAAGGTCGCATCCTCGGTCATGTGCAGATCGCTGCCGCAGATGCCACAGCGGCAGATTTTCAGCACCACCTCGTCGCGGCCGCAGCGCGGATCGGGCAGCAGGGTCTCGCGCAGCGGCTTGCCGATGGCATCAAAGACCAGCGCCCTCATGCCGCATCCCTTTCCAGCCGGATCAGCCGCCGCCTTGTGGGGAACCAGGGCGCGTCGCCAAGCCGCCGCAGCAATCCCCACAGCCCGCCGCGGAAATACAGCGCGCAGAACAACGTCAGCAGGCCCAGAACGATCAGATAGCTGGCGCCGTATTCGCCGAACCAGCGATCGGCGAAGAAATAGATCACCGCGCCGATCAGCACCCCCTCGAGACTGCCGATGCCGCCGATCATGACGATGAAGATGGCGAGATTGGCCCAGTTCATATCGAAGGCCGAGGGCGGCGTGATGCGCAACTGGGCCATGAAATAGACCGTTCCGGCAAAGCCGGAACCCACGGCGGCGGCGACAAAGATCAGCAACCGCAGGCGCTGCACATCGATCCCCTGGCTGGCGGCGGCGACCGGGTTGTCGCGTATCGCCGTCAGGGCGAGGCCGTAGCGGCTGCGCAGCAGCAGATAACTGCCGCCCATGGTCACGAGCAGCAGCAGCGCCGCCAGGATCGAGGCGGCGATGGCCCGTTCCTGGACCGAGAACTGGGTCATCACCCGCAGGCTCATGCCCGCGCCGCCGTTGACCATCGGCATACTGGTGGCGATCAGCCGCAAGGCTTCGGCCACCACCCAGGTACCGATGGCGAAATAGGGCCCCTCCAGCCGGTGCAGCAGCGCGTAGACCGGCACCGCCAGGATCGCCGGCGCGATCAGGCTGAGCGGCAGCGCGATGAAGGGATTGATCCCGTAGGTCTGCGCCAACACGAACATCGCATAGGCGGCGACGCCGACAAAGGCCTGCTGCCCGACCGAGACCAGCCCGCCGTACCCGGCCAGCAGGTTCCACATCTGCGCGACGGCGATGAAGCAGGCCAGCGTCACCACATCGCGGATCAATCCCTGCGAGGCCCACCAGGGCATTGCGACGATGCCGCACAAGGCTGCGGCGAACAGGATCAGCGCGATACGGCCCGAGAGGGTCATGCGTGCAACAACGTAGTGGGACATGGGAACCTCTCAGGATTTTCGCTTGAAGATGCCCTGCGGCCTGACGACCAGCACGGCGAGGAACACCAGATGACCGGCCAGAATTCCGAAACCCGGGCTGATGCGAAAGCCGATGGCCTGGCTGATGCCCAGGATCATCGCCCCGGCAAAGGCGCCCCAGATCGAGCCGAGTCCGCCAATGATCACCGCCTCGAAGGCATAGATGAGCTGGAACGGCCCGTCGGCGGGCGCCACCGTCGAGCGCATCGCCTGAAAGGTGGCGGCAAAGCCGAGGATACCGACGGCGATGGCCGTGGCGGCGGCGTAGACCCGGCGCGGGTTGATGCCGATCATCGCCGCCGCCTCGACATCGGTAGAGGCGGCGCGCAACGCCCGGCCGAAGCGGGTGAAACGCATCGTCGCGTCCAGCCCGCCCGTCAGCAGCGTGGCGCAACCCAGCACGATCAGCGGCAGCACGCCGATGAAGATCGGCCCCAGCGCGATGGAGGCCTGCTGGATCCCGCCGCCCGACAACGCACGGGTATCGGCCGACCAGATCTGCAGCATCGCGTTCTGCAGCGCGATCGACAGCCCGAAAGTGGCGATCAGCGAGGGCAGCGGATCGTCGCCCACCACCCGGTTCAGGATCGCACGCTGCAACAGCCAGCCGATGGCGGCGCCGATCGGCACCAGTGTCGCCAGCACGCTCCAGGGCCCAAAGCCGGTATGGCTGGCCAGCGAAATGCCGATCAGCGCCAGCAGCACCACAAGGTCGCCATGCGTGACGTTGACGATCCGCATCACCCCGAACATCAGCGCCATGCCCAAAGCATATTGTGCGTAAAGGCCGCCCAACAGGACGCCCTGGATGAGGCCTTCAATCCAGTGCATGGCTGGCTCCGAAATAGGCGGCGCTGATCGCGTCGCGGGTGATCTCGCCGGACGGACCCTGCAACGTCACGCGCCCCTCCAGCAGACAATAGAGCCGGTGCGAGGCCTGCCGTGCGAGGCCCACGTCCTGCTCGACCAGCACCAGCGCGGTGCCATTGGCGGTGATGGCGGGCAGCGCGGCATAGATCTCGCGCACCACTTTGGGCGCCAGGCCCAGGCTGATCTCGTCGCACAGCAACAGGCGCGGCTGACCGAGCAGGGCGCGGCCGATGGCGACCATCTGTTGCTGCCCGCCCGAAAGGTTTTCGACCGCGGTTCGGGCCTTTTCGCGCAGCATCGGGAACAGCGCATAGACCCTCTCCAGCGTCCAGGCCTCGCCCTGGGGCCGGGCGGCGTGTTCCCCGGCGACGCGCAGGTTCTCGGCGACGCTCATCCCGGCGAACAGCCGACGCCCCTCGGGGACGATGGCGACGCCGCGGCTGACCATGCGGTGCGGCGGCTGGCCGCCGACCGGCGCACCATCGAGCTGGATCATTCCGGGCGCGACGGGCAGCAGGCCCATGATCGCGCGCAGCAGGGTGGATTTCCCGGCGCCATTCGCGCCGATCAGCGCCACGGTCTCGCCGGGTTGCACGGTCAGGTCGATGCCGTGCAGCGCACGCAGATCGCCGTATCCGGCGGTCAGCCCGTGCGTGGACAGAAGCGCGCTCATGCCTCGACCCCCATATAGACGCGCTGCACCTCGGGATCTTCGATCACCGCGGCGGGCAGGCCCTCGGCGATCTTCTCGCCGAAATTCAACACCATCAGCCGGTCGGCGACGGCAAACAACGCATGCAGCACATGCTCGATCCAGACGATGGTGGTACCGCCGTCGCGGATACGGCGGACCAGCCCCACCAGCGCGCGGCCTTCGTCCTCGGTCAGCCCGCCGGCGATCTCGTCCAGGAGCAGCAGCGCCGGTTTCGACGCCAGCGCGCGCGCCAGCTCCAGCCGCTTGCGGTCCAAAAGGGTCAGGGTGCCCGCGTTGACATTCGCCCGCGGCGCCAGTTCGCATTCCTCGAGGATCGCCGCGCAATGCGCATAACTTGCCGCCTCGCTCATGCCGCCGCCAAAGGTGGCGGCGACCAGCAGGTTCTCGAAGGTGGTCATGCCCGCATAGGGCTTGGGGATCTGATACGTCCGACCGATCCCGGCCTGACAGCGACGGAAAGGCGGGCCGGCCAGCGGCCGACCCCGGAACTGCATCTCGCCGGCATGGTCGCGGATGTCGCCGCTGATCAGGTTGAACAGCGTGGTCTTGCCCGCGCCATTGGGGCCGAGGATGCCCAGAACCTCACCCTGCCGGACCTGGAAATCGAGGCCATGCAGAACCCGCACCGCCCCGAAGGATTTGCCCAGCCCGCGCGCCACCAGAAGTGGCGCGCCGTCTTCGTTTCGTTCCATTACCCAGTGCCCTCAGACCGACCAGGGCAGCGGTACCATCGCCTGCTCGGGCTCGAACAGCGGATTGACGCTGTTGTCCACGATCTTCAGCTCGAAGGGCCACCGCTCGCCGCGCACCCATTGCCCGCCGAAGATCGGCGTGGCCGAGACGTTGGGGTGCGGTCCGGTGCCGAAATCGACCGGTCCGATCAGCGTCTGCATCGCCGTGGCGCGCAGTGCATCGCGGTTGGCGGCACGGTCAAGCGGATTCGCGGAACGTTTCAGCGCATCCAGCGCCACCTCCCAGATTGCGTGGCTGTAGCCCAGGGGCTGCGTCCACTGGCGCCCGGTCTCGGCCTCCCAGGCATCGGCGACCTCGCGGCTGTTCTGGCCGGTGATCGACGAGCGGAACGGGAAGGCCGGGGTCCACCAGACCTCGGACGACATCCCCTCGCCCAGATCGCCCAGGGCTTCGATCCCCGAGGGGAACAGCAGCGCCGCTGCCACGGTGATCGCCTTGGGATGATAGCCCTGCTGCGCGCATTGGTTCACGAAGGTTGTCAGGTCATCGACATAGGTGATGCCGCCGACGATCTCGGCCTGAAAGTTCTTGAACGACGAGATGATCGCCGAGAAGTCGTTGGTGCGCGGCTGAAAGAAGCCCGGCATGTTGGTCTGGAACCCGGCCGCCTGCGTCGGCGAGGGCAGGCCGTAATCGGTGTTGCCCCAGGTCTCGCCATCGGCGTTCTGCGGAAACAGCATCCCGACCTTGCGGTTGGTGTCCAGGCTGTTCCACAGACCGACGAAGGTGTTGAGCGCCTCGTTCAGACCCCAGAAGAAGTGATAGGTCCACTCGAAGGGCTGCTCGGCCCCGCCGCGCGGAAAGACCATGGCCTGCCAGGGCGCCGCGGTGGACAGACAGGGCACGCCGAACAACTCGGCCTGATCGGCGGCGGGGTTGATGATGTCGGTGGTCGAGGCGGGCAGCAGGAAATGCACCTCGTCGTTCAGGATCAGATCCGCGGCAACCTCGGCCGAGCGGTTCGGGTCCGATTGCCCGTCGCGCACCAGAATCTCCAGATCATAGGTGCCCGCGGCGGTTTCCAGCCGGTCGCCGATGGCCTCGCGGATACGGGCCACGGTAAAGCCGTCGGTCTCGCCGAACAGCGCCAGCGGGCCGGTGGCCGGGGTGATGAAGCCGACCTTGATGGTGCCCGCGCTCTGCGCGCGCAGGATCGACGGCGCAGCCAGCGCCGCGGCGCTGACCCCCATGCCCTGCAGCACATTGCGCCGCGACGGGGTCCAGTTGTTCCTGTTGGTGCTCATTTCATGTCCTCCCAAGAAAAAAAGCATCTGCCGAATGTTGCTGCGCGGGATCGGCAGGAACCCGCGTCTTGATCGGCGGCGGCTCAGCCCCTCAGCGAAGAGCCGCCGTCGATGGTCATCTGTGCGCCGGTCACATAGCCCGACGCCGGCGAGGCCAGATACAGTGCCAGCCCCTTGATCTCGTCCGGGTCGGCGATGCGGCCCAGCAGCGATTGCGCCTCGAAGGCGGCGCGATCGGCGGCGTTCTTCAGCCGCCCGCCGCCGATGTTGGTGATGAAGGGGCCGGGCGAGATGCAATTCACCAGAATGCCGAAGGCTCCCAGCTCCATCGCCGCGTTGCGCACCAGATGGTCGACCCCGGCCTTGGCGGGCATGTAGGGCGTGCCGACGAAGCTTTCGTTGACCCGCGCCGCCACCGACGAGGTGACGATGATCCGCCCGCCGCCAGAGGTCTTCATGTGCCGCGCCGCGTTGCGGATCGTGGCGAAGACCGCATTCAGGTTGACGTCGATCACCCTGTCCCAATGCGCCTCGGACATCGTGTCGATCTGGCCTGCCGGATCGCGTTCGCCCTCGGGCGTCAGAAAACCCGGCCCGGCATCCACCCCGGCATTGGCGAAGACCACATCGATCCGGCCCTGCCGCACCGCCACTGCTTCGAAGGCTGCCGCCAGCGCCGCGCGGTCGCTCACGTCGAGTGGGCTGCCCCAGACCGTGCCGGGCCAGCGGTTGGCGGCGATCTCGGCGACCGTCGTGTTCAGTCCGTCGATATCGAGGTCGAGGATGCAAACCCTCGCACCCATCTCGACCATGATCTCGGCATAGGCCCGCCCGATGCCCGACGCCCCGCCGGTGACAATCACCGACTTGCCCGTCACATCGAACATCTCTTCCAGGGACATGCGCGCTCTCCTTCCGGCGTCATCCGAGCCCGGCTCAGATGAACATGTCCTGATTGACGGCGAGACCGTTGGCCTCGCAGTAGCTGACGTAATGGTCGATGAACCAGAAGACGTCGGCGGTGAAATCGTACTTGCCTGAATCGTCGAAGAATTCGATCGCCCCGTTCAGCCAGAACAGCGCCTTCATGCCGTTCGGGTCGTCGGAATAGAGCGTGTGCGCGGTGCCCGGCAGCTCGTAGACGAAATCGCCGGGACGGGCGACCCAGTCGTATTCGTAATAACCCCACGACCCCTCCAGTGTCACCGCCGAGACGAAGCCGCGGTGCCGGTGCGTGCCGATGCGCCCGCCGCCCTTGACCCACAGGATGTTGGCCGCGGTGTTGGTGCGCACGTCGAAGGCCAGATGCTTGATCGCCGCCTGATCGCCAAACGGCACCCAGGGATTGTTCACATCGTCGCCGGGGATGAAGCCCCCTTCCTTGCCAAAGCGGCGAATCATGGCCTCGTGGGGCTCGGGCGGCAGCGTGGTGATGAACGCGGGTTTGGGCATCTGGTCCTCCTCTGACCTCGGCGTGTCGATGGATTGATCCGACAGCCCGCGCCCTGAACCCGTCAAACGGAGAAATTGATGCCGCAGCGCGGAAATTCGGCGACAAGGCCATAACCCGCTGCCGGACAGCGCATCTTCGGGCGACAATTCTTTCCGAAACGCCCGGGCGGGCAGCGATCGAGGCAAGGATGCTGCGCTGCCGCTTTATCAATTCATGACATGGCAGTTATCATATGATAACTGCCTGCGTATGAAGACCGACGAGAACCAGAATGATCTGCTGACCCGCGGCGGTCGGCCCACCTTGCGCGACCTGCTCGACAGGCTGGAGTTCAACCCGGCCAAGGGGACCATCTCGCTCAACGGCGAGCGCATGCTGCTGACCCGCGCCTCGCTGGGCGGCGACCTGCGCGACCAGTTGATCCGCCGCTATTCCGAACATGACGCCATGGTGCTGATGCTGCGGCTGGGTTTTCGCAGCGGGCGCGAGGATGCCGAATTCATCCGCCAATCCTGGCCGCATCTCGATCCGGGCGACGCCTTCACCGCGGGCACAAGGCTGCACATGGTCACGGGCACCGTGAAGGTCGAGACGATCTCGAACGATTTCGACTTCGACACCGACCGCTTCTCGGGCGATTTCCTGTGGCATGAATCGGTCGAGGCGGGCACCTATCACCGCCGCCACGGTCGCGCGACCAAGCCGGTGTGCTGGATGCAGACCGGCTATGCCGCGGGCTATGCCAGCGTGTTCTTCCGCAAGCTGGTGATCTACAAAGAGACCAGTTGCTCGGCCATGGGGCATAAATCCTGCCGCGTGGTCGGCAAGACCGTCGATGGCTGGGGCCGTGACGATCCGTTCGTGCAGATGTTCCTGACCGAAGTTCTGGGTTCGGCGACCGACGGCGCCAGCGCCCCGGGTGGCGTCCGCGCCCTGCGCCCCACCGCGCCCGAGGATATCGACGCGCTGATCGTCGCCCCGGTGCGTGCCTGGCTGGAGAGGATCGCCGACAGCGGTATCCCGGCGCTGATCAGCGGGCCGCCCGGTTCGGGGCGGCGCTCGGCGGCACGCTGGCTGCACCACCGACGGTTCCCCGAAGGCGCCTTTACCATCACTCATGCGCAATCCGCCGAACTGGGCGACCGGCTGGCCACCCTACGCCAGACGACGGGGCAGGGCAGGGCCTCGGGACAGATGTTGACCATTGCCGCGATCGAGACATTGCCGCCCGACCGGCAGTGGATGCTGCTCGATCTGTTGACCCTGCAGCGCGGGCGGCCGCCACTGGTCGCGGTGTTGTCTGACCTGACGCCCGAGGCGTTGCTGGGCCAGCACGGGTTTCTGCCCGAATTGGCGCATGCGCTGACCATCCTGCCGGTGCGCATGCCCGCGCTGGCCGAGCGCGCGGCCGATCTGCCGCGGCTGGCTGAAAGGCTGCTTGCCGCGCCCCCCGGCGGCCCCGAGCCGACGGGCGCCAGCCTGACGGCAGAGGCTGCGGAACGGCTGTCGCGGCTGGACCTGCCCGGCAATCTGCCGCAGCTCAGAACCCTGCTGCTGCGGGCCTCGTTGCTGGCCGCCGCGCCCGGCGCGATCACCGGCGATGACCTCGACGCGGCGATGGCGATTGCCGCGCCACGCGGCGGGGGCGCACCCGATGGGCTGTGGTCGATGCTCGGCCCCGCCTTTGCCGAAGGGACACTGACGCTTGACGCGCTCACCGCCACGTTGATGCGCGCCGCGCTCGGCGATGCTGACGGCAATGTCGCTGCGGCGGCGCGGCTATTGGGGCTGACCCGGGCGCAACTGGCCTATCGCCTGAAGCAGGCCAGCGCGGAAAAAGCCTGACCGCCCGCCGCGTAGGGGCCGGAATCGCATCGAACAGGGGCGATGTTCCCGGACGAGACGATGGCGCGGCCGCTCGGGCGCTTCCCCGTTTCCATGGCGCGCGGCACTGGTGTATAACGAACAAGATTCCGTATTGGGTTCCCGGGCGTCGGGGGGGGTAGACTGGGATCGGCATGTGGCAACCGGGAGAAATGGCATGGCTCAGGTAAAGAAATCCGAAGTGCGCGATGCCATCCTCGCCGCCGCGTTCGACCTGTTTTCGGAAAAGGACTATGCCCGCACCACTATCGCCGAGATCGCCCGCTGCGCCGGGCTGTCGCAATCCAACATCTATGTCTACTTCAACTCCAAGCTGGAAATCCTGTGGGCGGTCATGTCCCCCTGGCTGTTCCGTCAGTTCGAACTTCTGGAACTCGAACTGGCCCATATCGACGCGCCCCGCGCACGGATAGAGCGGCTTCTCACCGCGCTTTGGCGGGATATTCCCTTGGCGGACAATTGTTTGGCGGTGAATCTGATCCAGGGTCTCGCCACCTCGCGCCCGGGTGACAATTACAGCCGCGATCTGTTGCGCTATCTGGAAACGCGCGTGACCCGTATCCTGCGCGAATGCCTGCCGCCCGAACGCTGGCATCTGCTCGAAGGCGACGACGCGCTGTCGCACCTGATCTTCATGGCCTTCGACGGTTTCGTGCTGGGTGCGCAGGTCAAGGGCCCGTCGGAAAGGCTGCCGCAGATCGTGACGATCTGGGTGGCGATGCTGATGGACGGCGCGCTGCCCGCAGCCGGAACCACGCGCGCGACGCCGGACTCGGCGCCGTCGGAAAAGATCTAAAAAAGAATAATGTTCGCTATTAACGCAACATCCTCGCTCCGCTTAGCCGTTGGAGAACCAGATTCGACGGTCACGAGAGGCGGAGGTAATGGACGCAGCGAGTCGCACCCAGGAATTGAACCCGGCGAAGCTTGCTCATCTGTTCAGAAAGCAGTTCGAGCTGTGCAAGGTGACGCCCGGGCAGACCGTTGCCATCGTCTCGGATCTGGGCACCCGCCGCGAGTATATCCAGGCGGCCTTTGCCGCCGCCGACGAGATCGGTTTCGACATCTACGAGATGTGCGTGAACATGATCCCCGGCTGGACCAAGGTGGGCGTGCCGACCATCGGCAAGTGCAAGGGTACGCTCGATGCGCTGATGAAATGCGACATGATCATGATCTTCCATGTGCCGCTCTTAGCCAAATGGCTGCGCGAGGTGCAGCAGGCCGGGGTCAGGGTGCAGATGATCATCGACGCGCCCGACGATCTGGAGCAGTTGCAGTCGCCCCCCGGCCTGAAAGAGGCCGTGGTTCATGCAGGCAAGGTCTATGAGGCGGCGAAATCGGTGCGGGTGACATCGCCGCACGGCACCGACCTGACCTATAGCCGGGGCGAGTATCCGGTGATGATCCAGTACGGAATGGCCGATGAGCCGGGCCGCTTCGATCATTGGGGCGTCGGCCTGATCCACACCTTTCCCAATGAGGGATCGGCCCGGGGCAAGGTGGTCATCGCCCCGGGCGACACCATCATCCTGCCCTATTGCCGCTATGTCCTCGATCCGATTCATGTCGAGATCGAGGACGGGCATGTGTTTCCATCGAAGGCGGGCTCGACGCGACGCTGATGCGCGAATGGCTCCGGCGCGGCGAGGAGTTCGAGGGTGATCGAGACCCCTATGCGATTTCGCATCTGGGCTGGGGCCTGAACCCGCAGTGTCGGTGGGATTCCATCGCGCTCTATGGTGATGCGCCGGAACGCAGCCGCGCGGCATCCCGCTGCTTCCCCGTGTTCTCGACCGGGCCGAACAGTCAGGGCGGGGGCAAACGGACCACGCGCGGGCATTATGACGTGCCCATGCGCGATTGCACCATCGAACTGGACGGCAAGATCGTTGTTGAACGCGGTGCGTGCCAGGGTGCGAGCTGGCCGAGCAGATCGACGAGACGCGGTATCGGGCCATCGTCGCCGTCAAGTTCGGACCCATCGCCGCGCGGTTCAACTTGGTGATCGAGATCGAGGACCAGTCCGAACTGGAATTCGTGCGCGCCCGCGCCCGCGCCCGCGGCGAAGAGGGCACGCGCGCCAGCGTGGTTTCGTCGGAAAGCCTGCTGACGCTGACGGAGACGGGCCCAGACCTCACCGATGTGACCTGGAGCGCCGATGTCCAGATCAGCGGTCGGCTGGGGCGGTACGGTCTGGGGCTGATGCGCAAGAAGGTCGAAAGCCTGAGCGCCGATTTCGTGGAAAACTTCGCTGCCTGGCTGGAGCCGGGTGCGGCACGGGAAGGGGCCTGACATGGGTTTCGTGGTCTCTCCTGCCACGCTGGAAGAGGCGCTCGATTTTCTCGCCGCGCACCCTGAGCCGCGGCCGATGTCGGGCGGTGCGTCGCTGGTGGCGATGAAGAATGCCCGTCTGATCGAGGCCAGCCATTTCGTGAGCTTGGCGCGGATCGAGGCCCTGCGCGCAATCACGCCGCGGGCCGGGGGCGGGCTGCGGATCGGCGGGATGGTCACTCATGCCCGGCTTGCCGCCTGCGCCGAGCTGGCGGGCAATCAGGCGATGCTGCGGCAAGCGGCGGGCATGATCGCCAATCGGGTCGTCCGCAACATGGGCACCATCGGCGGGGCGGTCGGCAATGCCGATCCGGCGGCCGATTACCTGCCCGTACTGGCCTGCGCGCAAGCCGAGATAGAACTGGCCGGGCCCGGAGGGACGCGGCGATTGCCCGTCGGCGCGTATCTGGTGGACTGGTACGAAACCGCGCTGGAACCCCGGCGAGATCGTCACCGGGATCCTGCTGCCACCTGCCGCGACCGGCGGGGTCTCGGTTTACCGCAAGCTGGCGCGCACGCCGGGCGATTATGCGACGGCCTCTGTCGCCTGCGCGCGCGACGGGGCGGGGGTGCGCGTCGCGGTCGGCGCCTGCGGACCGGCGCCGATCCGGCTGCCCGATGCCGCGGCCGGGCTGACCGGCCGACTGCGCGATCCCGCAGCGGTGGCGGCTTTCGGCGCTGCACTGGCCGCAGCGGCCGATCCGGTAGACGACGTGCGCGGCAGCGCGAGTTTTCGCCTTCGGCTGATCCCGCGGATGGTGGCCGCCGCCATTGGCGCTGTGTCGGAGGGAATGCAATGATTGCCAGGCAGGTTTTTTCGCTGAGGGTCAACGGCCGCGCGGCCGAAGTATTTCACGCGGGGCGACGCCACGCTGCTCGATGTGCTGCGCGGCGATCTGGTGCTGCGGGCGGCGCGGCTGCAATCAGGGCGTTTGCGGCGCCTGCACCGTGATGCTGGACGGCGCGCCGGTGCGTGCCCGCCTGACCATGGCCGGGGCCTACGAAGGGCGCGAGGTTGTCACGCTCGAGGGGCAGAACGCCGACCCGGTGATGAACGCGCTGCAAGAGGCGCTCCTCGCCTCGGGTGGGGTGCAATGCAGGTTCGGCACCTCGGGCGTGCTGGTCACGGCGCGCAGCCTGCTCGACGCCTCGCTGCAGCCGGACGAGGCGGAAATCCGCGCGGCCCTGTCGGGCAACCTGTGCCGTTGCACCGGTTATGTCCGCATCATCGAGGCGGTGATGCAGGCGGCGCGGCAACTGGCGGGAACCGAGCGCGCGGTGACGCCATGACCCTGGACACTCTCCTGACCGGAATCGCCGTCGGCAGATCGACGCCCAAGCTGGAGAACCGCGAGAAGGTCACAGGCCGGGCCGAATATATCGACGATCTCTATCGCCCCCGGCATGCTGCATGTGGCGATCCTGGGCTCGCCCCATGCCCATGCCCGCATCCTGTCCTATGACGTCTCCGAGGCGCTTGCCGCCCCCGGGGTGGTCGGCGTCATCACCGGCGCGGATGTGCCCGACGGGCGCATGGGCGCCTTCATCAAGGATGAGCACGCGCTGGCGCGTGGCAAGGTGCTGTATCATTGCGAACCGGTCGCCGCTCTGGCCGCCGAGACGCTGGAACAGGCCCGCGCGGCGGTCAATCTGATCCGCGTCGAGTATGAGGAACTGCCCGCCGTCCTGTCGCCGGAAGAGGGGCTGGCGCCGGATGCGCCGATCCTGCACGAGCATCTGGCCGACTACGTCAAGGTGTTCGACGTCGGTTCCGAGGGAAACCTCTGTTCCCGCACTGAGTTGACCGAAGGGGATGTCGAAACCGCCTGGGCCGATTGCGCCGTCATCGTCGAGGGCGAATATACCACACCGGCGCAGGCCCATGTCGCCATGGAACCCTGTGGCGCCCTGGCCGAGGTCGATGCCCAGGGGCGCGTGACGCTATGGTCGGCCAACCAGTCGGTGTTTCGGGTGCAGGCCAATGTCTGCGAAAGCCTGAACCTGCCGATGTCCCGGCTGCGCAGCCTGACGCCGCGCGTCGGCGGCGGGTTCGGCAACAAGATGGAGGCGCATATCCAGCCGCTGACGGTGGCGCTGGCGCTGAAGACCGGGCGCCCCGTCAAATGCATCCTGACCCGCGAGGAGGATTTCGAGATCGTGCGCGCGCCATCCGTTCCGCATCCGCATGAAGACCGGCGCCGATGCTCAGGGCCGGATTCTGGCGCGCGATGTGGACCTGCTGCTGGATTGCGGCGCCTTCGCCGATGACAGCCCCGGGGTGCTGGGCTACGCGCTGCTGATGTCGGGCGGACCCTACCGCATTCCCAACCAGCGGGCGCGCGGCAAGCTGGTCTACACCAACAAGCTGCGGTTCGGGGCCTATCGCGGCTTTGGCAACCCGCAGGTCAGTTTCGCCGGCGAGCAGCAGGTGGACGAAATCGCCCGGCGGCTGGGCCTCGATCCGTTCGAGATCCGCCGACGCAACATGCTGGTCGAGGGGGATGGCTGGTTCGTCGGCCCCAGGATCGCCTCGAACGGCCTCGCAGGGTGTCTCGATGCGGTGCAGGCCGCCGCGGGTCCGGCGCCGATCGCTGCGGCGTCGGGCAAACGGCGCGGGCGCGGGATGGCGGTGACGGCGCATATCTCGGGCCTGCTGGGCACCGGCGCCATTGTGCGGATGCTCGAGGACGGGACGATCTCGCTGAACACCGGCGCCACCGACATCGGGCAGGGGTCGGGCACCATTCTGGCGCAGATCTGCGCCGAGACGCTGCAGATTCCCGTCGAGATGATCAGCGTGGCCAGCCCGGACACCGATGGATCGCCTTATAACTGGGGCACCACGGCCAGCCGCGTGACCTATACAACCGGCCGCGCCGTGGCCGGTGCCGCGCGCGATGTTCTGCGTCAGGCGATGGATCACGCCGCCGAGATGCTGGACACCCCGGTCGAAAATCTGGAACTGCGCCAGGGCGGGCGGATTGCGTTGCGCGGCTCGAACGTCGATCTGCCTTTCGCGGCGATCTCGGGCAGGGCGCATTGGGCCAAGGGCGGGCCCATCGTGGGCCATCACACGCTGGTCTTCGACGAACCGACACATGATCCCCAACGCGCCATCGCGCTGGGCCTGCCGTTTCCGCGTATCGGCGTGTTCAGCTTCGGCGCGATGGTCGTCGATGTCGAGGTGGACGAGACGACCGGTCAACCCCGCGTCATCGAAGCCTGGAGCGCGCTGGACGTCGGCCGCGCGATCAATCCGCGGCTGGTCGAGGTGCAGATCGAGGGCGGTTTCGTGCAGGGCATGGGATTTGCCCTCTATGAGGGAATGGTCTGGGACGGCCCCCGGTTGGTGAACCCGTCGCTGATGGACTACAAGATTCCGACCAGTGCCGACAGCCCGCGGATACATGCGATCATTGTCGAGGACCCCGAACCCTCGGGGCCCTTTGGCGCCAAGGGTGCCGGAGAAGTCGGGCTGAACCCGGTGCCTGCGGCTGTCGCCAATGCGCTGACCGATGCCATCGGCGGTGCCGATGGTGGCTGGCGGCATCTGCCGCTGAGTTCGGAGCGCGTGCTCGACCGCCTGATCGGGGGCGACGATGCGGCCTGAGGAATATCCCCCGCAAGAGCCGTTCACCGCGATCTGCGCGCTCTACCACGCGCGGGTAATCGGGTTGGCCGATGCCGTCGGCGGGATCGAATGGCAGCACGGCGCCGACCCCTATCAATCGGCGGTTCTGTATCCGGCAGAGCGCCCGCGCGGGGATGTGGTGGCGCTGATCCATGGCGGCGGCTGGACCAATGGCTACACGGAATGGATGGCGTTCATGGCCCCGGCGCTGACCGCGCGGGGATACTGGTGGCCAGCCTCGGCTACCGGCTGGCGCCGCGCATACCTGGCCCGCGGGCTTCGAGGATGTCGCAGACGGGCTGGCATCGGTCGCTGGGCGGCTGGCCGCGCTTCTGGCCTTGCGGACCGACTGGCAGGCAAGCCGCAATCTGCCAGCCCATGTGATCCGGGGGGCGTTGCCGATTTCGGGCACCTATGTTTTCGGGCCAGAGTCCGGGTTGTCGATGCGTCCCCGGTTTCTGGGCCCGGTCGATCAGGGCAACGAGGCCGCGGCCTCGCCCGCAGGCTGGGTGCGCGCCGGTGCGCCGCCGTTTCACGCCAGTTGGGGCGCGCGCGATTTTCCGCACCTGATCGCGCAGGGTCAACGCTTTGCCGCGGATCTGGGCGTGCAGGCCGTACGCGTCGAAACGCTGCAGATCCCCGGCGCCGACCATCTGGGCGCCAGCTATGCGGCGGGCGAGCCGGGCGGCGTCTGGATCGAATCCGCCGACAGTTTTCTGAAATCCACATGAGCCCGAAACGGGCCGCCATCCGTCAGTCAGGGAGAACGATATGCAGAGACGACATCTGTTGGGCATCTTGGCCGGCGCCGCAACCGCCGTCAGCGCATTGTCCCCGGCGCTGGCCCAGGAACCGGTACGCATCGGGTATACCATCGCGCGGACCGGCCTGTTTTCCGCCGCCGCCCCCTCGCATGAGCAGGCCTATACGCTCTGGGCCGAGCAGGTCAACGCCGAGGGTGGCCTCGATGTGGGGGGCATCCGTCGGCCGGTCGAGCTGATCGCCTATGACGATGAAAGCGATCCGGCGAAATCCGCGCAGCTTTACGAACGGCTCATCACCTCGGACGGGGTGGATCTGCTGCTGGCGCCCTGGGGTACGCCGCATCACCTGAACGTTGCCGGTGTAGTCGAGCGGTACGGCTTTCCGATGGTCGGCAATACCGCCGCCTCGGTGGCGATCCGGCAGGTTCAGCCGGGCAATATCTGGTTTCCCACCGCCGCGATCCCTGACCGGATCGGCGCCGAGCTGGCGCGGATGCTGAGCGAGTCTGGCATTACCTCGGTCGCTATTCTGGCCAATGTGCTGCCGTTCAGTCAGGAAACCCTGCAGTTTCTGGTTCCGGCATTGGGCGAGGCCGGTATCGAGATCCGCATGCAGGAAAACTATCCGCCCGATATATCGGACATGACGCCGCTGCTGACCCAGCTTCGCAGCGCCGCGCCTGATGCAGTGATCGCGTTGACCTATCCCGCCGACGCTTTCCTCTATACCGGGCAGGCGCGGGAGCTGGGCATCGCGCCCCGGCTGCAGTTCCTTCTGGTAGGGCCGACCATCGATGCCTTTGCGCAGGCCTTCGGCCCTGTCGCCGACGGTATCGTGACGCTTGCCCATTGGTCGCCAGAACAGGCCGCCTGGCCGCGCGGCGCGGCCTTCTTCGACGCCTATGTCGCCCGCTTCGGTCAGGAACCTGATTACCTCGATTCGGCGCTGGCCGATATGTCGGCCGAGATCCTGCAACAGGCGGTGGCGATCAGCGGGCTGGATCATGATGCGCTGCGCCAGGCGATCGCTACCGGCAGCTTCGAGACCATCAACGGGACGGTACGCTTCGACGGGGTCGAGAATGTCGTGACGCCGACCGCCTTTGTGCAGCGGCAGGACGGCCGTATGCATCTGGTCTGGCCGCCCGAGATCGCCACCGCGCCACTGGCGTTGCGCTGACACGCGAAAGCAACACCGGCCCGACCCCGATGCGGGCCGGGCATCACCATCGTCGCGCGCGCTCCGGGGGCCTTCTTCAGTGATCGACGCCCTTCTATCAGGGCAACTCCTGTTTGCCGCGGCGGTTCTGGGCGCGCTCTATGCCCTGATCGGACTGGGCCTGAACCTGGTCTATGGCACCATGCGGCTGCTCAACATCGCCCATGGCGACGTGATGATGCTGGGGGCCTATGCCGCTTTCTGGTGGTTCACGCTGACCGCCCTGTCGCCGCTGATCGCGCTGCCGCTGATCGGTCTGGCCGGGGCCGCGCTGGGGCTGGCGTTCAGCGGCACGCCGCGCGCCTATCGCCATCTGGATACGGTCTATCACCTTGGCAACACGGCGATGACCGGCAACCGCATCGCCTCGCTCGCCGTTGCGCTGGTCTTGCTGGGCGGGGTGCTGCTGTTCCTGAACCGTACCGTCTTCGGGATGGAGATCAAGGCGCTAACCCAGCACCGCGAGGCGGCGAGGATCGTCGGCATCAATGTCGGGCGGGTGCAGGCCGTGGCCATCGCGCTGGCGGCGCTGGCTGGCGCGCTGCTGTCGATGACGGAACAGGTGACTCCGTTCATGGGCTTTCGATTCACCATCGCCGCCTTTGTCGTCATCATCATGGGCGAGCTGGGCAATATCCGCGGCGGCATGATCGCGGGCTTTCTGCTGGCGCTGATCGAGATCTATGCCGTGACCGTCTTTTCGGCCGAGGTCCGGTCGATCCTGATCTATGGCGTTTTCGTCGCTGTCCTGCTGGCGCGTCCGCAGGGCCTGCTGGGCAGGGCGCAGGCATGAGCGTCGTGGTTCCGGGCCCCACCCCTGGTGGTTCGCGGATCGCTATTCCGGTCCTCGCAACGCTGCTGTGCGCGGCCGCGCTCTATTGTGGAGGGGTGTCGGCGGGGCCGTACTGGCAGGTGGTCGCGCTCAATCTCGCCATGTGGATCGCCCTGACGCAGAGCTGGAGCCTGTTTTCCGGGCTGACCGGCTATGTCTCGCTGGGGCATGCGGTGGCTTACGGGCTGGGTGCCTATGTCATGGCCACCCAGTTCAGCGAGCTGCCGATGTGGTTGCTGGTGCCCTTGGGCGGCCTCACCTCTGGCGCATTTGCGCTTCTCGTGGCGATCCCGGTGCTGCGGGTGCGGGGGCCGTATTTCGTGATCCTGACCTTCGGTCTGGCCGAGCTGGTCAAGTTCATCCTGCTGCGTCTGGAAACCGCGCTGGGGGCCAGTTCGCGGCTGCTGTTCGGCGCGCCGGGAACCACGACATTGCTGGCCTGGATGGTGGCGCTGGCTGCGGCCGCAACCATCCTGCGCCACCTGGTCGGCATCTCGCGGTTTGGCCGCGGGCTGATCGCCATCCGCGAGGACGAGATCGCCGCCGAAACACTGGGCGTGCCCGCCACGGCTACAAGGTGCTGGCTTTCGCGCTGTCCAGTGTGATCCCGGGGATGGTCGGTGCGGGGATGGCGTTGCGCTCGACGTATTTCGAGGTTCTGCAGGTCTTCTCGCCGACGATCTCGTTCACCATCGTCACCATGGCGATCATCGGCGGGGCCGGGGATGCGCGCGGCCCGGTTCCGGGGGCGCTGTTCCTGGTGGGCCTGTCCGAGCTGCCGCGGGGAACCGCGCCGCAATTGTATCTGATCCTGCTGGGCCTCAGCCTGATCGCTTTCATTCTCTTCGCGCCGAACGGCATGGTCGGTCTCTTGCAGCGGAGGCGGCGGTGAGCCTTCTGGAAGTAACCGGTCTGGTAAAGACCTTCGGCGGGCTGCGCGCGCTGGACAACGTCACTCTGACGGTCGCCGAGGGCACGATCCACGGCTTGATGGGCGCGAACGGCGCGGGCAAGACCACGCTGTTCAGCATCATCGTCGGCAATCAGCGCCCGACATCGGGCAATGTCCGGTTTGCCGGCGAGCGGATCGACCGCCTGCGCCCTGACCAGATCTGCCGCAAGGGTATCGCCCGGACGTTTCAGATCGTGCGGCCCTTCGCCCAGTTGACGGTGCGCGAGAATGTCGAGACCGCCGTGTTGTTCGGCCGGGTGCCTCTCCCTCGGGGGGCCGAGATTCCGGCTCTGGTGAATGGAATTCTCGAGGAATGCGGCCTGGCCGATCTGGCGGACAGACCGGCCTCCGCGCTGACCCTGTCCGCGCGCAAACGGCTCGAGGTGGCGCGCGCGCTCGGCACGGGGCCGCGCCTGCTGCTGGACGAGCCGACGCTGGGCCTCGCCCCGGCCATTGCGCGGCAGATCTTCCGCATCGTGCCGCAGTTGCGCGACATGGGGATCACCGTGCTGATCGCCGAGCAGGATCTGCATCGCACGTTGCGCATTGCCGATCAGGTCTATGTGCTGGAAAACGGTGCCGTCGCGGCGCAGGGCAGCGGCCAGGATCTGGCGCGCGACCCGGCGGTGCGGCGCGCCTATCTGGGCCATGACTGAGGCCGCCGGTCCGTCTGCGGCACCGCTGCGACGGCCGCGCCATCAGCGAAGGGTGGCGGGGGGCCCGGCCAGCCGTCGCCGGATCAGCGCCCTGCGATCCCGGCGTCATCCGGGGATTTCCGGGATGCCATGGCGACGATGAACGCATGCTGCTTGCGTGCGATCGCCAGCCTGTCATCCACCGGCAACGCGCCCTGCCGCAGAAATTCGCTCATGACGATGACGTAATACGCGTCTGCGAAATCCTGTGCGGCGTTCGCGGAAAGCCCCATCTCGAGGAAAAGCTGAACGTAGCCCTGAACCCTGCCACCGTCTTCCTGTTCCATCCGCGCGCGCAATCCCCGGTCACGCTGTGAGGCGATGCGCAGAAAGACCGATTGCGGGCCGGTCACTGTCCGGATCACGTATTCAAACACATCCCAGAGCCGGTCGGGCGCAGGCTTTTCGGCGTCGAGCAGATGGTGAACCGCAGTCGTCCGTCCCAGCCGCTGAATCCAGCGGTCAACCACGGCCTCGATCAGATCCTCGCGGTTCTTGAAATGCCAGTAGAAGCTGCCGCGCGTCACATTGAGCCGCTTCGCCAGCCTGTCCACCTTGACGGTATCGATCGAACCCTCGGACAAGGCCGCCCAGGCGGCATCAATCCAGTCCTCGCGCGTCAGCCGGCTGGACGGGCTGTCTGCCGGTTTGGCAGCCCCGCGCTGCGCTGCCTCGGGCTCACCATTCGCCAATGCGGACCCCCAGATCATGTTCGTTTGCCGTACGCGCCTCGACACCGGCGTCGGCTTCGGTTGTCCTGTAGCGCCGTCGCGCCAGTTTGTCGATCAACCTTGCCTGCAGCGCCGCGCAGGTTGGCTGATGGTCCGCATCGGCGCCAAGATCGACGCGTTCCTGCGGGTCTCGGGTCAGATCGAACAATTGCGGCCGAAATCCCGGCCAGCACACCAGCTTCCAACGATCGGTGCGCAGCATCAAACCCCGGGCGTCGTTCGGCCCCAGGCCCAGGGCCAGACGCGCCGGCGAATAGGCATAATCCAGCTCGGACAACACGGCGTCGCGCAGCGGCGCGTCCTGCGTGCCGTGCAGATAGCCCAGCAGCGAATGCCCCTCGAGCCGCTGGCGATCAACGGGAAGCCCGGCCAGCGCCCGGAAACTGGGCAAGAGATCGATGGCCTCCACCAGATCCCGCACAACCGCCCCGCGCGTGGAATTCGCCGCCGGCCGGGGATCGGCGATGATCAGCGGCACCCGCGACGAGGCGTCATGGAACAATTCCTTGTCGCCCAGCCAGTGATCCCCCAGATAATCGCCGTGATCCGAGGTAAAGACGATCACCGTGTTGTCGGCGGTGCCGCTGGCGTCCAGATGGGCCATCAGGCGGCCGATCTCGTCGTCGATCTGCCGGACAAGCCCCATATAGGCCGGTATCACCGCCTCTCGCACCTTGTCCTGCGCGAACGAGGTCGATTGCGAAAGCTGTTGAAACGCGCGGTAGACCGGATGCGGATCGCGGCGCTCGGCCTCGTCGCGGTTGGCGGGCAGAAGGTCGCCGGGGCCGTACATCGCATGATAGGGCGCGGCGGCTACATAGGGCCAGTGCGGCTTGATATAGGAAAGATGCAGCAACCATGGCTGCGCGCCCGCCTCGTCGATGAAGGCGATGGCCCGGTCGGTTGCATAGGCGGTCTCGGAATGCTCGGCGGGAAGCCGGGCAGGGTAGGGCGCCGATTTCATCTCCCAGCCCGAGATCACGGTGCCATCCGGCGTTTCGACGGAATTGGCGTAATCCTGCCAGGGGTTGGCCACATCGTAGCCGAGGCTGCGCAGCCAGCCGTTATAGCGTGGCTCGCCGCGCCGGGCGACAAGCTGGTCGGTATGGATGCCATCGTCGCGGTCAAAGGGCTCGAACCCGCCGGTCATCAATTGCTGCCCTCTGGCCGATCCGGGATCGATGCCCAGGTGCCGCAGCGCCTCGGGGTCACGGCGCAGATGGGTCTTGCCGACGACGGCGACGCGGTACAATGCGCCCAGATGATCGCCGATCGTCCATTCGCCGGGCGACAGCGGAACACCGTTCCACGAGGCGCCATGCGACGACACATAGCGCCCGGTATAGGTGCACATGCGGGACGGGCCACAGATCGGCGACTGGACATAGGCGCGGTCGAAACGGACGCCGCGTGCGGCCAGCGCGTCGATATTCGGTGTGCGCAGGGTCGGATGGCCGCTGCAGGACAGATAGTCCCAGCGCAACTGGTCGCACATGATGAACAGGATATTCGGGCGGGACATGGCTTGCGACCTCTGACAGGGCACCGCCCCGGGGAAGGGGCGGTGCCCGGCGCTCATTCGGCGGCGAGCTCGGCGCGCACGATCTCGATTTCGGCGCGAAGCGCATCGTAGAAGGCGCGGGCGGGGCGACCTGTAGCCTCGACCTCGTCAATGATGCCGTCGATGGCCGGTTGCAGGCGCTCGGCGGCGGCAGCGCGCGCCTCGGGCGAGACGATAACGATCTCGTTGCCCCGCTCGCGGGCCCGGGCAATCGCCGCCTCGTCGATCTGCTGGAAGCATTCGGCCTCGTGCCGCGCCAGGGTTTCGCCGGAAAAACGGGTGTCGATCAAGGCCTGCAGATCGGCGGGCAGCGAGTCGTAGAAGCGTTTGCTCATGCCCATGAAAGTCAGGCCGACCGCAAGATCGCCCTCGATATGGTACGGGGCCACTTCATCGAGGTTGAATGTCGGCACCGCGGTCCAGGGTGCGATGGCGCCGTCGATCACCCCGCGTTGCAGCGCCTCATAAACCTCGGGCAGCGGCATGCCGGTGGGAATTCCGTTGAAGATCTCGGTCATCGCCGTCAGGCCCGGCCCCGACACGCGCATGCGGCGCTGCTCCAGATCGGTGACATTCGCCAGGGGCTGCGCCATGTGGAACTGATAGGGCGTGGTCAGGATGATCGCCATCAGATGGATGTCGGCGAATTCCTCGGCCAGCCAGGTGCTCGCCAGCCGCGTCATGGCAATCGATCCGGCGACGTTGTCACCGGTCAGCAGCGGCACGGTGGCGATTTCGGCCAGCGCGAAACGGCCCGGCGCATAGGTCAGCGGCCCCTGCGAGATGTCGGTTACGCCGCGCGCCACCTGTTCATACTGCATGGTCGGGTTGGCGAAGGCAGTGCCGCCCTGATACGTCTCGAAGTCGATCCGCCCACCCGAGGCCGCGGCCAGCTCTTGCAGCATGCTCTGGGCGCCGCACACAAACAGCGGTGCCGTCGGCGAACCCATCGTGCTGTAGCGCAGGGTAAAGTCGGCGGCCTGCACCCCGCCCGCTGCCGAGGTCATCGCGGTTGTCAGCGTCAGTATCTTGAGCAGTCTCATGTCTATCCTCCCAGACAGGTATTTCGGTTTCGGGTTTTCACAGATCGGTATCCGTGCGGTCGAGGTGCTGACCGCGCGCCAGGCGAAGCGCCGCGTTCGCGGCTGCCAGCACCCCCAGCGCGAGGCCCGTTGTGGCCAGCCCGTAGGGCACCAGCGGCTTGATCCGCAAAATCTCGGACACTTGACCGGTCGCCTGAAGGTAAAGGCCGGTATCGAGCGCCATCCAGCACAGGAATCCCGCCGTTGCCGCCCCGACCAGGCTCCAGAGCAGATCGAGCCCGCGGCGGAGCCGCTCGGGGGCGGCGGCGGTGGCCACCTCGACATTGAGGTGGCCGTTGCGGTCGAAGGCCTGCGGCAAGCCGAAGAAACCGACCATCACGAGCAATATGACCACCAGCTCGACCGCGCCGTGGACCGACAGCGTCGGGAAAATCTGCCGACCGACAACATCGACGACGACCAGGGCGACCATCGCCACCAGCGCCAGCCCGGCAAGCCAGGCCATGATCCGTGACAGCGCCGAGAGCAGGGTTTGCAACTTGTCCAGCACGATAGGGCTCCTTTTCAATGGAACAGCAGGTTCGGCAGGAACAGCACCAGCCCGGGAAAGGCGATGAACAGGGCAATGCGCAGCACATCGACCAGGATGAACGGCATGACACCGGCGAAGGCGTCGATCATCGAGATCTGCGGCGTGACCCGCGACAGCAGGAAAACGTTCATGCCGATCGGCGGTGTGAGCAGGCCGAATTCGACCACCATGACCATGATGATGCCGAACCACACCGGATCGAAGCCCGCCTGCTGCACCAGGGGAAAGACAACCGGGGTAAAGATGAACAGGATGGCGATCGAGTCGAGCACACAGCCCATCAGGATGAAGAACGCGACCAGCAGCAGGATCAGCCCCGTCGGCGTGAGGTCCAGCCAGGTCACGAATTCGACGATGGCGTTGGGAATGCGCGAGGCCTGAAGGAAATATTCGTAGAAGCTGATGCCGATGACGATGAACAGGATCATCGTCGTCAGTTGCACCGTCTCCGAGACCGCATCGCGGAATACCGACAGCGAAAGCCTGCGGCTCAGCAACCCTACCAGCATCGCCCCGGCAGCGCCGATCGCCGCGCCCTCGGTCGGGGTGAAATAGCCGGTAAAGATACCGCCCATGACCAGGGTGAACAGCAGGGCGATGCCCCAGACGCGTCGCAACGAAGCCAGCCGACCGCGCCAGGGTACGCGTACGCCCACCGGCGCATAGCCGGGCCGCAGCCGCAGCCAGACCCAGACCGCTGCCATGTAGAACAGCATTGCGATCAGTCCGGGCAGGAAGCCCGCAGCAAACAACCGGCCGATCGAGGTTTCGGTGATGATCGCGTAGACAATCAACGGCAGCGAGGGCGGAATCAGGATGCCCAGTGTCGCCCCCGCCGCCACGGCGCCGCCCGCCAGCCGCGGGTTATAGCCCAGCCGCAGCATCGGCGGAACGGCGATCCGGGCCATGGTGCTGACCGTGGCGACACTGGTGCCGCACACTGCGCCAAAACCCGCACAGGACAGGATCGACGCCATCGCCAGCCCGCCGGGCCGATGCCCGACAAACGCATTGGCCGAGGTGAACAGGGCGTCCGCCATGCCGATCCGCACCGCCAGCACGCCCATGAACAGGAACATCGGCAGCGTTGACAGGGTGTAGTTCGACAAGGCCGCGACCGGCGCCTGTGCCACCACGAACAGCATGGTGTCCAGACCGTGGATCAGCGTCAGGCCGATGGCGCCGACCAGCATCAGCGCCAGCCCGATGGGTGCGCGCAGCGCAATCAGCGCCAGCAGGGCGACGAAACCTGCAATTCCAACGCTTTGCGGGCTCATTTCAGGCGTCCTCCGGAAACAAATGTCCCGATGCGGTTGCCCGCGGTGATCGGCAGGACCAGGTGCGACGGATGGTCGGCGTCGTGATGGATCGTCACCCGGGCGCCTGAGCTGCGCCACAGATGCCCCTGGCAGATCGCATCCAGCGCATGCGCCGGGGCCTCGTCGTCGGCACATTTGATGCGCAGCCCGATCTGTTCGCCCGGCTTCAGGGCGATGGCGTAGGGACGCACCTCGATGGCGAAGGCATGCACCTTGCCCGGCTCCAGCGGTGTGCGCCGGTCATGGGTGTGGTACGGCTGCCAGGCTGTGCTGCGTTCAGGGTCCGTGGCGCGTTGCGACCCGCGCAACCAGCCGCGGGTCAGCAGTGTCTCGCAACCTTCGGCATCGCGGTGCAGGATCGACACGAACCACAGGGCCTCGGTGTCAGTGGTGCTGGCGTGCAGGTTCAGCACCATCGGTCCGGCCAGTTCGGTCAGCTCGACCATCGGATGCGACCAGAATTCGACCGCCTCATGCGCATAGGGTGTGTCCGCGAACGAGGTGCTGCCCTCGCCCGCCGCATGCTCGCGCTCCGACATTTCGCCGTTTTCGTGCAGGTAAAAGCGGGTGAACCGCGTTTCGGGCAAGGGCCAGCGTTGCGCGCTTTTCCAGGTTCCGGCGCCAACCATGAACAGGTTCACATCGGGCTCGTCCATCATCCCGGTGTCGTTGCCCTTGAGCCAGTGATCGAACCAGCGCAGCGCCTCGAGGTGGTATTGATAGAACGGCCGGTCCAGATAGACCGGCGGGCCGATGGTCAGCTTTCGCGGGCCGTTCCAGTTCTGGAAGCTGCGCAGCGCGCCCGGAAGATGCAGCCCGTGTACGCCCCAGCAAGCGCCGAAATAGCCTGGCACGGTGCAGCCTCGGCTGTAGTCCACCGACCGCTCGCGGTAATACGGATCGTCCAGCGCAAGCTGCAGGATGTCGGCGATCATGCCGTTCTGTCCGCCCAGCGGATCGTCGAGGATGCGTTTCAGGAAACCCACCGCCATAAGGTCCGGGTCAGTCCGCGCCTCGGCGATTCCGGCGTCAAAGGCCTCGCGGCCGATTTCCTTGGCCAGCAGGCTTTGCAGCCGCGGATTGTCCAGCGTGGGCAGCCAGAGCTGCATGAAGCGGTGGCTGAGGATGCCGCCGTGATAGTATCGGTCGCGGTACATGTCGGTATAGCCGTACGGCGCGAAGATCGCCTTCAGCGCGGGCGGCGACAGTTGCGCCACCAGCGGCTGCACGATGGCAAAAAACGAGATCCCGAACATCCCGACGTTGCCGGAACACCAGGTCTGCCCAGCCAGCCAGCCGATCGCCTCGGCCAGATCCCGGATGCTGCGCGGGCCCAGATTGTCATAGGTGCCGCCGGATTGGCCGGTGCCACGGACATTGATCACCACATGGGCATAGCCACGGCGCGCGAAGAACTCGGCTGATCCGGCTTCGAGGTGCCCGCGGTCGTGCGAAAACGCCACCGGGCGCATCGGCATGAACTGCTCGTCGGTGCTGTAGGCATGGGCGCTGACCAGCGCCGGGAAACCCCCCGCGCCCTGCGGACGGGTCACGACCGCGGAAAGGGTGATGCCGTCCGAGACCGGAATGGTGAGTGCCTCGCGCAAAGGCGCGAATTGCCGCTCCGAGAGCGACCAGTCGGTCGAGAACATGCATTTCCTCCCCTGCGCAGCCCATACATATCTGCATGGTCAGCGTGGCATGTGCGAGGGCGGCTCGTCAATACATTTCTGTATGGTGCTTCTCACGCGACCGGCTTCGGCGATTTCAGGGGGTGGATCTGCACTTGCCGACGCACCGGGCGCCCCTCCGCCGACCGACGGACACACCTGCGGCCTTCGACAACCGGCGAACCGCGACCAGCGCGAAACAGGCCAGTCACGGCGGCGGCGTCAGGTCGTGAGAAGGGCGACGATGGATGGGGGCGCCGTTAGCGTGGCCGCGCCCCGGGCCAGCGCCGCCCTCAGCGCCTTGCGCGACGGCGGCCCGGGGATTGGCCGATGGTCCCGGGAACGCTCAGGCCGGAAAATTGCCGCGGGTGCGGTTGGCAAAGGCGACGAGGCTCAGCATCACCGGCACCTCGACCAGCACGCCCACCACCGTCGCCAGCGCCGCACCCGAGTTCAGGCCGAACAGGCCGATGGCCACCGCGACCGCCAGTTCAAAGAAATTCGACGTGCCGATCAGCGCACAGGGCGCGGCGATCCGGTGCGGCAGTTTCCACGCCCAGGCCCAGGCATAGCCGAGGGCAAAGATGCCATAGGATTGCAGGATGATCGGCACCGCCAGCAGCGCGATCAGCACCGGCTGCGCCAGAATGACCGGCCCCTGAAAGCCGAACAGCAGCACCACGGTCAGCAACAGCCCCAGCACCGAGGCGGGTTTGATCCGCGCGGTGAAGGCCTCGACCGACCGGCCGCGCGCCAGCAACGCCCGCCGGGTCAGCGCCCCGGCGATCAGCGGAATGACGATATACAGCACGACCGACAGGATCAGCGTCTGCCAGGGCACCGAAATATCGGTCACACCCAGCAGGAAAGCGACGATCGGCGCAAAGGCGACGACCATGATCAGATCGTTGACCGAGACCTGGACCAGCGTGTAATTCGGATCGCCCTTCGTCAGTTGCGACCAGACAAACACCATCGCCGTGCAGGGCGCCGCACCCAGCAGGATCAGCCCGGCGATGTATTCCGGGGCGCGGGCCGGGTCGATCAGCCCGGCAAAGACATGGTTGAAGAACAGCACCGCAAGTGCCGCCATGGTGAACGGCTTGATCAGCCAGTTCACCACCAGCGTGATGACCAGCCCGCGCGGCCGCTGCCCCACCGCCTTGAGCGAGCCAAGGTCGATAGCGATCATCATCGGATAGACCATCGCCCAGATCAGCACCGCCACCACCAGATTGACCGAGGCGAATTCGAGCGCAGCGAGATGGGCAAAGGCGTCGGGCAACAGATTGCCGAGCAGCAGGCCGGCCAGAATGCACAGCGCAACCCACAGCGTCAGATAACGTTCGAACAGGCTCATCGGGCAGCTTTCGGCGCGGGGACATGGCAAGGGGCGATCCGCAACGCGACGAAGGCCGTCAGCGGCGCCGGGATGCGGCAGTCAGTAGCACACAGCGGGCCCGGCGCCCAGTGTGTGTTGCCGCCATGCTCTTGCGGCAGGGCGATGCTGCAAGCGTGTTGACTTTGCGCGGCGACACGGCAAGTTTTCCCATTATGTGATATGAACCATTCAAGATGGCCGCGGTGCGTGGCGCTTCAGAACAAAGGCGGGAACCTTGACTGCATTGTCGACCCAAACCACGCTGATGATCCTCGATCTGTTTCAGGGACAACAGGCCGAGCATACGACCGAGGAAATCGCCGCCGCCTTGGGCAAGCCGGTATCGACCTGCTATCGGTATCTCAAGGTCATGAGCGATATGGGGTATCTCGTCAGCACCTCGGGCGCCGGTTACAGCCTGGGTCCGAAGATCATGCTGCTGGGCTATCACCTGCGCCAGAACGATCCGGTGATCGCCGTCGCGCGCAAACATGCCGACAGCATGGTGCGGGCCTTTCACGGCACGGCGACCATCAACCGCGTGTTCCGCCAATCCTTTATCTGCATCTACACGACGCATTCCCGGTCGGAAAAACGCAACAGCTTTGGTCCCGGCGATTCGATGCCCATCCTGTTCGGCGCGAACGCGATGGTCATTCAGGCCTTCCTGTCGCGGCATCTGCAAAAGAAGCTCTATGACGAGAACCAGGAAAAACTGGCTGCGGGTGGGCGCGGCGCAACCTTTCAGGAATTCAGGGACAATCTCGCCGCCGTGCATCTGGCGCGGGTCTGCAAGGTCGATGGCGCCATCCGGGCGGATTCGTCGGGGATCGCCGCCCCGCTGCTGGGGGTGAAGGGGCAGATCCTGGGGACGTTCTCGTTCTCGGTGCCGACAGAGATCCTGAACCCCGAGATGGAGGAAACCCTGAAGCTGCGCGTGCACGAGATCGGCATCCGGGTCAGCGAGGAACTGGGCCGCCCGTCATAGCGCGATTGCGCCACCGTCTCGATCAGGATTCAGGGTGCCACCGCAGGGCTGGCGCCCGTTTTCATGGTCTGGCGCTTGGGCTCATGCGGCAAAATAATTTACCGCAATGCGAGAAAATTTGACTGATGCCGAAGAGGCTGCTACAGATCCGGGCACAAGGCCGGTCCGACAGCGGGGTGGCCAAAGATTCGCAGCATGAAGGAGGGTGAGCATGGCCAGAATCGTCGGGGTCATCACGACGGCGCATGGGCCGCAACTGCACACGACCCCGGATCAGTGGTTGTTGCGGCTGGCCTCCGACAAGGCGCGCAAGCATCCGTTCAAGGGTGGGCTCTACAGTTTCGACGAACTGGTCGCGCTGCGCCGTGGCGAGGGGCTGGCCGAGAAATCCTCGATGGAGGCGATGGTGCGCAACCATCACCTGTGCAACGCGGCGACCGAGCGTCTGGCCGATGCCTATGACGCGATGAACGCCGATGTTGCGGTGATCTTCGGGAACGATCAGCATGAAATGTACGGCGACGACCTGATGCCGCCCTACATGGTCTATTACGGCGACAGGATTCCGCATTTCCCGGCCACCGAAGAGGGGCGCAACCTGCTGCCCCCCGGCATCAAGGAAGGCGAGCACGGCCACGCCCCCGACGAATACCGCGAATATGTCTGCCAATCCGACCTGTCGCGCCATATCATCGCCGAGCTGATCGAGGCGGATTTCGACATCACCGTCTCGCCCAAACTGCCCAGCCACAACCCGCGCACCAATGGCGTCAGCCATGCCTTCGGGCACATCTATCGCCAGATCATGCGCGACCGGGTGATCCCAAATGTGCCGATCTACCAGAACACGTTCTTTCCGCCGAACCAGCCGACGGCACGGCGGTCGTTCAACTTTGGCAAGGCAGTGGGGCGCGCGATCCGGAGCTGGAAGAGCGATGCGCGCGTGGTCGTGTTCGGGTCGGGCGGCATGAGCCATTTCACCATCGACGAGGATTGGGACCATCGGTTCATGCGGGCGATGCGCGAAAAGGACCGCGAGTTCCTGCAAAACATCCCGCTGGCCGAGCTGCAATCGGGAACCTCGGAGATGAAGAGCTGGATATCGGCCGCCGGTGTGATGGACGAGCTGGAAACCGAAATGCACGAGATCGCCTATGTGCCCTGCTACCGCTCGGCCGCCGGGACGGGGACCGCGCAGGGCATGTATTGGTGGGATGTGAAAGACGCATGAGCGGCATTCTGGACAGGCTGGCGCGCCTCGATAGCTGCGCGGTGTCGGACGCCAAGGATTCGCTGGGGCTGAGCGCCGCGGTCAGCGGGATCGGTCGCAAATCGGGCGCGGGCGTGCTGGCGGGCCGGGTGAAAACGGTGCAACTGGCGGCGGGAAAGCCCGCGCCCGATGCGCCCAAGGTCCACCTCGGCGCCCGCGCCATCGTCGCGGCAACGGATGAGACGGTGATTGTCGTTGCTCATCCGGGCATCGATGCCGGGGGCTGGGGCGGCGTGCTGTCCACCGGCGCGCAACTGGCCGGGGTGCGGGGCGTCATCGTCGACGGGCCGATCCGCGATGTCGACGAGGCGGGTGGCCTCGGCTTTTCGATCTTCTCGCGGGTGAACACCGCCCGCACCGCGCGGGGCCGGGTCTATGAGGTTTCGACCGGCGCCCCGGTGACGATCGGCGACGAGGCGGTCGATGACGGGGATTTCGTCATCGCCGATGGATCGGGGGTCGTGTTCATCGCGCAGGCAGACATTGCCCGCGTGCTGGACGCCGCAGAAACCATCGCCGCGCGCGAGGCGGCGATGATTGCCGCCCTGCGCGCGGGCGTGCCGATCACCGAGGTGATGGGCGCCAGTTACGAGACAATGCTGGAGGCCAAACCGTGACCGACACCAATGTTGCCCGCGCCGCGCGGCTGGATTGCGCGACCCTGTCGGATGCGATGGACAGCCTGGGGATCGAGGGCGTCTGCCGGGGCATCAAGCCGCGCGACCCCGGGTTTCGCATGGCGGGCCGGGCCTATACCGTGCTTTACGGCCCCATCGACGCGGCCAATCCCGGCACGGTGGGCGATTACGTCGATGACATGCAGCCGGGCCAGATCGCCGTGCTCGATAACGGCGGGCGCGAGGATTGCACCGTCTGGGGCGATATTCTGACGCAGTTCGCCCATACGCGCGGACTGGCGGGCACGGTGATCGACGGCCCTTGCCGCGATGTGCATCTGTGCCTCGAACTCGGCTATCCGGTCTTTTCGCGCAGCTATTCGATGAAAACCGGCAAGGACCGCGTGCAGGTGGATGCGGTGCAGGTGCCGGTGAACATCGGCGATGCCCGGGTCTGCCCGGGCGACATTCTGGTTGGCGGCGCCGATGGCGTTGTCGTGCTGCCCCGCTCGCATGAGGACAGGATTCTGGACGCGGCCGAGCGGATTCAGGCCGCCGAGGACGCGATCCGCGCCCTTGTCGCCGAAGGCTGCTCGATCACCGAGGCCCGCCAGAAGATGAACTACCACAAGCTGCAGACACGCAGCGACGAGGGCTGATCGATGACCTATGCCAATCGCCAGATCGACCGTGCCGGGGCCGCGACAATTGCCGGGCTGGCCGAATGCGGGGTCGCCACCGTGCACGAGGCGATGGGTCGCCGGGGCCTGATGTCGTCGAAGATGCGGCCGATCCAGCAGGATCAGACCATCGCCGGCAGCGCGATCACCGTTTCGGCTGCCCCCGGTGACAACTGGATGATCCATGTCGCGCTGGAGCTGGCGCAGCCGGGCGATGTGCTGGTGGTGGCGCCGTTCTCGCCCTCGGATGCCGGGTATTTCGGCGACCTTATGGCGGAATCCGCGCAGGCGCGCGGCATCGCCGGGCTGGTCATCGACGCGGGCGTGCGCGATCTGCGCGATTTGCGGCGGATGGGTTTCGCGGTCTGGTCCACCGCGGTTTGTGCCTGGGGCACCGTCAAGGAAACACCGGGTTGGGTCAATGTGCCGGTGCAATGCGCGGGGGCGATCGTCAATCCCGGCGACGTGGTTGTCGCCGATGACGACGGGGTGGTGATCGTCCCGCGCGAAATGGCCGATCCGGTGCTGGCGCAATCGCGCGCCCGGATCGAGGCTGAGGCAGACAAACGCCGCGCCCTCCGCGATGGCGCGCTGAGCATGGATCTCTATGATCTGCGGTCCCGGCTGGCGGCCAAGGGTTTCACCTATCGCTGACCCCGGGCCGAACGGCGGACAGTTCGGCGCAGAACGCAGCCAGATGGCGCAGAGGATCGGCCCCCGGGGTGATCGCCTCGGGATCGGTGCCAACCAGCGTAACCGCAAGCTGCGGCTCGTGCTGCCAGTCCAGCACCGGGGCGGCGACCGATACCAGCCCCGGGATGTAATGGCTGCCGATCGCGGCATGGCCAGCCTCCCGGATGCGGGCGGCCAGATCGGTCACACCCTTGGCGGTGCAGGTGAAATCGGGGCACAGCCGCGGATTGCGCGACAGGTGGCGCATCTCCTTGGCGAGATGGCGCTGCACCAGTTCGGGCCGCGCCCAGGCCAGAAACACCCGCCCGCTGGCAGAATACAACAGCGGCAGCCGCGATCCCAGGCCGATGGATGAAACCGTCGGCATCGGTCCCCGTTCCCAGCGGATCACCGTCGCCCCCATGCTGCCCCAGACCGAGATCATCGCCGTCATCCCGGTGGCGTCGGAAAGCTCGGCCAGGCGGTCGGCGGCCTCTGCCACGAACTCGTGCCGCGCGATCGCTGCCAATCCGATCTGCAGGGCCTCGCGGCCAAGGTCGTAGCGGCCTGAACCCCGATCCTGCCGCACCAGACCCGTGCGCTGAAAAGTTACCAGATAGCGATGCACGGTGCTGGGCTGCATGGCGCAGGTGCGGGCGAGTTCGGTCAGTGAAACCGGCCCCTCGCGTCGGGCCAGCGCCGAGAAAACCGAAATTGCGGCCTCGAGCGATTTGATTCCCTGGCTTGTCTCGGTCATGGCGATGCTCCTTTCCGCCAGCATAGCCGAAAGATTCCACGATGCGATACTTATTGCTTAGTGAGAAAATTTTATATACACAGAGCAAGGAAATCCGGCACGGGGAAGGGGAGACGATGACGCCCACAGAGTTACAGAAGGCCCGCATCCGCGAGCTGGAAGAGATCGGCACCAGATCCGATACGCGCGATGTGCTGGCCCGCGCGACGATGCAGGCAAAGCGCGACTACGACGATTATTTCGTCGTCGATATCGATGCCCATGTGTCCGAGGATCATTTCTGGGGCGAGGTCATCGAACTGATCGACAATGAATATCTGCGCGACCTGGGGCAGAGCCAGTTGCGCAGCTTTGCCGGGAACAACGCGCTGCTCAACATCGTGCCCGGCCTCAGCCACCAGAGCGTCGGCGGCCGCATCACGCATCAGGGGCGCCGTGAACCCGGTGTTCCCCACGGCCAGCATCCTTTCGTTGTCGCCGCGCAGCGCAGCATGGATGCGATGGGGCTGGATTATCAGATCGTTTTTCCCAGCGCGATGCTGCTGCTGGGCATGCACCCGCAGGACGAGGTCGAAGTCGCCCTCGCGCGGGCCTTCAACCGCTGGACGGTCGAACGCATCCTGCCGATGGACGAGCGGCTGAAGGCGCTGGTCTATCTGCCGTTCAACACACCGGAAGCCAGCGAAAAACTGGTCGAGCAATATGCCGATTCCAGGGACGTGATCGGCTTCACCGTCTGTTCGACGCGCAACAACGCGATCCATGCCGATTGCTACGCGCGGCTCTATGCCATGATCGAGGAGACCGGCAAGCCGCTGGCCTTCCACTCAGGCTATCATTGGGGCGATCCGTCCTTTGCGCAGCTCAACCGCTTTGCGACGATGCACGCGCTGTCCTTTACCCACTACAATCAGATCCACGTGTCGAACTGGCTGGTGAATGCGATGCCCGAACGTTTCCCCCGGCTGAAAATGCTGTGGGTGGAAAGCGGGCTGGCCTGGATTCCCTTCCTCATGCAGCGGCTGGACCACGAGATCCTGATGCGTCCCAGCGAGGCCCCGGGGATGAAGCGGCTGCCCAGCGAGTACATGGCCGAAATGTGGTACACCAGCCAGCCGATGGAGCGCACCAACATGGAGTTGCTGGAGGCGACGATGAAGGTGATGAAGGCCGAGACGCAATTGCTCTATTCGTCGGATTGGCCGCATTGGGACTGGGACGCGCCTTCGGTCATCACGACCTTGCCGTTCCTGTCCGATCAGGCAAAGCGCAACATTCTGGGGCTGAACGCGGCGCGTCTGTTCAATCTTGAGGTCAAACCGAAAAAGCCGCGCGCCGACGCGGTACTGGCCAACCGCCCGGGGAAATCGTGACATGAGCGACACCATGCAAGCCACGCAGGACGATCTGCAACGCCTCTCGGCCCTGATCGACGCGCTGCCGCCGATCGTGGATCGGATCTGCGCCGCCCGGCAGTCCGGCCAGATCGGCGACGAGGCGCTTTCGACGCTGGTTGCGGCCACCGCGCGCCTGTTCGCGGACCGCACCGACCGCAACCCGGCGACCGGGTTGTCGATTTCGCCCGACCGGCTGAACGCCACGCAAAGCGTCGTGCTGATCAAGGCGTTGATGGAAGTCACCGACATCAACCTCTTCGATCTGGCCATCTGGTATCGGAGGGCAGGATGACCCAGACCGGCACCACAGGGCGGCGCGTCGCCATCGGCCGCCACGAGACCCTGCGCAGCAAGGAGCGCGTGGTTCTCGAAATCGACGGCACGTCGGTCGGCCTCTATTTCATCGGCGACGAAATCCGCGCCTGGCTGAACCAATGCCCGCATTCGGGCGGTCCGGTGTGTCAGGGCAAGACCGTGCCGCGCACGCTGCAAACGGTCGATCCCGCGACCGGCAAGAGCGAGGGCCTGACGCTGGACCGCGCCAGCCGGATGATCGTCTGCCCGTGGCACGGATTCGAGTTCGACATGATGACCGGGGTTCATGCCGTGGACAGCAAGACCCGGCTGCGACCCGTCGCCGTTGCCGTCGATGACGGTGAAGTTTTCCTGACCCTGCCCTGATCGCCGCTGAAGTGTGGAATACGGCCCCGGCCCCGCAAAGGGCCGGGGTTTTCTTTGGTTCGCAAGGGGATCTGCCGATCCACAGCGCCGTTCTCGCCCGGCTCTGCAATAAAAATATTCTCACTATAAGAAAATTATTGAATCCATCGCCGGATTGCTTAACCTGTCAATCAATGGCGCGGAGAGGTAGGAATCACATGAAAACCGATGTTCTCATCGTCGGGGCCGGTCCCGTCGGGCTGAGCCTCGCGCTGGAGCTGGCGCATCACGGTGTGCGCAGCGTTGTTGTCGAGCGGCGGGCCCGGGGCGATGTCGTCACGGTGCGCTGCAACCACATTTCCTCGCGCTCGATGGAGTTCTTCCGCCGCCATGGATTGGCGGACCGCGTGCGCCAGACCGGCCTTCCGTCGGATTATCCGCAAGACGTTTCGTATCGGACGGCGACCACGGGCGTAGAGCTGTCGCGCATCAGGATCGCGGCGCGCGGCGACCGTTTCAGCGACCGCGACACCGGGGTCGATGCGGATTGGCCGACGGCAGAGCCGCCACACCGGATGAACCAGATCTACCTCGAACCCCTGATGATCGACGCGGCCCTCGCGCGGCCCGAGATCACCTTGCTGTTTCAGCATGACATGCTGGATTTCGTGCAGGATGACAGCGGCGTCACCGCGCGCATCGCTGCCGGAACCGGCGCCGACATCACTGTCGAGTCGCAGTTTCTGGTCGGTTGCGACGGCGGCGCGTCGCGGGTGCGCAAGGCGATTGGCGGCAGGCTCGACGGCGATGCGGTGATCCAGCGTGTGCAGTCAACCTATCTGCGCGCGCCCGGATTGATCGACGCGATGCAGGTTCCGCCGTGCTGGTGCATGTTCTCGCTCAACCCGCGCCGCAGCGGCAATATCTATTCGATTGACGGCAAGGAACTCTGGCTGGTCCACAATTACCTGCGCGACAGCGAGCCCGAGTTCGCCTCGGTTGACCGCGACGCCTGCATCCGCGAGATCTTTGGCGTCGGTGCGGACTTCGACTATGAGATTCTCAACATAGAAGATTGGTTCGGCCGTCGGCTGGTCGCCGACAAGCTGCGCGACGGACGGGTTTTCATCGCAGGAGACGCGGCGCATCTGTGGGTGCCCTATGCGGGCTACGGGATGAATGCGGGCATCGCCGATGCCTTCAACCTGGGCTGGATTCTGGGCGCGGTGATCGCCGGTTGGGGCGGTGAGCGGCTGCTCGATGCCTATGTCGCCGAACGGGGCCCGATCACCGAACAGGTCAGCCGTTTTGCGATGGATCACTGCATGAAAATGGCCGCGCAACGCAGCGCGGTTCCCGCCAACCTCGAAGATCCGACGCCCGAGGGCGAGGCGGCGCGCGCCAGGATGGGGCGGGAAACCTATGACCTGAACGTCCAGCAATATTGTGCGGCTGGCCTCAACTATGGCTATTTCTACGACAAATCGCCGGTCATCGCGGCGGATGACGCGCAACCTCCCGGCTATACGATGGCGCATTATACCCCCTCGACCGTGCCGGGTTGCCGGGTGCCGCATTTCTTCCTCGACGACGGGCGCTCGCTCTATGACGCCTTCGGCACCGGCTATGCGCTGCTGCGGCTCGATCCGTCCGTCGAGGTGGCGGGCTTTGTCGCGGCTGCTGCTGCAATCGGCATGCCGCTGGCGGTGCTGGACATCGCCCCCAAGGGAGCGGTCGGCGCGCTGTATGCCCATCCTCTGGTGCTGGTGCGGCCCGATCAGCATGTGGCCTGGCGCGGCGATGCCTCGGACGCGGATGCCGAGGGGATCATCCGGCATGTTGCGGGCTATCAAAATAAAATCATATAATGATAATAATTGACATTCAAAACCGACCGGCCCAGTGTGGCGCCAGCTCAGTGCCGGGGCACCGAAAGGCCCGGCCGGGTCTGCAAGGAGGACAGGCGTGATGATTATCGACTGCCATGCGCATATGGCTGTTCCGGGGAAGCTGCCGGCGTGGAAAGCCAGCCTCCTGTCCCACCGCGGCGCCCATGGCCGCAAGGCGCCGACCTTCACCGCGCAAGAGATCGACACGGCCTTTACCCGGGTCGAAATGGCGGATTACGGCCATCTCGAATGCCTTGAGCGTGCCGGTGTCGATCACCAGCTTCTGTCGCCGCGCCCGTTCCAGTTGATGCATTCCGAGGAACCGAAGCGGCTGGTGCATTGGTACGCCCAGGCGGTCAACGATCTGATCGCCCAGCAATGCGCGCAATATCCGGGCAGGTTCACCGGCATCGCGGGGCTGCCGCAGGCCGGGGACAGCCCGATCACGGATTGCCTGCCCGAACTGGAGCGCGCAGTCAGAGACCTCGGGTTTCGCGGGTGCCTGTTGAACCCCGATCCGTTCGAGAACAACGGCCACAGGGCCCCGGCGCTGGGCGACCGCTATTGGTATCCGCTCTATGAAAAGCTCTGCGAGCTTGACGTCGTCGCGCATATCCATTCGGCCAGTTCCCGTCTGGTCGACCGCGAGCCCTATTCACTGCATTTCATCAACGAGGAAACAACCGCCGTTTACGGCCTGTGCAAATCCACCGTGCTCGACGATTTCCCGGATCTGAAGATTCTGGTCAGCCATGGCGGCGGCGCGATTCCCTATCAGGTCGGCCGGTTCGATGCGACCAGCGTGCCGCGCAAGGGGATGGATGTGTCGGGCGCGCGGTTCCTGACCCGCCTGCGCAAGCTCTATTTCGATACGGTGCTTTATTCGCGGGAAGCGATCGAACTGCTGGTCAAGGTCGTCGGCCCGTCGCGCTGCCTCTACGGTGCCGAGATGCCGGGGGTGGGCTCGTCGATCAACCCCGATACCGGGCGGGCCTTTGACGACATCATTCCGTTCATCCGCGATCTCGATTTCATCACCGACGACGAGAAGCAGGACATCCTGGGCCGCAATGCGATGCGGGTGTTCGGGCTGACGCTTTGACCCTGCGCCGCGGTCCGACCGAGGCGTCGGCGAGACATTCAAGACCGGAGAAAGACGAATGAAAACCCAGGTTGGGATTATCGGTGCGGGGCCCGCCGGATTGTTGCTGGGCCGGATCTTGCAATCTCTGGGTATCGACGCGGTGGTGCTGGAACGGCGCAGCCGGGATTATGTGCTCAAGCGAATTCGCGCGGGCGTGCTGGAGCAGGGCACAGTCGATACGCTGCGCGAATATGGCGTGGCCTCTCGGCTTGATCGTGAGGGCCTGCCCCATGTTGATATGAAGCTGTTCTGGAAGGGCGAGCGCCACACGATCCCGATGATCGGCGAGGGCGGGCGCCGGATGACGACCTACGGCCAGAACAAGATCGTCGAGGATCTGGTCCTGCAACGGGAAGCGGATGGTCTGCCGCTGATCTTCGACGCCGAGGTTTCCGCCATCGAGGGGATCGCCGACAATCCGGTGATCCATTTCACGCGCAACGGCGAGGCGCACAGCCTGTCGTGCGATTTCATCGCCGGATGCGACGGGTTCCACGGTGTCTCGCGCAGGCATATGCCCGATGCCGGGGCGCATACCTATGAAAAGGTCTTTCCCTTTTCATGGTTCGGCCTGCTGGCCGAGGCCAGGACCAGCACCGAGACGCGCGGCTTTTGCCACAGCGAACGGGGGCTGGCGGTCAGCTCGTCGCGCGGGCCCGATATCAGCCGCCTCTATCTGCAGGTGCCGCCCGATTTCGACACCGGATCGATGACCGACGATCAGATCTGGGATGAGCTGGAGCTGCGTCTGGCCAACCAATACGGCAAAAGGCTGAACCGCGGTCCGATCATCGACAAGGCGGTGGTCCGTCTGCGCGGCTTCATCTGCGAGAAGATGGTTCACGGGCGGCTGGCGCTGGCAGGCGATGCCTGCCACACCGTGCCGCCCAGCGGCGCCAAGGGCCTCAACTTGGCCGTCGGCGATGTGCGGCTGCTGAGCGAGGCGATCCACGCCCTGCTCATCGAGGGGGATGACAGCAAGCTGGCCCGCTATACCGGCCTGGCACTGCGGCGCATCTGGCCGACTGTGCATTGGTCCTGCACCATGTCCGAGGTTTTCCACATCTTCCCGGGTCAGACCGCCTTTGACACGCGCCGCCAGTACGAGACGCTGAATTTCTGGGCTTATGACGAGACCGGGCAGACCGTGTTCCGCAACAACATGCTGGGTCGGCCGATCCCGCAGTATTGAGCGGCCCGCCGGGCGATTATCAACGCAAGACGCACGCCGTCTTTCCTGACCAGCGGGCGCGGTTCGACAGGGGCCGCCGGGCTGGTCGGGTATCTTGCAGGAGGGGCCAATGACGGATTTCACCTATCCCGAACCAAAGCTGTTCATCGGCGGCGCGTGGAGGGATACCGGCGGGCGCGACACCATCGCGGTGCTGAACCCGGCGAATGACGAGGTCATCGCGCAATTGCCCGTCGCCACCCGCGCCGATCTCGATGAGGCGCTCGATGCGGCGAACCGGGCCTTTCCGGCCTGGCGGGCGCTGTCGGCCTTTGACCGGGCGGCGATCCTGCATCGGGCCGGGGCGCTGATGCGGGAGCGGGCGGGCTATATCGGCCATGTCTCGACGGTGGAACAGGGCAAGGTGCTGGCCGAATCCACCGCCGAAGCCGCCGCCAGCGCAGACATCTTCGACTGGTTCGCCGAGGAGGCGCGCCGCGCCTATGGGCGCATCGTGCCGTCGAAATTCCCCGGTGTGCGCCAGAATGTCCTGAAAGAGCCGGTCGGCCCGGTTGCGGCCTTCACACCCTGGAACTTTCCCACCACGATCCCCTCGCGCAAGATCGCCGCGGCCCTGGCGGCGGGATGTACGGTCATCATCAAACCCGCCGAGGAAACCCCGGGCAGTTGTCTGGAACTGGCGCGGGCGCTGGATGACGCGGGGCTGCCGAAGGGCGTGCTGAACGTCGTGTTCGGTGTTCCGGCGCAGATTTCCGAATATCTGATCGCCTCGCCGGTCATCAAGAAGATCTCGTTCACCGGATCGACCGCCGTGGGCAAACATCTGTCGCGGCTGGCCGCGGACGGGATGAAAAAGACCACGATGGAACTGGGCGGGCACGCCCCGGTGCTGGTATTCGAGGATGCCGACATCGACAAGGCCGCCACCATGATGGCGCGGTCAAAGTTCCGCAACGCGGGCCAGATCTGCATCGCCCCGACGCGCTTCTATCTGCAAGACAGCATCCACGACCGCTTTGTCCAACGCTTCGAACAGATCGTCCGCGGGCTGCGGGTGGGCGACGGGCTCGACCCCGGCTCGACCATGGGGCCGCTGGCGAACTCGCGGCGGCTCGATGCCATGGGCGTCCTTATCGAGGATGCCATTGCCCGGGGCGCCACTCTGCGCGGCGGCGGGCTGCGGATCGGCAATACCGGGAATTTCTGGCAGCCGACGATCCTGACCGACGTGCCCGACGACGCGGCGATCATGAACACCGAGCCGTTTGGCCCGGTCGCCGTCACGCAGCGGTTCACCGATTTCGACGCGGCGCTTCGCCAGGCGAACCGCCTGCCCTATGGGCTGTCGGCCTATGCGTTCACCGCCGACGGCGCGCGCGCCAACGCCCTTGCCGACGGGATCGAGGCGGGAATGATCGGCATCAATTTCAGCGTCCTGACCGGGCCCGAAACCCCCTTTGGCGGCATCAAGGAAAGCGGCCATGGATCGGAAGGCGGCAGCGAGGGGCTCGACGGTTTCCTGATTACCAAATACGTCGCCCAGGCCTGACCGCAACCGCGCGGTTCAGGCGGCGGGCGGCGGCGCCCCGGCGGTTTCGCTCAACCGGCTGCGGCTGCGGTATTCCGCCGGTGTGAACCCCACGCGGCGCTTGAACAGCCGCGACAGGTGTTCGGCGCTGCCAAAGCCGACGCGCCGCGCCACGGCGGCAACCGTCAGGTTGGTTTCGGTGAACAGCACACGCGCCGCATCGAGCCTGAGCCGCTCAAGAAAAGCCCCCGGCGAACAGCCCTGATCCTTCGAGAACCGGCGCGCGAAATTGCGTTCGCTCATGTTCACCACGGCGGCGATGTCCGAGATCTTGATGTTGCGGTGGTAATGGTCGTTCAGCCAACTGATCGCCTGCCGCATGCGCGGCGTCAGGCTGTCCTGCGCTGCGAGGCTCGCGCTGATCTGCGGCTGGCTGGCGGTGCGGCGGACAAAAACCACCAGGATCCGCGCGGTTCGGCCCGCGATTTCCTGCCCCAGATCCTCTTCGACCAGTTCAAGGCACAGATCGATGCCCGCCGAGACCCCGGCCGAGCTGTAGAACTTGCCATCGCGGGTATAGAGGGTGTCGGCCCGCGAATGCACCTTTGGGAAATCGGCGCGCATGTCGTCGAAATAGCGCCAATGCGTGACGCATTGGCGGCCGTCAAGCTGCCCGGTCGCCGCCAGCAGCCCGGCGCCATTGCCGATGGTGACGACCCGATGCGCCCCGCCAACCAGCCGGTCCAGCGCCGCGACCAGATCGGCTGATCGCGTGGCGGCCCGGCTTCCCGGCCCACCGGGGACGATCAGCGTATAGGCCTGCTGTTGCGGCCGGTCGGCTGACAGCGGCTCGGCCTGCATTCCCGCACCGCAGGACAATCGGACGATGCTGTCACCGGCCGAAACGAACCGCAGCCGATAGGGCGCGGGAACGCGGCTTGCACTGGCCAGTGCCATCTGCGCGGTTTCCCGGTTGGCGGTGGAAAACACCTCGGACGGGCCCGCCACATTCAGCAGCAGCGCGCCCTCATAGAGAAAGACGATGATTTCGCGGTCCGGCTGGTGCGACGTGGCGGGCATCGGCGGCCTGCTCGATTATGACAAGGTTGTCCGAATATGTCATGAAACTGACCGGCGCCGCAATTCCGTCCATGCAAGTTTTCTCACATGGATCGGGGGGCGCGACATGGAAACTTTGGCATCGGAACCGTCGGTCGCCTGCGTTGACGCGGTCTCCCGGCTGGTCGGCTTTCCCACCGTCAGTTCGCAATCCAATCTTGCGCTGATCGATTGGGTCCGCGGCCTGCTGCGGGATCTGGGCATCGAAAGCCACCTGACCTTTTCCGACGACCGGCGAAAGGCCAATCTTTTCGCAACCCTCCACCCCGGCGACGGTCAGACGCCGTCGCACACGGCCGGGATCGTGCTTTCGGGGCATACCGATGTGGTCGAGGTCGATCCGGCGCAATGGGCATCCGACCCGTTCACCGCCACGCGGCGCGGCGGGCGGCTGTACGGGCGTGGAACCGCCGATATGAAGGGCTTTGTCGGTGTGGTGCTGGCGCTGCTGCCCGCGATCCGGGCGACGCCGCGCAGCGAGCCGGTTCATCTGGCGCTCAGCTATGACGAAGAGGTCGGTTGCAAGGGCGTGCCACGCCTGATCGAGGATCTGGCCCGCCGCGGGGTGACGCCGCAGCTCTGCCTTGTCGGCGAACCCTCGCGCCTGCAGGTCATCACCGCGCACAAGGGATCGCGCGTCTTTCGCTGCGTGGTGACGGGGAAAGAGGCGCATTCCTCACTGGCCACGCTGGGCGTGAACGCGGTTCAATACGCCTGTCGGCTGGTCGAATTCATCCGGCAGGCGGGGCTCGATCTGGCGGCCGGGGAAACCCCGCAGACCGGGTTTGTGGTGCCGGTCTCGACCATCGGCACCGGGGTGATCGCGGGCGGAACCGCGGTCAACGTTGTGCCGGGGCATTGCGAATTCCGCTTTCAGATCAGGCATCTGCCCCAGACAGACCCCGAGCCGATCATCGCCCGCATCAAGGCCTTTGCCCAGCGCGAATTGCTGGCCGAGATGCGCCGCACAGACCCGGCCTGCGACATCGCCTTCATCGACATGGGCGGTGTGCCCGCCCTGAACGAGCCCGACGATTCCGGCTGGACCCGGCGCGTGATGCGCGCCGCCGGGAACGAGGCGCCCGGCATCGTCGATTTCGGGTCCGAGGGCGGGCTGTTCCAGCGCGCGGGCATGCACACCGTCCTCTGCGGGCCGGGCGACATCGCCGATGCCCACCGGCCCGACGAATTCATCGACCTTGAACAGCTCGCCGCCTGCGAGCGGTTCCTGACGCGTCTGCTGGGCCTGCCGCCCTCGGCCGCCTGATTCATCATCGTCAAGACCGGGCACCCGCCCGGACCGGGAGGAAGCCTTGCTTTTCGAAGGACTGGATACACCGCAGCCCGACCCTATCCTGGGGATGGCCGCCCGCTTCAACGCCGACCCCAGCCCCGACAAGGTCGATATGGGGATCGGGGTCTATATGGACGATTCCGGCCAGGCGCGGGTGCTGGCCAGCGTCAAGAAGGCCGAGGCGCTGATCCTCGGGGCGCAGACGAGCAAGGCCTATCTCTCGTCGGCGGGGAATGACCTCTATAACCAGCACATCCGCGCGTTGCTGCTGGGCGCCGGGCATCCCGCCGTCGCCGATGGCCGGGCGCACAGCATCCAGACCCCGGGCGGCACCGGCGCGCTGCGCGTGGCGGCCGATTACCTGAGGGCGCTCAAGGGCGCGTGCCGGGTCTGGATTCCCGATCCGACCTGGGCCAATCACCGTGGTCTCTTTGCCGCGGCGGGCCATGCGGTGAAAACCTATGGCTATCTCGACCCTGAAACCGGCGGTGTCGCCTACGGGGCGATGATGCAGGATCTCGCCGGGCTGGCCGCAGGCGATGTGGTGATCCTGCATGGCTGCTGCCACAATCCGACGGGCGCCGACCTGTCTGCGGCGCAATGGGCCGAAATCGCCGACCTGCTCGACAGCCGCGGCGCCGTGCCACTGATCGACGTCGCCTATCAGGGTTTTGGCGAGGGGCTGGACGAGGATGCGGCGGGCCTGCGCCTGCTGGCCGGGCGCCTGCCGGAAATGCTGATCGCCAGCTCCTGCTCGAAGAACTTCGCCCTCTACCGCGAACGCACCGGCGCCCTCAGCCTTGTCGGCGCCAACGCCCGCAGCGCCGACAAGGCGCTGGGGCATCTGCTGCCGGTGGTGCGGTCCAATTACTCCATGCCGCCCGATCACGGTGCCGCCGTGGTGGCGCAGATCCTCGACACGGCATCGCTGCGTGCGCAGTGGCAGCAAGAACTGACGCAGATGCGCCAGCGCCTGATCCAGGTCCGTCTGGCCCTGGCCGAGGCGATCAGCGCGGCGGCGGGCCGGGATTTCGGCTTTATCGCGCGCAACCGGGGTCTGTTCGTGCAGCTCGATCTCAGTCCCGCGCAGGTCGATCAACTGCGCGAGCGCGCGCATATCCATCTCAGCCGCAGCGGCCGCATGAACATCGCCGGGCTGGGCACGCGCAATGTCGCGCGGGTCGGCGCTGCAGTCGGGCAGATCCTGCAAGGGGGCGCCCATGGCTAAGCTCACCATCGGCATGGTCGCCTTTCCGCAAGTGACCAACCTCGATTTCGCCGGGCCTCTGGAGGTCTTTGGCAAGCTGGCGGGCTGCGAGGTGCAGATCTGCTGGAAAACGCGGGATCTGGTGCGTTGCGAGGGGCTGTCGGTCATTCAGCCGACCGTCACCTTCGCCGACTGCCCGCAGGTCGATGTCCTCTTCGTGCCGGGCGGGCCGGGGCAGATCGACGTGATGACCGATGACGAAGTCATCGGCTTTGTCGCGCGGCAGGGGCAGGGGGCGCAATGGGTCACGGCGGTCTGTACCGGATCGCTGGTGCTGGGCGCGGCCGGGTTGCTGGATGGCTATCGCGCCGCCTGCCATTGGATGTCGCGCGACCAGCTTTCGCTGTTCGGCGCCCGGCCGGTCAATGAACGGGTGGTGTTCGACCGCAACCGCGTCACCGGGGGCGGGGTGACGGCCGGAATCGATTTCGGCTTTGCCCTCGCCGCGCGGCTGGTGGGGGAAGAGGCGGCGCAGCGCCTGCAACTGGCGCTGGAATACGCGCCGGAGCCGCCCTTCGACAGCGGGCTGCCGGAACGCGCCGACCCCGCGCTTGTCGAATCCCTGCTGAGCCGCGCCGCCGGATTACTGGACAGGCGCCGGGCAGCCTCGCGGGCGGCGGCAGAGCGTCTGGGCAAGATCAGTGGAGCAATGCAATGACAGACCGGCATGACTTTCTGGGCCGCAGCCACGGGTTGCACATCGACGGGGCCTGGCATCCCGGCGACGGCGGCGGGCGGCTGGATGTTATCAATCCGGCCACCGGCGCGGTGATTGCCACCATCGCCGACGCCAGCGCCGCCGATGTCGATCGCGCCGTGGCCTCCGCCCGCCGGGCGTTCGAGGGCGATGCCTGGTCGGCGATGCAGCCCAATGATCGCGGGCGTCTGTTGTGGCGCATCGCCGATGCGATCGAGGCCAGCGCCGACGAATTGTCCCGCCTGGAATGTCTGGACAACGGCAAGCCGCTGACGGCGGCGCGCCGCGGCGATGTGCCGGGGGCGGCGGATACCTTCCGCTATTTCGCCGGCTGGTGCACCAAGATCGCCGGCCAGACGCTCGCGGTCTCGCGCCCGGGGCAGACCTTTGCCTATACGCTGCGCGAGCCGGTCGGGGTGGTGGCGGCGATTGTGCCCTGGAACTTTCCGCTGCTGATGGCGGCCTGGAAACTGGCGCCCGCGCTGGCGGCAGGCTGCACAGTTGTTCTCAAACCCGCCGAGGATACCTCGCTCACCGCGCTGCGCCTGGCCGAGATCATGGCCGCCTGCGGCCTGCCGCCCGGTGTGGTCAATGTCATCACCGGGCGCGGCACCACGGTCGGCGCCGCGCTCTGCGCCCATCCGGATGTGAACAAGGTGGCGTTCACCGGCTCAACCGGCGTCGGCAAGCAGATCATCGCGGCGTCGGCGGGCAATCTCAAGAAACTGACGCTCGAACTGGGCGGCAAGTCGCCGACCCTCATCCTGCCCGATGCCGATCTGACCAAGGCCATTCCGGCCGCGGCGATGGGGATCTTTCACAACGCCGGTCAGGTCTGCGCCGCGGGGTCGCGGCTCTATGTTCATGACAGCATTTTCGATCAGGTGGCCGAAGGCATCGTCGCGCGCGCCCGCGCCATGCGCAGCGGTCCGGGCGAGAACCCGGCGACGGAACTGGGCCCGCTGGTCTCGGACAGGCATCGCCAGCGGGTTGACGGCTACGTCCGCTCGGGCCTGTCGGAGGGGGCGCAACTGCTGACCGGCGGCGGCATGGGCCCGGGCGAGGGGTATTTCTATGAGCCGACGATTCTGACCGGCACCGCGCCCGACATGCGCGTCGTCCGCGAGGAGATCTTTGGCCCGGTGCTGGTGGCCGAACGTTTCACCGACCTCGACGAGGCGGTGCAGCGCGCCAATGACAGCGATTTCGGCCTGTCCGCGACACTCTGGACCCGCGATCTGGCGCAGGCGCACGGCCTGGCGCGGCGGCTGCAGTCGGGGACGATCCGGGTGAACACCGGCGGCGGCACCGATCCCAACCTGCCGTTCGGCGGCAACAAGCAATCCGGATGGGGCCGCGAGTTCGGCGAAGAGGGCCTGCTGGAATACACGCAAACCAAATCTGTGCTGATGACCTTTTAAGCGATGGAAAAGACGATGAACCAGACAATGCGAACCGATGCGGCACAGACCAGCCTGACCGGCGGCGATGCCGTTGTCGAAAGCCTCAAGCGGTGGGATGTGGATACGGTTTTCGGGCTGCCGGGGGTTCAGCTCGACCAGTTGTTCGACGCTTTGCACCGTCGCGGCGACGGGATCCGGGTGATCCACACGCGGCATGAGCAGGGCGCGGCCTATATGGCGCTGGGCGCCGCGGCCTCGACCGGCAGACCGGCAGTCTTTGCCGTCGTTCCGGGGCCGGGCGTGCTGAACGCCGGGGCTGCCCTCGCCACCGCCTATGCCTGCGGGGCGCGGGTGCTGTGCCTGACCTCCACGGTTGCCACGGCGCAGATCGGCCGGGGCAATGGCGCGCTGCACGAGATCCCCGACCAGACCGGCTATCTGCGCGGGCTGACAAAATGGTATGGCCGTGCCGCCTCGGCAGCCGAAGTGCCCGCCGTCATGGACGAGGCCTTTCGCCAGTTGATGAGCGGCCGCCCGCGGCCCGTCGCGGTCGAGGTGCCGCCCGATGTTCTCGCCCAGCGGACCGTTTTCGCGCCGCTTGCCCGGCCCGCGCTGCCCCAGCGCCCGCTGATCGACCCGGCGAATATCGACGCCGCGGCCGAATTGCTGATGGCGGCCAGAAAGCCGATGATCCTGGTCGGCAGCGGCGCGCGCGCGTCGGGGCCCGCGCTGGCGCGTCTGGCCGAAAGGCTGCAGGCGCCGGTGGTCAGCCGCACCCAGGGGCGCGGCATCGTGTCGGATCATTCGCCCTATAGCTGGTCGGCGGCGATGGCCAACGATGCCTGGGCCGATGTCGATGTCGTGCTGGCCATCGGCACCCGGCTGACGCAATTGCGCGAATGGGGCGTGGACAAGGCGCTGTCGGTGATCCGGGTGGACATCGACTATTCCGAGATCGTCCGCAGCGGCCCGCCCCGGCTGGGCATCGTCGCCGATGCCGCCGATTTCACCGAACTCCTGCTGGCCAGTCTGGAATCCCGCGGCTTTCGTGCCCCGGACCGGCTGGCGGAGATCCGGCGTGTCCGCACGGATTTCGAGGCGCGGCTGGTGCAGACCATCCAGCCGCAGACCGATTATCTGCACGCCATTCGTGCCGCGATGCCCGATGACGGCATTCTGGTCGATGAGATGACGCAGGTGGGCTTCGTTGCCCGCTATGGTTTCCCGGTCTATCACCCGCACGGGTTCATCTCGTCCAGCTATCAGGGGACGCTCGGCTATGGCTTCGCCACGGCGATCGGCGTGCAGGCCGCCAACCCCGACCGCAAGGTGGTCGGCGTCACCGGCGACGGTGGTTTCCTGTTCACGATGCCCGAACTCTCGGTGCTGGCGCAGCAGCAGATCCCGCTGACAACGGTTGTCTTTGCCGACGGACATTTCGGCAATGTCCGCCGGATTCAGGAACGCAGCTATGGCGAACGGTTCATCGCCTCGGATCTGCACAACCCCGATTTCATGCAGCTCGCGCAGAGTTTCGGCATTCGCGGCCTGCGTGCCCAAGGGCCGCAGGGCCTGCAGGAGGCGCTGGCAATCGCCTTTGCCGGGGACGGGCCGACACTGATCGAGGTGCCAGTGCAGATCGGCGACATGGCCTCGCCCTGGCCGCATGTGCACGGGCGCAAGGTTCGGTGAAACGGGTGGGGGTCGTGAGAATGTCTTGCGGCCCCGCTTGCGGCGACGGCAGGGGAAAGAGGCGGCGCGCAGTCTTGCGCCATAAGGCTGTCAGGCGCGAAGTGGCAAAAAATAATCATCACAAAGTGATAATTTTTGTTGCCATGAAGCCGCCAATCCTGTCTCCTTGCCTTGAGCGATCAACAGGAGATTCTGTCGGTGCAGGCTGTCGAACACCCCCTTTGCGCCCCGCGTCGCAGACCCGCATGCGGTTTCGTCCGGGGCGTCGGAGTGTCGATCTCGGGGAGGGGCGGGCCGGGGGATTCCCCGCCCGGGCCTGCGTAAGCAGACAGATGGGTCGGGGGGTGCGGCATTGCCCGGCCCCCGACCGAAGGCAGAGCGCCATCGGCGCAAAGACCATGAGCCGGAACAGACCCATAGGGAGATGAGAAATGACTGAAGGTATGAAGCTCTCACGCCGCAGGTTGCTGGAACTGACTGCCATGTCGGGGGCGATGGTCGTCGCCCCCCGGCTGGTCTGGGCAGGCGAACCACAGCGCGGCGGCCATCTCGTCGCGGCCATCGGCGGCGCATCGGCAGGCGATTCCCTCGATCCGCGCAACTTCAATTCGCCTTACGGCGCAGCGGTATCGGGCATCATCTATAACAACCTGATCTCGGTTCAGGGCCCGCAAAAGAACCTCGTCCCCGAACTCGCGCAGAGCTGGGAAGCCCTCGACGGCGGCCGGACCTGGGTTTTCACGCTTGCCGACGGGGTCGAATTCCACAACGGCAAGATCCTGACCAGCGAGGACGTGGTCTATTCGCTGCGCCGCCACGCCGACCCGGATTCGCGTTCGAACATGCGCAGCGTCATCGGCGGCGTGACCGACATTCGCACCGACGGCGACTCGCGCGTGGTGATCGAACTGCCCGAGGGGAATTATCTCTTCCCGGCCTATCTGGCGCATTTCTCGCTGGGCATCATCCCGGCCGGAACGACCCAGTTCGACGGCATCGGCACCGGCGGTTACAAGGTCACCCATTTCGCGCCGGGCGAGGTGCTCGAGGCGGTCAGACATGAGAATTATTTCAAATCCGATGCCGCCTATGTCGACAGCGTCGAACTGCTGGCGATCAACGATCCCTCGGCCTTGACGGCGGCATTCCAGAGCGGTCAGGTCAACCTCACCAGCATGCTGGACGCCCGCACCGCCGGGCTGCTGGAGCAGATGCCGAATCTGCGGATCTTCAACATGGCGGGCGGTGGCTATATCTGTTTCAACATGCGCTGCGACATCGAGCCCTTCAACAACCCCGACATGCGGATGGCGCTGAAACTCGCGGTTGACCGCGAGGACATGATGCAGCGCGTCGTCGCCGGGATCGGCACCGTCGGCAATGACACGCCGGTCCCGTCCAACGATGCGGTCTTTGCCCCGTCTGTCCCGCAGCTTGCCTACGACCCCGAACGCGCGCGCGCCCTCTACGAAAGCGTGGGCTACACCGGGCGGATCGTGCTGCATACCTCGGATGCGATCTCGTCGCGGGCGGTCGATATGGCGACCGTGTTCCAGGAACATGCGGCCCGGGCCGGGATTCCGATCGACGTGCAGCGCGACCCGTCCGACGGATACTGGGAAAGCGTCGTCGGCCATGCCCCCTTCCACGTCGCCGCGCGTTCGGCCCGGCCCACGGCGGATGCGATCTTCTCGACCGCTTTCCTCGGCACCTCGGGCAACAACGAATGCAAATGGGTGAACGAAGAATTCGACGCCGCGATCATCGCCGCCCGCGCCGAACCCGACCCCGAGCGTCGCCTCGCCTTCTATGAGCGCGCGCAGGAAATCTGCAGCGTGGACGGCGGCACCATCATTCCCTTCTTCACCGGGACGGTGCAGGGCACCAGTTCGGATATCGACGGCTTCAATGTCGGCGCGGTCGAACTGAACGGCTACCGCGCGGTTGAACAGGTCTGGTTCGCCTGAGATGACAGATCCGGGCGCCCTGTCGGCGCCCGGATTCTTTTTTCGTCCTCCACGTACCGGCCCGCCCCGCGCCGGTGTTCAAGAAAGAAAGTGACGGCATGCAGTTGTTGCGAGGGTCCGCAGTGCGCACGTTCGTTGTCGCGCGCATTGCATCCGGGCTCGTGTCGATCGTCTTCATCTCGTTCCTGGTTTTCATGGGAACGGCGCTGTTGCCCGGCGACGCGGCGAGCGCGATGCTGGGCCAGGAGGCGACCCCGGAGCTGGTCGAAAGCCTGCGCCACGCGCTGGGGCTGGATCGACCGCTGCTGATCCGCTACCTGCACTGGCTCTGGGCCGCGCTGCACGGCGATTTCGGCGTGTCGCTGTCGAACGGCCAGCCGACGATGAACCTGCTGCTGCCCCGGCTGGAGAATTCGCTCATTCTGGCCGCCTCGGCCGCGGTGATCGTGCTGCCGCTGGCCATCACCATCGGCCTGATCGCGGCGATCCGGAAGGGCAGGGCCTTTGACACACTGTCGGGTCTGATCTCGGCGCTGTTCCTGTCAATGCCCTCGTTCATGATCGGCTATCTGCTGATCTATTTCTTCGCGGTCGAGGTGCGGCTGTTTCCGGCCGTGTCCAGCGTCCGCTCGACCACCTCGCTGGTCGGCTGGGCCTGGGCGCTGACGCTGCCGGTGCTTACGCTGGTGCTGGTCGCGCAATCGCATGTGATGAAGGTGACGCGGGCGGCGGTGCTGGGGGTGATGGGGTCGGATTATATCCTGATGGCCGAAACCAAGGGCATCCCCCGGATACGCATCATCCTGCTGCACGCCCTGCCGAACGCGCTGTCGTCGATCGTGTCGATCTGCATGATCACCATGGCGCATCTGATCGTCGATGTCGTCGTGATCGAGGCGGTGTTCAGCTATCCGGGCATGGGCAAGCTGATGGTTGACGCGGTTGCGTATCGGGACATTCCCGTCGTTCAGGCCTGTGGCCTGCTGTTCTCGGTGATCTTCATCGTTCTGAACCTGCTCGCCGATCTGCTGGGGATGCTCGTCAATCCACGCCAACGCCTGCCGCGCCGGGGAGCCTGACAAATGCTGAGTAGAATTGCGGTCATCGGGTCCGTCGCCTTGTTGCTGGCCATGATCCTGGCGGGTCTGTTCGCGCCGCTGCTGGCGCCGGTCCTGCCCAATGAAATGATCTACCGCGCCTATGCCGCGCCGGGGGCGGGCGGCCTGCTGGGCGCCGACGGGCTGGGGCGGGACATGCTGTCGCGGGTGCTGTACGGCATGCGCTATACCCTGTTCATCGCCTTTGCGGCGACAACCCTGGCGGGGGCGATCGGCGTCTCGCTGGCCATTGCCTCGGGGCTGCTGCGGGGTTGGGTCGATATCCTCGTCGGCCGGGGTTTCGACATTCTGATGTCGATCCCGCATATCATTCTGGCGCTGATCGTTCTGGCCATTCTGGGCGTGTCGATGACGACGCTGATCCTGACCATGGCGGTGCTGCAGTCCAGCACCTATTTCCGCGTCACCCGGCCGATTGCTGCCGATCTCGTGGCGATGGAATATGTCGAGGTTGCGCGGCTGCGCGGCGAGCGTCTTGGCTGGAACCTGTTCCGCGAGATCTTTCCGAACATGGTGCCCTCGCTCATGGCGCAATACGGGCTGGGCCTGTCCTCGGCGACCCTGTTCATCAGTTCGCTCAGCTTTCTCGGCATCGGCATTCAGCCCCCGGCGGCGGATCTGGGCGGATTGGTGCGCGAGAACGCCCTTGCCCTGTCGGCGGGACAATTCACGCCGCTGATCCCGGCCGCCTGTATCGCGCTGTTCTGCCTGGCGGTGAACGGCATTGCCGACTGGCTGGTCAGCCATTTTGCGGAAAGACCCGAGGCATGATGACCCAGACGCCCATCCTGAAAATCCGCAACCTGCGCGTCGAGGCGCGTAAATCGGTGTTGCTCGACGATGTGTCGATCCAGCTTGCCCCGGGCGAGGTTCTTGGCATCATCGGTGAATCCGGGGCGGGGAAAAGCACGCTTGCGCTGTCGTCGATCCTGCTGATGCGCCCGGGGTGCCGCGTGACATCCGGCAGTGTCGAATTGTGCGGCGAATCCCTCATCGGCATGAGCCAGCCCGAGCTCGAGGAAATCCGGCGCACCAAGGCCGCCTATGTGGCCCAGAGCGCCGCCGCAGCCTTCAATCCCTTCTACCGGCTGGAATCGCAGATCACCGAACTGCCCGCGCTCAGCGGTCGTCTGGGCCGGAGCGAGCGTCAGAAGCTGGCGGCCGACTTGTTCGAGGAACTGCAACTGCCCGACCCGGAAACCTTTGGCAAACGGTATCCGCATCAGGTGTCGGGCGGCCAGTTGCAGCGCGCGATGATCGCCATGGCGCTCATCAATCAGCCGCAGTTGATCATCTTTGACGAACCGACCACCGCGCTCGACGTCACGACGCAGATCGAGGTGCTGCTGCTCATCCGCAAGGTGGTGCGCCGGCACAATTGCGCCGCGCTCTATGTCTCGCACGATCTGGCGGTTGTGGCGCAGATGGCCGACCGGATTCTGGTCATGCGCCATGGCAAGATGGTCGAGGAAGGCCCGACCCGGCAATTGGTCGAGGCGCCGCGCACCGATTATGCGCGCCAGCTTGTCAGCAACCGCGGGCATCACGGCTATGCCGCGCCGGTCGATACCGAGGCGCCGGTTCTCGACATCCGCAACGCGACGGCGATCTACGGGCGTATGACCGCGGTTGACGATATTTCGATGTCCCTGGCCCCGGGCGAGGTGCTGGCGCTGGTCGGTGAATCGGGCAGCGGCAAGACCACGCTGGCGCGCTGCGTCGCAGGGTTGCAGACCCTGAACAAGGGCACGATCCTGCTGCAGGGCACGCCGCTGCCGCCGCTGGTCGAACAGCGCAGTTTCGAACAGCGGCGACTGGTGCAATACATCCACCAGCTCCCCGATCTGGCACTGAATCCGCGCCAGACACTGCGGCAGATCATCGGTCGGGCGCTCAGCTTCTTTCACAAGATGACCGGCGCGGAACGCGAACGCCGCCTGGCCGAGTTGATGGAGGCCATCGAACTGCCGGTCAGCTATCTTGATCGCTATCCGTCGGCGTTGTCGGGGGGGCAAAAGCAGCGGATCTGCATCGCCCGGTCGCTCGCCGCCAAGCCCAAGCTGCTGATTTGCGACGAGATCACCTCGGCGCTCGATCCGCTGGTCGAAGAATCCATCGTTGCCCTGCTGTCGCGGCTGATCCGCGACGAGGATCTGGCGGTGCTGTTCATCACCCATAACCTGGGCCTCGCCGCGCGTTTTTCGCACAAGGTGGCGGTCATGCAGCACGGGAAGATGGCTGAATATGGCCCGACATCGGCGGTGTTCGAAACCCCGCAATCCGCCTACGCCCGCAAGCTGATGGAGGCGGTGCCGCAGCTCGATGAAGGCTGGCTCGATTCCCGCCAACCGGCCTGATCCGCGCCGGAACGCGCCTGTCCCGGCGGGGGATCACGGCATCAGCACATAGCGCCCCGGCGCCGGTTCCAGCGCCGGATACCCGCGATCTGCCGCGCCGGGTGCCCGCGCCGGGACGGTGCCGCTGCTGTGCGCCCGCAGCCAGCGCGACCATTCCGGCCACCATGAGCCCGGCAGCGGATCATGCGCCGCCAGCCAGCTATCGGGGTCGCGGTAATGCGCCCCGGCCGGGCGGTGGCCGATCCGGTAGTGCCGCCCCGGGTGCTCGGGTTCCGACAGGATGCCGCCGTTGTGGCCCCCCTCGGTCAGCACGAAATGCAGATCGCCATCGGTGAACAGCGCGGTCTTGTAGACCGATCGCCAGGGGGCGATGTGATCGGTCTCGGTGCCGACCACGAACATCGGCGCGGCGATGTCCTTCAGGGCGATCACCCGGCCTTCGACGGCGAAACGGCCTGCGGTGAGGCGGTTTTCCAGAAACACCCCGCGCAGATATTCCGAATGCATCCGCGCCGGCATGCGGGTGGTGTCGTTGACCCAGACGCCGATATCCGTCGGCAGATCCGGCTCGCCGAGGAAATAGCGGCGGGTGGCGCGCGACCAGATCAGGTCTTCGGAGCGGATCGCGGCAAAGGCGCCCGACATCTGCGGCCGGTCCAAATATCCCTGCGCCGCCATCATGTCCTCCAGAAACGCCACCTGGCTTTCGTCGAGGAACAGCAGCAACTCGCCCGCCTCGGCGAAATCCACCTGCGCGGCCATCAAAGTCACCGAGCCGAGCCGCTCGTCACAGTCGCGCGCCATGGTGGCGGCGGCGATCGCCAGCAGCGTGCCCCCCAGGCAATAGCCGTTGGCATGGACCTTCTGGCCGGGGATCAGGGCATTGATGACGTCAAGCGCCTGCATGATGCCCTGCTTTCGGTAATCCTCGAGCGACAGATCGGCATCCTCGGCCCCCGGATTGCGCCACGAGATGCAAAAGACGGTGTATCCCTGTGCCACCAGCCAGCGGATGAAGGAATTTTCCGGCGACAGATCAAGGATATAGTATTTCATGATCCAGGCCGGGACGATCAGCACCGGTTCGGCCTGCACCTTGTCGGTGGTCGGCGTGTACTGGATCAGCTCGATGAGGTCGTTGCGAAAGACCACGGCGCCGGGTGCCGCGGCCAGCACCTTGCCCAGCGCAAAGGCTTCGGGCACCGGGCGATATTCCTGCGCCAGAACGCGAAGCGCGTCATCGGCGAAATGCGCGGCGCCTTCGATCAGGTTGCGACCGCCGGTCTGCCGGACCCGCTCCAGGATCTCGGGGTTGGCAAGCGGGAAGTTCGACGGCGACACCGTATCCAGCAACTGCCGCATCGTGAAGCCGGTCCGCTGCGCGTTCTGCTTGCGCAGGCCGCGCAGGTCGGCGGTGGCGGCGGTCCACCAATCCTGCTGCGCCAGATAGCCCTGCTGCCACAGCGAAAAAGGCGGGCTGTCCCATCCGTCATGCGACCAGCGCGGATCATGCGGCCCCGGGTGAAAGGGTTTCGGTGCGGCCTGGCCGGTGAAGGCGGTCAGCGAATAATGAAACAGCTTCAGCATGTTGGCCTGCGCGCGTTCCAGCAGCTCAAGCTGGCGCCCCGGGGCGCGGGCCAGATGCATCGCCCAGTCGCTCCAGGCGTCGACCATCGCATGCGGCGAGATGCCGCCGGTCAGCCGGGCAAGGCTGGCCATCGCTCCGCGGTCCAGTGCGGCGTGGCGATGGGGATCGGCCGGCTCCGGTGCGGGCGGCATGGCCGGGGCCGCCGGGGGCTGCGCTATCACGGCAGGCAGGGCGGGTTCGGTGTGCCTCGGGCGAACGGGTTTGCGGGTCATGCGGGGATCTCCTGCGGCAGCAGCGGGGCAAAGTCGGCGGGGGTGATCGTCTCGCGCTCCAGCAACAACAGGGCGCCGGTTTCCAGATCGCCGCGCACCCCCTGCAGCAGCGCCAGCGCCCGCTGATAGGCGGCATCGAGCAGCCCGCGCACCGCCAGATCGACCTCGCGCGCCGTGGCCTCGGAATGGTCGCGCTGGGTAAAGCCGAGGTGATCCTCGCCCAGATAGCCGCCGCGATCCTGTTCCAGCACCGCCTGCCCCAGCGCCTCGTGCATGCCGAAACGGGTGACGATCTGCCGGGCGATGTCGGTGACGCGGACCAGGTCGTCGGCCGCCCCGGTCGAAACCTCGGCAAAGCGGATCTGTTCCGCCGCGCGCCCGGCCAGCAGCATGACCATGCGGTTTTCCAGTTCCGTCCGGGTAATCAGAAAGCGATCCTCGGTCGGCCGGGTCAGGGTATAGCCCAAAGCGCCGATGGTGCGCGGGATGATCGACACTTTGTGCACCGGATCGGCGCCGGGCAGCCGGGCGGCGGCCAGCGCATGGCCCATTTCGTGCCAGGCGACGGTCTCGCGCTCGCGGGCGTTCAGCAGCCGCCCCTTGCGCTCCATCCCCGCCACCACCCGTTCCAGCGCCGAGGTGAGGTCATCCATGCCCACCGTCTCGGCGCCGCGCCTCGTGGCGTGGATCGCCGCCTCGTTGACCAGATTGGCCAGTTCGGCACCGGTAAAGCCCGGCGTCAGGCCCGCCACCGCCTCGACATCCAGCGCCGGATCGACACGGACCTTGCGCAGATGCACCCGCAGGATGGCGGCGCGGCCGGTCTTGTCGGGGCGGTCCACCACCACCTGCCGGTCGAAGCGCCCGGCCCGCATCAGCGCCGGGTCCAGGATTTCCGGCCGGTTGGTCGCCGCCAGCAGCACGATCCCCTCGCGCGGATCGAATCCGTCGAGTTCGGCCAGGAGCTGGTTCAGCGTCTGCTCCTTCTCGTCATGCCCGCCGCCGAAACCGCCGATGCCGCGGCGGCGGCCAAGCGCGTCCAGCTCGTCGATGAAGATGATGCAGGGCGCGGCCTTGCGCGCCTGATCGAACAGGTCGCGCACCCGCGCGGCGCCAACCCCCACGAACATCTCGACGAATTCGCTGCCCGAGATGGAAAAGAACGGCACCCCGGCCTCGCCGGCAATGGCCCGCGCGAACAGCGTCTTGCCGGTGCCGGGCGGGCCGGTCAGCAGGATGCCCTTGGGAATGCGCGCGCCAAGGCGGCCGAATTTTTCGGGCTCCTTCAGGAAATCGACGATCTCCTTCAACTCGGCTTTGGCCTCGTCCACCCCCGCGACATCGTCAAAGGTGACGCCGGTGTCGCGCTCGACATAGACCTTGGCGTGCGATTTGCCGACGCTCATCATCCCGCCCATGCCCTGCTTTTCGATCATCCCGCGCAGGAAAAAGCTCCACAGCGCAAAGATCAGCAGCAGCGGCACCACCCAGGACAGCAGCGTGCCCAGAAAGGTGTTCTCTACGGTGCCGTCGAACTGGGCCCCGGATCGTTCCAGCCGCTCGGTCAGGTCGGCGGGGACGATATTGGTCACGAAATGGGTGTTGCTGTCGATCGGTTCGCTATAGCGCCCCTCGATCTGCTCGGGCCGGACCGTGACGGTGGCGATGCGCCCTTCCGCAAGATAATCCAGAAAGGTGCTGTACGGGATGCGCTGCGTGACCTGTGCCTGCGACAGCCAGGATTGCACCAGCACCAGCCCCATGAAGGCCGCCACGAAATACCACAGATGGAATTGCTGCTTGCGGTCCATTGTCGCCTTCATCCTTGTACGCCGTCAGAATCCGCGCGATCCCGCGCATGTCGATCGCGCTGCGCCCCGACAGGTTCCCCGGCGGATCGTGCAGCCGGTAAGCCGGATCATGCGCATGGCCCCTTGCGACCATCCGGGCATTGCTGCAGCCGCGGTGCCGCCGCAGGGCAAGCGTCGCACATCCGGGCGCCGGTCATCTTGATATGGGTCAAGAGACCCGCTCAGGACGCCTTGCGCGACCGGGAAGGGATCGCCACGCCCCGCGCGCAGGCGCTAGCGGCGCAGCCCCAGACGGAGCTGCTTTTCGATTTCGACCAGCGCAAAGAAGGCCACACCGATGCCGACGATCAGCAGGCCATCCACCAGCGGCACCGGTTCCGCACCCAGAATCCCCTGCAGCGGCGGCAGATAGGTGGCGGCGCCCTGAGCCGCGACAATGGCCAGCACCACCGCCCAGACCACCTTTGTGCCCCGCACCGCCTGCCAGGTCAGCGAGGTGCCATAGAGGTTGCGGATGAAGAACAGGTTGAAGATCTCCAGCACCACCAGCGTGTTCATCGCCATGGTCTGGGCCAGCGCCAGCGAATGCCCCTTGTCCAGCGCATAGGCAAAGACGCCAAACACCGCCGCCAGGAACAGCAGCGACACCAGCACCACCCGCCAGAGCAATTCGCCCGACAGGATCGGCGCGTTCCGGGGGCGGGGCGGGCGGGCCATGGTGCCCGCCTCGGTCGGCTCGAACGCCAGCGCCAGACCCAGGGTGATGCCGGTAATCAGGTTGATCCACAGGATCTGCACCGCCGTCACCGGCAGCGCCAGACCCAGCAGCAAGGCCAGCACCACCACCATGGATTCGCCCGCATTGGTGGGCAGGGTCCAGCTGATCACCTTGCGCAGATTGTCGAATACCGTCCGCCCCTCGCGCACGGCCGCCGCGATGGTGGCGAAATTGTCGTCGGCCAGCACCAGATCGGCGGCCTCCTTGGCCGCCTCCGAGCCCTTCAGCCCCATGGCGATTCCCGCGTCCGCACGCTTTAGGGCCGGGGCGTCGTTCACCCCGTCGCCGGTCATCGCCACCGACAGGCCGATGGCCTGCAGCGCCGAGACAAGGCGCAGCTTGTGCTCGGGACTGGTGCGGGCGAAAATATCCACCGCCGCCACCTCGAGCGCCAGTTGCGCATCGTCCAGCGTGTCGAGATCGCTGCCGGTCAGCACGCGACGGGGATTTTCCAGCCCGATCTGCGCCGCGATGGCGGCGGCGGTTCCGGCATGGTCGCCGGTAATCATCTTCACCCGGATGCCCGCCGCCCGGCATTCGGCGACGGCGGCAACCGCCTCGGGGCGGGGCGGGTCGATCAGGCCGACCAGACCGACGAAGCGCAGGCTGCCCTCCAGCCCCGCCGGGTCGATCTGCGCGCCCGCCTCGGGCCGTTCGGCCAGCGCCAGCACCCGCAACCCCCGCCGGGCCAGCGCCTCGGCCCGGCCCTGCCACTGATGCAAATCGATGCCCGCACACATCCGCAACACCCGTTCGGGGGCGCCCTTGACGTGGATCACCCGCCCGGCGGGGCCCTCGGTCAGCACCGCCATGAAACGGTGGCGGCTGTCGAAGGGGATGGCGTCCAGACGGTGCCCGCCGTGATCGCCGTCCACCTTGCCCGCAAAGGCCAGCAAGGCGCCTTCCATCGGATCGCCCTCGACAACCCAGCTTCCGGCCCGCCGATGCAGCGCCGCGTCGTTGCACAGCGCCGCTGCCCGGGCCAGACCGCGCAGATCGCCCGCAGGGGTGATCGCCCCCTCCGGTGCATAACCCTCGCCCGCGATGGCAAAGACCCCGCCCGCGGTTTCGGCGACCGCGACGACCATCTCGTTGCGCGTCAGCGTGCCGGTCTTGTCGGTGCAGATGACCGCGACCGAGCCGATCGCCTCGATGGCGGGCAGGCGGCGGACGATGGCGTTGCGGCGCGCCATGGCCTGCACACCGACCGCCAGCGTGATCGTCATGACGGCGGGCAGGCCCTCGGGGATCGCCGCCACCGCAACCCCCACCACCGCCATGAACATCTCGGAAAAATCGTGATGACCGACGCCATAGCCATAGGCCAGCAGCAGGCCGGCGGCGAGCACGATCAGAAACGACAGCCAGCGCGCGAAATGGTCCATCTGCGCGACCAGCGGCGTGGTCAGTTGCTCCACCGTCGCCAGAAGCCCGCCGATGCGGCCGATCTCGGTTGCGGGGCCGGTGGCCACCACCAGCCCCCGCGCGGTGCCCTGGGTGATCAGCGTGCCCGACCACAGCATAGACCGCCGGTCGCCCAGCGGTGCATCGGCGGCGACCGGGCTGCGGCCCTTTTCCACCGGCACGGATTCGCCCGTCAGGATCGCTTCCTGCGCCGCAATGCCGTGCGCCTCGATCACCCGCAGGTCGGCGGGCACCTTGTCGCCCGCTTCCAGCAGCACGATGTCGCCCGGCACCAGATCGGCGCCGTCCACCGTGACGCGCACCCCGTCGCGCAACACGGCGGCGCGCGGCACCAGCATGCCGCGGATCGCGGCCATGGCGGCCTCGGCCTTGCCCTCCTGGATGAAGCCGATCATCGCATTGGCCAGCACCACGGCCAGAATTACCCCGGTATCGACCCAGTGCTGCAACGCGCCCGTGACCGCCGCAGCCCCCAGCAGCACATAGATCAGCACGTTGTGGAACTGCGCCATGAACCGCCGCAAGGCGCCGCGCGCCCGCGTTTCGGGCAGGCGGTTGGGCCCGTGTTCGGCCCGCCGCCGCGCGGCCTCGGCGGTGCTCAGCCCTGTCGCGCCGGTCTCCAGCAGTGCCAGACATTCGGCGCTGGCCCGGGCATGCGCGCCGGTCAGCATCCTGTCTCCGGCCTGCGGGCTTCGGCGGCGGCGACATGGCGTTTCACCGCGATGAAACTGTCGGGCGTGACCGAGATCGAATCGATCCCGGCGTTCACCAGCAGCGCGGCAAAGGCCGGGTCGTTGCTGGGCGCCTGACCGCAAAGCCCCACCTTGGCCCCGGCCCTGTGGGCGCGGGCGATCAGGCTTTCGATCATCCACAGCACGGCGGGGTCGGATTCGTCGAACAGCGCGGCCAGTTCGCCGGAATCGCGGTCCACGCCCAGCGTCAGTTGCGTCAGGTCGTTCGAGCCGATCGAGAACCCGTCGAACCGCCGCGCGAAATCCTCGGCCAGAATCACATTCGCCGGAATCTCGCCCATCACATAGACCTCCAGCCCGTCCTTGCCGCGCTCCAGCCCGTGCTTGCGCATCACCTCCAGCACCTTGTCGGCCTCGCCGGGGCTGCGGCAGAACGGGATCATCACCACGACATTGTCAAAACCCATCTCGCCGCGCAGCCGCCGGATCGCCCGGCATTCCAGCGCGAATCCCGCCTCATAGCGCGGCGAGTAATAGCGCGAGGCCCCGCGGAACCCGATCATCGGGTTTTCCTCGCGCGGCTCGAACGCCCGGCCGCCCAGAAGTTCGGCGTATTCGTTGGTCTTGAAATCGCTCATGCGCACGATCACCGGCCTCGGATAGGCCACCGCCGCGATCTGCGACAATCCCCGCGCCAGATGATCGACAAAGAACTCGGTCTTGTCGGCATAACCCACCGTCATTGCGGCGATCTCGGCCTTGGCGGCCTCGTCCGTAAGCCGGTCGAAATGCACCAGCGCCATCGGGTGGATCTTGATTGCGTTGTTGATGACGAATTCCATCCGCGCCAGTCCGACCCCGTCGAACGGCAACCGCCACCAGCGGAACGCGGCCGAGGGGTTGGCCAGGTTCAGCATGATCTGCGTGCGGGTCTGCGGCAGATCGTCGATCCGCAGGTCTTCGGCGTCGAACTCGGCGATGCCCTCATGAACCACACCCTCCCCGCCCCCCGCGCAGGAGACGGTGACTTCCTGCTCATCGTGCAGCAAATGGGTGGCGTTGCCGGTGCCGACGATGGCGGGCAGCCCCAGTTCGCGGCTGACAATCGCCGCATGGCTGGTGCGCCCGCCATGGTCGGTCACGATGGCCGAGGCGCGTTTCATGATCGGCACCCAATCGGGATCGGTGGTCGAGGTGACAAGGATCGACCCGTCAACGAAACGGCCGATATCCTTGGCGCTTTCAAGGATGCTCACCCGGCCCGCCGCCACGCCGCTGCCGACGCTCAGCCCCCTGACCAGCGCCTTGCCCGCCTTGCTGATCCTGTACGAACGGATCGCCCCCGCGTCGGCCCGCGACTGCACCGTCTCGGGCCGGGCCTGCACGATGAACAGCTCGCCCGTCTCGCCGTCGCGGGCCCATTCCATATCCATCGGCTGGCCGTAATGCTCCTCGATCGTCACCGCCATCCGCGCCAGATCGAGGATCTCGGCATCGCTCAGCACCCAGGCGGCCCGTTCGGCCCGCGATGTCGGCACATTCCGCGTCTCGCCGCCCTGCTGGTTGGCATAGATCATCTTGATCGCCTTGGCGCCCAGCGTCTTGCCGACAACCGGCGTCACGCCCGGCCTGCCCAGAAACGGCTTGTAGACCTGATATTCATCGGGGTTCACCGCCCCCTGAACCACGTTCTCGCCCAGACCCCAGGCCGCGTTAATGAGGGCGATCCTGTCGAATCCGCTTTCGGTGTCGATGGAGAACATCACACCCGAGCCCCCGGTATCCGACCGCACCATCCGTTGCACACCGATGGACAGCGCCACCTTTGTGTGCCCGAATCCCTGCATCTGCCGATAGGTAATCGCCCGGTCGGTAAAGAGCGAGGCGAAACACCGCCGACACGCGCTCAGCACCGCCGCTTCGCCGCGCACGTTCAGATAGGTTTCCTGCTGTCCGGCGAAACTGGCGTCGGGCAGATCCTCGGCGGTGGCGCTGGACCGCACGGCAACCGGCAGATCCGTCACCCCGGCCCGCCGCGACAATTCGCGGTAGCTTGCGACGATGTCCGCCTCGATCTCTGCGGGCCAGTCCCCGGCAAGGATCAGACTGCGCACCTGCGATCCCGCCTCGTGCAGCGACAGCTTGTGCGCCTGCCACCGTCCGATCAGATCGTCGATCCGGGCCTCCAGATCGTTCGCCGTCAGATAGGCGCGGTAGGCGTCGGCGGTGGTGGCAAAGCCCGACGGCACCTTGATCCCCTTTGCGCCCAGTTGCCGGATCATTTCCCCCAGCGAACTGTTCTTGCCGCCGACGATGGCCACATCGCCCCGGGACAGATCCTCGAACCACAGCACGTTCAGCGGCTTTTCCGACATTTCGACCTCCGGGCCCGATGCGACTTGATGCAGCAAGGATGCACCTTCGTTCGCGTCCCCACCTTGTTCTCAATCAAGGTGCCGCCCGATCTGCCCGAAAACCCGGATGCCGCCGCAAGGCAAGGCGCCGATCCGGCGGATGCCGGTCCCCGACCCGGGGCGCGGCATCCGCCAGCCGTCTCAGGCGACGATCTTCTGCGGCCGGGTCAGGGCATCGGGATGCAGGATCGCATCCAGCCGGGCCTTGGGCAGCAGGCCCTTTTCCAGCACCAGTTCATAGACCCCGCGCCCGGTGTGATGCGCCTCCAGCGCGACCTCGGTGGCATTGGCATAGCCGATATAGGGGTTCAGCGCCGTGACGATGCCGATCGATGTCTCCACACTCCGCCGCAGCTTTTCGCGGTTGGCGGTGATGCCGCGGATGCAATGGCGTTCCAGCGTGGCGCAGGCCGCGGTCAGATGGGTGATCGACCGGAACAGGCTATAGGCGATGATCGGCTCGAAGGCGTTCAACTGCAACTGCCCGGCCTCGGCGGCAAAGCTGATCGTCACATCGTTGCCGATCACCTCGAAGGCGACCTGATTGACCACCTCGGGGATCACCGGATTCACCTTGCCCGGCATGATTGAACTGCCCGCCTGCCGCGCGGGCAGCGCAATCTCGGCGAAACCGGCGCGCGGCCCGGATGAGAGCAGCCGCAGGTCGTTGCAGGTTTTCGACAGCTTCACCGCCACCCGCTTCAGCACGCCCGAGACCTGCACGAAGGCGCCGCAATCCTGCGTCGCCTCGACCAGATCGGCGGCGGTCATCACCGGCACGCCGGTGATGGCGCCCAGATGGGCGCAGACCAGCGCGGCATAGTCCGGGTGCGCGGTGATGCCGGTGCCAATCGCCGTGGCGCCCAGATTGATCTCCAGGATCAGCTGCGCCGCCTCGGCCAGCCGCAACTCGTCTTCGCCCAGCATGATGGCAAAGGCGTTGAATTCCTGCCCCAGCGTCATCGGCACCGCTTCCTGCAACTGGGTGCGGCCCATCTTCAGCACATCGGCGAATTCCAGCGCCTTGTCGGCAAAGGCGCCGCGCAATTCCGCCATGGCCGCGATCAGCCGGTGGATGCCGAACCACGTCGCCAGCTTCAGCGCGGTGGGATAGACATCATTGGTGCTCTGGCTCTGGTTCACATGCTCGTTGGGGTGCAGCAGCGCGTATTCGCCCCGCTCGCATCCCAGGATCTCCAGCGCGCGGTTGGCGATCACCTCGTTGGCGTTCATGTTGGTCGAGGTTCCGGCCCCGCCCTGAATCTGGTCCACCACAAACTGATCGTGCAGCTTGCCCGCGCGGATTTCTTCGCAGGCGGCAACGATGGCATCGCGGCGGGTCGGGGTCAGCAGGCCCAGATCGGCGTTGGCCATGGCGGCAGCCTGCTTGATGCAGGCCAGCGCCACCACCAGATCGGGCACCTGCCCGACATTCTGCCCGGAAATCGGGAAATTCTCGACCGCGCGCAGGGTGTGCACCCCCCAATACGCGTCGGCGGGCACAGAGCGGTCGCCCAGAAGATCGTGTTCGATGCGGGTCTTGGTCATGCTGTCCTCGGGCATGGGGCATCCGGCCGCGAAAGCGGGCTGCGCCATGCAGGGTTGAAAGAAAGGGCCGTTTTTCAGGGACTGGCGCCGGGCCGGTCGCTGCGGAATTACGCCGCCGCCTGCCGCAAATCCAATGCCAAAAATGCGAGGGTCATTCCGATCCTGCATAACCTTCGGCCAGTAGCCCCGCTGCCGCCCAGACCTTGGCCGCCAGCCCGCGCGCCCGGGCGGGGTTGCGATACAGCCGGATCTCCATCGGCAGTTCCGGCGCCACCACCTCCAGCCGCCCCGAGGCGATTTCGGCGCCGATCAGGCTGCGCGGCAGCCAGACCATGCCATGCCCCTCGATCGCCATGGATTTCATCGCCTCGGCCATCGACGCCTCGTTGGTATGCGCGACATAGGCCCTGGGCGCGCCCGGCTGCGCCTGCGCGATCCCCGCCAGCTTGCCCAGAAACGAGCCCCGCGAATATTGCATCATCGGCATGCCGTCGCGGGCCCAGTCCTCGGGCCAGCCGGGGCGGGTGACGGCGGCCAGACTGTCATGGCCGATCACCCGGTGCGGATAGACCTCGGGCTCCAGCGGCAGCCGGACTGCGGCATGGTAATAGGTCAGAAAGAAATCATAGCCGCCCTCGGTCAGCGCCTCGATGCAGCGGTCGAAATTCTCGGGCTTGACCCGGCTCGCCACCGGGCCGACCGTGCCGCGCAGCCGGGTCAGCCAGGCGGGCAGGAACGATACCGTCAGGCTGTGCAGCGCCACCAGCGACACCACCGGCCCGCCGCCGCGCGCGGTCTGCCGGAACTCGGTGCGGCGGGCCTCGATCATCCGCACCGCTTCCTCGGCGGTTTCCAGAAACGATTTCCCCTCGGCGGTCAACGTCACGGGATAGCTGTCGCGGTTCAGCAATTCCGCGCCCAGCCAGTCCTCCAGCGCCCGGATGCGGCGGCTGAACGCCGATTGCGTGACGCCGCGCACTTCCGCCGCGCGCGAGAAACTGCGTGTCTCGGCCAGACTGAGGAAATCTTCCAGCCACTTGAAATCCATCGCGCCCCCCGCTCTGACGCCAGATTAGCCGATCGCCGCCAGCGCCGCCATGACCGCGCCGCCAATGAGGACTCCCTTTTCGGCCCCGCCTGACGCATCATGAAGCGCCGCGCCGTTTGTCCTGGATCAGGTTGCCCGGCGCGCGCAGGCGGTAAAAGCGGGGCATGACACAGGTGAAACCCCCTCTCCCGGTTTTTCGCGCCGAAGGCGTCACGCGGGTCTACCGGACCGGCGCGGTCGAGGTGCAGGCCCTGCGCGGCGTTGATCTGGCGCTGGCCGAGAGCGAGATGGTCGTGCTGCTGGGCGCTTCGGGCTCGGGCAAATCCACGCTGCTGAACATCCTCGGCGGGCTGGACCTGCCGACCGCCGGGCGGGTGTTCTTTCGGGACCGCGAACTGACCCGGGCCAGCGATGCCCAACTGACCGCCTTTCGCCGCGATCACGTCGGCTTTGTCTTTCAGTTCTACAATCTGGTCCCCTCGCTGAACGCGCGCGAGAATGTCGCCCTCGTCACCGAAATCGCCCGCAACCCGATGACGCCGGAAGAGGCGCTCGACCGGGTGGGCCTGAAACCCCGCATGGATCACTTTCCCGCCGAATTGTCCGGCGGCGAGCAGCAGCGCGTCGCCATCGCCCGCGCCATCGCCAAACGGCCCGAGGTGTTGCTGTGCGACGAACCCACCGGCGCACTGGACAGCAAGACCGGCGTGCAGGTGCTGCAGGCGCTGCATGACGTCAACCGCGATCTGGGCACCGCCACGGTGCTGATTACCCATAACGCCGGAATCCGCCGCATCGCCCACCGCGTCGTGGTGCTGGCCGACGGCCGGATCGTCAGCGACGAGGCCAATCCCGACCGCATCGCACCCGCCGAGGTGACGTGGTGAGGGCGCTCGACATCAAGCTGCTGCGCGACCTGCGGCGCATCTGGGCGCAGGCGCTGGCCATCGGGCTGGTGCTGGGTTGCGGCATCATGGTTCTGGTCGGCGCGCAGGGCACGCAACGCACCCTGTCGGGCATCCAGGCCGCCTATTACGAACGCCACCGCTTTGCCGATGTCTGGGCCAGCGCCACCCGGGTGCCGCAATCGCTGGTCGAGGAAGCGGCGGCGCTCGAAGGCGTCGCGCAGGCGGCCGGCGGCATCACCTTCGGCGCGGTCCTCGACATCGACGGCATGACCGAGCCCGCCACCGCGATGCTGGTCTCGCTGCCCCGCGATGGCGCGGTGCTCAACCTGCCGCTGCTGCGCCGGGGTCGCCTGCCCGATCCCGATCACCCCGACGAGATCGCCCTCAACGAACCCTTCGCCGAGGCGCATGGCCTGGTGCCCGGCAGTCGGTTGCGCGGCGTGCTGAACGGGCAATTGCGCGAGCTCTTGGTGACGGGCTGGCTGCTGTCGCCCGAATTCGTCTACACCATCGCCCCGGGCGCGATGATGCCCGATAACCGCCGCTACGGCGTCATCTGGATCAACCAGAGCGCCGCCGCCGCGCTGATGTCGATGACCGGCGCTGTCAACCGCATCGCCCTGCGGCTGACGCGCGGCGCCGACGAACGCGCGGTGATCGCGGCGCTGGATACGCTGCTGGCCCCTTACGGCGGCACCGGTGCCCATGGCCGCGACCGGCAGATGTCGCATGCCTTCCTGCAGGGCGAGATGCAGCAACTGGGCGTCATGGCGCGGTTCATGCCGCCGATCTTCCTGATCGTGGCGGCGTTTCTGGTCAACATGGTGCTGGGCCGCCTGATCGCCATGGAGCGCGCGCAGATCGGCCTGCTCAAGGCGGTCGGCTACAGCACCGCCGCGATTGCCTGGCATTACCTGAAACTGGCGCTGCTGATCGGCCTGATCGGCATCGCGCTGGGCTGGGCCTTTGGCTGGTGGATCGCCGAGGCGATGATCGGCCTTTACGCCGAATTCTTCCGCTTTCCCTTTGTGTTGCGCGATCCCAGCTATGGCGCGCTGGCCCTGTCGGCGGGGCTGGGGCTGGCTACGGTGGTGTTCGGCGGGCTGCGTGCCGTCTGGGCCTCGGTCCGGCTGCCCCCGGCCGAGGCCATGTCGCCCCCCGCGCCGCCCAGCTTCAGCCGGGGCGGGCTGGACCGCGCCATCGGCGCGCTGCGGCTGCGCCAGACCAGCATGATGATCCTGCGCTCGATCCTGCGCTGGCCGGGCCGGGCCGCGATCACCCTGTTCGGCGTTGCGGCCTCGGTCGCGGTGCTGGTGATGTCGTATTTCATGTTCGACGCGGTCGATGTGATGGCCGACAGCGTGTTCGGTCAGGCCAACCGCCAGCAGGTCACGCTGACCCTCACCGATTCCCGCACCGAAAGCGCGGTGCTGGATGCGCTGACCCTGCCCGGGGTGATCCGCGCCGAGGGGGCCTTTGCCCTGCCGGTGCGGCTGGTCCACGGCCACCGCAGCCGCAACACCGCGCTGCAGGGCCATTATGACGGCGCCGAACTGGCCCGGGTGATCGACGACAGCGGCGGCGTCGTCCCCCTGCCCGCCGAAGGCATCGTCCTGCCCGAGATGCTGGCGCTTGCGCTGGGCATCGAGGCGGGCCAGCGGCTGCGGGTGGAAATGCTCGCCCCCCCGCGCGAGGTGCTGGACCTGCCGGTTGCCGCGGTGATCCGTCAGGGCATGGGGCAAGAGGCGCATATCGCCGCCGCTGCCCTGTTTACCGCGATGCGGGTGGCGCCGCAGGTCAACCAGATCCATCTGGCCATCGATCCCGCCCGCCTCGACGATCTGAACCGCGCCATCAAACGCACCCCCGCCGTCGCCGGTCTGGCCGACTGGGCCGAGGTGCGCCGCCAGTTCGATGCCACCCTCAGCGAGAACCTGCTGACCATGGTGGCGATCTACACGCTGATCGGCGTGCTGATCGCTGTCGGCGTGGTCTATAATGCCGCGCGCATCCAGTTGGGCGAGCGCAGCCATGAACTGGCCAGCCTCAGGGTGCTGGGCTTCACCCGGGGCGAGGTGGCTTTCGTGCTGGTGGGCGAGATGATGCTGCTGACGCTGCTGGCGATCCCGGTCGGCTGGGTCATCGGCTATGGCATGGCGCAGGGGCTGGTGGGGGCGATGTCCACAGACCTGATCCAGCTTCCGTTCCTCATCACCCGCCGCACCTATGCGCTGGCGGCGCTGGCGGTGTTTCTGGCCTCGCTCGGCGCGGTCTTGCTGGTGCGGCGGCGGCTGGACCGGGTCGATCTGGCCTCGGCGCTGAAAGCGCGCGACTGAACGAAGGAGAAGACGATGTCCTGGCGGCGCAAAATCGGGGTTGGAGTGGTCGCGCTGGCGCTGGGCGGCGCGCTGGTCTGGGCGCTGTGGCCACAGCCCTCGGCGGTTGACATGGCGCCGGTTCGCCGCGGCCCGTTGCAGGTCAGCGTCAGCGCCGAGGGGATGACCCGGGTGCGCGAGCCCTATGCCATCACCGCCCCCTTCGCGGGCACCGCCAGCCGCTCGCCGGTCGAGGTGGGCGACCGGGTCGAAGGCGGGCGCAGCGTGGTCGCGGTGATCCGCCCGGCGGAACCGGGGCTGATCGACGCCCGCACCCGCCGTCAGGCCGAAGCCGCCGTGACCGAGGCCGAGGCCGCCGTGGCGCTGGCCGAAACCAATCTGCGCGGCGCGGTGTCCAACCTCGAAACCGCCCGCGACGAACTGGCCCGCACCCGGGCGCTGGCCGCCAGCGGCACGATTCCCCGGCGCATGGTCGATGACATGCAGCACAGTTTCACCACCGCGGCGCAGGCGCTGGCCGGGGCGCGGTCGGAACTGGACCTGCACCGCGCCACCCTCGCCCGGATGGAGGCGCAGCTTCTGGGCCCCGAGGCCTTTGTCGGCCTGCCCGCGGCGCCTGACGATTGCTGCGTGCAGATCGTCGCGCCGCAGACCGGCACGGTGCTGGACGTCACCGACCACAGCGAACGCTCGGTGCAGCCCGGCAGCCCCCTGCTGGTGATCGGCGATCTGCAGGATCTGGAGATCGAGATCGACCTCTTGTCCGCCGATGCCGTGCGCGTCCCGCCCGAGGCGCGGGCGCTGGTCGAACGCTGGGGCGGCGATACCCTGCTCGAAGCCCGGGTGCGCCGCGTCGAACCTGCCGCGTTCACCCGCGTCTCGGCGCTGGGGATCGAGGAACAGCGCGTCCGCCTGCGCCTCGACATCCTCACCCCCGCCGATCAGCGCCCCGGTCTGGGCGACCGCTTCCGCGTGTTCGTCCGGGTGGTGCTGTGGCAAGGCGACGATCTGCTGCTGGTGCCGCAAAGCGCGCTGTTTCGCCAGGCGGGCGGCTGGGCGGTGTTTCGCGTCGAAGAGGGCCGCGCCCGGCTGACGCCGGTGCAGATCGGCCGTCAGGCCGAGGGGATGGCCGAGCTGTTGGGCGGTCTGGCCGAGGGTGACAGCGTGATCCTCTATCCCGCGTCGTCGATGGGTGACGGCGCGGCGGTGGTGGCGCGGGTACAATAGGGGGCGGGAATGCAGGGACCAACCGGGCTCGATGCCTACAGCCCGCGCGAAATGGCCGAGCGGATCGAGGCGATCGGCGTCGCCAAGGCGGCGCTGCCGCTGGTGCCGCTGATCACGCTGGGCGTGCTGGCCGGGGTGTTCATCGGCTTTGGCGGCCTGCTGTTCACCGCCATCACCGCCGGGGCCGAACAGACCGGGGCGCTGCGGCTGCTGGGCGGCGTGGGGTTCTCGCTGGGCCTGATCCTGGTGGTGGTGGGCGGTGCCGAATTGTTCACCGGCAACGCGCTGATGGTCATGGCCTGGGCCGACCGCCGCATCACCCACCGCGCGCTGGCGCGCAACTGGGCGGTGGTGCTGCTGGCCAATCTGGCCGGGGCGCTGGGGCTGGTGGCGACGGTCTGGGCCGCCGGGATGCTGGACGGGCCCCACGGCGCACAGGCCGCCGCCATCGCCGGGGCCAAGCTGGCGCTGGGCCCGCTCGAGGCGTTCTGTCGCGGTGCCCTGTGCAATGCGCTGGTCTGCCTCGCGGTCTGGCTGACCATGGCCGCGCGCAGCGTCACCGACAAGGTGCTGGCGATCCTCTGGCCGATCGCCGGATTCGTCGCGCTGGGGTTCGAACATTCTGTGGCGAATTTCTACCTGATTCCCGCGGGGTTGCTGGCGGGTGCCGAGGGTGGCGCGGCGGCGGTGCTGGGCAATCTGGTGCCGGTGACGCTGGGCAATATCCTCGGCGGGGCAGGGGGCGTGGCGCTGGCCTACCGGCTGGCCTATGGGCCGGGCAGGCCCGGATAAAGCCGAGTGTTAAAATCAGGATTGACTCACCTGAGTGATTTTGTCAGGATTAGGCACGCGAACAGGAGCTTGCCATGTCCCTCTATTCCCAACCTGACCTCACCAGCGCCGAACCCGTGCTGCGCAACCCGCTGCCGCTGCATTCGGCCCGCGCCCTGACCAAGGGCGGCACGCAGGCGCAGATCGAACTGGACGGCAAGGTCTATGACCTGCGGATCACCCGGGCGGGCAAGCTGATCCTGACCAAGTGACGCTCAGGTCAGCCAGCGCTGACCGAACCGCGCCACCAGCACCGCCAGCACGATCCGCGCCAGATGGTGCATCGTCACGAAAACGGCGCTCAGATGCAGCGACAGGGCGACCAGCGACATCTCGCTGACGCCGCCCGGCGCAAAAGCCAGGATCACCGCGCCCACCGGCTGACCGACCGGCGCGGCCAGCACCAGCGCGATGCCCGAGGCGATCAGCAGCATCGCGCCGACATTCAGCAGCGACAGCCCCAGCGCCATCCCGGCCTGCCCGCGGGTAAAGCCCGACAGACGCACCCCCAGCGACGTCCCCATCACCCATTGCGTCACCAGCACGGCCCAGAACGGCGGTGCGGCATGGGTCAGGCCCATGGCATGGGCCAGCCCGCTGAACAGCAAGGGCCCCGACAGCACCGCCGCCGGAAAATTCAGCCGCGAGGCGACGAACCATCCCGCGGCGCCCAGCACCACCAGCAGCGCCGCATCCGCCAGCGTCAGCGGCGTGGTGGAACTGCCCAGCGTCATGCCTGATCCGCTGCCGACGGCATGCCCCTCGACCAGCGAAAAGGCGATGGGGATCAGCACGATACACAGAATCAGCCGCAGGAATTGCAGCATGATGAGCATCGGCATGTCGGCGCCCGATTTCTCGCCCATGTCCAGCGATTCGATGAACCCGCCGGGCATGGCGGCGTAATAGGCGGTCTGCGGCGACAATCTGCCCAGCCGCCGGTACAGCACATAGCCCAGCGCCTGCGCCACCGGGATGAACACCACCAGCGCCGCCAGCGTCACCCACCAGCGTTGCGCCTGGGTCAGGAAATCCTCGGGGAAACTGGCGCCGATGGCGACACCGACCACCGGCACCAGCACATAGCGCCACTTCTGCGGCACGGCCAGCGGATGCCCGGCCAGCGTCAGCCCCAGCCGCGAGGCCAGCGCAATGCCCAGCATCGGCCCCAGCAGCATCGCCAGCGGCAGCCCGGCCCAGGTGGCGGCCAGACCGCACAGGCCGCCCAGCCCATAGGTGGCGGCGATCACCCCGCCCGGAATGCCGCCGCTCAGCCGCTGCCAGAGGCTCACGGCGCGCTCACATCTGCCCGCCGGCGATCTCCAGCGTCTGGCCGTTCACGCTGCCCGAACCCGGGCCGCACAGCCAGCGCGCCGCCTCGGCCACCTCGTCGGCCGTGACCAGACGCTTGTGGCGGTTGGTCTTGACCATCATCTGCAACGCCTGATCGGTGCCGATCCCGGCGCGGTCGGCGATGGATTGCGTGTTGCGGGTGACGATCTCGGTATCGACATAGCCGGGGCACAGCGCGTTGAACGTCAGGTCCGAGCCGAGATATTCCTCGCTCAGACCGCGCATCAGCCCGATCATCCCGTGTTTCGACGCGGTATAGGCCGGGGCACCCTTGAGCCCCTTCAGCCCGGCGATCGAGGCCACGAACACCGTGCGCCCGTATCCTTCGGCCAGCATGCCGCCCAGACATTCGCGCACCGTCAGATAGGCGCCGTCAAGGTTGATCGCCATCATCCGGCGCCAGAAGGCCAGGTCCATCTTGGCCATGGATTTGCCCTCGGCGATGCCCGCGTTCGCCACGCAGATCGTCACCGGCCCGCGCGCGGCAATCGCATCGGCGCAGCCCTGCACCACGCTCGCCTCGTCGGCGACATCCATCACCAGCGGATACAGGCCCGGCGTCTGCGCCGCGGCCGCCGCCAGCACGTCGCCGCGCCGCCCGGTGATGGTGACGCGCGCGCCCTCGGCCGCCAGCATCCGCGCGATGGCAAGGCCGATGCCGGTGCCGCCGCCCGTGACCAGCGCGTGACGTCCCTGATGGTGCTGCATGGGGTCTCCCTCCGTTTTCCGGCAGGCTAACCCCGCCCGCCCGGGAAGGAAAGCCGCCACCGGCTTGACCTTGCGGGGCGCAGGCACTCAGATGGCGGTGACAATCCGGGGGAAACCATGCGCGCAGCCGTGATCGAGGAATACCGCAAGGATCTGGCGATCCGCGACTTGGCCGATCCGGTCTGCGAGGCCGATGGCGTGGTGCTCAAGGTGCTGGCCTGCGGCGTCTGCCGGTCCGACTGGCACGGCTGGGTGGGCGAGCATCCCCGGGTCAAGCCGGGCCAGATCCCCGGCCACGAATATTGCGGCGAGGTGGTCGAGGCCGGTCCCGCCGCCCGCTGGAAGCCCGGCGACCGGCTGATCGCGCCCTTCATCCTCGCCTGCGGCATCTGCCCGTCCTGCCAGTCGGGCCATTCCAACACCTGCGAGGATCAGCGCCTGCCAGGCTTTGGCGAGCCGGGGGCCTACGCCGAATACATCTCGGTCCCCCGCGCGCATAATCTGGTGCGGCTGCCCGAGGCCCTGCCACCGGTGCAGGCCGCCGGGCTGGGCTGCCGCGTCACCACCGCCTGGCACGCGCTGACCGGGCGCGCGGCGCTGCAGGGCGGCGAATGGCTGGCGGTGCATGGCACCGGCGGCATCGGCCTGTCCTGCCTGATCCTGGGCCGGGCGCTGGGCGCGCGGGTGATCGTGGTCGATGTGGTGCCCGAGAAACTGGCGCATGCGCTGTCGCTGGGCGCCGAGGCCGCGCTCGATGCACGCGCGGGCGACGTCGCGGCGCGCATCCACGAGATCACCGGCGGCAAGGGCGCGCATGTCAGCGTCGAGGCGCTGGGAATCGAGGCGACGACCGCCGCCTCGCTGGAATGCCTGCGCCCGCTCGGTCGGCATGTGCAGATCGGCCTGCCGCTGGGCCATGCCGCGCGGATGCAGGTCAACATGAACCTGGTCTACATGCGGCAACTGGCGCTGTTCGGCACCCGCGGCATGCCGTCCTGGCGCTATCCCTCGCTGCTGGGCCTGATCGAGGCCGGGCGCGTCGATGTCGCGCCGCTGATCGCCCGGCGCATCCCGCTGTCGCAGGCGACCGAAGAGCTGCGCGTGTTCGATGCCCCGGCCCCGCCGGGCGTGGCGGTGATCGACGATTTCGCCGCCTGAGGGTCAGAACCGGCTGGGATCGGCCGGATAGGTGCCCAGAATGTGCAGCCGGGTGGTGAAATACTCCAGCTCCTCCAGCGCCAGCCTGACGTTGGGGTCGTCAGGGTGGCCCTCGATGTCGGCATAGAACTGCGTCGCGGTAAAGGAACCATCGACCATATAGCTTTCCAGCTTGGTCATGTTGACGCCATTGGTCGCAAAGCCGCCCATCGCCTTGTACAGCGCCGCCGGGATGTTGCGCACCTGAAAGACAAAGGTCGTGACCATCTTCTGCGTGCCGCGGCGGCTGAGATCGGGCTCGGGCGCCATGACCAGAAAGCGGGTGGTGTTGTGGTGCGCGTCCTCGATGTCGCGCGCCAGCACGTCCAGCCCATAGATCTGCGCCGCCAGCTCGCTGGCCAGCACGCCCTGACCGGCGGTGCGGTGGCGCGCCAGCTCGGCGGCGGCGCCCGCGCTGTCGGCGGCGGCCTCGGCGCTGATGCCGTGCCGTTTCAGGAAGCCGCGCGCCTGCGGGATCAGCACCAGATGGGCGCGGACATGGCGGATGTCGTCCAGCCGGGCGCCCGGCAGCCCCATCAGCGCGATGCGCACCCGCACAAAGGCCTCGTCCACGATATGCAGCCCGCTTTCGGGCAGCAGGCGGTGAATATCCGCCACCCGGCCATAGGTGGAGTTCTCGACCGGCAGCATCGCCAGATCGGCCCGGCCCTCGCGCACGGCGTCGATCACCTCTTCGAAGGTGCGGCAGGGAATCGCCAGATGATCGGGCCGCGAGGCCGCGCAGGCTTCGTGCGAATACGCGCCGGGTTCGCCCTGGAATGCGATGCGTTTGGTCATGGTGCCTCCTGCCCGCAAAACCGGGACATTCTGTCAATTCGTCGCGGTAACTATCGCTTGAATTTGCCGAGGGGAAGCGGGTAGAAGGACGCGACTTCTGCTCAGGCACGGGATGCGACATGTTCGATACCATGGTTCTCACCAAGACGGTGGCGGCGCTTTGTGCAACGCTTCTGTTCTTCCTCGTCGGCAAATGGGCGGCTGATACGCTCTATCTGCCGGGCCACTCGTCGGACCACGCGCATGCGGTCTATCCGCTGCCCGCCGAAGAAGGCGCCGCGACGGCCGAACCCGCCGAGCCCGAAGAACAGGTTGACGTCATGGCGCTCTATGCCGACGCCGATGCCGCCGCCGGTGAAGCCCTGTGGCGCAACTGCCGCTCGTGCCACGCGCTCGATGGCCGCGACGGCACCGGCCCGCATCTGAACGGCGTCGTTGGCCGCGCCATCGACGCGGTCGAGGGCTTCAACTATTCCGGCGCGCTGCTGGTGATGGGCGACACCTGGACGGTCGAGGCGCTGAATACCTTCCTCACCAACCCGCGTGAGGCCGCGCCCGGCACCCGCATGACCTATACGGGCATGCGCAACATCCAGGATCGTCTGAACCTGATCAAATACCTCGAGTCCCAGGGCGCCTGACCGGCCCCGTTTCCCGAATGCCAGGGGCCGCCGCATCCGCGCGCGGCCCTTTTGCTTGGCGAAACCCTCTGGCGGCCGGATTCCGCCCCGCCTCACGCAATCGCCACTTGCAACCCCCCCTTGGGCTGGATTTAGCTGGAACAAACCATCCGACCCCCAGAAGTCGGACGCCGCAGGAGAGCCCGATGACCCGTCCCGCAACCGCGATCCCCCTCACCCGTGACACCGCCACCCCGCTGCGCGCCCTCATCGGCGGGCTGGTGCTGGCCCTTGCGGCGCTGACAGCGGCGGGCGAGGCGCGCGGACAGGCCGATCTGATCCAGACCCACGGGTATTCCTATTACGGCGACCTCAGCTATCCCGCCGATTTCGCGCATTTCAGCTATGTGAACCCCGACGCGCCCATCGGCGGCGAGATATCCGAATATGCCTCGGGCACCTTCGATTCGATGAACCCCTATTCGCGCCGGGGCCGGGCCGGGCGCTATTCCTGGGCGGTGTACGAAAGCCTGCTGGAAACCGGCGGCCCGTTCGGCGACAGCGCCCCGGCCGATGTCTACGGCGAATATTACGGCATGCTGGCCGAACGGCTGGAATACCCGCCCACCAAGGATTGGGTGATCTTCCATCTGCGGCCCGAGGCGCGGTTTTCCGACGGCACGCCCGTCACCGCCGCCGATGTCGTCTTTACCCACAACCTGTTTCTGGAACAGGGCCTGCCCAGCTATGCCGAGGCCGTGCGCCAGCGCATCGTCAGCGCCGAGGCGCTCGACGAACATACCGTGCGCTTTGATTTCACCCCCGGCATTTCACGCCGCAGCCTGATCGATCAGGTTGGATCGACCCCGGTATTCTCGCAGGCCTGGTACGAACGCACCGGCGCCCGGCTCGATGAACCGCGGCTCGATGCCTCGCCGGGCTCGGGCCCCTATGTCCTCGACAGCTTCGAGATCAACCGCCGCATCACCTATCGCCGCAATCCCGATTACTGGGGCTGGCACCTGCCCGCCAACCAGGGCCGCCACAATTTCGAACGCATCCGCGTTGAATATTTCTCGGATGACGCCGCCGCGTTCGAAGGCTTCAAGACCGGCGAATACACGCTGCGGGTCGAAGGCAACTCGCGGCAATGGGCGATCGGCTACGATTTCCCCGCCGTCACCCGCGGCCATGTCATCCGCGAGGAAATCCCCGATGGCAACCCGCCCACGCCGACCGGTTTCGTGTTCAACCTGAACCGCCCGCATCTGCAGGATCGCCGCGTGCGCGAGGCGATCTCGCTGGCCTATAATTTCGAATGGACCAACCAGCAGTTGCAATACGGGCTGATGAGCCAGCGATATTCCTTTAGCCAGGGCACCAGGCTGGAGGCGACCGGTGTGCCCGAGGGCGATGAATTGGCGCTGCTGCAATCCTTCGGCGATCTGGTCGATCCGTCGATCTATTCCGAACCGGCCGTCACCGCGCATGCGTCATCGGCCGATCAGTTGCAGGACCGCCGCAACCTGCGCCGCGCCAACCGCCTGCTGGAAGAGGCGGGCTGGATCGTCGGCGACGACGGTATCCGCCGCAACGCCGATGGCGCGCTGCTGACCCTCGAGTTCCCCTATTCCACCTCGGGTTCGGCCACCGCCGAGGCGATCATCGAAAGCTTCCTCGACAATCTGCGCGCCATGGGGATCAACGCGCAGGGCCAGCGCATCGACCCGGCGCAATACACCGAACGCGAACGCAATCATGATTATGACATGGTGTTCGACGGCTATGTCGCCTTCATCGACACCGGCACCGGCCTGCACCAGCGGTTCGGCTCCGAAGCGGCGGACGATGTGTTCAACCCGGCCGGTCTGCGCAGCCCGCTGGTGGACCGGATCATCGACGCCTCGCTGATGGCCGAATCGCCCGAGGCCCGCGATACCGCCCTGCGCGCCCTCGACAGGGTGCTGCGCTGGGAACGCTTCATGGTGCCGGTCTGGTACAATTCGAACCAATGGGTCGCCTATTGGGACATCTTCCGCCATCCTGAGGAACTGCCGACCTTCTCGGCCGGCGTGCTCGACTGGTGGTGGTTCGACGCTGAACGCGCCGCAGAACTCCGCGCCCTTGGCGCCTTGAGGTAAACACTCCCCGATGGGCGCCTATATCCTGAGACGGCTCTTGCTGGTGATCCCGACGCTGATCGGCGTCATGATCATCAACTTCGCGCTGGTGCAATTCGTCCCCGGCGGACCGATCGAACAGGTCATCGCCGAAATGCAGGGCCAGGGCGACGTCACCCGCGGTTTCACCGGCGCGGGCGAGGATGCGCTGCGATCCGGTGGCGGCGGGGCCGGGGGCGAGGAACGCTATATCGGCGCCCGCGGCCTGCCCCCTGCCTTCATCGAACAGCTCGAACGCGAGTTCGGCTTCGACAAACCGCCGCTGGAACGCTTCCTGTCGATGATGTGGAATTATGTCCGCTTCGATTTCGGCACCAGCTATTTCACCTCGAAATCCGTGGTCGATCTGGTGATCGAGCGCATGCCGGTGTCGATCTCGCTGGGCCTGTGGTCCACGCTGATCGCCTATCTGGTGTCGATCCCGCTGGGCATCCGCAAGGCGGTCAGGGATGGCACGCCCTTCGATACCTGGACCTCGGGCGTCATCATCGTCGGCTATGCCATTCCCGGTTTCCTGTTCGCCATCCTGCTGCTGGTGCTGTTCGCCGGGGGCTCGTACTGGCAGATCTTCCCCTCGCGCGGCCTGCATTCCGAGGCCGAGATCTGGAACCAGATGGGCTGGGGCGAACGCGTTCTCGATTACGCGCACCACATGGTTCTGCCGACCATCGCCCTGACCATTTCCAGCTTTGCCACGCTGACCTTGCTGACCAAGAACTCGTTTCTGGACGAATTGCGCAAGCAATACGTCATGACCGCCCGCGCCAAGGGGCTGGTGGAAAGCAAGGTTCTCTATGGCCATGTGTTCCGCAACGCCATGCTGATCGTCATCGCCGGGTTCCCCTCGGTGTTCATCGGCGCCTTTTTCGGCGGCTCGCTCATCATCGAAACGGTGTTCTCGCTCGATGGGCTGGGCAAGCTGTTCTTCGAGGCGGCGCTGGCGCGCGATTATCCGGTGATCTTTGGCACGCTGTTCATCTTCACCCTGCTGGGGCTGATCGTCGGCATCCTGTCCGACCTGATGTATGTCTGGATCGACCCGCGCATCGACTTCGAAACCCGGGGGAACTGACGCATGCGCCTGTCCCCGCTCAATCAACGCCGCTGGCGCAACTTCCGTGCCAACCGCCGCGCCTTCTGGTCGCTGTGGGCGTTCCTGCTGCTCTACGGCGTGTCGCTGTTCGCCGAATTCCTCGCCAATGACGTCCCCGTCGCCGTCAGCTACCGCGGCGAGATCCAGTTTCCGATCTTCAGCTTCTATTCCGAGGCCAGCTATGGCGGCGAATTCCGCACCCAGGCCGATTACCGCACCGACGAGGTGCAATGCCTGATCGAGACCGGCGGCGCGGAATTGTGCATCTTCGAACCCGATACCGCCCGCGCCGAAGCCGCCGCCTCGGGCACGGTCGAGGGCGCGCCCGTCACCCCCGGCTGGCTGCTCTGGCCGCCGATCCCCTATTCCTTTGACACGATCAACGATCTGGGCGGCCCCGCCCCCTCGGCCCCCGATGCCGATCACTGGCTGGGCACCGACGGCGGCGCGCGCGACGTGCTGGCGCGGGTGATCTATGGCTTCCGCCTCTCGGTCAGCTTCGCGCTGGTTGTCGTCGCCATTTCCTCGGTCGTCGGCATCGCTGCCGGGGCGGTGCAGGGCTTTTTCGGCGGCGTCGTCGATCTGATCGCCCAACGCCTGATCGAACTCTGGGGCTCGGTCCCGTCGCTCTATGTCATCATCATCGTTGCCGCGATCACGCCGATGAACTTCTGGTTGCTGGTGTTCCTGATGGTGCTGTTTTCCTGGACGGCGCTGGTCGGCGTGGTGCGGGCCGAATTCCTGCGCGCGCGCAATTTCGAATATGTCCGCGCCGCCCGGGCGCTGGGCGTGTCGAATGCCCGGATCATGTTCCGCCACGTCCTGCCCAATGCCATGGTCGCCACCGTCACCCTGCTGCCCTTCATCGTCACCGGTGCCATCGGCGCGCTGGCCACGCTCGATTTCCTCGGCTTTGGCCTGCCCGCCAGCGCCCCCTCGCTGGGCAACCTGACGCTGCAGGCGAAACAGAACCTGCAGGCCACCTGGCTGGGCTTCACCGCCTTTTTCACCTTCGCCATCATGCTCAGCCTGCTGGTGTTCATCTTCGAAGGCATCCGCGACGCCTTTGACCCGCGAAAGACCTTCCGATGAGCCTGCTGCGCGTCACCGATCTGGGCGTCGCCTTCCGGCAGGGCGGCACGCTGACCCCGGCCGTCAGCGGCGTTTCCTTCGAGATCGCCGAGGGCGAGACCGTGGCGCTGGTCGGCGAATCCGGCTCGGGCAAATCCGTCACCGCGCTCAGCACCGTCGGCCTGCTGCCCGAATCCGCCCAGCTCAGCGGCTCGATCACCTTCGAAGGCGCCGAGATGGTCGGCGCCTCGCAGGCCGAATTGCGCCGGGTGCGCGGCAACGACATCAGCTTCATCTTTCAGGAGCCGATGACCTCGCTGAACCCGCTGCACACCGTCGAACGCCAGATCAACGAGGCGCTGGAGCTGCATCAGGGCCTCAGCGGCGCCCCGGCCCGCGCCCGGGCGCTGGAACTGCTGGACAAGGTCGGCATCCGCGACGCCGAATCCCGCCTCACCGCCTATCCGCACCAATTGTCGGGCGGGCAGCGCCAGCGGGTGATGATCGCCATGGCGCTGGCCAATGGCCCCAAACTGCTGGTGGCGGATGAACCGACCACCGCGCTCGACGTGACGATTCAGGCGCAGATCCTCGAACTGCTGGCCGGGCTGAAACGCTCGGAGCGCATGTCGATGCTGTTCATCACCCATGACCTGAACATCGTCCGCCGCGTCGCCGACCGGGTCTGCGTCATGCAGAACGGCCAGATCGTCGAACAGGGGCCGACCGAGCAGGTTTTCACCAACCCGGCGCATCCCTACACCCAGAAGCTCCTCGCCGCCGAACCGCAGGGCGCCCCCGATCCCGCCCCGGCCAACGCGGCCGAGATCCTGCGCACCGAGGGGTTGCGCGTCTGGTTTCCCATCCAGCGCGGTTTCCTGCGCCGCACGGTGGGGCATATCAAGGCCGTCAACGACACCCACCTGACCCTGCGCGCCGGCGAGACCCTCGGCATCGTCGGCGAGAGCGGTTCGGGCAAGACCACGCTGGCGCTGGCCATCGCCCGGCTGACCCGTTCGACCGGGCGCATCGTCTTTCTGGGCCGCGACATTTCCGCCGACAGCCGCGAGGGGTCGAACGCCAATACCCTGCGCGCCCTGCGCCGCGAGATGCAGATGGTGTTTCAGGACCCCTTCGGCAGCCTCAGCCCCCGCATGACCATCGAGGAGATCATCGCCGAGGGGCTGGGCGTGCACGGCGTCCCCACCGGCGGCACCGCCCGCGATGCCGTCGCCGCGATCATGGCCGAGGTCGGTCTGGAACCGGCGATGATGGACCGCTATCCGCACGAATTTTCCGGCGGCCAGCGCCAGCGCATCGCCATCGCCCGCGCCATGATCCTGCAACCCAAACTGGTCATCCTCGACGAGCCGACCTCGGCGCTGGACATGACGGTGCAGGTGCAGATCGTCGGGCTGTTGCGCGATCTGCAGCGCAAGCACGGGCTGGCCTATCTGTTCATCAGTCATGACCTGCGCGTCGTGCGGGCCATGTCGCACCAGATTCTCGTTCTGAAGCAAGGCGATGTGCTGGAATACGGCCCGGCCGGGCAGGTGTTCGATGCCCCGGCCCATGAATACACCCGCGCCCTGCTCGCCGCCGCCTTCGATCTGCGCACCATCGGGAGGGGGGACGCGGGGTGAAAATCCTCTTCGTCCACCAGAATTTCCCCGGCCAGTTCCTGCATCTGGCCCCGGCTCTGGTGGCGCGTGGCCACGATGTCACTGCCCTGACGGATGAAGGCAACGCCCGCAAATCCGCCATCACCACCTATCGCTATCGCAAGCCCGAACCGCGCCCCGATCCCAAACTCGCCCGGCTGGGCACCACCTTTGCCGAGATGACCGACCGCGCCCACCGCGCCGCCCGCGCGGCCAAGGTGCTGCGCGACAAGCACGGCTATGTGCCCGATGTGATCTTTGGCCATGGCGGCTGGGGCGAGACCCTGTTCCTGCGCGAGATATGGCCCGAGGCCCGGCTGATCGTCTATGCCGAGCTTTACTATGCGCCGCGCGGGCTGGATGTCGGTTTCGATCCCGAATTCAGCCGGGCTGACGACGAAAAGGCCTTTTCCGTCGTCGCCCGGCAGGGGCATCAGGCGCTGATGATGGCCCAGGCCGATGCCGCGCTGGCGCCGACCGAATTTCAGGCCGATACCTTCCCCGCCTGTTTCCGCGACAAGATCACCATCATTCATGACGGCGTCGATACCGACCGGCTGGCGCCCGATCCCGCCGCGCGGGTGGTGCTGCCCTCGGGGGTCGAATTCCGGGCGGGCGATGAGCTGCTGACCTTCATCAACCGCAACCTCGAACCCTACCGCGGCTATCATTCCTTCATGCGCGCCCTGCCCGAGGTGCTGCGCGCCCGGCCCCACGCGCAGGTCGTCATCATCGGCGGCGACGATGTCAGCTACGGCGCCCGGCCCGGCGGCGGGCGGACGTGGAAGGACGTTTTCCTCGACGAGGTGCGCGACCGGCTGGACCTGTCGCGCGTGCATTTCACCGGCAAGGTGCCCTACGCCACCTTCACCGGCCTGATGCAATGCACCCGCGTCCATTGCTATCTGACCGTGCCCTTCGTGCTGTCCTGGTCGCTGCTCGAAGCGATGAGCGCCGGGGCGCTGGTGGTCGGCTCGCGCACCGCCCCGGTCGAAGAGGTGATCGACGACGGGGTGAACGGGCGGCTGGTCGATTTCCTCGACATCGGCGCGATCGCCGAGACGCTGACCGACAGCCTCGCCCGTCCCGCGGATTTCACCGCCCTGCGCCGGGCCGCGCGGGCGCGGATCGTCGAGAATTACGACCTTACGCGCATCTGCCTGCCGCGGCTGATCGCCTTTGTCGAGGGCTCAGGCGCGGGCTGACCAGCGTCCGTCGCCCCCCGGGTTGCCGGGTCACGCGCCCGGCCTGTTCGATTGCTCGGTAATCAGGCCGATGGCTGCCTAACCACAGCACCCTGCCGTTGCCCGCGTTTGCACGGCGGGGCCGCCCCACCGCCGCGAGACCGGCCCCGCCCTGAGGGCCGGTTGATCCACGGCCGCGCGCAGCTTCGGCCCGGGTTTGCGCCCGGGCGCCACCCCGCCTCATCGCACCAGCAGATCGGCGTGCAGGGCCCCGGCGGCGTTGATCGTGTTGAGGATGTCGATCATGTCGCGCGGCCCCACGCCCAGCGCGTTCAGCCCTGCGACCACCTCGGCCAGGCTGGTGCCGCCGCGCACCTCGGCCAGGCCGATCCCCGGCTGTGGCACGATGGCGGCATCGGTGCGCGGCACGATCACGGTTTCCCCCGGTGCGAAGGGATTGGGCTGGATCGCCTGCGGCATCTCCTCGACGCGCAGCGTCAGCCCGCCCTGCGCCACGGCGACCCGGCTGATGCGCACATCCTCGCCCATGACGATGGTGCCCGACCGCTGGTCGATGACCACCCGGGCCCGGGCACCCGGCGCCACCGCCAGATTTTCGATCTGGCCCAGCGCATGCGCTGCCGATGGTGCGCGGGTCGCGGCGATATCCAGCACCACGGTGCCCGAATCCTGCATCGCCGCCACCGCCCGGCCGAAATAACCGTTGATCGCCTGTTCGATGCGCAGCGCCGTGGTGAAATCCGCCTGCCGCAGCGCCAGCCGCACCCGGGGCAGCGAGGCGAGGGTGAAATCCACCTCGCGTTCGACGCGGGCGCCGCCAGGGATGGAGCCCGAGGTCGGCACCCCCTCGACCACCTGCGCCGCGTCGCCGCGCGCCGCCACGCCGCCAGCGATCACCGCCCCTTGCGCCACAGCATAGATCTGCCCGTCGGCGCCGTTGAGCGGTGTCATGACCAGCGTGCCGCCGAACAGGCTGCTGGCGTCGCCGATCGCCGACACCGTGATGTCGATGCGCGAGCCGGTGCGGGCAAAGGGCGGCAGCGTTGCCGTGACCAGCACGGCGGCGACGTTGCGCGGGCGGAATTGCTCGCCGGTGATGTTCACCCCCAGCCGTTCGAGGATGTTGGTCATGATGTCTTCGGTGAAGGGCGCGTTGCGGATCCCGTCGCCGGTGCCGTCCAGCCCGACGACCAGACCATAGCCGATCAGATCGTTGCCGCGCACGCCGTCGAATTCCACCAGATCCTTGAGTCGGACCTGCGCCGCCGCCGCCGCGGCAAGGAGCAGGGTCAGGCAGACCGACCACAGCGCCAGCCGCATTACAGATACTCCGTCAGCGACAGCCGCGCGGTGCGGGCGGTAAAGGCATAGAGGATTTCGAGCTGCGTCTGCGCCTCTTCCAGCCGGGTGACGGCCTCATAGGTATCGGCGCCGACCAGATCCTGCAGGGTCAGCGACAGCGCGTCGCGTTCGCCGGTCAGGCGGGTCAGCCCGGTATCGAGCCGAGCCTGGGTCTCGCCCAGGCTGGCCTGCGCCTCGGCGAGGCCGGGCGCGGCACCCATCAACGCCTCGGCGCCGGTCTGCGCCAGGGCGCGGCGCTGGTTGTCGGCCAGGGGCAGGGCGCTGTCGCCCGCCAGCGCGGCGATGGCCAGCCCGGCCATCAGGCGGCGCAGCGCCGGATCGGCGGCGGTGGGCAGGGCCGGGGCATTGATCCCGGCGTCGATGGCGGCGCCGTTTGCGGCCGGGCCGCCCTGATAAATCGTGGTCTCGAACAGGCCACCCGGGTCCATGAAGGCCGATTGCACGGCGGCAGCGATGGCGTCGGCGCTGGTCAGGCCGCTGAGCGCGGGCGCCAGCGCGGCCAGGATCGCGGGGCCGTCGGGCAGCGGCGCGGTATCGCTGGCGGTGCCCGCGAACACCACCCGCCCGGCGATCCGCTGGTTCAGCGCCGAGGTCAGATCATCCAGCGCGCCCGCGGCGGCGACCGAGGCGCTGCGCAGGGTTTCGGGGGCTGTCCCCTCGACCGCGACCAGCAGCATGCGGCTGCCGATCTCGCTGCCGCCCGCTGCCGCGCGATCGAGGCCGGTCTGGGCCGCAGCGGCGGCATTGGCGGCAAAGCGCGTCGTTTCGGTATAGGCGGCGATGCGCGCCATCCGCGCCTCGACCGCGGCCAGCGGCGCCAGATCGCCGCGCAGCTTGCGCTGCGGTTCGGCGCTCAGGCCGGTGGTCAGTTCGGTGCCGATGCGCCCGATCTCGGACCGCAGCGCGGCGCCGTGGCGATTGAGCTGGGTAGGCAGCGCGAGATTGCCGAGGGAAAGCCAGGTCATGGATCAGATCTCCAGCAGGCTGCGCAGCATGGCGTCAGCGGTTTGGATCACGCGGGCATTGGCGGCATAGGCCTGTTCGATCAGCAACAGGCGTTGCATCTCGCTGTCGGTATCGACGCCCTGCGCTAGCATCTGCTCGCTGAATTCGGTGTGGCGGGCCTGGGCGGTGGTGGTGCGGTCCTCGGCCGACTGGCGGGCACGCGACAGAAGGGTGAGCATGTCGCCCAGCCTTGCGGCGGCATCCTGCTGCGGCGTGCCCGGCGCCCCGGCCTGTGCGCGGTCCAGCGCGGCGGCGAGGCTGGCGATGCCGCTGGCATCGCCGACCGGGCCGGGTGCGGCGGCGCCGATGCCGTCGCGGATGCGCCACAGCGCGCCGCCCTGATCGGGCAGGATCGCCGCATTCACCGCGATCCGCCCGGCGATCCCGGGCCCAGCGGCCAGCGATCCGCCGGCATCGGTGAACAATCCCGGGCCGCCCGCCAGGGTCGGATCGGTGGCGGGATCGGCGAAGCGGGCGATCAGATCGGCGGCAAAGCCGTCGATCTGCGCCTGTACCGCCGGGGCGTCGGTATCGCGCAGCGCGAAATTCGCCGCCAGCCGCCCGCCCGCCATCGAACCGCCGGTTCCGGTGCTCAGCGCGCGGCCGTTCACGCTGAGCCCTGACAGGCCAGCGCCCAGGCTCATGCCGGCGTCGATGGCCACGCTGCGCGAAAAGTCGATCTCGGCCGGGACCGTGTCCAGCAGCAGTTCGCCCCCGGCGGTGAACAGCATGATGCGGCCGTTGGCGCGAGGGTATTCGCGCAGGGGCACGATCTCGGCCAGTTGCGAGATCAGCGCCTGGCGTTCGTCGATCAGCCCCAGCGTCGATTGATCCGAGGCCTGCAGGCGGACGATCTGGTCGTTGAGTTCGTCGATCCTCACCAACCCCTCGTTCAGGCTGCGCACATCCTGGGCGATGGCGCTGTCGGCTTCGGATCGCAATTGCTGCACCACATCCTCGATTCCGCCCAGCGTGCCCGCCAGCGCCGTGGCGCTGTCGGCGACGGCGGCCAGGCGGCTGTCGAGGTCGGGGCGGTCCGAGGCCGAGATCAGCGCCGCGTCGAAGGCCGACAGCGCCGCCGACAGCCCTTCGCCGGGCAGGCCTACCACCGATTCGATCCGTTGCCAGAAGGCGCTGGCGGTGCGGCCCGACTGGCTGCTGGCGCTGGAATCGCGGTACAGGCCCAGCAGGACCGGGTCGCCCAGCCGTGTCACCCCGGCCACCCTGACGCCGCCGGCCAGCGCCGACGAGGCCAGCGCGATCTCGCGCGGGGCATAGCCTTCGGTCATGGCGTTGGCGACATTGGCCGAGGCGACCTGCACGGCCCGCGCCGAGGCGGCGAGGCCCGAGGCGGCAGAGGTCAAGGCGCTGGAAATGCTCATGTCGGCCTCCTCTCAGGGCGATGGATCAGCGTTTGATATTGGTGGTTTCCTGCAGCATCTCGTCCACGGTCTGGATCACCTTGGCGTTCGATGAATAGGCGCGCTGGGTCTGGATCATGTTGGTCAGTTCGGCGGCGATGTCGGTCGAGGATTCCTCGCGCGCAAAGCCGATCACCTCGCCCGTCGGGCCGTCCCCGGCGTTCCACAGGAACATCGCCCCCGAATCGGGCGAGACGCGGAAGGTCTGGTTGTCCATCGCCGTCAGGCCGTTGGGGTTGGGCACATCGACCAGCGGGATCTGGGCGATGGTGCGGATCAGGCCGGAATCGTAATAGGCTTTGACATAGCCGCTGGGATCGACCTGCACGCCGACCAGCGATTGCACGGGCGAACCGTTGCGGTCGATCGACACCGGGATGAAGCTTTCGGCCATCTGGGTGATGCTGTCCTCGTCGCCCGGGCTGCCGATGTTCAGGGCGATGTCCTGACCGTTGACCGAGACGGTGAATTCGCCGGTCACCGGGTCATAGGCCCCGCCCGCGGCGCCGACATCCTGCGTCACGCTCAGGATGCGGCCGCCGTTGGGCGGCGCGGCGTCAAAGGTGATGCGGTATTCGCCGACCACGGTGCCGGTGGCCGGGTCCGTCACCGTGGCCAGCCATTCGTTCGAACTGCCGGTGCCCGGGACGGTCGGCGTGAAGCTCATCGACATGGTGTCGGTGGTGCCCAGCGGGCTGTAATATTCCAGCGCCACCTCATGCGGGGTGCCGTCGCTGTCGGCGCGCGTGCCGGTGGCGGGCAGGTTGACGCGGATCGAGATGCTGGTCGTCGGGTCCGAGGCGAACTGGTTGGAATTGATGCGGATCGGTTCCAGCCCGCCCACCGTGTCGCGCGGGAAGGCTGGGATCGTGCCGTCGGGCTGGGCCGGCCAGCCCAGCAGGATCAGCCCCGCCGGATTGCGCAGCAGCCCGTCGGCGTCAGGCCGGAAAGAGCCCGTCGTCGTCAGCATCAGCGGCAGGTTGCCGCCAGTATCGACCGCATTCGCCGACGTGACCGGCAGAAAGCCGCGGCCGCTGACGGCGAGGTCGGTGGCGTTCGAACTGTTGGTCAGGGCGCCGTGTTCATCCACCAGCCGGATCGTCGACGAGCGCACGCCCCCGGCGATATAGGGGCCGTAATGCGACCCGCCCATCACCATCGACTGGAACGAGGCCACGACCCGCTTGTAGCCCTGGGTGCCCGAATTGGCGATGTTGTCGGAGATGGCGGCGAGACGGGTCGAATTGGCGTTCAGACCGGCAATGCCGGCGTTGAACGAGGAATAGAGCGTGGACATGGAGGCTGACCTTTCGTGCGGTGCGAAGCGACTGAGGATGCGGTTGCGAAGCGACTGGCGCCGACACTGCACGAGGCGTGTTAATGCGCGCCTAACGGCGTCCGGGTTCAGAACCGGCTGCGCAGCAGGATCAGTTCCAGCCGGTTGTTGCGCACCGCCATCGGGTTGGGATCGGCGGGCCGCCGGTCGGCGTGGCCGGTGACGCGGGCGATGCGCGCCGGGTCGAAACCGTCCTCGTCCAGCAGCCGCCGCACCCGGTCGGCGCGGGCGGTGGACAGCAGCCAGCGCGGATCGCTGGCCTGCACCACGGTATAGCTGCGCGTATGGCCCTCGATGGCCAAGCGATTGGTGGCCATGGCAAAAATCCGCGACACAACGGTGATGATCCGCTCTGTCACCGGTTGCGGAACGTCGGTTTCGGCGGCAAACAGCGGGGCGCCGGGCAGATCGAAGATCTCGACAACCAGCCCCTCGTCGGTCAGCCGGGTGACGACATGGCGCAACGCCTCGTCCAGAATCGCGCTCTCGCCGCCCAGGCCCGCCAGTTGGGTCTGGATTTCCTCAAAGCTGCGCGCCTCGGCTTCGCGGTCCGAATCGGCCTCGGTGTCGCTGGCGGGGGCCGGGGCGGTTTCATCGGGGGATTCGGCATCGGTGCCGCCGAACATTCCGTCCCCGCCCGAGGAAATCCGGTGCACCGGCACCGAAGGGTTGAAGTAATCCGCCAGCCCGCGGCGCTGCGATTCGGTCGTTGCGCCCAGCAGCCACATCATCAGGAAGAATGCCATCATCGCCGTGACGAAGTCGGCATAGGCCACCTTCCAGGCGCCGCCGTGATGACCGCCCCCGACGATGACCTTCTTGCGCTTGATGATGATCGGGGCGGCGTTGTTCTGCCGACTCATCCTGTCACCTGTCCATTCACCCGGTCTTCGGGCTAGCAGACAGGTGTGAAGCCGCCGTTAATCGCGCCCGGGCCGCAGCCGTTGGCGCCCCCCGGGCCCCAGGGTGAAAATGTCGCGCCCCTCGACCACGATCACCGTCAGCGGGCCGCCGTAAGCCGCGCCGCTGTCGATGTTGACGCGGTTGCCGTAATGGGTCGGCGCCTCGATATTGGTGTGGCCGTGGATCACCAGCCAGGGGTGCGGCGTCAACACGTCGAGGAACGGCGCGCGGATCCAGCACAGATCGTCCTCGGTCTGGTCGTCCAGCGCCACGCCGGGGCGGATGCCCGCATGCACGAACAGCACCTCGCCGCGCAGGCAATAGCCGGGCAACCCTTCCAGAAACGCCTTGTGCCCGGCGGGCACCGCGGCCCGGGCCTGGCCGGGCGTGGCATCGGCGGGCAGGCCATAGCTCGCCAGCGTCGTCGCGCCGCCGATCCGCGGATGCAGGTAATCCAGATCGGCACGCAGCACCGGGTCGCGTTGCCCGTCCAGAAACAGCGTGAACATGCGGTCGTGGTTGCCCTTGAGCACCACCCACTCCTGCCCGGCCAATTGCCCCTTCAACAGCAGATCGACCACCGCGCGCGAATCCGGCCCGCGGTCCACCAGATCGCCGACATGCACCACCGGCGCCCCGGCATCGCCGACCCGGGCGCGGTCGGCGGCGATCAGCGCATGCGCGCGCTGCAACAGGTCGAGCTGGCCGTGAATGTCGCCGATGGCATAGGTACGCAGGGTCATGAGGGATTCCGCCGGTTTTGCCCGGGTCTTGTCGGCGAAATCCGCGCCGAGATCAATGCGCCCTCAGACCGGCCAATCCGCGATGATCCCGGCCATCCGCGCCTGCGCCTCGGCGTATTCGCGGGCGATGCGCCCGATGCGGTCGGCCACCGGCACCACCGCGTCGATGGCGCCGACACCCTGTCCGGCGCCCCAGATATCTTTCCAGGCCTTGGGCCGCTCGCGGTCCTCGCCAAAGGACATGCTGACCCGCGCCTGTTCCAGCGCCGCCGCATCCACCCCGGCGCGTTCCAGCGACCCCTTCAGGTAATTCCCCGTCACCCCGGTCACGCCCGCCGTCGCCACCACGTCATCCGCCGCCGAATCGACGATCATCTGCTTGTAGCCGGGCTGGGCATTCGCCTCGCCGGTGGCGATGAAGGGCGTGCCGACATAGCCCATATCGGCCCCCGCCGCCTGCGCCGCCAGCAGGGCCCGCCCGGTGGCGATGGCGCCCGACAGCAGCACCGGCCCGTCGAACCAGGCGCGGATTTCGTGCAGCAGGGCAAAGGGCGATTGCGCGCCGGTATGGCCACCGGCACCGGCGGCCACCGCGATCAGCCCGTCGGCGCCTTTGGCGATCGCCTTGCGGGCAAAACGGTCGTTGATGACGTCATGCAGCACGATCCCGCCCGCCGCATGGGCGGCGGCGTTCACGTCCTCGCGCGCGCCCAGCGAGGTGATCCAGACCGGCACCTTCCAGCGCGCGCAGATGTCCACGTCGCGCTCCAGCCGCGCATTGGTCTTGTGGACGATCTGGTTGACGGCAAAGGGCGCGGCCGGATGGTCGGGATGCGCCTGATTGTGGCGGTCCAGCTCTTCGGTGATGCGCCGCAGCCAGACCTCCAGCATCACCGGCTCGCCCGGCGCCTCGCGCGCGTTCAGCGCGGGAAAGGCGCCGATCACCCCGGCCTTGCACTGGGCGATCACCAGATCCGGCGTCGAGATGATGAACAAGGGTGCGCCGATCATCGGCAGACGCGCGGCACGCAGGGCGGCAGGAAGCTGGGCACGGCGGCTCATGGCAAAGACTCCGTAAAAGGGGCGTTGCCCGGCAAGGTGGCACGCCGATGGCCGCCCGCCCAGCCGGAACGCGGCGTCACCCGCCTGCCGCAGGGTCAACCGCCGATTCCGGCCTGCCCGTGTCGCACAAAGCGGACGGAACGGCGCGAAGGGTGTTGCCGAACGCGCGCCGACGGGTAAAGTCGATGGCAGTGAAACGCCGTGGATCGCCGCTTTTTTCAGCCGCGAGTCGCGGAATTCGGTCAGACCGCCGGTCAACGGCGCGCACAGGGAGAGTGTTGAAACCCGCTGAACCTTTCGCATCCGATGCGAGATTTCCGGCCATCGCCTGCGATGAACCGGGCACGACCACAACCCGGGTGGGGCATAACGGTCCGCAGTCGATCTGACAGGACCGACCTCACCTGACGACCAGCATATCCACAGGGAAGGATAGACTATGAAGAAACTGCTTCTTTCGACGGCTCTCGTCGGCATGGGATTCTCGGGCGCCGCTTTCGCCGAGGACGTTCCGCTGGGCATCATCTTCGGCTTCACCGGGCCGCTCGAATCGATCACCCCGGGCATGGCCGCCGCCGCGGAAATGGCCATCGCCGAGGTCAACGCTTCGGGCCAGTTCACCCTCGGCACCGTCACCTCGGTGCGCGGCGATGACGGCTGCATCGATTCGGGCCTCGCCGTCGCCACCGCCGAACGCCTCGTCACCTCGGACCGCGTGCGCGGCATCGTCGGCGCCGACTGCTCGGGCGTGACCGGTGCCATCCTGCAGAACGTCGCGCGCCCCAATGGCGTGGTGATGGTCTCGCCCTCGGCCACCTCGCCGGCGCTGTCCACCGCCGAAGATGACGGCCTGTTCTTCCGCACCGCGCCGTCGGATGCCCGTCAGGGCCAGGTGGTTGCCGACATCCTCAGCGACCGTGGCGTCACCTCGATCGCCATCAGCTATACCAACAACGATTATGGTGCGGGTCTGGCCGATTCGATCCAGGCGGCCTTTACCGCTGCGGGCGGCACCGTGACCATGGTGGCCTCGCATGAGGACGGCAAGGCGGATTACTCGGCCGAAGTCGGCGCGCTGGCCGCTGCCGGTGGCGAGGTTCTGGTCGTCGCGGGCTATGTCGATCAGGGCGGCCGCGGCATCATCCGCTCGGCGCTGGACCTTGGCGCCTTCGACACGTTCGAACTGGTGGACGGCATGATCGGCGACAGCCTGCTCGAAGCGATGGGCGACGAGATCGAAGGGTCGTACGGCCAGCTTCCGGGCGCCGACAACCCCGGCACCGGCATGTTCCAGGAACTGGCCACCGCAGCGGGCTTTGACGGCACCGGCGCCTTTGCCCCGGAATCCTATGACGCCGCCGCGCTGATCCTGCTGGCCATGGCCTCGGCGGGTTCGACCGCTTCGGCCGATTACAAGGACCACGTGATGAACGTGGCCAACGCCCCCGGCGAACCCATCTATCCGGGCGAACTGGGCCGGGCGCTGGAAATCATCGCGGCGGGCGGCGAGGTCGATTATGTCGGCGCCTCGGCGGTCGAACTGATCGGACCGGGTGAAAGCGCGGGCAACTACCGCGAGCTGGAAATCCGCGACGGGGCCTTCGAAACCGTGCGCTTCCGCTAAGGCGGGGCGTCACTGGACCAGGGCAGCCCGGGGAAACCCGGGCTGCCCGCTGCAAGGATTCGCGCATGATCCGGGTCGAAGACCTGCATAAACACTTCGGCGGCTTTCATGCCGTCGATGGTGCGTCTCTGCATATCGCCGAAGGCTCGATCACCGGATTGATCGGCCCGAACGGCGCGGGCAAGACGACGCTTTTCAACGTCATCGCCGGGGTTCTGAAACCGACCTCGGGCAAGGTCTGGATGGCCGGGCACGACATCACCGGGCTGGAACCGCACGAGCTGTTCCACAAGGGCCTGCTGCGCACCTTCCAGATCGCCCATGAATTCGCCTCGATGTCTGTGCGCGAGAACCTGATGATGGTGCCGCCGCGTCAGGCGGGCGAGGGGCTGATGTCGGCCTGGTTCCAGCGCCGCAAGGTTGCGCTGGAAGACGAGGAAATCCGCCGCCGCGCCAACGAGGTGCTGGAATTCCTGACCATCGACCATATCGCCGATGAAAAGGCCGGGCAGATCTCGGGCGGGCAGAAGAAGCTGCTCGAACTGGGCCGCACCATGATGACCGACGCCAAGATCGTCTTTCTCGACGAGGTCGGCGCCGGGGTGAACCGGACGCTCCTGAACACCATCGCCGACGCCATCGTCCGCCTGAACAAGGAACGCGGCTATACCTTCGTCGTCATCGAACACGACATGGATTTCATTGGCCGCATCTGCAACCCGGTGATCTGCATGGCCGAAGGCAAGGTGCTGGCCGAGGGCACCCTGGACGAAATCAAGGCCAACGAACACGTCATCGAGGCCTATCTGGGCACCGGGCTGAAGAACAAGGTCAAGGCGGAGGTGGGCCATGTCTGACCATCCCGTCCTGCCCGACCCCGACGCCGTGCTGATCGGCGAGGCGATGACCGGCGGCTATGGCGGCGCCGACATCCTGCATTCCTGCACCATCGCCGTCGACAAGGGCCAGATCGCCGTGATCGTCGGCCCCAACGGCGCCGGGAAATCCACGGCGATGAAGGCCGTATTCGGCATGCTGAAGCTGCGGCAGGGCCATGTGCGGCTGAACGGCGAGGACATTACCGGGCTTTCCCCGCAGGCCCGCGTCGCCAGGGGCATGGGCTTCGTGCCGCAGGTGCGCAACATCTTCCCGTCGATGACGGTCGAGGAAAACCTGCAGATGGGCGCGTTCATCCGCCGCGACGATTACCGCGAGACGCTGGAACAGGTCTATCACCTGTTCCCGATCCTGCACACCAAACGGCGGCAGGCGGCGGGCGAGCTTTCCGGCGGGCAACGCCAGCAGGTCGCCGTCGGCCGGGCGCTGATGACCAAACCCTCGGTGCTGATGCTCGATGAGCCCACCGCCGGGGTCTCGCCCATCGTCATGGACGAACTCTTTGACCGCATCATCGAAATCGCCCGCACCGGGATTTCCATCCTGATGGTGGAACAGAACGCCCGGCAGGCGCTGGACATCGCGCACAAGGGCTATGTGCTGGTGCAGGGGGCCAACCGCTTCACCGACACCGGGCAGGCCCTGCTGGCCGACCCCGAGGTCCGCCGCAGCTTTCTGGGGGGATGAGCGATGCGCGTCCTGCCCCTGCTGCTGGCCCTCTCCGCCGCGCCCGCGCTGGCCGCAGACCCCCCGGCGCCCGAGGTCTATGATTGTTCGGTCCTGCAGGCCTGCACCGTCGGCCAGCCCTGCCGCGACGATGACGGCACGCTGGTCGAACTGGCGTTCACCGATTTCACCCATGCCGAGATCACCTATGGCGGGATCGGCCCCTATCCGCTGGCGCTGGACGCCGATCTGCGCCAGGGCGCCTGGCGGATGGGCGATGTGGTGATGCAGTTCCGCCTGACCGGCGACGGCACCGCCACCCTGACCGTGACACCCGAGTTCGGCGACTTCGACCGCACGCAGGTGCAAAACCTGCATTGTTCGCCGCAGTGATGCGCCCCCTGACCGTAAAGGCCGCTGCATGGATTTCCTGAACGCCCTCGTCCTGCTTTCGAACTTCGTCCTGATCCCCGCCATTTCCTACGGCAGCCAACTGGCGCTGGGCGCGCTGGGCATCACGCTGGTCTACGGCATTCTGCGGTTCTCGCATTTCGCCCATGGCGATGTGATGGCCTTTGGCACCATGGCGGTGATCCTGTTCACCTGGTGGCTGCAATCGCTGGGCGTGTCGATCGCCCCGCTGCCCACGGCGCTGCTGGCGCTGCCGGTCGGCATCGCCGTCACGGCGCTGCTGCTGCTGGGGGTGGACCGGGGCGTGTACAGGTTCTATCGAAAGGTCCGCGCCGCGCCGATTGTCGTGGTCATGGCCTCGCTGGGGGTGATGTTCGTCGTCAACGGGCTGGTGCGATTCATCATCGGCCCCGATGACCAGAACTTTGCCGATGGCGCGCGCTTTCTGTTCACCGTGCGCGAATTCCGCGATGCCACCGGCCTCGCCGAGGGGCTGGGCCTGCGCTGGTCGCAGCTCATCACCGTGGCGGTGACGCTGATCGTCATGGCGGCGCTGTTCTGGTTCCTCAACCGCACCCGCACCGGCAAGTCGATGCGCGCGTTTTCCGACAACGAGGATCTGGCGCTCTTGTCGGGCATCAACCCCGAACGGGTGGTGACAGTGACCTGGCTGATCGTCGCCGCGCTGGTGACGGTGGCGGGCACGCTCTACGGCCTCGACAAAAGCTTCAAGGCCTTCACCTATTTCCAGCTTCTGCTGCCGATGTTCGCTGCGGCGATCCTGGGCGGCATGGGCAATCCGCTGGGGGCGGTGGCCGGGGCCTATGCCATCGCGCTCAGCGAAGTGGGCGTCACCTACGCCTTCCGCAAATTCTTTGAATACCTGCTGCCCGCCGGGCTGGAGCCGACCTCGCTGCTGCAACTCCTCTCGACCGATTACAAATTCGCGGTGTCCTTCGTGCTTCTGGTGCTGGTGCTGCTGTTCCGCCCGACCGGGCTCTTCAAGGGGCAATCGCTATGACCTTGCGCAACGCGTCGATGTTCCTCGTCATGGCCGCGCTTCTGGTGCTGGTCGGCTGGCTGCAAAGCTGGTCGGTGGCGATGGGCCTGCTGAACATGTGCCTGATCTCGGCGATCATGGCGCTGGGGGTGAACATCCAGTGGGGCTATGCCGGGCTGTTCTCGGTCGGCACCATGGGCTTTGTGGCGCTGGGCGGCCTCGCCGTGGTGCTGACCTCGATGCCGCCGGTGCATGAGGCCTGGGCCGCGGGTGGCCCCGGGGTGCTGGCCGCCATGGCGATCGGCGTCGGCGCCATCGTCGCGGCGGTGCAGGTCTACAAGCGCATGGCCAAGGGCTGGGCCCGCGCCGCGGCGCTGACGCTGGTGATCGTCGCCGGTTTCATGGCCTACCGCGCCGTTCTCGATCCGTCGGTTGCCGCCATCGAGGGCACCAACACCGCCGTTGCGGGCTATCTCGGCGGCGCCGGGATGCCGGTATTGCTGAGCTGGCTGGTCGGCGGGCTGCTGGCCGCCGGGGCCGCCTGGGTGATCGGCAAGGTCAGCCTGGGGCTGCGCTCGGATTATCTGGCCATCGCCACGCTGGGCATCGCCGAAACCATCGTCGCCGTGCTCAAGAACGAGGACTGGCTCTCGCGCGGGGTGCGCAACGTCAACGGCCTGCCGCGCCCCTATCCGGTGCCCTATGAGGTTTCGCTGCAATCCAGCCCCGAATTCGTCGCCTGGGCGCAGAGCCTGGGCTTTGACGCCGTCGCGGCCTCGTCGCTGGTGGTCAAGGGCAGCTATGCGCTGATCTTCGTCGTCGTGCTGGCGATCATCATGTGGCTGTCCGAACGCGCCTGGACCTCGCCCTGGGGCCGCATGATGCGCGCCATCCGCGACAACGAGACCGCGGCGCGGGCGATGGGCAAGGATGTCACGCGCCGCCACCTGCAGGTGTTCATCCTCGGCTCGGCGGTCTGCGGCATCGCCGGGGCGATGCTGGTCACGCTGGACGGGCTGATGACGCCGGGCTCCTACCAGCCGCTGCGCTTTACCTTCCTCATCTGGGTGATGGTGATCGTCGGCGGGTCGGGCAACAACTGGGGCTCGGTGCTGGGCGGCTTCCTGATCTGGTTCCTCTGGGTCGAGGTGGAGCCCATCGGCCTGTGGCTGATCGGCGCCCTGACCAGCACCATGGCCGAGGACAGCGCCCTGCGCGCCCATCTGATCGACGCCGCCGCGCATATGCGGCTGATGACCATGGGTGTGCTGCTGCTGCTGGTGCTGCGCTTCGCACCCCGGGGCCTGATCCCCGAGAAATGAGCGGCCGCCTGACAGCCCGGCAACCCCGCCGGGCTGTCAGCCCATGCCCATGTGATTGTTCTCCTCGCAGGACAGCTCCCAGACGCGCAGGGTGAAAGCCCGGACACCTTCCTGCACAAAGGGGTCGTCGGCGGCGATCCTGCGGGCCTCGGTCAGATCGGCGGCCCGCAGCACGATCATCCCGCCCTCGCCATCCGCGAATGGCCCGGCCATCACCAGCCTGCCCTCCCGGTCCAGCATCCTCAGATAGGCGACATGGCGGCGGATCAGTGCCGGATCGGCCTGCCTGCCCGCGATGGCGGTCAGCAGCACCACAAACCGGGTGAATTCCGCCGTCATCGTCAATCGCTCTTAGGGCTGATCCAGCGCGGCGTTCCATTCGGTCAGAAACCGCGCCCGGGTCATCGAATCCAGCGTTGACAGCAGCCCCGGGTCCAGCCGGATCGGCCTCAGCCAGGGTTGTGCCGCGAACATCTCGGGGCGCATCACCGCATAGCCGGTGGCGCTGGCCTGAATCGCCTGCCCGCGATCCGACAGCAAGAAGCGCAGCAGCGCAATCCCGTCGTCGGGCCGCGCGGCATTGGCAGGCACCAGCGCGGTGCGCTGCAAGGTGATGGTGAAATCCTCCAGCGGGACAATCTGCACACCGGAATCCGCGGGCAGATTGGCCGCCGCATAGCTGCCCAGCACGTTATAGGCCACCAGCAATTCGCCCGACAAAAGCCCGGCGATCATGTCGCCTGAACAGCAATACAGCCGCGCGTCCAGCCGCCCCATCACCTCGGCCAGCCGCCACAGCGAATCCGACAGCCGGGCGTCCTGCGTCAGGAACAGATACCCGGCGCCGGAGATCCGCGGATCATAGGTGCCGATCCGCCCGTCGAACACCGCCGGATTGTCGCGCAACAGCGCGATCAGATCGCGGCGCGAGCGTGGCGCCTGCCCGCCACGCAGCGCCGCCTCGGCCAGCAGCAGCACCACGGGTTCCTGCGCGATCGATACCAGCCGGTCGCGCCAGCGCGCCCATTCCGGCAGCACCTCGACCAGATCGGCGGGCAACGGCCCGGCGAAACCGTCGTTGGCCAGCTTCATCTGCAGATCCATCGCGGTCGAGATCACCAGATCAAAGGCCGCCCCCTCGACATCAATGGCGCGGTGAACCTCCTGACTGGCGGCCTGCACATAGTGCAGCGCCAGATCCGGCTGCCCCTCCAGAAACGCCTCGACCAGCGGGGCAAAGAAATCGATGTCGGTCGTGGCCAGCACCGACATCTGCGCCCGCGCCCCCTCGGGGCCGAAACGCCGCTCGGCCTCGATCTCGAACCCGGCGGCGGGGCCGGTGGCCAGCATCAGCCCGACAGCGGCAACCAGAGCGTGGCGCATGTCCCGCCCTCCTTTCGTTCGCTCAGCGAAAACCGCCCGCCCATGGCGCCGACCGTCTCGCTGACAATGGTGAGGCCCAGCCCCGAACCGACGACCCCGCCGACATTGCCGCCGCGCCGGAACCGCTGCGACAGCGCCGCCTGCGTCTCGCCGCCCAGCCCGCGGCCGCGGTCGGCGACGTCCAGCCGGGCAAACCCGTCCTCGGCCACCAGCGCGATGTCCACCCGCGTCTCGGCGGGCGAATATTTCAGCGCGTTGTCGATCAGGTTGCGCAGCGCCGCCTCGATCAGCACCGCATCGCCCACGGTTTCCAGCGGCGCCTCGGGCAGGGCCAGCGCGATCTCCATATCCTTCAGATCGGCGGTCGGCGCAAAGCGTTCGGCCAGCGCCGCCACCATCGCCCCCAGATCCACCCGGTCCAGCGCCCGCTGATCGGCGCGAAACAGCACCGTGGCGTGATCGAGCAACTGGTTGGCCGACCGCGCGCTTTCCTCGGTCGCGCGGATCATGCCGCGCAGCCGGGCCCGCGTCGGCTCGTCACCCGCCTGCCGCAGCGCCATTTCCGCCTCTGAACGCAGCGTGGCCAGGGGCGTGCGGATATGATGCGCCGCCTCGGCGATGAAGGTCTCGGTCTGCGACAGCGTCTGCCGCAGCCGGGCGATAAAGGCGTTCAACTGCTCGACCAGCGGCATCAGCTCGGCCGGGGCCGGGTGGCGCACCGGGCGCAGATCATGGCCGCCGCGTCGGCCCACCGCCTCGGCCAGCCGGCCGATGGGGCGCAGCAGGGTGCCCGCCGCCAGCAGGCTCAGCGGCACCGCCACCAGAAACACCGCCAGCCCCAGCGCCGCCGCCCGGTTGGCCAGATCGCGGGCGATGGCGCGCTGCCCCTCGCGCGTCTGGCCGACGATCACCAGAACCGGCGTCGCGCGGTTTTCGATCATCAGGCTGCGCGCCACCGCCGCCAGCCGCAACTCCGCGTCCCGATAGAGCGCATCATAGAACACCGGCACCAGCGCGCTGGGCGCCTCGGGCGGCAGCGGCAGGTCGTCATAGCCGGTCACGGGCAGGCGGCCGATATCCAGCCGGTGAAAGATCCGCTCCTCGCCCATCGCCGACAGCATCGAGAAGGTGCCCGGCGACAGGTCCAGCTCCGCCCCGCCCTCGACGCTGCGCAATTCTTCGGCAATCGCCGTCGTCGCCGCGCCCAGGATGCCGTCCAGCGTCGCCTCGGACGCCCGCTCGGCCCCCAGCCGCACCGCGACATAGAGGGCGATGGCCAGCACCGCCGACAGGGCGATCAACTGCACCAGCAGCCTCCGGCGCAGGCTGGGCGCGGCGCGCGCGCTCATCCCCCGGTCAGCCGATAACCGAGGCCGCGCACGGTCTCGATGCGCGCCCGGCTCCCTTCCAGCTTCTTGCGCAGCCGGGCGACATAGACCTCGATGGCATTGTCGCTGACCGGCTCGGAATAGGAAAACAGCCGGTCGCAAAGCTGATCCTTGGACAGGATGCGCCCGGGCGCCGACAGCAGCACCTCCAGCAGCCGCAATTCGCGGTTGCGCAGGTCGCGGCTCTCGCCGCCGATGGTCACGCAGCCGCCCATCGGATCAAAGGTCAGGTCGCCATAGGTCTGCAGATTGGTCATGGTGCCGCCGCGCCTGCGCAGCACCGCCCGGCACCGCGCCTCCAGTTCGGCGAAATCAAAGGGCTTGGTCATGTAATCGTCGGCGCCCAGATCCAGCGTGTCCACCCGGTCCGACACCGCCGAGCGCGCGGTCAGCACGATGACCGGCGTATCGGCCTGCGCCGCGCGGTGGCGGGCCAGAAAGCTGCGGCCGTCGCCGTCGGGCAGGGTGATGTCCAGCAGGATCAGATCATAGCGCGCCGCCGCCAGATGGTCCTCGGCATCGGCCAGATCGACGGCATGATCCACCGCATGCCCCTCCAGTTCCAGCCGCTCGCGCACCGAACGTGCCAGGTCTGCATTGTCCTCGATCAGCAGGAATCGCATTGCGTCTCTTTTTCTTGCACAATCACGACGGCGTGACAGGTCTATGCAAGGTTCCCAGCGAATCTTCACCGACGCAAGGGGGGAGGGCGTCTGTCCGCAGATCGGATGCGCGGGCCCGTCTTTGCCGAAACACTGGGAGGAAGCCAAATGACCCGCTTTTCACTGTCCGCTCTGTCGCTGAGCGCCATCGTCGCGCTGAGTGCCCCGGCGCTCGCCACCGAATGCATCGCCCCGGCGGGCGCGGGCGGCGGCTGGGATTTCACCTGCCGTCAGGTCGGCCGCATCATGCACGAACTCGGCGTCGTGCCGAATCCGGTGCAAGTGACCAACATGGCCGGTGCCGGTGGCGGCATCGCCTATGGTCATGTCGTCTCCGAACGCAGCGATGACGCCGACCTCATCGTCGCCGCCTCGTCGGCCACCACCACCCGCCTCGCGCAGAACGCCTTTGCCGGGATGACGGCCGATCAGGTGCGCTGGGTCGGCTCGATCGCGGGCGATCCCGGTGTGATCGTCGTCGCCGCCGACAGCCCCTATCAGACGCTGGGCGATCTGGTCGCCGCGGTGCAGGCCGATCCGGCCAATGTCGCCTTTGCAGGCGGCTCGGCGGTGGGCGGCTATGACCACCTGAAAGTGCTGATGCTGATGGCGCGCACCGGTTTCACCGAGGCCCGCTCGATCCGCTATATCGGCCTCGACGGCGGCGCCGACGCGATCACCCAGACCATCGGCGGCTTTACCCAGGCGATGACCGGCGACATCTCGGAAATCGGCGGCTTCATCTCGTCGGGCCAGGTGCGGGCGCTGGCCGTGCTCTCGCCCGAGCGTGTCGCGGGCTACGAACAGATCCCGACCGCGGTTGAACAGGGCGTCGATCTGGTGGCGATGAACTGGCGCGGCTTCTACGTCCCGGCCGGTATCTCGGACGAGGAATTCGCCCATTGGTCCGCCGCGCTGCAACAGGTCGCCGAAAGCGCCCAGTGGCAGGAAGTCATGGCCTCGAACGGCCTCGCACCCTACACCCTGATCGGCGCCGAATTCGAAGGCTGGGTGAACGGCAACATCGAGGAAATCCAGGCCATCTCGCGCGAGATCGGGATCATTCAGTGATGCAGGCAGACCGGATCTTCGGTCTGGTCATGATCGTGGTGGCGCTGGGGTATCTCTACAGCGCCACCCAGATCGAGACCAGCTTTCTGTCCGACCCGCTGGGCCCCCGGGTGTTTCCCTATCTGGTCGGCGGCTTCGTCCTGATCTGCGCGGCGGTGCTGGTCATCCGCCCCGATGCCAACCAGGACTGGCCGGGCCTCGGCACCACGCTGCAACTGGCAATCGCGCTGGCGATTCTGGTCGGCTATGCCTCGGCGGTGCGGCCGCTGGGCTTTCTCATCCCGACGGCCATCGCCGCCGGTGTGCTGAGCTATCAGATCAACCCCAAGCCCGTCAGCGCCGCGCTTACCGGCGTCGGGCTGTCGGCCGGTCTGTTCGTCATCTTCAAGATGGTGCTGGGGCTGGGTCTGCAAGCGGTGCCGCGCGGCTGGCTGTAAGCCTGCCGCGACCTGAATTTCGGGCGGCCCTGGCGTCGCCTGCGGGAGAGAGACATGGACATCCTGAGTAATCTGGCGATGGGCTTTTCAACCGCCCTGACGCCTTGGACATTGATGCTGGCGGTGATCGGCTGCTTTCTGGGCACCATCATCGGCGCGCTGCCGGGGCTGGGGCCGTCGAACGGCGTGGCGCTGCTGATCCCCATCTCGTTCTCGATGGGGCTCGACGCGATGTCGGCGCTGGTGCTGCTGACCTCGGTTTATTACGGCGCGATGTATGGCGGGCGGATCAGCTCGATCCTGCTGGGCATCCCCGGCGACGAACCGGCGATGATGACGGTGCTGGATGGCTATCCGATGGCCAAACAGGGCAAGGCCGGTGACGCGCTGGTGATTTCCGGCGTCGCCTCGTTCGTCGGCGCCTTTCTCGCCACCGTCGGCCTGATGCTGCTCGCGCCGCTCCTGTCGCGGGTCGCCTATCACTTTGGCCCGGCCGAATATTTCGCGCTCTACCTGCTCGCCTTCTGCACGCTGGGCGGCGTGGGCTCGAACAACCAGGCGAAATCGGCGCTGGCGGCGCTGATCGGTCTGGCCATCGCCATGATCGGCCTCGATCAGACCACCGGCATGCCGCGCTTCACCTACGGCGAGATGCACCTGATGGACGGGATCGACTTCCTCGTTGCCATCGTCGGCCTGTTCGCGGTGTCCGAGGTGTTCTTCTTCATCGAGAGCCACGGCAAGAATTCCGCCATCGGCGTCGTGCTGGGCAAGGTGACGATCCCGTGGCGTGAACTCAAACGCAGCTCCGGGGCCATGCTGCGCGGCACCGGCATCGGCTTTGTCGCCGGCATCCTGCCGGGCGCCGGGGCTTCGCTGGGCTCGTTCCTCGCCTATGTCGCCGAAAAGGGCGTGGCCCGCGACAAAAGCACCTTTGGCAAGGGCGAGCCGCGCGGCGTCGCCGCACCCGAGGCGGGCAACAACGCCGCCGCCGGGGGCGCGCTGATCCCGATGCTGACGCTGGGCGTGCCGGGCTCGGGCACCACGGCGGTGCTGCTGGCGCTGCTGCTGACGCTCAACATCACCCCCGGCCCGCTGCTGTTCACCGAACGGCCCGAGGTGGTCTGGGGCCTGATCGCCGCGCTGCTGATCGCCAACATCGTCCTGCTCATCATGAACGTGCCGATGGTCAAGATCTTCGTGCGCATCCTCAGCGTGCCCGCGCATGTGCTGCTGCCGGGCGTGACGATGATCGCCTTTGTCGGCATCTACTCGCTGACCGGCTCCACCTTCGACATGCAGATGATGGTGGCCTTCGGCATCCTCGGCTATGTCTGCCGCAAGCTGGACATTCCCACGGTGCCGATCATCCTGGGGATTCTGCTGGGCAACGCGATGGAGGACAACCTGCGCCGCGCCATGGTGCTGTCGAACGGCGATTGGAGGTATCTCTTCTCGTCCGGGGTCTCGACCGGGCTGTGGATCGCCGCTGTGCTGGGCTTCCTTGCACCGCTCGCCCTGCGCCATCTGCTCAAGCGTCCGCCTCTGCCCGAGGCCAACGAGGACTGACATGACCACTCGCGTTCTGGTGCCTTCGGGCGTCCTGGGACTGGGCTTTGACCGCGCGGCTCTGTCGCGCGGCATTGCCATGAATCCCGACATCATCGCCATCGACGGCGGTTCGACCGATTCAGGCCCCTTCTCGCTGGGGGCGGGGGAATCGAAATATTCCCGCGCCGCCACGAAATCCGAATGGCGCACGCTGATGCAGGCGCGGGCGCAGGCCGGGGTGCCGCTGGTGCTGGGCACCGCAGGCACCTGCGGCGCCGATGCCACGGTGGACTGGATGTATGCCATCACCGCCGAACTGGCCGCCGAACTGGGCCAGAAACTCAAGGTCGCGCGGCTCTATTCCCAGCAACCCGCCGAGCGTATCGTGCAGGCGCTGGCCGAGGGGCGCGTCACCCCGCTGACCCCGGCGCCCGCGATCGACGCCGACAGCCTGCGCGCGCTGTCGAACATCGTCGCGCTGGGCGGGGTCGAACAGGTGCAGGCGGCGCTGGCTACCGGCGCCGACATCATCCTGTGCGGCCGGGTGACGGATACCGCCACCATCGCCGCCCTGCCGCTGGCGCGCGGCGAGCACGCGGGCGGCGCCTGGCACGGCGCCAAGATCGCCGAATGCGGCGCGCTGTGTTCCACCAACCCCACCTCGGGCGTCATCATGGTTGATTTCGACGCGACCGGCTTCACGGTCGAGGCCATGGCCCAGACCGCGCTCTGCACGCCGCATTCGGTGTCGGCGCATATGCTCTATGAAAACTCCGATCCCTTCGTGCTCTATGAACCCGGCGGGCATCTCGATGTGCGCGGCGCCCGCTACAGCGCGCTCGATGAGCGGCGCGTGCGGGTCGAAGGGTCGCAATGGGTGCCCGGCGCCTATACCGTCAAGCTGGAAGGCGCGCGCGCGGCGGGCTATCAGACCACCATCCTCGCCGTGCTGCGCCAGCCGCATTACGTCGCCCATGCGCAGGCCTGGGCCGACAAGCTGCAGGGCTTCCTGACCGACCAGATCGAACAGCGCATGGGTCTGACCCCGCCCGATTACACGCTGGAATTCCGCCTGATCGGCGCCAGCGGCGCGCTGGGCGGGCTGGAAAACCGCAGCGGCCAGCCGGTCGAGGTGGGCGTTCTGGGCATCGTCACCGCCGCGACCCAGGCCATCGCCAGCGAAATCGGCAAGCTTATCAACCCCTTCGTGCTGCACTACCCGCTGACCGAGGATGAGGAACTGCCAACCTTCGCCTTCCCCTATTCCCCCGCCACCACCGACCGTGGCCCGCTCTATGAATTCGCGCTCAACCACATCCTGCGGCTGGATGACCCGATGTCGGCCTTCCGCCTCACGGTTTCGGAGGTCGGCTGATGGCTACGCTGGGGCAACAGGTGCTCAAGGTCCGCTCGAAAAACGCCGGGCCGTTCTGGATCACCATCGACATCTTCTGCGGCACCGAACAGGCCTTTGCCGATGTTTCGGGAAAACTCGAAACTCAGCGAATCGCCGATCTGACCGGCACGCCGCTGCAATTGGTGAAACGCTTCGACATCGCTGACCTCAGGGTCATCAAACTGTCGATCCCGCGTCCCGTGGTGCAGGGCTCGCGCGATGACCGCGACATGCACGGCGCCGCCATGGCGGTGCTGATCGACGAAATGGAGCTCTGAAACCATAGCTCTTTTTTGTGGTGACGTCCGCGAGGCAGAGGGTCAGCACCCGCCCGAGGGGGCGGACGGGCGCTGGCCCGGCGGGCTTCGCCCTTGATTCCGGGCCAAGGGGCGCCATGCCGGTCTGTTTTGAAGACAGGGCGCCTAAGCGAAACTCAGCCCCGCCGCGAACCCCTTCAGCGCCCGCACCGTGGCCCCCGCCGGGTCGGTCACACCTGGATCGGTGCCGATCAGCGTCACCACCGCCTGCGCCTGGCCCTGCCAGTCCAGGATCGGCGCCGCCACCGCCACCAGCCCGGGAATGAATCGCCCGTCCACCCCGGCAAACCCGGCCTCGCGCACCGGGGCCACCAGCCCGGCCACCCCCGCCGCGTCGCGCGGCAGGTCGCCCCCGGCCTGCGCCAGTTCCGCCGCCAGCACCGCCTGCATCGGCGCCGCCGGTCCCCAGGCCAGAAACGCCCGGCCGGTCGCCGAATGCAGCAGCGGCAGCACCGTGCCCAGCCCCATCGAGGTGACGGTCGGCACCGCCGCGCGCTCCCAGCGCACCACCGTCGCACCCTGCGTGCCCCAGACCGACAGCATCGCTGTCATCCCGGTCTGCGCCACCAGATCGGGCAGCGCATCCGCGGTGCGGTTGACAAAATCGTGCCGCGCCAGCGCCGACAGTCCCAGCCGGATCGCCCCCGGCCCCAGATCGTATTTGCCTGACCGCCCGGCCTGCACCACCAGCCCCGCATGCTGGAACGAGGCCAGATAGCGATGCACCTTCGACGGCGGCATCGCCAGATCGCGGGCCAGATCGCTCAGGCTGACCGCCTCGCGCCGCTCGGCCATCGCCGCCAGCAGGCGCAGCGCGGCATCCAGCGACTGGATGCCCCCGGCGCTGTCGTCGTCAGTCTTGCTCATGGCTTGCCAACAGCTCCTGCAACGCGCGCATCTCGCCTGCGGTCATCCCTGTCCCGGTCTGCTGGAAGAGGCCGCGCACCTCGGTCCCGGTCGCCGTCACCGCGTCGCCCAGGCTGACGGTATAGTCGATCGTCAGCGCCTTGCGTCCCCAGTCGCGCAGCACCATCGCCACGGTGATCCGGTCGTTCGGCCGCATCGGGCGCCGGAACTTCGCATCCGCCTGCATCAGCCCCAGCCCGACCGCCCCCAGCCGGGCGCAGACCGCCGCATGGCCGCCGAACTGCGCCAGCCAATCGTGGAACGTCCGGTCGAACCAGCCGTAAATATTGGGATAAAACACGATCCCCGCCGGATCGCAGTCGCCGAAGGTGACGGTATAGCTCAGGCTGTGATCGGGCGCCATTTCCGCTCCATAAAAAACATTGCGCATATCGGAAAACAATGTACCTTGCCCCGCATCCGGTGTCGAGGTCGATAGGGAGCAGACCATGCCACTTTCCAGCACGAAGAAACTGTCCAGCGTCGAGATCATCGGCGGCGGCCCGGCGGGTCTTTATACCGCCATCCTGTTGCGCCGGGCGATGCCGCATGTCCGCCTGCGCGTGACCGAACAGAACCCGCAGGGCGCCACCTTCGGTTTCGGCGTGGTGTTTTCCGATCAGGCGCTGGAATTCCTGCGCGCCGACGATCCCGAAACGCATGATCTGGTCACGCCGCAGATGGAACGCTGGCGCAACATGACGCTGAACCTGCCGGGCGGCGCGGTCACGCTGGACGGCGTCGGCTTTTCCGCCATCGGGCGGCGCGAGTTCAACGAATTCCTGCGTCAGCGGGCCGAGGCCCTGGGCATCGAAATCCGCTTCGACACGCCGATCACGGCGCTGGATCAGCTCGATGCCGATCTCATCATCGGCGCCGACGGGCTGAATTCCCTCGTCCGCCGCGCCGACGAGGCCGCCTTTGGCGCCCGTTGGGACAATTTCAGCAACCATTTCGCCTGGTTCGGCGCCGACCGGCCCTTTGACACGCTGACGCAAAGCTTCCTGAAAACCGACACGGGCGCCTTCAACGCCCATCACTACCGCTTCACGCCTGACCGCAGCACCTTCATCGTCGAATGCGACGATGCGACCTTTCAGGCCTATGGCTTCGCCGACAAGGACGAGGATGCCACCGCCCGGATCTGCGAAGAGGTCTTTGCCCCGGTCCTGCAGGGCGCGCGCCTCATCAAGAACAAATCCAACTGGCGCCAGTTCCCGAAACTCTGGTGCGAAAACTGGGTGAACGGCCGCCACGTCATCCTCGGCGACGCCGCGCATACCGCGCATTTCTCCATCGGCTCCGGCACGAGGCTGGCGATGGAGGATGCCATCGCCCTGGTCAGGGCGCTCACCACCGGGGACGATGTCGATGCCGCGCTGGCCGCGTTCCAGCAAGCCCGCCTGCCGGTGGCGAAAAAGATCGTCGATGCCGCGAATACCTCGGCCCAATGGTACGAAGGCTTTGCCGCCCGGATGGACCTGCCCCCGGTCGATTTCGCCTTCGACTATCTCACCCGCTCGGGCCGCGTCGATATGGACCGGCTGCGCAGCATGGCGCCCGGCTTCATGGCCCGCTGGCAGGCCGAACACCGCCCCGCCGCCCCGGTCGATCCGGTCGGCGACGATACGCCCGGCGCCCGCGCCATCGGCTTCGACAGGGCGGCGCATGCCAATTGCTCGGCCATCCTGTGGGACAACCTCGCCCGCAACCCCGACAAGATCGCTGTCACCGGCCCTGGCGGCACGCTGACCTACCGCGCCCTGATCGCCGAGGCGGCGCGCTGGGGCAACGCCTTCAAGGCCGCCGGGCTGCAACGCGGCGCGCGCATCCCCTTCTTCCTCGATGATACCCCGGCCTATCCCGCCGCCTTTTTCGGCGCGGTCAGGGCGGGCTTCGTGCCGGTGCTGCTGAACACCCAGACCCCACCCGATGTGCTGAATTTCTTCCTGCAGGATACCGGCGCCACGCTGGCCTTGTGCGAATCCGCGCTGGCCAGCCAGTTCAGCCCCGGGGTTCTGGCCGATACCGCCGTCACCCGCGTGGTGCTGGTCAACGGCGCCGACGACTTTCTGCACGGCCAGCCCGACACGCTGCCTGCGGCCGATACCGGCCCCGACGATATGGCGTTCTGGATGTATTCCTCGGGCTCGACCGGGCGGCCCAAGGGCATCGTGCATCTGCATCACGACATGGCCTATACCCAGCAAAGCTTTGGCGCCCATGTGCTGCACCTGCGCGCCGAGGATGTCTGCTTCTCGGTGCCGAAGGTGTTCTTTGCCTATGGCTTCGGCAATGCCTTCACCTTCCCGTTCTCGGTCGGCGCCGCCACGCTGCTGCTGCCCGGCCAGCCGCGCCCCGAGGCAGTGCTCGATTGCATCGAAACCTTCCGGCCGACGGTGTTCTTCGGCCTGCCCACGCTCTACACCGCCCTGGCCCGCGCGCCCGGTGTCGAACGGCGCGACCTGTCCTCGATCCGCCAGAGCCTGTCGGCGGCGGAAATCCTGTCGCAAGACATCTACGACGCGTGGAAAGCCCTCACCGGCCACGGCCCGACCGAAGGCCTCGGCTCGACCGAGATGCTGCATGTCTATCTGTCCAACAGCCTCACCGATCACCGCCCCGGCGCGGCGGGTGCGGTGGTGCCGGGCTATGAAATCCGCCTGCTCAACCCGGATGGCACCCCGGCCGCCCTGGGCGCCGAAGGCGTCATGCATGTGCGCGGCCATTCCAGCGCCCCGCTCTACTGGAACCGCCCCGACAAGACCCGCGACACCATGCGCGGCGACTGGGTGCATACCGGCGACCGCTTTGTCGAAAAGGACGGCTATTATTACTTTCAGGGCCGCGCCGACGACCTGATAAAGGTCTCGGGTCAATGGGTCTGGCCGCTCGAGGTGGAACGCTGCCTGGGCGATCATCCCGACGTGCATGAATGCGCCGTGCTGGCGCATGAACTGGACGACCGCCGCATGACCCTGCGCGCGGTGGTGGTGCTGCGCGCGGGGCGCCAGCCCGATCCGGCGGCGCTGCAGGCCTTCGTCAAGACCCGCCTGCAACCCTACAAATACCCCCGGATCGTCGAATTCGTCGCGGGCCTGCCGAAAACCGGCACCGGCAAGATCGACCGCCAGGCGCTCAAGGGATAGCGAGGGTGGGTTTTCAACCCACCCTCCGCGCCGCCCTCACACCGACCGCATCAACCCGCCGTCCACGCGGATGCCCTGCCCGGTGATATACCCCGCCCCCTCGGACAACAGGAAACTCACCGTCGCGGCGATTTCCTCGGCGCTGCCATAGCGCCCCATCGGCACCGAGGCCCGCCGCGCCTCCAGCTCGGGCAGGCTGTCGATCCAGCCGGGCAGCACGTTGTTCATGCGGATGCCCTGCGCGGCGTATTGATCGGCGTAAAGCTTGGTGAAGGCCTCCAGCCCCGAGCGCGCCACCGCCGAGGTCGGGAACATCGGGCTGGGCTCGGCGATCCAGGCGGTCGAGATATTGACAATCGCCCCGCCGCCCTGCGCCAGCAGGATCGGCGTCACCAGCCGGGTCAGCCGCACCACATTGAGGAAATACACCTCCAGCCCCTGCATCCATTGTTCGTCGGTGATCTCCAGCAGCGGGCCTTTCGGCCCGTGCCCGGCCGAATTCACCACCGCGTCGATGCGCCCCCAGCGGTCCATCGCCCTGTCCACCAGCGCCTGCAACACCGCCCCGTCCAGGTTCGATCCGGTGACGCCCACGCCGCCCAGCTCCCCGGCCAGCGCCTCGCCCTTGCCCGAGGCCGAGTTGATCGCCACCTTCCAGCCCTCGGATGCCAGACGGCGGGCGCAGGCGGCGCCCATGCCGGAACCGGCGGCGGTAATCAGGACAACTTTGTCGGTCATGCGGGTCTCCACGCGCTGAGGGCCAGATCCAGACGGCCCCATTCGGCGCCGTCCGGCAGGCCCAGTCTGAGCCAATGGCCGGAATAGGGAAAGCGCCGCGACCAGATCGCGTGCCGCGCCAGATGATCCTGCGCGCGCCCCGCATCCGGTGTGGCATAGGTGCGAAACAAGGCGCAACCGCCGACCAGCGCCCAACCGGCCCGTTCGGCCATCCGGTCCAGCCGCGCCGCATCGGCCTGCAACCGTTCGACGGTCAGCGCCTGCCACAGCGTATCGCGCAGCGCCTGCGCGCCGATCGCCAGCGCCGGGCCGCTGACCGCCCAGGGCCCGGCCATTTCGGCGGCGCGCTCCAGCAGCGCCGGGGCGCCCAGCAGAAAGCCCAGCCGCACCCCGGCCAGCCCGTAGAACTTGCCAAACGAGCGCAGCACCAGGATGTTGTCCACCCCGCGCCCGGCCACCGACAGCCCCGGCTGCGGATCGGCAAAGCTTTCGTCCACCACCAGCAGGCCCACCTTGCGCGCCAGCCCCTCCAGCGCCTCGGGCGCCCAGTCGCGGCCATCGGGGTTGTTGGGATTGACCACCACCGCCAGATCGGCCCCCGCCAGCCCGCGCAGCCCCTCGACCGGTTCCACCGCCCAGCCCTGCGCCGCCAGCGAGGCCGCATGCTCGTTATAGGTCGGCGCGATGATCCGCGCCACGCCGGGCGCCCGCAGCCGGGGATAGAGCTGGATCGCCGCCTGCGCCCCCGCCAGCGGCAAGATCCGCCCGGTCGCCGCGCCATAAGCCAGCGCCGCCGCCTGCGTCAGATCGGCCAGCGCCCCCGCCGTCGGCAGCGCCGTCCAGACCTCGGGCGCCAGCAAGGGCACGGGATACGCCCGCCGGTTGATCCCGGTAGACAGGTCGATCCAGCCCTCGCCGCCGTATTCGGCCTGCGCCGCCTGCAGATTGCCGCCGTGGTCCCTCACCATCCCATCACCGCCACCATGCCGATCCCCACTGCCAGCGCCACCATCGCCCGGCGGTACAGCCGCAACCCCCGCGCCAGATCGCCCGGCCCCGGATCGGGCGCCGCGCCATTGACCCAGGGTTCCGCCGCCACCCGGTCCCCGTAAACGCGCGGACCCGACAAACGGATCCCCAGCGCCCCGGCCATCGCCGCCTCGGGCCAGCCCGCATTGGGCGAGCGGTGGCGGCGCGCATCCGCCCGCATCGCGCTGACCGCAGCCCCGAACCGCCCCGAGACCAGCGCGAACAGCCCGCCGGTCAGCCGCGCCGGGATCAGATTGACGCCATCGTCGATCCGCGCCGAGGCCCAGCCGAACTGCTCATAGCGTTCGTTGCGATGGCCGATCATCGAATCCAGTGTGTTGATCGCCTTGTAGGCGGCGATCCCCGGCAGCCCCGCCACTACCCCCCAGAACAGCGGCGCGACGATCCCGTCCGAGGTGTTCTCGGCCAGGCTCTCCACCGCCGCCCGCGCCACCCCGGCCTCGTCCAGCCGGGCCGGATCGCGGCCGACGATCATCGCCACCGCCGCGCGCGCGCCCGGCAGATCGCCCGCCGCCAGCGGCCGCGCCACCGCCGCGACATGGTCATGCATCGACCGGATCGCCACCAGCGGCCAGACCAGAACCCCGGTCAGCACCACGCCCGGCCAGCCGCCCGGTAGAACCCGGGCCAGCAGCGCCGCCAGCCCGCCCGCGACCCCGATCACCAGCAGCGCCACCACCACACCGCGCAGACGCCGCCCCGGGCCGCGGTTCAGCGCCCGCTCCAGCCCGCCGATCAGCGCGCCCAGCCACGTCACCGGATGGCCGATCCGCCGGTACAGCGCATCGGGCCAGCCGACCAGCGCGTCGATCGCCATGGCCAGCAGCATCGCCGCGGCAAAACTCATGCCCCGCCCCCCTGAAACCGGATCACCCCGGCAAATCCCGCCGCCTGCAACGCTGCCCCGGCCCCGTCGGGCACCGTGCCGGGGGCAAAGATCAACCCGCGCGCGCTGCCGGTATGGGCGATCATCCAGCCCGCCGCACCCAGCCGCTGCGCCAGTCCCGCCGTGGGGTCGCCCGCCGGTCCGCGCCGCGCCAGCGTGCGCGCGGCCGACAGGCTGGCCACCTCGGCCAAGGCGCCCAGATCCGCCAGATCCTGCCAGCGCGCCACCAGATCGGCGATGTCGGGGAAATCCTGATCCTCGGCCCGGGTTCGCAGCCCGGGGCCCAGAAACCCGCCCAGCACTTCGAAGGCGGGCAGCGGCGCCCGGCGGGCCAGAACCCGCCCCTCGCGCGGGGCGAACAGCAGCCGCTCGGCCCGCGCCAGCATCAGCGGGTCGCTGGCCCCCTCGGCGGCGACGCAGGCGCGCGCCAGATCCTCGGGCGGGCCGTCAAAGCCCAGCCAGCGCGCCAGCGCCACCAGCGCCGCGGTCGAGGAACCGGCCCCGCCGCCCTGCGGCATCGTCGCGCTGACCGGGGGCAGCGCCCCGGGCACCGGCAGATCCAGCGCCGCGCACAGCGCCCTGACACGGCGCGGCCCCAACAGCCCGGCCTCGCCCCGGGCGCCGATCTCGACCCACAGCGCCGGGCAGGGCAGCGACACCAGCGCCACCGGCCCGTCCGCGCCCAGCCGCCCCTGCATCAGCTCGCCGAAATGCCCCGCCACCCGCAACGACGCGGGGCGGGGCACGGGCGAGGGGACGGGATCATGCATCGCGCAGCCCAGAGGCAGCCCCGGCCCCGGGTCGCCAGACCTCGGGGCCAGAGACAGCCGGCGTCAGTTGAGCGCGCGCACGGTCTGCGCGGCGGCGCGCAGCACCGACATGGATTGCGCGATCAGCGGCGCCACGGCCTCGGTCGCCAGCACCACATCGCCGGGCTGGATGTCGAAACCCTCGGCGGCGAACAGCCCGTCGGCGCTGGTCAGATCGAAGGTGAAGATCACCTCGGTCTGGCGCGGATAGGCGCCGACCGGCCGCACCAGACTGGCCGGATATTGCCGCAGCACCATCACGCCCTCCAGATTGGCGCGGGTCTGCGACAGGCCGCCGATGGTGGACAGCGCATCCAGCGCGTTGATCTGCTCGCGCTCGAAATACACCACTTCCTGACGCCCGGCTGCGCCCAGCGCGATGTAATTGCGGCTGTCCTCCTCGACGAGGATACGGTCGCCGCCGCGAAGCTGGATGTCATTCGCCGGGTTCGAGAACAGCTCGCGCGCCGGGATCGCATAGGCCACACCGGCCCGGTTCAGCCGCACCAGCGGGTTGCGCAGCGACGAGGCGATGCCGCCCGATTCCGCCAGCACGCTCAGGATGGTCGGGCTGATTTCAGGCAGCGCCACCCGGCCGGGACGCGCCACGCCGGTCACAACGTCGATGGTGTTGCCCGAACCCGGCACCACCGTCAGTTGCACCTGCCCGTCGGGCACGATCGCCGTCAGTTGCGACTGGATCTCGCGCCGGGCCTGTTCCGCCGACATTCCCGCAAGACGCACCTCGCCGACATAGGGCACGAACACCTGACCCGAGGACGATACCGGCACGTCCTGCATGTTGACGACGCGCTGTTCGCCTGTGGTCAGCAGCGAATCCGGCTGGCTGTCCCAGACCGAGATGGTCAGCAGATCGCCCGCGCGCAGGGTCCGCGCCGTCGGCGAGGCGCCGGTCGATGTCCAGTTGTGGCGCAGCTCGGGATGGGCCAGCGGCCAGTTTTCCAGCTCGTCCAGCGAGGCGCGGGTGACGGGGAACACCTGCACGTCGGAATTCTCGTCGCCGGTGCCGCGCAGAACCTCGCTTTGCAACGCCGCGCCGCGCGGCATCGAACACCCGGCCACCAGCGCCGGGATCAGCAGCACCGCCAGACCCCGCCAAAGCGCCCGCGGCGCTCGGAACGGGGGCACGGGAATTGGGGTCGCGTTTGTCATGTCTCGGCCGCCTGCATTGTCCCTCGCATGCCGCTGGGTATTCCCCTTCGCCCCGTCGTTGCGGGATTGCGGCATCGCTCGGGCGCAACGCTACTTGGCTTGGGGCTGCGCGGCAACCCGCGGGCGGCGGATTGTTCGCCCGCCGGGGCGCCCGCGCCACACCCGGCGCCACACCCGGCGACGGGCTAGGCAGATCGCCGCGCGCGGTCTAGGCTGGGCGACGCGCAGCGGGGGGCGGGGATGAGTACAGGCACCAGAACCTATCAGACCGATGCCGTGGTGGTCGGCGGCGGCCTCGCCGGGCTGGTCGCCGCCTGCGAACTGGCCGGGCGCGGCCGCCGCGTGCTGCTGCTCGATCAGGAGGGGCGCCAGAATCTGGGCGGACAGGCGTTCTGGTCGCTGGGCGGGCTGTTCATGGTCGATACACCCGAACAAAGACGCATGAAAATCAAGGACTCGCGCGATCTGGCGCTGTCCGACTGGCTGGGCTCGGCGCAATTCGACGGCCCGCAGGATCACTGGCCGCGCCGGGTGGCCGAGGCTTATGTCAATTTCGCCGCCGGGCCGATGCGCGACTGGCTGCACGGCATCGGGATGCGCTGGTTTCCGGTGGTCGGCTGGGCCGAACGCGGCGGCGCGCTGGCGCAGGGCCACGGCAATTCGGTGCCGCGCTTCCACGTCACCTGGGGCACCGGACCGGGGGTGCTGGCGCCGTTCCTGCAGCGGGCGGCTGCGCTGGAATCCGCTGGTCGGCTGGTCATGGCCTTCCGCCACCGGGTGACGGCGATCACCCGGCAGGCCGGGCGCATCGCCGGGGTCTCGGGCGCGGTGCTGGAGGATACCGATGTACCGCGCGGGCAGCAATCCAGCCGCCGTGTCACCGGCAGTTTCGAGGTCGAGGCCGGGGCGGTCATCGTCACCTCGGGCGGCATCGGCGGCGATTTCGACCGCGTGCGCCGCGCCTGGCCGGTCGGGCGCCTCGGCCCCGCGCCGCAACGCATGGTCGCCGGGGTGCCCGCGCATGTTGACGGGGCGATGCTGGACGTCGCCGCCGCGGCGGGGGCCGCGCAGATCAACACCGACCGGATGTGGCATTATTGCGAGGGTATCCGAAACTGGGCGCCGATCTGGCCCGCGCATGGCATCCGCATCCTGCCCGGCCCCTCGTCGCTGTGGTTCGACGCGCTGGGCGCGCGGATGGAGGCGCCGTTCCTGCCCGGATTCGACACGCTGGGCACGCTGAAACGCATCCTGTCCACCGGGCACGCCCATTCCTGGTTCATCCTGACGCAAGGCATCATCAAGAAGGAATTCGCCCTCTCGGGCAGCGAACAGAACCCCGACCTGACCGCCGGGCGCTGGGGCGCGGTGCTGAAGGCCCGGCTGGGCGCGGGCGGCAAGGCCCCGGCCCCGGTCGAGGCCTTCAAGGACAAGGGCGAGGATTTCATCACCGCCGGCACGCTCGAGGATCTGGTGGCGGGCATGAACCGGCTGGCTGCGGCGATGGGCGACCCGCTGCTGGACCCCGCGGCGCTGCGCGCGCAGATCGAGGCCCGCGACAGCCAGATCGCCAATCCCTTCGCCAAGGACGCGCAGATCACCGCCATCCGCGGCGCGCGCCAGTACCGGGGCGACCGGCTGATCCGCACCGCGAAACCGCACCGCATCCTCGATCCGGCGCAGGGCCCGCTGATCGCCGTGCGGCTGTCGGTGCTGACCCGCAAGACGCTGGGCGGCCTGCACACCGACCTCGACGGCGCGGTGCTGGACGCAGACGGCAACCGCATCGACGGCCTGTTCGCCGCCGGGGAATGCGCCGGTTTCGGCGGCGGCGGCTATCACGGCTATAACGCGCTGGAGGGGACGTTTCTGGGCGGCTGCCTGTTCTCGGGCCGCAGCGCGGGGCGGGCGGCGGGGTAGTGTCGGGGGGCTGCCGCCCCCCGAACCCCCCGCCTCAGGGGGAGCACGCTCCCCCTGAGAACCCCCGTGAGTATTTGACGGCAAGATGAGGGGCAACAGATGATCAAGGCCTGCGTGTTCGATGCCTATGGCACGCTGTTCGACGTGGGCTCGGCCGCGCGGATCGCCGCCGCCGAGCCCGGGGCGGAAGGCTGGGCGCCGCTTTGGCCGCGCATCGCCGGGGAGTGGCGGCGCAAGCAACTGGAATACACCTGGCTGAGGGCGGTGGCCGGGCATCACGCCGATTTCTGGCAGGTGACGCGGGACGCGCTGGACTGGGCGCTCGACAGCGCCGGGCTGGCGGACCCGGCCCTGCGCGCGCGCCTGCTGGCGCTTTACTGGGAATTGCCCGCCTTTCCCGAAGTGCCCGGGATGCTGGCGGCGCTGGCCGAGCAGGGGCAGCGGCTGGCGATCCTGTCGAACGGCTCGCCGGGGATGCTGGCGGCGGCGGTGGATTCCGCCGGGCTGCAGGGGCGGTTCGAGGCGCTGCTGTCGGTCGAAAGCGTCGGCGTGTTCAAGCCGCATGCCCGGGTCTATGATCTGGTCGGGGCCGGGCTGGGCCTGGCCCCGGACGAGGTGCTGTTCGTCTCGTCGAACGGCTGGGATGCCTGCGCGGGCGCCGCCTATGGCTTTGCCTCCGCCTGGGTCAACCGCGACGGCGCCGCGCGCGAACGGCTGTTCGGCCAGCCCGACCACATGCTGCGCAACCTCGGCGCCCTGCCTGCGCTGGTGGCCGGGCTGGCGGCAAACCCTTAACGTGTAAAATTTGCACTGGCAGCATTCCGCGGCGCTGCCTAGACTGCCGGGCATGAACCAGATCCTCGATTCCCGCTATTCCTGGACCCGCCTGCTGATCTCGCTGGCCATTGCCACGGTCGGCAATGTCGGCATGTGGTCGATCATCGCCCTGCTGCCCGCCGTGCAGGCCGAATTCGGCGGCGGGCGCGGCGGCGCCTCGGTGCCCTATACGCTGACCATGGCCGGATTCGCGCTGGGCAATCTGGTGCTGGGCCGCGCGGTGGACCGGTTCGGCGTCAGCATGGCGCTGGCCGGGGCGGCGGTGCTGTCGGGGGTGGGCTATGCGCTGGCGGCGCTCAGCCCGTCGATTGCCCTGCTTTCGGCGGCGCAATTCCTGATCGGGCTGGGAACGGCCTGCTTCTTTGGCCCGCTGCTGGCCGACATCTCGCTGTGGTTCCGCAAGCGGCGCGGTATCGCCGTCGCCATTGCCGCCAGCGGCAATTACCTGGCCGGGGCGATCTGGCCGGTGGCGCTGTCGGGGGTGCTGGCCGGGCAGGGCTGGCGCGCGGTCTGCTGGATTCTGGCCCTGCTGGTGCCCTTGGTCGTGGTGCCCGCCGCGCAATTGCTGCGCCGCCGCGTCCCGGCCGAAAGCCTGACCGCCGCCGCGCAATCCACCGGCCTCGCCGTGCGCCGCGCGCCGTTCTCGCCGCCGGTGCTGATGTGGATGCTGGCGCTGGCCGGGGTCGGCTGCTGCGTCGCCATGTCGATGCCGCAGGTGCATCTGGTCGCGTTCTGCGTCGATCTGGGCTATGGCCCGGCGGTAGGGGCCAACATGCTCAGCGTCATGCTGATGGGCGGGGTGGTGTCGCGGCTGATCTCGGGCTTTGTCACCGACCGGCTGGGCGGCATCCCGACGCTGCTGATCGGCTCGGTCGGGCAGATGGTGGGGCTGATCCTGTACCTGCCTTTCGACGGGCTGGCCTCGCTCTATGTGGTCAGCCTGATCTTCGGCCTCAGCCAGGGCGGCATCGTGCCCGCCTATGCGATCATCGTGCGCGAATACATGCCCGCGCGCGAGGCCGGGTCGCGCGTCGGCTTCGTCATCATGGCCACCATCGTCGGCATGGCGCTGGGCGGCTGGATGTCGGGCTGGATCTATGACGTGACGGGGTCTTACACTTGGGCGTTCCTGAATGGCATCGCCTGGAACCTGCTCAATATCGGTGTGATGCTGGCGATCCTGCTGCGCAGCCGACCGGGCCGGGCGCCCGACGGGCTGGCGGCGGCCTGACGGAAAAAGGGACGGCGCCCGAAAGACGCCGTCCCGGAGCCGTGGAAATTTCTGAATCAATACCACCAGAGTAACGGGGGTTCCGCCCCCTAAGAACTGTCACTTGTGACAGGTCAGAGCGGCAGCAGATGGCGGCTGACAGCGATGGCGATCGCCTCGGGGCGCGAGCGGGCGGCCAGCTTGCGGCGGGCGTTCTCGAAATGGAACCGCACGGTGCGCACCGCGATCCCGGCCTGCGCGGCGATGCCCGCATCGCTCAGTCCGCGCCGGGCCAGGCCCAGAACCTCGGTCTCGCGCCGGGTCAGCGCCGCGGCGGCGCCCGGCGGCTGCACCCACAGCGCCCGCAGCCGGTCATGCGCGTGCTCCAGCAGGAACTGCAACTGGCTGCGCAGCAGCGCGTCGGGCTCGGGGCCGGGGCCGCAGACCCCGGCCACCCCGGCATAGCCCTGCGCGCGCCAGACCGGCACCATCAACCCCTGCGGATAGCCCAGCCCCGCCGCGTAATCGAGCACCTCGCGTTCCGCCGCCGAGGGCATGAAACCCAGCCGCCCGGCCCGCAGCTCGGCGATGGTAAAGGCGCGCGCGGCCCCGGCCAGCGCGCGCAGCGTCGGGTCACGGTCGCCGAAGCGGCGCTCGAAATAGGCGGTCTGGAATTCCAGCGGCCAGTTCGTCACCATGAAATTCCCCGGATAGGGCGCCTCGGGATGGGGCAATGCGCCGATGACATAGACCGGAAAGCCCCGGGGGCCGGTCAGCGCCACCAGCTCGGCGCAGACGGCGCCGATGGTCGGCGCGCGGGCGATGCGTTCGGGAAAGAGGAAGAGGTCCAGCATGCGCTCCTGACCCGGTCTCGGCAGGCCAGCATGGCACAGGCGCCGCCGCGCGCCAAGCCGCAGAGGCGGTCTTGCACCGGCCCGCGATTGCCCTAGCATGGCGTCTGTCAGACAGGATCAGCCCCATGCCGCACGATCATCCGCACGACAACCACCTCGACCCGATGGAGGCCCGCGTCCGCGCGCTCGAGACGATCCTCACCACCAAGGGCCTGATCGATCCCGCCGCCGTCGATGCCATCATCGAAACCTATGCCGAAAGGGTCGGCCCGCAGAACGGCGCCGCCGTGGTCGCCCGCGCCTGGACCGATCCCGATTTCGCCGCCCGCCTGCGCGTCGATGCCACCGAAGCCTGCGCCGAGATGGGCTTCACCGGCCGTCAGGGCGAGCATGTTCAGGCGGTGTTCAACACCCCTGAACAGCACAACGTCATCGTCTGCACCCTGTGCTCGTGCTATCCATGGAGCCTCTTGGGCCTGCCGCCGGTCTGGTACAAATCCCCGGCCTACCGCGCCCGCGTGGTGATCGAACCGCGCGCCGTGCTGGCCGAATTCGGGCTGGCGCTGCCCGAGGGGACAAAGCTGCGCGTCTGGGATTCCACCGCCGAACTGCGCTATCTGGTGGTGCCGATGCGCCCCGAGGGCACCGGCGGGATGGATGCCGCCGCGCTGGCAGCCCTCGTGACCCGAGACAGCATGATCGGCACCGGCCTGCCGCGGGCCGCCGCATGAACGGCCCGCACGATCTGGGCGGCAAGATGGGCTTTGGCGCTGTCGCCCCCGAAACCGACGAGCCGCTGTTTCACGCCGGTTGGGAGGCCCGGGCGCTGGGCATCGTGCTGGCCTGCGGCGCGCTGGGCCGCTGGAGCCTCGATGAAAGCCGCCACGCCCGCGAAAGCCTGCCCCCGGCGGTCTATTATTCTTCGAGCTATTACGAAATATGGTGCCGCGCGCTGGAAATCCTGCTGCAACGCCACGGCCTCGTCACCGCCGATGAACTGGCGCGGGGCACCGCCGCCCCCGCCGATCCCGATCCCAAACGCCTGCCCGCCGAGCGTGTCGCCGCCATCCTCGCCCGGGGCGCGCCCTGCGACCGGCCGGTGGCCGGAGTGCCGCGCTTTGCCCCCGGCGAAAGCGTGCGCTGCCGCAATGCCCATCCGCGCAGCCACACCCGCCTGCCGACCTATCTGACCGGCCGCAGCGGCGTGGTGGAATCGGTGCATGGCGGTTTCGTGCTGCCCGACAGCAACGCCCATGGCAAGGGCGAGACGCCGCAGCGCCTCTATACCGTGGTGTTCGACGCCGCCGAGGTCTGGGGCGCCGACAGCGAACCGGGCCTGACCCTCAGCGCCGATCTGTGGGAGAGCTATCTTGAAAGCGCCTGACACCCCGTTTCAGGCCCCTTGGCAGGCGCAGGTCTTTGGCCTGACCGTGGCCCTGTCCGAAGCCGGCCTGTTCCCCTGGCCCGACTGGACCCGGGCCCTGGGCGCCCGGATCGCCACCGGCGCCGATTACTGGGACGCCTGGGTGCAGGCGCTGGAGGGGATGCTCGCCGAGCGCGGCATCGCCCTTCCCGCCGAGGTCGCCTCGCTCGCCCATCGCTGGCAGGAGGCCGCCCACGCCACGCCGCACGGGGTGGCGATCCGGTTGGGGGATGAGGGGTAGGGGGCGAAGCGGTCGTTCAATGCAGTCGCCTCAACACCCGCGTTTGGCGTTTAACCCGCTTACATGGAATAGTCTTAGGTACCTATTCATCAAATGGAAGTCCCCGAAGTTTTGCATCCTCATCGCTGAATCTATTGATAAAACGCCCCATTTTTCTTTGATATAGAATCCGCATTTCCAAGGCTTCCGGAACAGAAAGCCGCATCTTAACGATGAATTGTACACCGTCAGTCATATATGCGGACTGGTATGCGATTGGCAGGTGAAGTGGGCGAATACTCAATAGCATAATCGCGCCGCCCAGTGCATTGAGAGGGCCGATCTTCCCGGATTCTTCTTGCCACCAAAATGGCGCAACCCTTGTTGATACAGAAATGCAGATTGCATCGGAACGTCTATCAACAAATCTCGACAGTCGCCGAGGAATAGGAAATTTTTGATAGTGCAGCGCGCATCCAAGGTGCTTCCCAAAGTATCTTGCTAACTCAACGCGATGCGAGAGCTTCACTTCGTGCTCTTTAGTGTGACTTTGCATACTTTCAAGGTCTTCGAGCGTAGTGCGGACAATTGTTGAGTCCTCGTTTCGAAACTCATCATAGCTTCGATCCGCTTTCTGCGAAGTTTGATTGTTGCAGCGCGCACAGATAGCGTTTTCGAATTTCAGAAGTTTTGAATTGAGGCCCTGGATTGGTTGATCTCTGCCAGTTGCGACCCTCATGAAACTTGGTTTCATCATTGGGTGGCGTTGGAGGTCGGATTTCTTGATTTTATGTTCCCCGGACAGTTGTTCCGTTGAGCCGCATATCCAACAATAATTAGGTGTTCGACGACTGAAAAGCATGTTTTTCCCAAAGTGCGGAAATATTGCCTACTCCCCCCCTCATCGCCGATGCAACACCTCCACCCCCAGCACGGTCGGCAGGTGGCGGGCGATCTCGCCCCAGGTCTCGCCGCCGTCGTTCGAGGCAAAGACGCTGCCCGAATTGGTGCCGAAATAGATCCCCGCCTGCGCCGCCCGGTCGGTGGCCATCGCCTGCCGCAGCACGGTGAAATAGGCGTTGTCGGGCAGGCCGTCGCGCATCGGCTGCCAGCTATCGCCACTGTCGGCCGATCGCCAGACCGTCGCCTTGCCCTCGGGCGGGGTGCGCCCGCCCCATTCGCTCAGCGGCAGTACGAACAGCGTGTCGGGGTCTTGCGGATGCACCGCCACCGGAAAGCCGAAATTCGACGGCAACCCCTCGGTGATCTCATGCCAGGTGCGTCCCTCGTCGCGCGAACGGAACACGCCGTTGTGGTTTTGCATATACAGCGTGTTGCCATCGCCGCTGCGCACGATGTTATGCACGCACAGCCCGACATCGGTGCCGCATTCGCCGGTGATCGGGTCGGGCGTCGTCGCCTGATTGCTGCGCCGGTTGCGGCGTTCCCAGGTCTGGCCGCCGTCCTCGCTGGCAAAGACCCCGGCGGCGGAAATCGCCACCCACAGCTTTTCCCCCTCGCCCAGGATCGTATGCAGCACCAGCCCGGCGCCGCCCGGCTCCCACCCTTCCGCCGAAGGGTGGTTCGACAGCCCCTCGACCCGCTGCCAGCTTGCGCCCCGGTCCGGACTGGCGAACAGCGCCGCCGGTTTCGCCCCGGCATAGAGCGTGTCGCCGATCAGGCTGACCACCCACAGCGCATTCACCTGCCCCTTGAACGGCGCATCCGGGTTCGGCCCGCGGCCCAGCATCTTGCGGAATCCCTCATCCTTGGCGAGGTATTCGTCCATCATCCCGTTCGACAATTGCGAATGCGTCCAGCTCGCGCCGTGGTCCTCGGATTTCCACACCGCGCAGCCCTGCCATTCGCCGCCCGCCGCCGCCCAGATCGTGCCCGTCGCCGGATCGCCGCAGGCGTGGTTGACCGGCCAGCCGTCGCAGAACGGGCCGCTGAGGCGCCAATCCTTCCGCTCGCCATCCGAATCGACCAGAAACAGCCCCTTGCTGGTGCCGACCAGCACTGTCACGCTCTCGCCCATCGTCTCCTCCCGTTTGCGCAGAGGGACAGGCTAGCACAGGTTCCGTACCGTTTGGTCTGTTTCTTTCAATACCGCGCCCCGGTGAGGGTGGCGCGAAAGAATCCCTCATAGGCGGGCGTGCCCCACAGATTGCCCAGCTCCAGCCGCGACGGGATGGTGAAGCCGTTGAATTCGCGCGATTCCAGCACGCGCCCGCCAAAGCTCTGCAACCGGAAAACCCGTTCGGCATTGGCATCCGACCAGCGCAGCGCCGACAGGCTGACCACCGCGCCCGCCGCGTCCAGCACCATCTCCATCGGCGCAATATCCCCCAGCGCCGGGAACGAAACCCGGGCCGAATCGGCGCCGGTCTGCTCCCAGACCGCGCCGTTTTCCGGCAGCAGCGCCGCGGGTGCCCAGATCGATTCCATCATCGCCCGCGTTCCCGCCGACCGCCGGTGATCCGCCGTTCCGCCCACCCGCGCCACCGGCACCAGCCCCCACAGGCCGAACCGTGTCCAGCTTTCCGCCCCGGCCAGCGCATCCGATCCGCCGATCCGCATCAGCCCGCCGCCGAACCCCGCCTGCCAGACGAATGCCCCGGGCGCGGCCAGAACCTGCGTCGCCTGCATTGGCAAGGGTTTGCCGTTCAGCAGAAATTCCCCCTCCATCCGCAATTCCACCACCGGTGACAGCAGCGTGCCCGGGGCGATGGCATGGGCGAAATAGCGCCGCGCCACCTCGGGCAGCGCCGCCACCATCGCCGGATCAAAGCGCGGCGGCTCAACCCTGCGCCCGGCCAGCAGCGCCCGGGTCAGGCGCCCGGTGTCGCGGGCATCGCGGATCGCCAGCAGCGCCAGCCCGGCCCCGGCCAGCAGCAACGCGACAAGAACGGCCATCAGGATCAATCGCAGCATGGCAGGCTCCCTTTGGGGCCGCTTTGCCACAGACCCCGCGCCCGCGCCTTGATGCAGGGCAAGGCGATACGTCTTGACAGACGTTCGGGCGCCCTCAATATGACGAATGATTCATATGTCAGGACAGCCATGCCCGAGGTCATCCCCCCCCGTCAGCCCGCCGCGCGCGCCGCGCCCTCGCGCCCGCGCACCCGCCGGGGGCAGGATACCCGCGACAGCCTGCTGCGCGCCGCCGAGGCGGTGATCGGCGAGGTCGGCTTCGCCGCCGCCTCGATCGCGGATATCACCCGCCGCGCCGGGATCGCCCAGGGCACCTTCTACATCTATTTCCAGTCCAAGGACGAGGTATTCCGCGAACTGGTGATCGAAATGGGCAAGCTGACCCGCGCCTTTCTGGCCGAGGCCGTGGCCGGCGCCCCCGACCGCCTGACCACCGAACGCCGCGGGCTGCGCGCTTTTCTGGCCTTCGTCGCCCAGCGCCCCACGCTCTATAACATCGTCATGGAGGCGCGGTTCGTCGCCCCCGATGCCTACCGCGCCTATTACACCACCTTTGCCCGTGGCTATGCCCAGAACCTCGCCGCCGCCGCGCGCGAGGGGGAAATCCGCCCCGGCGATGCCGAAACCCGCGCCTGGGCGCTGATGGGCATGGCGATTACCCTCGGGGAACGCTTTGCCATCTGGGAATCCGAGGCTAACCTCGACCGCGTGGTGGACGAGGTTTTCGACATGCTGGAACGCGGACTGCGACCATGACCCTGGTTTCGTTGACCGAAGCCGCAGGCATCGCCCGCCTGACCCTGCGCCGCGACAGCCGCGCCAATGCCCTGACCGCCGAAGTGCTCCAGGATCTCAACGCCGCGCTGGATCGTCTGGGCGAGCCGCGCGCGCTGGTGCTGCTGGCCGCCGGGCGGAATTTCTCGACCGGCGGCGATGTCGCCCGCTTTGCCGCCGAGGTGGCGGCGGGGCAGGGCCGCGCCTATGCCGGGCGCACGCTGGGCGCCCTCAACACCGCGATCCTGCGGCTGGCGGCGCTGCCCTGCCCGGTGATCGCCCGCGTTCAGGGCGCGCTGACCGGCGGCGCGCTGGGGCTGGTGCTGGCCGCCGATCTGGTGGTGATGACGCCCGATGCCTTCGTGCAACCCTTCTACGCTCCGGTCGGCTTTGCCCCCGATGGCGGCTGGACCGGGATGCTGGCCGCCCGGATCGGCGCTGCCCGCACCCGGGCGCTGCACCTGCTCAACACCCGCCTGACCGCCGCCGAGGCGCAGGCGCTGGGCCTCGCGCAGGCGGTCAGCGACACCCCCGATGCGGTGATCGACCAATGGCTTGCCACCCTCGCCGCGCATGACCCGGCCAGCATGGCCGCCACCAAGCGCCTGCTCGCCACCGATCTCGCCGCCTCGCTCGAGGCCGAGCGTCGCGCCTTCCTCGATCTGGTCGATACCGCGCCCGCGCAGGCGGGCATGGCGCGCTTTCTCGCCACGCTGGAAAAGGCCTGACCATGGGCCTGATCCCCGATCTCGCCGCCCGCCGCGCGCAGCTCTCGCCCGATGCCCCCGCCTTTCTCGACCATGAAACCGGCGCCACCTGGTCCTTTGCCCGCGTCGATGACGCCGCCGCCCGGCTGGGCGCCGCGCTGCTGGCCCGGGTGCCACGCGGCGCCCGCGTGGCGATCCTGTGCCACAACCGCCCGGAATTCTTCGTCGCGCTCTTTGCCTGCCAGAAGGCCGGGCTGATCCTGGCGCCGCTCAACTGGCGCCAGCCGGTGGCCGAATTGCTGCCTGTGGTCGCCAGCGTGAACTGTGCGCTGGTCCTGCACGACGACACCTTTGCCGAACCCGCCGCCGCGCTGGGCCTGCCGGTGATGCCGCTGTCGATCCCCGATGCCGCGCCGCTGCCCCCCGCCCCGGTGGACGAAGATCAGCCCTGGTACGTCCTCTTCACCTCGGGCACCACCGGCACGCCCAAGGCGGTAATCCAGACCCCGCGCATGGTGGTGGCCAACGCGGTCAACATCGCCCAGGCCATGGGCCTGTCGGCGCAGGACCGCACCGTCAACTTCCTGCCGCTGTTCCATACCGGCGGCATCAACCTGTTTACCCTGCCGCTGTACCTCTGGGGCGGCGTCTCGCGGGTGCTGCGCAAATTCGACGCCCCGGCGCTGGTCGATCTGATCGGCCAGGGCGCCGTCACCCAGTTCTTCGGCGTGCCCGCCATCTATCAGGCGCTGATGCAGATGGATCTGTCGGGCGTGGATCTGAGCCGCCTCAAGGGCTGGGCCTGCGGCGGCGCCGCCCTGCCCGAGGCGACGATCCGCTTTTTCGCCGACCGTGGCGCGCCGATCTGCAACGGCTTTGGCATGACAGAAACCGGCCCCACCGGCTTTCTGATCGACCGCGACGCCGCCATCCGCAAGATCGGCTCGGTCGGCAAGCCGCAGATGATGACCGAGGCGCGGCTCGACGGCGTGCCGGACGGCCAGCCCGGCGCGGGCGAATTGCTGCTGCGCGGCCCCACCGTCACCCCCGGATACCTCGACAATCCGCAGGCCACCGAGGCCGCCTTCACCACCGATGGCTGGCTGAAATCCGGCGATGTCGCGGCGCGCGATGCCGATGGCTATTACCGCATC